>Ga0256843_1000016_pt1 | contig 137195 bp, 130 predicted proteins | sample AlvinellametaG_FD_191572 | JGI IMG/M metagenome (GOLD analysis project Ga0256843, IMG submission 191572) | Pompeii worm associated microbial communities from hydrothermal vent at the East Pacific Rise, Pacific Ocean - Alvinella | ecosystem: Host-associated > Annelida > Integument >... | reverse complement strand
CATAAAGACCTTTTGTTTTGAGCTCCAATCTTTTAAAGATATCTTCTGTTACAACACCGGCAACACCGTTACCACAATCATAGACTATACGAGTATCCATCCCTTTTAAGTGTTGGAACTCATTTACAAGAAAATCTACATAGCGTGAGAGAGCATCTATCTCTATCACTTTTCGCTCTGGAGTCTGTGGCATATCCATCGCCTCACACTCAGCTCCAAGTGCATAGATATCATCTGAAAAGAAAGGGAGTTTATCGATAGTGATTTTAAAACCGTTATATTCACTTGGGTTGTGACTTCCCGTAATCATTACCGAAGCTGATGGTGTGATCCCATCCCACTCCTGATAGTTTGTAAAGTAGTTTACAGGTGTAGGAACAAGTCCCATATTTAAAACAGTTTTTCCACCTGCATTGAGCCCACGTGTAAGATACTCAAAAAGTATAGGAGAGTGACTTCTTGCATCATAACCAACAGCTACATATTCCCCTTGTATTTTATCAGCAAGTGCTCGACCTATTTTGACTACACTTACCTCATTTAACTCTTTTTCATATATTCCACGTATATCATACTCTCTGTATATGCTCAAAATATTTCCTCACTTAAAAATTAATTGTAAAATAATACTATGAAATTGGTTAAAAAGTGAATCTTTCCTCAATATTGATACAAATTTTCAAAAAAAGTGTAAAAAGGTTTGATTATCTCAATTATTCAGATATACTGTTGCCAAGTGAAAGATGAGGCGTGAATTCATCTTTAGTGTGATTTTGCTCTACCCGTGTTAAAACCTCCTAAAGACTTCTCCAATTTTTACACAAATTTTATATACAAGGCTACACAATGGCACAATTAATGGACGGATCAGTTAAATGGTTCAATGATGAAAAAGGTTATGGTTTTATTCAACAAGATAATGGTGGAAAAGATGTATTTGTACATTTCCGTCAAGTAAACAACCCAAATGGTGGTAGAGTTTCTCTAGCAGAAGGTCAAAGAGTTACTTTTGAGATCGGTGAAGGTCAAAAAGGTCCTCAAGCTGAGAACGTAACAGCTCTTTAATCTCTTTTCAAACCCCTTTTTCCTAAAAGGGGTTTAAGAACTTTCAAAAACTGCACAAAACAACATCTTTTCCAAACTTTAAATTATATTTACAAATAATACCTTTGAAAACTCTCTTCAAAACCAAACTCTTGCTCATTGGGTATATTTTCCTGTTCTGGATAAAAGTCATCATCAAAATTTGCGATATGGTATCTTGTTTTCTCATCACTCATACTTAGATTATCCCAACGCCATCTGTTTGCAAACTCATTAGCTATTTGCTCCTCTAATACTTCTGCTTTACTGCCATTTCCATGATCTCCAAAACCGTGTATATACATTATCATACTATAACCTCTTCACCATCATAAATAGTACTCATAAATTGAGCGATCGTATCATCTGTTTGCTTGTTTAAGTTGAGCAAATCTTTTTTGTTTAAAACTTCCACTATATAGCTTATGCCAAGTCTATCTTTTTTCTCTGCAAGTGTAAGTTCATCTCTGTTTCGCCAATCATCAAACACTACCAAATCATACTCTTTTGCTACATATGCACTCAGTCGATTGAGTGCTTTAAAGGTTTTAAGATATTTTTTATGGTTTTTATTAAGAACAAGTTGCTTCTCATCTGCAAAAAATACTAAAAATTTATCCTCTTTATTAAATCCAAAATCATCTTGTATAGTATCTACTTGATAATTTTCTATTTTATTTTGTAATTTTTTTTCTAGGTATGGATTGGCACCTTGCAAGGCTTTAAGTATCTGTTTTGCTTCTTGGACATAACTCTTGCGTTTGGCTTTGTTCCAAAATAGTGGAGCAGGAGCAAGATTTGTGATGCGATCTGCTAGTTTTACCATCTGCACACATTTTGGTTGAGCTTGAAGAGCTTTTAGACTTCTGTGCATCTGCTCTTGTTTGTTTGGCAAAGATGTATCTTTTGTAAGAGCTTCTACTCCCCATACTACAGAGTCTATATGAGGTAATTCTACATTGTATTTGTTTACTTTATAGGGTGTATCTTCATGCACATCGTGAAGTAAGGCACAAGCGATGGATAGATTTGCTTCATCATAAGAGATTGTATGCATACTAAGTGAGTTTATAATCTCATTTGCCACACTCACTATGTGAAACGCATAGGGCAAACCATCAGGTGTTTTTTGCTCCCCATGAGCTTTAAGTGCAAAAGCAAGTGCATCTTTATACACTTTTGTAGAGTAAAGTTCTTGAGGTATTTTCTCATCTTTATCTATTTTTTGAAGTTTAAATTTTGACTTTCTATTTTTAAGTACCACTATCTCATGCACCTCTTCTTCGTGTGGCTGTGGATGAAATAAATAGCTTTGTTTGAGTCCATTCTTATCTATATAGATTATCTCCAAATCTATATAAGCACCATTATCAAGTGATTTTGTATAAAAGTTTATCTCCTCTATCCTCTCTACATCATCAAATCTTTTAGAGGGTTGTTTTACCTCTGTCCCAAAGATCAGTGGTAATGCAACCCCACCAAACTCAAACCAACACCCATCATACATAGGACCAAAATGGCAATGTTTTTCTATAGTAAATGATTTTTGTAGATCATCTTTTATGTAGCAAAACTCTATGTATTTGCTTACTTCATACACAGCAACTATTTTGCAGTTTTTTATATCACTTATATATCTGTTCTCTACCATATATTACCATCCTTTTTTCATAACTTTGCCCATATTTTTTATAAGCCTTTTGTAAATTTGTAAAAATCTCTATCGTACTTTTTTCATCTAAAAAGTTATTTCCACTAAACTCTCGTGAATATAAACACAGCTCTCTCTTCTTAGCAACTACTGTATAAATGGAACCATAATAATTACCATATGCTAGGTGATGAATTAAAACAAATCCATCTATATTTTTAAAAAAAACTGTTTTTGATGGCAATACTGCTTTATCATCTTGAATATCTATCTCTATAAATATCTCTTTTTTGTCTTGAAAGTTTTTCCAAACACTGATGAACATTCCTAAAAAGAGAAAGATAAACAAGATAAAATAAACAACGACACTAACATTATAATCTATTGTAAAAAGAGTGTAAATAATTCCAACAATAAGAACAAAGAACACTATCAACTGAGCTATGAGATCAAAATCATTCTCTTTTTTGAGTTTATAAGTCATCGTCATACATATGCCTTTTTCAGTAAAAAAAGAAAGTCATTTTATGGTACTCTGCTTACACTCACCACTTCTTGTGTCTCAACACAAAAAGCGCTCAGTTCATTGTACCCATGTTTCTTTATATAACATCCTGTATCTACATTTGCAAAATGTTCTTCTACCTCAACTCCAAACTCAACGGGAGTATGTCCAAAAATGTTATATATCTCACTTGTAGGTTTTGGGTCTTTTCTGTTCCAAAGTGCATATTCTCTAAATGTTTCTTCTCCATCAGGGTTATTATGATGATGCCAGACATCTGCACAACTTGCGTGAGTAATAACTATAGGAAGATTATTTATCTTTTGTGGTAGTTCTATGTAAAGTGGCAATGTTTTAAGCCACTCTATATCATCTAAAAACTGCTTTAGCATTGCAGGGTTTTCTACACACTTCATCCCCTCTTTTTTATCATACTTTAAAAGTCCATATGAAAAAAGAGTTGCATCTCCTCCATTGTTATACCAGTTATGTAAAAAGCTAGGATTAGTGGAGTGTGGATAAGTTTTTGTAAAACTTGTACCATAGTTTATCATCAACTCTTCATGATTACCCAAAACACAACGATGATTGTTCTCTCTTACAAAGGCTATCACTTCACGCGAAGATGCACCTCTATCGATAAGATCACCCACAAAGATAAGTTCTGCATCTTTTGGAAGTTTATCTACAAGTGCTAGTAGTGTTTGAAACTCCCCGTGAACATCACCGATGATGTATGTTTTTTTCATTGTTTGATTTTAAAACGTCTTAAAAAATAAAAATACTATAGATAAAGTAAGTACAAAAAAGCTAAAAAAAATAAAATATTTTAAGTCTTTTTGGAATATTACCATATTGTTTTTATTAATTACTATTTGAACACTATCTCCAGGTTGTAAAATCGTAGAAGTTGCATATAAAATTCTACTTACATGCTCTTGACCATTTATATTATACTTCACATAATATCTATTTGAATTGCCTTCTTTCATTTCGGTATAACCGTAACGTGCTTCATCTATAATTCCTTGAGTTCTAATACCTCTAAAAAAACTATATGAAAAAGACAAAAAATACAATGAAAGTGTAAAGAATATAGCTAATCCAATTAACATTGCTAGATCATCAAAATCATTAAAAAGACCTATCCCAATGTATAGAACCATTGGGAATAGGTATACAATCTTTTTATCTAACATATAAACTATTTTTCCGGAAGCTCTTGAAATAATCTAGAGTCTTGTAAAATATCTACAGATCTACTTCCTATTTGACTATCTGATTCTCCATCAACACCAAATACACATTCATTTGTACAAGGAATAATTTCACCATTTACGATCTCAAAAACCTTCCATGCATTTCCATTTTGATTTGGAACATAAAAAGTTTTTGATTCATTTCCATAATAAACATCCACTTTTGCTGATGAAGCTTTTAAATACGGATCAGAATGGTTCGAATAATTACTATAATCATGCACATAATATTTATATACAGCTGATCTATTTACATTTGTAACAGTAATAGTTTCTGGTCCATATCCATTTACATCATCATAGTCAAGATTATCTCCATTTGTTCCTTGTGAGTGACCATAAAAAATATGATATTCTTGTTCATTATTCACACTTTTTACAAGGTGACTATCTAAATCTTGAGGCGATGCTCCCCAACTTAAAACAATACGTAAATTACCCTCTTCTAAAAGTGGTGATATTGAAAGATCTTTTTGTTTAGTTTGATTCCCAACTACATTTATTGTTACAGATGTATCAGTATATCCTTCAGCATGAACCACTAAAGTATAAGATCCTGTTGGTAATTCTAAACTATAGTTACCATTATCATCACTTGTTATTGTTTTTAATACTTCTCCACTAAGTATATTAATTCCTTTACGGACTTCAAGAGTAGCATTACTTACACCTGAACCATTTAATGCATTTTGAACTTTTCCAGCTATTATTCCTTCTAATCCTTCTAAACTATCTTCTGCAACAAGCTGTCTTTCAAATATTTTCGTCACACCAGCTTCAATAGTAACTTCTGCTTCAACAGGTATATATCCATCTGCTGTCACAACAATTTTATATCTCCCTGGAAGTAAATTTTCGAAAACATAATTACCACTTCCATCAGTTTGTGTGTTACTTGCAATTGACGTTAAATAAACTCTTGCATTTTCAATAGCATGACCATCAATATCAGCGATATTAGATTCTAATGCACCATAAGCTGGTATTTCAAGTATTAAAGGATTTTCCATATATAAAGATGTTGTATATAACGAGTTGTCATTATGAAGTATAGAAACTATATTAAGACAGTAAGAGTTTCCAACTTTAACAGTGTTATTATCTATCAATGAATCCATCATTACTTGATATGTTGTTGAATTGTGACCACTAAGATAATATAACTCTTGATAATTATTATAACATTCCTGTGTTGTTGTATTATAATCAGCAATATCAATTCTATATCCATCTACATACTCAACAGATCTATCAAAGTGTACTTTTATATTTTTAAAACTATCTCCTGTAACTTCCAAAGAAGCATTTTTTACAGGTTCTAATTTACGGTGAACTTTTAAGTCAATATTATATGAAAATTTTGGAATGATACTATCAATATAATTTGATGGCATAGCCATTGGTGGATGCCATGGAGATATCTCTTCTTTACTAGAATAAAAGTTTATTATACCTTTATTGACACCTTTATATGCTGATAAATCATCACTGCTTAATTCAACTAGAACATCTATTTTCTCATTTGGAGCAAGTTTACCAAAAGAAGGATAGATGATATTATCATTTAACAATCCTCTATTTTCATAAAATGATGCTTTCCAATACACATCTTCTTCGCCTGTATTTTCTAGTTGATATACTAAAGTTTTATGAATAAAATCTGATGACATTAATTCTGCTGAAAAATCATTTCCTGTTACAGACAATTTACCAGGTTTTTTAGGTAAAACAGTACTTTCAAGTAAACCAACTTCAATTTTTCCAATTGAATATTTAATTTCTCCCATTGGAGGAAACTGTTTTTCAAAATCAGCTTTTAAGGCTTTTACAAAATCATTATTTGCAAATGAACTTGGTACAGAAAGTGTAAATTGACGTTGATATTTTACATATAATTCAAAATAAGCCTTTGCTACCTCTTCAGTTACTCTATTTCCTGTATATGTTAAAGTTAAACCAGCTGCTGCTCCTGTTTGTCCATAAAGACCTATTTTATTTGAAATACCAACACCAACTATATAAACTCTTACACCAGGCTCTACTTTAAGATAAGCTCCAGCTTCTGCTTCAATTTTACCCTCTGGAAGTTTTACAGAACCAATAGTTTTATTTAAAATAGGATGAAAATGCAATCCTTCACTCTCGTTCCATGTCAATGGATATGATTGATCAAGTGTAATTTCTCCACCAAATGAGACTGAACTTTTAACGCTACCTTCTGCACCTATATACAGTTTAATATCTTCAGTAATGCTAACTGGAATCAAACCAACCATATATACTTGTGTTGATGAAATAGCACCTATATAATAGTCATTTTGCGTACCACCAAAACTTTTCTCTTTTTCAACTTTTAACTCTATATTTGGTGTTATTTTAAACCCTGGTTCTATTCGTAAATAGCGTAAACCACCAAATACTTTCCAATCCATATCAACAATAAATCTCGGTTCTATTTTAACACTACCAACTATCTTAACTCCATCTCCAAAATCATGAGAAATTGGTGTTACTGTAGCTTCAAAACCTCTTTTATTGATTTTTTTATTAAATACAAGATTGTATTCACCAGTAACTGTTGGTTTTAAAGTTATACTCTTACCATTTCTCGTAACAAACCGTGTTGATTGACTTGCTACTTCAATACCATCTGCTTTCATTGAAGTTGATAAATGTCCTTGAGTAACAACTTCTTCTAACGGGATAAATTCAACTCCAACCTTAAAGTTGTTATCATCAATTTTATCTATAGAAGTTACTTTTTTGAAGAAAACAGGCTCTATTTTGCTAACAATTACATCTCCAACATTAATCTCATTTAAAACCTCAGTCGTATTTGAATCATTTAGATCTGAAGTCAAAATATATGTTTCATTTGTATCAATCACAATATGAGCATTTGAAACATCTCTGATAACTATATTGTGATTAAAAATAATTTCATCTGATAATACAACAGGAGAGATACTACGATCTTCATTCAATGAACGTATATAACAAGTCGTATTGTCATCAGATACACTATCACACCCCACCCATCTTACTATCTTATAACCAGATTGTACATTTGCGACAAAAGTAAGGTTTGCATCTTTTGTAACATATTCTTCCAAATTGCTAGTATTATGATCAAAATCAAAAAAGATTGAAGAATTATCAGAAGTTATGTTAGCACCAATTGGAGGCATTAAACTAACTTTATAATGCTCTTTTGCATCAAGTAAACTACTATCATTAATACTTAAGACTTCAGAAAAAAGATCATTAAGTTTTTTTTCAATCTCTTCTTGAGATCTCCCTTCATGATACAGTGTACTTAAAGAATTATCACCATCTATAAGTTTTGTATAGTCAAATGCTAATTTTTGACGATCCTCTTGTGAAACTGGATTAAAAATAAAGAAACTTCTATTTATAGACTCTTTTGTTAATTTACTATCTATGATTTGCGTAAAATACAATAAATCTTGAGAATCAACCTTCCCAATATATTGTTTAACATATTGATAAGTAATTTCACTAAGAAGTGTAACATTTATTTTTTCATCACGTAATTCTTGTGCTGTTGCAAGAAGATGAATAGTCCCTTTGTTCACTGTTGGAACATCATCAATAATACCATCATCATTAACATCTATATCTTTTCCCCCAGAAACACTAACCAATAAAACCTCTTCATCAGCAATATTATCAAGAGAAAGGTTAAATGAGCCAAAGGATCCTGTTGTAACAGTTGTTATAGAATTATTTAAATCACTTAAACGGTACACCTGAACAGTTGCACCTTCTAACGGCCCCATTAAAGCATGATTTGTATCATTCTTAATCTCATATTTTTGTACCGTCTCAAGAGGGGTAGAAGAAGCTGTATCACCTCCTCCACAACCACTAAATATAAAAGCTATCAACGCGATAACTAGAACAATAAGTTTTTTCATAATATCCCCCTTTTCTCAATATTTATCTTGGGGATATCTTAATCAATATATTCTTACGAGTAGATAAACGTTAATATGCTTTAGTTATATCTTGTAAGTTCGTTTCGAAACCACTCAATCAATATTTTTTTATCTTCATCCGACAATTTTGCTTCATTATGAAAAAGCAGATAACTACTTAAAGGCATAATATTGAGCTTTATAGTTGAGATAGCTCTTCGTAATCGTGCTTTTTTTATCTCTAAATCCATTATCTCATATTCAGAAAAATTCAATGCTTTTCGTCCATCTTTTACATGTGCTACTACGCCAAACTTCAATGGTGCGATATCTGAGTAGATCGACCAGTGTGTTTCATTTGAGTGACAATCATAACAGCTTCGTTTTAAGATCTTCATCACTTTTTCATCAGTATGCAACGCAATGGTTTCATCGACTGGTGGATTTGTTTTTTTTACAGGGATAAACTGCGTTGCAAATACAATCACAACTATTGCATAAAAAACTCTTTTTACCATTCTTGTAACTCCATATGAGAATTAGGATGTTCATTAAACCACATATCATCTGTTTGCGTGTTATAAGTTTGATCTGCATAATATAATGCACCTAAAAGTACTAATACACCTAAAATAGCAAATACTATTTTTACTATTGAATAAGGCCTCTCTCCTGAAACTTCTCCAGTTTGAGCATTAATTGCATATTCATACTGCTTGTTTTTCCACGTAAAAGTTGCTTTCCAGATAGGATATAAATTATTAAGATAGTGTGTATTAGCATAACGAGTATCTATCGAATGGATACGTTGTTCATCACCACCTATATCGTATCGAATCTTTTGTTCTATATATGGTGCAATCACCCTTTTGGCATTTTCAAACCCATTATTCAAATCTATACTATGTTCTTGTGCTTCAAAACCAGCAAGATACTCTGAAGAAAAACCACATAATGCACTATGATCCCAGTTTTGTAAATCAGACACTATTGCTGTATCAATATAGCGCGATGATGGTGTTGTCACATCTGAAAAAGAGTTATATACAACACCACTTGCAGGACTCCAACGTATCCGACGCTCCTGCACTTGCACCTCTTTGTAGCGACCATTTGCATCACGTATAGTACGACGTACACTAACATAGTACGCATCACCTCTTTGCCCTGTATAGTGTGTTGTTGTATCTGTATCAAAACTCCAATGGGGCACATACACACCATCGAGTTTATTATCTCCATCTAAATATTTTGTAAATGCAGATGGAGCAAACCATAAAGAACCAACCCATTTTTTAAAAAGTTTTTGTGCTTGTTTATGGGTAATTTTAAAAGGAATCAAACCATCAATTTTTATACTATTTTGAGCTTGGGTTACAAAAGATGTTTTACAATAAGGACATAACGAAGCCAATACATACGGTGCTACTTCAAATCCTGCACCACATTTTGCACAAGAGAGCTCTTTTTTTGTATTATTTATACCAGAGTGTATCTGTGTATCATAACGATGTTTTGAAATAGTATGTGTTTTAATTTGGGAGTGTGTTTTACAAAATGGACACTCCATCTTACCACTCTCAATATCAAAATGCACATATGCTCCACAAGAGGAGCAAGGAAACTGTAATGGTTCTACTTTCATAAGACTACTGTTGTGGAAGTGGTGGTGGTGTTTGTGCGAAATATCTACTCAATACTTCACTCGCTTTTTGCCATGAGCTCATCCCCTGTGTCCATACTAACGTATCTTCTGTGATCTCTTGTGAGGCAATACTTGCTTGTATTTGTTGTAATGAATATGGACCCATCTGCTGATTATTAATGGCTACATAGTATTGTACCACCTGATTTGGTAAAGGTGGTGGTGTTACTGTTGCGTGTTGCGTGTTTTGTGGTTGTTGCCCGTTAAATGAGTTTGCCATCTGTTGAGCCATAGCCATTCCCATAGCCATCCCAGCCATATCAGACATTGTTGAGTTTGAGTTGTCAAACGATTTTGCACTTTGATATTTTAAATGTTCATCTAAATCACCTGTAATAGCTCTACTTGTTCGTGTATCGAGTGCTTTTTCAACTTCTGGTGGTAACGAGATATTCTCCACTAATATCTTTGTAAGCTCAAGACCATACTCATCAAAATATGGTTTCATATGTTCATGAAGATACTCCCCAAAAACACCATAATCGCGTGCCATATCCAATGCTGGAGTTTTACTTTGTGCCAAAATTGTAGGAAGCTTACTTAAGATAAGATTAGTAAGTTGTGATTCTATCTCATCTGTAGTAAATTCACCATCAGTTCCAACAATCTCCAACATAAACTTTTTAGCATCAGCAATACGTATTTCATAAGTACCAAAAGCACGTAAACGTACCATTGCAAACTCTGGATCACGCAACATAATAGGATTTTTTGTACCCCATTTAAGATCTGTAAAACGTTTAGTATTGACAAAATAGACCTCAGCTTTAAACGGTGAATTAAAGCCATGATCCCAATGTTGCAATGTTGTTAAGATTGGAAGGTTTTTTGTCTCAAGTTCATAAATACCAGGAGTTAAAATATCAGCGATTTGTCCCTCATTAACAAAAATAGCAATTTGAGACTCACGTACTGTAAGTTTAGCACCATATTTAATCTCATTACCTTTTCGATTAAAACGGTATACCATAGTATCATGTGTATTATCGATCCATTCAATAACATCTATAAACTCTCCACTAATCCAATCAAAAAGTCCCATCTACGCTTCCTTTGTTTGACTTTGTGTACTCTCTTGAGGCAGTTGCTCCATTTTTGCTTTTGTAGCAAGGAGTGCATCTTTGAGTTTTTTCTCTGTTTCATTAAGCTCGACTAATGCTTTTGCACGTGCCTCTTTACCCTCATTTGCAATACGCAATGAATCATTAAGTGTTTGAATAAATGTATCGTTTGCTTTTTTGATACTCTCTATATCAAAAATACCACGTTCCATTTGTGTACGAACCTGTGCATTTGCTTCACGTAATCCCTCAGCATTTCTCTCAAGCAGTTCATTTGTCAAGTCTGCTGCATCTTTTGTTGCAAGTGCTGCATCATGACTTCTAAAGATCGCTACTGTTTGTGCAAGTTGATTTCTCCATAATGGCACTGTATTTACCAGTGTTGAAGTGATCTTTGAGATAAGTGATTTGTTGTTCTCTTGTATCAAACGGATACTTGGTAAAGATTGCATTGTTACTTGACGAGAAAGACGAAGATCGTGTACCCTTCTTTCAAGTTCATCCATATAGCCTCGTACCTCTTTAAGATCTTGAATAGCCATCATATCATCACTAGATTCTTGAACTTTTTTCTCATATTCAGGGATGATCTCATCACGCAATTGTGCAAGTTTCATCTCCCCTGCTTTGATGTAGATCTCTAAACTTCTAAAATACTCAAGATTTGCTTCATAAAGTTTATCTAACGATACAATATCTTTTAAAAGTTTACTTTTATGTTTTTCAAGATCATTTGAAACCATATCGATTTGATCGCGCACCTCTTCATACTCTTGGATAAATTTCACAACAGGTTTTGATGCACCTATGAGTTTTTGCCACCATGAGAGTTTTTGATTTGGATCGTACTTATCCATATCAAATCCACGAATCGAAGCAACCATCTCATTAAGTGCAGCTCCTGCAGCTCCAAGTTCATTGTTTTGAACACCATCAATCATACGATTAGAGATCTCATCTAGTTTTTCTTGTGCAGTTGCACCGAAATAGATAATGCTTGTTCTATCCTTAAGATCTAACTCACCTAATGCTTTTTGTAAATCCTCTTGTTCATGAGAAACAATATCTTTTATTTGTTGTGATTGTTCTTGTACTGTTTGTTCTACCATCTCTTTTGTTTGTGTTTGCACTATTTACTCCTATTTATGTATGTATCTGTTGTCGTAATGTTTCTATATTGACATCAAGGTCAAATTGATTATTATTTTTTAATCGTTGTAACTCTTGATCAAATTTTGTTTGTATATCATCAAAAAGATCTTCAAGTTTTGTATGTGTTGCATCAGAAATATCATCATGTTCAAGCTCTGCATATGATGATAATACATCTTTGATACCATCTAGGTATACCATTAAAAATTTTCTTGCAACTCTTATATCTTTTGGATCTTCTTCGATCGTTGTGATAATCTTTTGCGATATCAACACAGCATTTTCAACTTTCATATGTAATGACTCATGTCGAATATATGGTACTTTTTCCTTGATAGATGCAAGTTTTGTTTTTGCTTCATTTATCGTATCAAAGAAAAACTCCTCTGATATATCACCAAGATCACCCATTTTGTCATCTTTTGGATCAAAGCCATAATACAAGTAATATCCAACAAAAGCGATCAAAGATAAAAATATAGCACTAAGAAGTGTTTTATTAGAGATCAAAAATGCAACATAAAAAACAACTATAAGCAAAAGTAATGCTGAATAGAGTTTATATGGTGTTTTTGGTGCTTTTGCTACAACTGCATTGACATAGTCATACTCTTGTGCAAACCCTTTTTTACTCAAATAAAGTACACCTAAATACCCTATAAGTGCTCCCATATTCAAAACAAAAGCATAAATATTAAATAAAAGTAATGCACTCACTACACCAAGAACAAATGGAATAACAAAAAAATACAAAAGGTATGGTTTTGAAAGTGTTTTATGAAGATTGTCTGAAGTATATCGTTTTGCCATTGTTATACCTTAAAAGCTCTCAATTAGTGGATGCAAAGATGCAAACCCAATCGAAATGCTTAAAAAGAAAAAACCTAAAATTTTTTTCACTACCTGTACCATCGCTGTACCTCAAATTTTTAAATAATTTTATACCCCATTATAACATTATTTATTAACGCAATATTAACTAAACTGCAAACATCAACTGCGAAAGAACAATAATAATTACTACTAAAATAAAAGGGAAAGTATGACTTTTAAATACCAATGGCTGGATTTTAAAAAACACTTGTAAAATCCCACGTAAACCTAACCATCCACCTAAAAATGCTTTAATCAATAATACTATTTGAAAATTTGAAAGCCCCTCTGGTGCGATGGTACCAAAGTTTTGACTAAAAAGATAAGTTCCTGATACAACAGCAACAACCAATGCTTTTGGTACAACTTTACGTACATACTTCATAAAGTATTCACGAACTTTTGGATATTCATCACCTATATCGTTTTTCATACGAGCCAAAAAAAGATTATCTGTAAATAAAAATCCCCCATAAATAAAAACTGAAAAGATATGGATTAAATGAACGATAAAATACAACATTGTTTCCCCTTATATAATTTGGATGAAATTCTACCAGTTTTAACGCTAAAAAGCTAATCTTCATCACCCTTTGGCTATAATCGCGCAATTTTTTACAAAGGTATACATAGAGTGTTTGATATAAGAAAATATACATCACCAAATATCAAAAATGATATTTTATCAGGACTTGTTGTTGCAGTTGCACTCGTTCCAGAAGCAATCGCATTTAGTTTTATAGCAGAAGTAAGTCCTATTGTTGGTCTTTATACTGCATTTATTTTAGGGCTTATCACAGCACTTATCGGTGGAAAACCAGGGATGATTAGTGGTGCAACAGGAAGTGTTGCAGTTGTTATTATCGGACTGGTACTTCAAGCAAATAATCTACTTAAGTCACAAGGATTAAGTGGTGATGAGCTCTATATCCACATGCTCAATTATGTACTTCTTGCAACTATAATTGCAGGGATTATTCAAGTTCTTTTTGGCGTATTGAAATTTGGTAAGTTTATCCGTTTAGTTCCTCAACCAGCATTGTATGGATTTGTTAATGGTTTGGCTATTGTCATTGCTATGGCACAGTTCAAGTTTTTTGAAGGACAAAACTGGATCATGTATGCCATTGTTGCTATTACAATGTTTATTATGTATATCTTACCAAAGTTTACCAAAGCAGTTCCATCGGGTCTTGTGGCAATTGTTTTGATCTCTTTAGTTGTATATTTTGGAGGGATCAACACTTTAACTGTTGGAGATCTCGCAGATTTAACACAGTTTAAAGGGCAATTACCTCACCTTATCATTCCAGATACACTTTTTAATCTTGATGCTATTATCATGGTACTTCCATATGCTATTATCATGGCACTTGTGGGATTGATAGAGTCTTTACTTACTTTAGCTGTTTTAGATGAGATGAGTGGTACTCGTGGAAGTGGAAATCAAGAATGTATCGCCCTTGGTACAGGAAATATTGCGTGTGGATTTTTTGGTGGTATGGCTGGGTGTGCAATGATCGGGCAATCGATCATCAACTATACTTCAGGTGGTTTAGGACGGCTCTCTTCATTTACTGCATCTGTTGGATTATTGATTTTGGTTGTATCCTTAACAGATATTCTTAATGCTATCCCTGTTGGTGTATTGGTTGGGATTATGTTTATGGTGAGTATTGGAACATTTGAGTGGTCGAGCTTTTCACACCTCAAACATATGCCAAAAGCTGATGTTTTTGTGATGGTTGTTGTCACTATCATCACTGTTGTAGAAGATTTAGCTGTAGCAGTTATTGCAGGTGTTATCATCTCTGCACTTGTTTTTGCATGGAAACACGCAAGAATATGGGCTAAAACACATATCGAAGAGGATGGCACAAAAGTGTACGAGCTTGAAGGACCACTCTTTTTTGGAAGTGCTACAACCTTTTCAGATAACTTTGACATACAAAACGATCCTCAAAAAGTGGTAATTGATTTTAAAAATGCTCGTGTTTTAGACTTCTCAGGAGTTGAAGCGATCGATGCCATAGTAAAAAAATATGAAGAAGCAGGTAAAAGTATTTTACTTCGTCATTTAAGTGCTGATTGTAAAAAAATATTAAAAAAAGCTGGACCACACTGTAGCTATGAAGAGGATGATCCAACATATAAAGTAGCATTTGACTACTAAGGAGTAGATATGACACCCAAAGAGCTTATGAAAAGTCGCTACGAAGCTTTTGTACGTGAAGACTGGGCATATTTAGCACAAACATCCACAACACAAACTATAGAGGATCTCTCCTCTATGCCAAAGCTTCAATGGCTCAAACTCGAAATTATCGAAAGTTATGATAATGTAGTAGAGTTTAAAGCATATTATAAAGAAAATGGTATTGTTGGCGTGTTACATGAAAAGAGTTTTTTTATTCAAGAAGATGGTATTGTAAAATATGATACAGGTATCATCTATCAAACAAAGATCCAAAGAAATGAACCCTGTCCGTGTGGCAGTGGAAAAAAATTTAAAAAATGTTGTGCTTTATAATGTATATACCAAACTTTTTGCGTGTTGTTCAAAGATAAACCCTTTTTCTAAAAGCATCTCTTTACAAAGTGGTACATAGCGTTCATACCGTAAAACAACTGATCGACACGCACCCATTTTTGCATAGTCGATGATATATTCAATCAACGCTTGTGCAAAGTGGGTCTTGTGTTCAACAGATGCAACACTACACTCAAACACTTCAAGATGGCGAAAAAAGACCAAGTCTGTACGTATACTCACTCCAGCATACGCTAAAAGATCTTCACCCTCAAAAACTCCTAACATTACATAAGGGAGCTCTCTCATATCGTATATCAAATCTTCAAACTGATCATATTTCAAGTCATTATATAATGGTTTTAAAAGTTCATAAACATTAAATAATTCACGTAGTGTTATTTCTCTTATTTGCATAGTTGTATTTTACAATATTTTTGCTACAATACTTACTAAAGGAGTTCTTATGTTACAAAATATGACGATTCGAAATAAGCTCATCTTTTTGAGTATATCCATTTTAGTCATTATTGCATTATTTTCACTCAAACTCTCTTATGACAATTGGAGTGAGTACACTAATGCAAAAGAAACAGAAAAACTTGTTCGTCTTTCTGTGAAAATGAGTGCCGTTTTACATGAACTGCAAAAAGAGCGTGGAGCCAGTGCTGGTTTTATAGGTTCAGACGGTAAAAAGTTTAGTGTTATTCTTCCAAACCAGTATAAATCAACTGATGAAAAGATCCATGATCTTGAAACGTATATGACGCAAAACCCTTCAAAATATGAAAAGATAATTGCAAGTTTTTTTCATGTAGATGCCATAAAACAGATGCGTCAAAAAGTACGCACCTTGCAAGCTAGTGTTAAAGATGCTGTAACATTTTATACAACACTTAATAAACAAATCATCAACACTATTGGAGAGTTTTCAACTGTTCCTACAAATGCACATCTTAGAACTGATTTTAATTCTTTAGTTGTTTTTATCACAGCTAAAGAGCGTGCTGGAATCGAACGTGCTGTTTTATCTAGTGTATTTGCAAAAAACAGATTTTCTCGTGCAACTGCTGCAAAATATGCTTCATTAGTATCGGAACAAAAAGCATTTTTAAACCTTTTTGAAAGTGTTTCAGATGAGGAGATTTTAACTATCTACCATAAAATCATCAAAGACCCTGCATTTGCAGAAGTTGAACATTTCCGTGCCATAGCAGATGCAAAAGAGTCTGATTTTGGTGTTGATCCTACTGTGTGGTTTAAAACTATCACAAAAAAAATCAATAAACTCAAAGAGTTTGAAGATCAACTTGCAGATCATACTATTACCATAGCAAATACACAAACATCATCAGCGCTTACAATGTTACTTGTTGTAGTTATTGGATCATTAGCTATCATCCTCTTTACACTTGTATTAAGTCGTGGAATTGCAAACTCTATTACAAACTCTATAAATAAATTTAAACAAATCATCCACACAATAACAACAGAAGGTAAACTCAATCTTGATATTAAAGAAGAGGAGATCACACATGATGAGATGGGTGAAGTAACTCAACTCCTTACACAACTTATCAACCTTATTAAAGATTTAACAGATCGTATCAATACATCAGTTGATAGAGCATCTCATGGAGACTTCAACTACGATCTCAATGATAGAGGATTACATGGTGATTTTGCAGAAGCGATCCATAATGTTCAAAATGGTATCAATGCAATGAGAGAAGCTCATGAAAAACAAAAATTTATATCTTTTAGTTCAAAAGTACGCTCTATTGGTAGTGTTTCAGATGGTCTTTCTCTTATCCAAGATGAGATGCTCTCTTTAATCAATCAACTTGCAGATGTTCAAGCAACAACAAACAATACAGCGCAAACATCAAATGCTTCTATGCAAGAGATTAATGATATCCTGGCAAAACTTCAAACACTTGTTGAACATATTAATGACTCAAATATATCAATTGAAGGGCTCAATGATAAAACAAATGAGATCACATCTGTCGTAGATCTGATTAAAGATATTGCAGAACAAACAAATCTCTTAGCACTTAATGCTGCTATTGAAGCTGCTCGTGCAGGAGAACATGGACGTGGATTTGCTGTTGTTGCAGATGAGGTGCGTAAACTTGCTGAACGTACACAAAAAGCTACAAGTGAGATCACAATCTCTATTAATTCCATGAAACAAGAAGCAAATATTATCCTTGAAAAATCTGAGACGATGACAAGTTTAGCTGATGAAGCTTCTACATCTGTAGAATCGTTTAATTCAACCATCACATCATTAAACGTTGATGCAACAGAGATGGCTCAAGAGATTGCTGATATGGAAAATGCTGTATTTGTATCTCTTGCAAAAATAGATCATATTATCTATAAAGCAGATGCGTACGATGCTGTAGTGAACAAAGATCCTTCTAAAGTACTTACATCACATACTGCGTGTCGTCTTGGAAAATGGTATGATAATACCGGCAAAAAACAATTTGGCAACACACCATCATATAAAGCACTCCAAGAACCTCATAAAATAGTTCACTCAAGTGTGATAGATACAATGCAGTTCTTTAAAGATGCAGACAAACGCTTAGAAAATGAAGATAAAATCATTAAAAATTTACAACTAATGGAAGCAAGAAGTACAGAACTTTTCTTACTCCTTAACCAAATGCTTGCAGAGGGAAAACAGGAACGAAACAACTAATTAGGCTTTAAACAACTCTTGGATATAATCGCCAAAAATTTATCCAAGAGAAGCTTATAATGGTAACAGTACAAAATCTAACAATGCGATATGGAAACAGAGTTCTGTTTCAAGATATTAACCTTAAACTTGACCGTAACAAACGTTATGGTCTTATTGGTGCCAATGGTGCTGGTAAAACTACATTTTTAAAAATCCTTTCAGGTCAAATCACAGAATATGAGGGTGAAGTTATCATCCCAAAACAGTACAAAGTTGGTGTATTGGGACAAAACCAATTTGCCTTTGAAGAGTATACTATCATGGATGCTGTTTTATATGGTAACAAACGTCTTTATGATGCGATCAAAGAGAAAGAAGAGATCTATATGACTGGTGACTTTGAAGATGATGCAGTAAACAACCGTCTTGCAGAGCTTGAGACTATCTGTGTCGAAGAAGATCCAACATATGAGTATGATGTAAATATCGCAAAAATCTTAGAAAATGTTGGTATTCCTGCTGAAAAGCACAATGAACTTATGAGTACACTTGATAGTGCTGATAAATTTAAAGTTTTACTTGCTCAAGTACTTTATCCAAAACCAGATGTACTTTTCCTCGATGAGCCTACCAACAACCTTGATATTGAAACAATCAGCTGGTTAGAGCATGAGCTTCAACGCCATGAAGGAACTATGGTTGTTATCTCTCACGATAGACACTTTTTAAATGCTGTTGTTACAAATATCTTAGATGTTGATTACCAAAAGATCCGTGAGTTTACAGGGAACTATGATGACTGGTATATCGCTGCAAATGTTATGGCAAAACAACTAGAACTTGAAAACCAGAAAAAACAAAAAGAAAAAGAGCAACTCGAAGCGTTCGTTCGCCGTTTTAGCGCAAATGCTTCTAAAGCAAAACAAGCTACTTCACGTCAAAAACAGCTTGAAAAGCTCAATATCGAAGAGATCAAACCATCTTCACGTCGTGATCCTTCTATTGTTTTTAAAGCAAAAAGAACTATGGGTGATGAAGCGCTTGAAGTTATCAATGTATGCCATGCTTATGGTGAAAATCAAGTACTTAAGGATATTACATTTAAAGTAAATCCAGGTGAAAAAATTGCACTTATCGGTGGCAATGGTGTGGGGAAAACTACCCTTATCAAAATCCTTATGGAAGAGATGAAACCAAGTTGTGGTGGTGAAGTAAAATGGGGTGCAACTATTGAAAATTCATATTTCCCACAAGATACAGCAGATATTATCGAAGGTGATGGAACACTCTATGATTGGCTACGCTCATTTGATCCAAAACGTGATATTGCAGAAATTAGAAACTGTTTAGGACGTATGTTATTTAATGGTGAGCAACAAGAAAAATCTGTTGTGAGCATCTCAGGTGGTGAAAAACACCGTATGATGCTTTCAAAAATGATGCTTGAAGGTGGAAACTTTTTAGTACTTGATGAACCATCTAACCACCTTGACCTAGAAGCTATCGTTGCTCTTGGAGAGGCACTACATAACTTTAAAGGTAATGTTATTTGTGTATCTCACGATAGAGAGCTACTCGATGCTTTTGCAACTCGTGTTATAGAACTTCATGAAGATGGAACATATACAGACTTTGAAGGAAGTTATGAAGAGTTTGCAGCTGCAAAAGAAGCTGGACAGTTTGCATAATGAGTGCATTTACAAACTACTTAGGCTTAGGTATTGCAGGCAACTTTGCCCTGCATCTTGACCAAGCTGGTGAAGCTGAAGATTTTAAAGATATTATCACAACAGATGAAGCAGCTCCTAAGGGGATGTTTCCATTTTATCTTCCATGTAAACCTTTTAAAATAGATACAACATACCCAAAAGAAAAGCTTTTTACCTACCCTCTTTCAAACGACACTATTACACTACCTCAAGAGGATCTTAATGTTCAAGCAGAACCAGAAGTTGGACTTGTTTGTGAACTTCTCTATGATGAAGCAAATAAACTGCAAACTATTAAGCCCTTACGCTTTGGAGCATATAATGACTGCTCTATCCGTGTTGCAGGAGCTGATAAGATCAGCGATAAGAAAAACTGGGGATCAAACTCCAAAGGGATCAGTGCTACACTTTTTGATATAGACACTTTTAGTGAAGGTGGCATTATGGATCAATTCTCAATTTGCAGCTTTGTCGTTCGTGATGGTGAAGTTCATGCGTATGGTGAAGATGTAGAGCTTAATGGATACAGCTACTTTTACACGCAACTTACAGACTGGATAACTCAACAGATCAACACGCAAGAGGAGTTTGGTCCATTAGAAGATATAAAAGGTTATATCCAAAAATGCAACAACCCTCAACACGCAATTATCTCCATAGGTGCAACACGCTATACCCCTTATGGAGAGAGCACCTTTTTACAAAATGGTGACAAAGTGATCGTAGCAGTTTATAACAACACGCAATATAATGTTACACATATTATAGATGCGATAACCACGCAACGTTTCACACAGGAAAATATAAGCTTTTTGGTGCAAAATGTCTGCAAATAGAGGAAAAAAACTTGACCTTTTCATTGGTGCAAATATCGATGATGGGTGGAGTGAAGTACAAACTCCAGCACAACAAAAAACCAACACGCAACCATTAGCACCTAACAAACACCATCTTTACTTTGCAAAAGAGAAACGTAGAGGAAAAGTTGTTACACTCGTTGGGGAGTTTATGCTTGAAAAACAAGATGCCACTACCCTGCTTAAAAAACTTAAAAAAACACTTGGTTGTGGTGGAAGTTTTAAAAATAATATGATGGAGTTTCAAGGCGATCTTCAACAAAAGCTTCGCACACTTTTAGAAAAAGAGGGATTTCGTTTTAGAAAGTAGCTAAAAACTTTCTACACTCCTCTTTACTTAATGGCTTGCTAAAATAATATCCTTGGATATCATAACACCCCTCTTGCACAAGAAATTCTACTTGTTCTTTGTTCTCAACACCCTCTGCGATAATATCAAGATTGAGATTTTTTGCTAATGAAATAATCGCTTTTACAATAGCGACATCATCCTTGTCATCAGGAAGTTCATCTACGAAACTTTTATCTATTTTTAGTTTAGTTACTGGGAGTTTTTTCAAGTAAGACAATGATGAATACCCTGTACCAAAATCATCGATCGATATACTAATACCTAAACTTCTTATCTGTTTTAAAATCTGCATTGCGTGTTGAGGATTGTCCATAATATGGGTTTCTGTTATCTCTATCTCAAGACTCTGAGGATCTAAACCTATCTCTTGTAAAGTATTTTGTAACTCTGAAATATAGTGTTTTGATGCTAGTTGACGAGCTGAAAGGTTAATAGAGAGTCGTCCACACTCAAGTGATTGTTTTTGCCACTCTAAAAGGTCATTCATTGACATACGCATCATATAGTTATCTATCTCACCGATAAGCCCTATCTCTTCAGCAAAAGGGATAAAACTATCAGGATAGATGATCCCTTTGTCTGGATGTTGCCAACGGATAAGTGCTTCAAGACCAATAACTTTATGATGTTTTGCATCAACTTTTGGTTGATAGTATGCTTTAAACTCTTTATTTTCAAGTGCCTTATGTAACTCTTTTTCAAGTTCAACACGTTCTAAAATCTTTTGTGTCATCTCAGAATTATAAAAGTGATAATTGTTTTTTCCATTCTCTTTTGCTTTATACATCGCAATATCTGCATTTCTCAAAAGGGTATCATGAGAGATCCCATCTTCTGGATAACTACTAATGCCTATACTAAATGTTGTATAGTGTTTGACATTATTTATGACAAAAGGTTCTTGCATCGCATCCATTATTTTTTTCACTACTTTTAAAATATCGTTTTGCGATACATTACGTAAAATAAGGGTAAACTCATCTCCACCCAAACGCGCTACAGTATCTTCTTCTCTACTTGCTTCAAGTAAGCGTTTTGTAACAAGTTGAAGCAGTTTATCCCCTGTTTCATGCCCATAGGTATCGTTAATCTCTTTAAATCTATCAAGATCCAAAAACAATACTGTAACCCGTTCTTTATATCTATAGGCATGTTTTATCGCTTCTTTTAAACGATCTAAAAACAAAAGTCTATTTGGTAAACCTGTTAAAATATCATGTTCAGCATGATATTTTAATGTTTGACTTTTCTCTTCTAATTCTTTAGTTTTTTGTGCAACACGCTCTTGTAAAATCTTTTGTTGTTTTTCAATAAAACGTTTATAGTTGATACTATAAATATAATATAACAATAACGCAATCGCTATAAATACCACAAAGGCTATAGCGATTTGTGCTTTTCTTTGATTTTCAATATCTGCTGTATTGATACAATCAAGATTTTTAGCAAGAACAAAATATGCCATATCTTTGCTCTTAACATCTTTGAGTGTATAGATGCTTACTAACATGTTATTTACAATTTTGTATGTATGTGCATTTATCACTACATCAAGCTGTGTGCGCAACATCTTTTTAAGAGTATTATGTTCATCAGATGATGCAGCGATATAATAAGAGTGAATAAAACGATCTTTAGGTACATGAAGCTGTTGTTTGTACCGAGGATCAACCAATAAATAATTATCCCAATGCATCATTTGAAGTTTTTTAGATATAGAGTTGAATTTTGCTATTGTTTCAACAAGACCTATAAAATGGTTTTTATCAAATATAGGAACTATTGATTTAAAAGTCAGATCATATTTTCCTACACTAATAGGAGAAATAACCCTAGGGCGATGCAAAAGTTGCGCTATATCAGCACGTGCCAAAAGAACACTGTCTCCATGTTTTGAAGTCCATGAACGATATAAACTTATTCCTTCATTTGAGAGAATTTGGAACCATACATTATGAAGAGAAGAGTATTTTTTGAGTTTTGTTGAAAACTGTTCTAGATCTATGGAAGTAAAATGTTGTTCTTTTAGAAGCTTTTTGACTTTATCATTTTCAGAAACAGATAAACTCAAAAGTAGTACTGCTTCTTTTTTCTCTTTAATCAATGTTGAGAGTTCTGTTTTTATTGTAAATACCTCTTGCATATATTTTTTATCAAGTTGTGTTTTGTAGGTATTTTCTATATATGTAAACCCAACATATATATACAGAAACATAGAGAAAAGGCCAATAAATATTATTTTTTTGTTAAATTGCATGATAGATTATAATATAAAAGTGATTAATTGGTGGTTATGCAATCTCAATATTTTGCATTTGTTCTGTTTTTTTTTGCTTATTTGTCACAATATCTGTTGTAATAGTATAACGATTTCTTCCGGTATGTTTTGACTTATATAACATCTCATCAGCACGAGATATTAAAAGCTCATCATCTAAGGCATTATCTGCAATACAACACGCAACACCAATGGAGAGTGTTAAATATGGAGATACTTTTGAGTTTTTATGTTCTATTTTTCTCTCAAGAATCTTTTGACAGATCTCTCGTGCTAATCGAGCAGTATGTGTTTGATCTGTTTCACTAAGTAAAACACCAAACTCCTCACCACCGAGTCTAAACACATAATCACTTGGTCTTTTAAAATGTTCTTGTAATACTTCAGCAACAGCTTTGAGTGCATGATCCCCCTCAATATGCCCATAGGTATCGTTGTATTGTTTAAAAAAGTCTATATCTATCATCATAAAGGCAATATAGGTTTTTGCACGTTTGGCACGTTTGAGTTCACGCTCATATATAAAATTAAAATAGCGTCTGTTATGTAATGATGTAAGCGTATCTGTATATGAAGCGTTTTGTAGTTGCTTATTAAGTTTTTTAAGTTTACGTGCTACTTTTTGTAGGTGGGTATGGTTGTTTTGGATACTTCTAAATACATAGAGTAATACACCCAATACACCAACTATAATAAGAACAAGCATTGAACCTATATGGATCATTACATCCTTATATGTATATAAAAAGTTTTGCCTTGCATCTTGAGCACTTTGAACCTCATAGGCAAGAAGTTGTCCCAAAGCACCATTTACAGTATCAAGAACATTTTGTAGTGTTGGAATAGAAAGTTTTGTAATATCTTTATGGTGCTTCAAGGCATCAACAACACTTAAAAAGTAGCTATTTGCTTTTTCTATCTCCATAGAAACATATGCAACATACTCTTTTTCTTCTTGAGTTTTATAATGGTTGATATAACGATTCCAAGTTGTATTTATTGTTTGAAGTCCCTCTTGTATATTTGATGCTACTTCATCATTGCTAATACCATTATGTTTTGCTTTATAAAGTGTCATAGCTAAAGTTGTATCGTACTGATGTAAAATAGTATGAAGTTCTGTTACAGGGATAAAAGAGCCAAAATACAAAGCATCAATATTTTTTTTCAAACTGTTGGTATAGCTTGTTCCCATAAACCCTATAGCAACAAGTCCAAATGTAATAAATAAAAAGGTTAAAAACAGTTTGCTTTTAAGTTTTAATGCTTCTATAAATTTCATACAAATACTTAAGCATAATGTGTACCATTTATGATAAAATTTGCTCAAAAAAATATGATAAAGAGAGCTCATGGAACCAAAAGCTATCAAAACAACGCACTACCTAACCCCTCAAGAGATTCAAAAACATCTTCATAATGTTGAATATATCGTTATGGCTGCTCCTGCACCAGAATATTTTGAAAAAACTCCTATCCACTTTACCCTCTTTCTCAACACGCAAGATCAACTTCCACAAGAGGTACAAGATGCTATTTTGGAAAAATTTTGCCAAGAACAACAGATACAACAACCCTCTGAAGTTATGAGTCAAATTATGCCTGTTGGTTTTGCAACAGCACAAGCACAAGATACACCGATGCCAATGTTGTTAGTAAAACCAGAAGATCAACGCTCTATCCCTTATGCAGTTATGCATGTTATCGATTTTTTAGGTGATTCATCAAATTTTGAAGAGGTTAAAGAAAAACAACTGACCGGATGGAGCTATATTTATGAAGAGTAATGCTACTTAAGTAGCATTGCGTTAACTTTTATCTTCTTATAATCCCATCAGAACTTCAAAAAAACATAAGGAGATACAAATGAAAAAATCAATCATTTCTACAGTTCTAGCATCACTATTAGTTGCGACTTCGTTATCTGCACAATCTACAAAACTTCAAAGTGTTGAACAAGTAAGCCATAATGCCGTTGTTAAAGGAAATCAAGATGCACTTAGTGCACAAAAACATCTTGTAAAAGAAGCAATTACATCACTTGAGTACTGTGCAAAAGCATTAGTAAGTTTAGATAAAAACAACCCTAAAGAGGCAACTGCTCACATCGAAAAAGCACTTGGTAAACTAGAAGTAATTTTAAGCGCAAAAGATGCACCAAAATTTCTTCCAATAGATAGTGCTGTTACAATGACAGAATATCTTGGTACAAAAAAAGATATTCAACAACGTGTCAATGCTGTAAAAAAACTACTTAACGAAAATAAAGTTCAAGAAGCAAGAGAACTCTTAAGTACACTTAAAAGTGAGATCGATATTAGTGTTATCAGTTTACCACTTGTAACATATCCGGATGCACTTAAACTTGCAGCAAAATATATCCACGATAAAAAAATCGAAGAAGCAAAACATCTTTTGAGTGTAGCTCTTAATACTTTTAACACTTCTGTAGAGGTTATTCCACTACCACTACTTAAAGCTGGAGAACTTATTAATGTATCTGCACACCTTTCTCATAATGGGAAAAAAGAGGATGCGCTTCGTTACTTGGATGCAGCTGAATCACAACTTGAAGTTGCTCAAGCGCTAGGATATGTAAGTCATTCTGATACTACATATACAGCATTACACACAGCTATCAAACATATTAGAAAAGAGATCAAAGGGAAAAATAAAGCACAAAAACTTTTTGATGAGTTACAAATGAAGCTCAAAGATTTTAAAGATAAAATCTTCTCGCCTAAAAAAAGTGCTAACTAAGAAGATGCATTCACGGCAAGTTGTGCCATCTTCTTAAAAAATTCAGCAACATCACCACCCTCTTTGAGGGTTTGTTGCAACTGCTCTTTAAAGTAGTTGCGTGTTGCTTCATTAGCAATCTCAAATGTGTATAACACCCATTCAGCATTTAACATTAAAGGTTGTCCATCTTTTTGCACTTCAAATGCTCTATAAAGATTAAGATCACTCTTTTGTACCATTGATAGTACATCTTTATAAAATGTTGGAACTTCATAGTTGATAATAGCTTCAAGATCAGCTTGAGGGATTGTCACATCTCTCTCAGCCATCATCTCATCAACACCAACAATCAGCGCATCACCCAAAACAAGTTGCTCTCCAATAAAATATGGTGTTTTTCCTTCTGAAAGTGCATTACCATCAGCATAGATGATATGTTCTTTGATCGATGGCATCTCATCAATAAGAATAGAGTTAAAAAAACTATATACTGTATTTGCCTGCATCTGAATATCGATACTTTGCACCTCTTTTTTTATTGGATCTACACGTAAACATTTCATTAGTTATTCTCCATTATTATTACATGAACTAAGGTACCTTTTTGTAAAAAAGTATCCTCTTTATCTGCTATCATTAAACCACTATTGTTAAGCATATTTATCAAAATAGCAGAGCTTCCAACCTTTTTACCTGAAAAATTCACCTTGTACCCATCTTCACATAATGTGACATTACACGCAGTAAACTCTGTAAAAGGGCTTCGTTTTTTAAAATCTTCTTCAAGCACAGCTGGTACGATACTATATGCAGACTCTTTTGCCAACATTTTTGCAATAAGTGGGAGCACATACAAGATCCCAGTCACTGTTGAAGAGTATGCAAATCCTGGAAGTGAAACAATAGTGTGTAACCCTTTTTGTGCAACCATAATATGACGACCTGGCTTGATTGCAACCCCTTTAAAAACCACCTGTGCACCAAGACGTGGGACAATATCTTTTACAAAGTCATAATCCCCTACACTCACACCACCTGTTGTTACTAAAATATCTACACTCTCTAAAGCGTTATGCATAATCTGCATTAACTGTTCTTTATCATCTGGAGCTGTTGCAAGTTGCACAACTTCTGCTCCAGCTTGTTCAAAAAGTGCTGCAAGAGTATAGTTGTTTGAGCTTCGTATTTGTGTTGCATTTTGAGCCTCTTCTCCAAGATCCAAAATCTCACTTCCTGTTGCCAAAACTCCTACACGAGGTTTGCGTGCTACTTTTACCATCACACAATTAAGTCCAGCCATCACACCAATCTCAGCAAACCCTATTTTCGTCCCTTTTTTTATAAGAACATCACCAGCTTTATACCCCTCTGCTACAGGGCGTACTGAAAAACCTTTTGGTACCATCTCTACAATCTCTATCATCCCGTCATCTTTTAAGATCACATTTTCTATAGGGATAAGTGTATCTGCACCCTGTGGCATTTGTGAACCAGTAAATGTTTTGATCGCTTCACCTTTAGTAAGATGATGCTCTTGTAGTGTTCCAGCAGGTGTATGTCCCACAACACGCAAACGTCCAAGTTCCAAATCTTCATAACGAACACCATAACCATCCATTGATGCTGTTGGAAACTGTGGATCACTGTATTTTGCGACTATATCCTCAGCTAAAACCCTTCCTAGTGCACAACTGAGTGCTACTTTTTCAAAACGATTTTTTGGGACTTCTAAAAGATCTAACATATTTTGACTTGTTTCATAACTGATAAAACTCACACTTGTTCCTTTGCTAATATTCCACTTCCTTGAATCGCTGTAGAACGATCCTTTGCATAGATACGTTGATTATTTTTTAAATCATATTTCCAAATAGGTGCACTCGCTTTAAAATCCTCTACAAATATATCTATGAGTTCAAGAGCAACTCGCCTCTTTGGAGAAAACACCCCTGCTACATATGAAGACTGATGCACAAGCACATCACCTCGAGAGTGTGCCATTCTTACTATAGCTCCTGCATCATTTGCTTTTTCTTGCCACTTTTGAAACCATGATTCTAAGATAGGTTCATAAATATCAAAACTAAGTCCATCGATCCCATCTTCACTACGTACTGTTCCTATAAAAGGGATAAATGCACCATAATTACTCTGTTTTTGTTCATTGTACCATTTATCAACAATGGTAATAACATCTAATGCCCCATCATAGATCTCTACCATATCATCCTCCACACACAGGTGGTAATAATGAAACTTTATCACCATCTTCTAAAGGATAATCACGTGTTTGTACAATTGTATCATTTACAGCAACAGCAGAGTTTTGCAACCACTCTTGTAACTGAGGTTCTTGTTGTAGTATTTGTGCTAGTTGATTGAGGTTTGTTATATCCAAACGTATAGGCTCTTTACCAATAGGTCCTAAAAATTCTACATCTACCATTTATTACTCTCTCTTATTTTCTTAGAGTGATTATATCTAAGATAAGTTAAGTAGTGTATAATTGCACTATGATTTTTGGAAAAATAGAATATCTTAACCTCTTACCTTTTCATATCTTTATGAAACGCTATATAAAAGGCTCAAGCGCCAAGATGGCTATGGAGTATAAAAAAAATGTACCCTCATACATCAACAAAGAGTTTGTAAATCTGCGTGTTGATGCTGCTTTTATCTCTAGTGCTGTTGCAAAAAAATATCCCAATGTGGCACTTGGCATTATTGCAAAAAAAGAGGTTTTAAGTGTATTGGTGATCCCATCAAAAGATCAAAAAGAGGATAGCGACTCTGCTACTTCAAACCTTTTAGCAAAAGTGCTTCAACAACATGGAGAGGTCTTAATAGGGGACAAAGCACTACGCTACGCACTACAAAATCCAAACTACATAGATCTTGCACAACTGTGGCATGAAAGAACAAAGCTTCCGTTTGTCTTTGCCCTTTTATGTTTTCATACAAACCCTAAAAAGTATCAAAAGATCACAAAGCTTTTTACACAAAAAAAGTATAAAATCCCCCAATATATTCTTAAACAACGAGCAAAAGAGAGTAATATTGCCCCTAAAGATATTCTGCACTATTTAGATCTTATCAGTTACAAACTCGATCAAAAAGCATTATTGGGCTTAAAGAAGTTTTATAAACAGATCAACGCTCTAAATCACTAATCTCTTTTGGTATATTTGCAGAAAGAACTTTTGCACCATTGCGTGTTACTACAATATCATCTTCTATACGAATAGCGATCCCACGATACCTTTTTGGAACAGTTGTATCATCTTTATCGATGTATAAACCAGGTTCTATCGTTAGAACCATCCCTTCATCAAGTAAAATCTCTTTACCTTTTGATGTAGTATATGGTGCCATATCATGCACATCCAATCCCATCCAATGCCCAATTCCATGTGGATAGTACTTTTTCACGGCCTCTTTTTTTAAAAGTTTTTTCACATCACCACGCAAAATACCAAGCTCTACTAAAGCATATGTTAAACGTTTGAGTACATATTTTTGTAATTGTGATCTTTTTACACCTGGAGCAATTTGTGCTATGACCTCTTTTTGTATTTGTAATACAATACTATATAACTCTTTTTGCTCTTTTGAGAATCTCCCACTAAGAGGCAATGTACGAGTAATATCACTTGCATAATATTCATACTCGCATCCAGCATCTATCAACACCATATCATCAGCACACAAAGAAGCATCATTTTTGATATAGTGGAGAGTATTTGCATTATTCCCAGAAGCGACAATTGATGTATAGGCATCACTATATGCTCCATGAAAACGGAAACTGTACTCAAGTTGCGCTTGGATTTGATATTCGTATGTAAAAGCTGTAATGTTGTGTATAACTGCATCATACCCTTTTTTTGTTATATCTATTGCGTGTTGTATCATCGCTATCTCTGCATCTGACTTATACAAACGCATCTTTTGGATAATTGCAGAAGCATCTTTATGGACTAAAAAGTTTTGAAACCCAACTTTTTGCACTACTTCTTGAGGCTTATGACCAAAATCATAATAGAGTGTTGTACTCCCTTTTTGTAGTTCTTGAATCTTTGTTTCAAACTCATCATACAAAAATATATCATCAAACATATACGCTTTTTGTGCACCCTCTTGACCAAGACGTTTCCCATTCCACAGCTCTTCAACAGGATCTTTTTTATATACAAAAAGATAACACGCAACACTCTTTTTAGCTTTTTTTATAACACAATAGCTTTTATCCTCTTTATGCCCAGTAAGATAGTAGAAGTTACTGTTTTGTCGGTATGGATATTCTGTGTCATTTGAACGTCTTTGTAAAGAGTTTGCACACAATATAACCAAAGAGTTTTCATCAAGTTTTTTAGCAAACTCTTTACGACGTTTTTTGTACTCTTTTTGCCTTATAAACGGTTTTGTTTTTTCAGCCATACAACCATCTCATCTAAAATATCTTCTAATGCTTTATTGAGTGCTTCAACACCACCTTGCGCATCAAGGCTATGTACCTTTACCTCTTTTGTAAATGTTTTTGTTCCTATCACACGCAACGAATCGCTTTTGATCAATTCAAATGTGATACTTACACGAGCATAAGAGTGCTGTAATTCATTATCATAATGTTGCATAAACTCTTCAACAGAACTTTGCAATACTACATCAGGAAGTACTTTAGAATAGCGTGTTGCCACCTGCTTAAAGATACGAGCATTTTGAAGTTTTGTAACAATAGCACGATATACGCCATCAGCAGGAGCGATCATCCATGCCGAATTATTATATGTATAACCTTTGTACGCACCTTGCATATAACGCATTTTTGTACTTACCAATAAAGCACTCGATTGTGTTTGTGCAACTTTGATAGTTGTATCTGGATATACTACAGGACTATTATTGGCACTCCTTGTAGTATATGCTATAGTATAGTTTGTAATAGGTGCTACTTTTGTTGTACACCCAATACTCAATAAACCTATTATCACAAGAAATATATATTGCATCCTTACTCTCCTGGTGCTTTGTGTATTTGTCGCTCTTTGTATAAAACATCAGAACCACTTTGTTCATAATGTTTCATCAATTCCGTTGTTTGAATCATCATTTGATCCATTTTATGTAGTGTTGCATCAAGTGTAGGAAGAAAATCTGCCGACATCGCCTTAAAGTTAAAATCACCTCGTTCAACAGCATCTTGTATCGTTTTCATTGTTGATTTAATCCCCAAATAACTCTGCATAATAGAACCAAGAGAGTTAGCAACATCACTCTCAAATGCTTTACTTTTATCTATAAATGTATCAATATTTGGCATCATGCGATCGAGTTTATAACTAAAACTATCCAAATGTCGAGCTGTATTTTGCAAATGACGAATCGTTTTATCATCTAAAAGTTTATCTATTTTATGCATCGTTGCTGATGTATCGTGTAATAATGCAGAAACTTTTTCTTGGTTTTGCTCATTTAATAACTCCTCTATACGAAGGAGTGAAAGTGTTAAGTGGGAAGAGACCGATCCTAAAGATTTTTCAAAATGCTCAAAAAATGATGGAGCAGTTTTTATAACAGGATATTTATGATCCCCTTTTGCCACTAATGCAGGTGCATTATTTGATCCTAGTGTCAAGTTAATATACGTAAGCCCTGTAATCCCCTGTGCAGTTAATTTTGCAACTGTATTTTCTTTAATAGGTGTCGTTTTTAAGATAGCAACACGCACCTCAACTTGCTCAGTATTTTTAGGGTTGATTCTAAGATTTGTTACTTTACCCACTGAAATACCTCTGTACTTTACCGGAGCATCAATATTTAATCCTAAAACTGATTCATTAAAGTAGATTAAATAGGTTTGTGTTTGTTCCTGTTTTTGAGGTTTAAGTAACCAGTAACTAAATCCTGCCAACAAAAATATTCCAACGAGTACTAAAATACCCACTATTGTATAATTTACTTTATTGTTCATTGTTTCTCTTTAAAAAATGTTTGTATAAAATCACTTTGTACTGACATAACTTCATTGAGTGTCCCTTCAAAAGCGATTTTTTTATTGTCGATAATTGCTACACGATCAAGCGTATCATAGATAGATTGCAAATCGTGTGATACCATCACTATTGTTAAGCCAAGCATATCACGCAACTGTAAAATAAGCCTGTCAAACTCCCGTGCTGATATAGGATCAAGCCCACTTGTTGGCTCATCCAAAAAGAGCAACTTTGGATCAAGACTTAACGCACGTGCAAGACCAGCTTTTTTCTTCATACCTCCACTTATCTCTGAAGGATATAAATTTGCATCACTATAACGAAGCCCTACAATCTTTATCTTAAACTTTACAATCTCATCAATCATAGCTGAAGAGAGATTAGTATATTCTACCAAAGGCAATGCAATATTTTCTTTTAAGGTCAAAGAGGAAAAGAGAGCTCCAAACTGAAACAGCACACCCCAGTTTTGTCGAAGCAGTTGTTGTTGATTTTGATCCATCTTTTTAATATCTTGACCAAAGATCTCAACACTTCCACTATGAAAATCCTGAAGCATCACCATCTCACGAAGCAGTGTTGTTTTACCACATCCACTTGGCCCCAAAAGACCATAGATTTCACCCTTTTTGACATGAAGGTTTAAACCATCATGGATCACTTTTTTACCAAATATGGTTTTGAGTTCTTGTACTTTAATCACACACATATTATATCCCCATATTGGTCAAAACAATGGAAAAAAGTGCATCACATACAATCACAGCAAAGATTGATTCAACAACACTTTTGGTTGTATTAAACCCTATGCTTTGCGTATCATCTTTTACCATCATCCCTCTATAGATCCCAATAGTTGCGATCAAAAATGCAAAAAACGGACCCTTGAGTATCCCAATGAAAAAATGTTTTGCAGCGACAACATCATTTAACCTTTCTAAAAAAAGTTGTGTTGTGATATGCAAATCAATATTTGCAACAATCATCCCACCAAATATCGCCATCATATCGGCAATAAATATTAACAGTGGCATTGTTATCATCAAAGCTATAATACGTGGTAACACTAAAAAAGCAAATGGCTCAAATCCCATCGTTTTCATCGCATCAATCTCTTGAGTAATCTTCATTGCACCTATTTGTGCAGTATATGAAGATCCACTCCGTCCTGCTATAACTATAGCCGTAATAAGAGGTGCAAGTTCTCTAAAGATCGATATACCAAGCATATCGACTATAAAAATATTTGCACCATAGAGTTTAAGCTGAAATGCTGATTGATACGCAACAACAAGCCCTATTAAAAAACTTGTCAAAGCAACAATACCAAGTGCTTTAATCGCACTCTCATTAATCTCAAAAAGGATCTCTTTATAACGGATAGAACCCAATGAGGTAAAGTAGCGAAGTTTACTGATAAAGAGCTCTCCAAAAAACTGCATAAATGAAAAAAAACCTTGAAAAAGTTCAATAATTTTTTTTCCTAATGATGCTATGGGATTAAAACCTTCTGAGCGTGGTAATGTTGCATTGGGTTCATAATTTTTTTGAACCATTGCAAAAGTCTCTTTAACATTAGGGCTCATATTGATACAGCGAAGTTGCGTATTTTGTACCTTTAGCCTATTTTGAAGTTCTAAAAACAACAGCACAACGGCTGTATCAACAAAATGAACACCACTACAATCAATTACAACATCTTTATAACGTTGTAATCGTAGTGATGCAATTTTCTTTTCTAATATAGGTATACAATAAAGATCAAGATCTTCACCTATACTTATAGTCATAACATCATCGTTATGAGTAGTTTGTAACTGAACGTTTTTTCTCATATAATATTAAAAATCTCTTTGTAAGAGCTTCTTCACCTTTAAAATTGTTATAATTCTATCAGCTTGTTTTCCAACACCTTCAATGATAGTATCATCACTGTTTACTGTATCTGGCGCTGGTCCAATATGATCTTTTTTGATACGAATAGCCATTGTTAAGCGATCAATCACAAATCCTGCTACATCATCACCATCACGCATCACAATAAAACGGGTTTCATCATTTTGTTTTTTTGGTTTTAAACCAAATTTTACGCGTAGATCGATCAAAGGTATAACAGAACCACGAAGATTAAATACACCCAAAACATAAGATGGCACTTGTGGTACACGTGTCCATGAAAATGGCTTAATAATCTCTTGGATAGAGAGAATAGGCACTGCATACTCCTCTTCACCAATAATAAATCCTACAAGTTGTACAACATCATCTAACTGTTCTACAACACTCTCTTGTTGCTCTACTTGTTTACTTATGATCTCTTTTAATTTATCAGCCATTATAAAAACTCCGTTTTAAAGTTAACATTTCTCTGTACAACACTAGAGAGATAGTCAGCTGAGTATGGTTTTGTAATATATTCAACCATACCAGACTCAACACCACGCATTCTATCAGATTTGCTTGTACGTGACGTAACAGCAATAAGTGGAAGATTTTTGTATCTGTTGTATTTTTTAATCTCACTAGCAAGTGAGTATCCATCCATACGTGGCATCTCAATATCGATAAGCATAGCATCAAAATTGTAATCACCAGATTTTAAGATATTGAGTGCTTCTTGTCCATCACTCGCTTCTACAAGTGTTACACCCATAGGCTCTAGTGCTTTTCTCATAATAGTTCTGTCTGTTTTTGAATCATCAACGATCATAATAATATAATCACTCGCCTGAGTTTTTTCTTGTACTGTAGATGATGTGTCACTCTCATTCATAGAGCTTACTTTAACCTCTTTTGCCATATTCATCAACGCAACAACATCAACAATAAGAGTTACACCACCATCACCACGGATAGTTGCTCCTGCAATACCTTCAATACCTTTGAGGTAATCTCCAAGAGATTTGATAACAATCTCCTCTTGACCCACTAACGTATCAACAATAAGACCAAGTTTGCTCGTACCTAATCCAAGGACAACAACATATGCAAAGTCACTTGCATCTAAAACACGTTCTACTTCAAAAATATCTCCAATATGCACAAGAGAGAGTACCTCATCACGCAGACGCATAACACTTTTACCCTCAACTGTGTAGATCTCATCTTTTGAGATACGTACTGTCTCAAGTACTGATGCTAGTGGGATAGCATAATGCTCCTCTTGCACACCAACAAGTAATGCTTGAATAATTGCAAGTGTTAGAGGAATTTTTAACTTCATCGATGTCCCACGACCCACTTCTGAATCGATGTCAATAATACCATTGAGTTTTTCGATGTTTGTTTTTACAACATCCATCCCAACGCCACGACCAGATACATTGGTAACTTGTGCTGCTGTAGAAAATCCTGGTCTAAAGATCAATGAGTATGCCTCTTTATCACTCATCTGATCTGCTTCTTTTTCAGTGATAATCCCTTTTTCAAGTGATTTGTTTTTAAGCATATCAGGATCAAGTCCTTTACCGTCATCATCTATTTGGATAACGATTTGGTTCCCTTCATTGTATGCTTTTAAAGTAATCGTACCTGTTTCAGGTTTTCCTTTTGCTACACGCTCTTCAGGTGTTTCAATACCATGATCGCATGAGTTACGAATAATATGGACTAAAGGATCTCCAATCTCTTCAACGATAGACTTATCAAGCTCTGTCTCTTCACCTGAAATCACAAGTTCGATCTTTTTGTTCAGCTCACGTGAGAGGTCACGGATCATACGAGGGAACTTATTAAACACTTTTCCAACAGGAAGCATACGTGTTTTCATAACAGCAATCTGCAAGTCTGTTGTTACAAGAGAAACAATAGAAACCACTTGGTTAAGTTCTTCTAAGAACTCCTCACCTTCATAACGCTCTTCAACATCGTCATTGATTTTAATAAGTCTGTTTTTTGCAAGTACAAGCTCACCTATGAGGTTCATAAGGTGATCGAGTCTTTTTACATCAACACGGATTGTTTGTTCAACTGATGCTGATGATTTACGTGCTGGTGCTGCTGCTTTTGGATCAGCTTTTTTCTCCTGTCGAGATACTTGTTGTACAGGTTTTGGAGCTGGTGCAGATTTTGGTGCTTCTTGCTTACTCTCCTCTTTTGGTGTTTCATCACCACTTGGCTCATCTGGTATCGTAGGAACTTTTTCACCAGCTGCTATTTTTGCCTCACGTTTTTTTCTATCTTCCTCTTGACGCTGTTTTAAAAGGCGTTCAATCTCAGCTTCAACCTCTTCTGGTGACATATTTTCATAATCTATATCATCCTCATCATCACTTGCACTCTCTTCTTGTGCAGGAGTCTGCTCCTGAACTTGAGGCTCTTCTTGTTGTGGTGCAGATGCTGGAACTTCAACCTCCCCTGTACCACCTGTAATCTTATCTAAACGAGAAACACATGCACTTACATCGATACCATCATCACTACTTGTATCACGAATCTTTTCTAAGAGTGCTTTCATCAAGTCTACAGACTCTAAAATCACATCCATAATATCTGGTGTAATACTAAGTTCACCATGGCGTGCACGATTAAGCACATCTTCCATATGATGTGTTAAATGTGTTAAAACATCAAAGTTTAAAAACGATGATGCCCCTTTTACAGTGTGTGCAACACGGAAAATACCATTTAAAAGCTCTAAATCATCCGGATTTGATTCTAACTCTACTAAATCCTCATCAAGTTTTTCAACAAGCTCAAATGCTTCAACCAAAAAGTCTTGCAATATCTCTTGAAATTCATCCATATTTACACTCCTACTTCATATGTTCACGCAATACACGTGCTACTTCATCATAAAATGATGCTGCTTGAAACTTCACTAAGTATGCTTCACCACCAGCTTCTAAACCTCGTCCCTCACTAAAGTGATCACTTATTGATGAGTTGAAAATGATAGGGATAGATTTAAAACGTTCATCCTCTTTTGCTTTAGCTGAAAAATGAAAACCATCCATTTTTGGCATCTCAACATCTGAAATAATAAGTTTAAGATGTTCTGACAAACGATCTCCATAGGTAGCATAAAGGTTCTCAAGTTTGGCAAGTCCCTCTTCACCATCCATAGCTTCAACTACATTCATACCCATCTTCTGTAATGCTTCTTTAACTATTTTTCGTGCTGTTGCACTATCATCTAGTACAAGTGCCATTCCATCAAATGTTTCAACCTCTTGAGGTTCAAGATCTGTTTGTGGTTCATAAAGACCAAGATCTTGCACAACACTCTCAAGATCTAAGATTAACAGTACATTATCACCCTCTATCTTTGTAACACCGGTAATCTTGTTACTATCTAACTCACCCGATGGACTCATAAAAGTTGCTGGCTCTATATCGCTCCATGAGATACGACGGATCCGTTTTGCCTCATGAACAATAAAACCGATAAGAACATTGTTAAATTCTGTAATGATAACACGCGCTTCTTCAGCAGCTTCTTTGGGTTCAACAATCCCCATCCATTTTGCAAGATTAATAACAGGGATAACCACCTCTCTTAGGTCAAATATCCCCTCTATAAACTCTGGTGTACCAGGGAGTTCTGTAAGTTTTGGCATCTTGATGATCTCACGAACCTTTGAAACATTGACACCATATATACCCTCATATACAGAGCCATTTTCCTGTTTGTAGATGCGAAAATCAACAAGTTCCATCTCATTAGAACCAACTTTTAAGGAATTATCATCCATGTTTATTTTCTCCTCGTAAAAACTGCAACTGGTGCAGTTTGAGTTGATTGTCTTTGGTTGATTGTACTCTAAAATATCTTTGATTGCAAGCAAAAGCAGCTAAATTGGTATATTTGCATCCTTGATACGTTACTGATAAATTTTGATGGTAATGCCCTTCAATAAAAAAGTCAGCATCGCTGTAATTTTGGATATGATCTGCGATAAATGTTTCAAACCCTTCAAAACTGTTACAATCATTTTTCTTTTGCAAATAGTGCTCTATCTTTTTAATAATTGCATGATCCAATACTCTATCAATATGGTATAAAAACTTCAACACGCCACGATTGCGTATGATCTGCGTGTAGAGTTCATACCCAAAATCGCTTTCAAAATCCCCATGTGCTATATACCCTTTTGTTGTACCAAAATGTACTTCAAGAGGTTGTAAAGAGCGAGGGATTATCTCAATATTTGGAAAATAGTTTTGTAAAACAAAATCGTGATTTCCCTCAAGGTACAATATCGGCATATCCTGTGCGATAGTATTTAAAAGTTCAATGAGAGGAAGATTTTTCTCTTGCGTGTAAGGGATATTTCCAAAAAGTGCATCAAAAATATCACCAAGTAAAATAAGTTGTGTTGCTTCGATCTTTTTTGCGTGTATATCGCATAAAAAGTCATACAGATGGGGACGAAAAGAGCTATAGTGTGCATCTGCGATCAAGAGTGCACCCTCTTTGATCGCTATGGGGTTTTTAAGGAACATAGGCAGTTGTTGGGATCCCAACCCCCTCCTCAAGTCCCATCATCAAGTTTGCATTAACAACAGCTTGAGAAGATGCACCACGCATAAGATTATCAATTGCTGATGCGATAAAAACAACTGAGCCTTTTTGTTGCACATAAATATCACAAAAGTTTGTTCCTGCAACATTTTTCATATCTACAGGACGATCTACAACACGCACAAAAGGTGCATCTTTATAATACTCTTGCAATAGTGCAAAAGGATCAAACTCCCCTTGCACCTGAATATATATGGAGCTTATCATTCCACGCGTAACTGGAACTAAATGTGGTACAAAATGGACATCATCAAATGTTACACCTATTTTATGTGCTATCTCTGGTGCGTGGCGATGTTTGAGTGGATTATAAGCAAAAAGGTTATCATTTACATGAACAAAATGTGTTGTATCACTTAATTTTTTTCCTGCACCACTTACACCAGTTTTTGCATCAATAATTATTGGCGTGTTAGCAATTCTATACTCTAAAAATGGTAAGAGCCCTAAGATAGCAGATGTTGGAAAACACCCAGGGTTTGCTACAAGATCTGCGTGTTGAATCTCTTTTTTGAAAAGTTCAGGAAGTCCATACGCACAATGGTGTAGATTGTCTATATCGGTGTGTTGCGTGTAAAACTCTTCATATATATCCAAAGGGAGACGGTAATCTGCTGAGAGATCAACTACTTTTACACCAGCTTCACGCAAAGGTTGTACATACGCCATCGCTGTTTTATGAGGAAGTGCCAAAAAAACAAGAGCACAACGCTGTGCCATCGTTGCAATATCTGCTTTGTGCACCTCATCTTCACATACACCATTTAATGATGGATGCAGTTGATTAATCGTTGTACCACCCTCTGAATTTGCTATATATACAAGATTAAAATTTGGATGTGTTTGTAAAATTTTAACCAACTCTAGCCCGGTATAGCCAGTTGCCCCAACAATCCCTACATCAAAAACTTTCTCTTGCATTAGTGACTCTCAAAAACGATCTCTTGGTATTTTACCTCATCAATCTCAAACTCTTTTTCACCACCAGGAAGACGAACTTTTACTTCATCTCCTTCCTCTTTTCCAAGAAGCTGTTTTGCAAGTGGCGAGTTAAAAGAGATAAGTCCCATATCTGGATTAGATTCAGCACCACCAACGATAGTATATGTCACCTCTTCATCAGTATCAAGATCGGTCATCACTACTGTAGAACCAAAACTCACTTTAGTATGTGCAAGTTCACTTGGATCAACAATCTGTGCATTTCCTAAAATCTCTTGCAATTCAGCCAAACGTGCATCAATATTTTTTTGTTGCTCTTTTGCTGCGTGATACTCGGCATTTTCTTTTAAATCACCATGTTCTAACGCCTCTTCGATAGCTTTTACAACTGCTGGTCTTTTTACCTCTTTGAGATCTTTTACTTCTGCTTGGAGTTTGTTATATCCAAACAGTGTCATTGGTTCAACTTTTTGCATCTTCTTCTCTTTTTCTTAATTAATTTTTCTTGCCAAAATTATAGCAAATTTTCATACTTTGACTCTTAATCGATAACACGCAATAAAGATAAATCAAAAATAATCTCACCCTTTTGCGTTACAATCGTTATCAGACATCCATCTTTTGTGATCTTTTGAGCGTCTACTATCCCTTCTAAAAGGGTGATAGACTCTTGTGTTTGAGGATCGTATGCCAAGAGTCTATTGCGTGTTATGTGAAACACTCTTCCACCACCACATCCATCACCTATAATCCCCTCGCAAACCAAAGGGTCTTTAAGATCAAAACCATCCATCATCCAAACACTCCTCTTTTGCATCTTGTAAAAATGTTTTATAGCTTGAGCTGTTTTTATCTAAAGCTTTATACTCTTCATAGGTGTACTCTTTAAAGGTTGCATCATCCAAACAGCGACACAGTTTTGTAGAGTTTTCATCACCATTACAATGAGAAAGGATCTGTTTTTTTTGGCTCTCATCCCACCCTACATAGGAATTATAATATGGATAGAGTGCCCAGATGGCAAACCCTATGGTAAGTACAATATTTACAAGGTACTCTCGTTTTTTTGTTTGGAAATAGTTTTTTATATCGTATGTAATAAGTACTAAAAAAAGCACTTCCAAGCCGATGTTAAACCAGTCACTATCTAAAAAATCAAACATCTTTGTCCTTTTTGTTTGTAGATATCATCTTCATCGCTTCTGCACATAAAACCATCCCAAACGTAGCAGTCACTCCCATAAAACTCCCCTCTTGTTTTGGCTCTATCATCTCTGATGAGAACACTACTTTATACTTTTTTGTAAAGCCACGTTTTTTCAGTTCATAACGTATCTTTGAACCAAATTTATCACCATAACTTTTCCAGATGGTATCCACCTGTACTTTGGTAGGATCAAGCCTTTTGGCACTTCCAAAAGAGCTTAAAAGTTTTTTATAACACTTTTGCGCAAGTGCTAGTTTTGCCAAACGGTCATCAATAGCATCTATCACCACATCATACGCTTCAAAATCAAAGTTGTGTACCCATGTTTCATCAATACGTGCATCGATTGTAGTGATAGTGGGATAATGTTCTTTGAGTGCTGTAACTTTTTTTTGCCCTTCATGCAATTCAGAATAGATCTGTCGGTTTTGATTTGTAATATCGTATGTATCATAATCTACAATAGTGATATGTGTTACACCACTACGATAAAGACAATCCAAACAAAAACCACCAACACCACCAACACCCAAAAGTAACACATTTGCATTTTGGATCTTTGAAAAATCCTCTTTAAAAAGGGTTTGGACACGATCGTAACGCGTCTGCATCAAAGCCACTCTTGAAGTTGTTGCATACTTTTATATGCTGAGAGATCAAGCATAATAGGTGTAACAGAGATATACCCCTGCTCTATAGCTTCATAATCACTCAACCCTTGTACACCTTTGCGTGAGTCAAACTTCAAAGGGTGCAGTCCAAGCCAGTAGTACTCTTCACCACGAGGATTTCGATGCAGATGTGCATCATTGGCATAGTAGCGATACCCTACATACGTAACACGCAACTGTGCTTCTTTTGTGTTAGCTGGAATATTGACATTTAAAAACTCACGTTGTGGTAATGGGAACTGATCGTTTTTAATCTTCTTAACAAGTGCAACGATCGTTTTTTGTGCAAGGGTAAAATCACCACTTGGATCACTAAAGTCCATCACCTGTGAGATAGCGATAGAGGGGATATTATGCAAAACACCCTCCATAGCACCAGCAGCTGTACCACTGTAGGTGATATCTTCACCCATATTTGATCCTCTGTTGATCCCACTGATTAGAAGATCTGGCTTGTGATCTTCAAACATTGTACTTAGTGCAAGATAGACACAATCACTCGGTGTTCCATCATCAAGCTTGTAAAAATCATCATCAACCCCTATAAAACGCAAAGGTCGTGTTAAGGTCAAAGAGTGTCCACACGCAGATTTTTCATTTGCAGGAGCAACCACAACTACTCGTGTATTTGGCAGTGTTTTGAGTGCATCCACCAACGCATGTAAGCCGTTTGCTTCATAACCATCATCGTTTGTTACTAAAATTGTATATTGTTTTTCCATAACAGTATTGTATTGTAAAAGTTGTTAGAAAAAAAGGTCTTAGAAATTATAAAAAACTTTTACCCCTATGGCATCAAAATCGTGATCTAAAGTTGTTGAGAAAAGATCGTATGAAAGATCAAATGTTGTATACTCCAAAGCAACACTCCAATTGCGTGTTATGTCGTAGTATCCACCAGCACCATAACATAAACCATGAGCATATACACCAGTACTTGTACTTCCTGATCCGATGCGATCAACCTCTTCAAAACTGTAGCCAACTTTTGCCATAACTATAAGATGAGTAAAGATCTCATACCCTGCTTCGTAGTAAAAATTGATGCTATTGCCTACACCACTGTGAAAATCAGATATATTGGTATAAAGATACTCCATACCTGCACGCTGTTTAATCGTTGTATCAAAACGTACACCCATATCGAGTGTATAACCATCATTATCTTTTTGGGTATCGTTTTGTTGTTGCAGCGATGTATATCCCACACCCATATACCCTTGGGCTGAAAAAAGTTCTGTAACTGCAAAGAGGAGAATAAAAAGTGGCATGTATATCATTTTGTGTATCATAAAGGCTCTCTTATATTAATTTTTACGATCGATCTTTTGGATGATCTTTTCTATATTTTTTGTTTTGAGTTTAAATATCTGATCTACCTCACGGATAAAACGTGCAATATTGTGACGAGGGGATCCTCTCATGTAGATCTTTTTAGCATTGGCACGTTTATGTAAAGGGGTGATATGAAAATTTGGTGCATCTGTTTGTTTGTTGTAAAACTCCTCATTTGTCAAGATAATGATCTTTGACTCATCATCAAGAACAGTACGTACTGAATCCATTTTGTAAACAAGATCTACCATAGGGAGCTGTTTTCTAAACTTACACTCGATCATGTGCAGATGGTTCTCTTTCATAATAAGGATATCAAACTCATTGTGCATACCACTGGTTGTTGTGCAACTCTCATCCACTTTTACACCTATAGAGATATCATCGTGATTAAGATCTTTGAGCAGATTATAAATATAAAACTCATATAAAAATCCCACTTGTGTTTGTTGCAAGTATGCAGATGTTTTGTTAGCTTGTTCCAAGTAGCGTGGTACATCACCTTGATAATTATAAAAGATGTTAAAAAGATCTTTTTCATACTCTTTAGCTGTTTGCTTACTTGATTGTGCTTCTATATTTATATTTTTCAACAAAAAGTGTGTTGCGATATCTAGGGAGTTTTTAATACGGTGTGTGTGCATATACTCCTGTGTTAAGAGGTTGTAGCTATTATCAAACCTATCGTAACTGATAAAACGAACCCCTTGAGGTAACATCTTATGTGCAAGATATAACGGAATATTTGCCAAGCCATCTGTAGCATTTATATAGATATCTTCTTTGTTTTGTTCAAGAGCATACAGATAATTTTCAATCTTTTCAATACTTTCGATGCTATCTTCATCTATCTGCAATGTATAAGTGTTAATACCTAAAGAGTTTTTTTCGGTGAAGGCTCGTGTTCCTGCAATAATCTGCTTTGCTTTAAGAACATCAGCACGATAATCATCGTAAACTATAACGTGATTTGTTATTTTTGTATGGAACTCATAAAAAACAGGTAAAACAGAAGAGTAAAAATCCCCCACTATAGAAACGAGTGTCATAACACTTTCTCCCATGCAACAGTTTTGTTGGTTTAATTATAGCAAAATATCAACTCTTAAATAGTTCTATGCATTTGAGAAAGGTATTAGTGTTTATAATTGTTTTTTTATCCAGATCTTCTAAATCTGTGTACCATTACAGAATTTTGTTTTTAAAAGTTGTTTTGGATATAATGTTTTTAAAGGAAAACACAATATTACTTTAAGGAAAAAAGATGAAAAAAGGGCAATTGTTAAAATTAAGTTTAGTTGCATCAACGTTGATGATCGGATTAGTTGGTTGTGGTGGTGGTGATAGTGGTAGTCTACCAGCTCAAGAAGCTGTTAGCTTATCGTTTCCATCAAATGCTGCTGTTGCACAACCTACTATTGAAAATGCCAAAAGAGTAAAAGAGGTTGTTGCACAAGATCAACAAAAGACTTATTCGATTAATGCTGTTACTACTTCTGGTAGTCAAAATATAGCTGTAACTATGGAAAAAGTTGCTCTTGCTACAAGCAATATTGATCTTCCAGCCTATGCACTTAATGAAACTCTTAATCAAACGCTAGAGTGTTCTAACAGTGGTACAATGAATCTAAATGGTTCTGGTAGTGAGAAGGGTGGTGCTTCTTTTACTGTGATATTTAACAGCTGTGACAATGACGGAGTGGTACTAAATGGTAGAGTCTTAACTACAATGTCAAACTACAATCAAACATTCGGTGATTACACTACTATCACTACAGAATACCTCTCAGATGTGACAGCATCTTCATCCGAATTTACAGCAAAAATATATAAAGGAACTACAGAGATAGTACAAATAAGTAATATTAACGGGTATGACTCGGCAAATACATTAAAGATGGAGCTCTCAGCTATCTCTGAAGTCAATGCTAAAAAAAGTGGTCAAGAGGGTGCGATATATTACTTTGATTTTTCATCATCACAACCAAAGATGTATCAAACAGCAGGGAAAATATATATCAACAACTTAGAGGCATATGTTGATTACGATACAAGTTATGATATGTCTAAAACTCCTTTTGTTTTTGGCAACTATGGATTAGAGAGTGGAGAAGCAAGATACATAATGGCAGATGGAGCAAAGGTAAAAATAGTAGCAGAATCAGGTGTAGCAAAAACGTATGTTGATGCAGATGGTGATGGTACTTATGAAAAAAGTGAATAATGAAGTTTCTCTTTGTATCGATAATATTTCCAGTGATACTTTTTGCTGGAAATATTGATATATCACTTAACCACCACAATGGTCATGCTTCGTACATCGTAAACAGTAACAATACTCAAAATCTACGATCTAAATTACTTTTCCCTTTTACTTTTAATGCTGTAGATATACAATATAACCACAAGTTTCACTATTTCAGTATTGGGCTTTTTTCATCATTTTTAGCTACTAAAAAAGAGACTATTGGTAAAGATTATGATTGGAAAGATAACAATCTCACTGTATATTCCCAATCACATAACAGCATCAGTACCTATTATGCTTTTGGTTTAAAACTCTCAAAACATATATCAAAACACCTCAACATATTTTCAACATTTCAATATCATATTTTAGATATGCAATGGAGTGATACCTATCAAGAAGATTATGTACAACACCAAACACAATCGATTAAAGGAAATACACTACAATTTCAACAAAAATTTTATCGCTATAATTTTGGATTGGATTACACATACTCTATAACTAAAAAAATATTTTTTACTTCTGCTTTATCGTTTATTTATGCTCAAATAACAACGAAAGATATTCATGAATTACGAAATTTTTACACCTTACAAAACACCCAATCATTTGGTTATGAAGCACAATTACACGTAGGCTATAAAATTTCCAAACACGCAAAAGTACTACTCTCTTACAAATATACCACTATAGAAGATACAAAAACTGACATGGATTACTATAACACCCAATCAAATGAAAAATTTCTATCATACCCTTCATCATACAACTATAAAGACACTGTTTTTGGAATTCATTATAGTTACAATTTTTATAGTATATAACTGATTTAAAATCATAATATGTACTAAATAGTACAGAGTACTACAAAAACTTGACATTCATGCAAATCTTATAGTAAAATTAGGGTATCAAAAAAGAGATCATTAAATACTCTTTCTTTCCTAACATACAAATCCCAATACAATTAAGGCAGTTATATTATATGAGCGACAACACTTCTTCCCAACCTCGTAAAAACACAAAAAATCAAAATAGTAAAAATAATAACAATTCAAAACGTACCCATACACCAGTAAAAGGTGCAAGTGTCGAAGAGCTTCGTACAAAAAGTATTGAAGAGCTTGTAGAGATAGCAACTGAACTTGGTGTTGAACATCCAAATGAGCTCAAACGTCAAGATGTGATCTTTGAGATTTTAAAAGCTCAAACTGCTCAGGGAGGATATATCCTCTTTAGTGGTATTTTAGAGATTATGCAAGATGGATATGGTTTTATCCGTTCTATCGACAAATCGTTTAATGAATCTATCAATGATGCGTATGTTTCAAACACGCAGATCAAACGCTTTGCACTTCGTAACGGAGATGTTGTAACAGGACAAGTTCGCCCTCCAAAAGATCAAGAACGTTACTATGCACTTATCAAGATAGAAGCTGTTAACTCTCTTCCACCAGAAGAGTCTAAAAAACGTCCACTCTTTGACAACCTTACACCACTCTACCCACAAGAACAACTCAAACTTGAATATCGTGAAGATGGTCTAACTGGTCGTATGATGGATCTTTTCTCACCTATTGGTAAGGGGCAACGTGGTCTTATCGTAGCACCTCCTAGAAGTGGTAAAACTGAACTTTTAAAAGAGATCGCACACGGTATCACAGCAAATCATCCTGAAGTTGATTTAATGGTTTTACTTGTTGATGAACGTCCTGAAGAGGTAACAGATATGGAAAGATCTGTTAAAGGAGAAGTTTATAGCTCGACATTTGATATGCCTGCAAAAAACCATGTTAAAGTAGCTGAGATGGTTATAGAAAAAGCAAAACGTCGCGTGGAACTTGGGCGTGATGTAGTGATCTTGCTTGATTCTATCACACGTTTGGCACGTGCATACAATACAGTAACTCCATCAAGTGGTAAAGTACTCTCAGGTGGTGTTGATGCTAATGCACTTCACAAACCAAAACGCTTCTTTGGAGCAGCACGTAACATCGAAAATGGTGGAAGTTTAACTATCATTGCAACGGCACTTGTTGATACAGGAAGCCGTATGGATGAAGTGATCTTTGAAGAGTTCAAAGGTACAGGTAATATGGAAGTGGTTCTTGATAGAAAAATCGCAGACAGAAGAATCTTCCCAGCTATTGACATCCTTAAGTCTGGAACTCGTAAAGATGATCTTCTTATCGGTAAAGAAACACTCCAAAAAGTATTTATCCTTCGTCAGATGCTTCATAAACAAGATAATGAGATCGAAGCGTTAAAATTTATCTACAACACTATGGGTAAAAAAGCAACAAACGAAGAGTTCTTAGAGAGTATGAACACGGACAAATAATGAAAGTTGGCGTATTTGACAGTGGGGTTGGTGGGTTAACTGTAGTTAAGTCACTCCTTGAACACCAACTTTTTGAGCAGATCATCTACTTTGGTGATACTGCTCGTGTGCCGTATGGTTCAAAAGATAAAAACACTATTATCCGTTATGGGATCGAAGCTGTAGAGTTTTTTAAAAACTTTGATCTTGATCTTATCATAGTTGCGTGTAACAGTGTGAGTGCATATGCTCTTGAAGAGATGCAAGAGAGTGCAAGTTGTCCTGTTGTAGGTGTAGTAGAAGCTGGTGTATTAGCAACACGCAACGCTTTAAAAGATACTTCTAAACATATCCTTATCCTCGGTACAAAAGCAACAATCGCTTCAAAAGCATATGAAGATGGACTCAGAGTGTTAGAGTATAACAATCTCACACCCCTTGCGACACCGTTGTTTGTACCTATAGTAGAAGAGGATATTTCAGATGGTGTTTTAGATGCTACACTCCACCACTATTTTCACACACTGACTCATACGCCAGATGCAATTATTTTAGGGTGTACCCATTTCCCTTTAATCGCACATGCAATACAAAAATATTTTCCAAACAATCCAACACTCATACACTCTGGAGATGCGATAGTACAATACTTGCAAGAACAATTTTCCTTCACACGCAAATTTGACAACACGCAAACCCAATTTTTCGCTTCAGAAAACCCTGATGCACTCAAACTTACAGCAAAGAGATGGCTTTATGAAAACTAATATGCAACACACAGCACTTTTTGGATATGGAATCACCACAAAACCTTTAGCACAATACTTTGAAAATGTCGTCTTTTATGATGATGCCGCACAAGAATCATATACAGATGAACACGGTTTTTTAATACAACCATCAAGTATGTTTGAGCCTCAACACTCAACACTACAGATCCCATCACCTGGCATCCCTCCACACCACCCTCTCATACAAAAAGCATCGCACCTTATCAGTGAATATGACTTTTTTGCCAACACGCAACCATTTAAGATATGGATCAGTGGGACAAATGGCAAAACAACCACAACACAGATGATGCACCATCTTCTTAAAAACAAAGGTGCTGTTGCAGGTGGCAATATAGGAACTCCTTTGGCACTTTTGGATACAGATGCACCTATATGGATCTTAGAAACAAGTTCCTTTACACTCCACTACACCAATAAAGCTGTACCAAATATCTATGTACTTCTCCCCCTTTCTCCAGATCATCTTAGTTGGCACGGAAGTATGCAAGAGTATATTGATGCAAAACTCAAACCCCTTAGTATGATGCGTTCTAATAGCGTTGCTATTATCCCTAAAGCGTATGAAAACACGCAAACAGATGCACAACTTATCACCTATGATGGGGTTGAAGATCTAGCTCAGTATTTTGAGATTGATACACAACGTGTAAAGTTCAAAGGAGCATTTTTACTCGATGCACTCTTGGCACTTGGTGTTTATGACCTTTTAAGTGGTACTATCGACTATGATGCAATCAACAGTTTTACCCTTGATCCTCACAGACAAGAGGAGTTGTATGACACGCAAGGGCGACTTTGGGTCAATGACACAAAAGCAACAAATCTTGACGCTACAAAAGCTGCTGTTGCACGATATAAAGATAAGTTTATACACCTTATTTTAGGTGGTGATGACAAAGGGGTAGATTTGAGCGAACTCTTTGAATTTTTACAGAGCAAAAATCTTCGTATCTATGCAATAGGAAGCAATAAAAACAAACTTGAAAAACTCTCACAGAAGTATAATATTGCGTGTTGCGTTTGCACAGATCTTCAAGATGCCATACAACAGATAAACACGCAACACACACAAGAGGATGTAGCTCTCCTCTCTCCTGCTGCTGCTTCACTTGATGAGTTTAGCTCTTATGCTCAGCGTGGAGAACTTTTTAAAAAGGGTGTGGAGCAACTCTAATCATCCTTTAACACAACACATGCTACAATCTGTGCAATGAATCAAGGAGCGTTATGTGCAAGGAACATCAGAAGTATTAGCAAGAAAGTATAGACCAAAAAACTTTCAAGAGCTTATAGGACAAGAAACTGTTTCGCAGACGCTCTCTTTAGCACTAGATACCAACCGACTCTCTCATGCATACCTTTTCTCAGGACTTCGAGGAAGTGGAAAAACCTCAACAGCTCGTATATTTGCCAAAGCACTTATTTGTCAAGAGGGTGTAAGTCATGAGCCGTGTGGAAAATGTCAAAACTGTATTATGGCGATAGAGAATCGTCACATGGACATTATCGAGATGGATGGTGCATCTTCTCGTAAGATCGATGATATTCGAGATCTTATAGAACAAACAAAATATAAACCTGCTGTAGCACGATATAAGATATTTATCATCGATGAAGTGCATATGCTTACAAAAGAGGCGTTTAATGCCCTTTTAAAAACTCTTGAAGAGCCACCAGAGTATGTAAAATTTATCCTTGCAACAACTGATCCTCTTAAGCTTCCAGCGACAATATTAAGTCGTACGCAACATTTCCGTTTTAAAAGTATTGCCAAACATAAGGTGATTGAACACCTTGCATATATCCTGCAACAAGAGAATATCAGCTATGAAGATGGTGCACTTGAGATTTTAGCACGCAGTGGTGGTGGTAGTCTGCGTGATACACTCACACTGTTAGATCAAGCGATCATCTTTTCAAAAGGGCATGTTGATGTAGCAACTGTTACAGATATGCTAGGGCTTGTTGATCCACAATTTTTAGAAAATATTTTCCGTGCTGTATTTGATAAAGATACTCAAGCGATTATCAACTACACAAAAGAGCTTCAAGAGTATGAGAGTGAGATGGTTGTTGATGAGCTTATCGCATTTCTAAAAGAGAAGATGTATCAACAAGAAGCACCATTTTCAACACTTATCATTGATCGTTTTTTTAGAATACTAAGTGAATCTAAACACCTCTTTAGTATCAATGCTGATGGTTCATTTGTTCTTGGAATGATCTTTTTCAAAATGGTTGAAGCATTAAAAATTCGTGATATAGATGAGATGATCCTAACCCTACAAGAGCAACAAGCAACACCACAACAAACTACTCCTGTAGCACCAACAAACACGCAAGTAGCACAACAAGAGCACATACAAACACAGCCTCAACAAATGCAACCTCAACAAACACAAGAGCAAACTTCACAAGGTGCAACACTGTTTCAATCTCTTGTTGAAACTATTGCTGATAGGAACTATGAACTTGGTCAATGTTTTGAGCAATATATCCGTTTTATATCATATGAGCAAGAGATACTTACATGGGAAAGCTGTGCAGATGAAGAGTGTAAAAAAGCACTTAAACATGGCTATGGTGTTATTAAACAGCTTGTACGTGAAATATTTGGATTTAACACGCAGATCAAAGGTGTTGCGTGTTCACAGCCACAGCCACAGCCACAACAGCAAAAGCAACAAGAGCAAAAGCAACAAGAGCAACAGCCTCCACAAGAGGAGATAACACAAAGTGCATCAACAGTTGAAGCTATAGAGGCAGGAGGTAGTGCAAGTTGTGTTTCAAACTGTGCAGAAGCTTCTGTCCAAGATGAAACAAATGGAACAGATATAACAAAAGAGCCTATGGTACAAACTGCTATAGAACTTTTTGAAGCAAAAAAAGTTACAGTTCAATCAAAAATCTAATACCTACTTTTTAGAAGATTTCTTATCTTTGTTGTGTAACCTTTTAACAAGATTTTTTAACAGTACTGAGATATGTAAAAACTCTAAATGGTGTTTGATTTTCAACTTTGCATCATACTCTTTTTCATCTATCTTTTCTAAATAGTGCACAATCTTTGAGAGATCTTTATCGATCTTTTTATAAAAAAAGTGTAATACAACAAAAATAGCCCCATACCCAATAAGTAAAACTCCTGCTATCTCAAACCATAACATACTACTAAGTGTATAGGGGATAAAAAGTAGGTATAAAGCACAAAAAATCCCAATAAATACAATACCTATCTTTAAACCAAGATTTTTATAGATATGGTGTGAAAATTTTAGCATAACTTATACCCTACTCCACGCACTGTTTGAATATACTCTTTTGTTTTTTCAGGATCGATCTTCTCTTTGAGTCTGTTGATTGCTACATTAACTGTCTTAAGCTGATAACTCTCACTATCGCCCCACACTGTTTCTAAAAGATAATCACGCTCTAGTACAGAGTTTTTATTGATAAGAAACTGATACAACAGATCAAACTCTAGCTTTGTAACTTCTACTTTTGTATCAGCTACAAAAAGTTCCCGTTTATCTGTATCTAGTGTAAGATCTTTATAGTGTAGCTTATGTGTTGTAGCCATTTTTGCAGATGTTCGTTTGAGAATTGATGCAACACGCAAGAGTAGTTCTTTCATATTAAAAGGTTTGGTGATATAATCATCTCCACCACGCAAAAACCCCTCTTCTATATCTTCATCTTTATCTTTTGCACTTAAAAAGATAACAGGAATATCGATACCATCATTACGAAGTTTTTGAACAAACTCACTCCCCTCAACACCAGGAAGATTCCGATCCATTATCAACAGATCAATATCCTCTTCATCTAAAAGTTGTGCTACTGTTTTAGTATGCATAAAACCAATAGTTTCATACCCTTGCTTTTGAAGGTTGTACTCTAAAAGGTCTAACAAATCCTCTTCATCTTCAACGACAACTATCGTTATATCCATCTTTTTCCCTTATTAAAAAGCAAGAACTCTTTGAATAAACCAAAATGAAGCGATCGTTCCTGCTATGTATGCTAACACCCCATAATACTTTTGCATATGTATACCAAAATATTTTACCATATAAAAGACGAAACTCAGCCCTAAAATAAACATAATCTGTCCAAGTTCTATCCCAACATTAAAACAAAACAGACTCAATGGAATCTCATCATGTGGTAAGCCAATATCTTGAAGCGATGAAGAAAACCCAAAACCGTGTAAAAGTCCAAAACTAAATGCAACAACACCCAAATGGCGTTTTGTAAATGTATCTTCATGTGCAAATAACTCTTTTGCCAAAAAGATAATACTTAATGCTATCATCGCTTCTATAAATGGTGGTGGCATATAGATAATACCCAAAATACCACATGTTAATGTAATAGAGTGTGAAAGTGTAAATGCTGATATACTATAGAGTAACGATTTAAGATTTGCAGAAAGGAGAAAAAGAAGAAGAACAAATAAAAGGTGATCGTATCCTGAGAGGATATGTTCAATCCCAAGCTCTATATATTCAAAAGCTATATCAAACCTATTTTGCTGTTTATTGATAACAATATACGGTGTTGTAGCTCGTAAAATCTCTTTTTTAACAAAATCTCCATCTTCATAGCGAACCAAAACACCTCTATCGCTACGAACAAGCCCTTCAACCCATATTTTTTCACCATAGAGTGCATCTTTTTGACACCATAACTCTGAGCGTTTGATAATAAACCCATTAACAATTTTTGTAGCCTCTTGTGTTTGTTCTAGACATCCATCAGGATAGTGAATCGTAATATCACCACTACGTGTATCGGAGAGTGGTTTTTTATATGTCACATCAACAATACCATCTTTTTGCTGTACTAAGTGGATATAAGAGAGCCCTGTTTGATGAGCCAATAATGTTACACTGGAAAATAACAGCGCAAAAAACAATCGTACCATCATTTGACAACTATCTCATAATGTTTTTTGATTTTATTATATTCTTGTTGTATATACTCTTGTGTTTGTAGCATCATATAGTCTTTATACACTCTATCTTCAACATCAATAAATGCTTTATCTTGAGCACTTTTTTTTGTTTGAATATAAAAACTCACGACACCATCTTTTGTCATAATTGGTTGTGACCAGTGATGAGAAAACAACTGCATTAGTTGATGTGTAGCATATGTTCCAAACTCTTTATTTAACGTAGCACTTGAATAATGTTGCTGTTGTAGATGTGTAGTTTTTGGATCAAGTTGTAAAAGGTTGATCTTACGAACAAGTTGTTTTTGTTCCTCTTGGGAAAAATCTGAAAGATCAAGTGTATAAAGATCAACAGCATCTATAACGCCATACTCATTTTTATGTTTATGAAAAAACTTTTGTAATTCCTCTTCACTTGGTTCATGAAGCGCTTTTTTATTTAACAACAATTCCATCTTTTTAATAAGAAGTTTCTCTATCTGTTTATCTTGCTTAAAAAGTTGCAAAAAGTATGCTTCATGCAAAAGTACAGTATCATATGCCACAAGTTTTGTTGCATCTTCTTGAGAGACTCCAAGTTTCGTTGCTGTATTCTTGATCGATCCTTGAGCGATCATTACCGGTTTTTGTTGTATAGCCTGTGTAGTTACTGACTCATCCTCAATAGCATAATACAAAATATACAGAACAAAACCTGCCAAAAAAAACTGAATAAGGGGTTCTTTGATCAATCGTATAAACATTGTTTATTTCACCTATAATTATTGTTCAATAGCGACTTTTACGCTATAGTGCGGCTTCACTTTTATATATGTAGCATCCAAATAATGTTGTATTCTTATTATATCAGAAGATTTTTTACGATTGATAACAGTATTTTTATGATTGAATCTAATAGTATTGAGCTTATCTAATCCATAAAAACTCCACATACCATCTCCATCATTAACTAATGAATAGGTGGTGTACTCATTTGGTGTTTGGTTATATGTTGTTGTATCAGCGACAGGAATATCTTGTAAATGTAAAAGTTTTTTCAAAAAAAGTGTTGGTTTTTTCATCTGTAGTAATGCTTCAGGGGAGTGTTTCATATCTTTGTTATACACGTAGCCACCCCATGATTTTAAAGAAACAGGAGTTTTATCTAGCATATGTGTATTAATACCTAAAAATTCCAAACTTTTATCATCAACATCTACACCAAAATTGCCTATAAAAAGAATAGGTATTTTATTTTCTATAAGTTTTTTAATCCATTCTATATACACTTGTGTATCTAAAACATTACTCTCAAGCCATACAAGAACACCTGCATAATGATGCATATATTTTGGTTCTGGCAATGCTTTTTGTTGTATATTATGCAGATGCTGTATATATCCCATATACTCTAAAAGTTCACTGGCATACTTGGATCTTTTTGTAGTATTTATCTCTTGTGGATTTATAAGAGTAAACACTTCTCGTTTAACAATGTTTTTAGCCATCTTGCCATATGACATCAAACTTCTAGTGGTGATATAGGGAATAAGAGATTTTTCTTGAAGTTTCTTTTTTAGTTGTGTTACTAAAGCACTATTATGCAAACTCTGTTTATCAAGATATTCAACACTAATAATATCTTTATGATACGCATTGATTTTTTTTAAATAAATATCAAACCATTCCCTATCAGCATCACTAACATCTTTATATGGGTCTTTAGGATCAGCACGTAGTCCTTTGTAGTATGATTCAAACAATACAGCTTCAATACTTTGATGAATATCATCTATAATCTCAAAACCTCGATTAACTACTATCTTTGCCTTGGGAAATTTTGCATGAACTTTGTTAATAAAATGGCTTAGTGCTTTTCTGTTTTTCGCTCTTTGTTCATCGTTTTGAGTATAAAATTCATACGAATCAAGTGTATCAAAAAAGAAATTTTCAAACCCCTGTTGATATAACGGACCTAAAATTTTTGTTATGACAAACTCTTGATATGCTTCATTTTTAATATCTAAAACATCACTCTGCCATGCGTCATTTGTTGCTACAACCCAACTACGATCAACAAGATCATACTGGGGTTGCCACTTTTCTATTTCACCAATACTAACGTATGCATAAATATTTTTTTTATAGCGCTGAAAACCTGGAGTTGTTGTATTTATATGAGGTGCTTGGACAATGATATATTCATTGGCACCAAGCATTGAATAGGAGATATCATCCCCGTAGTAGACCACAGCACTTTTTGCTGTTTGTGTCTGCGATCCAAAAAGAGAGAAGAAGCTAAACATCATAAAGAAAAAAAAATATTTCAATCTATCTAGCCCCTAACGTGGCAAGTGATACAAGAATTTATAATCTAAATAAAGCTCATATACAGTACCACCAACACCATTTACAGCTTCTGTATAGTTTGCTCCAATAACTAAATGATCCTGAGTATAGACTTTTCCACCGATACCACAATTCAATGCAAAATTTACTTCATCCATATCAGAGTTATAGTATGCAGATGTTTCAAAGAATGGTCTCCATACACGTGTATAAATATCAGAATTAACCATACCATAAGCAAAGTGAACACCATAATTATAAAAATCTCTTGGCAAGATAGGGAAATTTTGTGTTTGAATAGTATCAATCACACCATTTGGATCACTTGACTCAGTATACAATCCTCTATCATAGAAAAGCCCAATATTAATATCAGGGTATCCACTTTTAAAGAGTTGGTTGATAATAATACGTGCATAGTTACCATCTCCAAGATATACGTCATCAGCAGAATAGTATCTATTGTACTCATACACAAAATCGATCAACGTTGATGGCACAATTTGATACATTATATGTGGATTGATCGTATCTTTTTTCCCTGCTAAATAGAGTTGTGTACTCTCACCTGTATCAATAGATTTTCCTAAAAGAAGATCTGTAGTGATTCTATCTGTAAGACGATATGATCCATACAATCTATATGCTAAATAACGATCCATTTTATCATGATACTCAACATCAAATCCAACATGTGCTTTGTTAAACTCTTTTTTCATCCCTACTGAACCATATGATGTTGATTTTGGTACATTAATCAAAATCGAATCATCCATAGAACTGTTGATAAAATATCCCAATCCTGTATAAAGATAGAATCCATCTTCAAGATATGTTTGATTTTTCACTTTAACAAATTTTTGTAATAATGGTTCACGATGATAGTATGATGTTTTCATATCAAACAAATCATTACGTTTTTTTACAAGATCAAGATGTTGAATATACATATTTTGGTTAAATGAGTTATGATCTAATGACTCAAAGTTCAACGATTGTGCTTGTGCGATTTGCCCATCATCTTTTGTTGCGACAATAGCATCTCCACGAGAAAGTGTATAAAGATATTGGCTTAACATATTTTCAATTTTTGAATGGTTTGTGTAGTTTAAAACTTCACTAAATTCCATCCATAAAGCTCTATGTTTTGATTTATTGTAAATCTTACGAGCTTTATCAAACGCATGGATCTTTGTTGCATAAGAATATGCTAATTCTTTATAATCCTCCTTTTTGAGATACGGTTTGTACTTTTTTAGTTTCTTCTCGAACTTTTCATTTTGTGTTAAATTCATTGATGCACGCAAATAAGTTGATAAAAAATCTGAATTTTCCCATAACTGAGGATTCTGCTTTGCATCTTTTTGCATAATATCTAAGATCTCACCCATTACACGTTTATATGCATTTGGTCTATTTTGAATCTGGTAGATATATGCTTGTAAAAATTTAAACTCTGTCGTTTTTGCCATCTCATCATTTGTTTCTAAAATCTTATGCATATAATATGATGCTCTGTTGATATCTGTCAAATAGAAATACGCAGATGCCATTGGGAAATACAAACTTTCATCAATAGAATCTTGCTCTTCAAGATTCATTAACAACACTTTGAGTTTATAATTATCTTTAATATTAATAAAGTGCCATAACAATGAAACTTTCACTTGATAATTATCTGGTGCTAATTCTAATGCTTTTAAGAGTGCTTCCTCTTCAAGATCACGTTTTTTATAATGACCATACACTTTTGCTTTGATAATCCAGAACAATGGATCTTTTTCAAAAGTATCATCCCCTTTTGTAATCTTCTCCATTAAATCACTTAACTCATCATATTTTTGCATATTGATCGCATCATTTGCATAACTGTAAAAGAGATATGGTAGTTTATATTTTTCATACCCTTCATATACAGCATCTACTGCAACTTTTGGATCACTCTCTTTATATACGTATGAAACACGTTCATAATCAACCAAGCGTCCTTTACCCAAATCTATCAATGTTTTAGATGCTTCAGCAGCAGGAATATTTTTCTGTAAATACCATCCTAAGTCACTTTTAAGTTCATAATATTTTTGAACATACTCATCTTTTTCAGTGTTAGTTTGTGTTGCATCCAATAAGGCATTATATGCTTGTGGTACATCACGTGTAACATAGTAGTAACGAGCAATAAGTGCTGCATCCTCTTTAGAGTATGGTTTGTTTTGTTCGATCATTTCAACATAACGTTTTGCATCTTCTAAACTACCCATCTCCAAACTCATACGAAGTGCACTTGTTAATAATAGTTTGTTTGAAGGATTTTTTCTATATTCAGATTCTAAAATGTTTAAGATCTTTTCTGGTTCACCAAGTTTTTTATAAATATAGATCATAAACTTAATATTTTTTTCACTCGGATCTCTATGAAGTCTATTAAGAACAAGTGGTGCAATCTCTTCATATTTATTTTGTGAAGAACCATAATCGATCAATTTCTCTTCAATCATAGGACTATGACTAATAGCATATACACGTTTGAGATACTTCATAGATTCATCTGACTTATCGCTCCATTGAGCAATTTGTGCCATTTTTTGATTCCAATAGTATGAATTAGGATATTTTCTTACACCAATTTTTGCAACCCTATACGCATCCCGTAAATCACTTTTATATAAAAATACTTGAAGCATTAAACGAAGTTCTTGTTCATCTTGAGATAACTCAACTTTACGTTTGCGTGTTGTTTGTTGTGGTTGTTCTTCATAGTGTTGTTGATTTTGTACCTGCTTTTCAACAGAATATTCATCAGCAAATCTATACTTATATGTATCTACTACGCGTGCATTTTTATACTCTTGCACTAAACTAGAACGAAGTGTTTGTGCTTGAGATTTTGTATCATAACATCCACAACGAACACCGTAAGAATAATGAAATCCCATCACTTTACACCCTTGTGGATAGCTTAAAGATAAGAGTGTATTAAGATTTGATTGTGTTTTAGGTGTTCTTTTTATCTGAACGCTGTAACATGTACTGAGTTTATCATTAAAATCAATCTCTGTTGTTTGTGGAGATTGTTCTTCTTGTTGCTCTTGAACATCCTCTTGTTGATACTGAGCTTCCTCTTTTGCAAGTGGTGTTACAATCCCTTTTTCAAGATAGTTTGTATCTTGTTGTGGATGCTCTTCAAAACGATATTTATATGTTGAGACAACCATCGCATGTTTATACTGTTGTGCTAAAGATTTACGATGTTGTTGTGCACTTTGATACTGATCAAAACAGCCACAACGTAGTGTATATGATCTACCAATTTTCATCAACTTACAATCTTCTGGATAGTTTTCTAATGGTAAGTCAAATCCTTTTCCATTATCAACACGACTAAGCAATTGAACACTATAACATGTGTCTTTTGCATACAACATTCCACCAATGAGCATCAATATTATAAGAACTTTTTTCATTTTATATATTTCAACCTTAATATTTTTTTCGATAATGCAGCTGCATCTTCAAGCTTACCATTTGCTAAATATGTTTTTAACATAAACTGACGCATCTCTTTATCTTCCATGAAATCACTACCGTGTTCATTGATCAGTTTGTTAACCTCAGCTGTTTTTCCAGCACCAATGAGTGTCGCTACAGCTTTTTGGAAATACTCTTTTTTAATTTTAAAATCTGAAGCATCTTGATACAACTCAAGGTATAAATTACTCGATTTAACATACTCTTTTTGAAATGCATAAAGTTCTGCTAAAACCTCTTTTATATGAGGATTGTCATTTTGATGTTTTTCAAGTAATTTTTCTGCAGATTTATAATCTTTTTGTTTCATTAACATATAATACTCTGCAAGTACCCACTGATCTTTATCTTTACCTGTATCACACTGACGTAATCTTTCTAAATATTGTGCTGCTTGTTGTGCAGATCCAAACTCTGATGTTAAATAAAATGCTTCTTTTAGTAACTTAGGATCATTTGGATGTTCTTGTACGAGTCTACCCACAAGTTTATATGCTTTTTCTTTGTCACCTACAAAAATAGCTTCATCATACAGCTTTTGTATATCCTCTTTATCAAAAATATCTTCACTCTCTATTTTATGATAAAGCGTTTTTAATTTTTCAAACTGTTCTTGTTTAAGTTTGTCATCATTAAGCTGAAAATAGCGCTGTTTTTCAAGGTCATATGATAATAATAATGCTTGTTGACGAATTGTTTTATTTTTACTTTGAAACAACAATTCAGACAAGCGAACAGCAAGATCAACTTTACCTGTTTTTAAACTTTGCTTAGCCAAAATCAACATAAATGATTCATCATCCGGATTATGTTTTAAAAGGTTTTTCAAGTACAACATACTTAAGTCATAATTTGCCTTTTCATTCATAATCTGTTCTTTTAAGAGATCTTTAGGATATAAAGAGACCAAAATTACAACAAATATAAAAATTGTAAATATCAACTCTTTATATGTTACGACATAACTCTTTTTAAACTCTTGTGTTTCGTTTTCATTACCGACATAAGACATCGATCACAGCCTTTTTTTGGTTTTTATATTGTAGTGAAACAATACCATTTGCTTTATGTTGCACTTTTGTAGCACGTGGCTTACTAGTAACACTACACTGAGGTTTTAAATGTAATTGCACACGAAGATCTACATACCCTTTGAGTGTATATCTTTTTGCATTTCTTCCTTCAAAATACTCTTGTACTTCTGCATTTGTTGAAACAAGATATGTTGTATCTTTTTGTTTTGATTTTGTTACTACAATATGTGCATCATCTTTTTTTGCAAGATGAATATATGTATCATTACCAACACTTCGCTCACCTAAGAGGTTTGTTGATTTTTCCATATCTGCATGCATCATTTTATTAACACGCAATGTTTTAAGATCTTTCAATCCTGCTACATAATACTCATTATAAAATACTTTTGCCAAAGAAACTTCATAAAAATCCATAACTTTTGGAATATATTCTGAAGTATATATAGGTCTAATATCTTGTTTTAATACCCAGTTAAATACATATTTCAAAGCATTTAATGATGCTATTTTTGATCCTGAATACAAATGGTAATACACATCAATAGGTTTTAAACGTCTTGGCTTATCCGTCATTTTAAATGTTTGCACAACTTTTTTATATCCCCAGAATGGTCCAAGCCAATCGTTTGTATAAACATTTTCATTTTGTGCACCAGTAAAAATCTGATAATAACCTCCACGCTCAATACCTAGTGGTGAAACCAATGTAAGCCACGGTTGCATATTATTAATAGTTGTATATCCACCGTTAATATTAAGAAGGTGATGTTTATAAATAAATGATAGCGCATTTACACGTGGAGAACAATCACCACTCCAAAAAACAGTTTGTGCTTTTTTCTTACTGTTTCTTGGTAAAAGATTTTTTTCTATAAATGTTAATGGTGCTTGTAACTCATTATATAAAGAGTATTTATACCCCTTTGGATCAAGTCTGTATTTTGGATCAAGATCTCCATCTTTTGTTATTTTATCCCATTTAAACGTATGTGTAAATGTATGTGTTGCTGGTTCAACATTATCTAAAGCATACATTTTTCTTGCTATATTCATAAGATCTTTTGAAATTTTTGGATAAAGACCATTAGGTGCAATCTCTGCTCCAATAACTGATACAGAGTGTGGTAATTTAAACTTCTTCAAAATACGCTCATATATCATTTCACCTGAATACTTATTTGCTCCAGATTCATATCCATTCATAATACCATCACCATCAATATGTGTAAACATTACACGCTTTCCATTTTCTGTCGTTACATCTGGTACTGGGATAGGTTCTAAACGTAATGCTTCTTTAAAAAATTCAAATGGATTAACAACCCATAAGTTATTATCATCTAATTCAAATAAAAAACTTCCAAAAACAGCATATCCACCCCACGGCATAATAGCCGCTGGTGTTGATGAACCATGATTTTGATCTTGATATGTCAAAAGAGGTTTTACAGCATTTTTTGGATGAAGATAGAGTGTTGAATCATTAATCTGAGGTTCTGTTTCAAAACCAACCATACTATCTCTGTAGACAATTTTCTTTTTGTTGTGTGCTGTTGCAGTTGCATCTGATGTTTCAATACCAAACTGACTTAACAACATCCCATCTGCAACAAAACCAAAATTCGATGCAAAAGCAATAGGAATACCTTTTTTCTTAACCTCTAACAACCAAGAAAAAAGCTTTTGAAATTTTTTCGTATCTGTTGAAAGCCAAACCACAACACCTTTGTAGCGTGTTGCAAAATCCTCTACATCCGGTAAAGGATCTGAAACATTATGTATATGTTGGATATATCCCATATACTCTAAAGGCATTGCTCCATATTGGTGTGCTGAACTGATAATGCGATCAACTTTATCTTCATCAATTATTGTAAATATTTCACGTTTTATTGCTGTTTTTGCACTAAGACCATAATCTTGATATGAACTACTAGAGATATATGGAATCATCCCTTTTCTTCGTACTATTTTTAAAAGTTCTTGTGCACTTTTCATTCCATCTTGACCAGGATGTTCTTTATCGATCACTTCAAGACCATTTTTATAAAAAGCATGAACATTGATATCTTTTTTCAAGCCACCATCAAAAACAACAACATCTATAAACTGCTTACTTTTTTTCACAATTTTTTTAGGTGCTTCTAAAGCAATATGAGCATTAGGATGTTGTTGATGAAATTGTTTCACAAATGATATAAAACTTTTATCTTTTTTATCTTTAACTATAAAATAAAAGTTCTTATAACCTTGCGTCAACAAACGCTCTACAACTTTTTGATAGCCTGATGATACAGGAACCTTCGCATAAATCTTATCGTTATACAATTCAAAACCGTGACGATATACATTGATCTTTGTAGGATCAACAAATATATAATCATGCACACCTACCATTGGATAAGAGATATCTTTTCCATAATAAAATATCGCACTTTTTGGAACACTCGCACCAAAAAGTACAAATTGTAATACAAGTAGTAATAATAATTTACTGCAACATAAACGTTTCATAATCCAACCTATCCATTTCATTTCTAATAACAATTAAACCAAGAACAAAAACAAAGAGTAGAGATATTGTATATCCATACCCAAAAAATGATGGTCCAAGGTCAATAGAGATATAAGTAAAAATAGCATTACTTACAAAGAAGATAATACTCAACCACATTGCAACTTTTTTTCTATCCAAATAATATAAAATCGCCAAAATTGACATGAAAGCCAACTGAAGCATTGCCCCAATTGAAAGGATATACAAAAGTCCCAAATAGAGTTGAGGAATTTTTAACATATCAAACACTGCCGGAGCTGAAAGAAATAAGATAATATCAACAATCCCCTGTACCATCAAAATCTCATGAATTGCGTGTCTGATAACATCAACCATCTCGTTTTTATATTTTTTAATCATCCCCAGCGTACCACCACTACGTACAGCATCATAGTATAAATCATACTTTTCAGCAAAATCTGATTCCAAACGGAAAAAGAAGATCGCCATACCAGGAATAATCGAAAGATATGCCATAAAGATCGGCATATCATACACCACAGACGCATTTAAACGCCCAATTACAGTATGCCCTGTTGATGTGTTGTACCAAAAGATAAACTTATCAACCCATGCACCAAGATTATATGCAAGACCTGCAATACCAAGAGTCCAATAAAAATTTGGCTCCAAGAAAAAATCGATTTTCATAAAGATCGATGATGCGTAACTTTTTACAATAAAACTTAAAAGAAATACAAATAAAAAAGCATTTCCTAAAAAGTAGATATAAATAAGCATCTCAATTGTTTCACCAAAATAATAAGAGAGCGCAACAATTGCTGTATATGAAATTAAGTATGAGAGTACAACACCTTTATAATATTTTAAACTCGCAGCCAAAATGCTTGAAATCCATACTGCACACAATATCAAAAACGTTGCTATTGCACCAATAATAAAGAAGATACTTTGATCATAAAACACCCAAAAATAAAACGGAACAATGAAAGGTAAACCTAATATCCATGCCAAGAAGATAGCACCAAAATATGATGGCAACACTTCATCTTCTCGCTGTTGGAAGATCAAATCGGCAATGTAACGTGTAAATGGTAACTGTACCACCCCTGTTACAATCAAACTCGAAGCCAATGCGATAGCATATGTTACAACAACCTGGAATCTAAAAGCATCACTCACCTCACCAAGATTTGATAGGTTAATAAAACCAACCAAAATAATAGCGATGATCGAGATAACCCATGGACCAGAACTCAAAATCGCAGAGTATCCATAAACTTTTGTTAATGAGAGGATTCTGTCTTCTCGTAAAATCTTTCTTAACTCAAAACCTATACCAGCCATTAAAATTCCCTTCCTGTTGGAGTGGTTGTAAAACGTTGAATTCTAAACATACGTTTTGCCTGCTTAACATATGGAACAGCAACTGGTTGATAATATGGAAATACCGAACTCATAAATGTACTCCATGTATGAGACATCGCTTCAGTATAGAGCTCATTATAGTCTTGTAAAAAGCTCTCTTGTCTATAGTATTTCTCAACACGCTCTAAACCAGCTTTTTGTGCAGCTTCCCATGCTCCATTTTCAAAATCAAGTAAACGAACATACTCTTTTGCCAAAGCACCAGGGTTTGCGATTCCTGTAACAGCTCCTGCAACTCCTATTTTTCTATCTTCATCATCGATACCACCTTCAATAAGGTCACGACAACTACCTACATCAGTTGCAACACACGGTACACCTGCTGCAAAACCTTCAAGTACAACAAGAGGCATCCCCTCACTAATCGATGAAAGAGTCTGCACTGCTGATTTTGGAAGGATCTCTTTTATATTGCTAAAACCAAAGAATTTAATACTATCACTATGTCTTATAAGTTCTTCTTGAGAAAGGACACTGTGATTTCCGTCAAACTCTTGTTTTTTCTCTTTAAGACCTAATGAAACTGCCATTTGCTGACACTCATCAAAATACTCTAAATCTTCATCAATTGGTCCAACAATCCATCCTTCAATTTCAGGATTTTGTTGTTGAGCAATTTTTATAGCCCTAATAAATGTTTTAATATCTTTAATAGGTACAACACGTCCAATAAGTGTAATAATTGGTTTAGGCTTTGGATCTCTGTATTGCATTGTTGCTTTTAAACCGTCAACATCAACACCATTTGGAATAACAAAACATCTATTTTCATCAGCACCATATGCTATTTGAATTTTTCTTGCATCATTGAAAAGTGATAAAACCATATTTGAACGGTTATAACAAAAGACTCCAATTTTTTCAAAAAAATCGATCCACATCTTTTTAATATAGTTATACTCTTCTGGTTGTTGCAATAATTCTGGTTTTTTATACTCAATCCAATCAGCTGAGAGCATATCAATCTTACGTTCACGAGTATAGATACCATGTTCAGTTAAGAAAAAAGGTTTTTTTGAACTAAATGAAGCAAGAGAACCTAAAAAACCTGCATAACCAGTAGATGGAGCATGATAAACATTTGCTTTTGGTAATCCTTTGACAATATCTGCTAAAATCCAAATAGGTTTATGGATATTTCTTAATGTCCAAAAGTAATCCACAAAAGGCACATCTGGACAATTTTTAGCATAAACTTTGCCAATAAAATCCCATGATCTTTCAGAATATAAAAAATCATCAAAGCTTACAACATCATCATAAAAGCTTAAATCTTCTAACATTTTAGGTAGTGTAAAGTTATCAGATTTAAAAGATTTATAAAGCTCTTCTACAGCTTCAAAACCCTCTTTTGAACCTTTTCTTTTTCTTGGTGATGACGTTTTTTCATCATCAAAGAGATAATGTGTTTCCAAATGCACTAAATTATCAGGAAACTTATAACTTACCTCTTGTTTTTTACCATCAACAATCTCAGTTGCACCAATATAACAAACACCAAACTTAATATGTGGCAAACCAGTCATAAGTTGGTAGATCCAAGATGAAACACCCCCTTTTACATATGGGTATGTCCCTTCTGAGAACAACATAACATCAACATGATCACTTTTTGGAAAATCTTTTGGTTCTACCATTTTTCAGACCTCCATTGTGCCACGATAGGATATAGTTTAGGGTTTAAATCTAAACTATGTGTTTTATTCATAATAGCTTTTGCTACATTGAATTTTCTTAAGATAAAATATATCTCAGCCAAATATGGAAGAACAAATGATGAATCACTTTCACTCATCTCTTGAGCAATTGTGAACTCTTGTACTGCCATATCATACTCTTTTTTCAGCATGTGTACACGTCCCTTTAATATATGTAGTTTTGCATTCGTATCTTTTGATGCTTTTCGTTTTTCTTGTAAAATCTCAAGTTCTGTTTCTAACTCTTCTATTTTGACATTATGGTTTAATGTTTTATCTTGATTTTGGTTGTAACGTAAATTGTTTAATTCTTTTTCAACCTCTGCCATCTCTTCATTATAATTGCGAATCTCTTTAGCATAATAGATTTTTGCAATATGGATATAATCTAAAACCTCTTTCATAAAACTCTCACGCAATGATTCATGAGAGAGTTCTGTATAAACCATCTCCCAATAAAAATATGCTAACTCTTTTGCAGCTTCTGCTCTAGTTGCTTCATCTGCTGTTTTATCATTATAAATTTCTAAATATCTATTTATATCTTCATTTAATCTTTTTTCTGTTTTATTAATGATGGCATATCCATACATACGGATCTCATCATTTTTACTTGACAATGTTTGTTTAATAATTCTCAGCGTTGATGGAGAAATATTACTTGATAAGGTCGAGAGTGCCTTAAGTTTTTTCGACTTTGGCACATCCTCTTCTGTAATAATATTACTCATTGATCCCTCACCAAATATTCTCTCAACTTCCAAGAAAGAAACCTGAAACTCATCAAGATTCAAAATATTTGTTGTAACCACTTTGTTTTTATACTTAACATGTACTAAATAATATGCAACCCAAATAGTAGCCAAGTATCCAAAAACTGGCACAGACAGGTTAAATAAGAAAAAGAATAAGAAACTTGCTATTGGATTATATTTATGCAATGATATTTGAAAAAGTGCCTTAAAAAACAAACTTCTATTGGCTATCCTTGCTAACCTTTTTCTATCATTTGCCTGAGCCTCCTTGCTTTTAGACTCATAGCGTCTTCTAATATAAATCGTTACTATAAGTGCTAAAACACTACTAATAATTATATGTAATATATACATAAGTATCAGCGAATTTGGAGAAAAATATGTACCAAAAATTTCCATCTATTTTCTATCCTGTCTATTTTCTAATGAATTTATATACTCATCAAAAAGATCAAGTCGTGATAAGTCAAAAATCATACTATGGAAGTTTTTATCTTCATCATTTAACTGCTTGATCAATCTGTTTAAGAAACCTTTTGCAGCTGCTTCATCATGTAATGGGAAAAGCAACGACATATAAAAGTATCCATTTCTTTGTGTTAAAGTAGCCTGATCAAGTAAACGAAGCATTTTATTTACTTGCTCAAACATCCTAATTGCCTGAAGTTCATTTGATATTTTTAATACCAAAATAACAGAGTTAACGTTATATTTTTTATATAAAATTGATAAACGTGCCAACTCAAACTGGTACTCTCTGTCATCAATAAAATCTACATGGTGATTGTAATCGATAAACTCATCTTTACGCATCTCAATCGTAAAGTATTCTAATAAGATTGCAATTGAAGTTAAGTTTTCTCTTTCAAAAGCCATAAACGGCATTCTCTCTATCACAAGTAAACTAATAACTTCATCATCATATATTGCAGGTATTGCTGCTATATAACGACTTTCAATCTCACTTTTTAAAGAAGGCTCACCATTATCATCACTAATATATACCGGAGTTTTTCTTCCTATAGCTTTATCTACTAAATAAGTAGCAAAAACCTCTTCTTTTGGTACACGCTGTGTATACTCACCATATACTACATCAACAACTTTTTCTTGAAAATACTCTTTATGATCATATCCCTGTCTATAAAGAATTAAACCAGACTGTACATTAAAAGATTTTTGCAAAAGATCTAAAAACATCTTATAACGTTGATGTTTTTTCTCAGTTACTGACATATCTTTTAACAAAGATTTATCAATCTCAGTGATTGATCCCAAAGCATTTCGTACACTCATTGGTTTAATTACATAATTTTTTTCTAATTGATCATGCGAAATCTTCAAAGAGTAAAATGCTTTTGAGAGTTCTTCAAGCTTTAACCCTTTATAGCTTGCCTCAAGTTCAGCTTTATTGATCTTTCGTGTCCAATATCTGTGAAACTGACTAAAGATCAACACCATTATCATAATGATCAAAAAGTTGATGTATGGAAATGACTCATAAAATATAAGCATTGCAAATGATGCAATACTCGTAGCTAAAATACCATTTTCAAAACCGTGAAAAAGAGTAATAACAGCTAATAATATGAGCAAAAAAGGTACATCATAATTTAAGATACAGATATCCTTAGGATCAATCATATACCCAACAATAAGGAAGATAGTAATAAGGATCAAAGTTTCTACATATGAATACTTATGTAGAAACTTCGCTATCTTCTCTTTTAAGGTTACTTTTTTAACTCTATGCTGTTTTGTTTGCATAATTAATCAGCCATTATCTCTTCAAATAGATCGTGTGCAGTTGTTCCTACAGAACCATTACCCCAATCACTGTCTGAACCTGTAGCACTCCACACAAGTTTACCACTTTTTGTTTTGTACAAACTCATTTGTACACTTACTGCTGGCTCACCATCAATACCAGTTTTATAACGCCATTCACTTACACCACCATACATAAAGTATTTTGCATTATCTTCTTTTGCAATTTTTCTTGCTTTTTTGAAAGAAACACTTTTATCTTTAAGGTGACTCTCTACGCGATACCCTTTACTTAATAAAATACCCTCTACAATGTTTGCAGCACGCATACCAGCACGTGGAGTATCTGTATAGTTATTAAATCTAAATAAAGATATTTTCACATCATTTTTCTTTTGATATGACCCATCTACATTTTGATACACTTTTGGTAAAGTGCTATCTGTCTTTGTAATAACTGCTGTTGAACATCCTGAAAATGCCACTACTAAACCTAAAACCGTTGAACTTAAAACTTTTTTCATACTAACCATCCTTTAAAAGAAAAATAAAATTCTTGCTTGCCATATTTGGAAAATCCCATCGTAATCATCCGTATCAATAGGATTCGCCCAAATATATTCACCACTTAACTTTAACTTGTCATCTATATACCAATTGACTCCTAAAGTCACATCCCTTTGTTCACCACCGTGTTCATCCTTATCATTAAGATTAATATATGCATATCTCGCTGCTACCTCTACAGCACCTCCCTTCGTAACTTTTAATTTAGACATCGTAGATGTAGATGTTTTAAAATGTTTTCCACTACCTATAAGGAAATAACTTCCCTGCATATAGTAGCTGTAAAAATCATATACACCTTTTCGTGCATCTACACTTTGCAACGAATACTCCCCTTGTAGGTAGTATTTATTGTATTGAAACATCGCTTCAATATTGTGTGTATCTACACTATCTACATGTTTAATTTTTGTAGAAACATATTTATGTTCTGCCCAGTTAGTTTCTGCTTCTTGTTTAATCTTGATCTCATCACCATTATAATCTTGGTGTTTATAACCATATCCGATATGAGCAATCTGTTTTTTGTCAAATTTTTGTGCTAATGTAATACGTGCACTAAATCCATCTTTGTTGTCTTTATCATCAATACGTTCATCTATCGAATTTGTAAAATATGATCCAAAAATATTTAAACGAGCAGAACCAATTTTTTGACTCAGTAGCCCCTCTATACCTAACTTACGAGAAATACTAAAAGCATCATTTAAAGAGCGTTCCATAAATGTATTATATTTTGAACTCGTATAGCGTTCTAAAGAGAAAGGAACTTTTAAATTTCCCACTTTGACTCTATATGAAGTATCTCCATCAGGTGTGCGATCTTTGTAGCCCATATAAATATCTTTATATTCACCACCATCAGTAAATTCATACTCTAACTCATAAAAAAGTTTTTTATCAAAGAAACTTCCATCATGCCACAGTCTAAATCGACGAGTACCATAGTCGAAATAATCTTCATGTGCTTCAGAGATATAAGCCATATCATAACTAAACTGCCCACCAAAAGCATATCGATAATCTAAACTACCTTTACCATGTTTATCATGCTTAAGCATCTTAATATAACGATCATAAAAAAACTTTTCATCACCTTTTTTTACAATAACAGGCTCATCATCATAAGATTTTTTATGTTTTTTATGTTTTTTATGCTTCTTATGTTTTTTATGCTGTGTCACAACAATTTGTTCTTGATCATCACCATCAATATGAGTATCCAACACCCTTGTATCAATATCTATATTTTCTGGTTCTGTTTTATATGATACAGGTGTTACAACCGGTGCAGCCGGTGTAGCAACTGTATACTCATTTGTTGTATCTACCATCTGTTCACGATCAAAACGGTACTTGTATGTTGTAGCAATAGCTGCATGTTTATATGATCGTTGCAATTTTTTTAGATGATGTTTAACATCTTGATAGTCATCAAAACATCCACAACGCACCGTTGCCATAGAACCAATTTTCATCACCTTACAACTTGCATCATAACTGTGTGACAACAATTTGTTATAATTGCTCGGTGTATTTTTAGTACTTATTAATTGTACTGTATAACAACTCTGAGAACTTAATGCAAACGCAGAAAATTCTAATGCCAATACTGATAACGCTATTTTTTTCATAAGCTACCTCTGTTCACTAAGAGATAATCTGCTGAAAGATTAGGTTTTTTACCATCATCTTCAACAATAAATAATGAAGTCTCTTTGTTATTTTTTATAATTGTAATCCCCTCTGCAAAACCTATAGTAGGTTGATTTTTTATATAACGAACTGTATTTGTTTTTTTATCCCAAAAGAAAAGTTTGAAATTTTCACCACGTTCATTTACATCTCCTCCAATAATCCAAAAACCATCTTTTTGATCATCATATGTTAAATCACGAATACCTAAACCTCCAAGATCTAAGAATATAGGATTTTCAAAAACAATTTGTTCTTTTTTCAAAAATACCTCTTTAGGATTTTTAATTTTTATTAACATCGCTTTAAAATTTGACAATGGAGAACGAAAACCGATATAAAGTCCACCATCACTATCCATACAAAGCCCTTCTATATTCATATCATCAATATTAAAAAGGTTTTGAAATAATTTTGGAAATGCTTTATGCAAATCATCTTTGAGCGTAGTATATTCAAATAAATCACTCATAGAAGCATCATCATAATGAAACATTATCAGTTTTTCTCTAGATTTTTTTCTCTTACCTGAACGGCTTAAATCATGTGATGTAATTGCATAAACTATATTTCCATCATGTGTTACACCTTCTAAATCTTCTACTTTTTTAAAACGTTTTTTCAATTTTTTAGGTATATATAATGATCCTAATTCAACAACTTTATCATTTATAAATTCTACAAGTTTTAAAGATTTTGTATTACCATCATCTTCAACAATGAGTACCTTACCATCATCAAGTGTTGTAGCACCAGAAGGTTCAAAAATATTATTGAATTTTCCCTCTTTATATACAACATTACCTTTTTTAAGATTATAAAAAGGTGTTTGCTCAACGTATGTTAAAGCATAAATAATAATCATTGCACTGATAATTAATCCAACAGAGAAAAAGGTATATGCATTTTTTAGCCAAAAATATTTTTTCTTAATCTCTGAACCTAAAATATGTAAATGACTTGTCATCTCTTTTTTTATCTTTTTATCACTTTTTAACATCTTTACTGTTTTTGCAATATAAGCATCAGGATCCATATCTGCCATATCTTGATAATACAACAAAGATTGATACCCTTTAAGATGTTTACGTTCTACCAGTTTATCTTTTGTCCGTGGACGCACTGCTAAAACTGCAAAAATTATTGAGCCAAGTGATGTAAGAATAATAGAAATAAATGCATACGTCATCATTGAGTTATGAATAGCAAAACTCGATGCCGTCACACTAACTGTTAAAATAAAACCATTGATAGAGATTAAAATACCTGCTTTAGTATCAGCTAAAGAAGTCAAATCAAGATTTGACTTTAAAGCATTTCTAAAAAAAGTACTTACAAGCTTAGAAGCTGTTTTTGGCTTCTTCACCTGTACCTCATTCATCTCTATCTCTGTACTCATTACCCTACTACTTCACTTCAAATTTCATAACGCCATGATAAATACCATTTTCACCATAGTATTCATCAAATGCTATTTGATAGTTATCTGGATTTTCTTTCTCTTTAGCAATCACTTGCATAAAGTACTCCGTATTTGGTTGTAAATCCAAAGCAACTTTATATTCTGTTTCATTAAGATCATGAACAGATACTAAAGTTGTAGAAAAATCTGGTGTCGTTGATACATTAAGATCATACACAACCTCATTTCCCCTTAGATCTACTGCTTCGCCCCATTTAAGTGTTAAAACACCATTTTCATATGAATCAATTCGTTGCCAAAATGGCATAGGATTTTTCTTTTCCTCTTCATATACTCGGATATTGTAATCAACAACATCTGCAAGACGATCACACTCTTTATTCCATTCCTCTTCAACTTTTGAAATATTACTATCTCTATACGCTAATGTACTAAGATCAGGATCACGTAAAATATACTTTTTAATCAACTGTTTATAACTATCTACTTTAGACTGTATCTGCTCTTTTGTAAAATAGTTTGCTTTCAAGTAGTATATTTTCTCATCAAGATCTGCTCTATTTTGCTGAATGCTTAAAAATTTTCTATGCAATGGAGAATCCCAATAGCGTGCTAAACCTGATTTCCATCGAGGATACATACTTGCTAATCCTAGTTGATGTTGCCAATCCCATGCTCCATCATAATCCCACGGCAAGAAATAAAAAGTATTTGAACCTTTTGGATTTAAAAGATAAAAATTTTGTGTTGATGTGTCAATATTTCCTGTAATAATATTAACAGCTAACCATGTTAAATAATTATCTCTATTAAAATACTTATTTATAACTGTAGTAATATCAACTCGACTACTGTTCACAGCCTCAAGCATCTCAATCAATAATTTTTGATCTTTTCCTCTTTCTATCGTTAAAATACTATCAAACGCTTCTGGATCAACAGGCTTACCATCAGCATCAAGTTGAAGTTCATCAGTTAAAACAAACCAAAACTCCTGCGCTTTATAAAGATTATCATCTTCATCCCATCCACGATTAAGTAAGTAGTATTTATCATAAGTTTCAACTCTTGTATAGAGTCCATTATCTCTTCCATCAATAAAAAGATCTACAAACTCTGTTTTTAGGCTTGCAAAATTTGGAATCCCTTCAAAAAGGTCAAAACTCAACTTATTTCTAATCCTTGTGAAATCATAATATTGTTTATTAAGCTGTATTCTTCTCTCATTTCTAAAAAGATTAGTTTCAGAATCTAACTTAATTTTATATGATTTTAATTTACCAGCTCTTGTTGACTTCCCTTTTTGTTTCAGTACACCATTAGTAGATTCTGTTGCAGGAACGAACTCTTGTGTAAAGAAGCGAACAGCTAATTTAGGCTCGTAATCATCATACGGATTCATATCATGATCAACATCATTAAGTGTACACGGTCTTAAAGGGCCTGCTGTATCATTATACTCTGCACATTCTAATGGATTTGGAACGGGAATAGATACATTATAATCTTCAACATCTGTTCTTTCATCAGCATACCACGCCAAATTATCTTGAAGATCACCTACTATTGAAGGTCCTGTATCAACATCATTATAACTACCACATCCTTGTAAAAGAACTGCGATTATGATTCCTGTATAAAATAATCTCATATTTATTTTCTACACTCGCCTAAGATAATGTTACCTTTATTCTTTTTAATCGTTTTTTTCTTAATACCTTTTACTTTTCTAAATGCTTTAAAACTTTTGAAACATCCATGTTTTTTTCTATATTTTACAATTTTTGCAGCTTTTTTTGGTCCAATACCTTTTAAAGTTGCCAATTCTTGTGCACTTGCATGATTAATATCTACTGCTGCAAACAGTAAACTACCTAAAAATAAAAATATTGTTATAAATTTCATTGCGAAACTCCCAGGTTAAAATAAAGTCTGTAATTATATTAAATGAAACAAAAAATATCAAGTTTCATTCTTTTTTGAAGATTTTAGCAAAAATAAGTGATAAGTTAGTGATTTTAGCCTATTTTAGGGGATCTTTTGGCTTTTTCTTTGTAGCTTGTGTAAGATAGAACCATGTCAATGATCCTAGAATTACTAAAATTAGTGGTGCAATCCACTTGTTGTTGTTTATATAAATAGCAACATTACTTAACATTTCTCCTGAATAGTAGCTTCCAAGGCCAAATGAGAGTGCCCATATCGCAGAAGCAAAAATATTAATGAAAACAAACTTTTTAAAGTCATACTTTGTTAAAGCTATAGCGATAGGGATCATTGTTTTTAAACCATAAATGAACTTTTGTATCACAATAACCCAATCACCATGTTTTTTCATCAGTATATGCGATAGTGCAAGTTTACGACGATGCTTTTTTAAACTCTCCATCATCATACCCTTTTGATAGCGTGTTATCCAAAAAAGCAACACATCACCTAGTGCATTAGCAACAAAAGCGATAGCTATTGATGTGGTAATATCCATCTTTCCCATATAACTTAATACACCAGCTGCAACAAGTGCTACAAAACCACCCCCTAAGGAGTATAAAAAAAGTCCTATATATCCATATGTTGCTAAATTATTAAATGTATCTTCCATTATTCTACCACTTTATAGTTTTTTTATTTTTGCTATCTCATCACGCAATCGCGCAGCTTCTTCAAAGTTGAGTTCTTTTGCAGCAGCTTTCATTTGTAGTGAAAGCTCTTTTATAATCGCTTTACGTTCACTAGCAGGAATTTTATCCACTTTTTTATGTTTTTGATATAAGCCACCATGATCTTCTAATTTTAAATTCTCATCAAGAGCACGTTTTGTTGTTGTTGGGGTTATCCCATGCTCTTTATTGTATTCCTCTTGCAATGCTCTTCTGTAGTTTGTAACATCTATCGCTTTTTGCATCGATTGCGTTATTTTATTTCCATATAATATAACACGCCCTTGTGCATTTCTAGCAGCACGTCCTATTGTTTGGATAAGTGCTGTTTCACTTCGTAAAAATCCCTCTTTATCAGCATCTAGTATCGCAACTAAAGAGACCTCTGGTATATCAAGTCCTTCTCTTAAAAGATTGATCCCTATTAAAACATCAAAATCACCCATACGTAAAGAACGAATAATCTGGTTTCGTTCTATTGCATCAATATCTGAGTGCATATACTGCACTTTTATCCCAAGATCTGCAAGATATTTACTTAATGCTTCAGCCATCTTTTTTGTTAAGACTGTAATAAGTACTCTTTGTTCTTTTTCAACAACTTTTTTGATCTCATCGTGAATATCTTCAACCTGATTGTCTGATGGTTTCACTTCTACAAGTGGGTCTAAAAGCCCTGTTGGTCGAATAATTTGTTGTGCAACTGCACTTGAAAGCTCTAATTCATACTCATTTGGTGTTGCTGAAACAAAAAGATAATGAGGTGCTTTATTGATATACTCATCAAGCTTCAGTGGTCTGTTATCAAGTGCACTTGGCAACCGAAATCCATACTCAACAAGTACCTCTTTACGTGCCCTATCACCTGCATACATTCCACGAAACTGAGGTAATGAAACATGAGATTCATCTACTATTACAAGATACTCTTTGTGGTTTTGTTCAAAATAATCTAATAGTGTAAAAGGAGCTTCTCCTGGTTTTTTATCGGTTAAAAGTCGTGAATAGTTTTCAATCCCTTTACACATCCCTGTAGTTGCTAACATCTCAAGATCAAATTCAACACGCTGTTTTAAACGTTGGTATTCAACAAGTTTTCCCTCTTTTTGAAAGTATGCTAAACGTTCATCAAGTTCCTCTTCGATCCGTTTTATTGCCACAGCCATTTTTTCTTTTGAAACACTAAATTGACTTGTTGCATAAATTGTCACACTTTTATGATCTTCAAGACGTTTATTATCAACGACATCAAATGTATAGATCGCTTCTATCTCATCACCAAAAAATTCAACACGAATTGCCTCTTGTTCAAAATATGGAGGATAAATATCTATAGACTCTCCATTAACACGCAAATGCCCACTATCAAAGAAAGTATCATTGCGTGTATATCCCATCTCAACTAATCGCAATAATAATTGTTTTTGATTGATCTCATCACCAACCTCTAAAGCTTGAACCATACTCATATACTCTTGAGGATCACCCAAACCATAGTTTGCCGAAACAGATGCAATAACGATCACATCATCATATGAAAGAAGATTTGCTGTTGCTGAGAGGCGTAAGCGTTCTAGTTCATCATTAATTGCACTATCTTTTTCTATAAAAAGATCTTGACGTGGAATATACGCTTCTGGTTGATAATAATCGTAGTATGAAACAAAATATTCTACATGATTATTTGGGAAAAACTGACGAAACTCACTGTAAAGCTGTGCTGCGAGTGTTTTGTTATGCGTCATGATGATGGTTGGCATTTGTACCTTTTCAATGATACGTGCCATCGTATGTGTTTTACCACTACCAGTCACTCCCTGAAGTGTCTGGTAACGATTTTTGTTTTCTATACTTTTTGCAAGTGTTTCAATAGCCTTAGGCTGATCTCCAGCTGGCTGATAGTCTGATACTACTGTAAACACTTTGTTATTTGCCAAAAAGACTAATCCATTTGGTATTTAAAAATGATACTACAATAACCACTGATACGATCAGTAAGTTTATATGCTACACCACTTTTAACATTTGTAGCATCTATAGATGAAAAACGTGATCCTAACTCAATATCCATATCTGGTGTTGCATGAAAGTTAAATCCTGCATTCCCACCATAATATACTTCTGAAAATGTTCTACTAAATGGTTCGCTAGGTAAACGAAACTTTGTATAGATCATGCCAGCATGAACTCCTAAGAAAAAGTTTGCATAGCGAGAGAATTCAAACATATAATCACCCTCAACTTCACCATTCATTACATAATCAAAAATATCATCTTGATCTTGTCCATAACGACCATTAACAAATACTCTATAATTGTTACTTTGTGCACCAAGCTTAATGCCAATATACGGAATATTTGTTGATCCTTCACTATATGTAGCAGGTGTTGTATTTGTATTGGTTGTTTCTGCACTCAGTTGTCCATACCCAAGTTCAATACCAAATAATGATTCATCTAGTCCTAATCCATCATCACTTGCCATAACAGGCATCGCAGCCAAAAGTGATGCCATAACTACTTTTTGTACTCTTTTTTTCATTTATCTTCCCCTTTTTACTTAAACTCTTTAGCAATAATCAAATTTCGTAACTCTAGGTTACCACCTGTTGCACTTGAGACTGTTACATCAACATATGCACGACCTTCAAGTTTATTGCCATTATCATCTATACCACATTGATCAATACCTAGCATCATTGAATCTTCTATTTTATGTACTATCACACCATTTGAAGCGTATAAATTGTATACAAAATTTGCATTTCTTAACGGTTCTGCTGTATCTGCTTGAGAAACATACATTCTGTATGTTACATATTGTGTTCCAGAAGGAACTTGTACACTTGGTGCACTAAGTCCTGTTCCTCTGAGTGTATGCTTAATAGCTTCACCAACACGCAAAGTTTTATCTATATCGTTTTGTGTTCCAACAAGATTTACCATCATAATGATATCTTTTGCCGTCATATAGTAATCATATGTTACTTCAAAAGAAGCAAAACCATTTGAATCAAAACGGCTATCACCATTAATTGTTGCAGTTGTCACCCACTCACGACCATCTATACAACGATCTTGTCTATGGTTGTTTCCTACTGCAAAACTAAGATTATTAGTTGGATCACCTTCATAAGTATCTACAAGTGTTAAAGAGTTTGGATTGATATTTGCAATATCCCATTTACCTGAAGCCCCATAAGTGTACCCATCTCCAAATGTCGCAAGGTATTCATTTGAGATATCAATACTATTAAAGTTTTCAAATACTACAGCAGTTGCAGATAACCCTGATCCACCACTTAAACTATTATCAACATCTAATGAAGCTCCATTCGTATATCCTGTACCACCATCTAAAATCTCAATATATGCAACACTATAACGAACATCAGCAGTAGCAACTGCATCATAACCATCACCTTCTATAGTCACAGTTGCACTGTTGTCATAACCATAACCACCATTAAGTACTGTAATAGATTTTAATGGATATATTAATGTTGCACTTGCAGTTGGAGCAATTGCTCCTGCTTCTGTTGAAAAAACTATAGTCGAATCAGTATAATCATGACCACCATCAACAATTTCAACATGATCAACCCCATATCCAATTGTTAAGGAAATACGAACATCACTATCTGGCATCTCTCTATTTTCAAGTGTTGTAGTATCAATATTTGCATATGTATACCCTTCACCTTTATCAAAGATAGTTAATTCTGTAATAGCACCATTATCATCAACATCAGTAACTTTTAAAACAGCACCCGATCCATCTCCATAAATTTTAAATGTATCACCAATTTCAAAGTCACTTCCTGCATTTTCAATAGTATAAGATTTCAAAGAACCTTTATCTTCTAATACTGCATGAGCAACAAGCCCTGTTCCTCCATTCCCTGAAACAGTTGGTGCACTTGTATATCCACTACCACTATTTACTATGGTAATCTCTTTAAAACTTCCTTTATCAAGATCTAGTTGCGCTGTTGCATCAAAACCACTACCTGATCCAGATATACTTACTGATGGTTTTTGAGTATACCCATATCCACCATTTAAAACATCTACCTTATAAACACTCCCTTTTTGCATTAAAACAGCTTGTGCTTTAAATGTTCCATCACCACCACTTAATGAAACTTTTGGAGGAAATTTATAATCTTTACCAGGATTTGTAATTTGTGCTTTTGTTACTATTCCCTGTGGAACATCAAAACTTGATCCATCTAATGTTCCTACTCCAGTATGATACATATATCCCAATGGACCTGAAGGATCATTATGATACCCAGAGATAAGCGCTACAGAAAGTGCTGGATTGGTATTTACTGGATTATTATATTTATCTGTAAGTAATACATTCATCTTTTCAACAAATTTTGCTGTATCTTTATCTTGTGTTGTTCCTACATAACTGATACTCATTGCTGTTGGTGGACCTGAAAGGACAACTACATTAAACACTTTTGTAAGTGTTGTGTCTTTATCATTAGCATCTTTAAATGTTGCTGTAACTTTTATTGGAATAACACCAGATATTGTATGACTTTCAAGTAAAAAGCCTATAACACTTTTATTTTTTTCAGAAAGAACTGTTTGTTCATTTCCTGCAGAATCTTTTAAAACACCAAGTTTTGGATTTAAAAGCTCAACAGTTACTTCATTAATCTTATCATCAGCAACAAGTTCCCCTTTATCATTTTTAATAGAAAAAGAGATATTCTTTGAACTTTCTAATCCCATAGTGATATTTTCAGACTCTAAGTTTGAAGCAATCATATAATCTTCTAACACTATACTTTTATTTTCATCTGGCTCGTATACAAAAGTGATATTATGATCTTTACTATAGTAACTGTTATGATAAAACCAAAATTGTGATGATGTAATATTTTTATCTTTTAAGTCTAAAAGATTTTTTGGTCCTATGTAATGGAATACTACTTTTCCATTTGTTACAGGCAATGTTGTTTTTTCAAAATACCCTACATCTACCCCATCTTTTACATCTTGAGGATAAATCACAGAGACATTTCCTTCACTGTAAGGAGTGTTTGTAACTGAAGAGAGTACATCAATTTCTATCTCTACAGCCTGTGAGTTATTTGTTAATGTGAATGCACTATTTTTTAAGATCAAGTTTGGAACTTCTATCTTTTTTGCTTCAAAACGAAGTGTCAAATTTGTTTGAGTTCCTGTTTGTGGATCTATAAAACGGATAACAACTGAATCACTAAGCTGAGCATCATGAAGTTTTTGCATTGTTAATGCAATGTTATCAGGTGCTTTATATTTAAATTCAGCAATACCATTAACCAAATGAATAACAGGTTGAATATATCCGATATCTATATTTTTTGCCAAAATATTTTGTGGAAACTGAACATAAATATCAGTTGTAACATCCGTAGTCCCTTCATTATTGTATCCCAAAATTTTCAACGCCTCTTCCGAAGCTGAATCTTGAGGAACAAGGATATCTTTAGAAAGTATCAACGTTTGCAGATGTGTTTGATCAGGATCAAACGACGGAGGTGCAGGTGTTGTTGTATTTTCATCAAATCCTGGAGCACTTACAGGAGCATCACTATTTGTTCCTTGGCATCCCCCCAAACCAAAAGCAAGTATCAGCATAACTGATACGACAATAAACTTAACCATCTTCATAAAGATCCTTATTATTAGTACATTTTAATTAACAATTCTATCTATTGCGAGATTAAAGACGCTTTAAATATGTGATTTATATCGCCTTTGCACACACATATCCACTAGAAAAAGCCCATTGGAAGTTATAACCACCAAGCTGACCAGTAATATCGACAACTTCTCCAATAAAATAAAGATTTGGAACTTTTTTTGATTCTAAAGTTTTTGGATTGAGTTCACTACAACATACACCACCTTTACACACTTCAGCTTTACTCAACCCAAATGTACCTGCAGGAGCAAAACTATAGTGGTGAAGTTGTTCTAACACGCAACGTTCCTCTTTTGTTAAGGATCTACACTCTTTATCTTCTATGGAACAAAGTGCTAAAAATCTTTTAACAAAACGTTTAGGAAGTGGTAATGCAGAACTTATCAATTTTTTCCCAACAAGAAGTTCTTGAATCTTACTATTTGGTAAAAAATCTATACTTATCGTACCTTTTTCCCAAAACAATGATGCAGAAAGTACAGCTGGCCCACTAATACCTTTATGGGTAAAGAGCATATCCTCTTTGAGAATTTTACCATCTACATCTATGTGCACAAAACAACTCAAACCACTAAGCTCTTTCATCCAGGATTGCTCTTTTTGCAACGTCAAACCAACCAGTGCCGGCTGAAACGGGTGTACTTGTAAACCAAAATTTTGTGCTATTTGTATCCCTATATCTGTAGCTCCAACTTGAGCAAAACTAGCCCCTCCTGTTGCAATCACTAACTTTGTTGCATAAAATGTTGCGTGTTGTGTTTTTACAACAAAAACATCTTGCAGTTTTTCTACTTTATCCACCTTATGATTGGTCAATATATCTGCATGTTTTGTATTATGACACAATACATCAATAAGAGCTTGTGAACCATCTACACAAAAATAATACTGCCCTTTTCTTAATTCAAGATCTACACGATTTCTTTCTAAAAACTGTAGTAATTTTGCTTTATTAAATTTTTTAAATACCGAAATAAGACATGTTTGATCCCCTTTATAATGGCTTGGATCTACAGTAATATTTGTAATATTACACTTTCCACCACCAGAGATCTTGAGCTTTTGTGCTACTTGCGTGTTTGCTTCAATAATAGCAACCGATTTTTTTGGGCTGATATTGGAAGCACACATCAAACCACTTGCCCCTGCTCCCAATATTATGACATCATATTTTTTCATAAAGTGATTATACGCTATAATTCGATAAAAAAGAAGTATTATGGCAAACAAACTCCATATTGTCTCCCTTGGATGCACAAAAAATCTCGTAGATACCGAAGTGATGTTAGGGCGACTCAAAGATTACGAACTTACTGATAATAATGAAGAGGCTGATGTTATCATCGTCAATACCTGTGGTTTTATCGATGCTGCAAAAGAAGAGTCTTTAAATACTGTTCTGTCTTTACATGAAGCACGTAAAGAGGAGTCTGTTTTGGTGATGGCTGGATGTCTTTCTGAACGTTATCAAGAGGAACTCCAAGAGCAGATCCCTGAAGTTGATATTTTCACCGGTGTTGGTGATTATGACAAGATCGATGAACTTTTAGCACAAAAAAGAAGTCATTTTGGTGATGAAGTCTACCTTATCGATGGTGCTGAACGTGTCATCACCGGATCTACATACCATGCGTATATCAAACTCTCTGAAGGGTGTAACCAAGCGTGTAGTTTTTGTGCTATACCAAGTTTTAAAGGGAAACTCCACTCCCGTAGTTTAGACTCAATTGTTCAAGAGGTTGAAGCTCTTGTAGCAAAAGGGTATTGGGATTTTTCCTTTGTATCACAAGATTCAAGTTCATATCTTCGTGATCAAAATATTCAAGATGGGCTCTCTTTGCTTATACAAAGAATAGAACTTATAGAGGGCGTAAAAAGTGCAAGAATCTTATATCTTTATCCATCTACAACTACAATAAAACTACTCCAAAATATCGCAAAAAGTTCTATCTTCCACAACTATTTTGACATGCCGATACAACATATTAACGATGATATGCTTCGTATAATGAAAAGGGGTTTTGGGACGCAAAAAACAGTTGAATTGTTAGAATATATGAGAAAACTTCCAAACTCATTTGTACGAACAAGTTTTATTGTAGGGCATCCCGGTGAAACACAAGAGATGTTTGAGCAGATGTGCCAGTTTGCTCAAGAGTTTGGATTTGATCGCATCAATGTTTTTAACTATTCAGATGAGGAAACAACAACTGCATTTGATATGCAAGAACAAAAAATAGATCAAGAAACTATTCAAGAGCGTGGAGAGATTTTAGGTGCTATTGCAACTGATGTTCTACACAAATCACTCCAAAAAGAGATCAACATGACACGCAAGATCGTAATAGATGGTGTAAGTGATGAGCATGAATTTCTACTCTCTGCAAGAGAGTTACTTTGGGCACCTGAGATCGATGGAGAGATTTATGTTAATGATCGTACTAATGATGAGAATGAACTACTTTTTGGTACAATGTATGATGCAAAAATCACCCAATGTATTGGTGAAATTTTAACAGCTACGGTAGATAATGCTTCATCCAAAGAGTAAACCTCTTTTAACGCAAGGAAAGAACCTTTTGGCATTTTCTGCTGGAGTTGATTCAACAGCACTGTTTTTTCTCTTGCGTGATGCACATATACCTTTTGATATTGCTCTTGTTGATTATGGAATAAGAGAACAAAGCAAACAAGAGGTTGCATACGCTAAAGAACTTGCACAAAACTTTCAATGCAAATGTCATATCTTCACAGCACCACGTATAACACGCAACTTTGAAGCACAAGCAAGAACCATACGATATAACTTTTTTGAAGAACTTATTGCACAATACAACTATACCAATCTTCTGACTGCACACCATTTAGGAGATCGGTTTGAATGGATGCTGATGCAATTTTGTAAAGGTGCTGGATGTATTGAGATTGCAGGGATGCAGATGATACAAACACGCAATAACTATACACTGATCCGTCCTCTACTTTATCAAGACAAATCAGATCTTTTAGAGTATTTGCACAAAAACAATATTCAATATTTTGAAGATGATTCCAATAACGATCTAAGCATTACACGCAACAAATTTCGACACAACTATGCACGTACTCTTTTAGATGAATATAAAGAGGGGATCGCTAAAAGTTTTTCCTATCTTGATAAAGATATTCAAGAACTTGTTGTGGATACCTCTGTGCAACAGTACAAAGATCTTGGATATTTTAAAGCAACACCATCTATGCGTAGCAATATTATTGCTATTGACCAATATCTAAAAGCACGCAACCATATTATTACTGCATCAGAAAAATTATTACTTGAAGATCTCTATAGCAACAAAAGTAGTGTTTTAGGAAGAAAATATTTGGTGTCATACCACAAGCCATACATCTTTATCACCCCTTTTAAAACTAAAACACCACTTCCAAAAGTGTTCAAAGAGAAGATGAGAAAACTTCAAATAGATCCCAAACTGCGTGTATATCTCTATTTAGATGCAGAAGTTGAAGCGTTTGTATCTGGCTTGTTGGCATAAACTTTCATAGTAAAAGATGATCGTATCATCTCCCCATCTTTTATAAAAGTAATAGGAAAATTCACTCCAATAATCCAGTCACTTTTATTTACTGCATCTAAAAATTGATAAAAATGTTTTGGTGTAGAGATTTTAGATGTTGTATTTACTTCATAAACACTAAAATTATTTTCATCAGATGCTTGATGTAATGGTGATAACATCAATGATGTAAAATAGCTTTTATACTCTTTTTCAAAACGACTTGCATCAAAAGGTGTTTTAAGACCATTGATGGTGTTTTTATTTTCATGTTGCGCATTTTTAAGTTCTGCAAAAACCTCATCATGATACGATTGATACTCATCATGTTGCAAAAGTGTTTTTTTCCATTCCAAACGTTTCATTCTATACTCTTGCCCCTCTGGTATTAAAACCAAAAAAGAAAAAAGCAAGACACTCAACAGGAGTATAAGGGTGATAATTATCACATAAAGATTATGTCGTGTAAGATTAATTTTCACTATCTAACTCCTCAGCTTTATCCATATAGTTTTTTGATACAAAATAAAACCAACCATTTTGTGCAGGATAAAAGCTGGTATATGTTTGTTGAAATATAGAACGTAATGGAGCTTCTAACATAAAATTATATACATCTTTTGTTGGTGTAATACCATGAAGTATCAAGCCATCTTTTAATAAAATTGCTTTTGAGAGTGTGACCCTTTGTGGAACCAAATCAAAAAGATTTGCAATAGAATCCTTAAGTACCATATTGTCTGTATGTACTTTTTCTGCAAGAGCATGTTGTTTTTTTATATACGATATTTCAGCTTGCATCTTTGTAATTGCGTGTTGAAGCTCTTGCTGATGTGTTTGAAGTGTTTGTTTTTGTTCAACAAAACGGTAATCCTTATAGAGTAAAAAAAGATATGTTGCAAGCAAAAGTAACAAAGCAACACCAAAAAAACTCAGCACAATTTGTAATTCTGGTGTTAAAACAGTTTTTTTTCGAGGTTTTGTATAGCTATAAAGCATGTTGCAACTCCTCTTTTGCCAATTCACAAATCTCTGCACCTATATCGATCTTACGTATATACACGTTTAAAAACATCTCCTCTTCAAGGTATTTTCTTAAATCTGCACTTACACCAACACTATCAGCTATATAAATATTTTCTAAAAACTCACTCTCATAACGTGTATCTGAATAAAATGTGCCCACCCCTTTTTCTATAAGGGAAAAACGTTGATAATCTTCACTTGTTGTATCGTGCACTTTTTGTTCAACTTCCATCTCTTCATATTCTAAAAGTTCCTCTTGTTCATCTTGATGTTCTGCAAAATCTTCTATATCTTCTACACTATCAAGATCTTCAATGTCACCAAAATCCTCTAAAGTTTCAATCTCATCATCATCGATCTCAATATCTTCTAAATCGATCCCTTCATCTAAATCTTCCAAGCTCTCTTCATCTTCTATATTGAGACCCTCTTCATCTTCAAAATGTATCACATCTCCAGGATGTTCAACCTCTAAATATTTTGCAAATAAGAGTTGATTTTCTTTAAAAATAGTTAAAGAGATTGCATGATGTTCAATCAAAACATACAATCCAACATCTCCACCAACTTTATCTTGAAAAAAATTATGAACTAACAAAAAAGGTGAAAATACAAAATCAACACCAAATGTTTCATAACTTTTTTTCAGAGCTTCAATGTCGCTTTTGGAGGTATAATAAAGCCAACGATTTTCATAACACTGCACCAATGAAGTACTCAAATCGTAATAGTAAGATAAGCGCTCTTTATCACATGTTGGTAATGCTCCTTGCATATCAGAAGCATCTAAAAATGATACATAAGAAAATGGAGATATTCGTTGATATTCTTGAACAAAATGGACAATATCATGAAAAGGTTGCGTGTGAGAAAATTCTTTATAAACTCGTGATTTCACCCCTTTTGAGCCAACCACTTCAATATAAAGTACTGTTTTTGTATATTGAGAAACAATATTTATAAAAACTTTATCATATAATGATGCTATGATTTTTCCAAACACTACTGACCTACCCCACAAAGAGGATGTGCTTTTTCATAATTTTGCTGTTTCAAAGCACTTCCTAATTTTGTATAAATTTGTGTCGATGCCATAGAAGCATGACCTAACAGTTCACTAACATCGACAATTGGTGCACCACCATTGAGTAATGCTGTTGCATATGAATGACGTAATTGGTGTGGTGTTACTTTTATACCCACACGACGAAAAACTTTCACAATTATATATCTTAAACTATTTTCGCTTAATTTTTTGCCATCTTTTTCAAAAAGAAAAAATTTAGGTGCAAATTGCTGTCGATAGTGCTTTATCAATTCTACTGTAGATTGCAATAACGGAATATCCCTTTGTTTAGCACCTTTTCCATAAACACGTACCCAACCATCACTAATATCTTCTAGTTTAATATTTGAAAGTTCTGAAATACGAACACCAAGTGTATACACAACAACTACAACAGTTTTTTCCATTAGTGAAGCATGTTGTAATGCCTCTACTATATGAGTATGTGCAACTGGCTTTGGAAGTGTCTTTGCAACTTTAACTACCCCATCACCTGTATGTTTGACATCTAGCCCTTTATCACGTAAATACTCTGAAAAACTTCTTATAGCACTAAGTTTTTTTGTTATTGTTTTTGTATTTAAATGTGCTATTTTTAATCTATAAGGGGTGAGATGAAAAGTCAATGAGTTATCATTAACTTCTACTTCAATCGTATCAAATGCCTCACATAATGACTGTCGATAGGTTTGAATAGTTGCTTGAGAATACCCTCTATGATGATCAAGATCATATAAAAACTGATCTATGTACTCATTAATTGAGTGCATTTAGTAACCGTCCAAACTCTTGATAATATTGCCGTGATTGTTCCACTAATTCTGTATCTGTTACAACACTTGAAGCAAGTTTTTTATATGAATCAACCATAATAGAACACATCATCCGAATCTTCGCTTTTTTCTGTTCATCCAAAGATGTTGTATTGAGTTGTTGTATCTCTTTGAGATATGTTTGTGCTTGCATATTATATTTTTGATATTTCATCGCTATTTTTGATTGTGCCATCAAGGTAGCTGCCATTTTATTGTAACTATCTTTTTCAAAAGCCTCTTTTGCCAATTTATACGCTTTGATATAATTATGTGTTTCATAATAATATTTTGCTTCAAGAGATTGTTCGTAAGAAGGGTGTGTAACAAAATACACAACCATTGCAACAATAAAGATAAAGGGTAAAAAGATAAAACCTGTATTATTCTTCATGTTGTAGCAACCCTTCTTGTATCACTTTTTTTGCTTCTTCGAGCTCCATATTAGTGATATCTAGTGGTTGTGTTGCATAATAGTGTAATGTTCCAAATGGTTTTGGTATAACAAATTTATCCCATGAGTTTAATTGCCAATAGCGTGTTGGTTTAATCTCAACCAATACAATCTTGGCTTTTGTTTTTTGAGCCATTACAACAATACCTTCAGCAACTTCATGACGAGGACCTTTTGGACCATCTGGCGTAATCCCAATATCGTAGCCATCTTTTAATGTTTTAATTGCTTGAATAAGTACCCTTGCAGGATTTTTATCGCTTGATCCTGCCAATGTACCTAAACCAAAATATTCTATTGTTTTTGAGATAAGTTTACCATCAAAATGGGGAGAGATGAGCACTTTTGCGTGTGGTGTTTTTCTATAATATTTATACATATACGGAAGCATAAGCAATTCACCATGCCAACACGCAAAAATTGTACTTGGTGGTGGAGTCTCTTGTGGAGCATGAAACACTTTCTTATTTGTATAGTATAAAATACGAATAACTACAGCACCTATAAATGGTATAACACGCAGTGCCAGTCCCCTAAGAAACTCTTTTTTATTCAACGATGCTTCCTGTATAGATCGTACGACCTATTTTTGTAATCTCTACATTACAAAATGTACCTAAAAGATCTTCAGAACCTTTTACTTTTACAACAAGGTTGGTATCAGTTCTTCCTGAAACATACCCATCAGCATTAAGCTCTTCAAAGTAAACTTCATACACTTTGCCCATCTGTGTTTGAGATTTTTCATCAAGAAGTTGCGTGTAAAGAGACTGAAGATATGAAAGTCGTTGTGATGCTACTTCAGGAGGTACAACATTTGTATAATGTTGCGCTTCTGTTTCTGGACGAGGAGAATATTTAAAAGAAAAAATCTGATCAAATTTCACCTGTTTCATCACATCGATCGTCTCTGCGAAATCTTCATCACTTTCACCAGGAAATGCAACGATAATATCTGTTGATATACTTACTTCAGGGCACATAGCACGTAACTTCTCTACACGATTTAAAAACCACTCTTTTGTGTATCCTCGTTTCATATCTTTGAGTACTTTAGAACTTCCACTTTGTAATGGCATATGCATCGATTTACAAATCTTTGGATTGGATGCAAATTCTTCTAAAAACTCATCATCCATATGAAATGGGTGTGGTGAAGTAAATCGGATACGACGTAAACCCTCTATACGGCTTAAACGTCGTAAAAGCTCAGTAAAGTTTACCTTTTCATGATCTGGTGAGCCAAAACGTCTTCCATAGTTATTAACATTTTGTCCTAATAAAAAGATCTCTTTTGCTCCACCATCCACTGCACGTTGTGCCTCTTGGATAATGAGCTCACTTGGGATAGAGATCTCTTCACCACGAGTATGTGGTACAATACAAAATGTACACTGTTTGTCACAACCAATAGAGATATTAATATATGCCTTATATGGTGATGTTCTAAAATCATTAAAAGCAAATGTACTCTCATCATAATTAATATCTACTTCAACTGCTTTTTCTTCATGAAGTACCTGGGCAATTTTTGAAACATTTCGAGCACCCAATACAAAACTCACATAAGGTGCACGTTTAATAATCTCTTCACCGAGATGTGATGCAGTACAACCACACACACCAATCTTAGCACCATCTTTTCGTTTTTTTCGAAATACACCAAGTTCAGAAAAAAGTTTTGAAACTGGTTTTTCACGTACCGAACATGTATTAATAATAATAAGATCAGCTTCATCTAACGCATTAGTGACTTGATAACCCTCTTTTTGTGTTAACTCTGCGATCATATGTTCTGTATCACGAGAGTTCATTGCACACCCGAGTGTTTCAATAAAAAGCTTTTTGCCCATTGTTGTGCTCTTTAGCTCATTATATGAACTTGATACATATAGTCATTATCTGCAAGCCCATATTTTACTTCACTCATGTAAAAACTTTTTCCTTGAGCTTCAAAATGATCTTGAAGTGCTAAAAGATCTTTATGTGAATTATCTCTGTCAAAATAAAAAATAACACTATCCTCTTTTTCTACACTGCTTTCAATCTTTGCTAGATCGATCTTTTTAGGTTTAGCTTTTAAGTCAGCTCGTACAAGTTTTAAATCCATGCGTGTCCTTTAATATTTTTTTTAAAAGTTTTGCATTATACTCAAAATGTACTAAAATGGCGATTAAAGATGGTTTTAGTACAAAAGAGGTATAATTACTTACTTCGATTAAGAAATCCCCACAACAGAATTATTATTGTCAGCAAGATTTCTTATTCAAAATAAGGAATAATTATGGAAAAAATATTAGATATTGCAGAAGCAATTGCTCATGAAAAAGGGCTCAAACCTGAGCAAGTTCTTGAAGCACTTAAGACTGCATTTGTACAAACTGCAAAACGTGTTATAAACAAAAATTTTGCTTTTGAAGCTAACATTGATGAAGCAACAAAAACAATCAAAATTGTCCAAACGATCACTGTTGTTGCAGATGATGATGAAAAACTACAAGATGAAGAGATAGCTCCAGCATATATAGCTATCAGTGAAGCACGTCAATATGATGACCAAGTTGAACTTGGAGATCAACTCCAAATCGATCACGATCTTGAAGAGTATGGTAGAACTGCAGCTTCACAACTACATCGAGAGATAGAGTATCATGTGCAAAGACTTGTAGAGGATGAAGTATACAATCGCTACAAATCAAAAGTTGGTACTATTGTCAATGGTCGTGTAACGCGTGTCGATCACCAAAATGCTACCTACATAGAAGTGGATGAGATCCGTGCTGTTCTTCCTATGAAAAGTCGTATTAAAGGGGAAGTGTTTGAAGTTGGAGATCATGTAAAAGCTGTTGTTCGTCGTGTAAATATGGATAAAGAGCATGGTATTATGATTGAGCTCTCACGTACAAGTCCAAAGTTTTTAGAGGCACTCTTAGCACTTGAAGTTCCTGAGATAGCTGAGGGCACTGTTATTATAGAAAAATCGGCTCGTATCCCTGGTGAACGTGCAAAAATTGCACTAATCTCTACACATCCACAAGTTGATGCAGTTGGTGCTACTGTAGGGGTTAAAGGTGTTCGTATCAATGCTGTAAGCCAAGAGCTTATCGGTGAAAATATCGACTGTATCGAGTATACAACAATCCCTGAGCTTTTTGTATCGCGTGTTATGAGTCCTGCAATCATCTCTCATGTAGAGATTATTAAAAATGATGAAGGGGAAGATGAAAAAGCGATCATTACCCTCCCAAGCGATCAAAAATCAAAAGCGATCGGTAAAAGTGGTATCAACATCCGTTTAGCTTCAATGCTTACAGGTATGCAAATAGAGCTTATTGAGACAGATGCACAGAGTGAGAGTGGTACTGGTATGGCTGAGGAGCAAAAAGAGAGTGTTGATGCTCTTGAAGCACTCTTTAGTTAAGCTTTCATACTTGGGTTGATCTTGACAAGTACAAGATCAGCCATCAGGTTTCCAAGCAGTGTCAAAAACGCTGTTATCATCAAAATCCCCATAATCACCGGATAGTCTCGAGAAAGAGCACTAGAGTAAAAAAGTTGCCCCATACCATCAATACCAAAAATAGATTCTAAAATAACACTTCCACCAATAAGTCCTGGCAATGACAAACCTAAAAGTGTTACAATAGGAGGCATAAGATTTGGTAAGATATAGAGTCGCAATAACTCCTTTTTCCTGATCCCTCTTGCTTGTGCAAAATAGTAATAATCACTTTTAATAATCTCAATAGTTAAAGAACGAACATAGATAATCATACTCCCTAAACCACCAAAAACCATTACAACAATAGGTAGTACAAGATGCCATAACATATCTGTGTAGTATGATATACCATCCTCTGCTACCCCTATAGAGTGTAATCCTGCAATAGGAAAAAGATGTAGTTGTATTGAAAAAAAGATTACTAATAACAATGCTAAATAAAACGATGGCATTGAAAAAGATACAAGTGATAGCTGACGTATAGTACTATCTGTTTTTGTTCCATACGTTAAAGCAGCCTTGATACCTAAAAATATAGACAAGGCAAACACAAGTATCATAGCAATAAGGTTTATACTGAGTGTTACACCAACTCTTTGCATAATCATATCACTTACATTTGCACCACTAACAAAGGAAACACCAAAATTTAGATGAAGCATATTATATGTCCAATCTATGTACTGTTGCCATAGTGATTTATCAAGACCATAAACAGCTTTAAGTTGTTCAAGTGCTTGAGGTGTCATATTTGGATTGAGTTCTCCTGCTGAAAAAAAAGAGTTTGGAGCAAGATGGATAGCACCAAAAGAGAGTATTGAGATTAAAAATAACATTACTGTAAGATACAAAAGTTTTTTATATAAAAGAGTCATCAAAGAAAAGAAAAAAAGATAGTCCCAAAGGGAACTATCTTAAGAGTTTAGTCTGCTATTAGAAGTTTAAGCTTAAGTATGCTTGAACCATGTTGTAAGATTCAGCATTGTTTTGATCATCAGCTTTTGCATTGATATATGCTAAAGTAGTATCTAATGGACCGAAGCTTCTGCTTGCAGTAAGAGCGATTTCTCTCATATCTTGACCTTGTGCAGAAACATCAGCATTAGTGTATTGTACACCAAAGTCAGCGATACCAGCTACAGGAACATCTACTGCTAACATATAAGCATCTGTAGATTTTCTAGTTACATAACCATAGTTCCACCATGCTTCAGTATAAAGTTTAGATGCACCAGTTGAAGTTGCAGTATTTGAACCCCATAAAGCACCTTTAGAACCTGTTTTAGAGTATGCAAGTTTTGCACTGAACATATCTTTCATAGCATAACCGATCATACCAGCAGCAGTTTGACTAGCATCACCATTTCCAACTTTAGTTGAAGTGTATTGAACACCAGCAGTTAAACCATCAACACCTAATGCAGAAGCATCAAGATCACCTTGTAACCAGTATGCAGTTGCTAAAGATACAAGATCATAGTACCAAGCTTGTGCAGTTAATGGTTTGAAAGAGTTGTTGATAACACCAACAGCATACGCACCATTTGTAGCATATGTAGTGAACTCACCATTTTGGTTAACAACTGGACCTACAGCAAGACCAAGTGCATTAACATTACTTTGTGAATTTTGACCAAATGCTTCAGTACCATTTCCATTACCTACATATGCAGCTACAACAGTAGTATCTGGAATATCTTGGTTTACTAAAACAGCCGCTTCAAAAGTATTTTTCTCAATTGACCATTTTTCAGTAAATGCTAATGGAGTATCTAATTCCATACGACCAAGTTTTAAAGTAGATTTACTCATTTGGTTTAATGAAACTGCAACCCATGCTTCGTTCATCCAGTTAGCATTTTCAACTTTAGCACCACCATATGTTCCTAAATTAGCATAGTTAGCACCAGTACCAGTAGTAGCAGTATGTGCACCACCCCATACATTTGATACGAAATTGTTTTCTAAACCAAGTGTAGTTAAGATAGTATACCCTGCACCTGCACTTACAGTTACAAGATCATTTTTTGCTAAATCAGCAGTTACATTTAAGTTTAATCCAGCATCTGCAGCTGAGTTATCTTTACTAAAAAGATTGTCTTTGTTAGTAAGAGCAGCATATCCAGCTTTTGCATCTGTAGTGTTATAGAAAAGATCAGCTTTACCACTCATTTTTACATTGTCAATTGCGAAAGCACTTGAACCAACTAGTAGTGCAGCAACTAAACTCATTTTTGTAAATTTCATATATTCTCCTTGTTTTTTTACAAATTTCGTTTGCAGTATATCATAATATTCTCTTAAGTTTACATAAAAAACATAATTTTTACTTAATTATTTGCTATAATTCCTTTATGAAACATATATTGACACCATTAATTGGCACTTTTATCGTTCTTAGTTTGAGTTCATGCTCTACACCATCGGCACAGCCTAACAAAAAAACACAAAAAGGGTGGATGCAGGAGCACCTTGATGCATGGTTAAAGCAAGATTGGGAACCTACAACACGTGAAGTCTCAAAAAAATATGACAAAAACAAAAAAAGTGATAGTTTTACATTGCAGAAATTTGTAGATAAAGCTGTTGCATATTCTCATGCCCATCCAGATATGAACAACTCTCATATAAAGAAACTCAACAAGCTCCCAGCGATTGGGAACTAGTTAAGAAAAACTACTTCTTTGCATCCCATGCAAGGATAGTTTTTCCATTTTCATCGGTAGTTGCTGCTGCCATACCCATAATATTATATCCAGCATCAACATAATGCACTTCACCAGTTACGCCAGAACTTAAATCACTCAAAAGATACATTGCAGAGTTTCCAACTTGTTCAGTAGTAACATTTCTTTGAAGTGGTGCATTTGTCTCATTCCATTTTAAGATCTGTGAAAAATCACCTATTCCAGCTGCTGCAAGTGTTTTAATAGGTCCAGCACTAATAGCATTAACACGCTGCCCTTTTTTACCAAGATCTACTGCCATATAGCGTACAGTTGATTCAAGTGCAGCTTTTGCAACACCCATAACATTATAGTTAACAATATATTTTGGACCACCAAGATATGAAAGTGTTAGGATTGAAGCATCATCACTTAATACTGACTCTAAACGATTTGTAAGATCAATCAATGAGTATACTGAAATATTCATAGCAATCTCAAATGCTTGTTTAGATGTTTTAATAAAAGGCTCACTTAACGCTTCTTTTGGAGCAAATGCCACAGAGTGCACTAAAAAGTCAATCTTTCCAAAATCTTTTTCAATCTTTGATGCGATCGATGCCATATGCTCTTCATTGCTTACATCAAGTTCATACACATACTCACTATCAAACTCTTTAGCGATAGGTTCAACCCTTTTTTTCAAGGCATCATTAAGGTATGTAAATGCCATCTGAGCACCCTGTTCATGACATGCTTTAGCTATACCGTACGCTATTGATTTATTATTTGCAAGGCCAACAATAAGACCTTTTTTACCTTTCATTATCATCTAATCTCTCCTTAGTTTTCTTTCTGTATTGTATCACCATAACCTATCATAGTGCAAAAATGCTCACTGTAGAGTGCTGCACTACCAACTAAAATACCATCTACATTCTCTATAGAGAGCACCTCTTTAGCATTGGTAACTTTTACACTTCCACCATAAAGCAGTGGTGCAGATGATTTTTTCTTCAATTCTGCATGTATATCTTTTATATCTTCTGATGTTGGAGTACGCCCTGTTCCAATCGCCCAAACAGGCTCATACGCGATAATAAGTTTTTCATACTCAGTATCGATCCCTTCGTATTGAGCAGATATATACTCAAGCATCTCTTCTTTAGACGCTTCTCTTTTTTCCAAAGGTTCACCAACACAATAGACTATCTCAAATCCAAGATTTTTAAAGTACTCAAACTTTTGTGCAATAAATTCTTGCGATTCACCTAAAATATGACGCCGTTCACTATGTCCAATAAGGATCGTTTGTATACCAAACTCTTCAAGCTGATCAACTCCTATCTCACCAGTAAATGCACCATTTTGCGTAGGATAACTGTTTTGTGCACCTATAGTAACTTTGCCATCAAAACGATCAAGTGAACTCATAGCAGGAAATACTAAAACCTTTTGAACACTACCATTTTCTTGTATATATTGTTCAAGTTCTTCTATGTAGTTGCGTGTTTCTCTGCGTGTGAGGTTGGTTTTTAGATTTGCTGCTATTATCATAAGTTATTCCTCTTCTTGTACGTTATGGTTAATAAGTGGTTCAACACCAGGAAGCACTTTTCCTTCAAGAAGCTCCAATGAAGCTCCACCACCTGTTGATATAAAACTCATCTCATCATCAACACCTACACGTTGAACCAAATCAGCAGTATCACCACCACCAACAACAGTTGTTGCGTAGCTGTCTGCTACAAAGTGCGCTATTTTTGAACTTCCTCGTGCAAATTTTTCCATCTCATATACACCCATTGGTCCATTCCAAAGGATTGTTTGCACATCATTGAGTCCTTCTCTATATAAACGAACAGTCGCAGGACCGATATCAAGTCCCATCCATTCACTTGGGATCTCTTGAGCTGTTACAATTTTACTTACTGCATCTTCTGCAAATTTCTCAGCTGCAATCACATCTACTGGTAAGTAAAATTTCACCCCTAATTTTTTTGCTTCATCCATAACATGTTGTGCATCTTCTAAAAGATCATCTTCTACTAATGAAGCTCCAATATCATATCCCATCTGTTTTAAGAAGGTAAATGCCATACCCCCACCGATAAAAATTTTATCAACTTTTGGCAAAAGATTTGTCAAAGCTTCAAGTTTTCCAGAAACTTTACTTCCCCCAACAATAGCAGCAAAAGGGCGTACAGGATTGTTAATAAGTTTTGCAAAATAGTTAATCTCTTTTTCAAGTAAGAAACCAGCTGCTTTATGTTCATTATCAAAAAATTTCGTAATACCATGAACAGAAGCATGTGCTCTGTGACTTACACCAAAAGCATCGTTTACATAAAATTCTGCCATAGAAGCAAGTTTTTGACTTAATGCTTCATCATCTTTTGTCTCTCCTGCTTCAAAACGGAGGTTTTCAAGTAAAAGCACCTCATGACGAGGCAACTCTTGTGCCATTTTAAGTGTAACATCATCAACAATACCAGGTGCAAGTTCAACATGACGTTTTAACAGTTGTTGCAATCTGCGTGCTACTGGTGCAAGTGAATATTTCTCAACAACCTCCCCTTTTGGACGCCCAAGGTGTGATGCTAAAATAACAGCACAATCTTGATCTAAACAGTAGTTGATTGTTGCAACAGCTGAACGGATACGTCTGTCATCTGAGATATTTCCAAACTCATCCATAGGTACATTAAAGTCACAACGGATAAATACTTTCTTATTTGCTAAATCTAAACCTTTTAAGTGTAAAAGCTCCATCTATACCCCTATTTTGAAATATGTACAGCCATATCGATAAGACGCATTGAGTATCCCCACTCATTGTCATACCAAGCCATAACTTTAACCATATTGTCTCCAATAACCTGAGTAAGATCTTCAGCAACAATAGAACTGTATGTGCACCCAACAAAATCTTGAGATACACGCATCTCTTTGTCGATAAGTAGGTAATCTTTAAGACGAGTTTGTGCCATCTCATTAAATACAGCGTTTACTTCCTCTTTTGTTGTCCCTTTACGAACTACAACATTTAAATCCACCATAGAAACATCTGGTGTTGGAACACGCACTGATTGTCCATGAAGTTTACCTTCAAGTTGTGGTAAAACAAGGCTAATAGCTTTTGCTGCACCTGTTGTTGTTGGAATCATATTTACAGCACCAGCACGTGCACGACGCTTATCTTTGTTATGTTTTACATCTAAGATATTTTGATCATTTGTATATGAGTGAATAGTTGTCATAAGACCTTTTTCGATTCCAAAAGCATCATCAAGTACGCGTGCAACAGGGCCTAAACAGTTTGTTGTACATGAAGCATTTGATACAATTTTTTGCCCATCATATTTTTCTTCATTTACACCCATTACAAATGTTGGAGTGATTTTATCTTTTGCAGGAGCAGAGAAAAGTACTTTTTCAACACCATTATCGATATGTACTTGTGCTGATTCTTGTGTTAAAAATACACCTGTACATTCTAAAACAATATCTGCACCACAATCAGCAAATTTGAGATTTTTTGGATCACGATCAGAAAAAACTTTTATTTTGTGTCCATCAATAGCGATATGCTCATCATCTACTTGTTCAACTTCACTGTTAAATGTTCCATGCACAGAGTCATTTTTTAAAAGATATAACATCATATCCATACTCGCCATATCATTGATAGCTACTACCTCTACATCTTCTCTTGTTGCAGCGATACGAGCAACACAACGACCGATTCTACCAAAACCATTAATTGCTATTTTTAGTGCCATAATCTATCCTATATAGTAAAAATTGAGTTATTTTACCCAAATTTAGTTATAATTAGCATTAAATGAAAACAGTAGCACTTTTTGGAGGTTCATTTGATCCTCCTCACCTTGGACATATCGCCATTGTTGATCGCTTAAAAGCACTTGATTATATTGATCGTATTATCATCATGCCTACATATCTTAACCCTTTTAAATCAGACTTTTGTGCTCCTGCACATCTACGTCTTGCATGGTTAAAAAAAATTTTTCAAGGGGAAACAAAGGTTGAAGTAAGCTCTTTTGAAGTAGATATGGGACGTAAAGTTCCAACTATAGAAAGTGTTGAATATCTTCTGCAAAAATACGATCAGATCTATGTTGTTATTGGTGCTGATAATTTAGCTTCTTTAAAACAGTGGAAAGAGTATGAAAGATTACAAAAGCTTGTGAAGTTTATTGTTGCGACACGCAACAATATCCCTGTAGATGATTTTATTACGCTATCTATACAACATGATATATCATCGACACAATTGCGTCAACATATCGATGTAAAATATTTGCCAAAGATCTGTGCTACTGAAATTTACAATTATTATAAGGATTTTCATGCAAAAAAGAATTGAAAATATTACACAGGTTCTTGATAAGCACAAAGCTGAAGCGATAGAAGTGTTTGATTTAAGAGAAAAAGATTATTTTGTAGATATTGCAATTATTGCTTCATCACTTGGTCAAAAACACACATTAGCACTATTAGATCACCTCAAAAAAGAGCTAAAACCACAAGAACATTTTAACAATGTTGATGAGAGTGGTGATTGGATTGTTATAGATCTTGGTGATATTTTAATCCATATCATGACACCTGAATATCGAACAAAATATGATATGGAAAATTTTCTTTTAGAACTTGCAAATCGTAACTAGCGTTATGCTGTTACATTTGCATCTTCTTGTTTTGTAGTGTTACTCTCTTTAGTTTGAGATGAACGATTTTCATCTAATGATGTCGTATTGTTATCCTTATGTGGTATAACAATAGGTTGCATAAACATTTTATCTAGTATATCTTTATAATTATACACAGCATCTACATACTTGACAGGTTCACTTCCTCGTGCATATCCATAATTGAGATGTTGATAATAACGTTTTTGTGATAGTAGTGGCAACACTTTTTTCAAATCACTCCACATCGTTTTTCTTAATCCCATTGTCTCTGCAAGGTGCATCGCATCATAAATATGTCCCATACCCACATTATATGCAGCAAGAGCAAATTTAAGCCTATCATCACCCTGTACACTTTTTGGAATACGTTTCATCATTTGTTGAAGATGTTTAGCCCCACCTCGAATACTCTCTACAGGGTTAAGCCGATCTTTTACACCAACAGATTTTGCTGTTGGCCATGTAAGCATCATCATCCCTCGCACACCAGTATAACTTGTAGCCTGAGGATTCCAATGTGATTCTTGATATGCAACAGAAGCTAAAAGTGTCCATGGAATACCATACTGCTTCCCTGCTTGTTTAAAATATTTTTCATACCGTTTCAGACGTGTTTTAATCCGTTTATAAAATATTTTTGTATTGTAATAATCAAAATACATCACATTTGAATAATAATGATCTTTTAAACGTGCCATCATCCCCTTTTGAATATAGTCATTGATCCAAGTATACATATCTGCTTCAAGTTTTTTTGCATTTTTTGGTAGTATCCATGCTAATTGTTCTCGAGAACTAATAGAAAAAGCCAGAGCTATATCTGGTATATATTTAAGATTGAGTGCATAAATATTAGAATCAGCTAATGTACAGTCGATCTTTTTTCGTGATACCATCTCCAAAAGCTCTTCTGTAGAATACTCTGCACTCAACGTTACATTAAGGTCAAACCCCTCTTTAGCAAGCTTTGTAAGTGTTTCACTATAACTTGTGTCCTCTCCAACCATCAGGTGCAGACCTTCAAGATCTTCAACATTTCGAGGAAAACGACGTGAACCCAACATTGAACGGCTACATATCACCTGTTCTTGTACTTCAAAATAGGATGGTCCAAAATGGTATTTACGTTTTCTTGATGGTGTTTTTGCAAGAGAGGCAGAGGTGAGTGCAACATTTGGTTTTTGACTTAACTGTAATGCCTCTTTTACAGTATGTGCTGCTGTAATATTAAGCTCAACACCTAAATGATCTGCATACGCTTTAACTAAATCATACTCAAACCCTTGAGGCCCTTCAGCTCCTATATAATAAGTTGTTGGAGCATTAAGTAAAACAACATTAAGCACTTTTGTCTTTTTGATTGTATCAAAAAGTGTGTTACCCTGCTTTTGTGCTCGCATCATATCTATAAGATCTGATTGGTATGCACTATGTGCAAGCCAACCTGCTAAAAAAAATGCACCAGCTACAGCATAGTAACGAGGTTGTGTAAAAATTTTCTTCATACCATTAGTTTACATAATTAAGCTTATGCAAAAATAAAACGATTCATCCCATTTTCATACTCATGTGCCAACACTTGTCCATGGGCTTTTAGAATAGAATCAACAAGATATAATCCAAGACCAAAACTGTTTTTTGATGGGTTCTCTTTTGTAAAAGGTTCGATATAAAACTCTAAAGGGTGTTGTAAACACTCCCCTTTACTCTCAAAACAGAGCTCACCATTACGTAAAGCGATCGTTATTTTATGATCTGGAGAGTATTTCATCGCATTATCTATCATATTTTTAATCGCTGTTGTATAGAGGCGATAATTTACATGTACCTTATCTGCACCACTGATATTATCGATACAGATAGAAGTTTTATCCACCATAGCCATATCGATAGCCCCATCAATGACATCTAACAAACGATAATCATTAAAATCTCGCTTATCATCAAGACTTGTCACCTCTTCTATCATTGAAAACTCATTGATAAGAGTTTCAAGACGTTTGAAGATGGAGCTAAAACGCTCACGCTGTTTTGGTGAATCAAGCATCTGCGTTGCAATTGTTCCCTTTGCTATAGGGGTTTTAAGCTCATGCATTAAGTTCCGTAAAAAGAGTGTTCGGGATTCTAAAATAGTGTTGATTTTTTGGCGTGTTTTTTCTATGGCATTACTTACAGCACCAATCTCATCTTCGTTGCGTGTTGCAAATGATATCTCCATATGTCCTTCACTGTAGAGTTCTATTTTTTTCCGTAGCCGAATAAGTGGACGTAACTTTTGCAATACTAAAATAAAAGAAAAGGAGATCACCATAAAAACAGTTGAATAAACATATAACAAAGTGATGTAATTATAAGGTTGCAATTCACTGTCATGGATAACAACAGCTCCATTTGGTGTTTCAATAAGAAAATAGATATTTTTATTAAACTCCAACATCGTAGCACGCAAATGTGTTAATATATCTTTTTTAAAAATACCTTTTTCATTAAATAAAAAAGAGGTATCAACACTTGAAAAACCCTCTTTTTTTAGTACCTTTCCCTTTTGTAAAACTTGTTTTTTTTGATCCTCTTTTACCACTTCGAGGTTATAAACAGCAAGATTGGCTTCTAGCATAATCTCTGAACTTTGACGTTGCTGATGTTGTCTGTATATTTGCGTTATTACTGAATATTTTGTAAAGATATGATCAATATACTGTTTTTTATTGAGTTTATAAAACTCCCAAAAGATCACACTTACACTGATGAGTGAAACACTTAAAGCAAATAAAACGGTGATTAAAACTGCGTGTTTTTTCATTATTTTAAGAGTTTATACCCTACTCCACGAACCGATTCTATCAAAGATTTATCACCAAGTTTATTTCTAATACGTCCCACCATCACATCAATAGATTTGTTTGAACTATCTTCATTGATCGCATTAACGTTATGGATAAGATCCTCTCTTGAAACAACCAAACCTTGTTTTTGGATCATGTATGAGAGTATGCCAAACTCTGCATTGGTTAGATCAATATTTCTCCCTTTATACGTGATAGTCATTGTTGATTTATCACACTTAAAGTCACTTTTATTTTCAGCTTTTGCTTCCGTTTTTGCTTCATAACGACGAAGTACTGAGTGGATACGAGCCTCAAGTTCACGTGGATCATACGGCTTTGGAAGATAATCATCAGCACCAAGTTCAAGTGCTTTGATCTTGTCTGTTACATCTGATCGTGCTGATGAGATAATGATTGGAATATCTTGACGCATACGGATTGCTTCACACACTTCAAGTCCATCCATTCCAGGGAGTGTAAGATCCAAGATTACAAGATCAAAAGGTTCAAGTTTTAAAATACTTACAGCCTTAAAAGGATCATCCTCTGTAATCACCTTAAAATCAAACTGTTCTAAGTACTCTGTAAGGATCTCTGCAAGTTCTAAATCATCTTCAATCATTAAAATTTTTTGTTCTTTTTTCTTAGTTTCACTCATGATATCATCCTTAGTGGTTTTTAATGAATTATAACGCTATGAAAATAATAAAGAGATAACACTATGAAAACAATAGTGCCACTCTATAGGCGATAAATGCCATAAAATAGGCAGCAAAAGATGTAAAAGCGAAAAGGTAAAAAAAGTACTTTATTCCACCAGCTTCTCTTGTAAAAACTATCGATGCTGCAAAACATGGCAGATAGATCATCACTACAACAATAAACGATACTGCCGAAGCAAAAGGGATATGTTTACTAATTGCATCAGCAAGAGAATTACTTTTTGCATTAACATCGCCACCTAAAGAATACAATACACCCAGTGTCGATACAATCACCTCTTTTGCTGCAACACCAGCTTGCAAAGCAACACTCATTTTCCAGTCAAAACCTAAAGGTTCAAAGAGGGGTTCTGTTAATTTCCCCATTTGCCCCAAATAGCTTTGCTCAAGTAATGCACTTTGCATCTCATTTTCCAATACTTTTTTATGCTTACTGGAGATTGCGTGTTCTATTTTTGTTTGATAGTTTGCTTTGATTGTTTCATTTTGAGGATAGTTGCTCAAAAACCACACCAACATTGCAGCTCCTGCGATAAATGTCCCTGCTTTTTTTAGATACATCATCGTCTCACCCAATACTGTATGCCATATCAATTTAAATGATGGTAGTCTATATTTTGGCATCTCCATAACAAAAGGTTCATCAACACCCTTAAATGCTGTCATCTTTAAAATTTTCGCAGCAAAAAGACCTATAATAGCACCTGTAATATAGATCGCAAATAAAATATTTCCTGCCATTTCTGGAGAAAAGAATGCTCCTGCAAACAAAACATACACAGGAAGCCGTGCTCCACAAGACATAAAACCAATAATAAAAAGTGTCAAGAGTCTATCTCTGTCATTTTTTAAGATTCGAGCACTCATATATGCAGGAATAGAACACCCAAAACCAGTTACAAGGGGGATAAAACTCTGTCCATGTAAACCAAACTTATGAAAAAATCCATCAAGCAAAAAAGCAACACGCGACATATATCCTGTTGTCTCTAAAAGTGCGATACCTATAAATAGTATGATAATATTTGGCACAAATAAAACCACAGCACCAACACCACCAACAATCCCATCAACAACAAGAGAACGTACTGCATCATTTGATATGCTTTGTCCTAAAATATCACCAAACCATCCAAAAAAATTATCAATATATTGCATAGGAATAGCACCTATCTCAAAAGTCAGCTGAAAAAGACTCCACATAAAAAATAAAAATATTGGAATACCAAAAAGTGGATGGATAAGGATGTTATCTATCTTTTCTGTCAAGGTTACAGCCTCTTTTTTTCCATCTTGTTTTATCACCTCTTTAGCAATACCTCTGTTAAAAGCTGCATACTCCTCAGCAAATGCTTCTTTTATATCATCTGTGTTGTGGTGAAGTTCAATATGGTGTAACGCTTCAAGAACCAAAGGTTGTAACTCTGTCCATAAAGCCCTTTTTGAGATACGGTCATATGTCTTTTGTTTATTTTGTAAAAGATTGATAGCGACATTTCTATATGCGTTATTTGCATCATAATTATGCACTTTTAGAAAATGGACAATTTTGTCTATCTCCTCTTCTACTGCTTCACTAAATACAAGTTTTGGTGTTTTTTTAGGCTCTTGATATACATCTATTACAGCATCAATAAGCTCTTCAATACCAGTTTTTGCAGCAGCAGAAACTTTTATACATCTAACACCCAAAAGTTCTGACATATATTCAGCATCTATTTCAATCCCCTCTTTTTGTGCTTCATCACTCATATTTAATGCAATAACCATTTTTTGGTTCATCGTTAAAAGTTCAGAAGTAAGTTGAAGGTTTTTTTCAAGGTTTGTAGAATCAAGCACGTTAATAATAAGATCATAATCTTCATTACAAAGATAGGTATGTGTTACTCTCTCTTCTATTGTATAATCTGTAAAAGCATAAGTACCAGGGAGATCCACAACCGTAAAGTTGTACCCTTTATAATCAAAAAGCACCTCTTTTTTATCAACAGTTACTCCAGAGAAGTTACCAACATGCAAGTGTGCATTACTTACAGAGTTTATCAACATACTCTTACCAACGTTTGGTTGCCCAACTAATGCTATTTTAATATGTTTTGCTGTTATTGGACACACTTTTACTTGATCATTCACAGTGTTTCTACCTCTATATATTTTGCCTCTTCATCACGTAGTGCAAGACGCATTTTTGCGACTTTAATCTCTATTGTTTTTTTTCCAGGAGCATATGTTAAAACTTCTACAATCACACCTTTCATCACGCCAAAAGATATAAGGCGCTGTTTGAGTTGATGATCAGCATTGATCTTTACAACACGCACCTTCTCTCCACGTTTAGAATCGAGTAATGTCATCATAAACTTTCCTGTTTTTGTAAATGATACTCACTATCAACTTACATATTGCTTAACAAATTTGGATCGTATACTATTGTGATTCATCGTGGTTTTGGTATAATTACACCACTTTAAATTACAGGCAGAATAGATATGAAATTTTTATGGACACCTTCGTCACACTTTAATTTGGCAAATCTTTTTACTTTTGTAAATATTACAGCCGGACTCATGGCAACATACTTTATCACTCAAAACAATTTTTTTGTTGCGATTATCTTAGCATGGATCGGTGGAGCATTTGATATATTTGATGGAAAAATTGCACGAAAGTACAACCTTTCAAACGAATTTGGTATTCAACTTGACAGTTTTGCAGACTTTTTAAGCTTTGTACTTGTTCCTGTATTTTTAATTTTTCAAGCATCTTACACTTCAGAACTTAGTGGGTTTTGGCTAATCATCGCTGCTGTTGCATCAATTTTTTATGTTATTTCTGGACTTCGCCGTTTAATTCAGTTTAATATCAACTCTGATGCTGGAGAAGTTGCAAACTATTTTGTTGGTGTACCAACACCACTAGGGGCGATCTTACTGTGGCTTGTTTATTTGGCAAATACCTATGTGGGGCTTAGTGCCTTTGGTGTTATGGTTGCTATGGTTGCTATTGGCTGGAGTTTAAACTCAACACTAAAAGTTCCTCATCCTTAACAAACACGCAAGTTTATTTTTTCTTTCTAAACTTGCAACTCCCCACTCCAAGCTCTTTACCATTTTTAATAACACTTTTTATATACTCAAGTGTTGCGTGTATATCAGCATCTCCTACCTCATCTTTGATAATCTGTTCAAGATCTTGTTGAGAGGTTTCTTGCCAAATCTTTTCATAATGATATTTTGTTTCAATCTTCATAGTCATCCTTTAGTAATGCAGTTGGTATCTCTTTTTTTGGTCGTAAACCAAGCTCTTTGAGATGGGAAGCTCTTTTGATAAGATTCCCTTTACCCAATGTTAGTTTGTTCATCGCCTTTTCATAACGATCCTGCCCTTTTAAAAGCATCTCTCCGAGTTGTTGCATATCTTCTACAAACAGTACAAATTTATCATACATCGCCTCAGCCTCTTGAGCTATTTTCTTTGCGTGTTGTTCTTGTTTTTGCACACGCCAGATATGTTCAATAGTACGTAGTGTTACAAGTAAAGTTGAAGGGGACACAACAAGAATATTCTGTTCATACGCCACTTTGAAAAACTCTTTATTATGTTGTAATGCAACCATAAAAGCACCCTCTATAGGGATAAACAATAGTACAAAATCCAAACTTTGTATACCTGGAAGCTTATGATACTCTTTTGCACTAAGTTGCTTAATATGTTCAGATATACTTTTGAGGTGTTGTTTAAGATAAAGCTCTTTTTTTTCTGCATCTTTAGAGTTTAAATATCGTTCATACGCACGAAGCGATACTTTTGAATCTATCACAATATCTCTGTTTTGTGGCATATGAATTATAATATCAGGTCTATAATTTTTTTGATCTTTTGCTTTGTACGTAGTCTGTATCTCATACTCTCGTCCCTCTTGAAGTCCAGAATCTTCTAAAATCCTTTGAAGAATCATCTCTCCCCAATCCCCTTGCGTTTTACTCTCCCCTTTAAGTGCTTTTGTTAAATTTATGGCATCTTCTGAGAGTTGTTTGTTAAGCTCTTCAAGGCGTTTGAGCTCATTTTTTAAGTGGTATCGCTCTTTTAATTCAACTTCAAATTGTTCTTGTGAACGTTGGGAAAAATGCTCTAATTGTTCCTTAAACGGTTGCAATAAAAGTTCTAAATGCTCTTTTGATGTATGAGTAAACTGTTGTGTTTTATGTTCATATATCTTTTCAGAAAGGCTTTGAAACTCTTGCTTTAACGCCTCTTTGGCATTATGCAACAGCTGTAGTTTTTCATTTGAAGCGTGTAAATCACTCTCATATTTACTTTGTAACACTGCTTTTTGTATTTGCAAAGCATGGAGTTGTTCTTGTAATTCTGCATTTTCAAGTTCTTGAAACTCTAAACGCTCTTGTAACTGTTCTACCAACTTCAATGCACTGTTTTTTTGATCTTTTTGATATAAAAACAAAACCAAAAAAATAAAAAAAAGAACAAAGAACAAAATCGCTAAAAGTAGATATGTATCCAATGGCATTGCGTTCCTAAATTTATAAGATTGTATACAAAATTATACAATCTATTTTGTATATTTTCTCTCAATCTTTTTTTTAAGAAAATTTCTTTATAATAGTATATCTAAAAGGAGCTCAAATGAAAAAAGCTTTTACCATGCTTGAATTGATTATTGTTGTTGTTGTTATTGGAATAATAGCTGCTGCTATGATCCCTCGACTCCAAGGTTCACAGCTCAAAAAAGATGTCGTTGTGCTTGTTTCAAAAATTCGATACACGCAACACCTGGCTTTAGTTGATAAAAAGTTTGATCCATCACAACAAAACTGGTTTAGAAACAGATGGCAAATTGTATTTGGAACGCATAGCTATACAATTGTTTCAAATAACAATACAACTTATGCAATAGACCCAATCACCCATCAACCAATCAATAATATAGAGCTCAAAGGGGTAAAAACAATCACCCTCTCTGGTGGTTGTGCAGGATCAGATCGTATCACGTTTGATGCTATGGGGCGTCCACTTATTAAAGATATTTCATCAATGACCACACCATACGTTGCATCTGGCAACAATGGAGAGCTTCTCCCATCTCAATGCTCCATTACATTAAGTGATGGTTCTATCTCTAGAACTATTACTATAGAACCTGAAACAGGATATGTGTCTTATTAAAAAGTAGACACCACTTTCTGTGTTCTTTCATATGCAACACCCTCATACACAACTTTATGGTGTGTAAGAGCACCACGCACCTCTTGCTCTTCAAGTGTCAAACCTTCAGGTACTGCTTGAGAATGAAGTTGGATAGCAGTTTGTTTGAAGTTTGGCTCACCCGATTTTGGGCAAAAACTCTCGTTTGTCAGTGTATTAACAAGTTGTTCATTAAAATGAAACGGTACAAAAACAGTTCCAGGGCGAACACTTCCTGTCACTCGCACCACAACATCATCAACACGTCCTCTAGGGGAGCTCAAACTCATTCTATCACCCGATTTGACTTTGAGTTTTTTTGCATCATTTGGCGATATATCAACCCACGCTTCAGGAGCTAAGTTATCAAGAATATCGATACTGCGTGTTTTGGTTCGTGTATGCCACTGCTCCACCGTGCGACCTGTATTTAAAATCACAGGAAACTCAGGACTCACAGGCTCAGCCATAGGATGCCACTCTAAACATAAAAGATTTGCTTTTTGATCTTTTGTTCTAAAAGGTATCTCTTGCGTGTAAAGGCGTTTTGAACCTTGGGGAAACTCTTCATTACATGGCCACTGAATGCCACCTAACTCTTCAATAAGCTCATAACTCATTCCACTATAGTCACACAACTGCCCTTTTGAGACTTTTTTCCACTCCTCAAACGCATCTTTTGGCTGATTCCAACCATGAAAAAGCATCTCATGCACACCCTCAAAATATTTTGAAAATTCTAAGATAATATCAAAATCACTTTTACTCTGACCATAAGGTTCTACTGCTTTATTTGCTTTATTACAACGGCGTTCAGAATTGGTATATGTTCCCTCTTTTTCTCCCCATGTTGCTGCTGCAAAAATCACATCTGCTATTTGTGCAGTATCTCCTAAAAAAGCATCTTGCACCACAAGAAGATCAAGTTTTGCCAACGTTTTACGCAGTTTGTCTTGATTGACAAAACTTACAAGAGGATTTGTCGCTGTTATCCATAGTGCTTTTATCTCTCCTCGATCTATTGCATCAATAATCTCAGCATATTTATACCCTCGTTCCCTTGGAATAATCTCCTCAGGAACATTGACAATCTTTGCATACGCTTTGAGTGCTTGTTCATCCCCAAAGTTTCTATACCCTGGAAGTGATGAAGTAAATCCAGTTTCTCGTGTTCCCATCGCATTACACTGTCCTGTAATAGAAAAAGGTCCTGCACCCTCACGACCAATATGTCCCGTTAAAAGGTGCAAGTTAATGATGGAGCTTACTGTATCTGTTCCCATAAACGACTGATTAACTCCCATCGTCCATGCACTTAGCACTCTTTCTTGCGAAACAAATTCACGTGCAAGTTCATAAAGAGTTTTTACATCTATGCCTGTAATATTTGCTACCTCTTGGGGTGGATAATCTTTTAAATGTTTGCGAAGCTCTTTAATACCGTTTGTATTAGCTTTGATATAGCCCTCATTCTCCCAACCCTGTTCTAAAATAATATATGCAAGTCCGTTAAAAAGAGCAAGATCAGTTCGTGGTTTAATAGGAACATACAGATCTGCCATCTGAGAAGTTTTAGAAGCTCGTGGGTCTATAACAATCACTTTTTTCTTTTGACGTTTGTTTTTGTTGATATGGAGTGTTAAGATAGGATGATTATCAGCAATATTTGCCCCTATTAAAAAGATTGTATCTGCTTTTTCAAAATCTTCATAGCTTCCAACAGCCCCATCACTTCCTAATGATTGTTTATATCCCATAACAGCCGAAGCCATACACAAGGTTGTATTACCATCGTAATTGTTAGTGCGAAGTCCTAATTGCACAAATTTGCCAAGGGTATAAAACTCCTCTGTTAAAAACTGCCCTGTTCCAATAACAGCAACTGCTTTATTGCCATGCTCTTGTTGTATACGTTTAAATGTTGCACTGACTTTTGTAAAAGCCTCATCCCACGTTGCACTTTGAAGCTCGCCGTTTTTGCGTATCATCGGTGTTGCAATTCTATGTGGAGAGTTTATCATTTGATGTTCGGAGAGTCCTTTTGGACAGAGTGTTCCCTGATTTACAAAATGTTTGGGATTTCCTTTTGTATACACAGCTTTACCATCTTTAACACCTATATAAAGTCCACATCCAACACCACAATATCCACAAGTTGAAAAGATCCATTTATCAGGTTTGCGCTCAGCTGCAATTTTTCCAAAAATCTCATCACTTGAGAGTTGAAACTTCTCCTCTTTAATGTCAAAACCAAGAAAATCTTTTATTTTATCTATCATATGCTTGTGTCCACTCCTCTATAATTGGAGCAATAGTACCATAACTTGCCCATCTATAGAGCTCATTTTCGCACAATATTTAAGCAGTTATAGTTTTTTATAGATCTGTGAAGCAACTTGAAGTGGTTGAAATTTTCTTTTATCTATTCCATTAGCATCTGCGTGTCCTAAAAAAAGATACCCATTATCTACTAAAAGTGTATACAATGCATTATATGCACGTTGCTTATCTTCTGTATCAAAATAGATAAGCATATTTCTTGAAAAGATAATATCAAACTGCCCCAAACGGTGCAACATAGTATTATCAAAAATATTTCCCTGTAAAAACGTAGCATTTGTACGCAATAAAGGATCAATATGATACATCCCGTGTTCAGCATGAAAATACTTTTTCAACAATGGTTCTGGAAGTTTTTCAATACTACGTTGAGAGTATATGCCCCGTTGTGCTTTAAGAACCATTGAAGAATCTATATCAAGTCCAATCACTTCAAAATCTCTTTTTTGTATCAAACCACTATATTCAATAATTGCCATCATTATAGAATATACCTCTTCACCACTAGAGCACGGTAACACCAAAATCCGTATAGGTGCACTATCTTTCAGCTTATCAATCAAAGGAAGAATTTTATTTGTCAACAATAAAAACTGTTCATGTTCTCTCCAAAAATATGTTTCATTTACAGTTATCGCATTAATAAGATCTTGTGCAAGTTTTTGCTCTTTTTTATATCGTAATGTATGGTAAAAAGAGGTAAAACTCTCAAACTTGTGAGTAGAGATAACATCTTCTATTTTACGTGCAAAGCGTTTGAGCTTTTGTTCACCGAGTACAATCCCTACCTCTTTTTGTAACCATACAGCTATCTTATGTAATTCATGTTCTTGTAACATCATTGCTTTGTCCATATTTGATAATCTCATCAAGTATTTGATTAAAAGAGAGTACCTTTGTTGCTCCTCCACGAAGCGCTGCTTCTTTTGGCATACCATATACAACAGCACTCTCTTCACTCTCTGCTAATGTATATGCTCCTTTATTATGAAGTGCGACCATACCATCTGCACCATCATCCCCTATACCAGTTAACTCAACTGCCAAAATTTTTTGTACTGGTAATACCTCTGATGCAGAAAAAAAAAGTTCATCTACAGAAGGAACGAAAAAACGTTCTTGAACATTTGGTGCTAAAAGTGCAACATAATCTTTGAGACGTTTTCTTATATGCAGATGCATACCACCTTTGGCAATAATAACTCGCCCTTTTTTCAATGCCATACCATTCGTTGCTTCGAGCACTTCAACTTCAGATATACTATTTAGGCGTCTTGCAAAATTTGCAGTAAAATCTGTTGGCATATGTTGTACAACACAAACAGCATGTGGATACCCTTTTGGAAGAGATCTACATATCTTTTCAATAAGTCTTGGACCACCAGTGGATGCACCAATGAGCACAAACCCCATCTCTATATTTGTATCAATGATATGATTATGTTCTTTAAAACACAACTCATCAGTACCCCTTTTTTGTATAAAGATTACAAAAGAGTCTCGTACCTTTTTTACTAACTCTGGAGCTACTGTTGCTATATCAACACTCTTTTGTGGTTTTTTTATAGCATCAAGTGCACCCAATTCAAGTGCTTCCATCGTTTTTTCATCCATTCCCTCAGTACTCAATATCATAACACGCAACGTTGCATGTTGAATAAGTGTTTGTACTATCACTAAAGCATCATCCATAGTGATATCAACTAAAGCCAATGCAAAACGCTCATGAGTATATCGCTTCACATCATCAAGATTTTTAGCACTGTAGAGCTCATATCCCTCTTTTTGCAAAAGAGTTACGATATAACGACGTATAACTGCTGATGATTCAACAACTAAGATCTTTTTTCCCATTTTACAACTTTTGTACTAAGTATCTTTCATTAAGTTTAATAACAACATCACCATCTACCATCAAAGCACCTCCTACGATTGAATCACTGTTATCTACATGTTTTACTGAATCAGCTTTAATATAAACAATATCATCAACATCATCAATCAAAAAAGCTACAATTTTATTATCAAAAGATAAAAAGAGTGTCTGTTCTAACTTTTTTGCATCCCTAACACCAAGTTTTGTACTAATATCTGCGACACTAACTGCGTGTTTGTTCCAAGTAGTAATAAATCTGATATCAGGACTTGAAATAATCGATGATGATTCTGTTTTAGCTAAAAGATCACTCTCAACTACCTGACGCACATACTGCATATCTATTGCAAAACGTTTTGTTCCAAGATAGAATGTAAGGTATTCATCTTTTGTACTAAAAGTTTGTTCTTGAAGGTGGTGTAACTCTTTTTCAACAACACTTTGAAGATAAAAATGAGGATTAATAAGTGCTATTACTTCATTTTTAAAGTTATAAAATCCTGCTACAGATTCCTCTTTTGACTTAGTATATTCAATCTTACCTATTTCAAAATGTTCAATATCGTACACCTCATCCACTAAGATAGCAAACTCTTTTGTTTCATGTTCAGCAATAATAACAGAGCCTATCTCTTTTGGCTGTTGAATATTTGCAATACTGATAACCTCATCACGAACAGCTATAGCACCACATAATCTTTGATCTGCACTCATTCTATAAAATATTTGTGGTGTATCATGAAGTACCTCTTTAACATATTCTGATCCCAAAGCATACTCTTTTTCCCCTATTGTAAATAATAAATATTCTTGTGTAGTATGTATTGTATTATTCATCTCATCTTGAGCTAAGCTGTTGTTATGCTGATGCATCGTTAATATTTGCTCTTTTTTGAGTAATGGCAAAGGAAAAATCTCATTTACAAGCTGTTGTTTATCTTTATAGTGATTAATCACTAACTCTTCTGTATTTATATCAACACTTGGATGCACAAGATCAAGCTCTTCTATTTTAATAATTTCATCTACTAACATACCATAAATATTTTTTTGCTCATCATAGATCACAACAACACTTTTGTATTCTGTTGAAGCAAGATGTTCTTTTGAATAAAGGTATAAGGTATCTACCAGTGGCATCATATCATCATTGTAACGAACAATCCCCAAAACAGCTGAAGAGGGTTCATCTAGAGGAGTATACTCCTCTAGTTCAAACACATAAGCAATATGCTGTGTATTAAAACAATATAGTTCATCTCTAAGTCGAAACTCAAGTACTGATGCTTTCATATCAACTATCCTTTATTGTTGATGCAACCTCTATAAGTTCTGCAACATTATGTGCCATCTTTTGCGATGTTGATGTGATATATTGTGCAGCTTCATACGATTCTTTTGCATTTGTTTTTGCAAGTTGTGCGGCTGTTAGTGTTTGTTCAGCTCCAACTTGCGCTTCTTGTAATGCGTGTTCAATAGTTTCTAGGGCATCTTTTACCGATTCAAACACTTCAACATTCGTATCTACTTGCTTTTTGTTATGATCCATTAATTGTGCAAGATCTATAAGTGCGTGTGCTTCTTTTGTTCCTAAAAGTTCCATCTTATCAATTGCTTCAATAATATTCTCTGTTTCATCTTCAAGATTATCTACAATATCGTTAATCTTATCCAAAGATTCTTCAGAGTTTTCAGCTAGTGTTCGAATATCATTACTTACTACAGAAAACCCTTCTCCAAGTTCACCAACACGCATCGCTTCTACAGATCCATTAATAGATAATGCAGCAGTTTGTACTATAGTTAGCTCAATTTTACGTAAAATCTTTTTAAGATATTTGATACTTTTTTTCACACTCTTAGCTTCTTGCAAAATCACAGCAGATTGTGAAAGGTTCTCTTTTGCATCAATACCAGAACGCTCAACTGAAGCAACATTTTTTGCAAACTGCTCTTTTATTTTTACAATCTGTTCATTGAGTTGTTCAACATTTTTAGAAACTTTTTGAGTTATAGTTAGTGCACTTTGAGCAAATGCACTGTTTTTTTGTGCATCTTCTAATGAAATATCAGCAGCTTGCTCTATTTGAGAAAGAGCAATCATACTTTGTTGCATAGAATTTTCTATCTCTTCAACTGCTGAGCTTAACTCTTCTGCAGCACTTGCCAAATCATTGATAACTCCTTCATCATCTTGAAAGTTCTGCAAACTTTTTGCTTTACTTTGTAGCATCTGTGCTGCTGTATTTGACTGATGAAATGCTGTCGTTTGCATTGTAATGGTTTGTGTTACCTCACTTACAGCTCCTGCACTTTCTTCAGCTGCACTTGCTATTGTCTCTGATGAAAGTTGCATTTTTACAATCTGTTCATCTAACTCTTTAACTTCTGCAAGAGAGTCAGTAACATCTTGAACTATTTGGATAAGGTCATCTATGAGATGTTCCATAGATTCTGCATTTTCTAACGCATTTGCTGAAGAGCTTGCCACAAGATCTTTGGTCGCGACAATAGTCTCTTGCACTTTTTGTACATTTGTCTGTATCTGAGTAACTGTTTCTTTTATCTCTTGTGCATATCCATTTGATTTTAAAGAAAGTGCTCGAATCTCTTTTGCCATTACAGAAAAGCTTTTACCTTTCTCTTTTGCACGTGTTGCTTCAATAGCAGCATTTAAAGCAAGTAACGAAGTACGTTTTGCAAGTTTGGTAATAAGATTTACTGTTTGAGATATCTCCTCTCCTGCTGCGTGTAAACGTTCACCAACATCTGCAACATTTTGTGCAGAAGATGCAATTTGCATCATATTGTTTGAAGATTGTGTAATCTTTGTTGAGGCTGTTTTTATTGCGTGTTCTAACTCTTTGATACTTTCAAGAGAAGTAGAACTTTTTTCTACAATCTGTGTTGCACTTTTTTTAATAGCATTAACAGCACCAAGACTCTCTTCTGAAGCTCCAGCACTTTGCTCTGCAGCTGCTGCAATACTTTCCATAGAAGATTTGAGTTCTTCAATAGCACTTAAGCCTTCATCAGTAGAAGCAACAAGTGTATGTGCAACATCTAAGAGTGTTACACTTATATCACTTTTTTTTGAATTTTCGTACGTACTCTCTTGAGTTGCATTATTCTCATTCTGTGGGGTATTTTGTGGTGTTTGTGTCTCTTGAGATTTTGGTAATATAGTTTGGATAAACGGCATACTTTCTCCTTATACCATACAAAGTTCTTACTCAAACTCTAGCATAATCTAAAAAAGTATAATGGTACTTTTGTAGCAAAAGTGATCTAATAGTGATGTTTTTGTGTAATATTTACACAAAAACCAAAAAAGAAAATCATAATATTCAACGTTGTTTCCCAACAAAAAACCCACCTGCCATACCAAGTGGTACCACTGTAGTATAAAACAATAATCGATCTAAAAGTTCACTAACAATTACAAAAACTAAAGCAATACAAAGCAAAAATGACATGAGCGTTGAAGATGCCGAAGATACAACAAGTGCCAAAAGTGGTACTACAACACCACCACCAAATAAACTGATATATCTATAAGTTTTTATCTTACCAAAATGTTCTTGCAATAAACGTTTTGTTCTTTGAAGCTGATAGCTATTTTCCTCCATAGAATCAAGAGTACGAATATCTTCATATGTAAAAAACAGCTGTGCAAGTGCTCCTAACATTGCTAATGTTGTCAAAGGGATAACAGCCTCGTGAATATCACTTATACTACTCATAAATGCTACAAGCAATACACCAACATACGCTACACCAAAAAATTTATAGTTTGTTGTTATTCTATCCCATGAAGGGCGTGCTTTTATGCGATAGATCATACTTTGTGCATAGATACCATAGATCCCAACAGCTAGTGTTATACACTCTAAAAGAACACGCAACCATGATGCAGTATCAAAATAATAACACGCAACAACCCCCATCATCATTCCAACAAAAGCACCCAATGCCAACGCTTCACGAGAGAGCCATGATGTTTTTATATTTTTCATAGCTGTCATTGCTAAAAATGGTCGTCCAAGGTGCAAAGCTGAAAGTGGTAGACCAAGTGCTGCTGGAATCATTACAAAAAATGCCATCATTGTATTGGTTGCTTCAAACCCAAACAAACTCATAATATCACCTAAAAAAAGTGCTAAAAATCCACCTAAAGAGATTTGTGTCAATACAGTCATAAACACTAAGGGGATCTCTTTGTGAGCCGGTTGTACAATATGTTCATCCACCTCTTTCATATTTTGTGGCATATTTTCAGGTAATGTATAGCGTGTTGTTGAATTTGTAATACGTGCATCTGGTAAAAACGGCATATTTGCATGTTCATCTATATCACGATCGATCCACTCTTGTACATCCACCACTTCGATCTCTATAGCACCAGCAGGACATGCTTGAACACACGCAGGTGATTGCCCCTCTTCAAGGCGTTCATGACACATATGACATTTTGTAACAATCTTTCTTTCTTCATGAAAAACAGGTACTTGATATGGACAGTTCCATGTACAATATTGACACCCTATGCACACATCGTCATCATGAAAAACGATACCATTTTCAAGTTTGATATATGAGTTGGTAGGGCATCCTTTCATACATTCAGGATCTATACAATGGTTACAACTCATAGAGTTTAAAAGTTGTGTAAATGCTGGAAATTCTCCCCCTTCCATCTCCCCAACTCTACGCCATTTAATATCAGCTGGATTGTTATTTTGTTCATTGCATGCAACTTCACAACATCGACAACCAACACACGCAACTGCATCAAAATGGAAACGGTACTGTTGTCCTTCTTTTAGGGGTGGAATATCGATAGAGTACGAACCACACTGCATGCCAGTCTGTGCTTTATGGTCTATAAAACTCTCTAGGGGTGTTTGCATATTCATCTCTCTTTCTACATTAAAAGTGATGAAATTATACTCTTTTTTCTTGCGTGTTAGCAGTTTTAATGTTTAAAAATTAATCATCTTTTTGCATATCTTCTTTATCCATTGTTGCGGCTATAACAACTAATCCAATGACAAAAGTGATCACAGCTCCAATATAAAAATACTCCATTAGAGTTTTCCTTTCTCTTGAGCTATTGATAAAAAAAGTTGTTTATCATCAAAAGAACGAAAAAAATCATTTGCAAAAAAAAGAGTTGCATCATCTGTTTGAATAACAAGACCATCATCAAACTTCAAAATTTTTTCTATATGATCCCAATCAACGAGCTGCCCTTGAAAATGGAGTCCTTGATAATCTAAAGTAAAAAGGATCTCTTTATCACCTTGAGCATTTTTGTCATAAAACTTTTCAAGCATCCGTTTTCTAAGATACCATCGACCATAATACCAGTATATTACAAGGAATGTTGAAAGATACAATAAACCAAAAACATTGTGTTTTAAAGCACCAACAATGCCAAACTGTGTCAAAGCGACAAAAAACCACCCTATATATCGCTTTGAGGAGTGTTTCATATCATAATCATAATAGAGTTTACTCGCTTTTAATGCGATCTCCTTACTCCATATATATCGAATCTGAACCTCTTTTTTAGACATGTTCTTCACACTCTGTAATAATAAGATCCGATTTTTTTAAACACCCTTTATTTTCTAAAGCCTCAATCATCTGCAATGTTTTTGTATATTTTTGCTCAAAAATCTCATTATTTTTCTCATATACTCCACGCTCTTTGTTCGCATACCACCATGCAACAACTATAGAAAGTGCAAACATTCCATATATATACCACTGCCACTCTTTAAGATCGAGTAAGACAATGAAATACTGCACTGAAAACAGCACAAAGAACTCTATAGAAAAGATAATAACCAAAGTAGAACTTTGTTCAAAATCGAGTGTATACTTTTCAATCTCTCTGAGATGTTGTAGATTTTCATTGATCTTTTGTGCTTCATCTTTACATGCTGTATCAATACTATTGAGATCTATATCTTTTAAATGGATATTGCTAAGGTTATATTCAACATTTACCTGTTTATACTCTTCAAGTATTTCAGGGTGTGTATGCAAAACATCTAAGATCTCCTCTTCACTAACTTGTGTTTTCCCAACTATTTTTTGCACATCCTGTAAAATCAGATCATACAAACCTACTGTTTTTATCTCTAATGCTACCCTTGGAAGATGTATCAATGAGTGTCCTTTTGTAAATATTCAAAAATAAACACAAAATGTTTATTGGTAAATATTTTACAATAGTGGGGAGATCCCCACTACCATTTATACTTTATGATTATCAGCTACAACTTCTGGTTCAATACCATAAGAAGCTGAAGGATCTTTTGCCGGTAAAAAGATACCAATAAGACCTTTAATACCTACTGACATTACAATATTATATAAAAATACGCCCCAAGCCACAAGTACCATAGTACCACAGATAGCAGCCATTATCATCAATGTATTAAATTCACCATTTACATACAAGTGACGGCGAAGCATACCATCAAGACCTGCCATACCACCAAATGCACCCATTCCGATACCACCTATAAGGTAAAGCCAAAAGTGAACATTTGAAAGTTTAGAAGAATACATTTTTGTATTATTTGTAACAATTGGCCATAATACATATAATGCACTATAGAGTGTCATATATAAACCAACGATCAATGCAATATGTACGTGCGCCATAATGATCCATTGCGTATTATGTAAAACACGGTTCATACCCATATCTGCTTGGATAATAGCAGCTGGAACTGCAAGACCAAAACCAACTAAACCACCAAGAAGATATTTTAACTCCATAGTCATTTTTAACGGACGTGCTTTCCATAATGTAACTAGAGTAATGAAAAGTGCAAGACCTTGTGTTAAAAGTTCAAATGCTGTTACCATCTCTCCAGAGATAAGTTTCATCATTTCAGGTTGATTTTGATCAGCAAGAAGGTGATGCGACCATACCATCCAAGAAACTAAAAGTTCAAGCATCAATGCAGCACGAGCAACATTTTCCATAAAAAGTTTTTGCCCAGTAATAAGTGTTGCAAGTAAATACCAAGAACCAGCTACATAGATAAGTACAAGACCATCAGCAACAAGGTCAAGTCCCCACCAGAAATAGTTTTTATAAAGTAATGCATCGATTGCAGTTACATCAAGAGCATGTCCACTTGCATCAAAAATAAGATATACAAGAACTAAAACACCAGCTCCAAGGATAACAATAGCATCTAAAAATGTATCAACTGTACCACGGAAAATAGCAACTACTGGAAGTGCCAATGCCGGCTCTTTTGTGTATGGTGGTTTTCCACGAAGTTTGTTAATAAGGTTTAACATACCATCAATACCAAAACCAGAGATTAAAAGCTCTTTTGTTGTTTTGTCTTTATGAACACCAACTCTTTGGAAGATTGTTGCATAGATATTGTAAATAAATCCAAGTGTACCAACCATAATAAGTGCTACACCTAAGATAAAGATAATCCCCCCAATAGCACTAAATTGTTTTGTATCAGCAGGAAGTGGCCAGTATAATGTATATAGTGGCGCATATTGCCATACAAACGCTGCGATCCACGCAAGTGCTGTACCAATAGTGATCATGAGCCAAACAAAGTTTGCCAACTTAATGCTATATAATGGTTTTTTTGTTAAAAATGGAACTAAAAACATAAACGCAGCAAAAACCAACTGATATGTAGAACCAAAAATTCCAACAATTGGGTGTACTGTCATAATAGAAAAATAGTGTGCAGGATGGGAGAACATCTCTGGAAGTGGATTAGCAGGTCCTGTTACAACCATACGCATAATCATCCCTTCAATAGCCACTAAACCAAAAAATAAAAAGCTCATTACAACAGCACGTAACGTTACTTTTTGCAATGCATTCAAACTCTCATGGTCAAAATTTGTACCATTCATCAAGTTATTCATAAAACTCATTTAGCACCTCCATCGCTACAACCTACAACTTTTACAAAATTTTCTACTCTCATAAGATCTTTTCCATCTTCTGTATATTGTGCAGGTCCAGAATATTCTGTAGATGTAAGGTCAAATACACCATTATGGTTAAATGTCCAAAGAATATCATTTGACTCTAAAATACCGTTAACATCTGTACCAGGGTTTACCTGCATCTGCATAACCATAGAACCATCTTTTCTAAAAAGACCAAAACCATACACTAAATCACGGCTATGTACATCAAACTTAATAGTCTGTCCACACTGAACTGTGATCTGTTTTGGTAAACCAATCCATTTGTGATCTTTAATCTCAAAATTATACTCAGCATCTGGTGTAATACTGTCTCTTGTAATATCTTGCGATACCCATGGAATTGCATTGTAGGTAAAGATATGGTGTCCAACACCACCAGCTACCAAAAATGCTATGTAACCGTAAAACGGAATACGAACAACTGATTTTGCTTCTTTTCTTGTTAGGTTATACCCAAACCATGCGATTACTGATATAATTAGCGTCGCATAGATTGTATAAGCAACCCAGTGAAAAGACAACAACTCAGCAGAGTTTGAAAATGTCATTTTTTTGCTCCTATAATTTTTTTCCTAGTGGTATCTTTTATACCTAATTATGCTACCACTATGACACGCTCGAATTATAATTTGTCTTTGTCAAAAAAAACTTGACATATATCAAGATTTTGAATCTTTTTTGTATAATTTTTAATCAAAACTTCTTTTTAAAAAAAACAACCAAAAATCAAGCTTCCTTCTGCTACAATCAGATCAAAAAAGAGAGTATTGTATGGGGAAAGTTTTTTTAACTGGTGCTGGACCTGGTGATCTTGATTTATTAACACTAAAGGCATACAAAATTATTCAAGAAGCCGATGTTATTATCTATGACAAACTTGCGAATCCAAAAATGTTAGAACTTGCAAAAAATGGATGCCGTTTTGTCTATGTTGGTAAAGAGAATAAAAAACATACACTCACGCAAGAACAGATCAATGAAACACTCTATCAAAATGCTCTAAAATATGAAAAAGTTGTACGCCTTAAAGGTGGTGATCCTTTTGTTTTTGGACGTGGTGGTGAAGAGGGATTATATCTTACAGAAAGAAATATCGCATTTGAGGTAATACCAGGCGTCACCTCAGCAGTTAGTGTTCCTGCATATGCAGGTATTCCAGTAACACATCGAGGTATTGCTGTAAGTTTTCGTGTTATTACAGGACATGAATCACCAACAAAAAAAACACCTCAGATTAATTGGAAGAGTCTTAAAGATGATGATACAATTATCTTCCTTATGGGGTTACACAATATAAACAAAATTGTATCTAAACTAATAGAGATAGGGAAAAAACATGATCTCCCTTGTGCTGTAATTTCTCAAGGAACAACACCAAAGCAACAAGTTGTCATAGGAACACTTCAAACTATAGAATCACAAGCAAAAGATCTGCCTACACCTGCTTTAATTATTGTTGGTGAAGTTGTAACACTCCATTCAAAACTCAACTGGTTTCACCCTTTAACTGCTTCATAAACTTTTGTACCTTTTTTTGCAACAAAGACATCCTTGCCTCCCCTGCCTCTTGAGTTTTCCTTATTATTGCTAACTCCTCAACAATCTCACCAAGAGTATCTGGTAACAGCTTATCCAAATAGACACGCAATGCTTTTGCCAATGCAGGAGCTTTAGATTCTGTTGAAATAGCAATTTGAACAGAACCTTTACGAACAACTGCTGGAAGAATAATTCCAGGACAACACGCAACAGAAAAATTACAAAGTGTTGCTGTTGCTTGAGATTCTTGATATATTTGTTGTTGTAGATCAATATCATCAGTAGCTACAAATACCAAATCATATTTTCTCAGATCCCCTAATCTATAAGAACGTTGATATGATTGTAACGAATATTGTTGTATTAATGCCCTTATCTCACTACAGAACTCTTCTGCAATAATCTCAACATTTCGTGTATATTGCACTATAAATTTCAATTTACGAGATGCAACTTTTCCACCCCCTACTAAGAGAATTTGTTGCGTGTCTATAGGGAGAGAGATTGGCATATAGTTCACGGCATACCCTTTTTATGTTTATTTTTTAACCACCATAAAAATACAATATGATTATTTTTTAATCACAAATATACTCTTTATTGATAGCATATACACTACAATTATACCATCATTTTATGAGGAGATATATATGGCAGGATTTAAAGCCCTTAAAGGTCAAGGGGATGCGAAAACACTTTTTGCAGCTTTCCTTTACTTTGATTTTAGTTTTATGGTTTGGACAATGCTCGGCCCACTTTCAACAGAGATAGCAGAATCATTACACGCAACAAGTGGATTTATGATGAGTCCATCACAAAAAGCAACACTACTTTCTATTCCTATCTTAGCAGGAGCTCTCCTTCGTATTGTTTTAGGTTTTGGAGTCGATAAATTTGGTCCTAAAAAAACTGCACTTATGGCACAAGGAGTTGTAATTTCAGTTTTATTTTACGCATTTTTTAGAGGTGAGCATATCACATACAATGAACTCTTAGTTGTTGCTCTTGGACTTGGTTTTGCAGGAGCTTCTTTTGCTGTAGCACTTCCACAAGCTGGGCAATGGTACCCACCAAAACTTCAAGGTGTTGTTTTAGGGATCGCAGGTGCTGGTAATGTTGGTGTCGTACTTGATTTCCTTTTTGCACCAAAAATAGCAGAGCTTTGGGGATGGCAGTCTGTATTTTTCGTAGGTGGAGCACTTTCTACACTGATCTTTATAATGTATATTTTTTTAGCAAAAGATGCACCAAAAGAGGTATATGTTGCCCGTCCAAAGAAACTCAAAGATTATGCTAAACTTCTTAAGGATAAAGATACTTGGTGGTTTGGTCTGTTTTATGCAGTAAGTTTTGGGGGATTTGTTGGTTTTGCCAACTATATGAAAGTGTACCTAATGAATACATATCAAGCTGATATGAGTGCATTTGGTTTAGATGTTTTTAATGAGACAAATGTAAAAGTTATTGCAGGATATTTTGGAGCATTAACAATCTTTGCAGGAGCTATTCTTCGTCCTGTAGGTGGAAGTGTAGCAGATAAAATGGGTGGAGTAAAATCACTCTATATTTTCTTTGGTTTAGTGACTTTTTTAGCACTTATCAATGCATTAATTGATCTTCCATTCTCGATAGCTATTGCTGTACTATTTGCTATTATGGCTTCTCTTGGTATGGCAAATGGTGCAGTATTTCAACTCGTACCTCAAAGATTTGGCAAAGATATTGGAATTATGACAGGACTTATTGGAGCTGCTGGTGGTATCGGTGGTACTGTACTTGTTCAAACTCTTGGCTGGTCTAAAGGTGCTTTTGATGGTTATAGTGCTGGTTTTATGATTTTTGCAGGAATTGTTCTTATAGCTATTGCTGGTATTTCACTTGTAAAAACTCGCTGGAGAACAACATGGGGTGTTGCTGCTGGTGGTAAAATTTAAATCTTTTTAGTATATACAAGGGTATATTATGGCTTCAAACAATATAAAATTTTCAGGTTTTTCACTTGCAAAGGGAAAAGAACTTACAGGTGATGACTTTTATGATGTCAAAACTATTGGTGATTTAACAGTAGCTATTGTGTGTGATGGTGTAGGAAGTGCAACAGAGGGAGCACAAGCTGCAAAGCGTACAACACAACACCTGATGAACAATTTTAAAATACGGCCAAAATCCTGGAGTATTGAAAAATCCATACTTTCATTTATAAAATCTATAAATTCTATTCTGTATAAAGAATCTCAAATCAATTATGAATCATCTGAACTTGTTACAACACTCACGATTGTCGTAATTCATGGAAGCCGTCTTTACGGTGCAAATGTTGGAGATAGTCGTGTTTATCTTCTAAGAGATACTCAACTTAATCAACTATCACAAGATCATGCAATGGATGAAGAAGGGTATGAAAATGTACTCACTCAAGCTATAGGTATAGCACCCGAAGTAGAACCTTATTATTTTGAAAACATGGTACAAAAAGATGATAAAATCCTTCTTTGTAGTGATGGCTTATATAATGTACTTTCAAAAGAAACACTTCTTGAAAAGATCCCCTATGGAGCTACAAATTTAGTTAAAAAAGCATCAAAAATAGAAAATGATAATTTAGGGGATGATACAACTGCTGTTGTAATCGAAATACTAAAAGCAGATGAGTACTTAACACTAAGAAGACAAAAACTTCAAATTCCTGAATCACTTAAGATTGGACAAGTCATAGATGGATATGAACTTATCAAACCTCTTATCACAAATGAACGAACATGGCTGGTACACAAAAAAACAAAAGATTACGTTGTAAAATTTGCTCCATATGAAGCTATAGATGATGAGAATGTACTTGATCTTTTTGTAAAAGAAGCTTGGAATGCAAAACGACTTAAAGCTGACTTTTTTCCAAAAGCTGTTATTCCAAAAACACGTACCAAACGCTACTATGTTATGCAACTTTTTAAAGGGGAAGATTTAGATCATTACCTTGAAACAAAACATCTTACCATTGATGATAGTATAGCACTAGCTAACACACTATTACTAATGTCACAATACCTTTTAAAATTTGATTTGGTACATGGGGATATTAAACCTCAAAATATAATGATTGCCAAAGATAATGAAGAAAACTTGGAATTTAAAATCATAGATTTTGGAAGTATTACAGAAATTTTTTCAACTAATTCAAAAGCTGGAACACCAAGTTTTTTAGCACCTGAGAGATTTATAGGAGAATCAATCAGCGAAACTACTGAGATATTTTCTATAGGAGTTACACTGTATCTTTCCCTAACAGGAAAATATCCATATGGAGAGATAGAACCTTTCCAAACTCCATCATTTAAAGAAGCCAAACCACCAAGTTTCTATAATAAAAATATCCCAAACTGGCTCGATAGTGTTATCTTACGAGCAGTAGCCATAGAGAATACTCAACGCTATGAACACTACTCTGAGATGCAATATGAGCTTACCCATCCAGAAAAAGTACAACCCTATTTTACAAAAAATGCGCCATTGATAGAAAAATCACCTATCTTATTTTACAGAAGAGCTTTTTTAATTATGACTTTTGTTAATTTTGTATTATTGTATCTGTTATTAAAATAATATTTTATATATTTGTATCTTGAGTAACCGGTGTTATAGGTTCACCTAGTTGTTCTTCGATACTTGCACGTTTTTCAGCCATTTGAAGTCGTATTTCATCTAAAATATGAGGTGTAACTTCTTTATCTTGAAGCCAACGCACCTCATCGATATGCCCTCCATAATCAGCACCCATCTGCTCGATTTTACTTTCATACTCATCCAAATTTTTACATATCTCTGTACGACTATCATCTGGATCTGTAATATCTTGAAGTTCTATATACCAACTTCCATCTTCAGCTAGCTTGATAGTTGAAGTAAATATAACACCTGCCATCTACTCAACTCCATCTGGATTACTTAAATTTTTTGCAAACTCTTGTAACTGACTATCTTTACGTTTTAAATCACCATGATATGTTACTCTTTCTATATCTACATCTTCATTTTTTAACAAGTTTGGTACTGCATCTGATTCATTAATTACCTTAATATTGGCATCAAGTTCATCTTCAGAATACGCCATTTGCATATCTGCAGCTATTACATGAGGAATCGCTTCAATAATTTTTAACTTTCCAAGTTCTTCACTAACATCTTCCCCTTCGATAGTAATAATTATACGCCCTTTTTCATCATGTAAATGGTAATCACATGCTTCACAATTTTTAAGATTTTCAACAACTTCATCTAAGTACTTAGGTAAAGTCTGCACTACAATACTAGAAATATTCATTTTCCATTATCCTTTTTTAGTTTATTGATTGTATCATTTAATCTGTAAGAGATTATTTAACTTTATAATAACTAAGAGACCCTCCATTGCTATTGATAAAAAATTCATTTTCATTAATGAAGTATACCCCATTTACAATTGATTGATTTGATTGATATGTTGCAATATCTTCTTTAGAATCAGTATAAAAAAGTGTTACATTGTTTTGTAGATCACTACTATATGCTCCTATCTTTCCACTAGGGCTTAAACCTACACCATAAACAAAAAAGCTAGAACTCTTATGATACGATTTACCATTTTTAAGATTATATACACCTACTCTACGATCTTGTCCACCCGTTATAACAAGATTGTTACGAAATGCTACGCTAAAAATATTATCAACATTCTCTCCTGAAAGTGTTTGCACAATAGTACCATCTTTTGTAGAGATAACATGCACATCACCACTTTCATCTGCAACGGCAACAAGTGTTCTAGGTTTATTTAAAGCAAAACTTGAAAATTTTGACATAGAAGCTTGTGTTACCCAATTTTTCTTTTGATTTTGTATGGTATATGAAATAAGATCATTACTAATTAAAGCAAACAAAAGTCTATTTTTATCAATAAATTTTGCCTTGACAATATTTAACGCATCAGCTTTTGAAACAACTTGCTCTAATGTTCCATCTGAATGCAATAGATGTATTCTGCTATAACCATTACTATCTTCAGATAAAATAAGCAATTGATTTTCCAACATATCTAAAGAAAAAATTTTAGATTCAACACGATCTCCCATAAAATCTTCTACCATTGGTAAGTGTATACTCTTAATCTTTTGCTTTGTTTTCATATCATATACAAAAACATGACCATTATCAGTTGAAACGTAAAGATTTTTATCATAAACTAAAAGATCTGTTACTAAGCCCGTAGAAATTTGATATGTATAGTTAGGTTGTATCAATTCTCCTGCATAAACATGTACTAACATGATTAAAAAAACAATTATCTTTTTCATATTTATTTACCTTTTAGTTCTATTGCGTTTGTTGGACATTTACCTATACAAAATCCACAGCTTGTACATTGTGTATTTATCTCAGGCATAAACATTGCTTGAAAATCAATAGCATTTTCCAAACACGGATCTTTACACGCAAAACACATTACACCTTGCCAACTTAAACACTTTGACTTATTAATCTCCACTAATACATCGATATTTTTTTTATACTCTATCTGTAAGACACCTTCTGGGCATCCTTGTGCACATTCATCACAATATGTGCATCCTTTTGTACTTAAATCTAAGATAGGAGTTTTATCATCTGATATAACAATTATTTGCTCTTGACATAAAGAAGCACACTTTCCATCACATTTATGACACTCTATACCAAAAGCACTTATTTCATTATAGTATGGAGGCCGAATAAGTAACTTTTGTTGCTCTCCCTTTACAGCATTACTAATAGATGTAGAGAGAAAGCCAAAAAGCTCTCTTCTCTGCATTACCTATTGACCTTTTCGTGTATCAATATGTTGCAACCATTTTGACTGATCCCATGAAGATTTATGTTCACCATCAGGGGAAGCAAATACTGGTTTAAATTTACTCTCATCTACTAAAGCATTTGTTGCTTGTGGCGCATGACACTGTGAACAATTGTATCTACCAGCATAAAGTTTTTGCTCTTTTTTATCCACCTTAATCGAAACGTTTGCTAAATGTTCTGATGATGTATTCTTAACAGCCTTTCCATTTTTCAATATTTTATTACCAACAACTTTTGTTTGTGGTCTAAAGTTTGTAAAGTGTGAGATAGGAATTGGTGTTGCTCCCATTGAAGCTGCAACATCTGGCATGTGACACATTATACATTGGTTATCCTCTTTTGTAATCGGTAACATACCTGTTGTATCATGAGGAATCATTGGTGGTGCATCTTGAAATGCACGTTTAAACTTTTTAGATGTCCCCGGTGCTGCAGCATGGTACTTTACTGCTGGTGGAACAACATCCTCTTTTAAAAGGTCATCTGTCCCTCTATAACCAAGATTAGAAACACTAATCGTTGGTTTTGCTACTGTATCATTTGCGACTGCATCTGTTGCTACATTTGCACATCCGATAAGAAGTAGTGCCGATGCAACCAGCCCTATTGAAGTTTGTGTTAAAATTTTCATATTACTCTCCCATTTTTTTATTTTTTAAAAAATCTCTTAACGAGAATTCTAAAGCATCATCATCACATACCTCAATACATCGTGCACAATTTGTACATTCACCTGAGAGTATAGGAAGCGACTCCTTACCAATCATATAAAGTACTTGTTTTTCAGGACAAACAACTTTACACTTCATGCAAAGAGTACAATTTTCTTCGATATGATGCACTCTAATTAAACTAAATTTTCCTAAAATAGAATAAAAGCCACCTAAAGGACATATATGTCCACACCAACCATTTTTTAAAATAAATAAATCAAATATAAAGATAATAAGTACTGCTGCCCATCCAAATCCTATACCAAAAACAATACCACGATGTAACATTGAGATTGGCGATACAAATTCAAATGCTGCAATTCCCATAAAAAAAGATATAACCAAACTTAATCCAAGCACCCAATATCTAGTATTTCTACTGATTGGTTGCTTTTGTAGATGTGCTCGATCTATATCAAATACTCTTCTTAAATAATTTGCACTATCTGTAATCATATTAATAGGACATACCCAAGAACAAAATGCTCTACCTCCAACAAAAGAATACAACAGTGTTACAATAACTGCACCAATAAACAAATCAGTACTAATTACAGCGCCTGCTACCATCATTTGCATAACAGCATATGGATCACTCATTGGGATAATTCCAAAAATTTCTGATGTACTTAGATTCCCTTGTAAGATTTTCCATCCCCAAGCATTTGCACCAAAAAATAAAAATAGAATTCCAAGTTGCACAAATCTTCTTAATATGAGATATCTATAATTTTTCCAAATCTTACTCATCGAATAAACCTTCCAAACCACCATTTAATCTATCAACAGCTTTTTTCTGACTTATTTGAGTTTTTGTTTGAATAGTATGCGCATCTTTAAGACGAGATTCATCTTTTTTATCCCAGCCTTTTATATAGTAACTACCAGCTTTCCCCATAGCAACTTCTCTAGGTAAGATAAAAATTGCAGGTTTTTCTGTTACACACGCTTGTTCACACATTCCACAACCAGTACATGCATCTGCATGCACTACAGGTTTTAAAAACGCATGTTTTCCTGTTCTTTCATTTTTTGAATATTCTACAGTAATTGCCTGACCTAAAATAGGACAAGCTCGATAACATGCATCACACTGAATACCCCAAAAAGCCACACAACTATTCTCATCAATAACTGCTAGTCCCATATCTGCACTATTGATATCTAAATGACCATCTACAGTAACACTCTTTTCATCCAAAGCACCACTTGGACACACTGGGACACAAGGAATATCTTCACACATATAGCAAGGTATATCCCTTGGTGTAAAGAATGGCGTTCCTATTGGTTTATCATCTCCTGGTTTTGCAAGTTTTAACGTATCAAAAGGGCATGCTTCTACACACAAACCACATTTAATACAAGTTCTTACAAAATCATCTTCTTTTATAGCTGCAGGTGGACGCAATATAAGAGATGAAGCTTTCGCTTCATCTAAATATGCACTCCATACAAACCCGCTTATTGCAGCATAACCAGCACCCCTTGCCATATTTAAAAGAAATTTTCTTCTATCACTAAGAGGATTTTTCACATTTGAATGATTTTGCAAATCAGCACTCCACTATCTTCAATAATTATGCTTTATAAATTTTAACAGCACATTTTTTATAGTCTGTTTGTTTTGACATTGGACATGTACCATCAAGTGTTACTTTATTGATAAATACACGTTCATCAAACCAAGGAACAAACACTAAAGGTTTTGGTGGTCTATTACGCCCACGAGTTTCAACACGAGCTCTTACACGTCCACGACGAGACTCAACCCAACAAAGATCATTATCTTTTAATCCTCTTTCTTTTGCAGTTTCTGGATTCATATATACTAAGGCTTCAGGTACTGCACGATAAAGTTCTGGTACACGCATAGTCATTGTTCCTGAATGCCAGTGTTCTAGCACACGACCTGTACATAACCATAAGTTGTATTCTTCATCCGGCATTTCTGGTGGATCCATATATGGACGAGCAAATATTTTTGCTTTATCTGTTAACGGTTTTTTCTTTTTATCTTTAACTCCAGTTAAATTACCTGATGGTAATGCTTTTGCGAGTGGACCATAGAAAGCAAATTCACTTCCTCTACCATTTTTCTTTGCATGTTTTGCAGCATATGGATCAAATTTAACATTAAATCTCCATGCTGTCTCTTTTCCATTTACAACTGGCCATTTAAGTCCACGAACTTTATGATATGTTACAAAGTCTGCCAAGTCATGACCGTGACCACGACCAAATGAAGCATACTCTTCCCAGAGATATTGATGAAGCATAAAGCCATAACCTTTAAAGACCTTACCATCCGTACCTACAACATTTCTCTCATCACCGAGACATTCGGTATTATCATATCCTTTTTGTGGGAATGAATTAAGATCGATTTTATATTTTTTCGCTCTATCATTAGCATAAAGAATTTCAAACATTGTTGTATCTGGTTTGTAACCCATTTTATATGCTTCTTTACGAACATCTGGTAACTTTTTACCATTTCGTAACGTATATGGACCCCAAAGATCATCAACTGTAAAACGTTTAGAAAGCTCAACCCACTGCCATGTATCAGACATCGCTTGACCAACTGGAAGAACTTGTTGTCTCCAATGTTGAGAGCGTCTTTCAGCATTTCCATAAGCTCCCCATTTTTCATAAATCATTGCTGATGGTAAAATAAGGTCAGATACCATCGCTGAAATTCCTGGATAGCCATCAGAAGTTACAATAAAATTATCCATTTCACGTGCAGCTTTAATCCAATGTTTTGCATTTGCAGAATCTTGATACGCATTACATACATTAACCCATGCAAATTTTACAACACCATCTTCTATATCACGGTGAATTTTCATAATATGCTGATTACCAACTGGATTTAATGTTCCAGCAGGAATATGCCAGCCTTTTTCCGTTTTTGCTCTATGTTTAGGATTTTTAACCATCATATCAGCAGGTAAACGGTGACAGAATGTACCAACTTCACGAGCAGTACCACAAGCTGAAGGCTGTCCTGTTAACGAGAATGCTCCAGAACCTGGTTTAGCTTGTTTGTTCAGTAAAAAATGTACATTATATGATAAAGTATTATCCCATGTACCACGTGTATGTTGATTCATACCCATAGTCCAAAAAGAGACAACTTTTCTATCTTTTTCGATATACAATGCTGCTAAATCTTTTAATTTCTTTTTAAAACTATCTAATGATTCCTCTGGATCACCTTTACATAGTTTTGCAGTATATTCTAAAGTATATGGAGCTAATGATTTTTTATACTCTTCAAAAGAGATCTCCCAGTGTTTAAGTGTACCTGGAGTGTTTTTCATTGTATCACCTGCTTTATATCCATAAGGTTCCAAAGCAGGACCTTCTAAGCCTGAGACAACTTTACTCATCTCTTTATTATAGATTTCCATCTCTTTAGCATTATATTTTCCAGCACTTCCATCAGGTCTAACTGGAGTCACAGATTTCTCACCTGCACGTCTAAAACCATAACCTATATTTACAGGGCCTGCTGCAAATATAATATTTTTCTTTATAAAATCCCAGTCAATTGCTTCTGGGTGGTTATATACAATCTCACGAGCAAGATAATTCCATAATGCAAGGTCAGTATTTGGTCTAAAGATAATATTGAAGTCACCTAAATCACAAGTACGGTGTGTATACGTTTGAATATTTACAACTTTTACACGATCTGGATCAGACAATTTTCTATCAGTTACACGAGACCAAAGGATCGGGTGCATCTCTGCCATATTTGAACCCCAAGTTACGATTGTATCTGTAAGTTCAATATCATCATAACAACCAGATGGCTCATCTATACCAAAAGTTTGGTAAAAACCAACAACTGCTGAAGCCATACAGTGACGTGCATTTGGATCAATTGCATTTGATCTAAATCCACCTTTCATCATTTTTTGAGCAGCATATCCTTCCATGATAGTATATTGCCCAGATGCAAATACTGCTACACCTTCAGGACCACTCTCTTTCAATGCTTTCCTGATGTGTTTTTCCATCTCATCATAAGCTCTTTTCCAAGAAACTGGAGCGAATTTACCATGTTTATCAAATTCACCTTTAGAATTCACACGTAAAAGTGGTTGTGTAAGTCTATCAGCTCCATACATAATTTTTGCATTAAAATACCCTTTAATACAGTTAAGCCCACGATTAACAGGTGCAGCAGGGTCCCCTTTTACTGCAACAATTTTTCTATTTTTCCCCTCTCCTGTCGTTGCAAGCATGATTCCACATCCTGTACCACAGAAACGACAAGCTGCTTTATCCCATCTCCAGTTTGCTTCAGCAGATTTCGCATTCGCTTGAAGTTCTGCTGGTACACTCATTCCAACAGCTGCCGCTGCTGATGCAGCTGCTGAATTCTTTAAGAACTCTCTTCTTGAAAGTGACATATTTACTCCTATACTTAAATAAATTTGGTACTTTAATAATTAAAGTAACTATTTCAGCAAAAATTATAGTATTATCAATAAAAAAAATAATTGATATAGATCAAGATTATGTTTATAAAGTATGATATAATGTTTCGGTCAACTTTAATAGGATTCTTAGAGTAAAATTTATGATTTAATGTAATTATAAATTTTATATTTACTAAGAAGTTAAAGACAAAATATTTCAAAAAAGGGGTTTCAATGAAAAAAATAACAATGTCAGCTATAGCATTAACAACTATATTTAGTTCTTTTACAACTGCAAATGCAGATGGAATAAATATTTTAGATGATGTTCAGTATAACGCACAAATTAGAACAAGACTTGAGGTAGCAAGTGATCAAGGAAAAGTAGGTGATCGTGCACAGGCTTTAACAAACCGTCTACATCTTAAACTTTCTGCAAATCTTTTTGGGATAGAAAATCTAAAAGCAACTCTTGGAGCACAAGTTGTAAATGATTTTGGTTATAACCACTATAATAGTAAGATGAACAATCAAAATCAATATGATGTTATTTTAGATCCTGAATTTGGAATGTTATCAGAAGCTTCTTTAGACTATACTTCTGGTAAAACATTATTTCATGCTGGTCGTTCTCAAGTCAAACTTGATAATCAAAGATTTATAGGAACTGTTGGTTGGAGACAAAATGAACGATCATATGACACACTCTTTATCGCAAACAATTCTATCCCTGGTCTTTCTCTTTTAGGTGCATGGGTATATGGTTATCAAGGTGTTGGTCCAAAACCCGGAACACAAGATATGAGCACAACTGATACTAATAGTGTTTTACTTCATGCAAAATATTCACTTTCAGATAGTATGGCATTAACAGCTTATGACTATATGTTAGCAAATATTCATGATACATATGGTATTGCCTTAACTGGAAAAACGCCTACAACTGTTCCATTAAAATATCGTCTAGAAGTTGCTATGCAAAAAGATGCTTCTATGAGTATTCATCAGCAAACACCAACTACAGGAAAAGCTGATGCAAATTATTTCAATGTTGATCTTAGTACTAAAGTTACCAATGTTATCATAGGTGCAAACTATGAACTTCAAAGTGGTTCAACTGGTACTGATGGTAAAACTGCATTTACTACACCATTAGGGACAAACCACAAATTTAACGGATGGGCAGATAAATTCTTAAAAACACCAAGAGGTGGTTTAGAAGATATTAATATTCGTTTAGGATATGTAGATAAAGGTTTTGGAAAACTTCTTGGTTTTTATCATATATTTAGTAGTGATAAAAATATGCCAACTGCTACAGGCGCAGGTGATGATTTAGGAACTGAGTTTGATGCAGTATATGTTAATAAAATACCTGGATTTACAAACTTAACTGGTCTTATCAAAGGTGCATATTATATGGGTGGAGATGTTACAGGCTATGATAAAGATAAAAAAGTTGCATGGGCTCAACTTGATTATAAATTCTAAATAAACCTATTTTCCTAATTTTCTTTAAAATTCGATATAATTAAAGAAAATTAGGATACTTAATGGAACCATTTCTACCTTTTTCGTGTAACCTTGATACTTTTATCCAAGAGTTTACAGACCTCCTAGAGACAAATAAATCAAAAATTCAAGATCTTATTGCAATTCCTAAAAAAACTTATAATAACTTTGTAAAACCACTTGAAGATCTTGAAGAGAGTGTTGAGCTTTTTTTTACCCCTCTTTCGCATCTTAATAGTGTTGAAAATACTACACAAACACAAAAGATATACACAAAGGCACTTTCCCTTATTACTGAATATTCAACACACCTCTCACAAAACATCTCTTTATATAAAGGCTACAAAGAGATATTACAACAACACGCAGAGACACTCACACCTGAGCAGATACATCTTTTAAAATTAAATATTTTACATTTTGAACTTAGTGGTGCACACCTGGATAAACAAACAAAAGAACGCTTACAACAAATCCAATTACAAAAAAGTGAGCTATCAAATCAATTTTCTCAAAATCTCCTCGATGCAACCAATAGTTATGAGTATATCATTACAAATCCAAAAGATGTAGAAGGGTTACCTCAAAGTGAAATCGAAAATGCAAAATTTGAAAAAGATGGTCAAACATGTTACCGTTTTACACTACAAATGCCTTCTTACATAGCATATATGACTTATGGAAAAAATAGACAAATACGAGAAGAACTCTACAAAGCATATACAACCCGTGCACCTCAAAATAGTAAACTTATAGATCAGATTTTAGCTTTACGTCATGAAATGGCTCAACTTTTAGGTTTTGAAAATTATGCGCAATACTCACTTGCATCCAAAATGGCACCAAATACACAAAGTGTTCTTGATTTCCTTGAAGAATTGCGTGTTCATTCTTTGCCTAAAGCTCAAGAAGAACTTGAAAAATTACAAAATATAGCACAACATCCACTACATAGTTATGATCTTCTTTACTATAGTGAATTACTCAAACAACAGGACTATTCAATTAATGAAGAGGAATATCGTCCTTATTTTGAACAATCTAATGTTGTCAAAGGGATGCTTACATTTCTTGAAAAAATGTTTCATCTAAGATTTCAAAAGGTTGATGAAAAACTTTGGAATGATAAAGCATTTTGTTATGACATTTATCAAAATAACAAACTTCTTTCACGAATCTATTTTGATCTTGAAGCAAGAAAGTCCAAACGAGGTGGTGCATGGATGGATAATTGGCAAACACATCACTGCAATGCTCATGGAAAACAACAACTAGCATCAGCTTTTGTAGTGTGTAATTTTCCTCCCTCTACACAAACACAAAAATCACTCTTACGCCATGATGATGTTGTAACATTATTTCATGAAATGGGTCATGCACTTCATCATACATTAAGTCAAGTAAAAGATTATGAAATTAGTGGTGTTAATGGTGTTGAATGGGATGCAGTAGAATATCCAAGTCAACTGCTAGAAAATTTTGCTTATGAACCACAAGTCTTACAGTTATTTGCTCAACATGTATCAACAGGTGAGATATTACCTGATAAAATGATTGATAAACTTGTTGCTAGTAAAAACTTTTTATCTGCTATTGGTATGTTAAGACAACTAGAATTTTCTCTTTTTGATTTTCAACTCCATCTAAAACTATACCAAGGAGAACAAATAGATTCTCTTCTTAATACTATAAGAGAAACAACTTCACTTATAAAACCACCACAATATAATAGATTTCAAAATGGCTTTGCTCATATATTTGCTGGTGGTTATGCTGCTGGTTATTATAGCTATAAGTGGGCAGAAGTCTTAAGTGCAGATACTTTTTATGCTATTGTTGATGAAGGAATTTTCCAATCAAAAACAGCTCAGAAGTATGCAGAAGTTATTTTAAAAAAAGGAGGTTCAAGCAGTATGCAACAACTTTACATACAACTTATGGATAGCAATCCAAATACACAACAACTACTTAGATTTAATGGAATAATATCATGAAAAAATTTATACTAATAGTACTGATACTCTTCTCATCTTTACTTGGAGCAAATACTTTGAAAATAGCAACATATAATGTAGAAAACCTGTTTGATCTTTATAAAGATGGTTATGAATACAAAGAATATATCCCTTATGGACATGCTCGATGGAACCGTAAAAATTATCAAATAAAACTCAACAATATTTCACGAGTTATTGCTGATATGAATGCAGATATTATAGCCCTTCAAGAGATAGAATCATTACAAGCACTAAAAGATCTAAGAAAAAAATTGCAACAAAAAGGCATCTATTATAAATATTATGCAATTGCAAACCTTAAAAATACGACTGTTAAAGTTGCACTTTTAAGTAAAATACCTTTTGTATATGCAAAAGAAATAGCCGTTGCATCATCATTTAGATTTCGAAATATCTTAGAGGTAAAATATAACTATAAAGGTCAAGAATTTTATATACTTGTTAATCATTGGAAAAGCAAGTCTGGACCAGAAAGTATGAGATTACGATCAGCAAAAGTTCTTAAAAAGCGTATTGCAGAACTTGGTTATAATAAAAAGATTATCGCTTTAGGCGACTTTAATTCTGATTATGAAGAATATAAAAGTTTTAAAAGAAAACGACGTTTAAACGACACAAATGGTATTACTGGAATTAATCATATACTTGGAACTATAAACTATCAAAAACCCGTATTTCATCTAAAACTTGATGATGGTGATCTTTATAATCTTTGGTATGATCTTCCAAAATATTTACGCTACACACATACCTATAAAAAATATAAAGAGGCACTTGACAGTATTTTAATCTCAAACGCTCTGCTAAATGGTAGGGGCTTACAATATAAAAAGCACTCATTTACTCCATTTAGGGCACCTTACCTTTTTGATAAAAAACATCATGTTTACAGATGGCAAATGACACGCAAAAAAAATGGAAAACATAAAGGAAAAGGCTACTCAGATCACCTACCGCTTATGGCAACATTTACTTATTAGTCTAAACACCATTGAATCGGGCTTTTATGATGTTGCTGCAAATATTTGTTAGCTTGTGAAAATGGTTTAGACCCAAAAAAACCTCTATATGATGATAGAGGTGATGGATGTGGTGCTTTCAAAATCAAATGTTTCTTGTCATCAATAAGTTTTTCTTTCATCTGTGCCGGTCTTCCCCACAATATAAATACAACATGTTCTAAATTATTGCTAATTGCTTTAATTGTTGCATCAGTAAATTCTTCCCATCCAATTTCTCTATGTGAATTTGCCTGAGAAGATCGCACTGTTAAAACAGCATTAAGTAAAAAAACACCCTGTTTCGCCCATTTAGTTAATTCACCACTTGTAGGATATTTACACCCAATATCATCTACTAACTCTTTAAAAATATTTTTTAATGATGGAGGAAATGTTATACCATCCTGCACAGAAAAGGCAAGACCATGTGCTTGGTTTGGACCATGATACGGATCTTGTCCCAAGATAACAACTTTGACATCATAAAATTCCATTGAATTATATGCATTAAATATATGTTTATTTTTAGGATAAACTGTATATAAATCTTTCTCTTGTAATAATTTTTTTTTTAATTCTATAAAATATTTTTTTTGAAATTCATCTTGTAAAACTACTTTCCAACTTTGTGGTATCTTAGGATCTACACCATTCATAAATAACAACTCCATTTTTTCTTATAATAACACATTATGCTTTATAAAACATTTGTAATGAAAATCCTAGACCTAAAAGATCAAGAGGGAAGTAAAAGATTGAGGGGGAGAGTAAAAAAGGTAAAAAAGGGGAGTAAAGCCAATAAAAATACGATGTGGAGATTATTAAACATTAAACATTAAAGATATAAAGAGTA
>Ga0256843_1000015_pt1 | contig 138469 bp, 143 predicted proteins | sample AlvinellametaG_FD_191572 | JGI IMG/M metagenome (GOLD analysis project Ga0256843, IMG submission 191572) | Pompeii worm associated microbial communities from hydrothermal vent at the East Pacific Rise, Pacific Ocean - Alvinella | ecosystem: Host-associated > Annelida > Integument >... | reverse complement strand
CACCGAATTTGAAAGAAAGGTTTTAGAGAATGAAATACTGATTACAAAATTTGAGATAGATACATATATGACCCGAATCAAATTTGACATAGATAGAAAACTTCAACAGATGAAAAACGAAAGTGATATCTATGCTCAAAATCTTAAGCACCAAAATGAGTTAAAAACACAAAAGATAAAAACTGATAACGATAAAACTAGGTTTAATGCTGAATTAGTATTAAGAGCTATACCTGTTATCTTAACAGTGGTTAAACTTTATATATAGGAGACAACATGAACGATGTACTAGCGCGAGTACTTGACAACAACACACCTAAGTTCAATAAGAATGTAACAGAAGGAGCTGCTAAGAAAATACTTAAAACAGCACCAGAGTATCTTGATGAGATAATAACTACTTCTGTTAATAACATGCAACACACAGGTTTAGAATACCATGGTTGGCGTAAACTAACACCTAAAGAAGAGTTCGATAAACTCTTTACTTCTCCTGATAAGAAAACGTTATATGATTTAGCAGTAAGTGATCTCTACATGATAGAGTTGCGTTTCGTATATAGAGGAACGCCTATACCTAGATTTGTGTATTTACCATATGCTGATAGAGGTAACTTAATCAAAATATCAGATACTATTTATAACATAGTACCTATATTATCAGATACAGTTATCTCTCCTAGTAATAAAGAAATCTTTGTAAGGTTACTTAAGGATAAGTTAACGTTCAGTAGATACCAGAGAAACTTTATCATAGACGGAGAGAAAAGAGACGGACAAGTTATCTATAGTAACACATATAGACTAGCCGGTAGAAAGATACAAGATAATTTAGGTTTAGCATATCCTGCTGTTAGTTTATATCTATTAGGCATGTATGGGTTCAAAAAGAGTTTAGAGAAATATGCTAATGTCAAGAATGTTAAAGTGACTCTAGATAATGTAGATCATTACAGAGACATGTACCATGTTTATGAAAGTACTAAACTTAAACCTAGAAATAGTAAAGAGACGTATTATGTAGGTCATGATTTAAAGATACTTATTCCTAAAGATGAAGTAAACGAAAGCAATAAATCATTTTTAGATAACTTCATATTTGGTATCATATATACTTTTGATGTAATGCCTGATATTGTTAATGACTTCATAACACTGTTAGATAACCATGATGTTAAAGACGAAGTAATCTATTGGCGTATTGTATTAGGTAAAGTTATATTCAGAAATGGATATAGTATTGACAAGATTATGTCTGAAATGACTAATCATTTTGGTACATTACAAAACTATATGGATAACTTGATTATTCGTAAGTTAAAAGAGATAGGTGTAGATGTTAAAACCGTATTTGATTTAATGGCAGTCATATTGAGTAGATTCAATACTTGGTTAATCAACAGTAAAGAGTATAATAGTGATATTAGCAATAGATATGTGGATATTCTTTACTATATCCTATATGATATCATTTATGGTATTAATAAATCATTATTTGATATCAATAAGAAATTCAATAAGAAAGTTCTTAGTGAAAAAGAAATAGTATCTGTATTCGCTAATAGTTTAACTGCTAAAAGAATATATGGCATAGTAAAGAGTTCCGCTATGAACTTGACTATGAATATGGCTGATACACCTACTGACATTATGTACCCTAAAATCACAAGTATCTTTAAAGATCGAATGGTCTATTCTATCTAGTAATAGGTAGAAATGTATTTATTTAATTGCGGGAACCCCTGTTAAAAGTTATAGATACCACTTACAGCTGGAAACAGACTGTAATACTACACCCAGTAATGGAAGTGTGTAGCATGGTAATCCGTACGGAAGTATCCGTAGGAATACTGAGGTAAAAACTCTATAACCTGGGCGGAACCGACGCAGCGAAGCACCTTAAACAGCGAGAGCTATCCTATATGGAGTGTGTGAGTTCAACGACTATCCCTTATGGGAGTAGGGCCTAAGCAGGTGGGTGAGAATCCCTTAAATCGAAACAGTAAACATCCTACTAGTTCAAATATATGAACTAGGGATGAAGATATAGTCTCAACGGACAATAGTCCCTTCTACAGAAATACTGTAGTCGTTAACTGTAATGGTTAAGCAGTCTGTGAAATACAGACGGGTATGTAGTAGCGATACATACTGAAGATTTTGCAATCGCAAGGCGACGGTGTAAAAGTTGGTCGAAAGAGCCAATTTCCAGAATCAACTAGAACTTTAAGAGGACATGACTTATGGTTAGGTTCATTATTGTTCTTAAGTAAAACAGCTCCATCACCTAGATTTAGAGCTAACCTGTTTATGGATTATGATTTACATACAGGTAAATTAAAAATCGATGATAAAATGAAAGATACCATTAAACTACTAGATAGTATGTTACTTGGTAAAGCAAAAGAAAACAAAAAGATACTAGATTCAGAACATGTTGTAACATTAGACAGTATCGAATAAGGAGAAACAATGAGCATAGCAGTTGCTAAAAGCATTAAGACTAATTTACCTAATGAGTATTTAGTCTTAGCCATTAAGGATAATAGATTTATCCTTATTACAAAAGAAGAACACGAGGATAGTACATCTATTACGAATAGTGTTGTACTTAATAGTATAGCATCATATGAAGGTTTACTCAAAATCAATAAGTTAGAGTTTAAGTTAAGACAAGAAATACTTATTGATATTGAAGTAACTATGTATAAAAATAAATGTACTATTACTGCTAACACTAATGAAGGTAAAATAGTTTTAGATGTAAAGTTAAAACAAGTAGAGAAATATAAAGGTAAGTTAATTACTATACCTGTAATAGTGGAATAAATAATGAGGAGTAAACAATGGTTAAGTTAAAAGATTTAAGTGCTGAGTATCTAGAAGAACGCATCAATTACAAAGGTAATGATAACTTGATAGCACGTATCGAAGAAGGTGAGTATTTTAAACCTGACATATTAAGTGTTAAAGTAGGTGATGTCGAAATATCACATAGTGCGAATGATAATGTATTCGTAAACAGTATCAAGCATATTTTAGAATATTCTAAAAAATTAGATGTAGATGAGTATTTAGAAATATTGAGAATAGTATATGGTATCTTTAACGAAGTGTTAGAAGATGAAATAACATTTCTAGATAAAGAAGATAGAGAACAAATTAATATGTTGTATCCTAATATTAGTTACATTGGTAAAGTATTGTCTACCATCAAAGAGAATGCTGCTACTAATAATGACAAATGTCTTATGGGTACTATAAATACCGGAACTATAGATGCCACAAAAACGATATTAGAAAAACTCAATTATAGTTATGAAGTAAACGACGAGAACGGATTGTTAATCTACTTTTCAAAATAATATAGACATATATTATTAAAATAGAGTACACTATGTACTTGCGCAAATACATAAACAGAAGGAAGCAACATGAGTAACAACTATGGTTATGGCCAACAACCACAGTATCAACCTAATGTACAACCAGTACAACAAGGTTATCCACAACAACCAGTATATCAGCAACCAGTACAACAGCCGATGTACCAACAACCGGTATACCAACCAACACAACAAGATATCGCTATGCAACAGCGTCAAATCCTACAACAACGACAACAAGCACTACAACAGCAACGCATGCAACAACAGCAAGTGTATGGACAACAACCATATGGTCAGCCTATGCAACAACCATATCAACCACAACCACAAGGGTTTCAACCTGCACCTACATACGGTATGCAGCAAGCACCACAACAACATAAAGCTAGCACATACAGTAGTCGTTATAGTGTTGATAATGATGCTTATGACACCGATGTTACTCCTAAACAACAAGAGGAAGTAGTTGTTCCTGTAGAAACTATTGAAAAAGAGACTATTAAGTCGATACCATATCCTGGACATGAACACAAATTCATTACAGATGATAGTGTAGAAACAGTAATAGATACTGATGACAGACATTTTAAATACTCTTTTAAGGTAAGCAACATGAAGAACCCTCCTCGTATACAAACAAATAAAGTAACATCCATACCTGTTGTAACTGACGTGATAGAAGGAAATAAAAAATTCCATCTTTCAAGTGTAGTTAGAAAACTTAAGTTAGAATCGTACGAAACTAACAATGCAATTACATATACTAAAACAGTAGCTGCTCGTGACGTTATTACAAGTAAAGAAATAGATGACAATGTTTATGCTGATTTAGTAAGAAGCACTTACCGTAAACAAGACTTAGAATCATTAGCTAAGCGTTTAGGTAGACTTATCGAAGAAGAAGAAATTAAGAAAGATGGTATGTTTCGTAGTGATGACATTGACGATAAACATATCTCTATCTTAACTAACCATGAGTTAAAACATAATCTATATTGTCGTATAGATGAGTTCTTAACAGATAAGTTTAACTACTATATAGTGGCTGCTACTGGGTTAAAGCTAAACATAGATAGTTATATGGAAGACTTTGATATTCTTGTCAATAACTATATTCCTAAAACTTATCCATTAAGATCCGAAGATCTTATTTTAGCATGTAATAAGTTCCACGATATCTTAATGCTGGACATTAAGAATAAGTTACCTAAAGTAGAAGAAGATACTAAAGTAGCTAAGACTATTAGACTTCCTGAAAATGTTATCATTGCTTATAGTAAGAGTAAAATCATTAACTATAAGTTAGAAACTATGGAAGACAACAGTATGGCTGTTAATGAAGTATCACATACTGCTATGTATCGAGCATTACTAGATGTTGTCGGTGGAAGAGATGTAACTCAACCATTACAGTATATGGTATTGTGTACAGATACAGATACTTATTATGTATACTATAACCCAGATAGTGACAAGTTTGTAATCGTAAAACTATAGTAGCTAATAAGCTACTATAGTCATTAATTTTTTTTTTTTAGTTTTTCTATGCATATAACAAAATTAAGGACACGAAATGAAAATGAAGTTATTTGACTTATCTAGAGAAGATGAGAATTTAGAACCAAAGTTATCTTTAGAAGATATCGATAGTAAGGATTTAATCGATATTGCATTAGAAAATATTAACGATGAATCTAATACTGAAAAACTTATGTCTAAATTAGATATGTATGCTGTTACTCCTATGTATCGTTATGCTAATACTGTTATGACTAACATCATGCTAGATAACATTATTACATATATGAAAACAGTTAATGGTATCATAGGATTAAATCACATTATTTATAAAGAAGTACAAGGTAAACTTGAAGATAGTGGAGCTCCTAAATTACCTGCTCCAGCAAAATAAATACTGCTATAACTACTAAGACTATAGTCTTAGTAGTTATATATCTTATACTTTATACTTTAAAATCATCTTCTGTATTATCTGTCTCTTCTTCACCATCATCCTCATTATTATCTACATCACCACCACCGTTATCTTCTTCCATATTATCAACATTATCATCTTCAGTTGGTTCTTCGGCATCACCAACATTATTATTTTCATCTTCTTCATCTATCTTTTCTATTTTATCATCAGTCTTATCAACTATTTTGTTATTGTCTTTTAAGAATGGAATAATCGCATTACTCAATGCTTTGATATATTCGTTATATTCTGATAATAAATCTAACTCTGGTTTACCATCTTCATTAAGTGTTAAGAACTCATTAATCTCTGACATATAACCATTATCAGCAGCCCATTTCTTAACTAGCATAGTTTTAATAATTTTCTTAACATCATCAAGTTTAGTAGATAGTTCACCTGCAAACTCTTCAGGTAACGCATCTTCTGAAATAATGAGATCTAAATAATCGTCTAAAGGATCTACAAATTTCTCAAACGCTGCTTTCATATCTTCATTTTCTTGGATAGACGGTCTAGGTAATGTGACAGTAATGTTTTTGATATATTGATTTGTCACATATGTTATTAGTACATCTTTCTTTTTAAGTTCTTTAAGTAACTCTTTATTATCAGGGTCTACACCTTTAATAATGTATCTTTCAATACTAGAACTATTACTTTCAATTATCTTAGCTAATTTACTTCTAATCACACTATCATTATGTAGCATCTTAGTAACATGTGAAGTAATAAACGGAACTAACTTATCTTGTAACTGCATAACACGTTTAGCTAAGAGTATATTATTGGCCAATACTGTAGTCGCAAATTCAGGGTCATAACCTGATTTAACTATTTCAGGAGTTAATCCGAAAGACATAATAATATGTTCTTCAATAGTTTCATCTAGGTCAGTATCTGGTACTATCTTATTCGTTCCTTCATCAGATACGCTAATATCCATATCCGGTATACCAGGACCTTTAAAGTTAAACTTAAACCCTACTTTGTGTGCCCAGTCTACTAAATCATCTATTTTAGTAACACCTAATGGTAACTGTGTCTGCCTTGTTTTCATAGCTTCAGATATAATGTGTTCCATAGTCTTAGCTGGATCTATATCATTTTCACTAAGTGTAGCAGTTACTTCAGTTGTTGTTACTGAATTTTTAATATTAGCCATAAGTCTAGCAAATAAAAGAATAGCTCTAATACTGAATAACACAGATACTTTTTCTAATAATGATTTACCTGTACCATTATCTCTATAGTCAAAAGCATAATATATCATATTCTCAGAACTAATATAAAGCAATCTTGTTTTCTGTGCTCTTAATGCTCTATATAACATAACCCTATAGATATCGCCTGTAGCATTGATATCTACTAAATCACCATATTTACCAGCAGCTAATGCTTTATTAATTTTTTCATTAAGTACAGCACCATAAATATCTTCCATATCTTTTAAAGTGGGATCTTTTCTAGTAATGCCATTTAAAGCATCTTTAGCTTTTTTAATAATATTGAGTTTATTATCTTTACTCTTAGCCATGTTATCTATTTCATCAGCGATAGCTGGTGCTTTAGTATCCATAGTTACAGGAGTACCTTTTTCATCTAGTAAAATAAAATAACCTACATGTTTAGTCGGGTCACCTGTTACATAAACAGGAATAACTGCTTCAGTTGGTAATTTCATTACTAAAGGTTTACCTATACTATCTCTAAGATTATCCTCTAATGTATTAACTCTTACAAAAGGTGTTTCTTCATAATCGTCATTTTTCTTAAACAACTTATCTAAGATATCACTAGTTTCATCTTTTTTCTCTTCAATACTAACGAATAACTTTTCCTTAGCTTTAAGTATTGTTAGATCATCAGTAATATCTACTAATAAATCTTCACTGCTACCAGTTAATTCTATGTTGTTATAGTCCTCTAAAGAAACAGTAACATCACTATCTTTAACATATACTGCTTTTTCATTATTCGCAATAATAGTATCTATATAATCTTCTACAGATACTTCGCCATTACTTTCTTTTTCTGTAGGATTAATAATTGCATCTAAACTAGCTTCCGGTATGATAGTTTCGATATACGCACCTTTAGTAAATAATGCTTCTCTTACTATAGTTCCTAGTTTACTTGTTAAGTCATAATTAGTTTTGATATATGTTTTAATAGTTTCCATAATGACTGCATTAATTTCACTAGGCATCTTAATATCTGGTTTTTGATAAATAAGATTAGTTGTTAGCATATCATTAGGTGCAAGAATACTACTCACAAGAATTTGCATAGAAAGCTCTACATCCGGAAATAATTGAGCAATATCTTCGTTATTTTTTAATTTTTCTTTAATACTATCAGAAATAGCAGGCATACTACTATATGATTCCCCAATATTTTTGCCTTTTTTAGTATTGTTTAATTTACTTAAAAGGACAGCAGCTTGAGGGTGTTCATTTACTATCTTAGGTATATTTATTTTTTTACTCATATTGTGCCTTTATATTATGTTCAATATATTACCTTCTCTTTAATATTTCTGTTTAAAAAGCTCATTTCTTTGAAGAAACAACAGAAGGGTATGTTATGAATGTAAATGATACATATATAAAAAATACCATTAAACTAGCTAAGAGTATCGTTATTAAATTAGACGATATAGCTATAGCTATAAACAATGGATTACTATTTAACGGTTTTACTATTCCTGCAGATAAACATTTGTGGAAATATTATTTAAATTTAGCTGGATTACCGCATGAAACCAATACACAAAATATAGAAGTATATTCTTTAGAAACTACACAATATGTAGTACTAACAAATACTATAGCTACGGATTATCCTGTTACATATAAATCATTAGTAACTGACAACGATGCTTATAAAAATCTTTTATTAAAATACCCTAATGACGAATCGTATATCAAAGGTATGTTGTATCCTGTAGATATTGATGCTGCTATAAATGCTACTAATGGAACTATATTAAATTATAATAAATTTTACGTAGAAGAACAAGAGTATAGTTTAATAAGAGAGTTAGAGACCCATATACAAAACTTTTTATTAAGATGGCATATTAAAGATTATACCATAACAGATGAACTTTACCTTAGCGGTATGTTAGGTGTGTTATATGGTAGTTTAGTTAATAAGATTTTAAATATAAGAATTAATAAATCTTTAACTAATGAAGCACACAGTTATCATATGGAACAATACTTTAGAAGTCATTTAGATATATGGGATGATATTCAAGTATTGAATAACCAATCGAAAATATGGCTATACAATAACGTACGATACTTAATGAAGCATGTTGGTAAAGAAGAAACTTTAAATATTATCGTAGATAAATTATTTAGTGGTAATCAACTTGGTATAGGTGAAATTATTTTAGATAAATCTGATTTAACTCTAAATACTGATAACTATAACGATTTTAGCAAACCAGTATTTGATCAAGCAGAAGTTAGATTAATTAGTAAAGCACTCAATAGTTATTATAACAATGATGATAACTTAAACAGAAGCATCAGTTCTGTAGTAACTTCTGAAATGACTAATGATTCTACTATAGATACTGATATTGTTAAAAATAGCATAGACTACTATATTAATATCGTAGAGAAAGAATTAAGTAATCCTAACCTGAATAAACAAGATACCAAATTACTAGACATTAATAGTTTTAATATATTTAAAATAGACAACGATGTATTGGTACAGGTGCTATTTGATAATTTTGTTTATTACGGTTATACAACAGATAATGTTAGTGTTGTTCCGTATAGGGACCCCAATACTAATATATATTACAATTTAACACCTAAAACTGCAGTACATATGTTATTTAAATTAATGATGGATATGTTTGATATTAATAAGAAAATACAGACATATACATATTTTTCATTATTGGACGATACAGTAACATACGAAGAATTAAACAGAAATACTTTATCTCCTGATGATAATGAGTATATATTAAATACATTATTAGATCTTATTCCTAAATACCCAGAAAATATCGAACACGTATCTGTGTTTAAAGACTATATTAACAATGTAGTAAAATATTATATATCTAACAATGTAATTACTAGTAATATAAATAACACTACGTTAATCACTACTGTAAAGACCGTAAACGAAATAATTCTTAAAAGAGGAACAATCACCTTAACAGAAGATAACGTAGCGTATACTCCAACAGAATTACTTTTACAAAACAATATAGATATAGATACTACAGGTAGCTACGATCATTATTTAGCTATCGTGGAATTACTTAAAACATTTACTGGGATAGACATAGATAGATTTGGTATCTTAGACAGATATATTCAAAGTTTTATTAACATAGTTAATAAATTAACTAGTTATACTACACAAATAACCAAAAATGTAGAAGATGATGACCCTATAACTACACAATATAACCATTTGAATATTAATAATACTAAAGTTGGTATAATTAAAGTACTAGAAGCAGAAATAGATCATGCTTTAGAACCTAATTTTGCTTGGACTAAAAGTACTGCTAATGACTTTACAGATGGTCCAGTAGCATTTGACACTGGTCCTGGTTATAGTATAACTAGAGGAAATTGTTTTGATGCTATTAGTTATAGTGAAGATACATATAAAGATATTAATGCTGTTATGTTTGAACCTACGGTAACTGTAGAAATACTTTGTGACATTATTGATTACTATAGACCAAAAATGGAAATAGATGATTTGAATAAAAACAATGTATTATATGTTAATGAGTTAGGAGATACTACTGACGCAACATCTAAAGAGACAGGTGACGGTATTACATATAACGATGACCCTACATATGAAGAAATTAATGCAGTTCCTACAGCACCTACTGTAACTGTTGAAATAGGAGAATAATTATGAGTAAAAGAAAAGCAACTGAAAAGTTAATACTGGAGTATATCGATAAGATTGCTCCAGGCGGTGAAAATAAGAAACTTTATCAAGATTTATTCAAAAGAATGAATGATAAAGAGTTTGAAGAATTTATGCTAAAGTTAAAGAATAAAAAACTAACACTATCAGTAGTTGTACCTAATACTGGAAAAACTAATTTAAATGTAGAAAGAAACTTTAAAATAGGTAAAGAATTAGGATATAACTTTTTCCAGAAACTATTAGTCTCTGGCGATAGAAATTTACCTGATTACAAAACACCTATTGAGTTCTGTGTATTGAGTTTACCAGTTAGAAGAGCTGCACAGTTATTGACTAAGAAGATTAGTATACCTATTGACGATAAGTCAATAGATTTAACCACAGGACAAGTTACTGGTAAAAGTAAAGGTAGTAAATTAACTATGCCTGAAATACAAGTACTTGCAGGTATGGGATTTAAAGAATCACTAGATGAACTTATGAAGATAAGAGGTGGTGACTTAGGTGCCAAGAGTGCGTTATCGACACTACTCATGAGACAAGGTACTGCTTCGCAAGAAGTAATTAATCAATACTCTACCGGAGTAGTTTCTACAAAAACATTTTCAACATATTTGAAAGCACAACATATAAAAAATAACCTATAGTAACTAGTAGCTTATAAGCTACTAGTTACATATTATGCTCTTCTTTAAATTTAATAACATCTTCAATAGTTAATTTATCAATATCAGAATAAAGTTTCTCTAAAGATTCTTTACCGTAGAAATCAATATACCATTTAGTATATTTAATATAACCTTTACGACTATATTTATCTATAATGTGTTCGTATACTCTTAATGGGTCATTATTGTACTGTAATGAACGATAGAGTATTAAATCTAACCTGGGCTCATCTTTATCAGCAGTATTTAAGACTACGGATAATGTGTTGGTTAAGCCACAATTTAATCTACTTCTGTGTTCAGATATAGCAGTATATAACTCAACTATTTCTTTAGTGCTTAGATCCATTAAGAAAAAATCTTTATCTGCATTATTCTTTACCCATTCTGCTGATAGAGTATGATGGTGTTCTCTTGATTCATGGCATTTTAAATCATGTATATAAGCAGCCATTATCATAAGTTTTTCATTTACTACTAAATTAAAATGTTTTTTAACACGGTACATCTTGCGTAGCACCGCATCACAATGTTCTAAACCATGCGCATCATCATTTATCATAAGTTCTTTTTTAAAGTGTTCTCTTACTAATTTCTGATATTGTTCAATCATTTAGAAGTCCAGTAAGATATATGCTTTAGTTACTGATTTAAAGCCTAAATATTTTACTTTATACATATCAGTAGTACCTTGGTATACTGTATATACTGGTACAGTAACATCTTGACCAAATATATCTGCAATATTTCCTAAGTCTAAAAGACCCACAGGTAATCTTCTATTATCTGCTAAACGATATGTACCTGCATCGTCTACATAATAAACACCTTTTCTACCACCCATAGTAGGTGCTACTCCATTTAATAAAACACCCATATGTGTAGATGTTAAATTTTTGTTTGTAGTAGGTAATTTAAAAGTAGGTTTTGGATTAACTGTACCTGGCCAGATACCGTCTTTAACAACATCACCACCACCAATTACGTAACCAATCAAATCAAATTGTTGATTAGAATTAGGGTCGCTTAAATCACTGGTGCCTAACATAGTAGTATCCGGCACGACAATAATATCTTCATATTTTGCATCATAATAAAGTCTAACTATGTTTTTAGTAATAGATGATTTCGTTTCACAAATATACGTATATCTATCATCCATATCAGGATCAACTAATGTATTGATGATGTCAGTATCACTTGCTTTAGCATCTACTGTAGTTGCGTTAACAGTATAATCATTCACTATTCTATCGTCTACCATAACAAATGGTATACCACTTGATATATGTATAGTTATTGCTCTTTTATTATCAATATTTTTATCTGACTCATCTTTTCCAAGATAAGCCATTCTTACACTTTGTGCGTCTTCCATAATCATTCCTTATGTTAATTATTTGTTACTTTAGTTAATACCTTATTAGATACTAAGAATGGAATAACAAATTCTTTCATCAAAGTAATCCAGTCTTCCAATAAACCATCATTAGCCAATAATGGAACCATATGAATAACTACTGTTTCTTCCATAGCACGTAATTTTAATAATACAGTAGTCAATACTCTGTTAATGATTACTCTTTGTGAAACAGGATTAAGATTCATAACATTTTGTATCTCTGGTATAGAAAGAAATGCTTGTGCTTCATCAGGAGCTTCAGCAGCTTCTAGGTGTAACTTAATAAGTTCTACTAAGTTAGGGTCATTTGGTTGTGGCGGCATGTTAAACATGCTGAATGCAGTTTTATCAATCATTATTTTCTCCGATTTTTTTGTTTTGAAAGTTTAGCTAATTTAGCTTTACGTTTATCACGTTTTGGTTTATCTGTTTTATTTTGTTGTTTAGGTTTAGGTGATTCTGTGGACATAGTAGCTTTTGCTACATTTCTTAATTCATCTTCACCCATACCATTAAGTCGTTCTAACATTTTAATACTGTGGTATTCATCAGGAGTCTTAATAGTTTTACCTGCATAGAACACATCAAATGTTATTAGTGTAGTAAGACATTGTTTACTATCTTTTTCTTTACCAAATGCTCTAGGTAAAAATGTTAGTTCATCAGATTCTAATTTACCAGGAATAGGAATATAGTATCCCTCAATATGGTAACCATCATTATCATCTTCTACTAGTCTTATTTTACTAATCAAACCTGTACACATATTAGTATCGACAGTAGCGTATCTTTTATAGAACTCTTGGTCTATATTTTCATCTACTGGTTTAGGTGTTTCTATTTCTGTACCCATGCGTACATCGACACCTTTCTTAAGTGTCTCCATATCAACTTTAAATAAATCCAATAAACACTCTAAAGAGTATACTGTACCAGTAACAATAGGCTCATCTAATTTCATAAGATAAACCCAGTTACCAGATTCTAATAACTCTTCTTGTTTCTTTTTTAACATCTCTTCTGTTTCATATATTTCGACATCTTGTTGTTCAGCCATTTTCTATTCCTATCATATTTATTTTTATATAATCACAAATACATTTACTGTGTTTAACATCATATATTGCAACTACTTTATATGGCTGTAGCCATATCGTAAATCCTGCTGAAATAGCAGGAGTATGCGGAAACCTATAAACTCTAGTGGGTAACCATGCAAATTTTTCTTCTACTATTTCTATTCGCATTATTTTGTCTTTAATTTACTTTTATCATACCAGTAAGGAACATACATTCCTTTTCTCATTTTTAATAAGTCCATGGTAGATAAGAATGGTTTAATCTTTTTATTATATTGGTCAACAGCCCACCATCCTCTAGTATCTAAAAGAATGTCCCAATCATAACCCATATCTTTTAAATCTTTATATAGTTCTTCAGGTGTACATAATAAATCTTCATTTTTTAAATTATGATGGAATTTATGCATTTGTAAAAGTTCAGAAAGAATATTAACTGCTCTTCTTAATTTATAAGATTCTGATAATTTAGTTCTAACAGTAGTTCTTCCTAACTTAACATCAGGAACTAACACTAAAGCATAACTTCTATCATTACCCTCTAAACCAAATCTGCCATTTGTTTTAATGTGGTGAAATTCTGTTAAGTAATCAATAATTCCTTCAGTTTGCGAAACTACTATTTCTAGTGTATAACCAGATGGACCTGATTTACTTCTAAGTTGTGTCATTCTTACAATATTTAAATCTGTTTCTAGGGTATCATTACTATCTTTAGGGTACTCTGCTAACTTAGTAGTAGGATTCTTGAGCACTGAAGCAGTATGAGCAAACCAAGCATTGTTTAATAAGTAAAAGAACTTACCACTAACACCCTTAATAGTATCTCCTGCTTTTAAGTGTTGTAATTTTTTAGATGGTTGTTGGTACTTAGCAGGACCAGTAGCCATATCTATCTTTTCACCAATTTGTGCTGTTAATAAGAAATATGTATTTGAACCATTACTTACTCTAGGTAACGCTGAAAGTACTTTAGTTTTAAATAAACCTTGTTTCATAAATAGAGTATTACTATCATCGATATTTTTATCTACCATATCAACAGTAGACTCTGGTTCAAATTCTGATAAACTATCTATCTCTACAAATGTAGGTAAGATGATTTCTAACGGACCACCGGTATATGGGTCTTTAAAAGCAGTTAACTTTACTCTAATACTTTTATCTTTCTCTTTTTCTTCAGCATAAGCTAAGATATCATCAAACCATTTATCAGCATACTCTAAAGATTTATCTGTAAGGGTCCAACATGCTTCTGGTCCAGTGATAGGATTTTTAGGAATATATTCAAATCTATTAGCTAATGCTTCTAGTCTATCGATAGATATATTAACTTCAGTGTCGTATGTAGACATAGCTGTTTCTGCTGTAGCAAATATTCTATTAGCTGCTGATAACATAGAGTAGTGTAGTGTAGTTGATTTAAAGTTATTACCGCCACCTACTATACCTGTGTTCTGTCCTAGACCACCATTAAGAATACTTTCTCCTTTAGCTCCAGTAATGTATGTTCCTGTAGGTACATCAAATAATGCACCAATATTGATTAGTATCTTAGGTGTAACTCTTTTCTTTACATTAAAACGTAATGACATTATAATTCCTTCTTGTTATTATCTTCTACTTAATACTTGTTATAGAAATAATTATTTTTTTAGATTAAATAACTTTTTAAATGTATTTAGTATTATATGAGGATCTCCAAAGAGGGGAACCGTGGGGGAGGGGTGTTTTGATGCCTATATACTTCCTATATTATAGGAAGTATATATCCGTTATATAGTAGCATATAGCTATAATAGAAGCATTTATTAATAATATTTATATATAGATAGAGTATATAGCTATGATAGCATGCTATCTTTATTTAATTATTATTAAATAGAATAGAAGTATAGTAGCTACATGTATCTATATATTAGTTTTATTATTTTATATTAAAATATATAGTTACTATAGCTATATACATATTGAATGATTACATATACAATTACAGTAGTAAGGGAATAACATGAACATTAATAAACATAGATTGAGTAACTTAAACAAAGTACCTAACTTAACATACAGAGCATCTGTACTTAGTAATGAAGGAATAGGTGATGTATTTAAAAGCATTAGTGATTTCTTTAGTAGTAAGATAGAATCATTTGTTAACATATTTAGAAGTAATGGTGATGAATTAAAGAATATGAACTTTAATGGTAAACAACTATTTAAACTAAGTAAAGATATTAACGAGATAGAAAAGAAATACTCTTTTAGTACAATTAGACCTATTGAAGTAAGTACTATTATGGGGTTAAAAGTTAACCTATTAGACTTGACTGGTAGTGTTAATAAAGGTGTTGATATTATTAACGAGAATCTACTTAAGAGTCTAGATGAATTAGATAGTGTTGTTAGTAAGATGCTAGCTGATGAAGAGTTCAGAAAGAGTGTTAGAAAGAGTTACGATTTTGATTACGTAATGAGAGCACAAATTGCTTTAGGGCAAATAGTAGAAGATGTTATCGATAGTAAAAGCACTAAAGAAGTATTTACTGTTGGTGAATTAATTCCTAATGTGAATAGTTTAAATGTTGTTAATAAACAACTGATAGATGTTAACAAAAAGATTAATGAAAAGACACTTAAAAAAGTAGAAGAAGAGATAGATAAGATTACTGAAAAAGTAGAAGCATTATATGAAGCTATGAGTGATAAAGATATCGATAAAGCTAGTAAACAAAGTTTATTAGTATTAAGTAATGGGTTAGAACAAGTAGCTAAATTGATTACTAACAGCATTAGTGTTTATTACATTCTAATGAAAGAAAATGACACTATGGTAAATACGGTTAAAAACATTAAACAATTTGCTAGAAATTAAATAGTGACTAGAGTAGGTAACCCTACTTTAGTTAACTAACTATTGAGTTTTTTAGATATGATTGAAATAACTTAAGGATTTTTAAAATGATTATTAACAGTCAACGTACTATGTATGGGATTAATTTACAAATGGATATGTTATTAGGTAAACCACATAAATCGTTAGTGAACACTACCTTGAATGAGAAATTCCAAATATTACCTTTAAAAGATATTCCCGAGGGAACATACCCTAAACTAAACTATATCGTAGTAGGTATAGGCGGTAATGATATTATAGATGATAGCGCTTATAAGTTTAGTAAACACAGAAGTATAGATGCTGCTTTGTTTAAACATGTTCCTTTTGTAATAAGAACATTAGACAATGATTTATTACCAGAAGATAGAATCAAATACAGATTAAGAAGATTAGAGATAATTAACGGAATAGAGTATGTTGTTTATTATGCAAAAGCATTTACAGGATATACTTGTAGAGATGGATTATTTGAAATTAGTAGCAGGTCTGATGTACATACATTAGAATTTTTAAATACTAATAGTAGTGAATTCTTAAATCCTATACCTAGATTAGTAGAAGATTATTTGGATATAGATAATAGAACATATACTGCTAAAACAGTTAAGGTAGAATTTAGTTTAGATCAAGATGAACTAAAAGATATGAATGACGCTATGCTGATAAAATATGGTGAAGTATACCCATTAACAGAAATTGGTATTTGTAGTGGTATAGAAGATACTGTAGATGAATATCCTGAAGTTAATAACTGTGTGATTAATTACTTTGTAGAAGTAAATATAGATACTACTATGTATCTATTAACTAATGACAATATTTTAAGAAGTATCGAGATAGGTAGTCTCGAATTAACTATTAAGTAAAACTATGGATACTATTAATATTTTATCCATAGACCCAGGAACCAATATGGGGGTTACAGTATATACTGTAACTGTTCCTGATTTAGTCATAGTTAACATAACTACAAGAGTAATTGATTTAAGTAAATTCACTATAGATGATCCTTTTAGTAAAAATCTTCTATTACGGATACAGATTATACAGAATTACATTAGAGAAATAATGTATGAGTTTAATCCACATATCTTAGCTATGGAAGCAGCTTTTGTTAATAGTAGATTTCCTAAAAGTGTAATGTATCTATCGCAGTATATAGCAGCTATAGAATTAACTGTTACTGAATGTAATCCCTTTATAAGAATTTTTAACTATCCTCCTAAGAAAGTTAAAAAGATAATAGGTGCTACTGGTAAAGGTGATAAAGATGCTGTTGCTAATGCGATAAATAGAATACCTGAAATAACACAGTATATTAACCCATTATTAGTTAGTGAACATGAAGCCGATAGTATTGCTATTGGTTATTTAACTATTTTAGAATTAAGAGAAAACCCGGTATTATTATTAATGTTATAGTATAGTAGACTAGTGTCTACTATACTGTATAATTAGTTTTTTGATATTCGAATATATTGTGAACACTATAAGGATAATAACGATGCTAAAAAAGATAAAAATGCTTTTATTCGGAAAGAAATTAGCTAAACCTAAAAACTATATTGAAAAAATAGATTATTTATTATTAAATAAACTAGATTATTTTACAGAAGACACTATGAGACTAACATTAAGTACCCTAGAAGACGATATTTATAAATATGTGAGATATCTATCGTTATTAGTTAAAAGTGACTTCATCAACAGCTATGTTAATGTTAAGAATGTTAATAACAACACATTAAAAGAGATAAGTGTTGCTAGATGGTTTAGTAATAATGGGACTATAGAAAATACTGATGAAGTATATCAAGAGTGGTTAAGACACTCTAAAGAGTTATTAAAAATATATTATGTCATATCAAAAGATATGAGTAACCACACAACATATGGTAATGCTATAAAAATACAACCATATATTATTAATATAGAACGTATAGTAGATATACTTCTAAGCTTAGAAATTAAGTAGTTAACATAACTACTACTGATAAAAGGATCAGTATGTCAGAAAATAAAATCAAGATACAGAAAAGTGTATCAAACACAGAGTCGGGTATATTAGCTAAACTATGGCGTAATATACTGGAAGAAACAGGCATGGTTAACTCTTTAGATTACATGGTAAAAAGATATGTAAATGAGAGTAATAGTATTAAATCAGGTAAACGTAAAACTAAGAGCAGTTTGATTAACGATATAACTGCTCCAGCTATGACGTTTAAAACGTTTATGGATTTATTACTTAACTTTGTGAAAGTAAGAAAAGTTGAGTTAGTTGTTAAATTACATTACGCTAACGGCGACACGAGCGTGCACAGTGTCGCCGTCGCAGGAAATACTGTAGGTGAAGAAAGAGAAGAAGGAAAAGAAGATGTTAAATAATCAAGAGTTAGTAAGTAACGCTATAAATAGCACAGAGAAACATTTAATCGGATTAAATGACGGCCAGATAAATACGTTGTTAGAATTCTTTATAGATTTATCTAGCTTATATACCCATACGTTTTTTAGTAGATCAGCGAGAGATAAAATAGATATGTTCATTACTAAATTAGATTCTGATGTTGTTATGGATTATTTAAATACTTTTAGCTATAATATGGTAATGATAGGTGGAGCTAATAGAGTTACACAATTAGCAGAAGATATTATTGCTATTGATGATTTACATGTTGAGTCATTGGCTGTTCCTGAAGAAGTTAAGCAATTATTAAAACACAAACTACATCTTAGTAGTATACACTACATATATCTTTATTTATTACGGAACAATATTCTAACTATAATTAGTATGCTAAAAGAGTTTGCAGGAGATACTGATGAGTAAATATGTAGACCATAAAGATGGTGTTGAATATATTAATATTTCTCCATATGGAATGACTGAATTAGGTAGAGTATTATCGCCAGGATATATAAGACCATTTGAAACTATTGTAGGTAAAGTTAGTAATATGCGTAATGCTATGGATTTCTTAACAAGAGTAGATTATCCAAAATCATTTTTAGGTAAAACTAAAATGACTTCTAAAGATATTGAAAAGATATCTAGATTAAAGAAAATCTACATACCAAATTATTGGGCAGCTGTTGCATATTTTCTGATTGAAAAAGTAATACAAGATGAGATGCTTATTGCTGAATTAAAGAAATTACCAGTAAGTACACCTTTCCGTAGTTTTAAAATGGTAAAACATGAAAGACATGGTATAGTTAACTTTCTAGCAGAAGAAAATCATGAGCTTGATAAGTATCTACGTATATTAAAGACTATTCATTTTAAAGTATTTAACAATGAGCTACGATATAATGATGCTGATTTAGATATTATTAAGAAAATAGTTAACTCTTTTAAAGTAGATAAAACTAAAGATATACTTTATGGTATCGATAAAGAATATCAGCTAGAAGCAGATTTATAACATAGTAGTAGAGCAAGTGCTCTACTACTATATCTATTTTTTTTTTAATATTTTCTAGCTAAACTAATAGCTGGTTCTGGTAAACTCTCTCTTTGATTACTATCGTGTCTTTTAACATTGTTAGCAACATCTACATCTATTGGTTCACTACCTTTTAGTAATTCTTTATTTTGTTTAACTAAAACATCTAAAGATTTCATCATACGTGTTTGTACTTCTAAAGATTGTTTTAATGTTGCATCCATACTAGCTAATTGTTTATTAGCTACTTTAGCTAAATCAGCACTAGCAGTCATAGGTTTAACTAAACTATTTGATTTTTGTTTAGCTATTATCTCTTTCTGCATAGTGATAGAAGAACTACTCACATTTTTATTAGTGCTGATTAACCCTTTATCTTTAGCAGCAGTGACTGTTAATGGTTTATTAGTTTTAGGGTCTATTATCTTAGTAGGTTTAGATTTGAGTATCTCTTTTTGGAACTCTTCATTTCTACTATATTTACGTACACCTGAAACTAATCCCCAACCACTACCACCATGAGTAACTCCATCAATTAGTTGTGCTGCGTAATTAGGATCTTTTTTAGCATTGTTAATATCTAATTGAATACCGGCTGGTTCCATATGCCATTTTTCACCACCGACAGGTCTAGTGAATTTGTATTTACCTAATAACCCTAATTGTTCTAATTCGTCTAATTGTTTTCCGTTGATATCTACTGCTAAACCAAATTCATGTGTAGAATGACCAGGTCTAGCTGCTCTACTTCCATATTTCTTTCTGAGTTTAATTTGGTCTGCTGTAGAACGATACCCTGAATTAAGGTGTATCTTTTTACCTGTTAACTCATAATACTCATTAGCCATAGCTTTGAGTTTGTCTAACATAACAGGATTTAACCCATCTATTCTAACATTACTTGGTTTAGTAATATTATTCTCACCGCCTATAGGCGTGGTTTCTTCACCACCTCTAACAATAATCTTTTTAGCGCTAGGACTATAGTTATTATTGTTACTAGGACTAAAACCTCCACTAGGTTTATCCTCACCATCTCCTAATACTTTATTAACACTATTGATTTTCATATTAGCTTTATATAAAGCATTGTTTACAGCTTGACCATAATCACTTTTTCTAGCTGTATTAACAAAACTACTTAAATAGTTATTACTAACAGAGTTATCACTAGTATCTATTTTAGTTATTCTATCCGTATTACTAATGTATTTATTTTCTACTTCAGCAGCAGTATCTGGTTTAATAGGTTTACCATCAACATCTACAGGAATATCGTCATCTGAGAATATATCGAATCCTAAGATTTGATTACTTGCAGCTGTTTTAAAATCAGTACCATTTTTAACCATATCATAACCAATCATACCAGCATCATATGCTAGTAATCCCCATCCAGCAATCGGTACAAATCTTGAAGCAATTTTAGCTAATAATTTAGCTCCTGCTTTTAAACCTACTTTTTTAATAATTCGTTTTTTAAGTACTCTTAAGAATGATTTTAGTTTACCTGGTTTTACTTTTTTCTTAGGGTCTATTTTAGGTTTTACTTTTTTCTTAATACCAGCTACAGCTTGCGCTCCTCTACCAATAGCTTTACCTGTCTTATAAACACCCTTAGTTGTTTTATAGCCAACATAACCTGCAGCACCATATGCTAATGTTTTACCCGCACTAGTACCACTACTATCAGTTGTTCCGTCACTATCATTACCCCAAGTTAATGGATTATACCATTTTTGTTCTCCGTCAGACATCCAATCAGGTAGTAGGTTTTTAAGTCCTTCTTTAAGGTAATTTGTTATTGTGGATATTTTATCATAGACACCTTTCATAACATCCCATATACCACCAAGAACACCACCTATAGTTTTGATGCCATCTACAGCACCTCCTACAAAATCTTTAACATCTTCCATAGTAATACCCATACTTTTCATAGCTACTAACATAGCTGTAAATAACATGCTACCTGAAAGACCTTTATGTTCTTTAACAAAGTTAAGTAATTTTCCTTTAGCCTTTTTATTTCCTTTAGGTATAAAACTTTTTAATCTATCTTTCCAATTACCATCTCTATCGCCATCACCATCTTTATCGAATTTATTTTTCTTTTTAGTTTTTAATCCTAAACGCTCTAATGTAGCAGCAACTGCTTCAGTAACTACTTTAGTAGTTTTAGTAACTGTTTCTTTAGTTTTCTTAGCAGCATCAACAGTACTCTTCTTAGCGTATCTAGTACTATTTTTCATTAGGTCTCTATCTATAGCTCTAGTTTTGCTGAATATATCACTATCTTCTTCATTACCCCAGTAATCATATCCTGTAAATTGTTTTAAAACAGAACCACCTACAGTACCTATTCCTTTAGCTCCATATTTAGCACTTTTACCTAAAAGATTAAATGCTTTACTTTTATGTTTCCAACCAAAACTTAATGCTTTACCAGGAACTTTAATTGCGGCTCCCATAATTTTTCTATCTAAAGCTCTAGTCTTTTTAAGTAATGCTTTGATATTTAGTCTAGGTCTATAACCAAAGGCTCTAACATATTTATTAAAGTCGGTCATTTTACCAGATAAGAAAGCTTCACTTTTTAGGAACTCTTCTCTTAGTTGTTTCTCTGTTTCAAGGTCTAATGTTTTTAAATTAGGATTGAATCTATCTTTAACATATTGTTTAACATTCTCAGCATATGTTTTCTTTTTCTCTTCATATCTATTTTTGATTGTATTAACAATAGTATTATCGTCTTCAGCTTCAAATCCTAATGCTTCTTTATACTCTTTAAAGGTTTGTACAGTGCCTTCTTGGTATGCTTCACTTGTTAAGAAGTCTTCTTTTAAAGCTTCTTCTTCATCCGGAGTTAATTTTCTATTTTGTTTAGTTTGAGTATTTTTATACTCTTCTCTTTTCTTATTAAAAGATTCTTTATAGTTATTCGCTTTATCTTTAAAATACTCTGGATTAAGCTTACCTGCTTCTTCTTTTAACCTTTTATTTTTTTCTTTAATAGTGCTGTAGTGTCCTTTAATACTATCTTTTAAAGTACCGCCTATATCTTGTTCTTTATAACCACTTACTTTTTCTTGTTTAAGAGAATATAAATTTTCATCTATTTTTGCTTTCTTAAGACTCTCTAAATAAAGTTTATTAAGTCCTTTTGTGTTACCAGTATATGTGCCAGTTAGTTTGTCAAAGTCAACTATTCCACTTTTAGCTAAACTACTACCATTACCACTAGCGATAATGTTTCTAACATGTTCATCTAGTTTAGGTAAAGATTCTTTAAATGCTTTTAAGCTACTTATAAAGCTGTCTAATATGTATGAATCTTTTCTACTGTTTACTAATAGTTTCTTAAGTGCTGTTTTTACTTTACCTCTATATTTCTTAGGAATACTATCTAAGAATCCTGATTCTTCCATGTAAGCAGGAACTAAAGGTTTACCATTAATTACATAACTACTTAAGGCTTCTCTGAGTACTTGTACATCTTCTTTAGAGTTTACTTTATAGTTACCGTATCTAACAAATAACCCTATAATGTTATCTAAAGCATTAGCTGATGTATGTTCTAAAGTTCTTGTTACTTCTTTCTTAAAATTAGTAACACTATTTTTCTTCTTAATAAACTTATCTCTAGTAAAGTCATATGTTAATTCGTTATCGGAAGGCTTAGTTCCTGTTCTAAAAGATTTAATCTCTCCATAGATTTTAGATAAAAGTCCAGGTATTACTTTAGTTAAACTATTATAAGCTCTTCCATCGAATAATTTAACTTCGTCTAAGTCATCTTTATCAACAGTAATGCCTTCATTAACACCACCTGTTTTTAAGATATCACTAGTGAAAAATAAAGCATCTTGTGCTCTTCGTTTTAAAATATTACTACTGCCTAAATCTCTAGCAGTATTATTAAGAGCTACAGATGGGTCTACCATAGCATTCTTAAATTTGTAAATTAAATCTTTACCTCTTTTACTGTTAGATATTTTTCTACCAATAGTACTACCAGCAATTGAATTAAGTCCGTCTGCTAATAAACCGCCTGCTAGATTAGCTTCGCTCATACCTGGCATAGCCATATCGTCCATCATAGCTTTTTGTTCAGCTAGACTACTAACACCTTCTAAACCACCTATTAGTTTCTCTCTAAGATTACTACCAATAATTTTAATTCTGTCTTTACCAGAATCTAACACACTACCTTTCTTAAATAATACATCAGCAATATCAGTAGTTGCTTTTTGTCGTAATGTTTGTTTAATGCCCTCAGTAGATTTAATCTTAACAATATCCGGTAATGCAGTATTCTTAACTATACCTTCTAATTGTTTACTAACTACATCTGCTAAATTTTTAGTTACATCAAGTTGTTGTTTGCTTACAAATAGTGATTTATATTGTAACTCTAAACTCTTTCTAAAGTAACTATTAGTAATTTGTTTATTAAAACTAGATATTTCTGTTAACCTAGCCGCTATTAAGTTACTAGCTTCTAATTCTGTTTTAAATCTATTACGTTCAACTGTGTCTTTAAAAATAGTTTCTATAGAGCTTAACGATTCTTTACTTAAAGTACTATTGATGTTATCTGTTATTCGTCTATTTTCTATCTCTTCTTTACTAGGACCACTAGAACTACCTGAATCTGATTCTCCTAATATACTATGTAATTTATTAAATATCTTATCAGATACTTCATTTTTAGGAGCTATCTTTTGTAATAGACTAAGTGTAGGTTTAGCTGTTTTCTTAACTTCTTTTAAAGTATTTTTGTATTCATCTTTAATACTACCAGCTAAATCTTTAATAGTATCTACTTCAACGCTTAACTCTTTAGGTATAGCTGAAGTAGCTATTTTTTCTACATTCTCTAACGGAGCATCGGTATATGTTTCTGTAAAACCTTTAGCTCCATCTTTGAGTGTTTTAACTACTGCTTCTCTTCCTTTAGGAAGATTTTCTGTATCAATTTCATTATTGTCGTCCATTCCGAGGATATCGTCAAAGTCATCGTCAAAATCTATGTCTAAATCTTCTTTATCTGCCACGGTGAACTCCTTTCAAAATATATAACTTATTCATTTGTATGAAAGCTATATTAATATAGTATTTAGATTATTTCAAGGAAAACCAATGATACCGTTTAATATAGATATTCTTATATTAGATAAAAGAATATTAAGACAGTTAGGACAAGTTACTAACTTAGCCATAATGGAATCTAGTACTAAAAACTTTACAGAAGATGGATTATTTTCAACAACTATATTTGGTCCTGTGGGTAGTGAAGAACGTAATGTTACTTTTGGGTATATAGATTTAAAATACCCTATACTACATCCGTTAGTGTATCAATTGCTAGGAACACTTAAAACTTTATATAAAGACATAATGAACGGTAAGCGTTATGCTAAATGGGATAGTGGAGAGAAAGATTTAGTAGAGACAACTAGAGAAGAAGGAAGAACTGGATACCAGTTTATGATGGAACATGTACATAAGATTAAGTTTTATGATAATGATTCTGATGAAAGAGCTTTTAAAATTAAATTAATCAAGAAGTATACTGATGATACTATGATGTTAGATCACTGGTTAGTGTTACCGGCTGGATTGAGGGATTACACTGTAGACGATGATGGTACGCCTAAAGAAGACGAGATAAATGATTTATACCGTAAACTAATAGCTACAGTAAACAGCTTAAATAGTATAACTGTTACTAAAGATACTATTGATTTAATAGACCCTATCCGTGTTAAAATACAAAATATTACTTTAGAGATATATGAATATATTAAAGTCTTATTAGATGGTAAAAGTAAATTCATACAAGGTAAATGGACTAAAAGAGCTATTACCTACGGTACCAGAAATGTTATTACTTCTGTACCTTCTAGTATTGATGATATTGAGAATGAAGATAAACCAGGATTTAACGATACTATTATTGGGTTATACCAATATATAGCAGCAATTAGTCCTATTATCAAATATCACTTACACACTAAATTCATAAATAAAATTATAAATGCAGAAACAACAATAGCTACTGTGGTTGATCCTAAAACTATGCAAACTATAAACGCAACAATAGATGCTAGTAAAAGAGATGAATGGTTGAGTTATGAAGGTTTAGATGGAATAATCAATAAGTTAGCACAAGAGGTAATTAGAACCGAACCTGTTATGTTAGACAAATACTATATGTTATTAATTTATGATGATGGTAAAACAGTAATGCCTGTATTTAATACAGAAACATTACCGGATAATTATAATAAGAAGTATTTAAGACCTATTACCTATGCTGAATTATTTTATATTAGCATTTATGATATAAGAAAAAAATACCCAGCTTATTTAACAAGATATCCTGTTGTTGATTTAGGTGGTATCTATCCTACTAAACTATATTTAAAAACAACTGTTAATGGTAGGAATGTTAAATTCATTATGAATGGTGTCGAAAGTACTATGGTAGAATATCCTGTATTAACAGAGAAATTTTATAATTCTTTATCACCTCACCTCAGTAAGCTCGATGGATTAGTTGGAGATTAAATTTTGTGCTTTATTGAAATTAAATCAAGAAGTACATTATGTTAGGTTATAAATTTATAAATATTGCAAATAAAATACACAATAATAAATATAAATATTTCATTAATAATGATAAAAATTTAGATCATTATAAAGAAAAAATAGATATATTATGTCCAGTACACGGTATGTTTAAACAAATTGCTAAAACACACCTTAATAAAGGATGTTTAAAATGCTATATGTTATTAAAAAAAGAAATATTTATTAAAAAAGCTAAAAATAAACACAAGAATAAGTATGATTACAATAATATTAACTATACTGGTTCTAAAAATAAAGTAATAATTACTTGTCCTATACATGGAGATTTTAAAGTTAAGCCCAATAACCATATTGCAAATAAAACTGGTTGTCCTATATGCAAACTATCTAAAGGTGAATTAAAAATAGCTAAACTACTTAATGATTTAAATATATCTTTTAAACGAGAGTATAATATTCCTGATAGCAATACTAAATTTAGATATGATTTCTATTTACCTGATCTTAACATACTCATAGAGTATGATGGTAGACAACATTTTGAACCAGTGACTGCGTGGGGCGGAGAAAAAGAATTATTAAATATTCAAAAACGCGATAAAACAAAAAATAAGATAGCTAAAGAAAAAGGATATAAGCTTATACGTATTAAGTATACGGAAATTAATAATATTAAAAAATATTTGTTATTCAGAATATCAAGATATTTTAAATATTGTGTTAATAATAAGTGGTATCGTAATTTCTTAGAATTGTGTAAAGGTGAACATTTACCAGGTAATATTAAACCAAAAGATGTTAAGCAATATTTGATTTATAAATAACATGTGATCTTTCATACAGTAATGTATGTCAATATCTATCTAATTGCGGGAAACCCCTTAGAGCTCTATAGTACTACTTACAGCTAGAAATAGACTGTAATACTCCGGCCGTAATAGTGGTAAGGAGCATAGTAAAAACCTATAGAGATTGGGCAACCGACGCAGCGAAGTATCTAACCTGTAACTACAGTATGGTATGTGTTCAACGACTATCCCTTGGCTCACCAACAATAAATAATAGAGCAACAGGAGTAGGGCCTAAGCAGGTGGGTGAGAATCCCTTAAATCGAAATGGTAGACACCCTAGCTATGTATATAGTGGGTGAAGATATAGTCTGGTCTCTAGTGAAAGCTAGAGCAGTGGTAAGACCACGGATGTGTAGTAGCGATACATATCGAACATTACGTCGATGGCGACACTGTTTCGCTCAACGTACTATTGACTGAGGAGTCTATAAAAGAAATCGATAATTACATTAACAGTAAAGAATTCTATATTACTCCTAATGGTGAGTTAGCACATAGTGTTAGCGTTGACCCTGTTAATTACGTTTTAAAATATCTAACTGCTTAGGAAATACAATGTTACAAGACCACGATACGCCAAATGATGAAAATATTGATTATGGTGAATCAGTTTATGAGGATTTTGATTATAACGATTTAAGATCGTTAAAAAGATTAAAAAAATCAGACAAGAAACAAAAAGAGTTTATCTTTACTGCTAAGTTAGGTGAAGAAGTAAAAAATGGTATCCGCTATTGGGGTAAACAAAGAGTAGTTAACTATATACATAGAGCTACTTTTATTTGTCCCGAATGCGGTAATACATGGGAAGCTTCTATTAAACGTATACTTGAAGGAAAAACCCTTAATTGTGGTTGTGTTAAGAATAGATAGATAACAACAGGTTATAACCTGTTGTTATCTTATTTCTTTGTTTCAATATTCATTGATTAACGCATGTGAGAAGGAATACCAATGCAAAAATATACACAATTTTATTTAGATGTGGGTACTAGAAAGATAGCAGATTTTGTAGACCCAAAAGTATTATCAGATAATGAACTTGAATTCCCTATGGATTCAATGTTATTCTGGAATAACATACAAGAAATAATAACAGCTCCTAGTAGAGAATACGGTTATTTAAAAAATCTTAAATTACCTGTTGTAGTTACACCTACAGATTATGAAATAGAAACTATAGGTAAGTTTAAAAAACGTACAGATATTAATGTAAACAGACTAATACAAAAGTTTAAGAGTGATGCTAAGGGATTTAAGTTTCTTAAACCTAATACTAAAAACATAAGTGTTAGTAATAAGAAATTACTCATATTTAATTATGGTGTTATTAATCCTATACATAAATATAGTCAACATCCAATGAATAATTACTACAAATGGTATAATGCTTTTGGTACTGTTTGTAAAACATTACGTAGTGATATGACTGGTTCTAATAAAAATAAATTTCTCTTAATTAAAATTCCCTTTGTCATTCCTGAAAGAAAGATATTTGAAAAATATGCTGCTAAGTTAGATAGAAGAGGTTTAGAGTACTTTAATACTAATTCACATTTAGACTTATTAGATATTTGGAGACTATTAACTCCAGAACTAAGAGAAACAAGTTTGCTTAACCAAATACCAGAAGAAGAGATGAATGATGTAACACTGTTGTTTAGCTTAAACAGTAAAGTTGTTATCGTTAATCTAGGTATCTTAATGAGTATAGTAAAAGACTACGATATTAAATCTAAGTTAACCAAATATAATGCATTTACTGTAAGAAAGTTATTTTATCTTTTTTTAACAAAAGTAATCGCGACTATACCAAAACATTTAGACGAAATAATCAATACTAAAGAAAATACATTACCAGTTGATAATATAACTGATTTAACAGATTTAGTAGATGACCCAGTAGATGACAAAAATATAGAAGAAAGTATCGATGAAGAAGTAGTAGAAAATTTAAATACAAATGAGTTAGAAGATACTTTAGAAGACAACATAGATATAGTGGCTAAAGACAATAAAGAAAAACTCAAACATAAAGTTAATAAATTAAAAGAAGAAAAACTTATTAGCAAAAAACAAATAGAAAAGATTGAAACAGTATTAGAGAATCAAAGTAAAAAAATATTAAAATTACCTAATGGTAAAAAGGGTACCTTAATAGAACTTACTAAATATAGTAAAGAAGATTTTACGGTAGATACTAGTCTTAACACTATTCCACAAGATAGCATTGTAAAAGATAAAGATCAACTAGTAGATACTGTAGGTATTATAGAGAAGAAATACATTAATCAAGTTATGCATAAAGATATTCTTAATGTAATTACTGGTATTGAGGGTAATAACTTTATAGTAGAAGATATTGATATAACAGAAAATACTAATATTATGGGTAGTACATTAGAATACACTATAAGTATTTTAGGTTTAGATGGTAAACCACATAAACTTAATTTTACATTACCTAAAGTAGAAGAAGATGGTACATTTGTTTTAAGTAAAAATAAGTATTATTTAAGAAAGCAAAAGAGTGATTTACCTATTAGAAAGATATCTAATACTGAGGTAGCATTAACAAGTTATTATGGTAAATTATTTATTACTAAAGCTAACTTTAAAAAAGATGATGTTGGATTCTGGATTAAAAAACAGTTACTAAAACAATATCAAGAAGAGAATACTAATTTAAAAGATTTAGTGTTTATACCAGTTAAAGTAACCGATGTTAAATTACCTAAATTATATGGTAAGATTATTCGTTACACTAAATCTTTTACTAAAGGTAAGTATGAATTCAATTTTGACTATCCTAACAGATATAAAATCTTAAAATTGAAGAATGTTACTGATTTAAAAGATGTAGAAAATAACGATATGGTTATTATTGGTAAAAATGGTAAAAATGCTATTCTGATGGATCAAGATGATAAATTATGGTTACATAAAGATAATAGTTATGTAGAATTACCTTCATTATTCGAGTTACTAGAATTAGGTACGAGTACTATGCCTATAGAACATGCTAGTATGAAAATCTATAGTAAAACATTCCCTATTGTAGCTATCTTAGGTTACTATTATGGTTTAGAAAAACTATTGAAAGTTACTAAAGCCGAATATGTAAAAGAAGAAGTTAATAAGAGAGTACCTGTTAATAATGATGAATATGTTATAAAGTTTAGCGACTATAAATTAATCATTAAGAAAGATGGTGGTGTTAACGACCTATTGTTTAGCGGGTATCTTAGTATACAAAAATATATTAAACAAATGTCTCTTAAACACATGAACAATAAGAACACATATCTAGCATTGTTTAACATGATGGAATTACCAGTTAGTTATATTAACGAGATTAAAATATTGCTAAACATGTATATAGACCCTATTACTAAAACATTATTAGAGGAGTTAAAAGAACCTACATTGTTTACTAAGTTATTATTAAGAGCAGTAGAGTTGTTGACAGATGATAACTATGTAAACCCTAATGATATACGTAATACAGTAATTAAAGGTTATGAGCGTATCTCAGGTATGTTATATAACGAATTAGTTAAAAGCGTTAGAGATTACGAAAACAGAAGTGTATTTGGTAAAGCTAAACTCAATATGAAACCATATAGTATTATTGCTAAACTAAATGAAGATAGTACTACGGTATTGGTAGATGACCTAAATCCTATGGCTGAACTTAAACAACATGATGATGTCGGTAACTTAGGATTTGGTGGTAGAAGTAAAGTAACTATGAATAGAGATACCAGAGTACTGCATCCTAGTGAAATAGGTATTGTTTCAGAAGCTACTAGGGATAGTAGTGATGTTGGTATTTCTATGTTCTTAACAGCTAACCCTAAAATAGAATCAGTTAGAGGTATAGTTGGTCAATACGATAGTAAAAAAGACAGCCAAGCACGAACCATGTCAGCAGTAGCATTATTATCTCCGGCAGCTAATAAAGATGACCCCAAAAGGTCCAACTTTGCCAATATTATGGCGTCCCATGTTATTCCTATTGATGGTGCTAAAGTATCACCTGTAAGAACAGGATATGAAGCAGTTGTTCCATTTCGTATGTCTGATAAATATATTGTGCATGCCAAAGAAGATGGTAAAGTCTTAGAAGTAACTAAAAGTTATTTAAAAGTACAATATAAAACTGAAACTGTTAAATATCCTATTAAGAAATGGACTACTAAAGAAGAATCTGGAGCTACTTATTCTCACAAGTTAATCACTAGTCTTAAGAAAGGTAATAAGTTTAAGAAATTTGATACACTTCTTTACGATCCAGCTTTCTTCGAGGAAGATATTTTTCAACCAGGTAGGTCAGTTTATAAAACTTCTGTCAATATCAATGTTGCATTAATGGAAGACCCTAATACATTTGAGGATTCATCTTCTATTAGTAAAAAGACTTCTAAACTTTTAACTACTACAGTAACTAAAGTAAAATCTATTGTAGTTAATAATACTGATATCGTGTTGGATATGGTTAAAGAAGGTGATAAGTTAGAACCTAATACTGTATTGTTCAGCATAAGTGATGCTAGTGTTTATAAACTAAAAGGTTTAGACAAAGAAACTTTGGAAGCACTTAAACGTTTAAAGCAAGCTAGTCCTAAATCTAAATATAAAGGTATTGTGAATAAGATTGAAATCTATTACAATAGTCCTTTTGAAGAGCTAAGTGATGAGTTACAAGAACTAGCTAAACAAAGCGATAAAGAATTACAGCGTAATTTAGGTAAAAAAGATATAACTGGACAAGTTACTTCTGGTTATTCTATACAAGGTAAACCTTTATTAGAAGGACAAGTAGAGATTAAGATTTATATAGATACCAAAGAATCTATGGGTGTAGCTGATAAGTTAATATTTGCTAACCAATTAAAAAGTACTGTAAGTGAAGTGTATGATTATACTATGTCCGCAGAAGATGGTACTGAAATAGATGCGTTATTTGGATTTAAATCTATTTCTGCAAGGATTGTTAACTCGCCGTATATTATAGGTACTACTAGTAAAGTACTTGAAGTATTGTCTGAAAAGGCAGTTGAAACTTACTTCGGTAAGGAATAATAGAGATATTAATTGAATTAATATCTCTAGAGATACTACATTATTAAGGAAAAAATATGTTTGATGCAAAAGCAATACAAGAAATTAGTCGCGACGAGCGAGTAAATTTAAATTATGGAATTTTAGAAGAGATGGCTACATTAGCTAAAAGAGTTATTGTAAAAGTAACTACTGATAAAGATGATATCCTTTATCCTGCTTCTGAAGAAAATAGCGAAGTAATTGATACACTAATTACTACTAAACTTAAAAATAAACTTTTATAAGGATAACTAATGATTAACGAAGCATTAAAAACAATAGCTATTGAATTAGCTAATAAAAATAAAGTACTAGCACCTAAAGCTAATAGTGTATTGGTTGTAGACAATCAAGATGAAGTAGTTATTAAACTAAGTTCACTAATCGCTAATGAGGTTTCTACTTATCGTAATTTACTTATTCCGTTTATTAAGGATTACAGAAGTAAAGTAGAAGAAATTGTTAACCAAAGATTAAGCAATATTAACATTAACGATATCGAAGTCGAAACTATTGAGGTGCCATTAATTTTAAAAGAGTATGTTAAGCGTGATATTATTGGTGCTAGTGATTCACAAGTAATCCTACCTATTTCTAGTATCAGTATACCTACACCAAGTGTTGAAGATATTAAGAGATATTTACATTCTGAATCACCTATCATTAACGATTACATTAATGAATTACTTAACGAATTCACAGATGAAGAACTACTTAATGTATGGGAAAAGTATTTAGGAAATATCTCTAAAAGTAACGACAATTTAACTATGGTACGCATTTATGCACCTATCAATGTTAATGAAGTTATGTTAACATATTTATTAACAGACAAACTTATGGATAATATTCCAGAAGGAATTGTTGCTAGTGCTGAAACATACAATAAAGTTATGGGTTTACTTAAAGATAAACTACGTAATGATTTAACGTATATTTATAAACAAATGCTAAACGCATTGGATACTAAACGTTTAGTTGCTAAAGTAGATGGTAAAACTGTATACGTACATAAAGAAGTATATGGCGAATTCTTAAAAGAGTTTCCTGTTGAAGTACTATTTGGTTTGGCTATCGATAAAGATGCTAAATTAGTTAATAAACACTATCTGTATGATATTAAAACTAGTGCTGATGTTTATGCTGCTAATTGGAAGCAATACGTTAAAATGAAAAAACTAGCTGTTGATGAAATAGGTATTTACAGAATGGCTTATACTGTAGCTATAGGAGATGCACTTAAAGAAGCTCCTTCTGAAATTAACGAATACTTAGTTAATGATAATGTTGGTCAACTTGAAAACATTATTAGAGATGAAGTACGTAATGAGCCACTTTATGAACTTAAAGATACTGTAGCTATGTCAAGAGAGTTAATCTCTGAATATATTTTTGATAATGAAAACTTTGAGAAGTTCTTAGAAAATATGACAGATTACAGTAAAACTAACCCTGAACTCAATTCTAAAGAAGTAGCATCATTAGCTGTATTAGATATGGTTATCGATTATCTTACTATGCAGGTAACTACAAAATAAGGATATCCTATGGATATATTAGATCCTAAAAAACTCAAAAGAGACGCGAACAAAATAAAACAAGCAATGACTACTATAGGTGACACTATAGTAGTTAATAAAAACTTACGAGTAATTTACCCAGAATCTTATGAAAGTAAAAAATTAGCTATCTTGGGTAATCCTGTTAGGATAGTTAATATTTATGCCGTACTAGATGATGATGGTAACTATGCTGTAAGTAACTTACCTATCTTTATGGAATTGACTCCTAGCAATATTAAATTTATCGAAGTTAATGGTGTTGTTAATAAAGTTTTAGAATTTCCAGAAGGAACTAATTTTACCAACAATAACAAAATGGTAGTTAATAACAAATTCTTGTTTGATTTATTTAACGAATTTTATATTAACGGTAAGATTCCGTGGTTTATGGAATATGACGATATTATCGATATCTTTAAACAAACTGATAAATATGCTAATAGTAATTTAGGAGACAACCCTATAGTAACAGAAATACTCGCAAGTATTGTTGCCAAGAATCCTAATGACAAAAGTAAATTATATCGTGAGTTACTTAAAGATAAAAAAGTACTTAAAGAAGTACATCCTGAATATGTCGGGTTACTTAACTTATTTTATACTTTTGATAATACTGTTAGTAAACTTACTGGTAGTTATTACAGTAAAGGTGTCATTAGTGCTATCGTGAATAAAGAAAAAGATACTACAAAAATCGAAGAGATACTTCGTGCATAGGATAAAATATGGGAAATAAAATAGTTTTTTCAACTGTTAAGTCTACAACAGATAATAGAACTTTAGAGAAAGATGACAAAGGTTATTACTTTGTAACATTAGGTGCTCTTAATGTTATTAACTCTGCTGGTGAGTTCTATACTGCTGATGATGTAAGAAATATGTTTACAGATAATAATTCTACTCTTATGAGAAGATTAAAGACTGGAGCATTAAGAGGTGAAGTTGGTCATCCTAAGTTTGTACCTGGTATGACTAGAGACCAATTTTTAGCTAGAAATTTAAAAATCTATGAAGAAAATGTATGTGTACATATTAGAGAATTAGTTCTAGAAGAATCCAATATAGATAGCGGTGTTCCTGGTAAAGGTAATGTTATTCTTGTTAAGGGATGGGTTAAACCATCAGGACCTAAAGGAGATTTCTTACAAAAAGCTTTAGATAATCCTGAAGAAAACGTAGCTTTCTCGGTTAGATGTTTAACAAAGAATACATTTGTTAATGGTATCGTTATAAAGAAAATAGTGCAACTTATCACATATGATTATGTTAACGAACCAGGTATTAAATACGCTACTAAGTGGAAAGAGTTAAGTATTGAATCTATGGACTCTATTGTTATGGATTTAGACGATATTGCTGACGGTGATGAAGTAGATGAATGTTTTGCTTGTAGTCTTGAATCTAATACAGAAAGAGAAATGGTTAAAGAACTTATCATTAACTGTAATGATAATAATAGCGACGTAATCGAACAATGGTAACTATACTAGGAATTCCTAGTATAGTTATACTATAATTCTTTTTTCATTGATTATACTAGGAGACAACATGTCAATTATAGATTTTACAAAAAGTAACTTATTTGGTACAAACATAAACAAAGGAAGTGACGAAAGTAAAGCTAAGCTAAATGATATCAAAATTATAGATAAAGATTGGGTCAAAGTTAGGTTCATGGTAACTGATAACGATCTAGACGAAGTAGATAAAATAAATAGATATTATAGTAGTGCTAACTTTAAGTTCACAGATAGCTCACTGGGTGGTAATATTGCCATAAATAATAGACCACAATATACTAGATACGCGGATATACGTATTCCTGGTAGAAGATTAGGGTTACCTCCTGTTACAGTTGAAGATACAACAGGTAACTACGGTATGGGTAGATACTATTCTGAATCGCTAGATGATAATAAACAAATAGTATATATGGAATTTGGAATAGCTAAATTTAACTCATTATTTGATTTCTTTACTAGAGCAGTAGATTATCAAGATAGTGTTTTAGCTAATACTGGTAGAAAACCATATATGTATAACATAGGTAAATTCTTAGGTGCCGGAATTATGTTAGCTGCTTTTCCACTAATAACAGTTACTATCTGGACTATTAAAACTATAGCAGGATTAGTAGCTGGACATGGTGCTTTTAATTATTATTATTTAGATCCGACTATGCATAACTATTGGGCTACAGTAAACACAATAACAACACATATGGCTACTGAATTAGGGTTACTTATTCCTGAATTCACAAATGATAATACTGTAGCTAACAAGATAGGTGTTAATGTACAAATAAATCAAGATGATTTAAATAACTTAAAAGAGATGATGCCTGGCATTATTACGGATAATAATTATATTGACGTATTTGCCATAGCTACTAAAGCTCAAGCATTGGCTAATAAACAAGCACTATATGATAAAAAGATATATGACCAAAAAACAGATTTAGATTTTGCTGGATATATTAAAACTAAATATACTGTAAGCGAAGATAAAGCTAGTGGTTCTGGTATCGGTGATAGCATTAATAGTACTTTTATGTTTAGCAAATATATAGATAAAGTTGTTACTAAAAACAAATACTATAGTGAACCAGCACAAGATACTGTAACTACTACACAAGATGATATTAGTGGTAAACCAGATCCAGTTGTTGTTGATTTAAAAGAAATAGGTAAACAACCAGATGGTACTTACCCTATGACTAGTAAAGATAAAGAAAAAGTAAGTAAATTAAAAAGTTATGTAGATGCTTTTGATTCTGCTGTAAGAGATGGTGGTGCTTATGCTGCTTTTGAAGTAGAATATACTGGTAGTGTTACCGAATCGTTTTCTAATAGTGTAGGTGAAATAGATACTGGTAGTACATTAAAATCTTTAAGTAAAAAATCAAAAGATGTTAAATTTAATTTAGCTGGCGGTAACATTGTAGGGGAAGCAGCACAAGCTATAGCTTCTGGTGTTAAAGATTTAATTATGGGTGGATTAGATTCAGTTACTTATGGAGCGAGTAATGTATTACAAACGTTATTAGGTGGCGGATATATAGATGTCCCTAAGCGTTGGGAAGATAGCAGTGTTAGTTTACCGCAAGTAACATATAAAATGAAACTTATTTCTCCTTATGGTAATACTATTAGTCAAATGACTAATATTTATATTCCATTAGCGATGTTGTTAGCAGGATCTTTACCATTAGCTACCGGTAAAGCATCTTATACATCACCATATCTTTGTAGTTTATTTTCTAAAGGTGTACAGAAGATTAAATTAGGAATGATAACTAATTTAACCATTACAAGAGGTACTTCCAATTTAGGATTTAATAATGACAGAAAAGCACTAGCTATAGATGTATCATTTACCGTAACCGACTTCAGCAACATTATGTCGGCACCTGTTAATACATCTATATTTGACGAAATATTCAATGTCCCGTTATATGATGATACTCCGTTAGGTAATTATATTTCAGTTATAGCTGCTCGTTCATTACTGGATTCCAAATATGCCCTTCCTAGAGTTAAATTAAAGCTCTCTAGAGCACTTATGTCATACGAGCAAGCCATTTCACCATCCTCATGGGGATTGAGGACAGGAAACGCTTTAAATGGCGTTTTAGGTGGATTCGTGTCACAAGCATCAATTCTGAACAAATAATATATAACATAGTAACTAGCTAATGCTAGTTACTATGTTATGCGAATGCACTCATTACTGATATGCTTTGTGTTCTATCTAATTGTACGGTAACAGTTCCATCTGAAGGAGTTGTTCCATAATTATCTAATAATGCTGTTTGTGAAGTACTACATACTTTATCGTTACCGTTAAGTTTAAAGTAGTTAACATTACCTAATTCATCTCTATCCCAAGTAGGGTCTATGGTGTCTAAACTAGTTAAAATAACATCATTAGTTTCTGTAGCATTAGCAGTCTTAGATTCATCTCTATCTATTCCCTTTAAAATACTACTAAATTTAGTTTTTGTAATAGCAGTAGCTTTTGCCCCACCTACATCTGCTCGTAATTCTTGTATTACACCTAAATTACCTATAACGCTTTTATTATTGCTATCGCCGAGTATACTAGTTACTGCTTGTAATGCTGATGTGCTTTGTGTGGGGTCAATACCAATAACCGATACTAACACATTATGTAAAGCATTATCTAAATCACAAGCAATATTTTCTAATAAAGATTTAATATATGATAAATCAAATAAACTACTAGTATTTAAGTTAAGACTATTTTTACTCTTACATAAAGTTAGCGCATCATTAAGTATGCTTTTTGCTTTAAGTGTACTCCCACCTTGTTGTGTTAATTTTAATAGGTTAGACTTTGTGGCAGAAACTACTTTACTAGGGTCAGTATAACTATTAATATCTTTAAAGGAAGTTTTAAGTGTATCTGATATAGCGCTATCTACTTTTGGTTCGTTAAAAGCATTTAATATATCTTCTTTAGCAGAGTAATCTTTTAGTCCAACAATAACATCTGTTACTGGATTACCGTATTGGTCACAATTGTGATTAACTTTCTTTAAACTTCTATTATTGCTGCTTTTACTATATGTTGATCTATACTTACTAGGTGCTTTAGTATTACAATCTGTACTAGGAGTAAATAAACCTATTAGTTTATCACCTATGCTTGGTTCAGGTACTTTAATATCTGAAAAAATACTATTGTCTACATTACTAATATCATTAGTATTTATAGCATTTGCAGTACCTAGTGTTTTTAAATCATTTGTTATTTTTGGTGCTAATGCCTCTACTCTTACAGAACCATCTTTATTAGTAACTATCTTCTTAGTTGTGTCTGTATTAACTGTACCTTCTTCTGATACCCTGCTTAAATCCAAACTTGTTAATGTAGATATGGTGCCTACATCTATAGCGCTCTCAACGATAGCCATGATATCTCCTTATATTTTTTAATATCAATTAAGATATCAGAAATAGTGATTCTTAAAAAAATTTAAACATATATTATTTAAGTAGACCATAGACACCTGCTTGATACAAATGAACTGTTACTGGTGTTTCGACGTATTCTTAAATAACCTTTATCCCAAATGGTTACTCCTGTTAAGACTGCGGGTGTCTTATGGTCAGCATACATGAAATCGAAGGTGTGCTAATGCATTAGTATATGAGGTGTACCTATATGGTATTAACATTATAAAAAAAGAACAAGGAAACAACAATGGCAATCGATGCTGGAAAATTTGAAGTAAGTAAAACAGAAGGAATCGCTACTGTAAAGTATAACGATGAAAATGCATTCTACGAAGGTACAGAACTTTCTAAGAAAGTAATTAAAGAAGTGTTCGACCATGCACATTCTTATATTGAAGAAGCTACTAAAGCTGCTGCAGAACAATCTACTAAAATCATGTCTGAAGATAAAGACATCGATAAAGTAGTTGTAGAATACCCATATGGTGTATCTAAACGCGGACAAGTGAATGTTGTTGCTAAACGCTCACAAACATTTAAATCGCCTGCTGATGGCACTGAAGTAACTAAGTCTACTCTTGGTGTAACAGTTAAAGATCCGCTTACTAAAGTTAGTAAGTCTAAGATTCAAGACCTTACTAAAGAGATGACTGCTACACTACTTTCGTAGGCGTAGGTAAGTTAATTTAACTTTTAGTGCTGCATGCGCTTCAGGATATGTCTGTAAAATACTGCGTCACGGGATGCGTTGTATTGTTGGAGATATCCTAGTCCCGTTTACGACCTTATACATATAAGTTTTGTCGTGTTCCTTTAGTAGATTCAAGCGAATCGAGTGAACAAATCTCATAGGCGACTATGAGCAGCTGCCCTTGATTTTATGGGTAAGCGGGGTTGGCGTAGCGAGTCAATCTGAATACACTATATTGATACCGTGCATATTCTTGCTTGTAGATCTCGCTGTAGTATGTCTGGTATTCGAAAACCGAATTATTATCATAACCTAGACAGCACAGGATAGGTGCGCTAACCAATATCTAGGTTATATATTTAGTAGTCAGGACAGCACAGGATAGGTGCGCTAACCAATGTCCTGACTACAATCTATGCTCTAGATGAAAATCGGATAGACTGAGTGAATTCATAGTGTATCACTGTAGAATACATTATGATTGTAACGAGGTATTTAGTTGGTTCAACTCCAACCTAGAGCACATACCTAACCTAACATAGTATTAACACAATAGCTGAGTGTTATTGCTATATCCATATCCTAAAATAATAGTAACTATACTACCTAGTCTTATAAGACTAGGTAGTATATATTATCTATTTTTTTTTTACTTAAGCTTGTTCGTTATACCCTGAATTGCTGGCTGCAACATTTGGGTCAATTTCTGACTGAGGTGTCACCATGCCATTTAATTGATTATATCGACTAAAGGATGAATTTTTGAATTTTAAAGATTTTTTAAATATTGCTAATAAGATGTATAATAATAAATATAAATACATACAACCATCAACAGACAGAGTATATAAGAATAAGGATATAACAATAATATGCCCGATGCACGGCGAATATAAAAAACGAGTCAATAGACATTTAGCAGGGAGTGCGTGTAATGAATGCAGAATTAATAATGACCGAGTGACTACAAATCAATTCATAAAGAAAGCCGAACAAATACACGGCGATAAATATGATTATTCTTTATCCGAATACGTGCTTAGTAGAATACCATTAAAGATAATTTGTAAAAAGCACGGAGTTTTTGAACAAACACCTAACGATCATTTAAGTGGTCGCGGATGTATTATATGCGGAAGAATATCGGTCGCCGATACGAAAAGAACTACGAAAGAAGAATTCGTACAGAAATCTAGAAAAGCTCACGGAGATAAATATAGTTATAGTAAAACTAAATACATAAATATGCGAACAAAAATAACTATAACATGTCCAGTTCATGGTGATTTTGAACAAATACCAAGTGAACATTTAACAAGTAGTGGTTGTTATAAATGTAGTGTTATGAAAAGAACATTCACTACTGAACAATTTATAGAGAAAGCTAAAAATGTACACGGTAATAAATATAAGTATGACAATGTAAAATATATGGGAAGCAATACTCCAATACGTATAACCTGTCCGGTACATGGCGACTTCGAACAATTACCAAGAATACATTTATCAAACATCGGCTGTATGCGATGTTATAGAGATAACGAACGATATATAAATATGAAAAAATTTATTACTGCCTCTAAAAAAGTACATGGCAGTATGTACGATTATAGTAAAGTTAATTATATTAATAGCAAAATACCAGTTACTATCATTTGTCCGATACACGGAGAATTCAAACAAACACCAAATAGTCATATTCGCGGAAACTGTTTAAAATGCGCTATAATTAAAAATACCTTATCTACGGATCAGTTTATAGAGAAAGCCAGAAAAATACACGGAAATAAATACGACTACAATAAAACAATGTATACATTGAGTAAAAATATAGTAGTTATAACTTGTCCTAAACATGGCGACTTTGAACAAACAGCTACTAGCCATCTAACTGGAAATGGTTGTTCGCAATGTAGTATTTCTAAAGGAGAAGAAAAAATATTAAAATATCTAAAAAAACACAACATATCGCATATTCGTGAATATAAAATACCTGGTTATAACTATAGATATGATTTCTATTTACCAGAACTCAATATACTTATAGAGTATGACGGTATCCAACATTTCAAACCAAGATCATTTTTTGGCGGTAAGGACGAATTTAAAAAAACAAGAAAAAGAGATAAAGAAAAAAATACATTAGCTACATTTAATAATATACATTTAATACGCATACCATACATTAAATACAATATACTAGAAGAATATCTTGAAAAACAAATTAAACGTTTTTATAAATTTAATGTTAAGGGGACATATTATAAAACTTTTCTTGATATGTGTAGAGATCTTAATTTACCAGGTAATACTACAATACATAATTATAAAAAATTTATATAGTTACACTATATCCACTAGGATATAGTGTAACTTATGCTTAATGTTCATTATAGCCAACATTTTCACTGGCTGCAACATTTGGGTCAATTTCTGACTGAGGTGTCACCATGCCGACATCCGGAAGAGTGTTAATAACAGTTAAGTTCTGTAGGATAGTATCTGCCATATTCATAACAGCTTCATTATTCATAGTGATACCAGCCCATTCGATACTTAGTTCAGGAGCTTCACCGGCACTATGAATATCACGTTTACCAGTTCTTTCACCATTTGATTTAGGGAAGAAGTTAGTAGTTAACCAAGCATCAACAACAATTTTCTGTGTAACGTCTGGTTCGATAAACAATACTGTACCAGTATAGAAGTCAGCAGTATACATACCACCAATATCTTCGATGTTTTCCATAAAGTTAGCTACTAAAGGTTTCTTAGTATCAGGATCCATCATACCATATCTAATAAGATAATCTAGGAATTTGATAATAGCTTTACCAGCTTTCTCTTTATATGTAGTACTGACTGTAGAGCGTGCTCTTTTTACATCAGTAATCTCTTCTTGCATCTCACCAGCACCACCAATAGCGTGTTCATCAGTCTCAACTGTAAGACCAGAAGTTAAACCAGTAATAGTTAATGGGTGTAGCTCGATAAGTGCTTTATATGTATCAATCCATTTTTGTGGTTCAGGCATGTAGTTAAGAAACTTAGGTGCTCTTAATACCACAGGAATGATATTACGTTGTACGTAAGCTTGGTTAGAGATCCATTCTTCAACGTTTTTACCATCAGGACCAACTCTACCAATCTTAGCAAAGTATCCGTTTTGTCCGCCATAACGTAAGTTAAGGGCTGGTGAATGACCAGCATAGACTTCTTCTTTGTTTAAAATAGCATCAGCAATTGTAGCCATTTGAATTCCTTTATATAATATTTTTTGTTAAACAGTATACCCATTGGGTATACCTTATTTATTAGATTCTACAGAATCTAATAGTGTGTTGTGTGTTGTTACTGTTCTAAATCTGACATTCTATAAACAGCAGTTTCATAAACCATAACACTTCTCATGTTATTTGCGTATAATTTATTTATAAGCTTCCAACTATAACCACGTTCTTTATCTGCTTCTGTAAATACTACTTCTGGAACTACAACAATTCTACCATCAAAGATATTTTTAGTTGCTTTATTAACATATGCTACGATAGCATCTGATAATTGTGCTTCAGTAAGGTCTGTTGCTCCAGTAAAGTTTCTCCAAGCATTATCAGCAATCTTAGTAACAGTACATACCGCAATAACTGTAAACCAGCTATTAAGTACTGATGTATCATCATCATATACTGTTTGGATAGCAGGGAAATGGTATTGTCTTCTATCATATGGTTGTGCCCATACAATTCCGTCATTCCATAGTGTTGGTTTAATACCAGCAGGAATAAATGATGGTTCAATATCTACCAATTCAGTAATAATGTTACCTGGCGCTCTATCGAATGCATATACACCATTCCATTTACCATTACCTGCACCCATAAACTTAGCTGATTTAATAGCAATTGAATATAGTAACGGAATTCTATCTCTCGTAGTATTATCTGCAAGCAGACCGGTACCAGCAACAACAATACCTCTAGCGACACTTGTTCCGAAGTAATCAGATTCAGGTGTTAATTTTAATCTGTTTTTAAGTGCTACCGCAATAGCTCTTTCATCAGAAAGTGGTAAGAATGATTCTCCGAGAGAAGCATCATGCGTAGATAATGCTACAGCAGTATCTTTACGTACAGCGATAAAGTTACAAATTTCTTCTTTAGTGTTTAAAGGGAATCCAGAATCATACATTACTGATTCAACGTTGATTGCATTATCCATAACTTCACTATCTGTGTCTAGATACTTAGCTAGTTCTCTTTCAACAAGAGTATTGAACATATCACTAGTTAAACTACCATCAGAACCACCTTTAAGGAATACTGGTGTAGTTAATGACATAGTAATCTCTTGTTGTTCAGGAGTTGTATTAGGAGTATCATCACTTCTAACAAATGTAAAGAAGTTAACACCTTTTGTAGATTTACCAGTTAAGAAGTTAAAGATATATCTTTCTTCAGCAGTAAGGTCAGCATCTGCTGTTAAGAAATCAAACCATGAAGAAGTAGCAGCATCATTACCGTCATTCCATACTTCAGGATCATTAGTAATATGAGGTGCTTCTTTTTCGATTAGCATTGTTAAAACTCTATCTAAATAATTCGTATAAACATATAATTTTTCATAATCCTCATATTCTAACGGAAGAAGTGGATCTGTTTCATTATACCAGTTTTGTAAGAAAACTGTTTCTAAATCAAATCTAGCTTTAGTAAGAGGATTAATTGCGCCTTCTTTAAATGTGAACTGTACATTTGGTTCGCCATAAAGTGATGGTTTAACAACATACTTACTATCAGTATCTTCTCTTTCAACAAGTGCTAATTTATAAGGTAATGATTTAGTAGCTTCGATAATATCTCTTTGTACTTCATCATCAGACATACTACCAATAGCGATACCTATATTATTATAAAACTCGCCTTTATATTTTGCTTTTAAATCAACAATTGGATACATAATAGATCTGTTTCCATCAGCATCAGACATAGTTCCTGATTTAGTTCTAGCAGCACCGATAGTCATACCGTTACGAATAAATGCTTCACCTACTTCAGTGCCTACTTGTACTTCTTCGATAATCTTATATTTATATCCAGGAATAGTAGGATTGTCTGCATCTACAGCATAATCATTTGTAGCAGGATCAATAACATACGAACCATCACTATTTCTTAAATAGTTAGGGACATCTGTAGCTAATACATCTAAGTAGATAGTTATATTAGATTCAGGGTTAGCGTCATCAGGAATCACACGTTGTAACATAATAGTATTTGCTGCACCAGCAAAACCAGTAATAAATCTAGTTGAATGGTTGTAATATTTGCTATCTTTATCAAATGTTTCTGTTCCATACATCAATAACATTGGAGCGCCAACGTTAGGCGTAGGAATTGTTGTACCTTTTCTAGCATAGAAGTATGCTTTAGGTAAATGTTGCGGAATCTCAATAGGCTCAGGAGTAACTACTCTTGTAGATAAATCATGAACACCAAGATTAATAACTTGTGGACTTGCGTTTACGAATAAACTCATATTATTTTCCTTTAGGTTTTATTTAAACATATTGCTATTGCTAGCACGCTATGTTAAGCGTTTTTTTTTACTCATACGTATAAGGATATGTAATATATCAATTAATATTACAAAAATTATACGTACATGTGTTTATAGGCTTCCTCGCCATTATTAACAGCGCCATATGTGTTACTTATAAGTAATATATCGCCATTATTTAATTTTATACTACTATCGTTAGCATGTAGATTATTGGTACCAGGGTCAATTAGTATAAAGTCTTGTTTAACTTTACTAAACAGAATAACAGCATCATCTTCAGTATTGTCTGGTTTATCTCTGCGATAAATAATGGTATCTCCATTAGATAATTTATCTGCTCTTAAAGAATGATCTCTAAATGATTCAGGAATAGATATACCTTGTGACCAAGTATTAGAACTAATATTATAAATATACGTGGTAGTATAACTGCCTCTACCAGGAACCACTAATAGTCTACCATTTCCAATGTCTACTAATGCAGCATTAATTAATGGATTATTTACAAAATCATCACTTTCTATACTATAACGTATAGTATTATTTATAACATCATAAAATCCTATGCTACTAGCATTATCTGGGTTAAGAAAAGCAATTGTTGTTTTATCTAAAGACACTACAGCATTATTATATCCTAACGGAACACTATTAATCCTTTTAATTGTATGTTTTAATATAAAACTACCTTCAAATGGATTATAGTCATATACCGCAAACATAGCAACATCATCAGTATTGTCATAATTATCTGTTAAAAAAATATTACCTTCTAACATTTTTCCATACCATGATTCAGTAGTATCATATAGTGATATTCCTGGAACATAGCTACGGTTAACACTAATGTTATCTTCTCCGTCATCTTTATTATAGATATATTCATATATACCATAATAAGTTCCTTCATCTACATAAGGAGCATATATTCTGTTATCAAATGTTTCGTATAAACTAGAATAAGGAATTATTTTATAAAATGGTTCAGATTTTCTAGGTATGATTTTATTTTCATATACTTTATCATTATCTATGAATTGTGTTCTGGTGCTATAATCGTTAGTATTCATATAGTATCTAACAATTTCATTTTTCTCATTAATTCTAACATAAAGTTCTATTACATATTCTCTATCCGGTAAAAGAAGATTTTTAGGTATAGTAACAATAGATACTTCACTACTAAATGTCTGTGTGTACAACACTGTGTCGCCATACATTGGTTTTAAATTAATCTTAGTAATACCAATAGGTAATGTAGGATCTATCTTACTAAAACGCAATACTAAATCAGTATATGGTTCTACATATTTTAAATTAGTAGTTATTTCAAAATTAGTACTTAGTATATCTTTATATGTAGATCCTATTTTAGATTCGATACCAGTAGCAGTTAAATGTATAGCCTCTACATATATTCCTGCTAAATTATCATAATCTAATAATGCTTTACTAACTGTTAATGAAGTCAAATTAGTTTCATCGTATAAGCTAACAAAAATAACTTCTTTATTAGCATTACGTATAATCCAATGTGTAGCAAAATGACTTTCAGCAGTTAACTTAGCTTCTCCGGTGCTAGCTATTAGATTAGTTTCATCTCCGCCAATATTCACAATAGGTGTAGCTATCTTAACTTCAGTATGTAATAATACACTTGTACTGTTATTATGATTACGCACAGGAATAGGTTCTGTCCAAGGTAAAACTGTTCCATCACTAAGTGTTCTTTGCGCTTGTGCGTAATACGTAACACTTGCTGGTATCGTTATATTGCTATACCATAGTGTTAACCATATTGTACTGTCTGTTATCTCCTCTAGAATATTAGTCATATCAATATCAGTAGCTATTCGCCAACTAGTACTTGTATGTTCTAATCCATCTATAGGATCCCATGGTCTAATTTTTAAACTAACCATATGTTCTCCTTAATAATTTCATCAACGAAATACTATTATCTGAATATACAGAGAAGGAGAACACATGTATAGAACAATAGCAATTATTGCTGGAGTACTACTTATAGTAGGTTCTATTTGGTACAAGATCAATAGTCTCAATAACCAAATAGAGGAATTACAGGTTAAATTAGAAAAATGCAGTAACCTGCACGATAAAACAAAACTTAAGTTAGCTCTTAAGGAATCTGAAATAAGAGGGTTACAGATAGCGATAGATAACAGAAATAAAGAGATAAACGATCTCCATAAAAAATATCTTAAAGTGCAATCTGAATTTAATGCTTGGAAAAAGAAACCTAAAGAAGTTAAATACAAATACATCTATAAAACAGTCGGTAAGTATGTTGATATGAAAAAACTACAAGATGGGTTGTGTAAAGATGGATTAGAACTTAATAAAGCAATATCGGAGATGAAATATGAAGATCTATAAATATTTGTTAATAACCTTTACTACATTACTTCTTATCGGGTGTTCTGATAAAAATCCTGAAGTAGAACACGATGTAGTTGTGGTTACAAAAATTAAGAAAGTTTACATTGAAACAGGATGTAAAGTACCTAAAATTAAATGTGACTTTAAGGGTGAAGGATTTGAGCCTACTATTAAGCTACTAGAATGTACGTCTTTACAAAAACATGTATTAGATAGTTTAAGAGAACAATCAGATAAAAATACCACAAGAGTAGAAGAAGAAATAATTAAACAATAAGTTATAGTAGAAGCCTTGGCTTCTACTATAACTACTTATTTTTTTAAATATATGTATGGTACATCATCACATTTTATAAGAAAATCATTTAGTTTAATAGTCTTATAGTCAACAAATTCATTTGGGACATAGTAACACTCCATCATTTTCTTATTGTATATAACTTTATAGAATCCTGTAGGTATGGTAATATTATTATTTAATTTTTTATAGCTACTAGTGTAATCTACTAAATTAATAACATTTACTTTCTCGTATAATCTAGCTAAATATCTTTCTCTTTCTTCTACTTTATACCATGAATACCTATTTACACTAGGTAACATAGGGACGCTATTTACACTTAGATAATATGTTAATTTAGACAGTATTTTATCATAGTCAAAATTTGCATCATTAGCTAAATGTCCTTTATGGTAGCCTTGTTTGTAATAATCAAAATTATGTTGTCTATACTCTTTAGGTATTGGACGATATACTCTCCAGTACCTACTTGAAACATAATTCTTTTTATCTATAAGATTACCATAAATAGTATAATCCACTTCTAAAGGTCCTCTATATCTATAGCTATAACAACTATTATATATTCGCATACGATAAAGATCATCACATTGTAAATTATTATATGTCTTTTTAAGATCTATACTTGCACCTTGTAGTGATATAAATAAAAATAATAAAAAATATATTTTACGCACTATTTATCCTTATGTAATAACTTATTCATTGTTTCTGTTATTTTTGTAGTATCCACGATAATATGTATAGGTATTTTTTTATCTTTTGCTTTATTATTTACCGCGTATTCTAAAGCTTTTTTGTAATTAGTCTCATCAACTTCAATACATCTTCTTCTATAATTACCATTCATATTTCTTCTATAAGTTATGTAGAATTTACCTTCATGCTCTTTTAATTCGATACCCTTATATCCCGTAGTTGATTCTGGGTCATCGGTAACTAAATAACTTGCCCATGCAAATTTTAAAGCATCTTCTAAAATACCTTTATTACCAAAACCCTTTCTGAGTTTAAATAATCTAGTTGTTTGTTTTTTTAAATTATGACTGTAATATCTAATAGATACGCCATTAGATACCTTTTTTAACCTAGCAGGCAACTCTTTATTTATACCATAAAAATCATATGTATCTTTTAAATTCACTCTTATTCTCCTGTTAACTGTAACTAACTTAATAGTTCACTTAAATAAGTTGTTTATTATATGAGATAGAATCGATATTCTGTAACTAACGCAATTCATATATTCTAAATATTTACGACTTATTATGCACATGCATCGTATTATAATCTTTTACATTTTATATACGGATTCTGTCTAAGTTAGTTACAGTTTAATTTACAATAAAAAAAACACGTCGAGCTGGACGATAAACGGAGCAACTAATTCACGATTAGTTACAACATCTTTGCCTGTGTTGTTGTTGGTACGTGTTCTCCTTCGAGTTTTTTTTTTGATGACCTCCTTAAGAGTTCATGGATGGAGTGATGACCCATCCTTTTTATCGATAGTGTATCGCGCTACACTATCGTATGCTGACCAAATTTCCTTCTTTGGACACATATTATAACTAGTATACCTTAGGGTATGCTGGTTATATTTTTGACCGCACTTACTATTTTGAGGAGAATAAATATGATAATAAAAAAATTAATACTTTCTGGTTATAAAAGAATGTTTTTAAACAATATAGAAAAGATAGAGTATACTCCTGAAATGCCTATTCAGATATTATTAGGTGGTAACGGTAGTGGTAAGTCTTCATTATTAAGAGAGCTAACTCCGTTACCGGCAGACCTTAAAAAAGACTATAAAGAAGACGGATACAAACAAATAGAGATTACAAATAACAATAAAGAATATTTAATTACTTCAGGTGTCGTTGGTAAAGGGAAACATAGTTTTAGAGTTAATGGAGAGGAACTTAATCAGGCAGGTATACGTAAGATACAACTACAGTTAGTAGAAGAACATTTCGGTTTAACACCACAGATACACGAAATACTTTTAGGTAATGTTTTATTTACTAACATGTCTGTTAACGATAGGAAGAAATGGTTAAGTATGATTTCTAACATAGACTATAGTTACAGCATCAATGTTTTTAATAAACTTAAATCAAGACATAGAGATATATTGGGTGCTATAAAAATAACACAAAATAAGCAACTACAAGAAGATATTCGGTTACTATCAACTGATGATCGAGTTAAGTTAAAAGAAGATGTAAAAGCTCTTAAAATGATGCTCACACACATACTTAATATTAAAAATAATAACATAGAGAAATTACCAGAGATAGATATTGTTACGCTTAATAAAACATATATATCAAAAGCTAAAAATATATTAAAAGAGTTAGAAGCTTTAGAAAATAAAGATTTAAATCACCTAGAAACAATAGTGTTTAAAACTGAAGCTAATATTAAGGCACTGGAAGAGAAAATAAACTCTCTTAATAAACAAATAATAGAGATAAAAAAGATATCCACTACTGGTGTTACCAATACAGAATTAATAGAGTTAACAAAACAAAGAGATGAAATAAAGAAGAAAATAGTGGAATTAGAACAAATCAATACATATGGGTTTGATTTAAGAGAAATACAAAGCATAGCTAATAACTTCAATTATCTCTATAGTGAATTTATTAGTATGTTAAGTAACCTTACTGATTACGAGGATATATATTACAGTACGGACGAAGAAGAAAAGTTAACACTTAAAGTAAACAAGCTAAAAGAAAATGTAGATGGTCTGCATAATTTACTTATTAAATTAAAAAATGATAAGCTCCATATGGAAGAACATCTTAAACAGGATAAAGTAACTTGTGACAAGTGCGGCAATAGTTGGTACCTTAACTACAATAAACAAGACCATATTAATATTGTTAGAAAAATAGAAGAAGTAAGTACTAAGTATGAGTTACTTAAAAAACAATATGAAGAAGAGATAGTTATTTTAAATAGGTTATTAGAAAAGAAATCCGTTATCAAATCGTTAAGACTTTATATATCTAATAATAAATCATTATTAAATGTTTTTAAAGTAATAATTAATGGTTTAGATATACAAAAAGATGTTTCGCAAATAATCAGTAATGCCAATGAGGTAAATTTAGTACTTAATAGATTAAAGGATTATAATAGATATCTCGATAAGTATAACGAGTTAAATAACAAGTTAACTATTATTAATTCAAATAACGAATTAAAGAAACAATATAGTGAAAAGTCATTGGATGCATTAGAAAATGATTTAAGTAAAGCTATCCATGAAAAATATTCTTTAGAGAATAAACTTATTAAGTATAAAAAACAACTAAATTCGTTACAAGAATTACAAACAGTTTATAAAAAATTAGTTAGTATTAGTAAATACCATAGTAAAGAATTAAAGATTAGCATAGAAGAATTAAGAAATGAGAAACTTAATGAATTAATAGAATTTCTTAATTTTGAAATATCTACTATAGAGAAGAAACTAAGAGATAGTGATATTGTGGAGGATAGAATAAAGATTATTAATAAAGAATTAGAACAGTATAAAGAGAAAGAGAAAATACTAAAACTTATGGTTAAAGAACTTAGTCCTACAGAAGGACTTATAGCTAAAAGCATCAATAGTTTTCTTAATGTTTTTATAAGCGAGATTAATAATATCATTAACAGCATTTGGAGTTATGACATGACCTTATTACCTTGTGTTGTTAGTGAAGGTAATGATTTAGATTACAAATTTCCAGTATTAGTAAATAACGATGAGACTATTGCTGATGTAAGTCTTGGTAGTAGCTCTATGAAAGAGATAATAGATTTAGCATTTAAAATAGTATTCATGAAGTATCTAGGGATTATAGGTGCTCCATTAATACTAGATGAATTTGGTAAAACGATGGACCCTGTACATAGAATAAATGCTTATGAGGCTATCGATAAATCATTAAGTAATATATTTGAACAAATATTTATCATATCACATTTTGAAAGTATGTATGGTAGATTTGCTAATGCTGACGTATCTGTATTATCTACAGAGAATCTTATCCTAGATAAAAAGATAGAGTATAATAAAGTACTTAAGATTAATAACTAGTATGAGCTATAGCTCATACTAGTTACAATTTGTTTTGATGTAATCTTCTAATTTAGTAATTACTATTTCTCTATCATCTAGTAACTCTTTTGTTTCTTTATAAAGTGTTCTATATGATTTATTTACAGTTGCTCTATTTTCTAATAAATTAGTATATAGCTTATCATCTTCTTTAGAGACGAGTTTAACTGCAGAAGCTAAAACTACTTCTATTTGTGATTCAACTCCTAGGATATCATATACATCTTGCTTAATAACCTCTTTAAGTGTGTCTAGGTTCTTAATAACAGGTAGTGAACCCAAATGTATAGCTAAGATTTTATCTTGATATCTAACCCCTTCTACTTTAGGTATAGAAGTAATTCTATTAGCAGGAACATAATAATAGTTACCTGCTTCAGACAATAAGACAACTATTGGTATATTGTTGTCTACATCGTATTTATAATCTTCTTCAGTCAAACCACTAGCAACATAAATACCTGCTAAGGGATCTTCTTCGCTATTTACTAAATCACTAAGACTTCTTACAGAGGTAACTGTATATTCTAAATCTTCTTTTAAAAGAGTATCAAATGGTTCTTTAAAACTAAAATTTCCTTTAGTGTTTATAGGTGGTATAAGTATTTCTAACATAATATATCCTTATTATTAATTTGGTGGTGAAGTAGGTCTACCTAAGTTACCAGTATGTTGATGTGTGTTATCTATAGCGATACCATCATGTTTAATAGTGCCTCCATTAATATCAACTGTACTTGTATTCAATGTTCTGCTTGTAGCAGTTAACGTACTGCTAGTAGTACTGTGTTTACTAGTAGTACTGTTAATAGTATCATTTTCACTATTAAGAGTGTAATTTTTAGTATTAATGGTAAAGTTCTCGCTATTACTAACTATATTAGGTGCATTCATTTCAATATCTTTGTTAATAGTTATCGTTAACTTATCATTAGCACTATCTAACTCTATTTGATTATCTTTACCGTCTATAATAGTGAAAATACCATTCTTAGTGTCAATATCAATATCATAAGTAGTTAACTCACCATCACTAGCATCAGTATGTAATCTTATTCTTTTATTAATGGTATCTATAGTAAAGTAATAAACAGCATTAATATCTCCTGCTATACTTCTTTTATTAGAGAATACATAAGTAGCTTTTTCTAATTTACGTTTATCTAACTCATTGTACATATTAGTCCAGAGATAGATATCGCTATTAGCGTATCTCCAAAGTATAACTGTTTCACCTTTACAAAGATTAGGCGCTGTTAATCTATTGGGTTCCATTAAATTAAACCATTTAGCTCTAACGGTATAACCTTTTTGTTTAATAGTTTTTTCTATCTTATTATCATTGTCAATATTTTCATTTTCTTCTAAAACACTATCTGTTAAATTTCCTGTTATGTCAGTAATGTCTTCTATAGGTACTACATTTAAAAAAGGATTATCTTCCACATAATCCTCAGCAACGTAACCTAACGAATAAATACGTAATAGGCTTTTATCCATTATATTCTCCTTCACATTCAATTAACTGAAACTTAGGAGAAATATATGAGTAAAGAATATAATAAAACAGATATAGGGTTAATTAAGCCATTAGATGCTCTTAAAGGCTATAACTTAGCTAAGGGTAGGTATTACGTCAATACTAAAGGTGAAGTCTTTTTAAAGAAGAGTAATGGTACATATCATAAAATGAAACCATTCATTACTAGAGATGGTTATGTAGAGTATGTACTCTTAACTAACGATAATAAAAAGAAACATGTACAAGCACAAAGATTAGTAGCTTTATCATTCATAGCTAATAAAAAGAATAAACCACATGTTAACCATAAAGATGGTAATAGACAAAATAATAACGTTACTAACTTAGAATGGAATACTATTAGCGAAAATGCTAAACACTCATACGATAAATTAAATAAAAAACCTTGGAATAAAAAATAGATATAGATAGATAAGCTAATATGCTTATCTATCTATTTATCTGTAATATCTTTCTTATGTTTCCACTTCTTAGCATTCTTAGCAAACAATGCTCTCTTTCTAGTTTTAGGATTCTTACTCTTTAATCCTAATTCAATACATTCATCAGTTACACCATCAAACCCTTTACGCTTACACCATTGTGTAAACTTACCTTCATTCTTTTCATCTATATGTATCTCTTCATTACCTATAGCTAACCAATCTTTTACAGTATTATACATGATATTATTCCTATTATTATATTTGATATTTAATAGCTTAATATATAAATAAAAATTATAACCTATTCTATTTTAATGATTATTTATTTATATATAGGATTATTTCACCCCTCTAACTACAACACAGTGTAGTGATTCTGCTTCTATCGTATCCCTTCTTCTCTCTCCTGCTCTCTCTTCCCTCCTATCCCCAGGAATCCTGTCCTGGTCATCAGTCGGTTGAGTATCACTGCACTTGCGAGTAGCTGTTCATAATGAACGAGGTAACGAACCCATACTATATAGATTATCTCTATACATATCAAATTGGAATAGGTTCTCTTGCTGTCTTTTAAACTATGGGATTTATACCATGCTAAGATACTACTATTCATATAATAACATTTAATTAATTATTATTTATATTTCTAATTCTTTATAAACATATATTATTAAAATAGATGTAATACTAAACTACTACTTATCTATAACAATAAAAAACAGGAGTAAACAATGGGTACTAAAATAGAAATATTTGTAAATGAAGGTAATAGTCAGGTTACTGTAATAACTGAAACAGATGTAGTTAACGGTAATGATGTAAAAGAGGTAGTAGTTGATGATAGTGGCGTTAATAAACTTAAGATTGAATTAGATAATGCCTTAAGCACTATAGAGAACTTAGTTACTAAGATAGACGATTATCAAGATACACTTGAAACGCTATTAGAAGAGCATGAAAAGACTTTAGCTCTTAAAGATATACACATTAGAGCTTTAGAGAAAAAGATAGAAGCATTGACTAGCGAAGAAGATATTGACGATGTTGAAGTGGTTGAAGAAGTTACTGAAACTAAAGTAACTAAAAAGAGAATGAAGTTTGAAAAGATAGGCGAATATTCTCGTAAGCCTAAAATAGAGTTAAGCAATGAAGAGTTAGAAAAAGCATATCGAGACCATTTGAGAGGTGTTAACTTAGCGGAGATAGCTAGAACATATGGTGTGAATAGAGTAACTATAAGCAAAATGATTGCTAAGTATGCTCTTATGAACCATAAATCTTGTAATCTATATAGTATAGAAGATACTAACATAACATTATCACGTATTGCTAAATGGGTGAATATGATAGATAATGGTAAAAAATACAGAGAGATAGTAGAAGAAGACGGAGAATATAGTGCAGCACATATCAATAACTATGTTTACGTGTATGGCGACTATATAAAAGAACTTATGGAAAAAGGAGAATTATAATGAGAGGATTACCAGGGATTGTAATGAGTGTAGCTGTATCAATTGCGTGGCTAGCTACATATATACCTTTTGTAACATATGTCGGTGCCGCTGCAGTAACTATGTCTATCGCATGGTATCTAGTTAAATTAACCAAATAAGGATAAGTTATGGTTATTAAAAGAAACCAATACGGGTATCCTGTAGTTAAACTACAGGAAGCAGCCAGAGAATTGGCTAATTATGATTTAGAAGTAGAACCTTCTAGAATAGAACGATTACAGAAAGAATGTAAACGTTATTTAAATAAAATCTTTAAAATACGAAAGGAAGAGTATGGCAAATAAATTAAGATTAATTGGGTGTGGTGGCGCTGGTTGTCACTTAGTGAGTGAAGTAGGTACTATGTTAGGTGCGTTAGGTGAAGGTTTTTGTAATGTTGAAAAACACTACTTGGATACATCTACTAACAACATCAGTGATGAAATGAGACAAGATGGTAAATTTTTCCATATCACTAGCAAAGATTTTACTAAAGACGAGTTAAGTGGTAGTGGTGCTGAAAGAAGAACAAATGCTAGTGATATAGTTGCTAGTGTAAAAGACTTCTTAGATAACAATGGTATCAAAGAGAAAGAGAATGGTGTTTTTAACATAGTTATTGCTTCTCTTAGTGGTGGTTCTGGTTCAATCATCATGCCTACTATTTTAAAGAATATGTTGTTAAGAGATATTCCTACTGTAGTAGTAGCTATCGGCGATAGCACTAATGGTCTATCTGCTATCAATACTTTAAACAGCATCGCTACGTTACACAATGTAGCTAAGCAGACTAGCAAACCTATTAGTATTATGTATGTTAACAATGAATCATTCATGCAAGGTAATACCAATGAAGCTATCGCTAATGCTAATAAGAGTATCTTCAATAGTCTTAGCGCGTTATCGTTATTCTTATCAGGCGAGAATGAATCAATTGACAACCAAGATATGATTAACATCATTGACCAAAGTAACTATAAGACTATCAAAATCAAGCCAGGTCTTTATAGTTTGAATATCTACAGTAAAGAAGTTATCCTTCCTGATAACTGTGTACCTACTGTAGCTAGAACATTAACTGTTAATGGAGTATCTCCGGATATTAACTTATCATTGTTACACCATAAAACAGGAACAATTCTTGCTGAAAATGCAATTAATATTTACAAAGAACATGTACCTATTCATTTAGTTACATTTGTAAACTTCTTCACACACGAAGAAACAAGACTTAAGAAATATACTGATAGTATTTATGATGCAATGCACGCTATTGAAGTAAATGAAGTTAGTGGTAGTTCAGAGTCTGAAACAACTGATGATGGTTTAGTATTTTAACAACAGCTGCAGGAGGTTATCTCCTGTGGTTGTATTGTTTTTTTACTTACCTCAATTGTATGAATATACGGGAGGAACAGTATGGTTAAAGACAAAGTATTCGTAATAGATGGCGAGATATCTCTGCACATTTTAAGTGGCATAATTAACAAATATAGCAATGATACTATGTTGGTTAATGAACGTATTTTGCCTAAATACTTATTACACACTATGTTAGTACATGAATTACAATATAGTTTTGGCAATATAGTAATAGGTCCCGGTAATAGTTTGTTATTAGCTAATATGGATTTAAATAGTTTTATAGTTAAATATAAAAATGAGTTAAGTAATATTAACTTATGGTTATTGGCTAGAGAGATTAATGGCAGTATTAACTTTGAGTTAAAACACAATCATTTTTCTACAAATAGTTTATGTATTGATGTACACATTATAGGTAAAAATATACATGTAAATGTATCTTTAGAAGGAACAGACCTTGGATGATAAAAAATATATTTTAGATATTGAATTTGAACTCAATTTTATGGAAAATATTATACGTAAGTATATGGGGTACACTGAAGGTAGTCTTTATGTGAAAGGATATAGATATCCTCCGGTTGAAAGAAAAATGTTAGATTATTATACTAGCAAGAATATGGTATCAAATGAACCTTTTCACCCGATTCATGCTGCTGAGATTATGCGTATATATGTATATTATCATATGTGTGAGATTTCAAATTATCCAGAGTTAATTCTAGATAACCCATTATTAGATAATGAGCACAAAGATAATATTGAATCTATTTATTATGGGTTAAATAGAACCAAACATATAGTAGATGATTATATTTGTGCGTACATACCTAATGTGAGTGCTGAAGATTATCAACATTTAATACGGTTTATGGATGCTATTATACTCAAGTATGATTATGTGTTTAATGGAAACATAGATAAATCATTAGATATAGATATAGATACAAATGAGTTTATTCTTATATTCAGAGATCCTATTATTAAAATAAGGTACGATGAAGCAATGAGAATTAAAGAGAATGAAAGAATAGTTAAAGAATTAATGGAAGAAGGAAAAGAAGATGGATACACCACCAATTAACAAAATGTTAAGTAGTTTGATAAATAGCAATAGTTATAATATTTCTCTGTATAAAATAGATGCTAATTCACTATTTCCGGTAGACCCATACATTGAGATTACTGGAAATAGTGAACCTGCGCCTAGATTAACAGTTAAATTGATTAACGCTATTTTAGAATCGTTTAGTCTATACGGGATTAAAAACCTTAAAGAGCTGAATAATTCTATTTCTGTTATGTTAAAACTGTCTAATGAAACAAAGATAAAGTTAGATATTATATTAGTAGAATATTATGTGCGTTTTTCTAAGTTAATGGATACACACCTATATGAATTTATGTCATTACATAAAACAAATACTTTAGAAGAACTTATCATGCATACTAAGTTCTCGTATGTTTCGAGTATTGATATACATTTGACTAACACTACTGATAAATATTCATTTGGTTACAATGTAATTATAGAAGTAGATGCTTATTGGAGAAAATAATGACTAAAAGAGAAAACGGTGAAATACGTAGTGATGTAAAAGTAGTTGACCTTAGTGAACTGAAGCCTTATATCGGTGCATTATTTCCTGGTACTAAACTAGAATTAGCTATTGTTAGGTTTTATGCTAGAGTGGTAGATAACAAAAGAAATGCTTTAAGAGATATAGTTAATTATATTTGCAATAAGATTTATGGTACACAAAATGTAGAGTATAGTTATAGTGATTTAACAGAGAGAGTAAATGAAGATACTTTTATAAATATCTTCTTTAGATTCTTTTTCAAATTAGAAACTATACTATTACAACAGGCACCTCCTAGTGTTGTTAATATCTACTATAAACAAGTAGTAGATTTAGATAACTTAGTTTTTAAATTCAGATATACATATGCAACAAGCAATACCAATAGAGCAAGTTGACCTATACTCTAAGTATAGTGAAGATTTAGCTAGGAATCTTATTGAAAATAATAGTGTACCTAAAAATATATTGATTTATCCCGTTAGTAAATACATACAAATGTTTAAAACAATAATAGCTAATCTAAATTTAGACATAGAGACAGAAGAGATGATGGTTAACTATTTTAAAGTATTGATGGAATACACTATTAGTAATTATTCAGATTACTTAGATACTCATTCTGATAAAGAAGATGTGGTCTCTATGATAGTGCAGAATCTGGATACCGAGATACTTAACAATAATGATTTTAATCCGGATATTATTTACAATATCTTATTTGGTAATGATGAAGAGCAAGACCCAGGAGTTACTAACTTAAGAGATTTGTTAAATATCATTCCTATAGAAATACTTGTAGAATTAGAGACCTTACTTAACTGGGGTAGATATGAAATGCGTCCATATAGATGGAATAATATGATTAATCATGAATCAATACATATACTTGTAACTGATCCAGATTATTATGATGAGGAGTATTAATGCCCGATAATAGCACCAATGTAATTTTGCCCAATATCGATTTGCTTAGACTGTTATTGTCTAGACTAAGTGAAAATTGTAATAGTATACAAGTAGCTGAGTTAGTAGAGGGAATATTGTCATATGCTAGAAATTTAGTTTACAACATATACGATGATGACGGAGCTACTAATGAGTTACGTAAGGCTATTATGAAATGTAAACCACAAAGTATGGATATTGAAGATATGGTCTATATGTGTGATGATATAGCTAAAAGGTATCTTACATACTTAACTACATCAGGAATACTTAATGACATTATTTATGTTGTAGAAATTACAGATACTAATGTTGTTATTAATACAGATAAGAAAATGGAGCACCTATCAGTAAGATAGGGTTCTATTTTTTTTTTTACTTCTTTGAAGAACTTAACATAAGGAAATACTATGGCTGATACCTTTAGCATTAATAAAGTATATAATTTTAACACACTAGCTCCGTCTATACTTGGTAATGATTACCAGACAATGAAAGTAAAGGCAATGATGTCTTCAAATGAAGCTATCAAATATAGAGATATCTATACTTTACATAATAATCTTTTACCGGTTATTACTGGATTACCACAGAATTTAGAAGATTGTGTATATATCCTATTCGAGAACAAAGATGGTGTAGAAATGGTTCTTGCTTTAGAGTACATTGATCCATTTACTGTAGTAGAAGTAGTTACTACCAATATACGCATTGAAATATTTGATACTAATACTGAAGATATATCTGTTTTACGTTCCCGCTTATTAGAACTAGGTTATAACGATTTTAAAATTAGTACCTTTTAATATACTTGTTACCAGTTGGTAACAAGTATAGTTTTTTGACCTCATTTAATTTAATAGACGAGGAGTAAACATGGAAAATAAAACACCTATGATATTTAAAAAAAATGATAATGAATATACGTTATTAACAAATACAGTAGCTACCTATATGAAACAAGCAGCAGCTTATGTTGCTAAAATGAATAATATATCAATTGAAGAAGCTACTAAACTTGTAAAACAAACTGTTAAAAAATCAGATATCAAGAATCCAGAAGTAAAATATTATACTAAAGATCATAACGGAGACACGTATCAAGAGACCAATAAACTTAGTAACTACGTAAAAGAAACTATTGAATCTGGTGAGATTATTGTTCCGTCATTTACAACATATGTACACCCTACTGTTAAGAAAAGTTTACACGCGGAATTCTTACAAGATAATATTAACAAACGTAAAGAAGACAAACACAAAGCTTTTGTATATAAACAAGAAAATAACCCAGATATGTTTTTGTACTATAATACATTACAGAAAACTAGAAAGATTTTTAATAACTCATTATCTGGAGCATATGCGGCTAAAGGAACTATACTTTATAATGCAAGTGCGCATTATACATTAACTAGTATGACTCGCTCAGTTACCAGTATCGGTAATGCTATTACTGAAACAATGGTAGCTAGCAATAAACACTTTAAAGATTTTGAAACTACAGTTAATTATATAACAACTGTTATTACTACATACGAAAAAGATAGATTCGTTAAAGTACTTAAAAAGTATAATCTTCATTTACCTACTCCTGAAGAAGTACATAAACGGTTATTATTAAGTACAAAGAAATACTGGGAATCTATAAAGTATGAGGGTAAGATATTAGACTATCTTAAAAAGTTATCTAAAGTAGAGTTAGCAGCAGTATTATATACTAACGATATGAATGCTATTAAAGATCATAATGATGAAATGATGAGAACATTTATAGGTACTCTTAGCAAACGATGTACTAGTGGTAGTGAAGACAATATTAGAGATATTAATAATTCACCTGAAGGAGTTATGAACTTAGTTTATCATATTTGTGCTCCTGATATTAAAGGTATGAATGTAGATTTTAAAAAGATGGCAGGTACAGAAACACTCAATATTTTAGCTAGTACAGCTAGAAATGTTACTAAAACACTTATAGCTTATAGTGACTTTATTAGAGCTTGTTTTATTACTAAGATTATGCCTCCTACTATAGCACATATTAAAGATATGTTTAGAGAAGCTATTGTATTATCAGATACAGATAGTACTTGTGGTGCTTATGATAAATGGATAGAATGGTACTTTGGTAAGATAGTATTTAACGATGAAGCAGTAGGAGTTAGTGCTGCCGTTATGACTATTACCACACAAGTTATTGATCATTATTTAAAAATGTTTACATCACACATGAACATACCTCCTGAAAATAGAGACCTTATTAAAATGAAAAATGAATATTTTTGGGATTTATTTACATCTACTAATGTTAGTAAACACTACTTTGCTAATGTTAGAATACAAGAGGGTTCTGTATTTGCTGTACCAGATTTAGAACTTAAAGGAGTACACCTCATTGCTTCTAAGGTTAATAAAGAGATTAGGGATATAGCTTATGGTATGATTGACTATATTCATACTACATTAAGTTCTGGTGGTAAAATCTCTCTAAATAAAATGGCTACATTAACAGCAGATACTGAGAGAAAGATTATAGAAGACATTAAGAATGGTAAGACTGATATATTTAAATTAGAGAAGTTAAAAGAAGAAAGTGCCTATAAGTTAGATAGAACTAAGTCACCTTATATACATCACTTATTATGGGAATATGTATTTAAAGATAAATATGGTGACCCTGGAGAACCTACGTATATGGTTGTCAATATACCCACTACTTTATCTTCTAGAAGAACAACACAAGAGTATCTTGATAAACTAGAAGATAGAGAGATAGCTGAACGCTTAAGAACATTTATGGACAAATATAAAAAAGACAGTATTGGTTCATTTAGAGTTCCTTTAAATATTGTAGCCGGAAAGAAACTACCTGAGGAGATATATCAAGCAGTTAACTTTTATAAAGTTGTTACATCTAATTTAAATATCATGTACCTAATTCTCGAATCTTGCGGGTTTTTTAGAAAACCAGATATGTTAGTATCTGAAATGGGTTATTGATTGAATTCAATAATTAAAGGATCCGTATGGATGCAGTATTAGATAATGGTACACAACAATTAGTTTATGAGCTACTTAAACTAGTTATGGGTCTAGTAGGTTTAGTCACTACTTATTATGTTAATAAATGGCTAAACACTAATGCTACGGCTAAGAAGTATGAGTTAGATAAAATCATTACTGAAAAAGCAGTAGAAGACGCAGTTGTTTATGCGGAAAAGAAAGGAATGGAATACGGATTAAAAGGTATTAAGAAAAAAGAATTATCTTTAAAATACCTTGATGATGTAAATCCTGAACTTATAAGTAAATATGGCGATAAATTAGATGTAATTATTGACCGTAAAGTAGCAGAAAGATTAGCTAAAATATAACTACTAGGACATTAGTCCTAGTAGTTATACTACATTGATTTTTTGTAGATATTAGAAAGAATATTTTTATACTCACTATACATAACTATGCCGCATGATTCTAATGTACGCAATAATGTTGGTAAATTAGTTGTTATCTCTTTAACATATTTACTAACAACATAAACGTCTTCTTTTTTACCAGTGTTTAGTTTAGTTTCCATAGAACTCTTTATTTTATTAAAAGAGTTATCTATAGTATCTAATACTACTGTTTCTTTTTTAAGAAAACTATTAAGTTCTTTAAGATTGTCAAGATGTTTAAGTAAGAATTTATTACTGTATTCAGTAGGGTAAATGCTCACTAACGTTTTATTATACGGTGCTACACTTATATCGTTTGTTATTGGGTTATATAAACGTATATTTTTATTATCATAGCCCAATACATATTTGTGTCCATTATTATCATCGATAATATTACTTAAATTCGCTAATATTTTAGCTAATCTCATATCGTTATCATAGTTAGTAGCTACTTTACTTTTAAAGTAATCTTTATACGGAACATAACTTATTTCATCTTTATTAAGTTCTTTAGCAATATGTTTAACATAACTATCCGTAGTTAAATAAATATCTTTTTTAACATCCATTAACTTAGTAAAGAAATAATTAAGCAATTCTAACTTATCTTGTTCACTTATACTAGAAAGAAATTCAGGCAATACTATTTCGATTTTATCAAAATCATAAAGTCGTTCAGTAGCTAACTTCTGTTTTAAATCAGAAGACATTTTTTCTACATCATTATTATTAGTAATGATTAATTTGTATATCTTCTTAATATATTTAACGACTTTCTTCCAGAACTTAGAAAAGAATTCTTTTATAGTTTTAATAATTTTATTTACAAATTCACTAATACCTTCTGTGGTAAGCTCTACATCTTCATTATATCCTAACTTAGACTTTGTTACCTCTAAAGTGTTTCTAACAGTATTAAGGTCATCTATGTTCTCTGTAGCTACCAATATATCTTCTAATGATTCACATGCAGTAGTTAATACTTTACTATCTTTTAAAATTGAATCTAAATCCTTATCTATCATATTGTGTTTCCTATCATAGATTTTACAAATCTAGCCATTTGGTCACCGTTATTAATAAATGCAACTTCACGCCATGTAGTATTTAAGTATTCTTGGTATTCTTCTTCAGCAGAACTATAGTTGTCTATAATATCCTTAATAACACCTAATTCATGTCCACCGTAGATATATCCTTTATCTAGTTTAACAATAGTGCTATTGTAGACATAAGATTTAACTGCTAAGATACATAGTTTACTAAATGCGTTATATGAACGAGGATTAATGTTTTCCATATTAGGAGAGTTCTCTACAACACATCTTAAAATACCATTAACTAAATGTATTGTTGGGTCTTCTATAAGTACTACGTTATCAGCAATTAATTCTAACCTACTAGTCTGTACTACTGTTTCAGTATTTAAGTTATTCATCATATTCATACTAGCACTCAATGCTCCAGGCATTTCATTATAGTTAGTACTTCTAGTATAGATTACATTACTTACTAACGACAATACACTAATAATGCTAGCACCATTAGTTTGTTCTTTAGGTACTTCAGCTATAAACTCTCTGTTACTTAAATAAGAAATACTACACATGTTTAAATCAACTCTTGTTTCAATACCACCAACAAGGTTACAATCTACCATAACTCTTGGTCTTATGACTGCTGATAATATTCTATCATCAAGACTTAACATACTGTTAAGTTGTTGATTCAATTCCTGAAAAGCTATAGTTAATACTTCAGGTGGTATACTAAATTTTATATCTACTAATGCTTTTTGTACTGCATTCATACTTACTCCTTATCTTTTACCTACAATAGATTCTATATAATCTAATTGCATCTGTAATTCTGTATCAATAACAACTTCATGTTGTAATTTGGATTCTAATGTTTTAGAACGTTCTATTTGTTTTATCTTCGCAGGTAATCTAGTTAATTTATCTTTATTTCTTTTTATACCTTTTTCACCAAGCACTAATAACGTATAGTATATGGTAGGTATTCTAGAAACAAACAAAACCCATTCTGATTGTTTAGTAAAGTAATCTTTTCTTATCTGTAAAGCTTGATACATATTATCATTTACTATAGTTGGTATAGTTTTATATAATTGTATTATGTCGATATTGGTATTCTTGACATCTTTAATAACTTTTTTAAGAATGTTATCTATTCCTTTACTATAGTCCAATACATGAAATGGATGATTAAATTTATTACTCTCTATTTTAAATCCTTGTAGTAAACTATTAAATCTATTATAGATAGCTAAATCTAACATGTTGTCTAGCATATTAGGTAATACGATTTGTGATATAAATACATTAGGGTTAATACCCATATCGTTATCAATACGCTGTATAGCCCAATATTTATATTGTAATAACATTAAGTTAATGTCTATAGTCATTACATGCAATACAGGAACAATATAATCATTATTATTAAAAGGTATGTTCATACTTAAGTCAGTATCTTCAGTATAGATTACTCTTACTGCTGGTATATCTATCCAGTTATCTTCAATATCATATGGATCTAAGCCACTATCGGTATATAACAATATCTCTTTACTATTATTTCCGAAGAATAAGTTATCATGTATTTTCCCGCTGTGTAGATTACTAACTATATCAAATTGTTTAGATAATAATTCTGATGAAGCTGTTACTATCTTGTAGTATTCATAATTATCTAGATACACATTAGGAGCTAATAGTGTGATGATTCTATTTAATATGTGTCTGTTATCTACAGCTCTATCTTTATTACGATAATATGTTTTTATAGTATCAAGTTCTTCTAAATATCTGCGTTTGATTAAGTCAAATCTACTATAGTGTTTAATAGGGAATTGTGTAGTATCGTTGTTGTTGGTAAATAGTTTAAACAAGTTTCCCCCTTTCTATAGTTAAAATTTCAATTAAGAGCATAGCTTATAGAGAATAGTATACTTTAAAAAACTTTTGAAGAGTATGTATATTAATGATATGTTATATCCAGTGTGCTTAGGTACACTGTATTATAGAGTTTGATGTCGTAACATTCTGACATCTATATATAACAGGTCGATAACATCTTAAATAAGTGTGTTTCAAAAATATTTGAACATATATTATTTAAGTAGACCAACACGGTCATCAATGTGTTGTCGACAATACATAAACAAAACACAAGGAGAATTCACATGGCAATTCATGACGAATCAACAAACACAACTCAGGCTGGTACTACACCAAATTTCGATACAACTGCAAATGCTAGAACAACATCACAATCTAGCACTGATAATACAGTAAACAAACCAATGGTTGGTTTCGGTGTAAACCCTATCTTTACAATGGCTGCAAATACAGGTTCTGAATATACTAACAAGATCGCTAATGGTCTTATCGAGGTATACAAATCTCTTCCTGAAACTGAGAGACCAAAAGTAAACATTCTTGATAAAGAAGTAATCACAGGTCTTGCTTACTCTACTATCGTTATCTCATTAAGAGCAAATGATATTGTAAACTACTACCTAGTTATGTTAGAGTCAACTGGACGTGAACCAATGACTGCTGCAGACATTATGGCAGAAGTAAATAGTAAACTTATGGCTACTAACCAAGTACCATTTATCTATACTCCAGATGACGCTATCGATGAAGTACTTCACGATAAAGCAAGAGAAGCATTACATGCAGAGTATAACTTAACTAAGTTCTCTTCTGTAGATGGTCTTGTTGTTCCTGATGTACAACATGATGATACACAAATGATCATTCGTATCGCTTCAATTGGTTTTAATGCATGTAGAAGTGAAAAAGCACTTATCGAAGGACAAGCTGAAGACCTTAACATTCGTGTTGCTAAAGCTCAGTCACCGAACATGCTTCTTAAGATTGAGTCAAACCTTCTTAAACAAACAACAAAAGATGAAGTAGATAAACCAGTTAGAGCTGATTGGCAAATTGAGTTAGCAGCTGTAGACACAACAAACAATGTTACATCTCTTAACTTACAAAATGCTAAAATCACTTTAACTAAGTCAGCTGGTTTCATCGATGCTATTCCTACAGCAATCAATGTACCAACAACTCCAGGTATGCCGCCAGTACAACAAATCAGACTACATCCACATGTAATTATCGATTCTGATGCAGTGTTCGCTACTACTCCTGGTTATGCGTTACTTGGACTTATCTCTTCATTAGTTATGACTAACAATGATATGTGGGTTGCTGCACTTATGCCTTCAGATTCTAAGAAAGGTGTACGTAACATCGGTGCTCTTAACCTAATCACTAACCTTGAGAACGCACAAAATGGTGTTGGTAGCATTCTTAATCTCACAGATAAAAACCTTACTAGAGATGAAGTATATGCTACAATTAAACAAATGTTTTCACTGGATCCAGTAGTATCTTTTGATATTGAATCATTTGGACCGCAAACACATTATACATCTATGTTCTCTATCGCTGCAGAACCACAAAACTCTAGAAGTAAACAAAATGCTGCTAGACAAATCGTTAAAGCTGCACATCATCTTACAGATGGTAACTTCCCTAAAGATTTCCCACTAGATCAAATCTTTGTATCTTCTGGTGTAACTATTCCTATGGGTAAATGGGCAGACAAAACAGGTGAAAGAGACATTCGTGATATCGATGCTGCATTTATTGCAACACAAACTTCTGATGTAGATCTTATTAATAAATGGGCTCTTTCTGGTCTTCCTAAAGAGAAAACAGGTATGGACCCATACATTACAAAAGTAGATATCATTTCTAAACTTATCCCTGATGCACGTATCACTGGTAAAGCTACTCGTGTTACATTTACTGCATTCTTTATCCAAACACTTATCGACGCAGCTATGCGTGCAGGTCTCGATGCAAGATATGAACCAGCAATCACATTTGCTGAAACTTCTAACCTTAGCATTCTTGATAACTACCTTGCTGGTGCTGGTGTTAACAATGTTGCTGGTTTCGCAAGAACTGCGACTGCACAAGGTCCATCTTGGACAACACCATACTCTCATGCAGGTTATGGTAGATACTAAACAGTAAATGCTGTAAGTAACTAACAACACTATACACTAGTAGACTATAGTCTACTAGTGTATATCTTAATTTTATTTAAAGGAAATATTATGAAAAAAGTATTTATGTTAATTGCTATGCTAGTAGCATTAGCGGGAACAATTAATGCTGGTGAGATTAAAACAGATAATGTCAATTATTTTACACACCATAAGTTACCAAGTTTAAATGGTGAGGGTGATGATATCAGATTATTTGGGAATTGGGATAGTCCATCTGCTGTTTTGTTTCTTTATTATAACAATGTTATTAACGAAGAAAATATAGATAGGGTTATAGAGAACCTCAAATCTAATGTTTGTCATGATGAAACTCTTAGAAAAACAGTTGAGTCTGGAGAGTCTATTAACTATTTATATATTAATACTGACTCAAAAGATATATACTATATGAAAATAGCTAACTGTATCGGTTATTAGTATAGAGCTTATAAGCTCTATACATCCTATTCTTTTTTCTATATTTTTTTAACCATATATTATTTAAATAGACCATGAAGCTTATAACTTCATAGGTCGTTGCAACGACTTGTCCTTATGGACTAATAACTATATGTAGGTGTACAACTACATATTAATAAGAAGGAGACGCCATGGCAATAGTCCAAACGTTTAAGTCATTAGACACTTACTTTATGACTACAACTGGCTCTAAAATCATCATCAACGATTTAGACCCATATAGTGTAGATGACTTAGATACTATCAACAATTCACTTATGACAGTGTATGACAGCGATGTCATATCTACTATCCCTAAATGTGATTGTGGTGAATTAGAAGGAAAATATCTATTAGGTAAAGAGTGTTTATCCTGTGGTACTAAAGTAACTGATCCATTAGAACAGTTAGATCCTATATTATGGATGCAAGCTATAGATAAAAACATGCGATTCATGAACCCACACTATTGGCTTATGTTACGTAACATTATATCTTCTAAAATAGATGGGTTGAGATGGTTATCTGATACCTCCTATAATCCTCCTGTAGAAATACCTCCGTTTCTTTATGAAATTAAAGACATGATAGGTGATCGTAACTATGCTAATCTTATAGCTAACTTAGGTAAGGTGTTATCTTACTTAAAACAAACTTCCAAGTTCCGTAGAACTGATAAAGAAAAAGAATTAGATTTTCTATTAACAGAATACGAAACTAATAGAGGTAATCTTTTTAATAATTATATGCCGATTGTTAATAAGAAACTTTTTGTTATGGAAGTAACTACTAAAGGTAAGTTCACTAACTTAACAGTAAGTGATATGATTGATTTAGTTATGGTGTGGGTAAAAGCTGCCAATAACCCAACTAACACACCTAGAAAGCTTTCTAACACTATGGGTAGTGTGCAGTCTAAATTAGCATCACTTTACGAAACTTATTACAATACATATATAGCTACTAAAGTAGGTATCTTTAGAAAGCATGTATTTAGTTTTAGAAGTCACTTTACTTTTAGAGGAGTAATTACTTCAATACCAGGTAAATGTGACTATGATGAAGTACATGTTCCTTGGACAATAGGTGTAACTGCTTTTAGACCACATATCTTAAATAAGTTAGTTAAACAAAGAGGTTATACTTATAAAAAAGCAAAAGCTTTAATGTATAAAGCAGTTAATATGTATGATCAAGATATAAGCGAAATACTTGATGAGCTAATAGAAGAAGCTCCTGGTAAAGGTATCGCTGTTATTATGCAAAGGAATCAACTGGGTTCCCTCGTGCAGTAATGTACGATGAGAAAAACCATGTGAATTGACGGGAAAGTTTATAAGTAACAGATACTAAGTTACATTAGAAATAGTGTAATGGTTTAGAGTAACTATCTAAAGAGTAAAAAATCTGTTATACGGACTAATCCGCAGCCAAGCACCTAAGTAACAAGCGCACATGTTATATGGTGAAGGTTCAGAGACTATCGAAAGCTGCGTTAACATAGTGATATGTTAGAAGAGTGACACAAATATAAAACTTTGTGGAGTTATAATAGTATGACTATATGACTTTCAAGCGAGTAGAGTACGACTTTAATTAGTTGGAAGCGCATGGATGCCTGTATATCTATATTATCTTTATTAACATAAGGATAATTATGACAAAACAATATTGTATATTATGATATTGGTGACAAATTTAAATCGATAAGACTTACCGAAACAAAGAGAATATTTGATAGGTTGGTTAAATATTATAATATTTCAGATTTGAAAGAAGTGCGCGATACAGATATAAATATCTGGAAATATCGTCAACATTAAAAGAATAATATAGATATCAGGTATATGATATAGTCCTAGTTGTTATAGGGAGTTAATTCTCCCTAACTAGTATACAAGGCAATGCTAGTGAATTAACAACTGCCCAGCCTTCTACAGGGTTCTATCCTTTATGTACACATAACGAAGTTTGATAAGAATGTAAAAAATTACACTATACAAATTCCGTTGCTCAGTGCAAAATTTATGAATGCTGATTTTGATGGAGATTTTCGTAAATATTAGATATCTAATGAATGTCTTGTTTATATAGATATCTAATAGAGAGTGTCTCCTAACGCTCCTAATAGCAGGAACCCTTAAAGATATATGATACCACTTACAGCTGGAAACAGACTGTAATACCTACGAGGTAATATTCTCAGTAGGCAAGGTAAAAACTCATATATATGTAACAATAGGGAATCGATGCAACGAAGTACCTAACCTGCATCTGCGGTATGGTATATGTTCAACGACTATCGAAATCTAACTCACATCATAGCAATGTGATAATCACATAGGTAATGTAATAACCCTATGGTCTACTTATGCAGATTAAAGAAAGTAGAGTAGCGCCAAGCGGTGAGGTATGTCCTCTTAAAGACGAAACGGAGTGATATGCGTATGCATATAAGATATAGTCTGAACGGACAATAGTCCCTTCTACAGAGATACTGTAGTCGTCTACTGAAAGGTAGAGATGTCGGTGCAATTCCGACTGCTAGGTAGTAGCGATACCTAGTGAACTATTTGGCACTTAATTTCACTATTATTGGTGATAATTATTTAGCGAAGAAACTAGAAGTGTTTAAACCACACTTTAACATTACTGACATAAACAAACCATTTAGTATAAGTGGTAATATGTCATTACTCTCATCAGTAACAAGTATTTTAAGTAATTACTTAGATACACCTGAAGAGAACCAAGATAGTGATCCTATTTATGAACAACTAACTAAGATTGCTATATAAGAATATGAAGGAGTAAACATGCAAGTAAACGTTATACCAGGAGGAGCAGATGCTTTTAACGCATTGATTTATAGACCTCCTGATGAACGGTTATTAGATTACTTCCATCAAAACATGCAGAGAGCTGTAGATACATTTAGTGGAGTTGCTGATAACTTTGTTAACACAGTAACTAATCTATATGACAGATACAACAACAGCGCATTGATTAACGCAACGAAAGCTTTGATACATGGTACAGGAATGCATGCAGGTCAAGATGTTATTTATCCGTTAGATGAAACACATATACCTGAAGCTAACCTTATGATGCAACACTACATTATGGCTAACCCTAATGTAAGAGAGTTGTATGATAAAAATATGTGTCATGGTTTTCAAGAGACATACATTGATTACGAACCTGATAATACCGGCAAAGAAAGATATGATTATCAACGAGTAATGGATGGCGTGTTGCAGTTTGAAGAAGATGGAAGTGGATATGTTGAACATTATAGTAATGAAGATTACTATGAGCCGTTAGACATATTAGACAAGTCAGCTATCCTAGAGACATGGAATGCTGTTAACAATTTAATCTATGACGACATAGATCCAACATCACCGGATGGTGAAGAGTTATAAGAGATAACACTAGTAGAGACATAAGTCTCTACTAGTATATTATTTTTTTTTTGATTTGAATGATAACATTTATAAGGATAAATAATGCTTAAAAAGAAAATAACTAAAGTTAATGAGAAGAGTAGAACTCTTCAGCACGCTATAGATAGAGAGAGGTTACTACATTACATTGGACGTGCTAACATAGCAGTAGTTCAAGATGACATAGATTTAACATATGTATGGGATGACGATATAACTCCTGAAGATGATAATGGAGGAACTGTACTATATGTTGAAAATGGTGGTTGGAGAGCAATATATGACGGACCAATAGACGTAAGATGGTTCGGAGCTAAAGGCGACGGTGTTACCAATGATACCGAGGCTATTCAAAAAGTAATAGACGCGACTTATGAAGAATTTAAAAGTATAGGTGATAGATTTTATAAAACTAATACAATTTTCATACCTAAAGGTGACTATGCTGTAAGTAATTTACTATTAAAAAGCGGACTAAATATGGATATGGATGGCGTATTTGTTCCATATAGTGATAGTGGTGATGTGGTTAGAATAGTTGGTAATACCATAACTATCGATAGATTACATTTATCCGCTGCAAAAAAATCTCTTTTTAACGGAAGATTATTTGCTGTAGATACAGGCATTTCAGAAGATTATGATATTATTAAAGAAGTATATTGGAAGAACCCACATTATGTTTGGATTGATTCACTATCTCTTATCGGAAGATATGGTAATGACATCACTGCTTTTGATATTGATTTAGTTAATACTGATGATGGTATGTCGTGGTGGAATATTAAAAATATACATATCCATGACTGTAAAAGGGCTATTTCTATTAATGTAGATAATGGCGCATATGTAACTAGTAATAAATTTAAAGGAATGATAAATAAAGCTTTCGAAAGTGTTACATTAGAAAATTTAGGTACTGGTGAAATAAGTAAAAATATTTTTGATTTACACATACAACCAGATACTCTTGCAGGAACACAAGGACTTAAATTAAGTGGTAATGGCGGATCTAATACATTTGAAGGAGTTATTTGGGATTGGAATTCTGCTTATGGATTTATGATATATGATTCACAGACTAAAGGAAATATATATAGTGATGGATTTTATTCACCATATTATAAGTCGCAAATAATGATTGCTAGTATAGCAGCTAAAGATAATGGTGATCAATATGAAACTCCTGAATATTTTAAAGCATTATATCATTGGGGTGACGATACTAGAAATGGCATAGGGTTCCAAGATAACTTAGTTGCTAACTTAACTGATTTTGGTGGATTCACTTCTACTCCAAGTAGCAGTACTGCATATAAAATGTTCACACAACCAACTGGAACTAACCACAGAGCAACATTTAGGTGGCCTGAAGAGAATGGTGACGGTGAGATAGTGTTTGAGTTAACGATACCACAAGCAAGAGTACATGCAATAGGTATTGGTTTTTTTCAAATGTCAAGAATAGCTAAAGACATTAAAATAGAATATAGTAATGATAATGGCAGTACCTGGGGTACTTTAGAAAATTATACTGATAATTTATCGCAAACATTTCTATGGCGAGCTAACGGCGGACAAGGTTATGATTTAAATAAAATAAGAATAACTTTTGCTAATGGTGTTGACGCTGATGATTTAACTAATTTAGATATTCCTGTAAGTAACTTATTAGCGGTAGGCAGTATAGCAGTATTTGGTGTTGGTAAAAGAAAAGCATTTAATGGAATTGCTCCATATAATGAGATAAATTTAGAACATTATGATATTGTATTCGGATATACTTCAGATGTTGATATCATTACTAAAAATACTATTGAGTTCCAAAGAGCTTTAGATAAAGGTAAAGCAGAAGATAGAATAGTTGTTATTCCTGATAAAACAATTTATATTAACGATACATTAGTTGTTGAATGTTCATTACTTGGAACTAGTAGAACCAATACGATAATTAAATATACCAACAACGGAACAGAAACTATATCTGAATATACATATAAACATTATAATACGGGTATTGATTTATTTACTTACGAACGACCAGATAAAGAAGTATTATTAATAAAAGGTGAAAACCTACATATAGCTTATTTGAATATTATAGGATATAACGATGTAGCTAATGATGATACTTTGAATTTATTTTATAACTTATGTTGTATTAGAACATTAAGTTATGACGACAATGGTACTAGGCATCATTTTAATAGAGGAAATATGCACGATATTAAAATTAGAGGTTTTCACACCGGAATGGAATTAGCCGGATGGGTAAATTCATTCAGAGATATACTTGTTACTAGCACTATAATTGGCGCAAATTTGTTTGAGTTTAATAATAATAATTTAGATATTAATTTTGAAAATATAAAACAACCTATACGTGCATATGGTTGTGATAGTAATGTAATCAGTAATCTCCTGGTAGAAGGATTTGTTACAATGTTCCCTAGTACATTTGATGCAATAACTGGTTTGACTTTTAATGGAGTTTATTCCGAGGGTATTGGATCAGAAGGATTTTTTAAATTTGGAACATTAATTCCGTTAGATTCATCAGTAGACAATAATTATCTAATTGATTATTATACTCAATGTGCGGACATACATATAAACGCTATTAATAACGTAATACCAAATATTACATATTTAATATTGGATAAAGTAGACGGAATTACTGCTGATTTACCAATAAGTAGTAGTGCCATAGGAATAAATGCTTATACAAAAACTGATAATAGTACTAATGTAGAAATAAACACTATGCGTAAACAAGGAAATGTTGTTCCTGTTATTAAGGAAGTAAATGATACTATAAATATTAATCCGAATCCGGTATTTGGAGCAGGATTATCAGCATATAGGGTGTATACAGGTAATTTAATAATTACTGATTGTGAAAAAGAAAATATTCCAAATATTAATTCTATATCTAATATAGCGAAATACACTAAGCAAGAAACAGATGAAGAACTTTATCTATTGAATTATTTTAATGCGGATGAGTTACCTGGTGATAAATATATGTGTCATATATGGATATATATTCCTAATAATGAATATATTGATTTATCTCCTGAAAGTAGTAATATTAGTTTAGATTTTAGTATTACTGATGCTGACCATAATACTAATTATTGTACTACTACCGCTAATAAGGTTTTAGATTTCGATAAATGGATTCTAGTTAGTCTAGAAACACATTTAGATAGTATTCCAACAATACAAAGAATTAGATTTACATTCGAGTACAATGATGAAGGATTTGATACGCAAACATTATATATTGGCGGTATATTTTATACTAATAGAGGATATAATATTAATGATATTATAGAACATAAATATACTAAAACTAAGAATGGCTTTATTAATAATGAAAATAATCTGGTTCTGACTAGAGATTTAACTAGCACATATCAAGTTGAGTTTCCAGTAGGGCTCCAAATCGTTAATCCTGATTATGACCCAACAATTCATCGTAGTGAAAAATATATGTATTTGACGAATACTGTAGATGGTTCACGTCCTGATGTTAATTTTAGTGATTATAAATATGTTTATCCTGTAGAATCACAATACAGCGAAACACTAGCTATAAGTGATGGAAAACTAACATTAACATATTATCCTACTAATAATGAAGTATTAAATTTTAATACGGTATTAGTAATCAATGACGACGGCACGACTACGGTTGTTCCTGTAACGATTACTGATAATATCGCTGATTTAAATACTAACGATTATGATGGATTAAGTGCTAAAGTACAATATATGTATTAATACATAACTAGTATAGCCTATAGGCTATACTAGTTACTAATTTGCTATCGAAAAATCTTTAGCATACAACATCTTTAATTTAATTAAAGGTTCTGTAGCTTTTTCTGTATCTACTATAAATGCTTCATAGTCATCTATTTTCTCTGGATTAAAACTGTTATTTGTTACTATAGCAGGAACTATTAGTCCTACGTCTAATAATGGATTGTTAATCAATTCAAAGTTAGCAGTATAATACTCTAACCACTCTAATCCATCATACATGACCATTACAGCTAAGTTGTCGTTAACCCATTTAACAGTTAAGTCTCTCTTTTCCATAGAGACTATTTTAACTACTACTTCTTTAGAAGTGATAGCTTGTATTCCAATCACTAATTTATCAGTCTCTTCTAAACTTAGTTCATAAGGATATATATTTAAATATATCGTTATATTTTTATTAGTACCGTCTAACTTATGTTGTGTCATTAACTCACTATAGTATTGTTTTAAAATACCCATTATGTTAGTAGGTGTAGCTAATGTTAACAAAGTTTTATTTCTTTCTTTATAAACAGCTTTGAAAATATTGTTATCTATATATTTAAACTTATCACTTTTCCTAGTAAAGTAACTACCGTCTTCTACTATACTAGTAGCTACTTCTTCATCTAGGAAATAAACTACAGGTAGTCTAGTATCAAATAAGGAATCAATATCTATAAATATATCCTGTGCGGTTTCTTTTAACTCTTTATCCATCTAAACCATCCATAAAATTACTTAAATCATCAGTTTTAGCATCAGCGCCCTCTTTTAATGCTTTTAACCGATTGTCTATTTTAATCATGTGTTCCTCTGCTAGTTCTACTAACATTATTCTTTCATATCTAGATAAATTTAAAAATTCATCTAAACTCAAACCAAAGAACTTATTTATATCTCTATCTAGATATATTCTTACTAAGGATTTATAAGAGTGTACATCATCTACTGACTCTTGTTCTCTATATAACACAGGACCTATAGCTTGGTCTGCTTCATCATGAAGATTACTTAAACCGAACTCTCTGTCATAGAGTACATCAAATAGTACTCTAGTTTCTGGACTAGTCAAGACTTGAGTTACATTCTCACGTACTGCAAGAATGTAATCAAGTTCATTTGTCCTGTGTAAAAATTCAATATCTAAGATATGCGGTTTTCTTGTGCTTTCATTATCCTGAGGACGCATAGGGAGAAAAAACTTTCAAGCACATTAATAGGAATCATTTGTTTAAAAGGACCTTTCTTATCTTCCTTAATTTGTGACTCTTTACACCCACTACAAGTATAGTCAGGAATACCGATAATACTAATATTGTTACTATTGATATAATCCTTAACTTCTTCTAAGAATTCTTTCAATAGTTTATTATCTGTACTTAAGACAGATAATGCATCATCAATATCATCAATGTATGAACCATCTTCTAACACAATCTTATCAACGTATACATTGTAAACACCTAAAACCATAGTAGCTGTTACGTTATCTATAATCATATTGCGTTCTTCATCATCAGTAGTATCTGTAAACATAGATTCACAACTCTTAATAACATTGTTTACCCACATTTCACCATTATCGATATACTCTGCCAATGTAGGTGATTTAAATACTACCTCAAGAACACTACCGCTAGTTGTAGTAAACTTCTTAGTACGTTGTTTATTAATACTCAATGTGTTTTGGTATTCTAACACATCATCAATAGTTACTGAGTTAGGATTACGAGAAGACATAATCTTCATATGTTCTTTACTAAGACCTTTTCTATTTACCCATAAAAGTTTTCTAAAATCAATTTTACCAGATATAACTTTGTCACATTTAGGTTTCTTAGTTTCAGGGTCTATTACAGTAGTGTTAGAGCATGTTCTAGTTAAGATATGTCCTTTAGGGTACATTGAGTATAGTAAAGCATTAACTAACGTATAGAGGTCTTGTACAGCTATATATTTACGTATATCTTCACCTGCAGGTAAGTCTAAGGTAGTATTCTGAATATGGTTAACTATAAAGTTAGTTATGATTCTATTAAACACTACTGAGTAGTTAGAGAAAATTAACGTATTAGTGTCTCTACCTAATTGAATTTGGTTATTAGTTAACATAATATCTAGGTTAATAAGTTCTACGTCTTTAATTGGTTTTAATGTTACCCAGAATCCTGAATGCCATAACGGTACTTGTGTTACTTCACCAACACCTAGTATAGATGCTATTCTAGCTATAGCAGCATCACCATTTAAAGCTTTACCTGCACTATTTACAGGCAATGGTCTTATCATTAGTTCTTTACTACCATAACTAACACTGTTAATAAATCCATCTTCTTTATTAAGTGGTTCTGCTAACATATCTTCAGTATTAGTATAGTCAGTACTATCTACATTTAGTTTAAGTACATGTGCATCACGTTCAGTGTATTTGTTATTGAACTCTTCTTTAGTTAACGAGTTAATCTTTTCAAGAGCATCTACTAATTTACTATATAGTGTACTAGGGAAAGGTAGATATTCTTCAGCCTCTTTAGGATCGATATCTTTCTCTTCTTCAATAGGATTAGTTTTATGTTCATCGTATTGATTAATTTCTTCCTCGGTAGATTCAGTTACTTCTTCAGTAACCTCTTCTACTTTTGTTTCTTCGTTATTTTGATTCTGTTCCATCAACAACTTCCTTTACTTCAGTTTGACCAGCAGCTATAGTTTCTTTAATTTGGTTTAAAAGATTATGGTCTAGATTTAATCTAGTAAACACATCCAAATATACATTGTTCGTAGTACTGATGATATTTTCATGGATAGTAATATATTGGTTAGCTATACTTAAGTATTTCATCTGTTCATCAATACCTTCTACTTTACCAGTAACAATATTACCTTGTTCATCACTATGTGCTTTAAAGATTTCGGCAGTTTCTTTAGCTAAATCACTAAGTGATAACATTAATCCTTCTAACATAGCTAATGCATCTGGGTCTTTTTGTAAACGTTCAATATTTTGCTTATTGATTTCAAGAATGAATGCTTGTTGTCTAATAATAGTTTCAGCAATATCATTTTTTAAATCTACAAGACTTTCCCAGTATAATGGTTCTTGTTCTTGATCTTCTCTGGTATCTACAGCTAATGTAGCTTCTTCTTGTACTTGTTCTTTACTCATAAAGTTTCCTTCTAGTTTAATATTTCAGTTAAAGAAGCTAACCTAAAAAAATAAGTAGTATAGATACACTATCCATTTAGGATAGTGCATCATCAGGGTTATACGTTCTTGTTTCTAAAATCGCGCTATGCATACTTGACATCGAGATATATAGTAAAATAGCACCTACTTGTAATACTAATAGACTAATACCATCTTTATAGTTATAAAGTTCTTCACCAGAACATTTTCTACAGATATTATTGTCTTTAGTTAAACAATATGCAGGTGATCTAAACTCTACTTCTTTACCTAAATACTTATCAGCATTCTCTTTAGTAAACAATACATTAGTCCCACCTATAATCATGTACCTACCATATAGTTTTTCTTTGTTGTTTTTAGCTACAACTATCTTTTTACCTATCTTAGTTTTACAATCAGTATCCATGATTTTAATACTATTTGTAGCTCTAAGAATAATCTTAGCAGCAACACCACCATTTTGTGTTTCAGCACCACGGTCATAGGAACCAGCTCTAGATGCATTATACATATTAGCTAATTGTTCAGGGTCCGTAGGCCACCCTTCTAATAATGAATTACTTACAAAGTTAGCTATACCTGATTTATCGAAAGCTGCTTCTGCTCCGTAATCTAAGAATAATTTAGACCTACTAACATTCTTAATCTTACCAGAAAGTACTTTACCGTAACTAGGGTCATCTTTAATCCAGTCATCATCGTACTCTTTCAGCTTAGCTTCTAAGTCAGCTACCTTAGTATAGTCTTTAAAAACATCATCACCGTATTTTTCTTTAAACTCTTTAATAAGTTTCTTCTTATACTCTTTAATACCTGGTGGAGGTAACATTGTCTTATAGGTAGCAGAAATAGTTACTAATTTACTAATATTCATTAAGAACATAGCATTATCGGCAAACTCAATATATTCAGGAATAGTTATTTTGTCTTGGCTAGATTTATCGTTAGTTAATAAATCTTTAATAATTGTTTCTATCTCTTTGACTTTTACTTCACCATTAATAAAAGGAATTTTTCCTTTAAAAGGATGGTAAGTTAATAAGTAGTTAGCTATAGCTATACCTACATTAGTTTTAACTTCTTTATCTATATTAGACATATCCTCATTCGTTAAAAGAACTTTGTCTTTAATAGTAAGCAATGGTCTATCTTTTAATGTTTCATCTATAGTAGCTACCTCACCATTGTTGAGTTTAACTACATATTTACCTTTAGTATATGTATAGTAATCATTTTCAACTACATCTTTACTAGGTAAACTTAAAACAGAATAATACCATTTAAGTTTATTAAGGTATCCATTACGGATACTATATTGGAAGTATTCTAAAACAGTCATGTTAGTTTCCTATTAATTTGTTTATATATTGTTTAACAGCTTTAGCTATAGTTTCAGTTGTTTTTAAATCATATTCTTCTAAAATAAAAGGTTCTACTGATTCTTTATACTCTTCTAGAAGTGAAAGATAGTCATCTGTGTACAATAAAAGATAACCTACTATGATAACTGCTAACTGTTTCTCAGTAAGTGTACCATTAAGATAATGGTTAATATTGTTCATGATGTCATTACTATAAAGTGTGATATTATCTTCTATCTCTTCGTTACCTGTATATATGCTATAAAGTTTGGTTTTCATAATGTATCGTGTTCCTGTAAGCAATATAGCTAATTTTTTCATTTGATTAATAATGTCTTCGCTATTTGCTTCTTTAATTATTTCTAATGTTTTAGAAAGCGTTTCTATAATAGCATTTAATTTACTAGGCTGTATATATTCTATTACCGAAGAATAAACATAGGGGTCAATAGTTGTTAGTGTACTAATTAACCCTATTAGTTTGTCATTGTCTTCTAATGTATCATCTTCCAATTGTTTTATTAATGGTTCTATCGTTAATACATCAATATCTTCTAATACATTAAATACATAAAGTGTTTTATAAAACTGTTCTAATGTTCCTTCTTTAGAAAGAGCTACTCCGTAATTGTTTTCTAACACTTCATTTACTTTATCTTTAGTATAAGAAACTATATATGCTTTTACTTCTGAATCATCTATATCATTATTTACTATTTCTGATAATATAAGTGTATCTGCAGGTATATTGTAATAAGAAAGTAATTCAAAAAGATTCTTATAAAATAAGTAAGTTTTATATCCAAATAATGTAACCAATAATCTCTCAAGTGCCTCATCTATTTCAAAAGGAAGATTCTCTTCATTTTCCATACTGTTATCCTTCATATTTGTAGTCATACAATAGCTATGTATATTTTTTATTAGACTCTTTTAACTGAAACAATAACCCAAGGAACTCTTATGACAAACGAAGATGATTTATTAAATTTATTAGAAAGTGATGACAAACCATTTGCTAATGAAGAAACAGCAGCTAGCAAGCCTGACACAGGCAAACAAGAATATAAAGGTAATAATACCTACCAAGGCGGGAATAAAAACAAAATCAATTTATGGGAAGATACTGAAATCGAACCTACTAAGTTAGATAGAAGTAAAATGAATCCTCTTGGTAAATATTTTACAATTGTATTCCATAAAGGTGATGACGCTATTCCACCTGAAATTGAAAAGAAATTTGTAGACATTAGTAAAATACTTATGGCTAAAGGTTTCATGCTTAGATACAATGGTGACCAAGAACCATTTATTAACCAAGTACTAGATATTGACTTAGCTAGAGTAGAAATGTATTTACCATGGAAAAGCTTCAATACTAGTATTACTCCTAAGATGAAAAGACCAAATGAAAAAGCATATCATGTTGCTGCGTATTACCATAAAGCATTTAAGAAACTACCTAACCCAGTAAGAGCTATTCTTGCTAGAGACGTACATGTTATCTTAGGTGAAAATGTAGATAATCCTATTAAACTAATGCTATGTTATTCTCCAGATGGTGCTGAGACTATTAAACAAATTGACTATAAGAAAACTGGAAATATTTCGTTTTCTATTAGTATTTGTGATGTATTAGGTATCCCTGTTTTTAACCTTAAAAATGAAGATGCTGTGAGTAGACTAGTTGAATTAGTGAAGACTTTCTAAGTCTTCATTAGTATTTAAATGAAATTTAATTTAACCTTAAAGGATTTAAATAATGGGTAAACGTAAAAACAGACAACCTAAAGAACAAGAAACAGTTGAAGTTCCTGAAGTAGCAGAAACTGAAGAACAAGAAGTACTTGAAGAATCTGAAGTAACAGAAACTGAAGATGTACAGGAAGTAATTCCTGCTGTAGAAGAATCTAGTTCTGAAGAACAAGAAATAACTGAAGCTCCTGAAGAAGATAAGTCAGAAGAAAAATCTGAACAAGATAAAGAAATCATTACTGGAGTAACTGAAGAAGCTGCTACTGTGGCTGCTATGCTTACTAAAGATGATATCGCTCAACTTCTTAAAGACCCATCATTAACTGTTGATGAGAAACTACAACGTATCGCTGAAAAGGGTGTTCCGGTATTTAAAAGTTTAGTTAGTAAACTTATTGGATACAGAGAAGCTATGTCTTCTACAGGAATTACTGATCCTAAGTTCGGCGCTAGTAAACAATATGATTTACTTATGACTCTTAAGTCTGCTCTTAGTGATCCAGACTACAATAGTTTTAAAGTTAAATTCGATATTATTAACTTAGCTGTTATGAATTATCAGGATGCATTTAGCACACCTGCACTTTGTAGATTTGATGCTTATTGGACTTGGAATAAGAAAGATATGCAAACACTACATAACTTAGCAATCGTTATCAATACACTTGCTGACCTAAGTAAACGTAAAGAGAATATTAAGAAAGTAAATCTTACTAAAGCTCTTGATAAAAATACTACATCATTAACAGATGGTGTTATTGCAAATATTCAAAAATATTACGCAGTATAATATAGATACATAGTATAGCTTATGGCTATACTATGTATATTTTGTATTTCGTAGAATTTATAAACACATATAATAAAGGTAGATTAAACATACGATAACAGGAGTAAGCAATGAGATTAGTACTAATTAGAAATATGAAAAACAAAGGTGCGATTAAGTCGTTAGTAAAAGAAGTAGTATTTGGTAATAGATATGCTATTGAAATAAACGGTATTTCTGTTCTTAGCAATAACTGGCCAACAAATCATGTTACAGTGATTACACCTACGAATGGTACATATGTTAGTAGTTATATACCTAAGACTAACTCAACAGTAGATATGTTGACTGAATTAATTCATAACAACAAATAACATTACAGTGTAGCTCTTCTGCACTTTAAATACTAAAGAGGGTTGTTACCTTATAACTAAATACATTAAAGTTTCACATACTGCTAGTCACAGAACTAGCAGTAATGTATATTGACCATTATGATGTAAATAGCTAATACATCATAACATAACAAGGAGTAAACAATGGAAATCACAGTAGAGAACGCAATCACAGTAGCAGAAGGTTTAAGACAACAAGGGTTAGTGTCTAACCACGACTTTTTAAGATTACAAAAGTATGTCAACAATGAACTTACTAGAGTAAGCAATATGGCATTAACAAACGCTAAGTTTGCTACTAGACAACTTATGCAAGTAAACAAAATCTTAAAAGTTATGGTATGGGATTGTGTTAAGCAGACACAAAGAAGAGAGCTACAAACAGAGTTTACACCATACGGTGAACCTGTAATCAAATATAAAGGATAAACGATGAGTGATAAAAAATATAAACATTTCACGACATATGACGAAGGACATTTTATAACTATGTCAAATGAAAAATCTTTTGAGGAACAAGAGAAAGAGTTTGAAAACACAAACAAAGAGCTATTAGCGGAGGTTTAACTATGGCAATACACGACAATACAGAAGAGGAAGTAGAAGTAGTCGAAATAATTACTGCTACAGAAGACACAACCGTCCTTGAAATGGAATATAACAAATTAATGTTCTATTTCTACAAAGCACATTATGAAGATACCGACCCTGAAACAGCACTAGTTAACTCTAATGCAGCTAAAGAGATTTTAGACAAACTAGTGAAAGAAGAACAATTTGATACATTCATTAACGAGTTCTTTGGAGGCATTGAAAACTTTCGTAAGGTTAACAGTGTACTTAACACACCTTACTTAGAACCTATGACTGTTATCTTTAAATACTGGGAAGAGCATCCATATGCTCCATTACCAGAAGAGGTAATCGAAGAGGCCGTAGCATACGCTAGAAAAATTAAAGAAGCAGGGTATGAAATGAACCCTGAAAAAGTAAAAGAACAACTACAACAAAAGGAAGAAACGATGCAAGAAAACAATACACAAAAAGATGAGCTTAAAGAAAGTATGGAAAAAACAAGAGAGCGTGTCAAAGACATTAAAGATCAAATCGATGAAGATTTAAAACAAAATGAAAACAAAACAAACAAAAAGGAAGAAACAATGAAAGAGAACAAAACAAACAACGAGACAAAAGAGACTGAAGCAAAAGAAGAAGATAAATGCGGAATTAAATGTAAGTTCGCTAAACACAAAGTAGGAATCGGTGCAACTATCTTAGGACTAGCGGTAGCTGGTGCTGCAGCGTATCTTTATACGCAACAAGATACAATCATCATAGAGTAGAACCTTAAGGTTCTACTCTATAACATCTCTTTTATTTTTTCATTTAGTTTGTCTAAATCAGGAAAGTTATACATAGTGTTACAATACTCTATAGCATTAACTTCTCCGAAGAATAGGTTAATATTTTGTTTCTTAAAAGTATCCTTAGGTATACCTTCTACATTTATTAGTTGTTTAGACGTAGTGTCTTTACTAACGTTAGCAGCCATGGTATCGCTAGGATATGATGAAACACACGTTATCTTCACCAGGTATCGCTACTACCCAGCAGTTCTCTCATGAACTTCTCTAGCTCTCACTAGAAGTCGAGACTATATCTTCACCCACTATATACATAGTTAGGGTGTCTACCATTTCGATTTAAGGGATTCTCACCCACCTGCTTAGGCCCTACTCCTGTTGCTCTTTATTACGATCGAGCCAAGGGATAGTCGTTGAACACATACCATACTGTAGTTACAGGTTAGGTACTTCGCTGCGTCGGTTGTCTCTATTAACAAGGTTTTTACTATATTCATAACTTCCATTACTGGTATGAATGTTACAGTCTATTTCTAGCTGTAAGTAGTACTTGTTACATAACGAGAGTTTCCCGCAATTAGATAGAATTCAGTTACATATTACTATGTAACAGGACTTAGCACATATATCTTTCTTTAAGTTTAAATGTGAAATAATGCTATTAAAATCCGAATCGTATATGTACGCCCTAGTATTCATATGTAAAGTAGGGTCTTCTTCTACTAGACATAATCCATTATTTTTAATTCTATGGGACGGAAGTAAAATTCTTTATATTCTGTATGTATCGCTACTACATACACGATTAGTTGCTTTATACTACTGTTAAGTAGAACTAATCAGCTAACACTTTCATGTTAGAATAGACTATATCATTTCCTGTTATATAATATAATAGGAATAAACCGTTTCGATTTAAGGGATTCTCACCCACCTGCTTAGGCCCTACTCCCATAAGGGATAGTCGTTGAACTCACACGCTCCATATAGGATAGCTCTCGCTGTTTAAGGTGCTTCGCTGCGTCGATCACCCATATATCTAATAACGTTTTTACCATGCTAGACTCTTCCATTAGTGGGTCTAGTATTACACTATGTTTCCACGTGTAAGTGGTAGTTATTAGCTTTAGGGGTTCCCCGCAATTAGGTTTATTTTCTATATTAATTGCTTAATATAGGGACATCATCTATTATTAATCATAGATTCTTTTATCCAATCATCCAATCCGAGTATCTTATTATCTTCAACTCTGGATGGTCTTACTCCTAACACTTTACCACGTTCTAATACGTAGAAGTGCATTCCGTCTACAATCTTTTTAGGGCCACTATTAAAAATACTAAAGTGTGAATAACCTGCTAACATTGGTAATACTGTAGATAAGTCTTTTGTTTTCTTATCTAGCTCAATCATTGACATACAGTCCCACATATTATAAACAGCATATTCCAGAGGCATGTTTTTAGTCATATATTGGTGCCACTCGATACCTTTATATTTATCCTCGTCACCGAACTTTAGTTTTTTCAATTTATCACCTAGCTCTTGTGCTAGTATGTTATCTAAACTGTACCCGCCAGGAGTTGTCTTACCGCCTACACGAACATATCTGTGCGAAGACATAGCATCTATAAGGTAAAAGGTTGCTGGTGTGTTAACAGTATGCCATTGTTCTTCTGGGTTAACAGGAGTATATTTACCACTTTCAGTTAGTTTACTCTTTTGTCCTTGTTTATATTCAAAGTGTCTTAACTCTTTTGGTAAACTAGGGTCAGAAAATATATCAGCTGGGTCACCTCCATATTTCTTAATAACTTCTACCATCATAGGTATATCGTAATCGATATTCCAGATAGCTACAAAGTCAGGTTGCCATTTATGTGCTACTTTAAATATGTTCTTAACTAGTTCATATTCGTCTTTAACTATTTCAATTTCAATACTAGCTTTTTTCTTTATTTCGGTATCAGGAATATATTTTTGGTAAAGGTCTTTAATCCTGTTAATAGGATCTCTTACATTAGCATCACTATTATCTAAAAACTTCTGTGTTAAAATAGTGTGTATCTTATCTTCCATTACTAAACTAACAATAGTAATTTCATTTGTTAACGTATCATTTTCAATATCTAATGTAGCTACAGTATAAGGACTAATACAATCTGGATATTTATCCATATAGAGTTTCTTAATGATAGCTACTGATTTAGTATCAATACCATAGATATAAGGAGAATCTATAACATCCCTTAATTTATAAATACCGTTATAACGAGAACCTAACCTAGTTGCTATATTCCTTCCTAAATCAGATTCTGTAGAGAAGTGTTCATTTACTCTCTCTAACTCTTCTACTTCTTTCTTGTCTTTGTGTTTCCTGTAGTGTTCTTTAGTTACCCAAAATGGTCGTTTAAAGTTTTTAATTATTTTTAAGTTGGGTCTTGTTGTTCCGTCAGAATAGTGTAGTCGTTCTTTAATAACATGAGTATCAGGTCGTTGTCCTGATATTTTAGGTAAGTGTACTACAAATTTACACTCTTTACCAATAATTTCTGCCATAATATTTCCTTATAGTTTCTTCATAGATGAAACGTATTTATGATTTTTAAACAGTAGAGAATAGTAACAACCATATTAATTGATTATATACAACTAAGGATTACTCATGCTTTATGACTTCATGGACATTGACGATACAGTAATCTCTTTAAGTAATGAGGAATATACTGAATTTTATAGAAGTGTTTTATTAAAACAAGTAGCTCAACTTACAGAGGTTATACGTAAAGACAAAAAATTAAATATTGATAACCAAGTCTATTTTACGCTAGACAGATATAAACAACATATCGATGTTATCGAAAAAGGTATTAAGAAACAATTTAAATTAAATTTTAAACTTATACCTGCCGAAGATATTGTGGTTAGTATTGAAAATAACAATAGTGACACCGTCTTAAAAGAAATTAATAAATTTATTACTGGAAAGAAAGTAGATATTAAGACTACTTTAGAGAAAGTAAAAGATAACAGTATTAAATTACACGGAAAAAAGTTTAGTGGTAAAGGTGTAGTCTATGTAGGACTTAACTTTAATAAGTTACTTTTTGAAGAAAATAAAACTGATGAAGAGATTACAGACATTATCTTAAACACAATAGAGGGACTTTATAAAAATGTAAATGATAGTAAAGAACTTCTAGATGTTGCTAACAAGATATATTCTGCTAGTAAAGAAGGAAAAGATTTAACATATGTTTACACAAATATATTGGGTGGTTCAGCTACTGATATTGAAAATACAAGTGATATTAGCAAACTACAAAAAATAAGTAACTTAATCATAGATAAAGCTACTGACAATGATGAAGATAAAGAAAAAGAGAAGTTACATATCCTAGTTAGAATAAATTATTTAATTATATTAGTAGTAGTACTTATGACACTATATGCTGCTTTTAGTATAAGTTATTTAGGAATAGCATTAGTAGCTTTATTAGTATATAATATTTTTCTTTATGTATATAAACTTGTAAGTAAAATCTTTACAGGTGAAAGAGACCCACTAAAAGAATCAGTTAGTTATTTTAAAGCTAATAATATAAATAATGTATACACTGAACTAGTAGGTGTTTTAGAAAAGAATAAAAAACATGATGAAATTAAGTCAAGCATTGAACTAGGTGTTAAACCTGAACAATTTATAAAAGGAAAATAGATGTTAGATATTATGGACGGAACAACAGTTAAGATTAACTATAATCCACATATGCTCTCTACAGAAATGATTGCATCACAACCAAATGATTGGTTGGTTCCTGCTCTTGAGAAAGAGTTCGAAGCAATTATTAGAGAAGTTAAAGTAATCGGTTATACTGATAGTAATAAATACTTTAAAGATAAAACTATAAAAAATCACTATAAACGCATAGATCAATTAGTTTTAAAACGAACAGGATTACCTGTAGTACACGGTGCCAGTGAAACTCCTTATGGTATATTTACTGCACCACCTAAAGATGTATATCATATTTTAAAGACTAACGCAATAACAGCCTATAACAATACTGTTAAAATGCTTAAACAAAATGGTTCTTCTGGTAAGAAACTAGAAGAAGTAATTGATTTTGAACAAGATATTAAAACGGTCGTAGAAGCAACAGTCAAGAGTATGTCTGAACTAAGTAAAAAACTTAATGCAGATGGTGTTCTTATTGATTTAGAAAAAGCAACTATTTCAGGTTTACCTAAAGATTATAAAGTTGCTGTTGCTACGAATATTGGTACATTAGTACACAAACTAAACTTAAATGCAAGAGAAATCACTGCACTATTATTACACGAGGTAGGTCATGCTTTTACACATATTGAATATAGTTATCGTAAATTACATGTGGATAGCGTTCTTTTAGATACGTTACATGAAAATCTTTTAGTTAAAAATAAGAGTAAGAAAGCTACTCTTAAATTAATTTATGAAGATGTGTTAGATGGTAATCCTAAAGATATTGAAAATGATAATCTAGTTATTGCTGCGGTTAAAACATTGAATAAATATACTGCTAGCACAGCATTCCATAATGACTCAGCTTATAGTCTTACAGATAGTGAAGCATTAGCAGATCAGTTTGCTACAAGATTTGGTCTTGGTGATGAGATAGTCATAGTGTTAGATAAATGGACAAAAGTATTGGGTGGTTATCCTGATTATGAAATGTTTAAATTAGGGTTATTCGTAATGGAAACATTGACTACATTATATGTAACTATCACGTTTGCAGCTATTACATTAATTACTATTGGTTCGCCTGTGGCTGCTGGTATTATGGGTGCTATAATTTTTGGTGCATTTAAATACTTAGATGGTAAGGGTAAAGTATTTGCATATAAAGTATCTACATATGATGAAGATTATGTAAGATATAAACGTATACGTAACGACATAGTCAGACAATTAAGAACTAATAGTTTCGATAAGGCTGTTACTAAAGAAATGTTATCTAGTTTAGATACTATTGATACTATCTTAAAAGAAGTACCCAAATGGAACTATGATAAATCATTCAGTGAGAAGATTTACGAGATATTTAATCCATATGTAATCAATTATGGTACATATAAACAAATAGAACAACTTATGGAAAATCTATCTGAAAATAACTTACATGCTTTAAGCTTAAAAATAAAAATGAAGGACGCCTAATGAATTTAAATAAAAACAGTATTAAACTAGCTAACGTACTTAATACTAGCGAAACATCACAACGTAAAGTAATCTATACTGCTATCGGATATATCCTAGCAGAAGATTTAGTAACAGAAGAGAGTAAAGAACTTACCACTAATAGAATCAGACTTAAGTTGGCTAATATCTTAGACCCTATTGTAGAATTAGCTATTGTAGATTATGATTTACTTAAGAAAACAATTCTTGATATGGTTTCTATTAAGATTGAAAATACTAGAAAGAATCCTAGTGTTGCATTTACAGCTAAAGAGTTTGGTGATTTATTTAAGTACCCAAATTATTTTACAACAGAAGATATAAAAAACATTAATAACAATATCTTAATCTTTAACTCAGCTGCTGCTGCATTTAATGTATGGTATGAGCAAACATATAAACAAGGAATGTAATATGTCTTTTAATATAGAAAATGAACCAAAAGATAAAACAGAGTCTTCAGTTTTAGAAGACCCTGTTAAAGTAGAACACCTTAAAGAATTTAAAGAAAAGTTAAATAATAATGGTGTTGTTAGTAAACATGAAGTATTAGCGTTAGAAGAATTCTTAGCAGATACTATTATTACAGATACTCTTTATCCTAATATGTTTTCTGAACAAGCTAGTAAAGCTGGCGTTAATGATCTTAACAAACATTTAGATAACTTACTCTCTAATATAGAATTAAAAACAGATGAAGTTATCGATATGTATACCATTAAAGAAGATTTTCATAAGGTTCTTAATGTAACTAATGAACTTATTAATAGCTTTATAAACATAGAACGACTTATGGATATTGAAAAACTAAAACGTTTAGAAGCAGATTTAAAAGTGTATAGTGAATCTAATGATTTAGTTACTATTAATGACATCAATATTATTGATTTCATACTCAATTATCGTGATGCTGATGTATTATTATCACCACAAATTAATGAAGAAATTAGAAGAGAGTTAACTGAAAAAGAGATGACTTATGAAATGGTTTTCCTTAAAACTCTTGACTTCTTAAATAACTTTGATGTAGATGATTTTAATCCGACAGCACTTATTAAAGGTGAAGTTAAATATTATACAGTAGGTGATGTTGTTGCTTTAGTTAACGATATAAGTAAACATAGACAAAATATGGAAGTATTTAAAGAAATGTTATTTTCACAATACAGATACCTAGATACTAACGAATATCTTTCTTTTAAGAATACTAAGCGTTTACATAAAATGTATACCGAATTACGAAGTATATTAGATTGTAGAATGAGTAGATTAGTATTAAACACAGTTAGTTTAGATATTAAATAACTAGTATGGACAATTGTCCATACTAGTTACTATGTTATACTTTTTGGATATTTAAAGTTAAATCATATTCTACAATTAATTCATTATTAGGATTAACAACTAAATGTTTATTCATAACTAAACGAGTAGCTTTATCATTAATAGTAAATACCTCTAAGTCTCCTATACTATCTAATCCAGTAATCTTAACACCCACTATATCATTACCTAATGCAGCAATAATTTTATCTTTAATTTCAGATAACTTAATCTCTACAGTATCTAATTGGTCGTGTACTATATTACCTACAGTAACTTTCATAGCACTTATCTCTTCTAAACTATAATCATTACGAATACTATATAGTGTTACATTTGGTGATATGCTATAATTAGTACTATATGTAACATTATTTACATTGACCTTAATAGGCAATGATGATTTATACGACTTAAATAAGATAATAGTATTTTCCAATGTATCGTTATTTAAATCTTGCATTTCTACCAATAACCAATTTTTAATAGTATCCATTAGTAGTTCTAAATAGTTCTTATGTATAAGTGTATTAGCTACTTTATACTCTGCTTCAATCATTAAGATATCTATATATCTTATAATTCCATTCATTTGGTCTATAACCGGTAAACCATCTTCACCAATAACTATGTCACCAGTTTTGTATTTATAAACAGGATTACCATCAGCATCTAATACCGGATCACCCTCAGAATGAATTTTATTATATACCAAAGTTTTCCCGTCTTCAGTTTCAACTACATCAAAGATAGCTCCAGTTTCAGGATTCTCTTCGTATATATCTTTATCGTATAGTAGTGGTACATCTTCTGTATATTTAAGATATAACCTTTCACTGTATTCGTTATGTATTTTATTCCATAAGTATTTTAATTCGTTACCTAAAGTTAAATCAGCTCTTTCTTTAGTAAGTACTACGATATCTGAATTTATACTGACTTCATTACGTAAGAATTGTAATTCATCTACAATATTAGTGTTTTCTAAGTAAAAATGAAAAATAGCTTCACTATGAATATCGATAACCCGATTACTAATATTAGAAACACCATTACTTAATGGTAAATATCCTTTTTCATTTATGTAAAAGTTAGTGTCTATATTAAAAACGATATATCCGGTAACTGTATCATAACTACCTTGAAAATAAACATATTCTTCACTATCTACAATGCTTAATCTTAACTGCATCTTTAAACTGTTTAGATCAATATCAGAAAAATTACTATCCAATATTGGTAAGATAGTTATTTTGTAACCTGTATCTACTTTTTCTAATAGATATTTATCAATATTAACACGTTGTTTAATATTAACATTTTTATCTAAGATGCGTATATTTTCCATAACAGGATTATCTAGATCGTATACTCTACTAGTAACGATATCGGATATTTTATCTAAGATATAATAAAACGGAGTATAAAAAATACGTTTATCTTTAAAATAAGTAGTTTTACCTAAGCTATCTAAACTATTAATATATGCTACTTCATTATTATCTAAAATAGTAACTACACCATTATCTTCTTTAAATAGTGTTCCTGATTTAATAATAAAAATATCGTCATCTATATAAACATTATTATTCGTTACTAGATCAGCTAAGATAACTCTTGTAGTATTATTAAATATATCTGCTCTAGCATTTACTGCGTTAGTTTGAAATGCTGTAGTGTTTTTGGAAGCAATAAATGTTCTATTAGTAATAACATCCATAGCTTTAAAAAGTTCAAATCCATTAAAAGTAGCTTTACGTTTAAGTTGGTAATCTGTTATAGGTAAATCAATATCGCCTGTACTATTATAAATAACTGCTTCACGCATATCTTCGAAAGATAATGAATCAGCACCACCATCTACAACATACCTGCTATTTGCTAGTATTGTAATATTCGGAGAAACAGCACTGGCAGTAGTTTTACCAGTATTACCTAAAACTAAATTATAATCTTCTAATACATAGTTATTAATAGGTAAATATAATTTACCTTTTGTTTCATAAACAACTATTTCAATATTACCACTTACCAATCCTGAATATAAATAAACATCAGGAATAGTTACATTAACTCCTCCGTCAATTTCTTTAATAATCGCTGTTGGTGTATAGGGATCAATATACGCATCATCATGTAATCTTTTAAGTTGCACATACTCATTATTAGTATCAGCATTTTTATACATGACATCTATATAGAAATATTGATCTGTTAAAGCGATATTTACAGAATATCCTTCAGAAGCCATAACTGTATCATTATGTACTATTCGTTTTACTTGTTTAACTTTCGTTTCAAAAAGTATCCATGAGTCACCATCTGCACCAGTAGTGATAACACCGTTTAAAATACTAATATCGTTAATACCGATATCGTTAGGACTAATTTGTTGCTCTATAAAAATAGAACCATTATCATATAGTCTTACATTAATATCGTTAAGCAATGTAAATGTGGTATTAACTACTGTTACTTCTGTAAACTCCGGTAAAACCATTTCTACATAATCTGCATCAATAGGGCGATAACCATTTTGTTTTAAATCTAAAATGTTAATGTAAAATACAATATTTGCTTCGCTAGGAACAGCGAACATATTAGCGACTACATCATCTGTTAAGTGCGGATATAAATCTTCTTTAGAAACAGATAAGTTAGGATACATTCTACGCATACCATTTTGTGTTTCAATAACAGCACTACTAGGCGTAACTACTGAAGCTTCTAATAACATTGTAAATGGATTAGTAGGATCTACTATGTCTATTGGTTCAGTTAGTGTTTGTTCTATACTGTCTAATACATAATTTTGTATGCTATTAGGGTCATATATGTATTTTGATATATCTTCTTTAGTTAACATTATATTGTTCCTCATCTTTTAATTTTAATAAATCTCTGTAAGCATTACTGCTTTTACTAATATACCAATTTAGTTCATAGGTATCAGTATTAATAATAGGATAACCTCTATGGTTGAATATGTTGAGTAAATTATGCGGTATTACTTCTAAGTTATGTACTTGTCCATTCAACATTCGTCTAACGTCACCATTAAAAATAGCACTTACTTCGTTAAACTCTTTTACGAGAATATCATCATTATACATGGCACCATTACATTTGAATCTAATATTGATATCTTTAGTTTGTAAATTGTATTTATTCTCAGAAGAGAAATCAAAGAATTTACCTACCGGAACATTAATAGGAAAACTAGCTCCAGTTGCAGCTATCTTAGTGACGTACCTTTTAGATTCATCCATTACTAATCTATATATTCTAGTATTATAGTCTATCTCATTAGCAGCAATCATATCTAAATAAGGAGACATCATTCCTTCAAATACTTTAGCCATATATAATAACCAAGTTTGCATTAACATAATAATAGGTTCATTTTTAACATTACGGAAAGTACAGTCTAAATCAAAACTATCATAAATTTCAATAGCACCATCTACAATACTCCATTGTTCTTTACGAACACCTTGTGCTGAAGTATATGTAGGTGCAACTATATCAGGCCACCCGCTCATATTTTTAATATTGTTAGTGAGTACAGGAATGAAACCGTTCATATCATCTACTAGCGGAGTCTTTAATAACTCAGGACCAATTCCTCTAGCTAATCTAGGGTCTAATGTATTTCTTACAAATCTTTGTATAGTTAAAGGATTGTTTGTTAATAACGAATACATTTGTCTAATGTTTCTTAAGTTAGGAGACGACATATTAAGTTGCGGTCTTGTAAAGAATACATATCCATAACTATCTCTGTTCTCTTGTAAAACTGATTTTGTTTGTTGGTGGTTAATACCGTATAAGTTATTTGATAAAGCTTTTTCAACACTACCAATAGGTTGTGTTAACTCTAAAAATTCATCTAAAGTATCTATATTATTAATATCTGCTATCTGTTCTGTCATAGATTATTCCTTCCTATGTTTAATCAATTAAAAATGGCTTTTAATAGATATACCATATTAATTGATATTTAAGCATATATTGTGCGACTAACATATTTTAAAAATATATTAAAGAGAAAATAGGAGAAGTAATGGCAGCAGGAACATTATTAGCTGGTATAAGTCTAGCTCTTGGAGCTATCAAAGCATACGATAACGGTGAGGATATGAAAAAACACCTCAATGACAATAAGAACAAAATCAATGTAGCACTTAGTGGCGGGTCTATGATTAAGTTCTTAAATAAATTCATAGTTGAACCAACAGCTATTATTAGTGATTCTTTAAAGAATGAAGAAGTAACTGAAAAAGTATTAGAGTTAGAAGCTGATATGTTTGCATCTTTTTACATGCAAGTATTTGACATTATGACAAATTTACACGGGTTAGAAGGTACTATGGCTATTGATTTACTCTCTACTAATAACAGTATCTTTAAAGCAGCTAACAGTTATGTGCTCAACCATGAAGATATTGAAATTGATTATGTTGGTGAATTATTTAAGTCTGATAAACTACCAACGTTAAGTACTGAAGCAAAAGATAGAACTGGTAGATCAACAAGTGTTGTTGATAATGACCTATACAAAACTATTCCTGGTGCTATTCAAAGAGAACTTAATTTAACACTTAGAGTAGTTAAAGATGGTAATTCATATACTATTACTGTTCCTGTACTTATTAAACTTAATGTAGTCTATACTCCTATTAGTAATATTATGACAGTATTAGATACACATAGTAAAGATAATGATTTTTGGGAAAGAGTAGATGAGTACAGAGCTGGAAGTATCACTTTAACAGATTTGTTATTTGCTAGTGACCTTATTAAAAAATATAAGAAGAACAAACTTAAAGATAAAGATAGTCTTTTAGAGATTATCGATAGTAAACGTTCATCTAGTAATATTACTGCAGCGACATCAGGTGCGGCTGGTTTTGAAAGATATTATAATATGCTTATCATTAGTGAAGAAGATAAAATTCTTATTGAGAAAGCATTAAGAGGTAAACTTAATAAAGATAAGTACAAAGAAGACTTGTTAGAAAGATTCTCTTCTCTTATGGTTACTGTTATAGATAGAGACTATGAGCGTGTAGCTATCTTTATTAAAGATTTACACGGGTATACTGATGTAAGTTATAAGTCACTCACAAAACGTAAAGCAAGTACTAATGATTATTCAGAAATTTTTAAAGCACTACTCTCTGGTAGACCACCAGTTATATAAGGACCATTATGTTAAAAAACTTAATAGATTATTTTGATAAATTAAATCACACTATTAAAAAAGAGGATGTAGTAACTGTTATTGACGAAACTTTAGATAGTTTAAATAATACTGTACTACCGACACTAGATGCTGTTATTAAAGATAGTACTAAAGATACTTTAGATAATAACCAAGTACTTAAACGCTTAACTATGTTGTTAGGTGTAAAAGGAACAGGAAGAGATACTTTAGTTAAAATTAAAGGTATTCTCAATAACGTAAATAAATTCTCTAAGAAAATCGAATCTTTAGTTAATGATGAACTTAATGATATTGTTACAGACAAAACGGCTACAGTTAAAGATGCTGCTATTATTAAACTAGTAAACGATATTAACATCATTACTATGTATACTAACGATATCTTATATGTTATTCTTTTAAAGGGAGATAGTACTAGTACTGATTTAACAAAAGCTAGACTTAAAGAGATTCAAGATAGTATTCCTACATACGCTAATATCTTAAAACAATTTAGTAGAGATTTCTCTAAACAATTAGATAACATTACTAAGCTCAGTGATGATTTAATTAATGTTGAACCTAAAAAGATACCATTCCTTGAGAAGTTACTTTCTAAAAAAGGAAGCACTATTGATACTGTCGATACTAACAACTTTAATGGTAATCCTATTTACCATATTAGAATGTGGTTAGTTGATAGAGATATTGCTAAGTATGAATTACTTAAAGATAAAAAGAAGTTAATTGAGCTTAAGTTATTAGAGCTTAAATTAAAACAAAAGCAAGAAGATAATCCTAAATTAGCTAAACGAATAGAATACTATGAGAACAAAATAGCTAAGATAGAATATCAGATTGCTAGATATGAAGAAGAGTAGCACGAAACTCTAGTTATAACTTCGCGGCGCCAATAGGAGCGTCGTTGGTGCTATATTGTGTATAACGATATGGAAGATAACATGTTATTAAATCCTAACTTAAAATAAACTGTGTTTCGTGCACGATACATAACACTATAAAAGGAAATACTAATGAATGGTATGAAATTATTTGATCAAGTGAATCTTTCTGTAGAGGAAGAAAAACAACCAGAAGTGGTTGCTGTTGAGTTAGACCCAACTGAACTTATCCTAGCTGAAGAAGCTATGGCTGAAATTATGGACATTGAAAACCAATACAATGTTGGACAAGAAGCAATCGCTCTTGCTGAAACTGTAGTAGACGGTCTTGGTAAACAACTTGCTGTTGAATCACAAGTTCTTGCTAAACCAGAACAAGTAACTACTGCAACTGTTATCCTTAGTATGGAAACACTTAAAACTTCTGCTGCTATCCTTGGAGCAAAAGTAGATGTAGACGGAATCTCTGTTGAAGACATCGACACTAACCCTGCTGAAGCTCTTACTATTGCTGTAGAAGCAAAAGAAAACTTTATGCAAAAAGCTATTGATACTATCAAGCTTATGTTCAAAAAGTTTGTTAACATGCTTAAGAAACTTTACACTAAAGCTGTAGTAGCTATGAATGGTTCTGCTAAGAAAGCTGAGGCTCTTGTTGCTAAACTTAAAGAAAATGAAAAAGAAGCTGAAAAAACTGTTAAGCTTGATGATAAACTTAAATCTAAAGTTGAAGGTAAAATCGGTGCTGTAGTTGTTAAAATTGGTGGCGGTAAACTAGATGCTGCATTCGCTAAACAAGTAGCTAATAATGCTGAGAATGCAACTATGGTTACTGCTATTGCTTCAAGCATTAAAGGTCTTTCTGACAGAATCAAAAAAGCTGCTGATGGATTTGGTGATGAAGTTAAAGGTAAAGAACTTGCTGACGCACTAAAAGACATCAAAGGTTTCGGTGGTACATATGTTAAATTTTCAGCTATGACTGCTAAAAAACTTGTAGTATCTGTTCCTTCTGTTGATGAAGGTAAAGATTTTACTAAAGAAGAAGCTCTTAAAGTTATCGCTAAAGTAACTTGTAAAGTTGAAACTGAAACTGTAGATGGTAAAGAATTTAAAACTGAAGAAGTTAAATATACTGATATCATCGCTATTGCTGAAGCAGTAATTAAACCTGCTAAAAATATCAAATCATTTATGGGTAAAGTAGAAGAAACAACTAAACTAGCTGAAGCTAAAGTTGAAGAAGCTGCTAAAAATGGTGAAGAAGTTTACATGCCAGTTGTTAAATTTGGTAATGTAATTGTTGGTTCTGCTGCTATGGATCTTGTTCTTGGTGCTCTTAACAATATCAATGGTATCTTAAGTGTAGCTAATACACTTGGACAAGCTGCTATGGGTGAAGAGAAAAAAGAAGGTAAAGAAGAAGACGAAGGTAAATAGTATTTACTAATCTTTTAATCTTGTCTTTTATTAACGACATATCTAGTTACAGTAGCTAATAAGCTACTGTAACTATCTTCTGTTTATTTTTTAGCATATCTTTATTGAATAAAAAAAAAAGGATTAGCTTATATCTACAGCTACAACTAAAATATTCGATATCATAGATATCGATGCGGAAAAGAAAAATAATGAATTAAGTATAGGCGTCGAAGAATTACATAAATTAGAATTAAAAGTAATAACACTGGATAATGAGATAGATAAATATTCAAATATGATAACTGAAGCTACATTAGCTAAAGAATCATTAGATAATGTATATAATAAATTAAATATCTATATTAACGGAAATGATAATATAGACCCTAACGTAATTGTTATTGGACTAGAACACATTAATTATATATATAACATAATAGGTATCGAAAATGAAACTATTTCTACTGAGGATATTGATGAAATAAAAATTTCTTTAGAAGGAATCACAGATAAATTAAAAATGATAGGAAAAGCACTTATTGAAGCTATTATTAAATTAATTAAAAAAATTAAAAAATTTTTAAAGAAAATATATAATTTGATTTTCAATAAAGCTAAAAAAGCAGATAAGACATATGAGGAAGCTAAAGAAGAAGCAAATAATAAATATAACGAATATGTTAATGATGTAGAAGAAGTAATTAATTATAGTATTAATGTTACTGAAGAAAATATTCCTCCAGAACCAGAAAAAGATACAAATACTACAGTTAATGTAACCTCGAAAATGGATGAGATAATGGAGCGTTTTGAAAAATTTGAAGCAGAAATGTATATTGATGATAATAAAAAATATGTTATCCGTAAAATTTTTGAGAATTACAAAAAAAGATTAATAGAATTATCTCCTAATGTTATAGTGGATAAGAATGGTGATGTGGATGTATTAATTATAGTTGATAGAATATACGATTCTTTAACTAAAACTATTCCAGATTTTTTAGAAATGGTACTTATTTCCGTAAAGAGAGATTATCGTACTTTAAGCGATTTTAATTATTTAAATAAAATAATTAATCATGATAAAGATGGGAATAGTGTTATAACACTAACTAACGCAATTGGTGAATATAAAATTATATTAAATGAATATAATATTGGAGATAAATCAGCTTTAGCTTTTCAAAATATAGATACCGATAATACAAGGTATATTAAAGAAGCAGAAAAATATATCGATAACATAAAATTCCCTAAATATAGCGATGTATTATTGCACGGGATTAAATTAGATTTTGAAAAAGAGACATATAAAATACAAAAAACTATAGATACTATAATAGAGTATACTGAAGCATTAGTTATATTTGATAAGTTAAAAACAATAGGTGAAACAATTGAAAAAAGAAAAAGAAAACCAGAATTATTTGACGATAGTTTAAGAAAATACTGGGAACAATATCGATTAGATGATGTATATGGTGAATATACATTTGAAAAAATAGAAACATATTACATAAATGAATCTAAATCTGCTAAAATATTGATTTTAACAATGGGTGAAGTATCTAAAGCAATTAATAAAATGTGTGATTTAGGTATTTTATTATTTGAAACAGCTACTTTAAAAAAATTAAAAGAATTTAAGAATATTAAAAACTTAAAGAAATTAAAAGAATTTAAAGTATAATTCATTGACTAAAATCAAAGGATGTCAAGATGAAAAATGTTAGCACAAAATATCTCCACCCGCATACTAATATAAGATATGTTGCTACATACAGAAAAAAGACACATAGTCCTTGAGGAGAGTGATCCTACTAGTAAGTAAGATAACCATAGTCCATAACATAACTGTAGTATAGTTGCAATTGCAACTATACTACTATGTTCTTTTCATTGATGAAATTCCTAAGAAGGATATATTATGCAAAATAAGGATACAATATGAATGATATTGCAGTAGTAGCAACAGCTAAGAATAGAGACCGTTTAGATAATAAAGATAGAACACATAGAGTTAACGAAATTATTGCTATGTTAAAAACACAAGAGTATGTAAAAGATAAAGCAGAAATGGTAGAACTAATTACTGCGTTATATAAAAGTCTTACTAATGGTAAAACTCTTTTACGTAAGCTACAAGAAAATGTTAAATTACCACATAGAAAGTATACTGGGTTAGAGAAAATTATTCTTACAGATATTTTTAATCTACTTACTAAGAATACTAAACCTACTTCAACATTTGGTATGTATATTGATTTGATAGATCCTGAAAATGACAATAATACTATCAAAACTAGATATACTGAAAAAGTTGTAGTTAGAGATGAGAGTGTACTATTAAGACCATCTGATGAACTTAATTTCTTATTCAATACATTAGGTATTGAAGAGACAGGATATCTTATACTATTACTAACAATAACGCCATATTAGGAATCTATCATGATGAAAACTAAGATAGGAATCTTCAGTGCCGAAGAAACTATCACTAGACCTGTTATTATTAAAGTAACAGAAGATATCATAAGATTCTTAGGTATGAATCACGACATCTATTATACTATGGATGAAAATGAATTAGTAGACCGTATCAAGAATCCGTTAGGTCAAATAGAGAGCTATAGTTCACCTAGAACAGAACATATACTAATTGATTACGACGAAGAAGCTAGTGATGGTTATGATATCAGCTTACAGGTAAGAAGACCTGACTACAATGCTATTTATAACGATGAAGAAATAGATGCCAGTATTATCCCTATCCATCTGAAACGAAGAATGACTATTAATTTTAAATATGTCAATAAGTCACGTAGCAAAGTAAGTGCTCTTATTAATAAGTTAAGAACACTACCTAGTAGCGATGGACAATATATAGTACACAATCTAGAATATCATTATGTTTTACCTACTATCATATTTGATTTAGTAAATGAAATTAATACTAAGAAAAATAATAAGTTAGATACCCCAGTAGAGATTACTGATTATATTAATAATACTTTTGATTTAGGAGTAACTACAGTTAATCCTGTTGACGGTGATAGTTATAAAGTTGATTTGGCTATACGTGAACAACAAGATAGTGTTATGGGATGGATAGAAGGTAATGTTGGTGATATTAAGAAAAATAAGATAGATGAAGAAAATGCGTGGTCTGTTGAGTTTAGTTATGTATTTGAATATGAAACTCCTGTAGAGTTATTAACTAAGTACCCTATAGTTATCTATAACCAACTTATAGATAAAAGATTTAGAGAAGTTATACCTAAAAACGATTTTAAGTACAAAGGAAACTTTACTTCTGGAAGTCAAGCATTGATGGACCTTAATAGTAGTATCTATGATGATACATTTAAATTAACTAATAGTTATTATTTAAGTATACCTAAAGAAGATACATATAAGTTACCTAAACCTTATCCTGACTATGCTAGATTGATGAGTATTATAACATTAGTAGACGATAATGACCTTACCGCATTATTTAATATAATGGATATTCCTGACATTACTTTTAAACAAGAAATTTTAGATTTTTGGAAAGAGAGTGATTATCCGTATGTCGGTATTCCGTATAACAGTATCTTTTATTTTGATTTATATAAAGATGGTGTTAAGGATTACAATAACCGTATTATAATGGACGAAAACTTAAATCTTAGGTCAGAGTACCCGTTAGACAATAAATCACTTTATAGAGTTTGTATAAACGCATTAACAGATTTAAACATACTTAAGTATAGTGATTATAATAGGATAAATGAATATGTCAAAAGCAAATATCCTATAGGTGAAGTTCCGTCGTTAGTGGAATATTACGCAGGTATTTTTAACATACCTAGTAGTATATTACCAACACATAACAATGACATAAGTGTCTTATTAAAAATAACAGACAACAGTTGGGTTAAGTTTTATACTCAACAAGAATACGTTACACTAACAAGTGTATTAGAACCAAAATAAGGAAATATAATGGAAAAAACAATTAAAATATTTGATATGGTAGAACCTGAAGTATCTCAAGAAGAAACATTTGAAGGTGAACTACTTTCTGAAACAGAATATAAATTAATCGCTTTAGAGGTATCTCAAGAAGAGAAGACTGTAGAAACTTATTTACAAAACTATGAAGATGGTCTTAAAACGTTAAATAAGCTATCTACAACTCTTGATCTTGAATCACTTAGTGTAGAAGACGAAGAAGTTAAAAAAGCTCTCTATAAGCTTGATAGCGATAGAATGAAAACAGCATTAACCATTGTTGGTGTCGAGTTACCAGATGATGCTGTTCTTAGTAAAGAAGAAGTAGAAGGTTATGTTGAGAAAATCTTTAAAGCACTTAAAGCTGTAATTGAGAAGATTGTTAAATCTATTAAGAAACTTTATGTTAAACTTGTTATGTTGTTTAATAGTAATGTTAAAAGAGCTAAAGCTATCAAAGATAGTTTAAAGGGTGAAGAGTTTGTATCGTATCCTTTTGATAAACTAAATGAGGAAGATATCACTAGTATTAGTAACATGACAATGGCAATCAATACGGTGTTCCATTTAAATGGAGAAATTAATCCTGAATTAATTAGAGACTTATTAGTCTCAGTACAAATTGCACCGTTACAAGGAGCTATTGCTAAAAATACTGAAGATATCGAATATGTCGCAAAAACTACTGATACATTAGATGATATAGAAACAAGATTACAAATATTTCCAGAGAATATTTTAGACATGTTAACTAAAGAAAGAATACATAAACCTAATTTACAAGGAAACGTATTTTTAGGAGACAGTAATGACGTAGATAAAATATTAGAATATGGTATTCTTGTTAGTACTGGTTTAGATAATGCTACATTTAGTGTTCTTGAATTTAAAGAAGATAAAGAAGTAATAGACCGCTTAAGCAAAAGAGAGTTTATTAATAAAACACTATATCTTAATCCTGTAGCAGTAGAACAAATGAATCTTATGGCTTATCCTTCTAAACAAAAAATGTTTGATGTTTTAGATGTTATCATTAATAATGGAAGTAAACTTAAAAAGATTTTTAACCAAACACATTCTAATATTGACGACAATGCTGGAGTTATTAATGGTTTAATCTATAGAGATATTCGTGAAGATGTTACTTTATGTCTGCGTAATTCATACGCTCTACATTCTAAACTAGTAGATCTATATGGTATTAAACGTGTAGTTTATGCTATTAACGTAATGAAGAAATATGTTGATTTAGCAGAACTACAAATTAAAATTTTAAAAGAAAACAGAGACTAAACAGTAGTTAGGAGAATTCTCCTAACTGCTCTCTTTTTCATTGATTATATAAGGAGACAATATGCCTATATTGGACACAAATGAAGCTATCACTAATGTTGATACAATAACCCCTGATAGAAAGTTATATACTAGACCAGATTTTAAAACATCAACACTATTTGCAGATGACCATGAGCTAGATACTATTATACAATATGTAGAAGGTAGCAAATGGACCGTTGATTACTTTAAACAAATTAGAGAGATTAATGATGAAGCATTGATGCCGGATATCAATGTATCTTCAACTACTCTTAAATACGATAGAATAAATAAACTTATTATCTTTTTAAGTTCAGCTATTAATCAAGATGATCCAGATAATATTACTGGTGAAGCAACCATTAATGCTGGGTTCTTACCTAGTTATGGTGATCCATTTATAGCTACATTAGCAGGAAGTAGAGAAGCTATCTTTGTAGTTACTTCTGTTAATAAAAAGATGTACAGTCTACATGATGTTTATGAAATAGAATTTAAACTATTTGCTTTCTTAGACAGGGACTCTTTACTCTATAGAGACCTCTTAGCTAAAACAATGAAAGAATACATCTATGACAAAGATTACGTAGAAAGTAAATCTTCACCTATAATTTTAGCACAGGACTACAAAGAGAAACTTAATTACAAACAAGTATTTGAAACAGTAAGAGATTACTATTTTACTAATATGTTTAATAAAGAGAAAAGAGTTATTTCTTTACCTACTATAACAGGAGTAACCTATCTCGACCAATATATTATGGAGTTTCTTTATAAGATAGTAGGTTATAGTGGATACCCTAATAGTAATCTTATTAATAGATTCAATATTACATTAGATATAAACAGAACTATATGGGATTTATTATTAGAAAGAAACAAAACTGATTTACCTTTTATTAAAAGAGATATTGATTTTGTAGATATTCCATACAGTACGAGTAATCCTACTATGAGACATATGGGTTGGTTAGGTATCGATTTTATAACAGGTGAAATTAATCCAGATTATGTAGTTGACTACAGTATAGATATTAAAGAGAATGATATACCTATTCCAGCTGATTTCCAAGACCCTATAATCGCTGATGAAACAGATTACATATTTAGTCCTGCATTCTACGTGGAAGATGTTGATAACTGTGGTATTTTAGAAAAAGCAGTATTACAATACTTACGTAATGAAGTAATCGATGATGAAGTTATGAATACCCTAATAGCACAATATCGATATTGGTCTACATTAGATCAATTTAGATTAATACCAGTACTCATGCTTTTAATTAAAGATAAAATAAATAACACATTTAGTCCGATATAATATTTAAATATCAGAGTTATATGACAAGGATAATATGATGAGTTATTTTGAAAAAACAACTAAGTTACCTAATAGATTATTTAAAGTTAGAGTACCTATTATAGCTACGTATACTGAAGAAGAAATGAAGGTATATGGGTTACCTGTAGATATTACAGAAGGTAAGCCTAATAAAGAAACATTTAAAGAGATGACTGTTGCTATGTTTAATTTAGATAAGATAATCGATATGTATATTAATGGTTATCCTATTTATATAGTTAACCCTAATGACAGTAAAGAAATCTTTAAAATATTAGAAGAGTACATTGCTATACAAAATAATAAAGTTTCACATTCTTTAAATACTCCTACGTATGAAGAGAAACGGTTACATGAAATAGATAAGTTTGTTAGTGAAATGTTTGGCTATAATAAAAACACTATTGTACAAGACATTATTAAACCTACTAATGGTTATGCTATCGACTTTGGGCTAATGCACACACCTGGAACAATCACCAATAATCCATTCGGTGTACATGATTTAGTAGCGGTTGAAAAGGAGCAAGAAGATGGTTATCGTAAGGTAACAGAATATGTTCCTAGGTCGCAACAAAATCAACATGGATACCAACAACCTAACTTACCTAATATAGATATGTCTACTATAGAAAGACAATCTGCAGTTAAACCAGGTTTTGGTAATAACAACTTCGGTAATAGTAATTTTACCTTAGAAGACTTAAACAAATTAAACAAGGAATTTAAATAATGAAAAGATTAACAAAAGACGTTAGTGAAGAACTAAATGAGTTAGTAGAGGAAGCTACTGAGTTATTGCCAGTAAGTATCTTAATGGTACAATTTAAAAAAGACCCTATTAAAGCATTTAAGAACTATGTAGAGTATCTTAAATCTACTGAAGAATTAGAAGAAGATACTGTTAAAGAAGTTAACTCTATTATAGAAGGTTTAAGCGGAGAGCTTACAAGAGAGAAAGCTTTAGTTATCGCTAAAGAATTCATTAAGAACAGATACAAACATGAACTTAATGAAATTACAGATGAAAAACAAGATATTGTTAATGGTATTAAAGATTATATCGATACATTAAAATCTAATCTTAAAATTGTAGAAGTCACTGACCAACTTAAAGATAATATCTCTAAGTTTAACGATATTAGCACATTAAGAATTAAATTTATTAGTTCTGTATTAGAGAACCACACAGGATCATTGTTTGCTAGTGATATTAGTGTACAAAAAACACCTACTAAACTCATAACTGATTATAGATACCTTTTAGAAAATCTAAAAACAGATACTACTAAAGTAGAAGATGGTTTTAAACGTTTAACTAATGATTTACTTTATGTTACTGCTAAAGGAATGATTGAGAAATCAGAGAACTTAGAAGATATTTATAAGTTACTTAATGTAGAAGAAGTTACTCCATTATTACCGAATGACGATATTAATTTAAAAGAAGCAGTATTGTCTATTAGTAACGAAATAGAAAATAAAGATATCTTTAATACATTTAAAGAAACTAATTCGATTATCTTAGCACAAGTAACTAACTTAAAAGATACGGTAAAGGCATTTGAATCACTTATGAATAAATATGTCCTTGAATCAGATAGTTTTGGTAAATACCTTGATGATTACCAAGAACTACTTTTAAAAGAAGTAGAAACATACTTAGAAGAAGGTACTGACAATGCTAAACCAGAATCATTAGTTTACTTATTAGCTTATATTATTAATAATACTATTATCGTTAATAATAACATTACTGAATTAGCTACAAATATCAATAGTAGACTTATTCTAGTAAGTGAAAGTATTGACCTTAACAATAAATTATTAGGTTATTGCTTTAAAGGATAAACATGAAACCTATAGAACAGACACCAATAGGTAAAGATATTCTTAAAATAACAAGTAATGTTAAAAGTGGTGTTAACCATGTAAAACATAAAGTAATTTTACATACTGAAAAGTATGATATCAACATACCTTTAGTCGAATCTATAGAGATACTAAGTGACTTTAACTCTAATACCAGCGATTATATAGTTGCCTCATTCCTTATGGGGATGGGTGACTTTATTAAAGATATTTATCCATATAGAGATAATCTTAATCTTACAATAACTAGAATAATTGGTAAAGTAAAGTCAACGTATACCTATAGATTTGTTTTATTAAACAATAACGGAAATATTAGTGGTACTAGATATAACCAAAGTAGTAGAGATGAACTTAACAAATTAGAACAAGTTAGAGTTATCGGTCAATGTGTTGATAGAATATCAGAAACATTACGATTACAATTTGTTAGTGGTATATATAGAGATGTTACTGTTGAAGATATGTTAAAGAGTATGTTGCTGAGTAACATTAGAACTGCTAAAAGTGTATTAGGTAATATTAAAATACAGTACCATTTAGTTAAACCAGACAACAATAAGGTTTACAATCACATTAAGGTACCTACAGGGACTAATATACTCCAACTACCAACATATCTACAGAATAATGATTACGGTGTGTATAACGGAAATATAGGCACTTATGTAAAAATACATGAGAAATGGAATCAAGATAAGTATAATACATTAAATAACATATACGTATATCCTCTATACGATAGTAAGATATTTGATAATAGTAAACGTAAGTTAATTATATACGGAGTTAGTTCTGCTAAATTTAACCATGTTGAAAATACATACTTACAAGATGGTGATGTATTGAGTATTATTGCTGGTGTTGGTACTACTAGTTATGATGATGCTGAAAATAAACTAATGGATAAAGGAGTAGGGTTTACAACAAGTAATCCTGAAGCATTATTAACTTCTAATAATATCACTAACGATAATAGTAGTTATGTAGATGCTGAATCTCTTAATCAAACTACATTAGATAAAGATAGAAAAGACAAACTTAACACAACACAATATATTGGTCCTGACGCAAATCATTTTAAATATAGGTCAGATATAGTTAAAAATACTATGATGCCGTATACTATACAATGGAACTTTTGTGACCCTGATTTAATATATCCAGGAATGCCGGTTATGTTTGTTTTTAAGGATGGTGAACATGGTATTGTTAAATTAAAAGGAACAGTACAGTCTTTATACACGTTATACACTGAAGGAATGAATAGTGTATCTGCTTTAGTTAATATTATGGTAGAGAAACCGTATTATAGAAGATAGAAGGAAAGAAATGTTTGAGAAGGTAAATAACACACATTACATATGTAAAGATGTAAATAAAATAGATTCTTTTATTAAAGAACAAATAAATAAAATAAGTTTAGGCAAGATGGATGATTATAATGAAGTATTAAATAAGATGCTTTATGAACAACTATTATCTAGATATGTGAGTTCAATATTTTTAGAAGAGATAGGTGAACTTAATGACCAACACCATACTAGTATAACTATTAGTATAAATAATACAAACTACAATATTACTGTTGGTACGTTCAATATGAAAGACCAACTTAAATATTTAAATGGAATAATAGAACTATGATACTACTAAGAGCAATAGCTCTTAGTAGTATTTAACTTTATTAGTCGTAATCAATCATAGTATCTAAAGATGTATTTATTTTTATTTTGGGAACACTGTCAATATGTTCTTCTTGTTCAATATATCTATTAAAGATAGATAACCATCTTTCGGTATATATATTTTTATTATCAGCTTTAATATTTTTACCTACGTTATTGAGTTGTGTATTAATATAATTAGCACCTAAAGCAGCTATATTATTTTTCTTTAACTGATAAGTAGCCATAATGTTATTGAAATCCATATTCTCAACAGCTTCATCAATATTAGGACGCGCCATAATAGGAGGTACACTATAAATAATATTTCCATTATCGTCAACGATATCTACTTCATTAAACGGTGACCCTGCTAACTCAATCCATTTAAGTGTTAATGCACTATGTATATCATTTTGTCCACTTTTAAAATGGTCTAGAAAGTATTCTACGAATACTGATTCTAATAGTTTAGCATTTTCAACAAGAAGTAACTCATTAGCTACTTCGTTTATTTGTTCTTTAACGGCTTCTGTTTTAATAGTTGTTAATTTTTCTGAATATTCTTTAAGAGCACTCATCTTATTCCCTTATACCGGACATTAATTCGTCCATATTTTTAATATTGTTATCTGTAACCATAATACTTTTATCTAAACGATAAGTATTGTCGTTCTCATCTATAACTACAATGTTAACATAATATTCAACACTATTGCCATTTTCGTTAATATCTACAGTGATATCAACATTAGTAAAATAACGTTCGTACATGTTATAAAGTGATTTAGAAATATCTTCTTTTATCTCTTGTACTTCCGTAGCATTTTGTAAAATGTATTTTAAACTAGCAATGTTACCAAAATATATATTTGTTTGTGAATATTCTGAAGTTAAGAAATACTCAAAGAGTTTCAATAACTTCTGTTCACTATTCTTTATCCATCCTTCAACAGATAGGTGTGGTATACTACCGGCCATCTAAACTCCTTATATCTATAATATTAAGTTGTAATGAAACTTTATTATTAAAATTATTTAAACTTACTTTGTAAGCGACTAATACAGTATCTCCATTTCTGACATACTTATCCAATTCTTCTTTTGTATATGTGCTATGTTTATTAAAGAAATACATAGATTTAATTTCTCTACCATCTCTCGTAATAAATGTAAACATGCATATATTAGAATAAATACTATAATATTTTATTCTTAATACTGAAACAAATACTGGAAAATCCCAATCTTTACCATATGGTTCTAACCTACTAATTTCTAATGGTAATGCTGGTGTTAAGTCTACGCTGTCTACATAGTCATCTACATAAAGAGTATTATCAACAGGGTTGTTCTTAGTTTGTTTTTCAACATACTTATCAAACAATTCACGGAATTTGTCAATATGTTCGTATTTGATAGAACAACCGGCTGCTTGTTTATGTCCACCGAATTTAACAAAGATACTGTTATCTTCATTATGTATATCGTTAAATACTTCTACAAGATTAACATTATTAACTATTCCTCTAGCACTACCTGTAGCTTCTCCGTTTTCTCCTTTAATAAAACAAACAGTAGGCTTATTATAAGTTTCACCTATTTGTCCAGATATGATTCCTCCTACTGATAAATCAGATTCTAATAAAAGCACTACTGAGTTTTTATACGGTAGATTAGCTATTTGTGCTACAGATTTTCTATTAAGTTTTTTCTGTTCTAACTTACGTACTTTGCTCTCTTTCTGTAAACGTTTAATGTTTCTACGAATATCTTCTTCTTTAGTAGCTGTTAGTAAATTATAAGCTACATCTTCACACCCTACTCTTGAAGCAGTGTTGATTAAAGGAGCTAATTTAAAAGAAATTTCTGTACTGTTAATATTAGTAAAAATACCCATCTCTCTTCTTAAAACTTGCCACAATAATCTTCTTCCTGAATTCATCTCATTAAGACCGAATTGAACCATAGCTCTGTTAATTACTTCGTCTAAAGGCATTACGTCAGATATAGTAGTTAATCCTACAAATGGTAATAGAAAATTAAATTTATCCATATCTATATGGTTATAATATTTATCATAAGTAGCCACCATAGTAAGAAACGCTACAAAACAACCTGATACTTTATTACTGTACGTACTATCTTCTCTTTGATTATTAACAAATACTGTAGCTGATTTAGGATAATTATCTTTAGGTATTTCATGGTGGTCTGTTAAACAGAAATCAATATTTCTTTCTATAAACAACGGTATTACTTTTTCATCTGAGGAACCATGGTCTGCTGTTATAATTAAATCTATTTTCTTAGTGTTAGCATCATAATCTAAAATACGATCACATAATGTTTTGTTAAAACCATTGCCATCTGAACGTCTATTAACAAAAACTACAAAATCTTTATTTTCTTTTAAACCAAATATTTCTGACATAGTTAAGGATAGTATTACTGCTGAATTAATTCCCGTAATGTTCGATATGTATCGCTACTACACATCCGTGGTCTTACCACTGCTCTAGCTCTCACTAGAGACCAGACTATATCTTCACCCACTATATGCATAGCTAGGGTGTCTATCATTTCCACTCTGCTTAGAGTGTACTCTCCCGCCGGAGATAGTCGTTGAACACATACCATACTGTAGTTACAGGTTAGGTACTTCGCTGCGTCGGTTGCCCAATCTCTATAGGTTTTTACTATGCTCCTTACCACTATTACGGCCGGAGTATTACAGTCTATTTCTAGCTGTAAGTAGTACTATAGAGCTCTAAGGGGTTTCCCGCAATTAGATAGATATTAAATTGATTATTACTAATCAACCAGGACAATTATATATTATTTATCCGCGTCATAGTCTGTAATTAAAGCTATGTGTTTATTTTCTTTTATATGTTTAGCTATTAACTCTCCCGCTTTATCTACGTCTTTTAACTTATATAAATCTTCTTCAATATTTAATCTAGGTATAACATATGGTAAAGGATCATTATCGGTTCTATTTACAAGTATATTAGTTTGTAATTCTGTTAAATTTCTTATTCTTTGTTTCTGTTGTGTTTTTATTTTTATATTAAAATTATGTAATTTTTCTTTCATGGTTAACCTTTCACTCATATTCTCTTAGTACAAAAACTATTTACAAACTACTTAATGATTGAAATTAATCGAAGGAATTGTATATGAAAATTAAGAAGTTAACGTGGACAGGTATTGAGCCAATGAAGGCACAGGCATTTTATAACAATAAGGGAGATAGATTATTCTTCAATGTTAAACACGGTACTGAAGGTAAGTTATTTGGATATTGGTTAGGCAGAGTATCTCCTAAGATAGCTAAACCTAAAGATATATCTGACACATATGTATTTGAAAAGAATAACTATGTATTAATACCAAATAGAGATAAAGTAAATGGAAATATTAATAAAGATAAATTAGGAAACAATATTTATTCTATAGGTATCGATTATAGTACTATACATCAAAATGATATTATTTTATTTTGGGAAATACCTAATAAGAACTATAAAGATGTTAATTTTGAAATCAATGGTGATGCTAATATGATAGGTATTGCTTATAATGGTAAAGATAGAGGCGATGATAACTTACATATATCCCCAGCTCCTGTTGTTGAGATATATGGTAATTGTACATTAACATGGACTGCTATCAATATTAATGGTGATAAAATCTATCAAACAGCAACATATAATTATAATAATGAAGTATGGGACATTAGTCCTGTTCTCTTAAATGACGAGACCAATTAAAGGAATATTATGGAATTAGAACCACAAGTAACTGGTACTGGTATGCAGATTAAGATAAAAGAACCTCCTAAAAAAATAGAAGTCAATTTAACTAAAACAGAAAAAGATAAAGAACCTTCTATAGCTGAAAATGTTTCAAAACAGTTAAATAAAACATACGGAAAGAAATAATGTATAAAGATATAAAGGATGTATTCGCTAAGCATTTAGCGGGTACAAAATATGATAATGAACTTTATAAGAAAATTAAAATATTTAGAATCAATTGGTCTACTAAAAGTGATGAATATATCGAATTCTTAGGAGGTAACTTATTAGGGTTACATGATATTAGATTTAGTAGTCGTGATGAAGATATTTTCTTTAACGATATATTAGGTATTGACCAAAACGAATTACGTTCAGATATACACAGTGTTAAAGGAATTAACCCTAGTTGGAAAGTTAGTAGTAATCCACTATACCAAACCATAGTATATTTAATGCATTCATTTTTAACTAAAGGTACTGTAGGTAAAAATACTGAAGATGCTTTAAGAGAACTATACTATATTTTTGCATATAAAGCTATTAGTAGTTTAATCAGTAATGGTTTTAAGCACAAAGTAAAAGAATCAGTAGCTAAAGCAACATATGAAAGATTGAGTAATAGATTCTTACTTAAAAAGTTAGGAAGTTGGAATGCGGTATTCGAATATAGAGCCTTAGATGTATTACCTCCTAACGGATTACATGTTAAAGAACTCAAACGTTTAAATACTGATAATAGTATTCTCATAACTAATGATGTACAAGGTAGAGTTAGAGATATCTTTAAAAATGTATATGGTGTTATGATGGAAGTCATTAATGAAGATACTGGGATATTATCAACTAGCCTTAACCAAACTGATAGTGAAGGAGATACTAGCATTAGAGACATAACAGATAGACCAGATAGTTATGTTAAATATTTAATGGATGTTATCGATAAACCTAATGACTTAATTAAAGATGACGTACTAACTTTAGTAAGTACTGTATTGCCTAATTTAGATAAAGAGATACTTAAAACCACATTATACAATTTAAGTAATGATTTAGATGGTATTAAGAAAATTAAAGATGACATCAGTTATTCTATTACAGTTAATCTAGAATACCTTAATAGTAAAGGTTACCAAAATAATTATATGGATGATATCTTAGATATATTATCTATGATTAAAAATTATTGGAATAATTCTAAGAATAAGAATAAAAAGATATTGCGTATTAAAAAAGATTTTAATAAGGTAGCTAAAAAATATAGTAACAAGAAAACAAGCTGGATACTAGTTACTTTAGTTTCAGGACTAATACTCTATTTCTTTTTAAGAGCTATAGTTAAAAAACAAAATTAATATATACTACTAAGAGCTATAGCTCTTAGTAGTATAGTCATTTCAATATTATTAGTCAGGAACAACAGTTAAAGTAGCACCAGCTAACGTAGTAATTGTGTCATATTTAGCAGCTTCAGATTCTGTTAAAGTTCTATCATGTGGAACTAATAGATCTTTATATCTGAACTCAAGAATAGTTTCGCCATCTAACCATTGTAACACACCAGTATCTGTATCACTAGTACCTAAGACATCTACAGTATCGTAGAGGTATGGGTTAGTTATAGTAATAGTTTCACCAGCATTAACAACTAGGTTAGTAACTCTATCTACACTATCATTACTAGCAATGATAATTTCATCTGCTCTAGTAGCAGGATATAGGTATACTAATTGTGGATCAGTAGTTCTACTTGAAATACGTAAAACATCACCTTTACGTAGTCTTACAGTATTACGATAAGCCATAGAATCAAACATATCGATATTTTGTACAATAAATGTTTGTTCTGAAACATCATAAATATATGTATCTTGATTCCCTAAACTAGCACCACTATAAACTCCATTTACAAACATAATATCATAATTACGCAACACATATGATTGTAAACAGAATAAAGAAGTATCCATTGCTGGTAATGTTGTTAGTTCAATATATGTACCAGTATTGATATCATATAACCAAACTATATCATTTACTCTATCAGCAGTAATAGGATTATTATCTACTTGGTAAGGTAAAGTAGCACCGCCTGTAATCATTAATTGTGTAGGACTATAGTATGCTAAGTTGGCATATGCTTTAATATTCTCATCAGGAAGAACTTCTTTAGTAGTGATTGTTAAATCATTAATATTTACAGTTCTAATACTTAATGTACTACCGTCACTATACATAGCGGGAATATAGTAAATATAATCACCCATAACTTCATATGAGTTAGCTACAGAAGTAGTATACTCTTCATCTTCCCTAATAACTTCTTGTTCTTTAGTTAAAATATGGTTAACAGGGTCATAAGAAAATAAAGCAAATCTAGGAGCATATTTAATAATATTCTCACCATCATCAACGATAGTTACTGTGCTATCTGTGTCACCACTAATGATGTCATTATATAACGGACTACCGCTATGTACTTCACTAACAGCATAATAATCGATTATGAATTTACCATTACTTAGAGGAATAAAGTTTAAGTATTGTTCGTCCATTAAATCAGAGTAACCATTAAGAGAACCAACTATTCCTCTTTCTACTAATGTATCAGCGTACATAGTATAGTAATAGATGTTATTATCATGGTGTTTAGTTAAAAGAATATCACCATTCACTAACTCTATACTAGATTGTACAGTATATCCTTTTAGTAAGAACTCCTGTGTAAAAGTATATTCGTTAATATATGTAGCATTAGGATCTTTAGGTAAGATTACATTATCTACTAATGACCCGCACCATACTTTATAATACGGGCTAACTACGTTATTGGTAAAACGCATGCGTGTTAAGATACAGTAATCTTCACCTATACTTAATCCGTTAGTACTAATAACAGGAGTTAATGTAGTTTGTCCTAAATTACTTGCTACAGTTAAACCATTCAGGTCTTGAATAATTACATCCATACTATAGAAATCTGAAACAAAAGGAATTACTTCTAAATATACGTCAGATTCTAATTTAGGAGTATTAACTAACTTGACATCATAAACATTATTATTAGTAATATCGGTATCTAGTAAATATGTACCATAATTACTCTCAACATTTACATCAGTATGATACTTAACTCTAACAACAAATACTTTGTCATCTTTAAAAAAATCATAATTTAAAGTTAAACTAGTTAAATTTTCTTTGTCCTCTTCTCTAGAAAAAACAACATTACCGTTACCATCTTCGATAAGATAAGAAGTAGCAATATGTTCACCTACACCAGCGTATAATTTCATAGGAGAAGATTCTATCTTAACTTCTTTAGTTCTATTTGTTATAAGAACTTTAGCATCTACTTTAGGTGTGAGTACTACAGTAGAAGATACTTTAAATCCAACTTGTCCTGATTTAATAGGTATAGTTCTTGACCATTCAGAAGATAATCCGTTATTATAATTATATCTAACGATTACATAAAGTGCAGTATCTAATTCGTCGTTATAATATAGTGTAGTTAAATTTTCTGTATCTGCTAATGATTCATAAACAAGATACTCCGTTCTTGTAAAATCAGGATATCTAGAAATTCTCCAATCTGTCGATTCATGCACTAACCCACTACCATCTGGTAATATTGGTGCGTCTATGCTTATTTTAATATTTGCCATTCTATTTCCTATTAATTAAAATTGTCTTCAATACTGTCGTACTCTGTTAAAGTACCATCTAATTCAGTTACTATAATTTTTTGTTTGTTTTGATTTTTAGGTTCCATTATAAACCATTCTGAAACAGAGTTATCTATATGTACTTTTGCTCTAGCATATAGATTATCTAGATCAGCGTAATAACCACTACCATCTATTTTAGGTAACATAGTGTGCCATGTTTGTACATTTACTTTATCTTCAATAGATTCATCTATGATTTGTGTAAAGTCAGGATCTAATGCTACCTGCCATGTTGTGGCGTTATGATAACCTTTACAGTTAATGTCTATATAATCTATGATGCTTAACATCGCCATAAGTAATACCTCCGTTAAATATTCAAAGAAATGTGAAAGAACAAAAAAGAACTAATTAATGAAGACCACTATTTCTTGATTAAATATATTATAAGGTTAATACAATGGAAAAAGAATTATCGTTAGAGACAATAGTAGACCCATATGAAACATCTATAGGTAGCATGATTAATACAAGTAAAATTACTGACGCGATTAGTAAATATCTTGTAGAAGCTGATGACAACAATCTTAATTACGAATATGAAAATGGTACAGATACTAAGTTAGTATTTATTACTGGTAAAAATGATGAAGAACAAAAGTTGCCGTTATGGGAACATCCTTTAGCATTTCAAGATGTTAGAAACAATAATATCTTAGCAGTTGATTTACGTAAATTTGTAAATCCTAAAAAAGGTGATTTCACTAATCTAAAAGATATCATTAGAGATGGTGGTGGATTTGAGTTTACCATAGTTAGAACATTACTAACACTAGATTTCTTAGAAGAGAACTATGGTGTATTAAGAAATGTTCAAAAGAATTATGCTGCTGGTTTTGCTTTCTGGGTAAGTACTAGTTTAACAAGCGCGTTAATGTTAAGTCCTGTAGAGAAATTGAATGTTGAAATTGCTTCACTATTTTATTTCTATATGATGCATGTTAACGGAACTCCTGATATGAGCGATGTGGCTACTGTTAAAAATAAGATTTTAAATACTAAGTTATCTTTACCTATTAACAAGAATGTAGTTGAATCTATTGTTAATAAATTAGATATCACTACATTAGAATTAGATGGTTTAGTGGAAAACATTAAGATAGCTGTAGGTGAAGCTAAATCTGGTTTAATTAATACTAATGTAGTTATTAATATCATTAGTAATAGTTGGTATGGTCCTGGTGCCAGTGAAACTATCTTAATGGGTACTGAACATATCCCTACATGGATCGCTATGATGTTTAGTGCTAGTAACAATAAAACATATAAGAAAACAAGACTAGCTAACATTTTAGACACTAACAAAACTAAATTAAAACTGAAAGAATTCATTAGTGCTGTAGAGCATTACGTTAACGAAAAGAGTTACTAATGAAAAAATACACGTACTACATCATCATCACACTAACATCTCTATTGGTTAAGCTATTAAATCCGATTATGATTTATTTAGTTTATCCATATAGAGAAAAGGCAAGGAATGTTGTTTATTCATATTTTAAGCGCAAAAATATAGAGGTAGCTTTCTTTAATAAAGATAAGGTATTACCTAAACAAACTTTTAAAAATAAGTTACTAGACTGGTTAGAATACCAATGGTATAAATGGACTATATGGATATGGTTAGATGATACTGTAGACAATGATATTGTTGATGCCAATACTATATGGAACTTCAGAGTAGACCATGTTTATCCTGATAACGTATTGGATAACTATGTTACTTATTTAATAGATAAATATTTTAAATTAGAAACGGTTAATAAACCATTAATTAGTTCAAATACTATGCATCCTAAGATAAATAAAAACATTATTCCGTTATTATACATACAACAATATGTTAGTGATATGAATAACTTTAATTTGTTTTATGGATACAAACATTACAATAATGAATTAGTTTTTGTTAGTGGTATTTTAAAATGGATACCAGTTAAAAAAAGTATTTATTATAAAATAAAACACATATAAGATATAGTATAGCTATTAGCTATACTATATCTTATTAACTAATTGTAATAACTGTTTCATTATTTGTGTGCTTATCTAATAACTCTTTAATAAAACTTCTCACTTTCTCTAAAGTAGATAATCTCTCTATAGCTTCCTTACTATACTTAGTTAAATCAGTATTAGATATATCCTTTAATGCTACAAATGTTTCTTTTTCATATAGTCTATCTAAAAAAATATGTGAATGCTTATTAAGATTAAGATTGGTTATTTCGTCAAGTATCATTTTGTTAATGACTTTATCATATAACTCCTCGTCTAATATTTCTAACGTTTCTTTAAGTACCTTAGGATAAAGGTCTATAGCTAAATCTACATCTGATGATTTAACATCAACATTAAATACAGTATAGTTATTGTTATAACCATTACGCATACTGCCAATACTGGCACCATATGTAATTCCGTGTTTTTCTCTATAATAATATTTAAAACTAGTATCTGGAGATATTTTGTTTAATAGATCAAAAGCTATTCCTCTAACTCTATCATTAGTTGTACTGTCTGTAGTGATGTGTATGATGCTATTTTCTTCTCTTACTTTTTCATCCGTAAGAATATATTTACCTGGTTCTTTTAAAGTGTTTTCTGGATTATTATAAACATAATCAATATGTCTATATTCTTCTTTTATACCCATTGTAATTATTTCTATATCTTTTTCGATAGCATTCATAAGGTGTTCGATATCTAAATCAGTACTACTATCATAAGTTAATGAAACAGTTATCTTATTATGTGTTAATAACATAGCTTTTAGTCTTTGTAAATCTTCTAAAGTAATATTTTCAACAGTTTCTAATGTACCCATAAGATTATTACCTACACCATTATGTAATACCTTATCCACATAATTAAAATAAGTGGTAGTGTTTCTGTCATTAAGATATCTTCTTAACTCATTAAGTACTACGCCTTTCTCTGTTTCAAATTCTTCCTCATTTACTTTATTAAGTGTATTATAAGCAATATTAGTTATTACTCTAGCTATTAGGTTACTGTACTCTGTAGATGTAGTAGCAAAGAATCTTAAGTTACTAAACCCAGTAGTTGCATTATGTTTTGAATAATTACGTAACAGAGACTCTACTTCCTTAGTATCATAATCTAATGTACTTTTAAAAGACATATGCTCCAATAGATGTGTTGCTCCGAATATCTCTTTACCATAAATCTTTTTATAATCTTCTTCTACTTTAGTACTTGTACAAAAAGATATATCTATACTAAAATAATCACTGTTAGGTAAATCTAGTAATTCAAATGTAACGATATCTCTTTTTACAACATTATGTTTTATAGTTGGTATATTCATATTTTGCCTTTTGTGTTGTTGTTTCTATTGAAGTAATTTGTTACAAATATTTAATCATATATTATTTAAATAGAACACATAACATAAGAGGAGAATAAAATGAAATGTCCAGAAAATAAAAGAGAGTTATATCAATTACTGTATGATCAGAAATACATAGAACAAAGACTAAATGGGTTATCTGAAGATAAAGCATCTAGAGAAGCTAACATTTGGGTTATAAAAAATATAGATACTTATTATTTTAATAACTTATATATTGTACCAGTTGTTATTAAAGAACCACTTAATTCTTTAGCATACAGTTATAAAGGTAATTACAATATGGAATCATTTATTAGTTATACTACTAATGTTGTGGCTAAAATGATACTTACTGAAAGAAACAAAAATGTAATACTGTATACACTCTTACAGAAATTTAAACGAGACGATATTTTAACTTATCTAAATGAGTTAATTACCAAGAAAGAACTTCGTGCAACTAATGGAGTAATTACTGAAAGTAAAGATGATGTATAAATGGGCTAGAAGAGTTAAAAAAGGTGAACCATACTATGAGGTTAGCAGTAAAGGAGATAAACGCTGTAGCTCACTTATAGCTCGTTTAAAGAATGGTTATACTATTGAAGAGATGTACCAACTTAAAGTTAAAGGTTATGATAAGATTTCTTTTGATTGGCGGGTAGGTAAAGGTAAACCACCACTCAATAATCTTAACCCTGATGATCTTTGGATGAAGTACTTAGAACTATGGAGAATCTATTTTAAAGAGAATCCTAAACTCTTTAAGGAACTACAAGAAAAATGTAAAAATGTAACTATTACAGATATGTTTGCTACAAGTGAAATAAATCAAGCACATGCTATCTGTGAGTTACTTAATGAAACAATACAAACTAAGGATAAGAATGAATCATAAAGTAGAAGCACTGTTGTCTAAAAAACAATCAGAAAGACTAAACAAAGGTATAGAGGGAACAGCTATTAAACTAGCTATGAATTTATTTAATATAGATTTAGAAGAATATAGTTATGATATTATTATATCTGGTAAATTTAATGGAATATGTTACGCTACCGTATCAGTTTATACTGAAGAACATAAATGCCATATCTTGGTAAGGAGAGAAATGACTAAACGTATCACACTTAATCATCTGTTGGAACAACCGCCTGTAGATCTACACAAAGCAAAAATAGTACCTACCGATGATTATGTTCTGCCTAAAAACATAATAAAGCGTTTAAAAAAGTTGCGTGAAGAAGACCCAATTAGTCATGCTGACAAACGTTTTAATAAAACTTCTAAATATGTTATCTTTGCTAAACAAAAGTTAGATACTTTAGATATTAAAGACTTAACAGAAGTACTTTTAAAACAATGGTCACAAGATGACGTTAAATGGTTATTAAAACTATTAGGATATTCTATTGATGCTGAAAATGGATTAGCGGGGTATCGTGTTTATGAAATCACTTACTAATTTACTATTACTAGACATAGATGGAACTATCTTACCTGAATTAGGTACCGACCCTGAAAACTTTGATGATGCATTAACTATCTTAGAGTTAAACTGTAAGTACTTAGCTAAGTTATGTCTTCATTACCAAGTAGAGATACAAATCATCTCTTCTTGGTGTACTGATACTATTTGGATGGAAAACGGTCACATTGCTTATGATGAATATAAGTTAACTCTAGATAAACGTTACTACGAATTTGAATATAATGCTTTTCGTATTATTAAGAATCACTTAGACCCATATATTAAAAGTCTCTCTTGTGGTAACAAAAGAAAAGATATCAAGTTAGCTAGACAAAACAAAACTGTAGGTAATATTATAGTTTTTGAAGATTCAGATTATTCAGACACTGTTAACCCTAATGATAGATCTTTCTACATAAAATCGGAAGGTTATTTTACGCCTCACATTCGTGCCAAGATGCAAGAAATCTATAACTACTAGGTTAATCCTAGTAGTTATAGTATGTTGTTTGTGTTGCTTGTTTTTTTGCTTTCTCTAACTCTATAGTTTCTAATACACTATCTATATTAACTGGCTGCACATAACTAGTATCTATGTCTTTATATAAGTGTTTAATCTTATTAGTCAACATATGCGATCTAACTGGATCTTTTATTTTACGTAACTCTTCTAACAGATTATCTATATATTCTTTAAGAGCTACTTGATACCTCTGCATTTCTATCTTCTCTTTATTATTATCTTTCTCTAACACGTTGTTAATAACTGTACTCAACACTATGTTATTAGGTATACCGTAATACTCTTTATTTCTAGCGCTAGTTAAGAACCAATAACCCAATGTCCATGAAATAACTAAGTCATCTTTACTACCAGTTTTGTGGTCTATTCTACCGTTTTTAACAGTTAACCCTGCTATTTGGTCTACTAAGTTTTTATCATGTGCTGCGTTACCAGTGTACTTAATCGCACTCAATATAGTATTTCCGTATAATGCATCCCTACTAGCTCTACCACCACTTGATGTAGCATACCCAAAATGTTTTCTGTACTTAACGTACAAAGAAGGATCTCTCTGTTCTAAGTTTCTTCTAAACACTTCCTCTACTCTAGCTGGGTACTCTAATGCTTCGTCTACTATCCAATTAAACAACCTTCTAAACGGGTCCATACCTTTAGCAGGTAGGATTTTAAGTAAGTTGTCTATAATGGCTACTCCGGAACTTCTTCTCTCTATTATCATAGTTAAGTTAGGAAATCGTTCTAACCAAGAGACTAACCATTCTGAAAAGGTAATAAGGTTAGTTTCGTTATACTGTCCTGCTGCTAACGTAGCACCTGTTTTATCATCTCTTAGAGTCATAGCTATATCATCCCTACCAACAGCATCTGATGTATCTAAAGAGATAGTCATATATCTGTCTTTAAGTAAGGTTTCTATCTCTTCTTCTGTTTTATACCAACGAGTAACATAACCGTAAGAGGAGATTTCTACATAGGGTTCTTTCTGTATTGAATCAAAAAGTATTTTAAGTAGGTTTTTAGGTATAGCAGAAGACTCTGAACCTTCTGGCCATATGTTAAGGAAGTCAGCTAATACTGCGTCTCCTTCAGCCATAGCGTCTTCAATCTTTTGACGCATCCATTCATCGGTATATCCTAGTTGTCTATGGTTGAATTCAAGAAGAACCATAACTTTTTTACCAGGAGAGTTTTTACGAATAACATCTACTAACTCTTCTTCATTTTTACAGTCATAAAGTTTTTCTGTCCACGGCATGGCTTTCTTGTATATTTCCTCATATACATATTTACCTTCTTTAGAATTAAGATAACCTGCTGTAGTGGTTAAGATATTACCATAAGGTTCCCCTGCGGCTTTAGCGTTATCCCTAGCTGCACCAGTAGCAGCTAATAGTGCCGGTAAAGTAATATCAATGTTCTTAATAAAGGCCGCCTCATCAATATGCACATTTTGAATCGTAGCGCCGCGTCCTAATTTCAGTGCACCTTTAGTCGAGGGCTGAGCCACCGAAGTAGTATATACGTTATTAAGTGCGTTGATTGTTATTTTTTCTGTATTATTTGTATCTGTTCGATCTTTTAGTTGTAAAAAATCTGGCAATTCTTTATATATGTCTTTAAGCCTAGTAACATTACCTACTCTAAGGCTATCATCTTTTGTAAGTAGCATCATTTTTGTATTGACGGTCATAAAGGACATTAAAATTGTCATGAGTACATCTGATGCTACTGATTTACCAGTTTGTCTTGGCGCTATACCTAAAGTAGTGACATGATTAAAATACAACCACATTTGCGCTACATTAAATCTATTTAATCTATAACGCAACGGTTCAGTACCGGACGATGCAGGTAGCCTTATTACTTCCCTTATGGCATACCACGGATTGTGTCTACATTCATGTGCTATTTTTACTTTTTGTTCCATTGTTAAATCAGGACTAAACGGATTTACTCCTTGTAAATCAGGATCATGTAATGCTAAAATAAATAAATGGTTCTTTATTCCCATGCGTTTTAACAACATCGATAATTCTAATGCAGATTTATTAGTTGTTTTTAAATCAACTATAGCTTCTGGATATTTTTTCCAGTCTTCTAAAAATAAAATGATAATTTATCCTTTAATTAATACTACATACTATATTATTATAAACATATATCATTAATATAGGATAAATACAATAATTAAATAAAGGAAAAACATGAAAGATAAAAGACAAATTTGGTTAGATAAAGCAATAGCTAAACACGGTAATAAATTTAACTACGACAATACTGATTTTAAAAGTATGCATAAGCATGTAGAGATTATGTGTCCGTTACATGGTAAATTTAAACAAACACCATATAAGCATTTAATATCCAAAAATGGTTGCCCTAAGTGCGGCATAGAAGCTATGCGTGCTTCTAAAAGAGGAACTAAGGAATCTTTTATAGAAAAAGCTATAGCTAAACACGGTAACAAATACCTATATGATAATGTAAAATATGTTGATGATAAAAGTAAAGTAGATGTTACTTGCCCTAAACATGGAGATTTTAGTATTAGACCTAGTTCACATACTAGCGGTAATGGTTGTTCTAAGTGTGGCAAAGAATCTACTGATTTAAAAAACACCAAAACTACTGAAGAGTTTATCAAAGAATCGAAAGCTAAACACGGTGATAAGTTTGATTATTCTGTAACAGAATATACTGGAGCATTTAATAAAATAAAAATTATTTGTCCTATACATGGAACACAACTAATGTACCCTAATTCACATTTAAATTCAACAACAGGATGTACTAAGTGTGGTCAAGAACTCAATCGTTTAAACCAAACACCCACAAAAGAAGATTTTATAAAGAAATCAAGACTAGTACATGGTAATAAATATAATTATGATAAAGTTAATTATATTAATAACAAATAATAACAAAATACCAGTAACAATAACTTGCCTTATACATGGTGATTTTGAACAAATACCAACAGATCACACTAGTCATCGTAATGGTTGTCCAGTATGTAAGTCTTCTAAAGGAGAGAAAAGAATAAAGACCTATTTAGATACCGCAAACATAAAATATGTGAGACAATATAGTTTACCAGGAAGTAGATACAAGTATGATTTCTATTTACCAGAACTCAATATACTTATAGAGTATGATGGCGAGCAACATTTTAAACCTGTAAAGATATTTGGTGGAGAAAAAACTTTTAAACGTATAAAAGAAAGAGATAAAGAAAAGGATACTTTAGCATACATACACGGAATTCCGTTAATTCGTATTAAGTATGATAAATTTTCTAAGTTGGAAGATTACTTAGAACACGAAATTTCTAAGATCTACAAATACAGAGTTGGTAATAAATGGTATCGTAATTTCTTAGAGTTGTGTAGAGGTGAAAGCTTGTCACCGAACACCAAACCAAAAGATGTTGAAAAATATCTAACATATAATGGAGAAAATAATGAACAAAATAAAAGTATGGACTAAAACAGATAATGGTTGGGAATTGGTTAATTTAGAAGATTGTAAAAGTGGTTTAGCTATAGCTGATGATGAATTAGCAGTATTTAAGAAAGCTTTTATCGACGGGTATATTGTAAAGCGTAGATTAGCTAACGGTGATATGATTCCATATACTAATAAAGAGTATTTCCCAACTATGAGTCATTTTTGGAATGGTGTTCCTGCACATTACTTCACAATTACAGATAAGAAAATAACTTCTAACCATAACCAAGATAATACAACACAAGAAGTACTATCGGAGTTATGTAGTTTATTAAAAATAACAGATAACGATAATTGGACTGTTATTAAGAAGTTGTTAGAAGTGGAAACTACAAATAGTGATATTAGAGATGGATTAGTTTTATTTCATCTTAAAAATATCATAGATGATGTGTATTGGAAATATTCGGCAAAAATAAATAAGATCCCTTTAGATAAGAAAGAAAAATGCATGAGGGATTTAGAAGAAAAAATAGGAGATAGGGATGAATAAAATATTTATTAGTTTAAGTACTAATTATAAATACCCTGAGTTTATAAAGAAAGTTGATTACATATTGAATGTAAAAAATAATCTAAAAGAAGACATCTATTTAACTACCTTTACAATGTATAGGTATGAAATATTACAAAAGGCTAAAAAAAGATGGATAGAAAATTTTCCTGAAACAGAAAGAAAGTTATATGGTAATTTAAAAAATTACATACAATTTTTTAGAACCAGGTTAGACGATCTTTTTGGAGATAAGACTATCTTAGATTCTAAAAAAGATTTGGAAAAATTCTTAGAGTCCGATACCTGTATACTTGAATTTAATAAAGGACGACAAACTGGTAATTTTGTTTATTTGGGCATGTGTATTGTTAGTAATAAAAATATTATCATTGTTGGAAAACAGGAATATCTTGTTAACAAAACACAATACCATAATCACCCCACAATAAAATATGTCGACGACATAGACGAAGCTTTAAAATTAGCTATCGCAATGAGTGATATGCGTTAAATAATGAAATAATAGGAGCTTAACAATGAGCAGTAATAATGAAACTATAATGTTATACCATAAAAGCTTACCGTCAAATAGAGAATCTATTCTTGAAAATGGATTAGTGCCACAAATAGGTCCTATTTATAATACGTTTTATGGTGAAAACAATATGGGTCCTGTGGTATTTGTATGTGATCATAATAATTATGATACAACATATGATGACGATATATATTTAATCACACTAACTAAAGAGGAGTATCTGGAGTTAGAGTTTAAAGAAGACATGTATGTTATAGGTGGTTGGTATACTGAAAAACAAATAGATGCTAAAAATATAGAAATAGTATATTATGGTACAGGAAATAGTACTTTTTAAAGGAGTAACAAATGATAGAATTTGAAGATGATAGAATAAAAACATTAATGAGCGAAACAAAGAAGTTACCGGGTAAGCTTAGCATAAAAGGTAAACATTTTTATGTTCAAACTTTCATTAAGATAGTAGATAATATTCTTGAATTTAAAATAAAAAGAAGAGTAAACGGAGAAACCATACGGTATACCCTAAATGACATTCGTTTTTTACCAGAATCAATAGGTGAAAGATATGAAGGTATAAAATTGATACTTATCGCAAGTGACCGATTTAAAATATCACTAAAAAATAATTCAGGGATAGTTAGAGATATTGTTTTTGATCTACCTGAACTATCTGACCATTTTGAAGTAGAGGAATATTATATTTACGAATGGGTTCCTGTGCTTGGGTTTTGGAATAATCTTCTTAAATATTTAACATTAGAAAAAAGACATAAAGTAGTAATTGATACTATTCCTGTTTTAGAGTTAACAAGAGAATCTAATTTAAATACATTAACTAACGATATTGAAATAGCATTTAATCGTATAAAGAAAAAGTGTGAGGAGTTAGTATCTCTAGTGGAAAAAGATAATATGAGAATACAAGAAGAACAAGAGTTATTGCAGCAGATAAATGGTGAAGAAATCACTATTAGCTTAGACTTAAAGGAAATATAATGTCAATATATTATGAATGTTATTTAGATATTAAGTTAGATTTAAGAACTAGACCAGATATCATGAAGTGGATAGAAGAGTCAAAATATAATTTTGAACATGATGAAAAAGAATATAAGGAGATAACTAAAGTACCAAAAGGGATAGACGCAAATAGTAGATGTAATAATCTATTTTATAACTATTTTGGTTATGCTTTTGATTTTGACGAAAAAGAAGAAACAGTAATAGATACTAGTGACCCAGCTAATGTACATATAAAATATGTATTAGGTAATAAAAACAAAGATTACAATATCGAAAAGATGTTAGTTGTTTTATTACCGTATATGACAGAAGATAGTATGGTCATATTGTGGGGTGAATCACAGTATGCGAAATTAGATGTCGATAAAGCAAAGAAAGACATTATGGCTGATACCACTAACGGAATTATTGATGACGAGAAAGTAGAGGAACTATTTTATATCTACGGTAACGAATATTATGATAGTAATATTTGTAACAAAGTTCCAGATAACTATTTTGAAAAGACATATTGATAGCATACTAGATAACCTATGGTTATCTAGTATATCTTATTTTTTTTTATTCCTCTATATCTTGTGGTAAAAATTCACTAGGGTTAAGTTTCGCTGGATTAATATCAGTTTGTCCAGGAACTACTTCTATTTCAATTACTTCATCAGGTAACTCAGAAGGTCTATCTATATTAACATTAACATTAGTATCTTTCTTAGCCATAATAGCAGCTACTATCATTTCAGCATTAGCTTTATTGTTTTGTGTGTCTTGCATTTTAAGTCTATTAGTAGCCGTATCATTAATTACTTTATCTAATGATGATGATAACTCAACTAGTACTCTGATGTCTCCTGATCTTTCAGGTACTCCTTGTTCTACCATTTTCTTAAGAGTATCAACTCTTACTTTTTTAGTTAACTCTAAAATTTCTTGTTCTTCAGGTGTAAACATTCCTGTATCTTGATTCTTAATATCAGTACTCATAGATTATTCCTTCTATTTTAATTATTCAACCAATATAGTATATGTACAGGTTATATAGTGTTCCAAATAATTATAAACATATATAATAAAAGTAGATTACATAAGGAGAAAGTAATGTTAAAAAAAGTATTAATACTAATGTTCTTAATATCTAGTAGTGTTTATGCTGGAGGTGAAATAATCATTATTAAAGAATCTCATAATGTCAAATTTAGTAGCAAATACATTAGTATCACTAAAATTAATCCTGGATTCTTAAGTGGTTCTACTACAGAAGAAATTAGTTACGATGATTATTTTACAGATATTTGTTATGGTTCAGATTATATCGTATTAGCTGCCAATATAGGCGTTTATAATATGTATGATAATTTTGTAATACAGTGTAAGGATGAAGAATGAATGTATGTGAAGAGATAGATTGGTTAGAAAAATTAACCTATAAAGATGATATTGAGTTAGCCTATAACCCTAGATTAAATAAAATTACTGGGTTATATGTTCTTAATGAGGATAGTGACAATGTTAGTTTAGATAGTTTAATCGCCAAACTAATAGTTACACTAAACAAGATTGATTTTGTACAAACTGAATACTGTTGTAGCGGTCACGAAAATGATTCAGATTGTTATATCTCCTTTAAATATAACAAAAGAACTTCGGATTTAGCAACTAAACTACTAAGAGAATGCTACTATAACGGTGTCGAAATTTTAAACATACCTCGTAATAGATTGTTCCAAGCTCTTACTGTAGAAACCAAATTAGAAATAACTGTTGACTACAACGAAGCATATGGTACAGATAATGATTTAAAAATAAACTTCCGAATTAATAGTAACTATATTACCAGAAAAGAACGAAGTAAGTTATTTGAATTCATGATTGACTCACTTATTGCTGAATATAATTAAAAGAAACTAACACTAAGAACAATGGTTCTTAGTGTTATTGTTTGCTTTTATTTTTTTCTTTCGTATAATTTATTAACATACATGAGTACTACGTCATCTATTGTATATACATCTTTATATAAATTAATAAGAGAAACAGTTACTGCTTCGTTAAATCTAGCCAATAAAAACCTTTTTTTCTTATCTATGTTTTCATCTAGTAAAGCCATAGTACTATCTCGAGTAATGATTTTAATAGTTCTATTTAAATCACCATTTACTTTATCTAGTTGTTTACCTACAGATAATGCTGTTTGTAATAATTTAATAGTTTGTGAGTTATTAGCTGTGCCTATTTTAGGTATATTAGTTAATACGTATTTCTCAGTGCTTAACTTAACACCTCCTTCACGTCTACCATATAACATAACTATAGTTACTGTACTACTAAACCATTTGTTCATAATAGACATTCTAAAATCAGTGATAGTACGTTTTCTAACTACAGTACTCTTAACGCCATGTATGTTCTTCTTAATATTTAAGATACCATTTAATCTAGGCACATCTCCTGAAGTTTTTAACTTCTCGTTAAAGTCCATGAGTCCTTTAATAAATCTTCCTGAGCGATTAGTTAAGTCAACTATATTACTAATATAATTACTTAAGTCATTAGCACCTGATGATAAACTATAGCCGGTAGCATAAAAAGGAGCTAACTTGTTATTAAGAGAAGTTAGTTTACTTTGTTCTAATGTTTCTTTAGGAACAAGAGTACCATCCTCAATATCACTAATAGCTTTCTCTATAAGTTGTTGTTTATACTCTTTAGACTTAGATGTTAACGGAGTGAACCTTTTAAATGTTCTAAAAATATAACTATTAATATCTTTATAGACTTGATTAAGTTTCTCTTTAAAAGTACTTACATCATCTTTATCTTCAGTGCTTACTTCGAAACCAGTAATCTCTTGTATTGATTCAGGAATAGTTTCGGATTCGGTATCTAACATAAGTGAAATCACTAAATCTAAATTATGTAATTGTTCCTCTAACGCTATCTCTGTCTCTTTTAGTTCTTCTTGGTTAACAGTGTAATCTATAGTAGTTATGATGCTCATAATGTATCCTTTTATATTTTCAGTTAAATGTGATTTATTATGTATTATTTTTTAAACATATATCATTAAGATAGACAAATAATAACAGGAGTTAAATAATGGATGAACATAAAACTAAAAAGTTACTTAACGATATGAGTAAACGGATTAAAGAAACAGAAAGAAATAGTCACGAGTCGTATATCAAAAATAATAGGTTACAAACAAGTATATCTATTCGTAGTAAATACACTGACTACGCCTGGATTGCTTTACATTCAGAGAATTTTAAAATCTTAGCAGAAATCTTGAAAGATGAGGAAGTTTTAGAAATAAACGCAGGAACAGGAATTATTGGTTTTTATTTAAATAATAAATATAACACTAACATACATATGACTACACTTAAGGATGATCCATGGTATGAGAGAGTTATGTCTGATTTAAGTATAGATAATTTAGAAAACTTAGATGCTGTAAGTGCGATAAATAAATATCCAGATAAAAAGACAATATTGTCAATATGGCCTCCGTACTGCGATAACTTTATGGTAGATGTCTTACGTGATTTAAAAGGCCGTAGATTGGTACTAATTTCCGAAGGAGATGGTGGGTGTGTTAGTTCTAAAGAGTTTTGGGATGAACTATATAAGAATAGTGATAAGTATATTGTTAAAGAAGATCATAATTGGGTGCCATATGATGGTCTTAATGATTTCGTAATGATTATAGAAGAGAAAAGGGTAAATAATGGAAGTAACCATAATTAAAATAAAGATATGTAAAGATGGTGTGGTTTATTATAACACTAACCCAAATACAGATGTTTGGTATAGTGATTTAGGTGCGTTATTAAAAGAAATATCTGGTGGTGGTTGTGATATAAATATAGCCATGGGATTTAATCTGATAGATGCATTAGGTATATCTATAACTATCAATGGTAAATATGATAAATATATATCGATACCAGGGAATCGCTATTTTAGAATAAATAGTGATCTTATAAAAACAAAATTAAAGAAATCTTTATTCGATAAAATTAAAGATTTTTTTACTATGTTGTTTACTACTAAAGAAGTAATAACTTATAACTTTGTAAAGATACATAATTTGGAACTAATTAATAACGATATAAATTCAAAAGATAATGATATTTGTGATATACATAATTATATCGGTAATGTAATAGCAAAAATAACTGAACAGAGCATGGTATATTGTATGCAGCTTAAAAATATTAACTCTCATGAATGGTTAATAACTATGGACTTTGATGGAGTGTGTGATGAACAATAAAGAACAGATTCAAGATTGGGTATACGTAGATACTAAACCGCATGAGTTTGGTTTTCTTATAAGTAGTTTAAGAGGAATAGATATAGATGAACCCTATATTAACACTAATTGTAAAAAGATAACTAAAATGATTAGATATCTTATTACTAATCCATATAAGGAAGGAACAGGTTATTGTGATGATAAAATATTACCAGAGATAGACGTAGCAGGTATTATGATTGAAACGCGAGAGTATAGTGAACATTGGTACGAACATACATTGTTAGCTATGAAAATAATAAAAAATAAACATCCTAATCCATATGTTAGAAAATATTGGTATACTGTATTAGGAATGATAAAATAAAGGAAACTAAATGAGTAAAGGTGTAGATAATTTAGTCATAATTGAATCTCCTGGTAAACGTAATACTATAGAGAAAATATTAGGAAGAGACTTTGTTGTAAAGGCTAGTTTCGGACATGTCACCGACTTACCGAAAAACAAGTTAGGATTTGATCCTGAAAATAACTTTGAACCAGAATTCAATGTTACTAAAGATAAGTTTAAAGTTGTTAGAGAATTAAAATCTCTTATAGGACCTAATACTACAGTGTGGCTAGCTACAGATGATGACCGTGAGGGTGAATCAATAGCAATGCACTTAGAGAAGGTTCTTAAACTTAAAGATTATAAACGTATAGTCTTTCACGAGATTACTAAATCAGCTATCTTAGAAGCAATGAAACATCCTAGAAAGATAGATTATAATTTAGCTGATGCTGCTACTGCTCGTAGAGTCCTAGATAGAATAGTTGGTTATATTTTATCACCATTATTATGGACTAAAATTAAATATGGTTTAAGTGCTGGTAGAGTACAATCTGCTGCTGTTAGAATCATAGCTGATAGAGATAAAGAGATAAATGCTTTCATTCCTGAAGAATACTGGAAGTTAAAACTAGCTATCTTATCTAAACCAGAGTTTAATGCTGAGTTAGCAAAAGTAAATGGTAAAAAAGCTAATGTTAGAAACGAACAAGAAGCTACTCTTATTAAGAAAGATTGTGATAGTAGTGATTATGTTTTAGACGATATTGTAGAGAAAGAAACTAAGAGAACGCCTCCGCCTCCTTTCATTACATCATCACTACAACAAGCTGCTTCTTCTAATCTCAATATGTCTCCCAAAGTCACTATGTCGACTGCACAGAAACTCTATGAGGGACAAATGAGAATACCCGGACATACTGGTGGTTTAATTACATATATGCGTACAGACAGCACTAACTTATCTAATACAGCATTACAAGCTGCTAAAGAATTTATTCTTAAAACTTTTGGTAATGATTATGTTTTACAAGAACCACGCAGATACGGTAAGAAAGCTAAAGGAGCACAGGAAGCCCATGAAGCTATTCGTCCTTCTAACATAGGTCTTACTCCAGATATGGTTAAACCATACCTTGATGCTTATGAATTTAAGTTATATGACCTCATATGGAAACGTACTGTAGCTACACAGATGCAACAAGCTAAAGTAGCTAATACTACTTATAAAATCTTAGGTGGTAAAGATAAGAACTATGAATTTGTAGCTAAAGGAACTAAAATCTTATTTCCTGGTTATCTTAAAGTCTATAATAGTGGTTCAGATGATGGTACTGGTAATAATAACCAAGATAAGTTTTTACCTAATGTATCTAAAGGAACTATCTTTAAAGAGACAAACTTAGTTACAGAACAACACTTTACTAAACCCCCTAGTAGATATAACGAAGCTACACTTATTAAGAAGTTAGAAACTGAAGGTATCGGTAGACCATCTACATATGCTACCACTATTACATCGATTATGAATAGAGGTTATGTAGAAAAGACTGATGATAAAAAATTAGCTACTACCGGTATCGGTATGGTTGTTAATGATTACTTAGTAGAAAACTTTCCTAAAATAGTTGACTTAAAATTTACTGCTAAGATTGAGGAAGAGTTTGACGAAGTAGCTGAAGGTAAAAAGAAATGGCAAGAAGTTATTAAAGACTTTTATACTGGTTTCATAACTACAGTAAATGAGAAATCTGATGGTGAAAGAGTAAATTATTCTGAACACAAAGAAGTTGGAGTAGACCCTAATACAGGAATCACTATTTATCGTAGAATGGGTAGATTTGGAGAATATGTGCAACTTGGTAAGAAAGAAGAGGATAGTAAAGAGAAGCTACCTGTTGCTAGTATTCCTAAAGGTATGAGAGCTGAAGACATAACTATTGACCAAGCACTTAAACTTTTAGCATACCCTAAACTATTAGGTACAACTAAAGAGGGTTATGAAGTTAAGGTTAATAAAGGTAGATTTGGTCCGCATATTGTTTGTAATGGTAAGTATTATTCCTTAGGTAAAGACGATACCGATATTGAAGAGATTCAATTGCAAGAAGCTTTAGAGATAATCAAACGCATAGAAGAGAAAAGAGCTAAAGCTATAGTGCAACGATTTGACAAAGATAACATTACGGTATTGGAAGGACCATGGGGATATTACATTAAACAAGATAAGAAGAACTATAAGATTCCTAAAAACTTAACTAGAGAAGACTTAGAGAAGTTATCTTTAGAAGAAGTTAAGGAACTTATGAAGAATGCTCCTGTTAAAGGAAAAAACAATGGAAAGAGACGAAAGAAATAGGATAGTAGACGTAAAGTCTACTCCTATTAATAAATTAGTTAGTCATTATCTCATGTCTAGTTATTTGTATTATGAATTAGATGTAAACGTTTATGATGATTTTTTGTTTAACGAAATATGTAGTCATTTAGCTGATAACTTCGATACAATAACTCATCCACACAAACATCTTTTAGATTTAACAGCGTTAAAAGCTAGTACAGGATTTGATATAATATATCCTTGTTTAGTAAAACATGCTAGTGTCATGTGGTATGAAGAAGTAACTGGATATAAGATATCTGAAATAGATTTAGTAAGAGCAAAATACAATTGTAAATAGTATAGAGCTTATTGCTCTATACTATAACATTATTTTTTTTTTTAATATCTATTACCGCTATTTACATTAGGTAAGTTTATATTAGTATCATCTACTTTATATTCAAAGTGAGCACCCAATACTATAATCAAGGCACCATAAACTGAGCCTAATATAACAGACATTGGTGTGTCTTTAATGTCCTTAACAGATTCTAACCATTCAATGCTTGTAACATATGTTATTAAATACATCATATAGAATAAAATAAGGTACCTAGAAGCAATCTTTATATCTTTCGTGATAATTATATTGTCTTCATCTTTATCGTCTTTATTTGGACCGTATTTAAAGTGTGCTTTTAATACTAATCCTAATGCACCATAAACAGAACCAACCAATACTGATAATGCTGTTCCTGATAAATAGTCTACAGAATTTAACCATTCAGGTTGTATAATTTTAGTTGCTAAATATAATAAATACATTATAACTAAATAACGTATAATGAGTTTAATATCAGTTCTTGACATTTTCATAATATTTCCTTAAATAATATATCATCTAAAATATAAAAAAAATATACACATATAGTATGGAGCTAATTTAGCTCCATACTATAACATTATAACATAACTTAAGAAACTAGAAGAAAGAAAAAGTTTTCCTCCCCCACAGAGGGGCTAGCGCCCCTCTCCCCCTCCTTTCAAAAAGAAAGAAGAGAATAGGTTTTATTTTTAATACGCAGTAATTAGCTTGTCTGGTTGCCAGCTTCTACATTCTCCGAGAATGCTGTCTCGGTCATCAGTAGGAAACTATATATTAACAATTATATGTACTAGATTAATATAGTTTCATATAATAGCAAATAGAAAAATATAAATAGCAAAATATGCTGTAATAGAATTGTATTCTTTTAATTAAATTAATTCTTTTAATCGCTGTAATAATATTAATAGAAGAATAAATTGAAATATAGAAAAATAACTACCCAAATAGAATAACAAGCAGTAATCGTTAGCTCCGGGGTCGGGTCTGTTTTGTTTTTATATAGATTGGACATTAATGATGATTCAAGGAGCAATAATGAAACCTATTAGATATTTAGTATTATCAGATATACACTTAGGACACGATAAAAACCCTACTGAGAATATAGTAGCTAACTTAAGAACCTATTTTGAAGACAACCATAAAATATTTAAACATTTGGATATTATATTTATAGCTGGAGATATATTCGATAAGTTATTAGTAAACGGAAGTAAAGCATTTCTATTAGCATTAGAGTGGCTAACTACATTAGCTATGTATTGTAAACACAATAATATTAAGTTAAGAATATTAGAAGGAACACCAGGACATGATTGGCGCCAAGCGTCAGTACTTAATACAGTATTAAAAGAAACTAATTTAGATTTAGATTTTAAATACATAGATACATTAGCTATTGAGAAGATGGAAGATTTAGGTTTAACTATTTTATATGTTCCTGACGAGTATAAACATAAAGCTAGTGAAACATATGAAGATGTTAAGAAGTTATTGGAAGAAGAACATTTAACACAAGTAGATATAGCTATTATGCATGGTCAGTTTCATTATCAGTTACCTATGATAGTTTTAGAAAGTAGCCATAACGAAAATGATTATTTAGATATAGTTAAATATTATATTAGTATAGGACATATACACATACATAGTGTTAATGGTAGAATATTGGCACAAGGTAGTTTTGATAGATTAACACATAACGAAGAAGAAGACAAAGGTGGTATGGTCATCACTATTGATAAAGAACATAACGATATGGAATATATTTTTATACCGAATAAAAATAGTATGATATTTAAAACACTTAATTATTCCGGAATAGATGATGACACAGTATATAAGTTATTAGACGAGGATATACGTAAGATAAAAGAACATAGTTATGTAAGGATATTAGTTAACAAAGATAGTTCTCTTAAAAAGAGTAAAGATGCTGTTAAGCATAAGTATCCTAATTATTATATTAAGATAGAAAGTAAAGAAAAGAAAGATACTAAGCTAGACCAAGATAAGTTATTAGACATGCCTAAAATAGATAGTTTCCAAATAACACCAGATAATATAAGAGAACTAATGAGCGATGAAATGAGTAAACATAACCTTACTGTGAATGAGTTAAAAATATTTGAAGAAGAATTATCTCTAGTTATGTAATCCCAAATAGTTATGAACATATATAATAAAAGTAGATTAAACATACAATAACAGGAGTAAATCATGAGTTATAACAAAATTACAGTAGATGGTGTGGAGAAATTAGTAGAAGTAAATGAAGCAGGCACGTTAGCAAGAGAAGTAGGTCCTTTAAGTAAGAAACCTACTGGACATATGTATGGTGTAGAAAATGGTTCAGTTACTATTTGGAGTAACGATAAATGCAGCAACGTTCAAGTTGATTTAGAAAAAGTAAAAATATAAGGAGGATTAAGATGTATTTTAAATTAGCCGTATACGGATTAATAGGATACTTCTTTATATCTATGTTTTCAAAAGGAGCCGTATTATTTGGCTCCATAATAGGATAGGAGTAGTTATGGTTAGCGATATAGAATTAATAGTAAATGAGTTAACATATGATGATATTGTTATTTATAAAAATAGAATACAATATATTTTAACTCACAAAGATAATATCATGTTGGTTAGCAGAAGAACAGTAGAAGAGGAATGGATAATTGTGGATGATATAGAAATAGAAATTATGTCTACAGAACCTGGTAAAATATATAAGTTTAAAGGAAAAGATAATGCGTAATAAAAGAGAAGAATTAACAGAGTACATAGATAGTTGTTTAGAAAACGATATACCTATGAATGTATTCACTTATGGTTGGTTTAGATTAACTAGAGGTTTAATCTTAAGAGATTACATCATGAACTTTCATCGTAGATTAGTTAGAGGAGTATAATATGTTAAAAATTATTATACTTCTTTTTTTAATAGTAAATACAAGTTATGCAGTAGTCACAGAACAAGAGAAACTTGCTCAAGAATGGAAAGCTATGTCTACTGAAGAAAAGAACTCTATTATTAAGAGTTATGTAGCAGGATTACCATATAACCTACAATTAACACTAGCAGCTATTAACTGGCAAGAGTCTATGGGTGGTAGATGGCAAATATCTACAGACCATAATGATGTGGGTATTTATCATGTTAACTTACACTGGTACTTTAAAGAGATGAAGATTAAAGATACCATATGGAATAGAAGTAAATATACGACCATGCTTATTACTAAGCCAAAAGTATGTGAAATATATGTTATTAGCAAGTTACAAAATTTACTTTTAGCAAATAACAATAACTACTATAAAACATGGTGGCGTTACAATGGAAGTGAAGAATATGCTAAGCATATTTTAGAAAAAGTACACTTCCTACAACATTTACTTAATACCGGGAAAGTAAAAGTAAAAGGAACATCATACGATAATTAAAATTATAATATACCTATCATCAACTGGGTATGTACTATTAGCAATAATTACTATTGCTTTAGTATGTATCTACATTAAAGATAGTTGGCGAGATACATAATTACCGCTATCTTTTTTTTTTTTCATTTATTTTTAATCATATATTATTTAAATAATAAGATAAGGAGGTAATTATGGATAAAGTAATTACAGTATTAATATTGGTGATAGTTGGATGGTTTATGTATGTTGGTGTAATATATAGATTGATGCATCCAGATTTGACAGAAACACAATTACAGTTAAAAGTATTTAGTTTCGGGGTTTATGACCCATATGAAAACAATGAAAAAAGATGTGATGTGAGTAGATAATATGGTAGATACAAATATAGCGAATATGTCTATAATCTTAATAGGTATATTGATAACATTCTCGATATATCATACTGAAATGACTAATGATGATTAATATAAGAAAATGGTTATATTCTAAATATGTAGTGATAAAAGGTTGCCATATTAATAACAGAGCAGTTATGACTCTTATTAAAGTTGATTATAATTATAAAGGCGTATTTATTCGTGATTTAATAACTGGAAAAAGATTTAGTCCTAGCG
>Ga0256843_1000014_pt1 | contig 144731 bp, 158 predicted proteins | sample AlvinellametaG_FD_191572 | JGI IMG/M metagenome (GOLD analysis project Ga0256843, IMG submission 191572) | Pompeii worm associated microbial communities from hydrothermal vent at the East Pacific Rise, Pacific Ocean - Alvinella | ecosystem: Host-associated > Annelida > Integument >... | reverse complement strand
ATGGCAGGGGATATTAAAGCCTATTTTCGGCGGGAAGAGCGTTATGAGGGTCTGCAACTGGTTTTCAAGGAGCATCCCGAAGCCAGAGAAAAGGTGATTCAGGCCATTGAAGAGACCAAAAAAGAGACCGGTTGTAACCCGGCAATCTTTGAGAACAGCGAAAAAGCGGGGGAAGAGCCTTACGCTTACTACGTGGAGTTTAACGACGACTACGACAAAGACGGCGGGGAGTTTTTTGAGGTATTGCTGAAAAAATTGGGGATTGATCACTGCGAAGAGTGATCGGCTCCCTTGTTATCGGCAAATTCGGGTGACTCTTCCTCGTTTACAACGGAGTCATCGTAAGGGTCAAGGTGAATGTTAATAAGCCAGTCGGCGTTGGGGTCGATGGCTTTGATCTTCTCTTCTACCGCATCGGCGATCCGGTGCGCTTCCAGCAGTGACATTTCGGGGTTGAATACCAGGTGCACGTCTACAAAGCGGTCGTTGCCCGCCTGCCGGGTTTTGAGCCAGTGGTAGTCGGTCACTTTGGGTTCGCTCCCAATGGCTTGCACAATCTTTTGCACAATCTCCTCATCCATCGCCACGTCCAGCAACATCAACACGCCCTCTTCAATCAGCTCGTAAGCCGAGTAGATAATATAGACGGCAATGGCCACGCCCAACAGGCCGTCAATGAGGTAAAAGCCGGTAAAGTGAATCACCGCCAGCGCCACCAGAATGGCGCCGTTGCTAAAAAGGTCGGTTTTGTAGTGCAGGGCGTCGGATTTGATAACCATGTTGTCGGTAGCTTTGGCGACCCGGTTCAGGTAGGCCACCAGCGCGCCGGTGAGCGCAATAGAGAGAAACATCACGCCCAGCGAGGCGCCCATATACTCGATGGGCTGGGGGTGCAAAATCTTTTTAATGGCTTCATACCCGATAAACAGTCCCGACATCGTAATGACCACCCCCTCAATCACCGCGGCGATGGCTTCCACTTTTCCCAGGCCGTAGTTAAACTTCTCGCTGGCCGGCTTTTCGGCGTTGGAGACGGCAAAATAGTTAAAGAGCGAAACCGCCAGGTCAAGCCCCGAATCAATAGCCGAAGCCAAAACGGAGACCGACCCGCTCACAATGCCGACAATGAGCTTGACAATCACCAGCGTGGTGGCGACGGTAGAGCTGACGACGGTGGCGCGTTTTTGCATGGTCATGGCGAAACTCCGGAAAAAATTTTTCGGATTTTATCCAAATTCAACTATAATCTGCTTTATGGATTTGCAAGCGATCATCAAGGCCCGTGAAAGCTGGCTGAACTGGAAAAACATTCAACCCCTGCGCTCAGCCCTTGCCCAACTGCCCGATATACCCGACGCTAAGCTCATACTTGGCAATGTTGTCACACTGCGCAGTGAAATGGCCGATAGCAAGGCGCGTACAGCCGTCGCGGAGGCCGCGCGCATGATGAAGCCGTGGCGCAAAGGGCCGTTCGATCTTTTTGGCACCTACATTGACAGCGAGTGGCGCAGTGACAAAAAATTCAACCTCCTGGCGCCTTTTATGGACCTGGAGGGCAAAACGGTGGCCGATGTGGGGTGCAACAACGGCTACTATATGTTCAGAATGTTGGAGCAAAACCCCAAAAGCGTACTGGGGGTAGACCCTTCGCCCCTTTTTAAAACCCAGTTTGATCTCATCAACCGCTACGCCCAGGCCCCCCATCTGCGTTATGAGATGCTGGGCATTGAGCACATGGCGGGTTTTGAGCAGACTTTCGATACCCTCTTTTGCTTAGGGGTGCTCTACCACCGAAGCGACCCAATCGCCGCGCTTAAATCGCTAAAGAGCGCTCTGAAACGGGGAGGGGAGCTCTTTTTGGACACCTTTTACATAGAAGGGGACGCGCCGGTGTGCCTGGTGCCCGAGTCAACCTACTCCAAAATCCCCAATATCCATTTCATCCCAACCGTCACGGCGCTGGAACACTGGTGCAAGCGGGCGGGGTTTGAACGGTTTGAGGTGTTGGCGACCGTACGTACCGGGCTGGAAGAGCAACGCAAAACCGACTGGATAGAGGGGCAGAGCCTGAATGATTTTTTAAATCCGGACAACCCTGATCAGACAGTAGAGGGGTATCCGGCCCCAAGACGCATTTATATTAAAACATATAGGAAGTGACATGGCAAAAAAAGAGCAAAAGAGTGAGCAAAAAGAGAAGAGCGAATACGGCGTTGAAAACAGCGAAGAGCTCAAAACCCACCAGCGCATCAACCAAGAACTCTGCGGCAGGTTGCTGGAACTGCGCTCCGGCTACGCCAAGGTGGAGCTGGACACCACCCGGGAGATGACGGTGGACGAGATGGGACTGGTGCACGGGGGCTTTACCTTCGCCGCGGCCGACTTTGCCGCCATGGCGGCGGTGAATGATCCCAACGTGGTGCTGGTAAGCTCCCAGTGCCGCTTTCTGGCGCCCGTGAAGGTAGGAGACAGGGTGGTGTTTGAGGCCAAGGAGCTGTATAAAGAGACCAAAAAGCGCACCGTCTACGTGACCGGCTATTATGAGGAGATCAAGGTCTTTGAGGGGGAGTTCATGGCGGTGGTGCTGGACCGCCACGTCCTTAAACTCAAGCTGGTCAAGGATGAGGAGTAGGGTTAGAGGACATTCAGCCAGTAGGGAATGACGCGCTTTTCCGCCGAAAGGGCGGTTTGAGGGCCGTGGCCGGGGTAGAGCGTGGGGTTGCCCGGGTACGCCATCGCCTTCTGGAGGCTTTGGCGCATGGCCTGGGGATCGGAATAGGGAAAATCAACCCGCCCGATGGAGCCTTGAAACAGAAAGTCGCCGCTAAACCAGGCATCATCCACGGCAATGGCGCTACAGCCCGGCGTGTGGCCGGGAAAGTGCAAAAAGGTTATATCCAGCCCCGCGATTCGCAGGGTCTGATCCGGCTCGACGGCGTAGTCGGCTCTGCTTGGCGGGGTACCCTGACCGAAAGGGTCGTCTGTAAGCATGAAAACGTCGTCTTTGGGGCAATAGATTGGAATATCCAGCGCTTTTTGCAAGTCGGCATTGCTCCAGACATGGTCGAAGTGGCCGTGGGTGTTGAGAATGGCCACCGGCTCTTTGACCTGTGAAAGCACCCATGCTGTGGCGTCTACGCCCGGGTCTATAATAATCTCCCGGCCCTCGTGGGAGAGGATGTAGCAATTGGTCTGATAGGGGCCCATGGGGCGGGCGGTGATTTGCATGATATAATCCCCCTTATGGAATTTTTCACAACCGTTTGGCAGGCCCTTCGCGAGAGCGATCCGCAGGAAAAAGGGCGTTTGGTAGAGAGATTGTACACCAATTTGGCGCAAGATTGCTTCACTTTTGCGCATGAGGGGCCGGTTTTGGAAGTCCAAACCCCTTCATACGCGCAGATTGCGACGGTGGTGCGCCCCCGAGACGTGCCCAAACGCAAGCACTTCGACAACTTCGAGGGGCAGGGGGTGTTACTGCACGCCATTGCCCATATTGAGTACAGCGCCATAGACCTGGCGTTGGATGCGGCCTACCGGTTTCGACATCTGCCGAAAGCGTTTTACATGGACTGGATCGAGGTGGCCCACGATGAGGTGCGCCATTTTGAGATGTTAGCGGGCTTGATGGAGCAGGTGGGGGTGCGTTACGGTGACTACGCGGTGCACAGCGCCCTGTTTGACGCGGGCCAAAAAACCGCCGGCAGTCTGCTGGAGCGGATGGCGGTGGTGCCCCGCTATCTGGAGGCGGCGGGCCTGGACGCCAACCCCCGCATTATGCAAAAACTTCGCCGTTACCCCCAAACCCCGATGATTGAGGCCATTGTGGAGGCGCTGGAGGTGATTTTGGAAGAGGAAGTGGAGCATGTGCGCAAAGGGGATAGGTGGTTTAAGTACGCCTGCCGTGAAGCGGGGGTGGAGGAGGGTGTCTATTTTGAGATTATCGAGCGCTACTACCCCGGACTGGAGGGCAAAAACCTCACCCTCAACGTCCCCGCCCGCCGTCGGGCCGGGTTTGCCTGCGACGAGCTTAGGCGCATGGGGGCCAAGGAGTGTGAGTAGCTTGGCTTAATAAACTCCATTAAATGTAAAAGCTTCCGTTTAGCTTGTTTTCAGTAAAATTGGTAAACTACTGCAAGGAGCGCCTGTGGCACGAGAGATTCCTTTTTTCAAACCGGAGATCGGTACGGCCGAGCGTGAGGCTATTGAGCGTGTGTTGAGTTTGGAAGATGAAGACACCATTGCCCTGCTGGAGCAGGCCTTTGTGGAAAAAACCGGCGCCGGCCACGCCGTCTCGACCAACAGCGGCACCTCCGCCCTGCACCTGGCCATGTGCGCCATGGACCTGAAGCGGGGCGACAAGATTATCTGTTCGGTCAACGCGTTCCCGTCGGTGCCGGAGGTGGTGCGCCACTTTGACGCCGAGCCCATCTTTGTGGATATTGACGGCGAAGACTTTAACATGGATCTGGACGCTTTGGAGAAGGTGCTGGAGGCCAACAGTTCCAAAAAGCTCAAAGGGGCCATTGTCAACCATGTGGGCGGCCAGCCCACCGACCTGAAGCGCCTTTACGAGATCGCCGAGCGCTATAAAATCCGCATTGTCGAAGACGCTTCCGACGCCATGGGCGCCACCTATGAGGGCAAACCCATAGGCGCCACGGGGGCTGATATTACCTGCTTTAGCTTCTCGCCCCACATGAAGCATTCGGTGGTCAACGCCGGTATGCTCTTGTGCGAGGACGAGACGCTGTACGAGCGGGCCACACTGCTTCGCAACCACGCCATCAAAAGCGACGGGTGGGACAAATACGGCAACTTGGAGTATATTTACGACGTGGTGGACATTGGTTGTAAATATGATGTCAGCGTGCTGGACGCCGCCTATGCCCTGGCCCAGTACCGGCGCGTGGATAAGATGATAGCGCGCCGCAAAGAGATCGCCGCCATCTATGACAAAGAGCTGGCGGGGGTTGATCATGTGACACTGCCGGTGAAGAAGCGCGAGCACAGCTACCAGCTCTATATCATCCGCATCGACCGCAACCGCGACGGCTTTGCCCGGGCGCTGAAGGAGAAGGGGGTTCATACGGGCCTGCACTACATTCCCCTGCACCTGATGAGCTATTACAAGCAAAAGTACGGCCTGCGGGTCAACGACTTCCAGCAGGCGCTTCAAACCTACCAGCAGGTGCTCTCTTTGCCCATCTACCACAACATGAGCGACGATGAGGTCGCCTATGTGTGCGAGGCGGTCAAAGAGGTCGCCAAGGCCCATATCTAAGCCCCTTCGGGGCTTTTGGCCTCATGAACTTTCTTGTTGCCTTTTTTGAAAACCTCTTTTACCGTCCCCGGTGGTACCATTGGGTTGTCACCTTTTTATTGCTCCCTTTTTCTTTGCTTTACGGCTGGGTGATGCGGCTGAGGCGTGCGCTGGCCGTGCCCAAAGATTTGGGTCTGCCGGTGGTGAGCGTGGGCAATCTCAAGGTGGGCGGTAGCGGCAAAACCCCCGTGACCGTCGCGCTGGCAAAGCGCTACGAGAAGCCGGCGGTGGTGCTAAGAGGCTACGGCAGACAGAGCCAGGGGCTCGTGGTGGTGAGCGAATGGGGCAGAGTGATGGTAGATGTCTACCAAAGCGGCGACGAGGCGATGGAGCTGGCCCGCGCCCTGCCCAAAGCCACGGTGATCGTAGCCGAAAAAAGAGAAGAGGGCATTGCCAAAGCCAAGGCGATGGGCGCCGAGGCGGTCTTTTTGGATGACGGCTTTTCCAAGGTGGGGATCAAAAAGTTTGATATTCTCCTTTGCGCCGAGTATTTGCCCAACCGCCTGGTTCTGCCCGCCGGGCCGCTGAGGGAGTTTTACGCCACCCGTAAACGGGCCGACCTGCGGTTGGTGGAGGGGCGGGACTTTACCCGTCAAGTGACTTGCGTGGGGTGCGAAGGGGCACTTTTGCTGGTGACCGCCGTGGCCGATCCTTCGCGGTTGGAGCCCTTTTTGCCCAAAGATCGGATTGCGGGACGGCTGGTTTTGCCCGATCACGCCTGGTTTGAAAGGGCGCAGGTGGAAGAGGCCATGAAACGAAGCGGTGCCCAAAAAATACTGGCCACCCGCAAAGACGCCGTGAAGCTGGAGGCGCTGGGGTTTGAGCCCGCGCTTTTGGCGCTTGAAATAGAGCTGAGCGAAGCGGCGCACGCGCGGGTACGCGCCTACATAACAGGCTATAATAGCGCAAGCAAAACGCAGGAGAGAGCATGAAAAAGAAGATGCAGGTGGTACAGACTCTGCTGGATACACTGCCCTTTATTCGCAAATTCGCGGGCAAGATCATCGTGGTCAAATACGGCGGCGCGGCACAGGTGAAAGAGGAGCTCAAACAGAGCTTCGCACAGGATATCGTGCTGATGCACCTGGTGGGTATTCGCCCCGTGGTGGTACACGGCGGCGGGCCCAAGATCACCCAGCTTTTGAGTGATTTGAAGATTCCCACCGAGTTTGTGGAGGGCCAGCGTGTGACGACCAAAGAGGCGATGCGCGTGGCGGAGATGGTGCTAAGCGGCGAGGTGAACAAGGAGATCGTCTCACTGCTCAACGACCACGGCTCCAAAGCGATCGGCATCAGCGGCAAAGACGCCCACTTTATCCAGGCCAGGGCCAAAGACCGGAGTCGTTGGGGGTATACAGGGGTGATCGAAGAGGTACACCCGGAGGTGGTGCTAAATTTGATAAAAGAGGACTTCATTCCCGTCATCGCCCCCATCGCCGCCAGCAAAGACCCGGGCGAACCCGGTTTTAACATTAACGCCGATTTGGCCGCCAGCCGCATCGCCGTGGCGCTGAAGGCCGACAAAGTGGTCTTTTTGACCGACACCCCCGGGGTGCTGGACGCGGAGAAAAACCTTATCGGCACACTCGGAAGCGAAAAGATCGAACTGCTAAAAAACGAAGGGGTCATCAGCGGCGGCATGGTACCCAAAGTGGACGCCTGCCTGGAGGCTATCCGCGGCGGCGTGGGCAAGGCCCATATTATCGACGGTCGGATCGAGCACTCGATTTTGCTGGAGATCTTCACCAGCGAGGGGATCGGCACGCAGATTGTGCACTGAGTCGACGGGCTATTTGTTATAATGAAGCCATGAACAAAAAGCAGATCATTGCGTTTTTAAGATCGCAGAGGGAGAGTTACTGTCAGCGTTTCGGCGTGGTTTTTGTGGGGCTTTTTGGCTCTGTGGCGCGTGAAGAGGCGACAAAAGAGAGCGATATAGATATTCTTTACGAGATTGAAGAGGGTAAAAAACTCTCTTTGTTTGCCTATTTGAAACTGGTTGGCGAACTTGAGCGTACACTGCACCAAAAAGTCGATCTTGTGCGACTATCCACCCTCAAACCTACTCTCAAATCCTATATTCGGCAAGATATGATTCATGTTTAAAAGCGGTCGGGACTATAAACTTTATCTTGAAGATATTTTGCACGAGTGTCGGAATATCTATTTTGAACTGGATAATAAAATCCTTTGGGATACCGTCGAAAGCGATCTGGATATGTTTGAGTCCGTCGTACGGGAGATGATGAAAAGTTTATGATTTGGCCGACCCTACAGGCTATTGAGAAATTCTTGACAAACCCTGATAAAAAGTTTATACTTGAAATATAAACTTTGAAAGGTTTATCATGACCGTCACGGCTAAAGAACTCCGTTTCAATACCACTTTGCTTTTTGATGCGCTTGAGAAGGGGGAGGATATCCTTATTACCTACCGCGGCAAGGCCAGGGCGCGTTTGATCCCCGCGAAAAACGACAGGAAAAAAGAGCGAAATGATTACGCTTTCGGTATTTGGCAAGACCGCGACGAAGATGTGGACGCTCAAGTAAGAGCATGGCGTCGAGGCAGGGTATTTGATGCCTGAGTATTTGGTGGATACCGATGTATTTATCTGGTATCTGCGGGGCAACGAAAAGGCCCGGTCACTTTTTCACCGGATCGATTTTGCCATCTCGGCGGTGACTTACATGGAGCTTATTCAGGGCATACGCAATAAGCAAGAACTCAGGGTTTTAAAAAAAATGCTTCATGAGTGGCAGATTCCGATTCTCTATCTGGACGAAGAGATCACCGCCAAAGCCATGCATAGCATGGAGAGCTACTTTCTTAGCCATTCCCTTCAGATGGCCGACGCGCTGATCGCCGCCACCTGTTTCAAACACGGTTTGAGACTGTTGAGTGCCAACGACAAACACTATCGGGTCTTTTTCGAACTCGAAATCGAAACATTCCGACCATAAAGAGGAGTCCTAATGTCCAAAAAAATCTACTGCCTGGCCCGTTTCAAACCAAAACCGGGCAAAGAGGCCGAGCTTTTTGAAGTGCTCAAAGCCCTGGAGCCCGACACTCTGCGTGAAGACGGGTGCCTTCAGTACATCGTTACCCGCCGCATTGACAACCCTTGTGCCGGCGGGAGCGAGGAGTATCCTATTGTCTTTAACGAAATCTGGCGCGACAAAGAAGCTTTCGAGGCCCACTGCAACCGCCGGGCCATTCAACATTTCTTCCAAACCCAGTGCCTGGATGAAAACGGCCTGGTCGAGGCGTGGGACGTAAACGTCTATACCGACGAACCCCAAAACTACGATGCGCCGGTCACGGGGGCCGGCTGTGGCTAAAGCCAGAGTAGTGCTGGTAACGGCGCCAAACGAAAAAGAGGCCCGAACCATCGCCCGTAAAGTGGTCAAAAAACGCTTCGCCGCTTGCGTAAATATCGTCCCAGGGCTTACTTCGATCTATCGATGGGAGGGAAAGGTACACCAAGACGACGAGGTCTTGATGGTTATCAAAACGACCAAAAAACGGCTGCCGAAACTTAAAAAAACGGTTAAAAAACTACACAGTTACGACGTGCCCGAGTTTGTCGTACTAAAAATAGAAAGCGGTAGCGATGACTATCTGGCGTGGTTGCGCAAAAATGTGAAATAGCGGATAATGGGCTTTTGCATCTGTTTTGCCCGTTAATGCTGGATTCTGTCGTTAAAAATATGGGGTCAAAAAATATGGGGTCAGGGCTTGAATTTTGCATTTTTGCAACTCAATATGGTGCCCCTATAATGACCCCCAGCAGACCAGTGCAATATATGATTCAATGACAACAAAGAGTGTGGAAACGATTATTATCACCTGATACTATTATCCCAGATTTTGGGGTGCGGGTTAGGTGGTTTGGCATATGACAAGCAAACTGTACGCCTGGTTCGTCAATGCCTTTGGGTGAGCAAAAAAATGGGGATCATTACAATCTCCCCGTTACAAAACTCATTTGAAAATTTGTATTTTTTATGCCATAATTGTATCTACAAAAAGATACAAGGATATACAAAATGAAAAAGGCTATCAATATTAGACTTGATGAAGATTTATTATACGATTTAGATAACTATGCGAAAGAGTTAGATAGAACAAGAACTTATATTATTGAAAAAGCGGTTTCAGCTTATTTTGACACATTGGATGAAATCATTTCAGACAAAAGAATAGATGAAGTAAAAAAAGGAAATGTGGAACTTTATACCCTTGAAGATGTGGCAAAGCAACTTGGATTAAAATAATGTATAAAGTAATAATTCCAAAATTTGTTTTAAAAGAATTATCTAAAATTGACAAGACAAATCAACAGCTGGTTTTTAATAAAATTAAAGAACTTGAAAAAGGTGATTTTTCAAATGACAGGGAACTGAAAGGAAAACATAAAGGTAAATTCAGAAAAAGAGCTGGAAATTATAGAATTATATATTTAAAAGAAGGTGATGTTTTACTGATAACTGTTGTTAGAATTGCGCATAGAAAAGAAGTATACTAAAGAAAAAAGCATAAAAGGGTCAGGTGATAATAATAACCTGATTTTTTCCACGTGATATCGTGACCCTGATATCACATGAAGAGTCAAATTTCCGAATCGAAATAGACGCTTTATATCTTGGTTCCTCATATGTTTGGGAACACTCTTTCACGTCGCTCCTCGTCGCAAAGAACCTATAAGAGCAGCCATTTCCACAGCGGCACGACCTCGATCTCTTTGCCGTCGACCGTCAGTATCTCCTCCCTCTCGGCCGTGACCAGATAGGCTCGGTCCAGCCCGAAATACTCCATCCCCTCCCTAAGAGCGTGCAGTTCTCGTTCCAGCGTGGCGGAGGCTTCGATTTCGTAACTGACGTTGACGAGCGTTCCGTCATCGAGATTCTCATAGAGATTGACCTCCTGTTTTCCTTTGTAGTTATAGACTTCGTCCGATTGGCGGCGCAGGTGTAAAAAGGCGAGGTTTTCATAGAGTTTTGAAAAATCCTTCGAAAAAGAAGCATCGAAAAGCTTTTTGAATCCATTGTCGACGGCGTAGAGCTTTTTGGGGTTGCGCTGTTGTTCCCTGACGGAGTTTCGGTGGATGGGAATAGCGAAAACCGTATAGGCCTCCTGGAGATATGCGACATACTCATAGAGGGTGTCCTTGCCCAGTTTGTACCCCATGGATTTGTACGCGTTGTAGAGTTTGTTGAAGCTAATCAGAGTTCCCATATTGACAAATAAATACTTGATGAGATGCTTCAAGAGTGCGTGGTTTTTGATGGCGTGGCGTTCGATGACATCCCGATAGACGATCAGGTCCATGTAGTCTTTGAGAATCCTTTTTTGGACATCCTCATTCTGGCCGAAGGTTTCCGCGAATCCTCTCTCTTCCAGATAGGCGTTGAAAGCGTTGCGGATATAGCTCAGACTCGATGAGGAGTGGAAGTTCACCTCGATCTCTTTGGCCGAAAGATACTCTTTGAACGAGAAGGGGAATATCTCATAGACGATGGTCCGCCCCCGCAGTGATGTCGCGATCTCGCTGGAGAGCAGACGCGAAGAGGACCCCGTGACGAAAAGCTGAAGATTCAGCGTATCGTAGATGCGTCGGACGAAACGCTCCCACCCTTCAGTATTCTGCACCTCGTCCAGAAACCAGTAGAGCTTTTCACCACGCTTGTGGGGGTAGAGTTCGAAATAGGCTTCAACCAGACCGTCCAGATCCCCGAGTCCGATGGGAAAGAGCCTGTCATCTTCAAATATTGATATAGATGATATTTTCGTTGGGAACTCGCCTGCGGAGCCGCTGGATCATGTGAAAAAACATATAGGTTTTGCCAAATCTACGCACGCCGATGGGAGAGACGATTTTGCCGGTTGCCGTAGGGATATCGTACTCTCTGGGGAAGAAAGTTTCTAAGCGTCTTTCCTGAAAATCGATGATCAATCTTTTGAATATTTCTTTCATTTAGTCCGCCAAAGTAGAACAATTATACATATTTTATCCTGATATGAAAGGATAAAAATATGGCTTTTTTACCTTATGGATATATATAAAAGTCGGCTGTTTCGCGGATAGGGTATAAAAAGGGTCATATGCAAAGATGAAAAAAAGATCAGGGGATCTCGCTAAGCTTATTATGGAGGTATTTGCCGAGCTGAAGGAGCGCTATCCTGAGTATAGCGACGAGATAGCCGTGATCCTGAACGGACACTTCAAACTAAAAAAAATGGGGCGGTTTTGAAGCGTTAAAGCAAGCTTAAATCATAAATATATTATTTTAAAGAAAAGATATCAAATGAGGTCATGATGAAAACCCTTTTTTTTGTGCTTATAGCCAGCCTGAGCTTATGTGCCGCGCCCCGAACGCTTACCCTTCTTGACGGAAACGATCCCAAAAGCTACGGTACGACGGTGCGTCTTTATCAGCCCACGCCTTACGGCGGTTTTGGTGATGAGCAGCATAGGCTTCGCATTACCCGTAACGGCAAGGTGGTCAAGGAGTGGAAGGATTTTTCCATCAAACCGCTCTATACGGGTGATTTGGACAATGACGGCTATACGGAAGTGGCGATATTGGAACATTCCGGCGGTATGCTTTGCTGTTTTGAAATCTATATAATACGGATTCGCCCCGAAGGGATCAGGATTTCGTGGTTTCAGTTTTTTAATGCCGTAGGCGCGCGTGCCAAAGATCTCGACGGTGACGGCAGGGTGGAGATAGTTTCACTGGACGATATATATTACAATGACTTCGGTATGTCGCCGGGGGACTCTCCCGATATTGAAGTCGTCTTTAATATTGAAAAAGACGATACGCCGCATCTTCGTCCGGCATTGATGAAACGCTATACCAAACCGCACTATTACGACCATTTTACATCGGATGGGCCGTTCTTTCTGACCGATAAGATGAAAAATTACGAAGTGTCGGCTTCTACCGAGCTGATTGAAACGGTGCTGTTTCTTATGTATACGGGTGAAGCGGCCAAAGCTATCAAAGCGATGGTGCGATATGCGCGTTTTGACAAGGATTTTGACGTGAACGAAACGTTGCAAAGACTTATAGAAAGCATGAGTCATAGCATTTTTTGGCCTGATATATGCGCTGTGAACGGTTGGTGCAAAGCCTCTGCATCCTCTATGAAAGGACGCGGTGTATGCGAGCCGCTGGAGGGAAAGGCGATTATTCGAACTTTACGGTTCGCAAAAGAGGTGTTGATGGAAAATCCGTGATTGGGAGAGATTTTGTAGGAGATTGATGATGAAAAATATGGTTAAAAGTATGGTTGTTTTGTTGATGGGGGTGTTGCCGATGTCGGCCCAAGGCGTACCCGATCGGGCCTTGACGCAGGTTTTGAAGGAGGCGGGGGATGTCTATGAGGCCGATATGACGGCCATGGCGATCATGGAGGCTAAAACGGGTAAACTGCTCTATCTTTCGGCCTATTGCCGTAAGCGGGCGTGCGACCCGTCGGCGTGGTTTGGTGGATACGCTTACGAGCCTGGCGGGGTGATAATGCCTTTTGTCATGGCGTCGGCGCTGGAGGAGGGGAAAATCTCTCCCCAGACGCACATTGAAGTCAAAGAGCCGTATCTGGTCATCGACGGGAGGTTTCGGCTAAAGCGTACCGATCCGTCGTCAAAAAGGTTGGCATTGCGGGAGGTGCTTGCTTTTTCGTCCAATATCGGGATCGTAAAGATCGGGATGAGGCTAAAGGGTGAGCGGCTGGCAGAGGGGTTGAGGCGGTTTGGTTTCGGCCGTCCCGTGCCTAGTGACATCGTGCCGAACCAGTCGGGAATGATAAGAGATAAGAAGGCGCTAAAAAGCAGAGTCGTCCAGGCGACGATGTCGTACGGGTACGGGCTTTTGGCAACGCCGGCGCAGTTGATGCAGGCTTACAGCGCTTTTGTGAATCAAGGCAGACCGGTCGCGCCCTACTTGGCAAAAAGAGCCGAACAAGAGCCGAAGCGGGCCGTCTCCGTGCCGGTAGCCGAAGAGCTTAAAAAGATGCTGGTTTATGTCGTCGAGCACGGTACGGCCAAAGCGGCGAAAACCGACGGGTTGACAATAGGCGGCAAAACGGCAACGGCCCATACGGTCAAAAACGGCCGCTACGCCAGGCTCTATAACAGCAGTTTTTACGGGTTTGTCGAAGACGGTTTTGGGCACCGCTATCTCATAGGCACGCTTGTCAAGGAGGCGAAAAACTTTGACAATATTCTGGCTTCACGCTCCGCCGTGCCGCTATTTAAAAAGGCGGTGGATCGGCTGGTGGAGGCGGGGGTGCTGATACCTTCGGGCGATGGCTATCTCTCACCGATGCCCGGCGCGAAGATAGTGCGGGAGTACGGTATACACAAAGATAGCAAGTCGGGTTTGAGGATCTTTTATGACGGGGTGCTTCTGGCGTATCCGAGCGAGGATGGACGGGTGCGAAGCGTCGAGAGGGGCAAGGTTGTGGAAGCGAAGTGCCAAAACGGCTCCTGCCGGGTGGTGATCGCCCATCCGGACGGTTATTATTCGGTCTATGAAAGGATGACGAAAATCGCGCCGATTATTCGCAATGGCGTACGGGTCGCCAAAGGGCTGGTGCTGGGACGGGCAGAAGTGCTGGCGTTTTGGCTTTTTGAAAAAGGCCGTTGTGTCAATCCTACGACGAAAGTGAGGTTTTAAGGGATGAAAAGGTTCTTTTATCTGGCTCTGTTGCCTGCGGTTGTTGTTTGGATTGTCATGGGTTTTGTGTTTCCGCCGCTGATTTCTTCCGGGCTTCTTGTAACGCTTTTATCGGTGGTGTTTCTCTGTGCATGGGCGGTAAGCTTGCGATGGGATTGGCGGGGGTATGTGGGGACTTTGGCCGTTTTTGGGGCTTGGGCGCTCTTTTTTGTTATCAGTTCGCCGCATCGTCTGGAGCGGGTTAAAGCCTGGTTGGGGGTAGTCAATTGATTTGAACCAAATGGTTTGAGTGTTTGAGGGTGTATGACGCAACGATCAAAACCGAAAACAGTGAATATGCGTGGTGCTTATCTTAACCGTATTGCGGGTGGACGGCTTGTAGGCGTGTGTGAGGGGCGTGACAGGCTTGAGATTCGTTACCAAAAAGATGGTATAGAACAGTCGCTGGTGATTTTGGCAAAGCAGTATGGCGGGAGCATGGGGTACGGGTCCGCCTTTGTCTTTCATAGTATCGCGCTGTGGGGTGTATGTGAGCCTTCGGCGCGTTTTGAGAAGATGGAGGCGGTTGCGCAGATAACCCTTCACAAAAAAGAGTCGTACGGTTTCGGTGATTATGAGGAGATCGAGATTCTTTTTATCGATGCCAAGGGAGAGAAGGTTACTTTCGTAGTTCGTACGGAAACGGATTTTGAAGAGGGAGCGCGTTTGGTAATCGAAGAGGGGGTTTCGGCGCTTCCTGAAGTCTCTTTTGGGCATATGTCATTGCCTGCCGAGTTGTATGATACGCAAGTGTATAACAAGGTGCTGGCTTTTGCGATGGAGGCCCATGAAACGCAAAAGAGACCCGACGGGTTACCTTATGCGTATCATTTTGTCAGTGTCGCCAATGAAATCATTCATGGACTCTCCTTTTCATCTTTTGGTTACGATGAAGCCAATGTGGCCATAGCCTGCGCCATGTTGCATGGGGTTTTGGAAAAGACCGGGAAAAGATTGCATGAACAGAGTATCGATATACCTTTTATGCAGATGGTTGTCGAAGGGGTGATGGCGTTGACGAAAGATCGTTCGCTACCGTCAACAACCAGACTAAACGAGAATCTTCAGCACCTGAAAAAGATGCCCCCGTGTATTCAATCGGTCAGGCTGGCGGACTGTATCGTAAATCTCTCATCTATACCTATTTTTTGGAATGAGACAAAACGCCTTCGTTACAGGGATGAGGCCGTTATGATCCATGAAACGCTTAAAGCGGCACATCCTTACCTGGCTAATCGTCTAAAGGAGCGAATTGCAAACTTTCGTGTTAAGGGGACCGATCGCTACCTTCTGGCGTGGCTTGATGAAGAAAAGCCGGCGTTTTTGGTGCTGGATAAGTCCGATGAGACCTACCCGGCAACTTTCAAGGCGTTGTGGCTGTTGCATGAAGCTCTAAAAAGCGTGCGGGGAAAAGGGCTTTTTAAGGAGAGGGCTTTTGGCAATTACTGGTATGCCAACGCTTCTACGCCTATGCCGCCAGGCGGCGCGAAGAGTCGATCATTGCATGAAATATTGGCTTTGCAGGGGCTAGATACGTGCAATGAGGAGTGTCTAAAACATCTTGAAATACTTAAAAAGGGTAAATCATGTATCAAGAGTTGAGAGACCTTTTTATGGATCTTTTTTATCAAGAGTTGAGTGACGAAGATATAAGATGTAAACGGCCCGGTATCATCGGCGATGAGGCGTTGCCGCTTGGGAACTATGTATGGGGGGAGGATGAGAAGGGTGTTTATTTGGAGTATTATGTCTCTTGGATTCCCCACTACCGGGGTGATAGTCACGGCAAAATTTATACCGACGGGACGCACGAACATCTGCCGACTTTGCCGCAGATTGGAGAAGTGACACCCGAAGAGTCGGCATTGCGCCGGGAGTTGGAAGCAAAGGGGTTGATTTGAGATGAAAAAGCCGATCGGAAGGAAAACGGATGGATGATCCCAAAAGGACGCTACTGCTTCATCAAGCCCTCAAGAAGTGTGTCGATAAGCAAGCGGGACTGAGGGCGTATGCCGATGTCGCGATCTATCCGGTTGCCGTTTTTCAAAACGGTAGGCAACTTTATGAATATATGGCGCTCAGTCGTGGGGAGGCGGAGGCGTATAGGGCTTTTGTGACGCGCAAGAGGGAGCATACGAAGCACTATGCGTTGGAGCTTGCGCCGGCTTATGAGGCAAGGATACAAGAGGCGCTTTTAGGGGATGTGTTGGCCGATAGCGGGCGCAGAGAGAAGTTGGAAGTGCGTCTAAAATCGCTTGAGCCGTTGGATAGGGAGACTGTGGAGCGTTTGCCTCGGGATGTCGGGTTGTTGTGGTCTTTTGATAGAGACAAGACGGCCTGTATACCCGCAAACGAAGAGCAAATCTACCAGGAGGTTTATGCGGATAGGTTGCCGGAAGGAATCGATTACGGTGCATCCGCGGTGGTAGATGAGACGGGAAGATTCGGGATTATCGTCAATCGCACGAAACCGCTGGGCGGCAAGCCCGATATGGCGTGGGTTTTTCCCTGCCGTTACCGTTTCGCGCGTACGGATGGCGGATTGGCCGAACTGCACGAAGAGGGCGCGGACGGGGAGGATGGTTTGAATCGCTGTATGGTGGCCGACGCATGGAACGGGCGGGTGTATAGCCGATCGGCGCTGGCTTTTTCGGTGGGGTATTTTGGTGAGTTTATCGAAGTGGAGGGGGATGGATCACTGCGACAAGTGCGGATTGACAAGGAAGATGATCAAATATGGCGCAGTGACGCCTACGCCTATATCGTGCGAGCCTATTGGCCTACGGCGGTAAAGAGCCAGAAAAACGGTCTTTGGGGCTATATCGATAAGCGGGGACGAGAGATAATCCCGTGCCGCTACGAGGCGTGGGGATTTTTTAATGACGGATACGCGATTGTAAAGCACAACGGCCGCCCGATGGTGATTGACGAATCGGGAAATGGGGTGATTGCCCCGGTGTATCGAACAATAGAACACTATAAGAACGGTTATTTTTTTGTTCAGAACGATGAGGGGGAGTGGGCGCTGTTTGACGGGGGAGAGAGGGTTGTCGATTTTGTGGATGTGAGTCAGGTCAAGGCGTTGCCGCGACGCTATGACGGATTTGACGATTTTGGTGAAATCAATTACCAAACGGTGCTTGTTTCTCGTTTGCGTGAGTTGGCGCATCAAAAGCAGGCTAGGCGCTATCGTTTGCCTTTGAGGGAGTATATGGCGCTTTTTGGCGTACCCAAAAGTGCGGGTGACTTGGAGATGATGGGGTTGTGGATGCATCCGGTGCGAGTCTTGAAACTACCTGACTCGTATGCTTCAAAGATCGATCTTGACGCGGGTGGTTATATCGGCTGGGAGTATCCGTCAAGCTCCGGGATGTTTGATATGCGCGAAGAGTTGCCGGTGGTTTTGAGCCGTCGGGGAGACGGCGCTTCTTTGGTTTTGGGCGTGGCTTTTGAGGATTTGGAGTTGATTGAGCCAGGGGAAAATTGATACATCCAATGTTTTATCCAATCAAAAAATAGGCTTAAACCTCCCCCACCTCTTCTTCAATCTCTCTGTTTGGCAATAGCAGGGCAATAAGCACAAGCGCGGCGCCGTAGGCGAAAATAAACCAGGGCTGTTCAAAGAGTTGGGTGAGGGTTGTTTTGCCAAGATCGGGTCCAAGAAGGGGTTTGAGGGTAGGGTAGAGGGCGGTAAAGAGGGCGCCGGCCAGCACCCCTCCTATGAGGCCGACCAGTACGTCGATGTTGCCTTCGCTGACGGCGACGGGGCCGGTGCCGGGGCAGAGGCCCAAAATGGCCATGCCGACGGCAAAGAGGGTGCCGCCGAGTATCAGGCCGCCCAGGTGAACGGGTTTGACGTGGTAGTGGGCCCATCCGCCTTTGATCATGAAAAAGAGCCCGATCGAGGCCAGGCCGATACTAAGAAAGAGGGTTTTGGGCACTTTGAAACCTTTGAGCATGGCAAAACCGGCGATTTTGTCGAAAGTATCCACCCGGCTCCACTGGATGATGGCGCCAAAAAGGAAGCCGATCAGTAAAATAAGGGCGACGGAGCCGTGGTTTTGCTTCTCTACCAGTGCGACGGTTTCGTTGATGAAAGCAAGAAGATCGGTATGAAGGGTCATTGGCCATCCTTTTTGAGGTGGTAGAAGAGTCGACCGGTAACAATAAGCACCACAATGGTTACAGCGCCGAAGATCAGTCCGCTTACCGCGGTTTGGCTGGCGCCGCTAAGAAAGTGGCCGCTGGTGCACCCGCCTGCCGTTCTCGCGCCGAAAACCACCAAAAAACCGCCGATAAAACTCCAGAAGAGTCGGGAGAGCACGGAGCGGTTTTTGTACTTTTTCCACAGGGGCGGCAGAAGGCGGAAACGGAAGGTTTTGGTGACAAAAATAGAGGTAAACGCCCCGCCAAAGAGGACGCCGATAAGAAAGATGACCTCCCAGCTCCCGCTGGTTTGGATGAGCCGGTAGTATTCGGTGTCTCTCAGCCCGAAAAACCAGGCGCCCATGTAGGCGATGCCCGTGGAGGCGCCGATGGGGCGGTTCGCTCCGTAGGCGCTGAAGGTAAACCATATCAGCAGGCTCAGCAGAAGGCCCGCCGGAATCCAGCCGAGTGTGCGGGGAAGTTTCATCAAGATCCTTTGGATAAGTTGTGGCGAATTATAGGAAAAGAGAAGGTTATAAGTAAAATAAGATAAATTGAGATCTTTTATTATTATTTTTGATTAAAAAGATTTGATTTTCTTTTAATCATTCAAAAGTTTCCTTTGGATACAATCAATTTTTAGTAAAAATGATAATATGCCAAGTTTTCATAAAGGGTGTTTATTGATGAAGTTGAAGCATGAGTGGCTGGGGGTTTTGCTGGCTGGCAGTCTGTTCTGTTTGCACGGATGCAACAGCTATAACAACAAAAAACCGTCTGTTACACCCGAGACATTTTATGACAAAGATGCGTGGTATGCAAATGAGGTGGATCATGTCATGAGAATGGATGTCACCTTTGATGATCCCAATGAGTATCTTTGTCGGCCGTATAATAATTTGTCGGCCAACAAGAGACCGTGCACCTTTAATGACATCAATCATGATATCAACCCCAATGACGATTATGAACCCAAATTGCATGTACGGATGCAGGCGGAAGGGTTTGATGCCGAAAGCGGTTATAACGCCTCTTTTAAACTCAAAGGGAATTTCAGTAGAACCAATGCGCAAAAATCCTATGCCCTGAAGCTGGACTCCAAAGAGCATCTTTTTCTTGGGCAACGTTATATCCATTTAAATAAATCCGAATCGGACCGTTCGCGGTTACGAAACAGGGTGGCCTATTCTCTTTTGCGGCAAATCCCGCATATTGTGAGTTTGCAACTCAATTATATTCATCTATTTGTCAACGGCAAAGATTACGGGTTGTTCAATCAGCCGGAAGTACCCAGAAAAGAGTATTTGAAAAATCGGGGTTGGGATGAAGAAGATTGTTTATATAACGCAAATAATTTTCAATTTGTCTATGACCCCTATTTTTTTGAGTTGGATAAAGACGGCAAACCGAAATATCCCGAGCGCTTTAACAGCTCTTTGGAAATCAAAAGCGGTTCAAATCATACCAAGTTGATTGAAATGCTCAAAGCGGTCAATAGTGATCAGGATATTGATAAAGTTATCAGTAAATATTTTGATAGGGACAACTTAATGACATGGTTGGCCGTTAATTTGTTGTTGAATAACAAAGACACCTCTTTTCATAATTTTTATCTATACCATCCACGATTCAGCGACAAATTTTACTTTATTCCCTGGGATTATGACGGGGCGTGGGAGACGACTGAATATATGTCTAAATGGGAGTACGGCATTTCGACCTGGTGGGCAATGCCGCTGATGCGTAAGTTTTTTTTAAAAAAGAAGAACCGTGATGATCTGTACGCGTTGGCTGAAAAGTTGAGGCAAACCTATCTGAGTTACAACAATATCAAAGCGATCGTCGATAAATATTTGCCTTGGGTACTCCCTTTCCAAAGCGTTAATCCAGACGCTATGCATAACTCACCTGAAAGTTGTATAGAAGCGGCGACAAGGCTCTATAGCCAGATTGATTACAATATGGCTCTGTATAAAAGTGTCATTGGCCACCCCATGCCTTTTGAGGAGGATGCGACTTACAAAGATGGCGTGTTGGTCTTGCAGTGGGATCCGTCTATTGATCTGGAAGGCGATCCGATCTATTATTCAGTGGAGTTTTCCAAGGGCGATCCGCGAAATATTATTTATGAAAACCCCTATGTCAAGCAAACGAAACTACAGATTCCGATTTCGCTTGATCCGGGTGTCTATTATTTGAAAGTGACCTCTTTTGAAGAGGGCAATCCGTCCCATTACCAAACAGCGTACACGAATGTCCATGTCGGTGATACGAAGTTTTATGGTGTCAAAAGAATTATCATCCCATAATGGCGCCGTAGCAAAAAGCCTCAGCCGTCCAAAACCTCCCTTTGGATATAATCGGCCCTAAAAAACGAGGATAGGCCATGACCTTTATTGAAACCCGGGGAAACGACGGCGTCAAACCCGCGGAGGTTAGCTTTTCTGAGGCGATCTTGAGCCCCAGCGCCAGTTTTGGCGGGCTGTATGTTCCCAAGTCACTGCCGACACTGGACGCGGCGTTTTGGCAAACGCACCGGAGAAGTTCTTACAAAACCCTCTGCCGGGCGCTGTTTGAAAAGTTTGATGTAGATGTGGACGAGGCGGTGCTGGATGAAGCATTGGCCCGTTATGACCGTTTTGACAACCCCGACGACCCGGTTCCCCTGGTAAAAGTGGCCGACGACGCCCATGTGCTGGAGCTTTGGCACGGCCCGACCCGCGCCTTTAAAGATATGGCTTTGCAACCTTTCGGCCATGTGCTCTCGGCCCTGGCGCAAAAGCGGGGTGAGCGTTATTTAATCATGGCGGCCACCAGCGGCGATACCGGCCCGGCCACGCTGGAGACCTTCAAAGGGGCGGCCAACGTGAAGGTGGCCTGTTTGTATCCCGACGGCGGCACCAGCGATGTGCAGAGACTGCAAATGGTGACCGAAGAGGCCCAAAACGAAAAGGTCATCGGCATTCGCGGCGACTTTGACGACGCCCAGACCGCTTTGAAGGGTCTGCTGGCCAGCGAGGCGTTTAAAGCCAAACTGCAAGAGAGCGGTACCTCGCTTTCGGCGGCCAACTCGGTCAATTTTGGGCGGATCATTTTTCAAATCATCTACCACATCCACGCCTATCTGCGCCTGGTGGAGCGGGGCGAGATTGCCATGGACGAGAAAATTTACATTGTTGTGCCCAGCGGAAACTTTGGCAACGTCCTGGGGGCCTACTACGCCAAAAAGATGGGCCTTCCCGTGGAAAAACTGTTAATATCTTCAAATATTAACAACGTTTTGGCGGAGCTGGTGACCAAGGGGGCCTATGACCTGCGCGACAAAAAGTTGGTGCAGACCACGTCGCCGGCCATGGATATTCTTAAATCTTCCAACGTCGAGCGGGTGCTTTTTGACAAGTTTGGCTCCGCGCGTACCAAAGAGCTGATGGAACAGTTAAGCGCCGAAGGGTACTACCGCCTCAGTGAGTCGGAATTGGCGAAACTCCGGGAGGATTTTGACGGTATCGACTGCACTGACGAAGAGGGCAAGGCTATCATTGCCGAGTGTGCCGAGCAGGGCTACATTACCGACCCCCACACCGCCACCTGCTTCAAGGCGTACAAAAACCTGCGGGAAAAACCGCTCAAAACCGTCATCTGCTCCACGGCGGAGTGGACGAAGTTCAGCCGTACCGTGGCGGAGGCGCTGGGTGAGCGTTTCGAGCACGACAAAGAGGCGCTGGCGTGGGTGAGCGAGCGCTACGGGGTGAAGGTGCCCGGGTTGATCACGGGGCTGTTTGAAAAGCCCGTGGTGCATAAGACCGTCGTGGATAAAGCGCGCATTGAAGACGAGATTTTGGCCTTTATTTAAATGCGTGTAGCCATTATCGGCGGCGGCCCCGCCGGGTTGACGGCGGCTATTACAGCCCTTTCTTCCCATATTCATATTGATATATATGAAAAAAGTTCCCGACCGGGACGCAAAATTCTGGCCGCGGGTAACGGCCGTTGCAACCTCTCGAATACAACCATCACGCCGGCGTGTTTTCTAACCTCTTCTCCCGCATGGCTCGGCGCTTTGCTTAAGCGGTATGACTATCATGCATTGCGCCTGTTTTTTGAGGGGCTTGGCTTGAGATTGGCGCAAAAAGCTGACGGCAGGGTCTACCCGCTTAGCAATGAGGCCAAGTCGGTGCATGAGGTTTTGTGTCGCTCTGCGATTGGAAACGGGGCGTTTCTGCATACCGGGTGCGCGGTTGAGAGCCTTGTACGCAAAAAAGGGCGTTTTGTGCTCACAAGCGCCTTGGGGGAGCGGGAGTATGACAAGGTTTTGATCGCCGTGGGATCAGCCGCCGCGCCCCAGCTTGGAGGCGGGACGGACGGTCTGGAACTGGCGGCTGTTTTTGGCCACGCGACGCGTCCTTTTTTCCCCGTACTGGTAGGGCTTGAGAGCTTGGATAGCCGTTTAAAACGTCTGGCCGGACAAAAAATTGAGGCCGGTGTGAGGCTCTATGTTGAAAACAAAGAGGCCGCTTTTGTGCGCGGGGACCTGCTTTTTACCGCCTACGGGCTTTCCGGTTTTGCTGTGTTGGATATTTCGCCCGACGCCGTTTCGGCATTGGAGGCGGGGCGAAAAGTTGCGGTAGGCGTGGATCTTTTGCCGGATATGGAGCGCCAGCAGATAGCGGCTCTGCTTGGAAAGTGGGCCGGTCGTCTGCCGGATGTTTCGGTGGTATCGCTTTTGCAGGGGCTTTTGCCGTTAAAGATTGCCCGTGTGTTACCGGAGACGGCGAAAGTTGACGGCGCACAACGCGCTTGTGAGGCGGGCGCAAAGGTATGGCGCCGGCTGGCCGTGGCGGCGTGTGACTGGCGTTTTGAGATTGTCAAAAGCCACGGATTTGAACATGCCGAAGCGGCGGGCGGCGGTGTGGCGCTGGAAGAGGTTGACGCCAAAACCATGATGTCAAAAAAGGTGCCCGGACTCTATTTTGCCGGTGAGGTACTGGACGTAGCCGGCCGGCGGGGCGGTTATAATCTGCATTTTGCCTGGGCCAGCGGCACGTGTGCGGGCGAGGCGATGAAAAGAGAAGGATAAAGATGAAAAAACGAATAGCGGGTCTGTTGGTTGCCGGGTTGCTGGCCGGTTGCGGCGGAGGCGGTAGCGACAAGGCTGTGCAGGGCGAAGAGGGTGCTGGGTATGCGCTTCATACCGGCATTACGGCCACCATGTTCTGGGTGGGTGAAGGCGCCGGTGACGAGAACGGGTACATCGGTAACGAGGCGAGCGCCTGGGATGAGCGGTGGATGGCCCACTTTGGCGGTGAGGATGACCCGTACGACAGAAGAGGGTGGTATCCGGCCGGTTTTGTCCCAAAGGAAAACCCTTTTTACGCGGCACTGCCCTACAATGACCTGGATGAAGAGGGGGTGCAAAAAGCTGAAGCGGCCACGTTGCTTCCCTGGTATAACCCGGATTTACCCAAAGATCTCTCCCAGTGCAAAAACCGTTGGATCGCCGTGACCGCTGAGAGTGGCAAAACGGTTTATGTGCAGTGGGAGGATGTGGGGCCGTTTGGGGAGAGTGACAGCGCCTATGTTTTCGGTAACGCGCTACCGGCAAGCGCCGTGAATGACCACGCGGGTATCGACCTCTCCCCGGCGGCGGAGGCTTACCTGGGGTTAAAGGGTATGGATAAGGTAGCCTGGCGGTTTGTGGAAGCGTCCGACGTACCCGAGGGCCCCTGGAAAGAGATAGTAACAAACCGTTAATATAAGGTTAATATAAGCTTGATATAATTTTTTAAAAAGCCAAGGAAAAATATGCGCGACATAAGAAATATGAGTTTAGCTTTATGTTGTCTCTTTGTTTTATATGGTTGTGACGGGGGGAGTCATAGCGATATACGTGACAAAGTGGATAGGACGTTAGACGGCGGTGTGACGACTGAGAGTTCTCAAACGCAAGAAACGACAACTGCGGATGAGTCTACCGCCGTTCCCTCAACAGCCAATCCGACGCAAACAACTACGATAGACTCCGGCACATCAGATACATCTGCCTCCCCCGAAACCGTTTCTACCCCGACTCTTTCTTGGTACAAACCTGAAGTGAGCACATCGTGGGAGATTCAATTAACCGGTACGCTTAATACCTCTTATCCGGCCCGATTGTATGATATTGATCTTTTTGATACATCAGCACAGAAGATTGCCGAGTTAAAAGGGCAGGGGCACAAAGTGATCTGTTATTTCAGTGCCGGAAGTTATGAGGATTGGCGGCCGGACGCTTCCGACTTTCCCGAGTCGGCTTTGGGCAATGAGTTGGACGGATGGCCCGGGGAGCGGTGGCTGGATATTCGCTCCAAAGAGGTCTGGGCTATTATGCAAAGACGGATGGATCTGGCGGTGCAGAAAGGGTGTGACGGGGTAGACCCGGACAATGTGGACGGTTATACCAACAATACCGGATTCCCCCTCACCTCAAACGATCAACTGGCTTACAACAGCTTTTTGGCGCAGGAGGCTCATAAAAGGGGATTGTCGGTCGGGCTTAAAAACGATCTTTCGCAAATTGACTCATTGGTGGGTCTGTTTGATTTCTCTATTAACGAAGAGTGTCACGCTTATGATGAGTGTGATCGGCTTATGCCATTTATTGCGCAAAACAAACCGGTCTTTAATATTGAGTATGATATCTCTTCCGATGAACAAGCCGCCCTCTGCGCGGACGCGCGGGCAAGGAACTTTCGCACCCTCATCATGCCCGACAACCTCGACGGCAGTTTTCGGATTAGTTGCGACGATTAATCGAAAAAGAGGGTATAGGGGCGCTCAAGCTTTTGAATGAGTGCCGGAATGCTGAGGTTTCGGCTGAAGCGCTCAAACTCCCTGCCGTCCAGAAAGACAATGCCCGTGGGAATGGAAAAGACGCCAAAATGGGCGGCGATGTCGGGGTGTTCGGTCACATTGACGGCCACTCTCTCTATTTTGGGAAAGCGATTCTCAAAAGCCTCAAAGAGTTTGGGTTGTAGGGCGTGGCAGACGTTGCAGTTTTCGCCCCAGAAGTAGAGCAGAAGGCCCGGGTTGTCGTGAATGCTCTTTTGTACTTGCTCAAGGTTCATGCGTTCTCCTTTTCCAGCATTTCTTGAAGTTCCAGCAGTGCCAGGTAGCGGTCGGCTTTGTCGTTGTAGACAATCTCCAGTTCGTTTAGTTCATCGGTGAGGTTTTGTATTCCTTTTTCCTGGTAGCAGGCCGGGTCGGCCAGGCAGGCGTTGAGCTCGGCGATGCGGGTTTCAAGCTTTTCGATCTCTTCAGGCAGGCTCTCAAGTTCTCTTTGCTCTTTGTAGCTAAGCTTTTTCTTCTTTTTTGCCGTCTGCTGTTTTGGATGGCTGTTTTGCGCAGGTTGCGTAGCAAGCTGGTGTTCATACTGCTCAAGGGTTTTGAGCTCTTTTTCAATGGCTAAAAACTCGGAATAGGGCTGGTAACTCTCCTCCACGATGCCGTGGCCTTTGAAGATGAGCAGTTTTTTGGCGATCTTGTCGACAAAATAGCGGTCGTGGCTCACAAATATGAGCGCGCCGGGGAAGCTGAGCAGATACTCTTCGAGGATATTGATGGTGGGAATATCCAGGTCGTTGGTGGGTTCGTCCAAAATAAGGCAGTCCACTTTTTTGGTAAACAGGAGTGCCAGTGCCACCCGGTTTTTCTCGCCGCCGCTGAGCACGCCGATCTTTTTGTCCAGGTACTCTTTGGGAAAGAGGAAGTTTTTAAGATACCCGTAGACGTGCATATTCTTGCCCCGCACCTCCACCCGGTCGCCCCCGTGGGGGCAGAAGGTTTCGATGAGGTTTTTGTCATCGTCAAGCATCTCCCTGTGCTGGTCGAAGTAGCCGATGGTAAAATCGCCCCGTTTAATCACGCCGGCGTCGGGCTTTTCTCGGCCAAGAAGCAGTTTGAGAAAAGTTGATTTGCCACTTCCGTTCTTGCCGACAATCGCGATGCGGTCGCGTTGCAAAATGCGGTGGGAGAAGCCTTTGATCAGCCATTTGTCCCCCAGCTTTTTGTCCAGGTGCTCGATCTCAAAGAGCACCTTTTTTCTGCTAACCCCCTCTTCGCGGTTGAAGTGGTGCTTTTCGCGCTCGAGTTCCAGCTTGATCTTTCGTATGACAGCGGGGTTTTTTTTGGCCTGCTCGCGCATCTCAAGCACCCGCTTTTTGCGCCCTTCGTTGCGCTTCAGGCGCGCTTTGACCCCCCGTCTTAGCCACTCCTCTTCCTGTTTGAGCAGGCGCAAAAGGTTTTCGTGCGCTTTGGCCATAGCGTGTAGGAGCCTCTCTTTTTGCTCCAGGTAGCTTTGATAGCCTCCTTTGAAACTGCGCAGTTGCGCATCATCAATCTCAACGGTGCGGGTGGCGATGCGGTCAATAAAATAGCGGTCGTGGGAGATGAGCATGAGGGTGAACTTCTCTTTTAATAAGAGCTCTTCCAAAAACTCCACCATATAGACATCCAGGTGGTTGGTGGGCTCATCCAGCATCAGGATATCGGGCTTTTTGAGCAGTAACGAGGCCAGGGCCACCCGGCGCTGTTCACCGCCGCTAAGGAGGTTGACCGGGCGGTTTTCGTACTGTTTGAGATCGAACTCTTTCAAAATCCGCTCGATCTTGTCGTCCAGGTTCCAGGCGTTGTGGTGGTCGATCCACGCCGTAAGCTGGGCGTGCTCTTTGAGCAAAGCTTCGTTGTCGTACTCTTCGGCCAGTCGGAGTGAGAGCGCTTCGTAACGGGCTTTTTTCTCCTGAATCTCCGTCAGCTCCTTCTCAATGGCTTCCCGCACGCTCACGCCCGCCTCGAAGACGGGTTGCTGGGAGAGCATCTCGATGCGGATGCCCTGGCGGACGATCCGTTTGCCCCCATCCGGCTCCATCTCGCCGCCCACGATCTTCATGAGCGTGCTCTTGCCGCTACCGTTGCGCCCGACAATGACAATACGCTCATATTCGTCAATATGAAAATCGATACCTTTGAAGATAACGCGGTTTTCAAACTGTTTGTCCACGTCCAGCAGGTCTACCAGTGCCATGATGCCCTTTTTATTGATTCATACCATTGCAGAAGCAAAGCCCCTCAATGACATGCCTTTTCTTACGTTTGTTTTTATAATCATTAAAGTGAAAGGGATTTTAACCTAACTGGGCTATAATCTGGCTAATTTGTCCCAAAGGTGTTGCGTAATGGTTGGAGCGCTTTCCATTCTCTTTTTTGTTTATGTGGTTATTAAAATCTACATCGGCGTTATGCAGATCGGCTATGTGGCCAAAGCCAAGGATATGCCGCCGGTGCTCATGAAACCCAGCACCTGGATCAAGTCGGCCCGCTATCTCATTGCCAATGAGCGGATGAAACTGGTGGAGACGCTGGTGGAGTACGCGCTTTTTGTCTTCTGGATGGCCTGGGGAATCCGCTGGCTCGATACCATGACATGGGATATGGGGCCCATCGCCCAGGCGGTGGTGGCGGTGGATCTCTTTTTGGCGGTGAACTACCTCTTTGATCTGCCATTTTCTTTGTACAAAACCTTCGTGGTGGATGAGAAGTTCGGTTTTAACAACACCACCCCCGAACTCTTTGTCAAAGACCAGATCAAAAGCGCGCTCATGACATTGTTGGTGGTATCGGCTATCAGCGCGGCGGTGGCGTGGATAATTTTGAACGTGCCCATGTGGTGGTTGTGGAGTTTCGCGCTGGTTTTTGGGGTGATCGTACTGCTCAATCTGCTCTATCCCACGGTCATCGCCCCCATGTTCAATACCTTTACGCCCCTTAAAAACGAGGCGCTCAAAGCCAAGATTAACAATCTGTTGGCCCAAAGCGGTTTTGAGAGCGAGGGGGTTTTTGTGGTGGATGCCAGCAAGCGGGACAACCGGCTTAACGCCTATTTCGGCGGGTTGGGCAAGAGCAAACGGGTGGTGCTGTTTGACACCCTGCTCAAAAAGCTGAACGACGAGGAGCTGTTGGCGGTTCTGGGGCATGAGCTAGGGCACTTCAAACACGGCGACATTTACAAGAATATCGCCATGATCGGCGCCATTTTGTTTGTCGGGTTTTACATCTTCAGCCATCTGCCCGCGTCGCTCTTTATGGAGCTTGGGGTACGCCAGAGCCCGGCCATGCTGATGGTGCTCTTTATGCTGTTGATGCCGGTCTTTCTCTTTCTTTTCATGCCGGTTATCAGCCTGGTCAGTCGCGCCAACGAGTACGCCGCCGACCGTTACTCAGCTGAGACGGTGGGGGCGCAGGCGCTCATTTCGGCGCTTAAAAAGCTGGTGGACGAGAACAAGAGCTTTCCCAGGTCACACCGGCTGGCGATTCTTTTTTACCACTCCCATCCGCCCATCATAGAGCGCCTGCGGGCATTGGGCGACGCCGGCGTGACGGCGCAAAAAGAGGATGAGGCGATGAAAGGGGCCTGTCATATCGACCATGAGGGTTGATGCCCTGCTGGCACTCGGTACGGCGCGTTTGAAAGGGCGTGTGGAACGCCCCCGGCTTGAGGCGGAGATTTTGCTGGCGCACCTTTTGGGCAAGCCGCGTATATGGTTGCATACCCATCCAGAGACGGAGGTTGCCTGTGAGGCGGCGTTTAACGAGCTCATTGGGCGGCGCGCCGAAGCGGAGCCGGTGGAGTACCTTACGGGCAAAGCCAGCTTTTACGACTTTGAGCTGGAAGTGGGCAAAGGGGTGCTCATCCCCCGGCCCGAGACGGAACTGCTGGTTGATTACGCGGCTAAGATTATTGAAACAAAAAAGATTGGGCGTGTTTGTGAGATAGGGGTAGGTAGCGGGGCGGTAAGTATCGCGCTGGCAAGACGCTTTCCGCACTTGCGCATTGTGGCCACCGACATCAGCGAAACCGCGTTGGCCTACGCCCGCCGCAATATCGAGGCGTTGGGCGTGGCCGGGCAGATTGAGACGGTGGCATGTGACCTGATGGAAGGGGTTGACGAATCGGTGGAGATGGTGGTCTCCAACCCGCCCTATATCGCCGACGATTTCCCCCTGGACGCCACCGTGCGCCAAGAGCCCGCCACAGCACTCTTTGGCGGCAGACGGGGCGATGAGATACTTCGGCGCATCATTGACGCGTGCGTTCGGCGGGGTGTGAGAGACCTTGTGTGCGAGATGGGGTATGATCAGCGCAAGTCCATCGCCGAGTATTGCCGAACTCTTGGACTTCCTAAGCCTACATTTTACAAAGACCTGGCGGGATTGGACAGGGGGTTTTATTTACAGTTAAAAGTGAAAAGTGAATAGTGAAAAGTTGAGATAAGATCGTTTTGCTTCCTTTTATCAAAGTCCGATGCGAAGCATCGGCTTACCGGAACTTTTCACTTTTCGTTATTCACTTTTCACTGAAAAAAAGGATTTTTCATGCAACAAAATCATTCCCAAAAGTCTCCCATCGAGCTCTCCATGCCCAAAAAGCTCTGGATTCCCTATCTGATTTTACTGGGCGCGACCTTGGGGGCGGCGCTTTGTGCCGGGGCCTTCTCTGCGCCGGTCATTTTTCATGCCGACGACCTGCTGGGCGGCGGGGTGTTGAGCCATTACCAGGAGGGTCTGGTGATGACGCAGATCTTTTTGAAGCTGGGGTGGCTGGTCAATCTGGCGTGCACCGTGATCTTGTTTGTGGAGGGGTACCACTTTTTGCGATTCTGGCGGGATAGCTGGACCTTTTACAGCGCGTTCGTGACGGTGTGGACCGGTTTTATGTTCACGCTCTATTACACGCCCCAGATTGTCGAGTTTCAGCAACAGGGCGAAACCATCGTCAACAACACCCTCTTTCAAAAGGCGCATATGGCGTCTGAGTGGGATTTCAAGATCTTTGTGGTAGCATTGACCCTACTTCTTGGGCGTTATCTTTACAGGAAGATCGCCTAAATTGCAAGGTTGCCGTTTCGATGATCGAGATTAAAGGACTCAAAAAACGCTTTGGCCCCAAAGAGGTACTGCGCGGGGTGGATTTGACCATACCCAAAGGGCAGACCACGGTGATCCTTGGCCTCTCCGGCGGGGGAAAGTCTACCATTATCAAGCATATCGTGGGACTCTTAAGACCCGATGAGGGTGAGGTATGGGTAGACGGCGTGGAAGTGGGGCGTGCCGATGAGAAGACGTTGAGGGCGGTGCGCAAAAAGGTGGGCTTTCTCTTTCAAAGCGGCGCCCTGTTTGACAGCATGAATGTCTTTGACAACGTGGCCTTTCCGCTAAGAGAGCATACGAAGATGGGGAAAAAAGAGATTGAGAAGCGGGTGATTGAGTGCATTGAGATGGTGGCGCTCAAGCCCCATGAGGTACGCAATCTCTTTCCCGATGAGCTGTCCGGCGGTATGCGTAAGCGGGTAGGGCTGGCCCGTACCATTGCCCTGGGGCCCGAAATTCTGCTTTACGATGAGCCCACCAGCGGCCTTGACCCCATTACCAGCGACCAGATTTCACAAATGATTATCCGGCTCAAAAAAGAGCTGGGGGTGACGTCGGTACTCATTTCCCATGATATTAAAGAGAGTTTCAAATGCGGCGACCACTTTGCCATGCTCTTTGAGGGAAAGATTATTGAAACCGGTGACGGCGCACACTTTAAAAAGACGCAAAATCCCTATGTACGGCAGTTTCTTGACGGGGAGAGTGAAGGGCCCATAAAGTTTTAAACGTGAAGATTTCCCCCAAAAGGGAGAGAAGAAGAAGCAGAAAGAGCGGGAAGGGTTTTTAGTCCCTCTGCTCGCGAATGAAAGTGGGAATATCCAGCCCCTGGCCTACGCCGCCGCGGGCGAAGGGGGGTTTGTCCAGCTCATCCTCAAAGTCGGCGCCTACCGCTTTGCCGCCCGGATGGGGCGCGGTGGAGGGGATGTCCGCCGGGATGTCGTCGACGCTGAGCAAAGAGATGGTGCGTTTGTTCTCTTTATTGCCGCCCTCATCCTTGCTGTTCTTTTCATGCTGTTCAAAACCGGTGGCCACGATGGTGATCTTGACTTCGTCTGGCGCGAGGTTGGGATCGGTGGTGGTACCGAAGATCACATGGGCCTCTTCGTCGGCGTTGTCTTCCACGATGGTCATGGCTTCGCCAATCTCCAACAGCGGGTACTCGGGGTGAATGTAGAAGTGCACCAGCACACCCATGGCGCCGTTGATATCCATGTTGTCCAGCAGAGGAGACTCGATGGCGTTTTTGATGGCCTCGTAAGCGGCGCTGGGGCCTGTCGCCTCACCTACGCCCATCAACGCCAGACCTTTGTGGCTCATGACGGTTTTGACGTCGGCGAAGTCGAGGTTGATGTCATGCTCTCCTTTAGAGAGGATAACGTTGCTGATCCCGCTGACGGCACGGGCCAGGATGTTGTCAACCATTTTGAAGCTCTCTTTAACCCCAAAATTGCGGTCAACGATGCTCAGCAGTTTTTCGTTGGGAATAACAATAATGGAGTCACTCTCTTTTTTGAGTTGCTCCAGGCCCGCTTCGGCCAGTTTCATTCGTTTGCGTCCCTCAAAGCGGAAGGGTTTGGTCACAACCGAAACCGTCAGGGCGCCCGTCTCTTTGGCTGCCTGGGCGATAATAGGGGCCGCGCCGGTGCCCGTTCCGCCGCCCAGACCGGAGGAGATAAAGACAATGTCGGCGCCGTCGAGCACCTCTTTGATCTCGTCATAACTCTCCAAAGCCGCTTCCTGGCCGATTTCGGGCTTCATGCCCGCGCCAAGGCCGCGGGTTACTTTCTCACCCAGTTGGATCTTCTGGGCCGCCTTGGAGGTCTCCAGCGCCTGGGCGTCGGTGTTGGCGACAATCATGTCGATGCCTTCGATCCCCTGGGTGATCATATGGTTGATCATATTGCCGCCGCCGCCTCCGACGCCGATGGCTTTAATTTTCGCGCCGCTGACTGTTTTTGCCTCTTCAATGGTAAATCCGCTCACATTCGCTCCTTCTAAAATATCTGGGTCATCCAGTGCCACCACCGGGAGAGTTTGGTTCCAACACCCTCCTGGGTTTCGGGTACGGTCGCCAACGTCTCCTTGATGTCACTTTCGCTCATCGGTTTTTGGGTCTCTTTTAAACTCGTCTCATCCGAGGTCAACGAGGCGGGTTGCGCCTCTCCCTCACTGAGAATCGCGTCGGAATGCTCTTTTCGGTGGAGCATTTTGCGGTTGGAGTCTATTTCATATAATGTATAACGCCCCGCGCTGTAACCCAGCAGTCCCATCAGGGTGCTGTATCGGGGATCGTTCAAGGCAGAAAAATCGCCTTCAGCCGGATTGGGACGGGCGATACGCACCGGAATATTGTTAAAGATGGCCATGGCCATCTCCCGGATCCCTTCGAGTTTGGTCATGCCGCCGGTCAGGATGATACCCGCGCCGATCTGATCTTTCAAACCGCTCTTTTCCAGCTCTTTGGCCAGAATCATCAACGTCTCCTGCACACGGGCCTGAATGACGCTGTAGACAATCTCCAAAGAGACCTCTTGCGTGGCTTTGTCATCCCCGATCATGGGTATTTCAATCAGGTCGGTTGAGGGGTTTTTCAGACTGCCAAACTCCAGTTTTATCTTCTCGGCCACATTGAGCGGCGTATGAAGGGCCATGGAGAGGTCGTTGGTGATGTGGTTGGAGCCGACCGCCAGAAAGGAGTTATAGCGGATAGAGTTGCCGGTGTGAATCACCATGTCGCACGTGGAGCCTCCCATGTCAATCACGCAAGCCCCCAACTCCTTTTCGTCCGAGTTGAGAACGGCGATGGCGGAAGCGTAGCCCGAAAGCACCACGTTCTCAATTTCCAGGCCCGCCGACTTGACCGCCTTTTTGAGGTTATTGAGGCTCGATTTTTGGGTGGTGATAATGTGGGTGTCTACCTCCAGCCGGCCCGCGTTCATGCCGATGGGATCTTCTATAAACTCCTGATCATCCACCGTAAAATTGTAGGGTAAAACGTGCAGTACCTCATATTCGTTGGGGATGTTGGCGTTATAGAGGGCCGTGTCCATAACCCGTTTGATCTCGTGAATGCCGATCTCCCTTTCGGGAACATTGACAATGCCCGTACTGCCGACAGAACGGGTGTAGGCGCCGGACATGGAGATAACGGCTCTTTTGATGTCGGTGCCGGCAACCCGTTGGGCGTCGGCGACTGCGTGCTTGACCGCGCGGGTTGTCAACTCAATGTTGGTGATGGTGCCTTTGCGAACACCTTGGGATTTTGCCATGCCGGATCCAAGTATATGCAGTGTGTCGCCACGGTATTCCGCCACGGCGGCCGTGACCTTGATGGACCCGATGTCAATGGCAAGAATCGGTCGGCTCACTGGTTTTCCTTTAGGAAAATTTTAATCGGATACTTCTGCTCCAGCCGTTTGATCAGCCCGTTTTGCAACAGCGCGGTTTTGAGTTTTGCGCTGTTTTTGGAAATGAGCGTGTCAAACTTTGACAGTTTGTCATTGTCAAGCAATTGCTGTTCCACGATCTCATAAGCAATCGCTTTTTCACCCAAAACAACGGCGTTGCGTTTTTTGTCGCTTGCAAACAGCTCTTCCAGGAAGCGGGCCGTTTCCTCTTTGTCAAGCCCGGGAACGGCTGTCAAACTGTCACGTGTCACCCAGTCGGTGCTCTTGGCGTCTTGGAGGTTTTTGGCAGACGCTTTGGCCGTCTCTTCCAGCTTTTTGGTTCGCTCCTGTCGAAGGTAGTCGGCTTTGACATCGTTATATGCCTCTTCAAAGGCTTTGGGTTTGGGGAGGTCGATCTTTTCAACCTTGACAATCAGGTAGCGGCCCTCAACCACTTTGGGCTTGAGGGTGGTACCCGGCACGGCGCTTTTGACGGCGGCCCACACATCGGGGGTCAACAGCGGGTCTCCTTCGTCAACCGTTTTGACGCTTTGGGGTTTTCGACGTCCCTTTTTAAGATCAATATAGGCAAGTTGCGCCTTTTTCTTGGCGTGTTTAAGAGCGACCGCTTCGGCGACGCGCTCTTTGACCTTTTCGAGGGGTAGAATCTCACCCTTGGCATCGGTGAAGTCGGTGCGGTGCGCTTTGTAGTAGTCGGCTATCTCGCTCTCTTCAGCGTTGCCTTTTTGGGGGGCGACCCAAAGCAGTGCGAGGGTATAGCGGGTGGGTGTCATGTAGCTGTTTTTGTGCGCTTCCCAGAACTTTTTCAGGGCGGCATCATCGGCGCTGACGGCGATATCGGAAGCTTTGAAGAACTTGTAGCGGAGTTTGTCGGCCACAAAGAGCGCCGCGCCCACCGCCTCTTTCTCCAGGGCCACGGGGGCAGGAGAAAGAAGCGAGAGGGTCTTTTTGAGCAGGAGCTCTTTTTTCAGGTTGGCCTCAAAGCTTTTGGGCTTTAGGCGCATCCCCTGCAAAACGGCCAGGTAGGTGGCTTTGTCAAACGTGCCGTTTTTCTGGAAAGCGGGAATGGAAAAGATCGCCTTTTGCACCTCTTCGTCGGTGACGATGATGCCGTGCTCTTTGGCGAAGTTCTCAATAAGGGCCTGGTAGACAAGCGACTGAAGCACCTGCTTTTGCAGGCCGAGTGTTTTGGCGGTCGCCTCGTCCAGACTGCCGCCCAGCATCCGGTTGTACTGCTCATAGGTGTTGCGGTAGGCCTGTTGGAAAGATTCGACGGAGATCTCCACGTCGCCGACCTTGGCGACGTTGTTGCTCATACTGCCGTATTGGTAGGTGCCCCAGCCGACAAAGCCGGCCCCGACAAACGCGATGGTGCTGATCCAGATGGTGACAACCAGGTATTTGCGGTGCTTTTGCATCCAGGTGATCATATGGCCTGCCTTTACTCAAGTTCGGGTTATGAGAAAATCTTTTACAAAATCGTGTATAATTATTTAACTGATTTTATTGAAAACGATATTAATTTCGCATTAAACCAAAGCGCTCCAGCACCGAATTTTCCGTGTGTTTCACGTTTGTTTACAAAATGTCAAAAAGGTTGACACCCTGTCAGCTACCGGAGGGAGAAAAAGATGACCAATCAGGCGATGGCCCAGCGGGATCTGGCCCATATCTGGCACCCCTGTACCCAGATGAAAGATCATGAAAACCTGCCGTTGATTCCGGTCAAAAAGGGTGAGGGCGTTTGGCTGGAGGATTTTGAGGGGCGCCGTTTTATTGACGGCATCAGCAGTTGGTGGGTCAATCTGTTTGGTCACGCAAATACATATATAACAACAAAACTTGCCGAACAGGCGGCCACCCTGGAGCACGTTTTGCTGGCGGGATTTACCCATGAGCCGGCGGTGAGGCTGGCCGAGCGCCTCTGCGCCCTGGCGCCGGAGGGGCTTGAGAAGCTCTTTTTCGCCGACAACGGCTCCAGCGCCGTGGAGATCGCGTTGAAGATGAGCTACCACGCCCATCTCAATGCCGGCGAGGCACGGCCCTGGTTTTTGTCGCTGAGCAACAGTTACCACGGTGAGACCATCGGCGCCTTGTCGGTGGGGGATGTGGCGCTTTACAAAAAGACCTACGAGCCTATTTTGATCCGCAACCTGCAAACCCCGGTCCCCAAGGGGCCCACCGAGGCGGACGCGCGAGAGGCTGTGGAGGCGCTGGAAGCGGTTTTAAAACGTCGTGGAGAGGAAATCGCCGCGCTGATTGTGGAGCCGTTGGTGCAGTGTGCCGGCAATATGCATATGTACCATCCCCTTTTCCTTACGTTGGCCAAAGAGGCGTGCAGGCGCTGGGGCGTGCACTTTATTGCCGACGAGATCGCCGTGGGATTTGGGCGAACCGGTACGATGTTTGCCTGCGAGCAGGCGAATGTACGGCCCGATTTTCTCTGTCTCTCCAAAGGGTTGACCGGCGGTTTTATGCCGATGGCCGTGGTGTTGACCACCGATGAGATATACGGCCGTTTTTATTGCGATTACCTGGAGCAGAAGGCCTTTTTGCACTCCCACAGCTATAGCGGCAACCCGCTGGGATGCGCCTGCGCCAACGCCGTGCTGGATCTGTTTGAGCAAAGCGACGTTTTGGGAAAAAACGCCAAAAAAGGTGAGAAAATGGACGGGTGGTTGAGCCGTTTTGCCGATTTGCCGGGGGTGGTGAATGTGCGCCGAAAAGGGATGATCGCAGGGTTTGATTTGGAAGGGTTTGGGCCGGAAGATCGGGTGAATTTGAAGATTTTTCAAAAATCGCTGGGACGCGGGGCGTTTGTTCGGCCCCTGGGGAACACGGTCTATTTTATGCCGCCCTATGTCATAACCGACGGCGAGCTTGAGACGTTGATGGGCGCCGTGTATGAGAGCGTGCGGGAAGTGGTGGTATAATGGCGTCAAAAAAGAGGGACGCGTTGCAGACACCCCACATTCCCGTTTTGCTCCAGGAAACCCTGCGATGTTACGAGACCATGAGCCCCAACGGGCTCTTTATCGACGCGACGTTGGGGTACGGCGGGCACAGCGAGGCGATTTTGCGCCGGTTTGAAAATATCCGGCTTATCGGTATAGACCGTGACCCGGAGGCGATCGCTTTTTCGACCCGTAGACTCGCCCCTTTCAAAGCGCGTTTTAGCGCGGTGCGGGGCGCCTTTTCGGACGTGTTGCCCGATCTTTTGGCCAAGGAGCGTGACGTATGCGGTCTGTTGGCCGATTTTGGCGTCTCCTCACTGCAATTAGACAAAAAGGAGCGGGGATTCAGCTTTGAGTCGGACAATCTGGATATGCGCATGGACCCCGATGCCCCTTTGACGGCTTATGATGTGGTCAACGGCTATGACGCGGAAGCGTTGGGGCGGCTCTTTAGGGAGTACGGCGAGAGCAGGGCGTGGCGCAGGGCTGTTAAGGCGGTATTAGAGGCCAGGAAAAAGGGGGCCATCGAAAGCGGGAAGGCGTTGTCTGAGATTTTGGGCAAAGTTCTGCCCCGTAAAGGCAAGACCAACCCCGCCACGCCGCTCTTTCAGGCCATTCGCATCGAGGTTAACGACGAGCTGGGCGAGATTACCCGCCTGCTGGATGTGCTGGAAGCGCAACCGCCCAAAGGGGCCGTGGTGGGGCTTATAACGTTTCACTCCCTTGAAGACAGGCTGGTCAAACAGCGTTTTAAAAAGTGGGCCCAAAGCTGTATCTGCCCGCCCGGCGTGCCCCGTTGCGTGTGCGGCAACAACCATGCCCTGGGGGAACTGCCGGTCAAAAAGCCCCTTACGGCAACGGCGGAAGAGCTGGAAAACAACCCAAGAAGCCGAAGCGCCAAACTGCGTTGTTTCAAGTTTTTCAAGGAGGCAAGAGCGTGAACCGTCTATACGGGAAAAGAGGGGTTGTCACATCATCTGATGAGAAGCGCCAACTCTTTGAGGGGTTATGTCAAAAAGAGGACCCCACAGCCCAGTGGCACTTTTTTTTGTTGGTGATGATTGTGGTGGCGATCGTACTGCTATTGGTTCTGCCCAAAATCTATCTACGCAACGCCATCTATTATGAAAGCCGGGCTATCGACCGCCTTCAGACCCAATACGGGGCGCTGATGGAAGAGAACCGTCTTTTAAGCAGGCGGGTTGAGTCGCTGAAGGTTAAAAACCAGATTTTGGATACCATCTACTTTAACCGTATTCGTTGAAACTCTTTTAACTTATAATAAATACAAAAAAAGCGTAGATCGGTCGGCCCTTTGAAGCCTAAAAGATAAGAGGGCGTTTATATATAAGCAAAATAGAATAACCTCTTCAGTAATTTATATTTTTTATAGTCCGATTTTTAAAAAAAGGGGAAATTACGGTAAAAAACCCCTGATTAAGTTTTCGTTTAAACCGGTACAAACTATAATGAGTTGACTTGATATTACCAAAGGAGAAGAGATGGCAAAAATCGTCATACTCGGCGCCGGTGTCTCCGGGCATACGGCCGCCACGTTTTTGCGTGACTGGCTCGGTAAAGAGCACGAAGTCATTGTCGTGACCCCCAACAGTAAATGGAACTGGATCCCCTCCAACATCTGGGTGGGCGTGGGCCAGATGAGCAAAGAGGATGTGGTCTTTGAGCTGGCGCCGGTCTATGAGAAGATCGGTATTGATTACCGCCAGGCCAAAGCGGTGTCGATTCATCCCGAAGGGGGCGAAAACGAAGAGAAGCCTTACGTAACGGTCGAATATACCGGCCAGGGTAAAGAGGGGCAGACCGAAACCATTACCTATGACTATCTCATTAACGCCACCGGGCCCAAGCTCAACTTTGACGCCACGCCGGGTCTTGGCAACGGCAAGGGCGGACTGGGCGACTATACGGTTTCCGTTTGTACCGCCGACCACGCCGTTCACGCCAACGAAGAACTGCAAAAGGTGATCGCCAAGATGAAGGCGGGAGAGAAGCAAAAACTTGTTATCGGTACCGGCCACGGTATGTGTACCTGCCAGGGCGCGGCGTTTGAGTATATCTTCAACATCGACCACGAACTGCGCAAAGCGGGTGTCCGTGACAAGGCGGAGATGATCTGGCTGACCAACGAGTCGGCGCTGGGTGATTTCGGTATGGGCGGTATGCACGTGCGCCGCGGCGGTTATATCGCCTCTTCCAAGGTCTTTGCCGAGTCGCTCTTTGCCGAGCACAAGTTTGAGTGGATCCTGGGTACGCACGTCACCAAGGTCGAAGACGGGAAGATCCACTTTGAGACGCTTGAAGGAGATACCGACTCCCAGGAGTTTGACTTTGCCATGCTCATTCCTCCCTTCGGCGGCGTGGGCCTGAAAGCCTACGCCAAAGACGGCAGTGACATTACCGACAAGATTTTCGCGCCCAACGGCTTCATGAAAGTGGACGCCGACTATACCCCCAAACCCTATGAGGAGTGGAAAGCGAGCGACTGGCCCAAAACCCTCCAAAACCCCGACTATCCCAATATGTTTGCCGTGGGTATCGCCTTCGCGCCGCCGCACATTATCTCCAAGCCGATGAAAAACCCCAACGGCACACCCATCAACCCCACACCGCCGCGAACCGGTATGCCCTCGGCCATGATGGGCAAAGCGGTCGCGCAATCCATTCGCGACATGGTGACCGGCCGTTCCGACAAACCGACCCACACCGCTTCCATGTCCGAGATGGGCGCGGCGTGCGTGGCGTCAGCGGGTACGGGAATCTTTAGCGGTAAAGCGGTCTCCATGACGGTTTACCCGGTGGTGCCCGATTATGAAAAGTATCCCGGTGTCGGTCGTGACCTTGACTACACCACCGGTGAGATCGGCCTGGCCGGTCACTGGATTAAGCACCTGTTGCACTACGCGTTTTTGTGGAAGGCCCAGCTCAAGCCTTTCTGGAAAATCATTCCCGAGTAAGAAACATAAAAGAAAGGAGAAGCGATGTCATCCAAACATGTTCAGCATATCGAACCCTATTCACCCCAGTCGGGTACCATGATCCCCGGCGGGTTTGTCAAGTTCATGCGCACCTGCGTGATCTGGCAGTTAATTCGTTTTCTGGTCATCAACATCCGCATGACCAAACTGATTCTCAAATCTCACCATTAACGGTGAGCCGGGGCCTTGGCCCCGTCGCCTCTTTCGCCTCTTTTTAAACCGAAACATTCCCCTCTTTGCCTTATCGGGTCGTGTAATAAAGTTTTCGGTGGTATAATTAAAACTTTGAAAACGTAAAATCAGGGGGAGTATGATGTTTTTTGACGACGAGGATGATATCTTTACCGGCGGATCGCCCAAAAAGAAGTTTTTCGATATTGTCTACCACGCCAACCGCAATCTTGTGGAAAAAGAGTTGGACGCGCTGGTGGCGCGCCTGTGCGTGGTGGAGAATCTCCTGGCCCGCCATATGGATGAAGAGGCGATCGAGGAGGCGGTACGGCAGGAGAGCCTGTTGCCCTCCCAAGAGCTGGAAGCCTGCATGGCCGACAAGTATATCGGTCTGACGGCCGATATTCTTACCCAGAATGAGTAGACGGCACGCTTTTATTTTTTTTGTCGTCCTTTCTCTCGCGCTTTGGGGCGCGACGGCGTGGGACCATGAAGAGCGGTTTAGATTACGGAAAGATCAATGGCAGACGGTGCGGATCGGTATGCTGGGAAAACACCATACATTGGCGTTTCGCTGGACGTTGTATGACAGGGCCGGGTTGGTGATGCACGTGCTCTACGACGGCCGGCCCTTTCAACCGGTCCTGTTTTTAAAGCGGGGTCGTGACGTTTTTCGTCTGAAGCTGTTCGCGCGGCCCGATAGCGATCTGCCTCTGCCCCTGCCCAGTCCCTACGCGCTTTTGGTTTTTCAATCGTTCAACGCGAAAGAGAAAATGGCGGTGATCGATTTGAAAATCAAAACCGGCGGACGGAGCGAAATCAATGATGTCAAAGGAAAGTAGCGCGATGCTTGAGAGCGTAGAAGCCAGGATGGAGGCGTTTGTCGCCGATCTGGAGAATCGGGAGATTATGGAACTCTTTCGCCGTCTGCCGGCGGGAAAACGGCTGAGGGCTAAACTGGTTTTAAAGATTGCCGGTGAGGGGGACGAGGCGGTGAAACTGGCGGCGGTGATCGAGATGATTCATGCCGCGAGCCTGCTTCACGATGACGTGATTGACGACGCCCAGACCCGTCGGGGGGTCGCTTCCATGAACGCCACGGAGGGAAGCAAACAGGCGATCATGATGGGAGACATTCTCTACTCCAAGGGTTTTGAGGAATTGACGGGGTTTGAACGCCGTATCGCCGCCGTTGTGGCCGGGGCGGTAACGCAACTGAGCATCGGGGAGTTGATGGATGTGCGCCTGGGGGAGAGGTTCAATCCCGACAAAGAGGCCTATATGAAGATGGTCTACCAAAAAACCGCCGCGCTCATCGAGGCCACCGCCGCTGGGGCGGCGATGCTGGCGGGCAAGGAGGCGGAAGTGTACGCCACCTACGGTAGGAATCTTGGCATCGCTTTTCAGATTATTGACGATATTCTGGATATTACCCAAAGCGCCGAAAAACTGGGAAAACCCGCCATGCACGACCTGGAAGAGGGCAAAACGACCCTCCCTTACATCTACCTTTACGAGGCGCTTGGAGAGCAAGAACGCCAAAAGCTGGTCTCGCTTCACGGCAAGCCGTTGGATGAGCACGCGCGTGCGTGGATCAAAGAGAAGATGATTGCAACCGGGGCGCTTCAAAGGGCCTATTCGGAGGCCAAAGCGCTGGGAGAAGAGGCGGTGGCGCTGATGCAAAAGGCGGGAGAACCGGCGTTGGCGGAGATTGTGAGCGCCATGATCGAAAGGGAGTTTTGATGCGTTACCTGGTGGTCAGCTACTCCCATAAAAATACCGACATTACCGTCCGAGAAAAGTTGGCTTATAACGACGAGAACGCCAAGCGCAACGCCATGAAGGATATTCTGGCCGTCGAAGGGACCAACGAGGTGATTTTGCTCTCCACCTGCAACCGGGTGGAGTTTCTCATTAGCGCATCAAATACCTCTTTGGTGCTCGATGAGGTGTTCATGACCCTACACCGCCACAGCGGATTGAGCGTGGAGGAGTTGGAAGAGCGGGCCGACGTATATGAGGATGAGGGGGCGGTGCACCACATCTTTGCCGTCGCCTCGTCACTGGACAGTCTGGTAGTGGGAGAGACACAGATTGCAGGTCAGCTTAAAGAGGCGTTTAGGTTCGCTTACGAAAACGGTTACTGCGGTCAGAAACTGGCGAGGGTGATCCATTTTGCCTTTAAATGCGCGGCAGAGGTGCGCAACACTACCGATATATCCAAAAGTCCCGTCTCTGTCGCCAGCGCCGCCGTGGCGCAGGCCAAGGAGATCATGGGCGGCAACCTGGGGGGCTTTACGGGGCTGGTGGTCGGCGCGGGCGAGATGAGCCGCATTGTGGCCCAGCACCTGGTGGCCGGCGGTTGCAATGTTATTTTGTTTAACCGCTCCATGGAGCGGGCCAAAATGATCGCCGAAGAGATCGGGGAGCGGATCGACGTGGAGCCGTTTCACGCGCTGGGAGAGTACATTAACCGCTACCGGCTTCTTTTTACCGCCACCGGTGCGCCGGAGACCATCATTACCGACGAGATGGTGCAACCCGCCCAGTTTCAGCGCCACTGGTTTGACCTGGCGGTCCCCCGGGATATTGATCTCATTACCGACAAGAGCGTACACATCTACGCGGTGGATGATCTGCAAAGCATTGTCGAGTCTAACCTGGCTTTGCGGCGGGAGCAGGCGAGACGGGCCTATGAGATCGTGGGACGTTATACCCAGGAGTTTTTCAAGTGGCTCCAGTCGCTGATGATCGACCCGCTGATCAAGGCGATCCGTCTTCAGGCCAAAGAGGCGGCGCTGGCGGAGGTGAAGCGCGCCGTGAAAAAGGGTTTCATCCCGCCCGAGACCGAAGCCAACGTGGAGCGGTTGGTGCACAACGCCTTTAAGAAGTTTCTTCACGCCCCGACCAAAAAGCTTCGGGCCGTGGCCGACAAGCCGGGGGCGGATACGGTGATCGAGGCGATGAAGTTTGTCTTTGAGATCGATACCGAGATCAAGATGGGCGATAAGTACAAGTGCGAGTTTATTATGAAGGACGACATTAAATAGTGAACAGTGAAAAGTGAACAGTGAAAAATGGGTATGAGCCGATGCAAAGCGTCGGGCAAATAGAAAGCAAAAGGGAACGCAAGCGATCTTTTTGCGACTTTTCACTTTTCGTTGTTCACTTTTCACTAAAACAAAAGGTTTGACCGTGCGATTTTCCAAAATGCTGATTCCCACACTCAAAGAGGCGCCCAAAGACGCGGTGCTTCCCAGCCATATTTTTCTGGTGCGGGGCGGGTTTATCTACCAGGTAGCCAGCGGGGTGTACGACTTTTTGCCCCTGGGCAAGAGGGTGCTGGACAAGGTGCGAGCCATTGTCAAAGAGGAGCTGGATAGAGCGGGATGCCAGGAGGTACAGCTCGGTTTCGTGACGCCGGCGCAGTTGTGGCGAAAGAGCGGACGGTATGAAAAGTACGGGGCGGAGTTGTTACGATTCAAAGACCGCAAGGAGAATGAGTTTGTGCTGGGGCCCACCCACGAGGAGATGATGGTGGAGCTTGCCAAACAGTTTGTCAACAGCTATAAGCAGTTACCGCTCAATCTTTACCAGATCAACCTCAAGTTTCGCGACGAGGCCCGGCCCCGCTTCGGTCTGATGCGCGGGCGGGAGTTTTTGATGAAAGACGGTTACAGCTTCCACGCCGACGAAGAGGATATGGTCAGGGAGTTCAACCACATGGAAACGACCTACCGCCGCATTTTTGAGCGTATGGGGCTGGATTTTAGGGTGGTAGAGGCCGACAGCGGCGCCATCGGCGGCGAGGGAAGCAAGGAGTTCATGGTGTTGGCCGACAGCGGCGAAGATACTATCGTGGTGTGCGAGGGGTGTGACTACGCCGCCAATATCGAGGCGGCCAAAAGGGCTGAACCCACGCCGCCCGAAGAGGCGCCCGAGGCGGATCCCAACCGTTTTCATACCCCTGGTATAAGCGCTATTGAGGATTTGGCGACATTCTTTTTTGTCGATCCCTGGTTTTTGGTCAAGACCGTGGCCAAGCGGGCGCTGTATGACGAGGGAAAGAGCGAGATTGTCCTCTTCTTCCTGCGAGGAAGCGACACCCTGCAGGAGGTCAAGGCGGCCAACGCCGTCGGGGCCAACGAGCTGGTGGACGTGAGCGAAGAGGAGTTGGTAGCGGCGGGGCTGGTGCCCGGTTTCATGGGCCCGGTGGAGCTGGTACGTAACGTCAACGCGCCCGAAGGGGCGCCGGTCTACAAAGTAGAGCCGGCCGTGCACGGTGTCACGATGGTACTTGATGAAGGACTTCGTGGCGCGCAGAAGATGATCTGCGGCGCCAACGAGAAAGATTACCACTATGTGGGCGTGAACCTGGCCGTTTTGAATGATGCCCGTTTTGCCGATCTGGCCCAGGTGCAGGAGGGGGACGCCTGTCCCCGTTGCGGCGCAAAACTGCGCTATACCAAAGGGATTGAAGTGGGGCACATTTTCCAGCTTGGCACCCGCTACTCCGAACCGCTGGAGGCGACTTTTTTGGATCAAAACGGCAAGGCCCGCCCCTTTGTCATGGGCACCTACGGTATTGGCGTAAGCCGTCTGCTGGCGGCGGTGGTGGAGCAAAACCACGACGAGAAAGGGGCCATATGGCCCGCTTCGGTAGCCCCTTTTGAAGCGGTGGTCGTGGTGGGCAACGTCAAGGACGAGGCCCAAAGGGAAGCGGGCGAGAAGATCTATGAGGCCCTGCGCCAAAAAGGGGTGGATGTTTTGCTGGATGACCGGCCCGAGCGGTTTGGTTTTAAGATGAAAGATTTTGAGCTCATCGGCTTTCCCTATGCCGTGGTGGTGGGCAAAAAGCTCTCCGAGGGCAAGGTGGAACTGGTTTGCCGCAAGAGCCTGGCAAGAGAGGATCTAAGCCTGGAGGAGGCGGTTGCCAAAGTGGCCGAAAGCGTGCGATGATCTGGTTTTTGCTCTACCTCTTTTTGGAGATCTACGTTTCGGTCAAGATGGCGTCGGCGCTGGGCCCTTTTTGGACCTTCGTGGAGGTCATCGGCAGTGCGGTGGCGGGTTTACTGCTGTTAACCAACTTCCGCTATACTTTTTTTGAAAATATGCAGGCCCTACGGGCCGGGACGATCGGCCCGGAGACCTTTCAGAACCAGAATATGGCGGCGCTGATCGGGGCACTGCTTCTGATCGTGCCCGGTTTTTTGACCGATATCATCGGTGTGTTGTTGCAGTTTGGCGTATTTGCCAACCTGTTGGCCGTTCGCCTGGCCGGAGGGCGCAAAACGCACAACACGGTAGATACCCAACCGTATGAAGGAGAGATGGATGTCATTGATGTGGAGATCGTTGACGACACTTGCGATCGCAAGTAGCGTACTCATAGCCGGCGACGGTGATGTTGTTCGCTTTGTCAAACACAAACTCGCGCGCAATCCGCAGGTACACGTCAACAGTGTCAAGATTACCGACAAACTGCCCATTCCGGGCATCAAGGGGTGGTCGGCCTACGTGATGGCGCTGGATATTAATCTTAGTCGCGGCAAAGAGCGCCGACGCATAGAGTTTGAGGATATTCTGTTTGTCAGTAAAAACCTGATCACCACGGAGCTGGTTGATCGCAAAACGGGCCGTGACGTGCGCTCCATGATCCAGCCCAAAATGCCGGCCGATATCTACGACAAAAGCCACCTGCTTTACGGCAAAGCCGACGCCAAACACAAAATCATTGTCTTTTCCGATCCGCTCTGCCCCTTTTGCCGCATGAGCGTGCCAGATATTATGAAAGCGGCCAAGGAGCATCCGGGTGATATCGCGCTCTATTACTATCATATGCCGTTGGTCTCACTGCACCCGGCGTCAGCGACGCTGGTGCGGGTGATGGCCGTGGCCCAAAAAGAGGGGCGTAAGGATGTTGTGGAAAAGATGTATACATTGCCAATTGACTATAAACTAACAGACGAGAAGAAGATTCTTGCCATTGTCAAAAAGCAGACCGGCTACGAGGTAGATGCCAAAAAACTTCACGCGCCGTGGGTTGACAAGCTCCTGAAACACGACACCAAAACCGCCAAGAAACTGCTGGTGACCGGCACGCCGACGGTGTATGCCGACGGCAAAAAAGATGTTACCAGAGGGCGATACAAAAGCTTTATTACCAAAAAGAAGAAGTAGGTATTGATGGATAAACTGATCATTGCGACCCGTGGGAGTCAGTTGGCGCTCTGGCAGGCCGAGTATATTAAGGCCGAGTTGGCCAAAGCCTTTCCCGAGCTTGCGGTGGAGCTTAAAATCGTCACCGCCACGGGAGATAAGATTTTGGACAAGCCTTTGGCGCTCATTGGCGGTAAGGGGCTCTTTACCAAGGAGATTGAGGATGTGATGCTTGCCGGTGAGGCCCACATGGCGGTTCACAGCCTCAAAGACGTGCCTACCGAACTGCCCGAAGGTCTTCGGCTGGCGGCCATTACCAAACGGGATGACATTCGTGACTGCTTTTTGTCCCACCGTTACCAAAACCTTGATGCGCTTCCCGAAGGGGCGGTGGTGGGCACCACCAGTCTGCGCCGTCAAATGCAGTTAAAGCGTATGCGGCCCGATCTGGTTATCAAAAACCTGCGGGGCAATGTCAATACCCGCCTGCGCAAGCTGGCCGAAGGGGAGTATGACGCCATCATTCTGGCCTATGTGGGCATGAAAAGGCTGGGGCTTTTAAAGAGTGTGCCCTACCATGATCCCATCAGCGACGAGATCATGATCCCCCCTTCCGGTCAGGCCTCTTTGGGCATCGAGATTGTGGATGATCCGGAGGTTGAGAAGATCGCGGCGGTTTTGAATGACGCCGACTCGGCCCTTGCCGCTAAGATTGAGCGCGATTTTGTGGCGGAGCTGGAGGGAAGTTGCCAGGTGCCCATTGCCGTGCACGCCAGGGTGGGGGATGAGGTTACCGCCCGCGCCATGGTGGGCCTGCCCGACGGCACAGAGGTTTTGCAGGAGCGCCTGACGGCCCAAAAGGGCGAGGCGGAGGCATTGGGAAAAGCGCTGGCCGGGGCCATGATTGCCAAAGGGGCCAAAACCCTGTTGGCCAAAGCCGAGGCGATGGCCTTTAAAGAGGAGCGGTGCGAACGGCTTTAGTGGGCCAACCGTTTACGGATGGCCAGGAAGTCGTCGATATGTTTTAAAAAGAGATCACACAAAACGGGGTCAAACTGCTTGCCCCGTTGCTCTTTGATATACGCAATGACCTTCTCCATCGGCCACGCCTTTTTATAACAGCGATCCATCGAGAGGGCGTCAAAGACATCCGCGAGGGCGGTAATACGCCCGTAGATATGAATATCCTCTCCCTTTAACCCCCTGGGGTACCCGGTGCCGTCGTAACGTTCATGGTGCTCCCTGGCAATAATGGCGGCGGTCTGAAAAAGGGGTTTGTCCGAATCTTTAAAGAGCCGGTAGCCGATCTCCGTATGTTTTTGCATGATCTGCCACTCTTCGGCGGTGAGCGGCCCGTTTTTGTTCAAAATATTGTCGGGTATCGCCACTTTGCCGATATCATGCATAGGCGAGGCCAGCCAAAGCCGTTCTATCTCCTCTTTTTCCATCCCTACCAGTTCGGCCAGCCGTTTGGAGTATTCTGCCACCCGGTGGACGTGGTTGCCTGTCTCAAGGCTTCTGGCTTCACTGATTTGCCCCATTTTAAATAGCAGGTCGTGCTGGGTCTTTTCCACCTCTTCTTTGAGTTGAAAGACTTCGGTAATATCGTGTCGGATGGCAATATACTCTACAATCTCGCCGGTATGGTCGAGAATGGGCTTGATGGTGGCTTCTACTATATAGGAGTTTCCGTCTTTTTTACGGTTTTTAACCAGACCGTGCCAAGTCTTTTTGGCTTTGATGGTCGCCCACATCTGCCGAAACGCTTCGGCCGGCATATCGGGATGGCGGACAATATTGTGGGGTTTGCCCAGCAGTTCATCGCCCCGGTAACCGGAGATTTCGCAAAATTTGCTGTTGGCATAGGTAATGATACCTTTGGGATCGGTTTTGGAGACAATGGTGCCCTGGTCCACGGCGGCTTTATATTCGTTAAGCAGGCTGATGTTTTTGAGAATGTCGGTACGAATCTTGTTGGCCAGCCAGGCCACGGTGAGAAAAAGGAGTACCAAAATGACCAGATTGACGCCAAGTTCCATAAAGATTTTTTTCGATTGCGCGGTGGTTTGGGCCTCAATGTCGTCAAAGAAGATATTTTCCATATCATAGAGCCGGTCAATTACACGGGTACTGCGTTCCCACCAGATTTTGGGGTTGATCATGGTGTGGTTGTGGCGTATGAAAAAATCTCTAAAAACCGATTCGATCCAAAGATAGTCTTTATAAGAGAGAATATGATTGAGTTTGGCACGCATCTTTTGCGAAGCGGTGGCCCTGAAGCGATAGAGCGCGTTATCATGCACCCCTTTGGCGTAGTTGATACGGGCCATCAGTCGCTCGTCGGACGCCTTTTTGGAGAATATCCCGTTAAAAGCTCCCCGAATCTGCCCCAACGACTCTTTCATGAAGATCAGGTTGGCGTAACTCTCCAGCAGGTTTTTGATGGTAGGGTCCTGGACATGGGTCTTCATCCGCAAAAAGTCGGCCTCTATTTTTTGAATCGCGTCGCTGTAGTAGTCAAAGGCGTCGGAAGTGAAGATGGCAAAGCGACTTACCTCCCGGCGGATTTCGGGAATATCAATATAGGTGTGGCAGACCAGGGTGGGGTTGGCTTGACAAATGCTATTGAGCCTTCGAAAAGCGACATCCACCTTTTGGCGTTGCTCCTTTAGCTTATGGGGATATTGGGCTCCCCGGCTGGCCATATAGCCGCTACTGATGCCTCTTTCTTGCTGAAGCTCGTTAATAAGCGTGGCGGTGGCGCGGATTTTGGTTAACTGCTCATGGAGCCGGTGCATCTGTCGAAGGGTGTGGTAGGAGTTGTACGAAAAGTAGAGAAAAATAATCATAATCACACCCAGAGGCAAAAGCATAAGCAGTTTGAGCTTATAAAGAACGTTTTCGTTTTTTGTCATGGCACACCTTATAAAATAAATCAAAAAATTTTATCTTTAAGATGCTAACGGTGCGTTAATCGGAAAGACTCAGGAGAATTTTTTTATTTTGACGCAAAGCTTTGGGCGGTGTCAATGGAAATTTATCTCTTTGGCGATAAAATATGACCATTTCATTGCGGAAGGATGGCCCTATGGCATCAATGCAGGCATGGTTGAAGCGGTTGGATCAGGCGGGACGATTAAGAGTCATTGAGGAGCCGTGTGACGTCAATTTGGAGATGGCCCACGCCGCTTATGTGGAGGTCAAACAGGACAAAAGCGACGTACTGCTTTTCAAACGGCCGGTGAATCGGGAAAAAGGAATAGAGTACGAGATGCCGGTGGTGATGAATATGTTTGCCGATTTCAAAACCACCGAGATGATTTTTGGACGGCATCCCGACGCCATAGCCGAAGAGATCGAGACCCTGCTTCATCTCAAGCCGCCCAGGGGACTGAAAGAGACCCTTGACCTTTTGCCGAGACTTTTTGCGTTAAAAAACGTCTTTCCCAAGCGTCTGAAAAACCGGGGCGCCTGTCAGGCGCGTGTTTTCCTGGGCGAAGCGGCCGATCTGGACACCCTGCCTATCCTGACTACCTGGCCCGAAGACGGCGGGCCCTTTATTACGATGGGGCAGGTCTATACCCAAAGCCTTGACGGCACCATGCAAAATCTTGGGATGTACCGTCTGCAACAGTACGGTAAGCGGCGGCTGGGGATGCACTGGCAGATCCACAAAGACGCCAGCCACTTTTTTGACCAGTACAAAACAGCGGGTAAAAAGATGCCCGTCACCGTGGCCATTGGGGGTGACCCGCTCTATATCTGGTGCGGCCAGGCGCCCCTGCCGCACGGCCTTTTTGAGCTACTGCTCTACGGCTTTGTGCGGGGCGAGAACCCCCGGTTGGTCAAGTCGCTGACCAACGATATCTGGATTCCCGAGGATGTGGATATCGTGATTGAGGGGGAGGTTGACCCTGAAAAACTGGAGATCGAGGGCCCCTTTGGGGACCATACCGGCTACTACACCCTCAAAGAGCCCTATCCGGTGATGGACGTTACCGCCATCACCATGCGCCAAAACTCCGTCTATCAGGCGACCGTGGTGGGCAAACCGCCGCTGGAGGACAAATATATGGGGTGGGGCACCGAGCGTATTTTCCTGCCGCTTCTTAAAACCACCGCCCCGGAGCTGATTGATTACCATATGCCCGAAAACGGGGTCTTTCACAACCTGATTCTGGCCAAGATGGCGGTGCGATACAAAGGTCACGCCAAGCAGTTCATGCACGCCTTTTGGGGCGTGGGGCAGATGAGCTTTGTCAAACACGCCTTTTTTGTGGGTGAAACGGCGCCCGATCTGACCGATTACGAGGCGCTGGCGACCCATCTGCTTGATCGGCTCTCGCCAAAGCGGGTGTTGATCAGCGAAGGGATCGTCGACGCGCTTGATCACAGCAGTCCGGAAGCCTTGGTGGGCGGCAAGCTGGGGGTGGACTGTACCGGCGAGCCGGTTGAAGAGGGGGTGGCCATATTGTTGGATGACGCGGCGCTTTTGGAAAAGCTCAGGGCGCTTGATAGCAACGTAAAGGCGGTGCGTCAATATATGACCCATACCAAAAACCCCGTGGCGGTAATCGCGTATGAGAAAAGCGCGTCTGTCAAGAGGCTCTTTGAGCGGATGGAAGCGCTAAAAGCGCACCTGAAGGTGGCGGTGGTGGTCGATTCAGCCAAAAACAGCGTGGACAACCCCTATATGCTTGTGTGGCGGGTGGCCAACAACATTGACGCCAAACGGGATATCCGGCTGGCGCCGTTTATTATGGTGGACGCCACCGACAAGACGGAGGTAGACGGCTTTACAAGGGAGTGGCCCGGCGACGTGGTGTGCGACGCCGAGGTGCTGAAAGATTTGCGCAGGCGGGGCATTGTGCGCTTTGACGAAGCCTTTGCCGAGCGTTTTATGCTGTGACACCTTTAAGGGGCAAAAGGCTACAATGGTCGGTAAAATTTGACGGAGTGTCAACGTGCGGATCGATAAATATTTAAGCGGTGTCAACCTGGTCAAGCGCCGTACCGTCGCGCAGGATATGCTCAAAAGCGGGGTGGTGTTTCTCAACGGTCAGCCGGCCAAGGCGAGCCGGGAGGTGAAGGTGGGCGACAAAATCGAGATTCGCTACCTCAAAGGGAGCCGGCTCTATGAGGTGCTCAAAATCCCGCAAACCAAAACCGTGCCCAAAAGCGCGAAAGATGAATATGTCAAGGAGTTGACAACATGACCTATCAAGAGGCGAAAGAGGCCTTCGGGCTTTTGTTTGAGGGCAAAATGGAGGCCGAGGAGGCGCGGGCTTTGTTGACGGCCATGTATGAGCGGGGCGAGAGCGTGGATGAGATCGTGGCCGCGGCCGAGGTGATGCGGGCCCATGCCGTTCAACTGCCGGTGAGCGAGGATCTGCGCGAAAAGCTCATAGACAACTGCGGTACCGGCGGGGACGGGAGCGGAACCTTTAACATCTCTACCACCGTCTCCCTGCTTCTGGCGGGGGCGGGCTGTTACGTGGCCAAGCACGGAAACCGCTCCGTCACCAGCCGATCGGGCAGTGCCGATATGCTCGAAGCGCTGGGGGTGCGGTTGGATCTGTCGCCCGAGCGACAGGTGCGCCTGCTTGAAGAGTGCGGTTTTACCTTTATCTTCGCCGTCAACCACCACCCGGCCATGCGCTTTGTCATGCCGATTCGCAAGGCCATTCCCCACCGCACCGTCTTTAACATTCTGGGGCCTTTGACCAATCCCGCCGGGGTCAGACGTCAGCTTCTTGGGGTCTTTTCGCCCGACTATACCCGCCGGGTGGCGGAGGCCCTGGCGCGCCTGGGCGGTGAGCGGGCGTGGGTGGTCAGCAGTCGTGACGGGCTGGACGAGATCTCCGTGGCCGACGAGACAACGGCGGCGATTTTGGAAGAGGGCAGGGTCACCGAGCGTACGCTTACACCCGAAGAGGCGGGCTTAGAGCGTGCTGTGCTGGCGGAGTTAAAGGGTGGGGACGCCCGTACCAACGCCGAGATTACCCGCGCCGTTTTGGAAGGCAGGGAGCGGGGCGCCAAACGCGACGCCGTTTTGCTCAATGCCGCGACAGCTCTGGTGATAGACGGCAAGGCCGGCGATTTGCGTGAGGGTGTGGCCATAGCTGTCGAGACCATTGACTCAGGCCGGGCGAAGGCGGCGTTGGAGAAGATCATAGAGGTCTCCAACCGCCTATGAGTGTTGAAGTCGTCAGCTCTTTGGAGGAGCTTCCCCAAAAGGTCAACCGGATCGCCGAGGCTTTACCGCCGGAGGGGGTGGTGTTTTTGCGGGGAGATTTGGCGGCGGGCAAGACGACGCTGGTCAAAGCCCTGGCCGAGTTGAAAGGCGTGGCCGAAGCGGTGACGTCGCCCACCTTTTCCATTCAGCAGGTCTACGGAGAGGGGTTTTACCACTATGATCTCTACCAGTGCCCCAACGAGAAGTTTCTGGCCCTGGGATTGCTGGAGGAGCTGGAGAAGCCGGGCTGGCATCTGATTGAGTGGGGCGATGAAGCCCTGGAGAGCCTTTTGAAAGAGTACGGTTTTGTCACGGCGGTGATTACCGTAACCCCCGAGGGTAACAAACGACGCTACAGGATAGAGCATGACGCATGAGTTACGGGCCCAAAAGCTGGTCAAGACCATTAAAAAGACTCCCATTGTCAAAGGGGTGAGCCTCAAACTTAAAACAGGTGAGGTGGTTGGACTCCTGGGGCCCAACGGGGCGGGCAAGACCACCACGTTTTATATGATATGCGGCCTGATTCCCGTCACCGACGGCCACGTCTACATAGATGATGAAGAGGTGACCAAAGAGCCTCTGCATATGCGTGCCAGACGGGGTATTGGCTACCTGCCCCAGGAGTCGAGCATCTTCAAGGAACTGACGGTGGAAGAGAACCTGCTGGTAGCGGCGGAGGCGGCGAAACTGGACAAAGAGAGCGCGGCCAAGCGGATAGAGAATCTGCTGGAGCTCTTTAACATCGAGCCCATCCGCAACCGTAAAGGCATTCGCCTCAGCGGCGGGGAGCGGCGGCGGACGGAGATTGCCAGGGCGCTGGTCAACAAGCCCAAGTTTTTGCTACTGGACGAGCCCTTCGCGGGGGTTGATCCTATTGCCGTCATTGACATTCAAAATGTCATTCGCCAACTGCTGGAGCTTGGGATCGGGGTGCTGATTACCGACCACAACGTCAGAGAGACCCTGGGGATCTGCCACCGGGCCTATGTCATGCACCAGGGTGAGCTGATGGCCGAGGGTGACGCCGAAGCGATCGCCTCCAATCCGGAGGTTATCAAGCACTACCTGGGCGAGCACTTCAGCCTCTAAAAGGGGGTGGGGCGGTCATGGGCCTGAAACAGCGTCTCGCGCCGCAGACGAAAACCAGGCTCTCCACGACACTGCGCAGTTGGTTGCCCATTCTTCAGGCGGGACTGGAGGAGCTGGAAGAGCGCCTGAAAGCCTACGAGGAAGAGAACCCCTATCTTCAGGTGCGCTCCGGTTTTGAGACCCAGATTCCCGGGCGTTCCGCGGGGCGGTTTGAGCGTTTCGAGAATTTTCGGGGCGGCCGGACCGAGGTGATCGAGGCGGTCGGCATTTATGAAAAGTCATTGTATGAGCGGTTGGAAGAGCAGATTGGCGCCCCCCTTTTTCCCACCCCACGCAGTGAGAAGATCGCCCGGGCCGTTTTGGCCTGGATCGGGGAGGAGGGCTATTTTGAGGGTGATACGGCCCATATCGCCAAAGAGTTGGGCGTGACGGCGGATGAGGTCGAAAAGATTCGGCTTCGTTTTGCCTACCTGGAGCCGTCGGGGGTAGGGGCCCGCACCCCTTCGGAGGCGATGCTCTTTCAACTTTACCAGAGTGAGGTGGCCGAGCCGCTCTTTTCTACCGTGGAAATGATGCTCAAAAATTTTGACGCGCTGGAGCGCTTTTATGATCATCCGCTCTATAGCGAGGCGTTGGGGGTGATTCGCCGCTTCAAAAACCCGCCCGCGCTGGAGACCATGCCAGCCTCCCGTCCCCTGGTGCCCGATCTGATCGTGGAGCGGGAGGGGTACGGTTTTACCGTCAAAATCAACGACATCTTCTACCCGGATATTGAGATTGAGGATCCGGGGATTGACGAAGCGTTTGTAAGAAAACGTCTCAAAGAGGCAAGAGACCTCATTGACGCCCTGGCCATGCGTAAGGCGACACTCTATAAAATAGGGCTGATGATCGTGGAGTTTCAGTACGACTTTTTCGCCGGCGGTGAGATACGGCCCATGAAGCTCAAAGATATCGCCGAGGAGTTTGACCACAACCCCTCCACCATCTCCCGCGCCATCGCCAACAAATATCTGGCGTGCGACAGGGGTATTTTCGCCATGAAGAGCTTCTTTGTCGCCGGGCTGGATGAGGAGGTGAGCAACGCGGCCATCAAGCGCTTTATTGCCGAAGTCATAGAGAAAGAGGATCGCCAAAAGCCCCTGAGCGACCAGAAACTGCTGGAGATGGTACAGGCGCGATTTGGGGTAAAGATGGTGCGCCGTACCGTCACCAAGTACCGTAAGCAGATGGGGATCGGCAGTTCGGGAGAGCGCAAGCGTCTTTACCGGCTGGCCTGAATTAAAGGCGGGTTAATGGAGGGTGTGGTAAAATCTCCCAAATTTTAGTGAAAAGGAAGCCGTATGGAAGGTGTCTTTACCTTTTTGGGTGCCATCAACCACTCTCACGGGTTCGTTTTCGCCGGCCACCTGCTCCTGACCGCCGGTCTGGCGCTTCTGCTGGCGAAAATGACCATGAAAAACCTCCGTCTCGTGCCGGTGGGTACGCAAAACGTCATGGAAGCCTATCTGCAGGGCGTAATCGCCATGGGACGCGACGTCATCGGCGAGACCAACGCCCGCAAATACCTGCCGCTTGTGGCGACCATTGGTCTGATTGTCTTCATCGCCAACGTACTGGGAATCATCCCCGGTTTCGAGTCTCCCACGGGTAACATCAACATGACCCTGCCGCTGGCGATTATCGTTTTTGTCTACTACAACTTCGAGGGTATCCGCAAAAACGGCGTGGTTCACTATTTTGCCCACTTCATGGGGCCGGTGAAGATGCTGGCGCCTTTGATGTTCCCTATTGAGATCGTTTCGCATATCTCCCGCATCATCTCCCTTTCGTTCCGGCTTTTCGGTAACATTAAAGGGGATGACCTTTTCCTGTGGGTTCTGCTGATGCTGGCACCCTGGATCGTGCCTCTGCCCGCCTTTTTGCTTCTGACCTTCTCGGCCCTGCTTCAGACGTTTATCTTCATGATCCTCACCTACGTCTACCTGGCCGGCGCCGTGATGCTGGAAGAGGAGTCTCTTTAATCCAACCTTTCGGCCGGGCTCTGCCTCCCGGCCCTCTTTCTCGCTTTCTTCTTTTTTCGCTAAGATAACCTTCTTTGAAACGCTTTAGACTATGTGCAAGCAAGGAGTCATGATGCGCCGTACCGTGGCCGAAACCGTTGTCAGTTTTCTGTTGGGGGCCGCCTGGGCGATTGTCCTGCTGGGAGCCGTTTTGCTTTTTTGGTCGTTTTCGCCTTTTGGGTTGGTCATCGCCTTGATGGCGGGGATTATCGGCTCTTTTTTTGGCCTTTTTCTGGTGGTGGTGCTTGAGGCTATCTCCGCGCAGTTTGAGAAGGTGCGCCTGTTAAAACGCCAGGTGGCGTTGTTGGAAAAGATGGCGGGCCAAAGAGATGCCGGCAAACCTGAAAGCGATGAGACTGCTTCGCTACGCCGTCACTGACCCCCGTTACTACGGCCAAACGCCCGAAACGGTTCAAGAAAGGGTCAAAGCTCTGTTGTCTAAAAACGGGGCCGATCTTGTCTGCCTGCGGGACAAAGGGGCCGACAGTGCGCGTTACGAGGCGTTGGCGAAAGCCTTTTTGGCGCTCAAACCCGCATTTTCCGACACCCTCTTTTTTTTGCATACCCATATTCATCTTGCAAAGCGTCTGAACGCGGACGGGGTGCACCTGCCGGGTACCGGTTTGGACGCGGTATCCGAAGCGGTCGGGGCGGGGCTTAAAACGGTGGTGAGCACCCATAGCCTGCAAGAGGCGCTGACGGCGCAAAGCAGGGGGGCGTGGGGCGTGACCTACAGCCCCGTTTTCGCCACGCCGGGCAAAGGGGCGCCCAAGGGTTTAGAGAAGTTAAAAGAAATGAGAGATAAAATATCCGTTAAATTGATCGCCCTGGGCGGCATTGTCAGCGCCTCCCAGATTGCCGCGGTCGCCGAAGCGGGCGCCGACGGTTTCGCGTCGATACGCTATTTCGCAAACTACCTGGAAGGATAACAAAGCCATGAGCGCTTTTGAAACGATTATCGGGCTGGAGGTGCACGTTCAGCTCAATACCCGCACCAAGATCTTCTGCGACTGCGCCACCAGCTTCGCCGATGAGCAAAACAGCCACACCTGCCCGGTCTGCCTGGGATTGCCGGGGGCCTTGCCGGTGCTCAACCGCGAGGCGGTCAGAAAAGCGATGATGTTTGGTCACGCCATTGAGGCGACAATCAACGACCGCTCCGTCTTTAACCGCAAAAACTACTTCTACCCCGACCTGCCCAAGGGGTATCAGATCAGCCAGTTTGAGGTGCCCATTGTCGAAAACGGCCACCTGATGATCGACTTTGACGACGGAAGCCAAAAGCGTATCGGCATTACGCGCGCCCACCTGGAGGAGGACGCGGGCAAAAATATGCACGAAGGGGATCGCTCACTGGTCGATCTCAACCGCGCCGGCACGCCGCTTTTGGAGATTGTGAGCGAACCGGATATGCGAAGCGCCGACGAGGCGGTGCGCTACTTGAAAAAACTCCATGCCATCGTGCGTTATCTGGGTATCAGCGACGCCAATATGCAGGAGGGCTCTTTCCGGTGTGACGTGAATGTCTCCATTCGTCCCAAAGGGGATGAGAAGCTCTACACCCGGGTTGAGATTAAAAACATGAACAGCTTCAAGTTTATCCACCAGGCCATCGAGTATGAGGTGGAGCGCCAGATCGAGGCATGGGAAGACGGGGTGTATGAGGAGGAGGTGTGGCAGGAGACCCGCCTGTTTGATCCTGATAAAGGGGAGACCCGCTCTATGCGGGGCAAGGAAGACAGCGCCGATTATCGCTACTTCCCCGAACCCGACCTGCTTCCGGTGGTGCTGGACGAGGCGCTGTTGGCCTCCGCCAAGAAGATTCCCGAGATGCCCGACGCCAAGCGGGCCCGCTATGTCGGCGACTACGGTTTGCGGGAGTATGACGCGTCGGTGATTACCGCCGAGGTGGAGAAGGCGCGCTATTTCGAGGCGACGGTTTCAGCCGGCGCCGACCCCAAAGAGGCGGCCAAGTGGCTGACGGTGGAGCTGGCGGCCAGGCTGAAAGGGGGCATGGGCGTGGATGAGGCGCCTGTGACGCCCCAAAAACTCTCCATGATTCTCGCGCGCATCAAGGACGGTACCATCAGCGGCAAGGCGGCCAAGGAGGTGATGGACTACCTTTTTGAAAACCCCGATGCCGAGGTGGATTCAGCCATTGAGACGCTGGGGCTTAAACAGGTGAGTGACGACGGGGCCATTTTGGCGCTGATTGACGAGGTGCTTGCTGTCAACGCCGACAAGGTAGAGGAGTACAAAGGCGGCAAGGAGAAACTTTTCGGTTTCTTTGTCGGGCAGGTGATGAAAGCCTCCAAAGGCACCGCCAATCCCGGTAAAGTCAACCAACTTCTTAAAGAGCGGCTGGGCGTTTGAAAGAGCAATTGATTAAATACCTGGTCGCTTTCTCCTATTTTCTGGAGGGCTCTGCCGGGTATAAACGGGTGAAGGGCTTTTTTAACAACCTTCTTAACAACGACGATTACCCTTATAAAAAATATTTCGACCTCTTTATGGTCTTTATCATCCTCTCCTCCGTCATCATTCTGGTGGTGGATGTGCGTGAGCACGTGGCGGTCTGGCTGGAGCGGTATGACTTTTATGTCGTCACTTACATATTTGTGACGGAATACCTTTTGCGTCTTTGGGTGCATGACGATATGCACAAAGTCATCATCTCCCAGTACGAGGAGTCGCAGTTTTTCGAAAAGCCCTTTTCGCTTAAAAAAGCGTTGGGTGAGATAGCGGAGAACAAGTGGGCGTATATCTCCTCCTTGCCGGCCATCATTGACCTGGTCGCCATCTTGCCAAGCTATCGGGAGATCAGGATCTTACGGGTCTTTGTGCTTTTCAGGGCCTTTAAGATGTTGCGTTACTCAAAAAGCCTGATGCAGTTTTTTGATATTTTGCGCAACAAAAAGATTGAGCTCTACGCCCTCTTTTTGCTACTTTCGTTTTTTACGCTGATCGCGTCGATGATGATCTATGTCTTTGAGGGGGCGGGGCAAAACCCCAACATCACCTCTTTGTTTGACGCGATTTACTGGGCGGTGGTAACGGTGACGACCGTCGGTTACGGTGACATCACGCCGGTGACCCACGAGGGGCGGTTTGTCTCGATGCTGGTGATCATTACCGGTGTGGGGGCCATGACCTTTCTGACCTCCATTATCGTTTCGGCTTTCGGGGAGAAACTTCCCGAAATCAAGCGCACGCGGGTGCTCAACCAGGTGGCCAAAACCCGCGATCTGAACCTGGTGTGCGGTTACGGTAAGATCGGTCAGATCCTTTCAGCCAAATTACGGGATCAGGGTGAGAAACTGCTGGTGATTGAGAATGATCCCGAGAAGGTGACCAAGGCGGAGCTGGATGGCTTTCAGGTCTTGCAGGCGGATGCTACCAAGAGCGAGACCCTGCTTAAACTCAAGATCGATACCAATGTCAAATCGGTCATTGCCGTCACCCACGATGACATTATCAATGTCTTTATTACCATCAACGCCCGCAGTCTTTGCAAAGATGTGGAGATAATTGCCCGCTGTAGTGAGCGCAGTGTGGCCACCAAGCTCAAACTGGCCGGGGCCACGCACCTGATTATGCCCGAGGAGATCGCCGGACTGCTGGGAGCCGTCTACATCGGTCAACCTGTCGCTTTTGACGCGCTTCAGGCTATTTTGACCCGCAAAAAGTCGGCCCGCATTGATGAGGTGGAGGTAAAAATCGGCTCCTTCCTTGACGGCGCGGAAGTGGGAGAGTTTGATTTTTCCGCCAACCGGCTGGTGCTTTTGGCCGTTTTAAAACCCATCGCCAAAGAGGGGAGGCGGATGAGCCATTATGTCATCTTCAACCCTCCTGAAGAGACACTGTTGCAAGCGGGAGATATTCTGGTGGTGCTGGGGTACAATGTCAGTATCGCCGATTTCAAGGGAAGGATAGAGCAGAGTGTTCGATATCAGCAAAGAAGAGCGTGAGATTATCCTTTTTGGTTACGGCAAACTCGGCCACCGGGTTTATGAGATGCTCTCGACCTATTTTTCCGATATTACGGTGGTTGAACAATCAGAAGCCTTGATTGACGATGCCAAGGCGCACGGTATTATTCACTCTGTCAATATCGATTACAAACATGACCAGGAGTTGATTGACCTGGGATTGGAGAACAAAATTCTCTTTTGCGCCATGGATGAGATGGCGCTCAATATCTTTTTGGTGCTTTCACTAAAGAGCATGACCAAAAACGCCACCATTATCTCTTTCTCCACCTCCGCCGAGAATACCCGCAAACTCAAATTTATCGGGGCGGACAAAGTGATCGATATTTATGAGGCCAGCGCCAACCGGATCGTGGACATTATTACCCGGCCGGCGGTGACCCGTGTACTGGATGAGATCATTTTTGTGGATAACGGCATCAGCCTTGAAGAGATCGAGATTCCGCCAAACAGCTTTTTGGAAGATAAACATTTGAGCGAAGTGGATTTTAAGGCCTTCGGGTTGATTTTGGTGGGAATTACCGACCGGGAGATGGGGGATGATTTTATTTTTGTTTCCCGGGGGATCGACCACAAGTTTGACGAGGGAGATATCCTGGTGTTGCTGGGGGAGAGCCAGGATTTAAACAGTTTTTATAAAAAACTGCATGAGGGGAACGGGCATGAATGAGATTGCCGTTATCGGTGCCGGTAAGTGGGGTCGGGCGCTGGCCCACGCGCTCTCAAGCAGGTGTCGGGTAGTTGTCGCCTCCGCGCGGGGGCGAGAGGCGGAGGGCGCGACGGCATTGGAAACGGCGCTGGAAAAAGAGCATATTGTGCTGGCGCTTTCGGCGCAGGCGATGCGAAGCTGGTTGCACCGGTATGCCGATCGTCTCAAGAGGAAAAACCTGCTGGTCGCCTCCAAGGGGATTGAAGCATCCAGCGGCGCTTTTTTGAACGAGATCTTCCAAGAGGTCGTGCCGGGGGCGGGGGTTACCTATTTAAGCGGCCCCTCCTTCGCGCAGGAGGTGATGGCCTCGTTGCCGACGGCTTTGGTGCTTAACAGTGACGATCTTGCTTTGGCCAAAGGGTGGGCCGAGCGTTTCCCCGACTACATCAAAACCTATGTCAGCGACGATGTCATCGGGGCCGAGGCGGCGGGGGCCTACAAAAACGTCATCGCCATCGCCGCGGGCGTTTGCGAGGGGTTGGCGCTGGGCGAAAACGCCAAGGCGGCGCTGGTGGCCAGGGGATTGGTGGAGATGGCACGCTTTGGCAGTTATTTTGGCGCCAAAGAGGAGACCTTTTTGTCTTTAAGCGGCGCGGGCGATCTTTTTTTGACCGCCAACAGCGTCAAGTCCCGCAACTATCGCGTGGGGCTGGGACTGGCCGAAGGAAAAACGCTGGATGCTATATTGCAAGAGCTTGGAGAGGTGGCGGAAGGCATAGGCACCGCCCGGGCCCTTCGGCGCCTTTCAGAGCAGAAGCGCATCTACCTGCCTATCGCCCAGGAGGTGGACGCAATATTAAACGGCAAGGATCCCCGCGCCAGCCTCAAAGATCTACTTAGGAGAGACGGATGGAAAACTACCTGAAAGAGGCCAAGTCAGCCGCGTCAATACTGGCGACGCTTGAGGGTGAAAAGAAAAACCGTGTATTAAAAAAGATCGCTGACGCGCTTGAGCGTGAGCGTGAAGCTATTTTGGCCGCCAACGCCAAGGATATGCAGGAAGGAAAAAAGGCCGGGTTGTCGTCGGCTTTGATGGATCGGCTCTTTCTGGATGAGGGGCGTATTCAGGCCATGGCGGAGGCGGTGCGCCAGATCGCGGCGCTCAAAGAGCCGGTGGGGCGTGTGTTGGAGGGTTGGGTGACCGACAACGGCCTGCGGATTGAGAAGGTTGCCATTCCCATCGGGGTGGTGGGCATTATTTACGAGTCACGCCCCAACGTCACCTCCGACGCGGCGGCGCTCTGTTTTAAAAGCGGGAACGTGGCCATTTTGAAAGGGGGCAAAGAGGCCCGCCATAGCAACAGTGCCATCGCCGGTGTGATTCGTGACGTTTTACGCCGGGAAGGATTGCCCGAGGCGCTGGTGAGTCTCCTGCCCGATGCCAGCCGGGAGGGGGTGGCGAAGCTGATTCGGATGGATCGGTATGTCGATCTTATCATCCCCCGGGGCGGTGAGGCGCTGATACGCTTTGTCAACGAAAACGCCACGGTCCCGGTGGTTAAGCACGACAAGGGGTTGTGTCACACCTATATCCACGCCGGGGCCGATCTGGACGAGGCCGTCAAAATTGCCGTCAACGCCAAGTGCCAGCGGCCCGGTGTCTGCAACGCCATGGAGACCCTGCTGGTAGATCGCGCCGTCGCCGATACGGCACTGCCCAGGCTCAAAGAGGCCTTCGACGCCGAGGCGACAAAACTTCTGGGGGACGAGGCGACCCGCCAAATCATCCCCGTAGAGCCCGCCGGCGAAGAGGATTACGATACCGAGTACCTGGCCAATATACTCTCAATCAAGGTCGTTGACGGGTTGGATGAGGCCATTGCCCATATCCGCCGTTACGGGTCGGGCCATAGCGAGGCGATTGTTACCAACGACCACAAAACAGCGGAGCGCTTTTTGAACGAGGTGGACGCGGCGTGTGTCTATGTTAACGCCTCCACCCGCTTTACCGACGGTGGGGCGTTCGGTTTTGGCGCGGAGGTGGGCATCTCAACCAACAAGCTTCACGCCCGCGGCCCCATGGGCATCAACGACCTGACCACCTACAAATACAAGATTTTCGGCAGTGGGCAGATCAGGGAGTAGCGGATGGAGCCGGTAGCCGAAACGGTCCTTGATATTCAAAACCTCACATTCGGCTACCGCGCTGACCGGCTGTTGTATCAAAACTTCTCTTTGCGCGTCCGGCGCGGGGAGATCGTGACCATTCTGGGCCCCAGCGGTAGCGGTAAAAGCACACTGTTTGAGTTGATTGCCGGTTTTTTGAAACCGCTTGGAGGAGTGATTGAAAAGGCGCCTTTTTCCCAGGTTTTTCAAGACCCGTACAGCTCCTTTCACCCCTCTTTTTCGCTGATAAACCAAATTCAAGACGTGGCCGATACGTCGGGCATGGCGTCTTTTTGCCAAAGGATGGGCTTTGATATCGCCCTTTTGGAAAAACTGCCTCATGAACTCTCCGGCGGCCAACTGCAAAGGGCTTCTATTTTGCGGGCACTGCTGATGCGCCCCAGACTACTGCTGGCCGATGAACCCACGTCGGCGCTGGATAATCTGATTCAGCTTGATGTCATGCGTATGCTGGTGGAGAGCCTGGAGGAGGTGGGGATTTTACTCATTACCCACGACGAGGATCTGGCTAAATGGTGCAGTGACAAAATTATCAGGTTAGGAGCGTAGATGCCCAATAAAGAGAGTAAGACACCGACACCTGAAGCGTTGCAAAAAGAGTTTAAAGAGCTCAAGGCCCGCTATCTGGCGTGGGCCGAGAAGCTGGAGTGGGCCGACAACGATTTTGAGGAGGGCGAAGCCCGCGAAATGATGGCAAAAATCAAAGAGCAGATTGTTGCCTGCAAGGCGAAACTGCGGGAACTTACCGGTCAAAACGGATAAGTCTGTCGGGGTTGGGCGCGACTGCCGCCGCCGGAATCCAGTGCCCGAGGATTTTACGGATAGTGCCGTCCTGGCGCCACGTTTGGATGTGTGCGTCCAACGCTTTTTTCAGCGCCGTTTGATTTGGACGAAGAGCCCAGGCCAGGGGCTCGTCGGTGTAGGGAAGGTACCAGCCGGCGATATGCTCAAGCGGGTGGATGCTGGTGTAGTACCAGACGGTGGGGGCGTCTACAAAGAGGTAGTCGATTTGGTTATGAATAAGCGTGGCAATGCCCTCTTCGATTGTCTCGAATCCAAAAGATTTGGCTTTATGAAAGCGGCGACTAACCAGTAGTTGGCCCGTGGTCTCTTTTAGGTAGCCCACGCGCATCCCGGCGCCGCCGGAGGAGGGGTTGGGAATGAGGCGGTTGGCCTGATGGGTGAGGGCCATCTGGGCCGTATGCCACCACGGGACGGTAAAGAGCATTTTTTCTGCACGCGCTTTGGTTACGGAAAGGCCCGCCATGATCATGTCGATCTCCCCGTCTTTCAGGGCGTCAAAAAGTTTTTTGAAGGGTAGGATTTTGATTCGCAAAGGGCGGTTGAGGGATTGGGCCACCAGTCGGGCCAGATCTATCTCAATGCCCACCGTTTGGCCTTCGGCGTTTTTGAATGTGTAGGGGGGCAAGGCGGCGTCGGTTCCGATGCGCAGGGGCTCGGCACTCCAAAGTATCGGCGTTAAAAGGAGTGAAAAGAGGAAAAGTTTAGCGAAACAGCCCATGCCCGGCCTCTTCGTCAATGCGTCTTTGCATCTGGGCATGGAGCTCTTCATACCACTTTTGGGGCGCCTCTTTGGCGTCGATGGCCGGCAGGAAGATCACCTTGACAGTACCTGAGCCCGATGTTTTTTCATGTTCGTTGACAATGCGCTTGCTTCCCACGATCACGACCGGCTGGACGATAAGACCGAATTTTTCGGCGATCATGCGGGTGCCCTCTTTGAAAGGCAGAAGCTTTTGGGTTTTGGAACGGGTCCCCTCGGGGAAGATAGCCACGGGCCGGTGCATCTTTTCGATAGAGGTTTTTACCTCTTTAAGCAGTTTGATCAACCCTTTGCGATCCTGTCGGTCGATGCTGATCATCTCGGCGTTTTTAAGCAGTAACCCAAACCACGGCACCTCAAAAAGCTCCTTTTTGGCGACCCAGCGAAGATTCTTTTTCAGTAGCGCTTCCATGACGATAATATCGACGATGCCCTGGTGGTTCATAACGTAAAGCCGGGCCCTTTCATCGGGTTGGCCGACGGTTTCGATACGCGCGCCCAGCAGGGCCACCATTACCCGGTTGCCGTAGTGGAGTATCTCGCGTTTGCGGTTGGGCAAAAGTTTTAACAACGGTATCATGACCGAGACCACAAAGGAGATGACGAATGCGGCGTAAAAGAACCTAATTTTGGCAAAGATCTTCATGTTTGATCCATCCTATTCGGTTATTGGGAAGCTGGATTTTGACATAGTCGCCCCGTATGGCCATCTCTTTGGCTTCAGTCTCTTTATTCATGCGCATAAAGGCGGTGCTTTGGGGTGTTGGCAGTAGATAGACCACGGTGTTGCGTTTGAGGCAGACCTTTTTAAGCGGAATGAGGTAGGTCAGCAGATAGGCGGTGGCCAACGTGACATAAAAGGGATAGCGCCAGCGGCGGGTTTTGAACCAAAGCAGGAGCCACAGCGCGATGAAAAAGAGCGTCACGGCGATCTTGAACCGGGTAAACTCGCTGGCCTGCGGGTCGAGGTTGGTCTGGGTGCTGACGCTACTGCGTTTGACAAGCACCGGAATACGGAAGGTTTCGTAGCGGTTTTTGGTTAGGTTAAAGTAGCTAAAACGTACCTGTTCGGTACTTTCGGGTAAGACGGCATAATAGACCATTTTGGAAGCGAGCGGCCCGCCCTTAAAGGTGTCAATTCCCTCTTTTAATGCCCCGGGAAGATGAAAGTCGCGTAGATTGGCGAACGAGGCGTTCATATCCAAAACCAGAATGTTACGGTTTTGATCGTAAGTGGAAGCCTGGTAGTTTAACAGTTGAAGGCTCGTGGCCAACACGCCGCTGTAGTGACGGGGCGGATTAAGTCGGACGGCGGGAATAGAACGGGGCGTTGTCCCGGCTCGACCGGTGCCGTTTTCGTATTGAACAATAAAGCGCGGCACTACCACCGGCGTACCGGTGGCTTTGAAATAGAAAGTGACACGGGCACGCGATTTGGGTGAGAGGTATTTCACGCGGCTGAGCGCGTAGACGTTTTTGCCGCCTTTTATAGTAACCGAGTAGGGAAGATGGCGATTAAGCGACGTGATTTTTAACGTGACGGCAAAGATTTGGCCGATATAAAGTTTTTGAGGGTAGTTTTCGGGTGTGATATAGAGGAGGGCTTCTTGTGTTTGCGCAAGCGGTGGCCGGTTATAGTCACCGCTCTCTTCCCATGCCAGATTGCCCCTTCCCCATAAAACGGAGAAGAGCGCGAAGGTCAATACCAAGAGCCGCACAGTCAGGAGCAAAGCCCTTCCAGCATTTTTACGCCGTCAGCGGAGCCGAGAATCTCTTCCATGGCTCTTTCGGGGTGGGGCATCAGGCCAAAGACGTTGCGCCCTTTGTTGCAGATGCCGGCGATATTGTCCACCGAACCGTTGGGGTTGGCCGGGTTGCCCGCTGAATCGCAATAGGTCAGCAGGACTTGGCCGTTATCCCAAAGCGCCTTGAGGCCCTCTTCTTCAATAAAGTAGTTCCCCTCGGCGTGGGCGATGGGGATGTTTAAGAGCTCTCCCACCTCGCATTTGCTCAAAAAGCGGTTGTCGCGATTTTCCACTTTGAGCCAGTGGTGCTTGGAGACAAAGTGGAGGTTTTCGTTGCGTTTCATGGCGCCGGGGAGCAGGTGGCTCTCAAGCAGAATCTGAAAGCCGTTGCAGATGCCCAAAACATAGCCCCCTTTTTCGGCAAACGCCTTGACCGCTTGCATGACGGGACTGAAGCGGGCGATGGCGCCGCTACGCAGGTAGTCGCCGTAGCTGAATCCGCCGGGGACTACGACCAGGTCGGTATTTTCGGGCAGGGTGGTCTCTTCGTGCCAAAGAATGGTGACGTTTTGGTTGAGCCGTTTAAAAGCGTATTGGGTGTCAAATTCGCAGTTGGTGCCCGGAAACTGCAAAACGGTCACGTTCATGAGACAATCTCGACGTTGTAATCTTCAATCACGGTATTGGCCAACAGGGTTTCGCACATCTTCTGCACTTCCGTCTTGGCCGTCTCTTTGTCATCGGCTTCCAGCTCCAAAACGATCTGCTTGCCGACACGGACATCTTTGACACCGTTAAAACCCAGTGAATCCAGGGCGTGGTGAACCGCTTTGCCCTGGGGGTCAAGAACCCCCTCTTTCAGATAGACGTTGACGATGGCTTTCATTTGTTTTCTCCCAAAATGCGTTTAAGAACCTCTTCATAGGCGACTTTCACGCCGCCAAGTCCCTGGCGGAAGCGGTCTTTGTCCAGCTTTTCGCCCGATTCCATATCCCAAAACCGGCAACTGTCGGGGCTGATCTCATCAGCCAATAAAATATTGCCTTCACGGTCGTAGCCGAACTCCACCTTGAAATCGACCAGGTTCAGGCCCTTGTCGGCGAAGAAGGATTTGAGAATGACGTTAATCTCCCGGCCCAGCCGTTTGAGCTCCTCCAGGTCTCCCTCGTGGCGCACCAGATCAAGAATAAGGCAGTGCTCGTCGTTGATGATGGGGTCGTTCAGGTCGTCGCGTTTGTAGTAGAACTCCACCAGGGTAAAGGGGAGTTTGGTGCCGTCTTCGATACCCAGCCGTTTGGAGAGACTGCCGGTGGCGATATTGCGTACCACCACCTCAATCAGGATAATCTCCACTTTTTTGACCAGCATATGGTTCTCGTCGGGGGTATCGACGTAGTGGGTGGGGATCCCCTTGCTTTCAAGGAGCTTGAAGAGCTCGGTGCTGATACGGTTGTTCAATGCGCCTTTACCCGCTTCGGTGTCGTGTTTTTCGCCGTTAAAAGCGGTCAGGTCGTCTTTGAATTCGGCAATCAAAAGGTTGTCGTCGTCGGTGGTGAAGAGCCGTTTGGCCTTGCCTTCATAAAGGAGATCGCGTTTTTGCATCGGTTATTTCCTTCCGTGAGTGATGATGAGCGCGCGCAGAATATCGACACCCTCTTTAAGCTGGTTGTCGTTGTGCAGTTCTTTTTCGGTGATAACCTTTTTCTTATCCTCTTTTTTGGAGGATTTTGTTGTCCTTTTTTTGCCGTCGATCTTCTCCAACTCGCTTTTGAGGTGTTTTTTCAGCTCCGCTTCCTTGATGGCGAAGGTATCTTCCTCAATCTGTACCTTGCCGAAAGGCACTTTGATATCGGGCGTGACGCCGACGGCCTGGATGGTGCGGCCGCTGGGAAGATAGTAGCGGGCGATGGTAAGGCGCAGGGCCTCTTTTTTGTTGATGGGCATAATAATCTGTACCGATCCCTTGCCGAACGTCTTTTCACCCACGATAACGGCCCGGCGGTGGTCCTGCAGTGAGCCGCTGACAATCTCGCTCGCGCTCGCGCTTCCGCCGTTAACGAGAACTACCAGCGGAATGTGGGCGCGGGTGCCGGCTTTGTGGGCTTTATAAACGTCGTTTTCCTCTTTGACCCGTCCTTTTTGGGAGACGATGACGCCGTGATCGACAAACAGGTCCACCAGTCCCACCGCCTGATCCAGCAGGCCGCCGGGGTTGTTGCGCAGGTCAATAATAATGCCCTTGGCCGTCGGGTTGTCGGCCAGGGCCTTTTTGACATCCTTAACCACTTTTTTGTCAAAAGAGACGATACGAATGTAAAGGATATCGCCGTCGATTTTCTTGGTGTAGACCGATTGGATCTTGATAATGGCGCGGGTGATGGGAATGACAATGGGTTTGGGTTCGTTTTTGCGCACAACAGTCAGCTTGATTTTGGTGCCGGGCTTACCCCGCATCAGCTTGACCGCCTCATCCAGTGTCATGTTGAGGGTCGATTTGTCGTCGATTTTTAGAATGATGTCGCCGGCTTTGATGCCCGCTTTGTCGGCGGGCGTGCCGTCAAGCGGGGCGATGACGGTGAGCGCCCCGTCACGCATACCGACGGTGATACCCAGCCCCCCGAATTCGCCGGAGGTCTGGATCTTCATCTCCTTGAAGCTTTTGGCGTCCAGAAAGGAGGAGTGGGCGTCGAGATTGGCCATGAGGCCCTTGATGGCTTTGTTGATGATCTCGTTGATACTCAGGTCGTCAACATAGTAGTGTTCGACGGTGCTGACAACCTGGGTGAATTTGGTCAGCGCCTCCAGTTTGGAGACGGTATCGGTTGTAGGCGTGCTTTTGGCAAGCAGTCCGGGCGCGCTCATGAGGGTAAGCGCGACGGCGGTGGAGAGAAAACCGACGGTCATGAGAGATTGTCTTTTTTTCATTTTGGTTGCGGTCCGTTCCTGGCAAGATTTTTGGAAGATATTATAATAGGTTGTCTCTGAAAAGCGGATAAATGGCCCCGTCTCGTTTACCTGGTTTTGCTTTTGGAATTGAATAATATTTGTAAGAAACTTTGACATGATCTGACTAAATGTGATATTATCATTTTGGTGTGTTACCGTTCGGGTGTGCGACTTAAGTCGCGGAAAAGTTGCCAGAATCGGTGTAAAATCTGCCTAAAAAATGAGAGACTCCGCCCAAAGGCGGGGGCAAAGGAGACGTAATGAGTATTTTGGAAAAACTGACCCACCAAATGACCGAAACCATTGAGTCGGGCGTTAGCCTGGCACTGCACAACAAAAACCCCGAAGTGGAGCCTGTGCATCTGGTGTGGGCGCTTCTGACCAACAGCGGTAGCGTGCTCAACCAGGCGCTGAACCGCATGAACGTGGACAAAGCGCCCCTGGAGCTGGAGGCCAAGAGCGTGGCCGACCGGCTTCCAAAAGTCTCAACCGTGACCAAAGAGAGCATCAAGATCGGGCGGGCTTTGCAGGAGAGTCTGCAAAACGCCGAGGGACTTATGGCCCGGCAGGGCGACCAGTACCTGGCCGTAGATACCTGGCTTTTGGCCAACCTGGAGCAGGCGCAGATCAAGGAGGTGCTGGGCAAGTTTGTCGATCTGATGGAGCTGAAAAAGACGTTTGAGGCGATTCGCGGCGGCAAGAAGATCGAGAGCCAGACCGCCGACGAAACGCTGGAAGCGTTGGAGAAATACGGCATCGACCTGAACAAAAAGGCGATTGACGGTGAGCTGGACCCCGTGATCGGTCGGGATGAGGAGATCGAGCGGGTGATGCAGATTTTGATTCGCAAAACCAAAAACAACCCGATCCTGCTCGGCGAGCCCGGCGTGGGTAAAACCGCCATTGTCGAGGGGCTGGCCCAACGCATTGTCAACAAAGAGGTGCCCGCCAGTTTGCAAAATAAGCGGGTGATCGCCTTGGATATGAGCGCGCTGATCGCGGGCGCGAAATATCGGGGCGAGTTTGAGGATCGTCTTAAGGCCGTGATTGAAGAGGTGAAGCAAAGCGGTGACGTGATTTTGTTTATCGACGAGATCCACACCATAGTGGGAGCTGGCGCGAGTGAAGGGAGCATGGACGCGGCCAATATGCTCAAACCCGCCCTGGCCCGCGGCGAACTGCACACCATCGGCGCCACGACGCTCAAGGAGTACCGCAAATATTTTGAAAAAGACGCGGCGCTTCAGCGGCGCTTCCAGCCGGTGCACGTCAATGAGCCGACGATTAACCAGGCCTTGCAGATTCTACGGGGCTTAAGAGAGCGTCTGGAAGCGTTTCATAACGTCACCATTCTTGACAGCGCCCTGGTGGCGGCGGCCAAGCTTTCGGCCCGTTACATTACCGACCGCTACCTGCCCGACAAGGCGATTGACCTCATTGACGAGGCGGCGGCGGAGCTGAAGATGCAGATTGAGAGCGAGCCGAGCGAACTGGCCCGCGTCAAGCGCGAGATCAGCCGGCTTCAAGTGGAAAAAGAGGCGCTGATGATGGAGGAGTCCAAAAAGAACGAACAGCGTCTGGAAGAGATCGAAAAAGAGTTGGCTGATCTGGAGGAGAAAAAACGCAAACTCGAGGCGCAGTTTGAGACCGAAAAGCAGGTCTTTAACGAGATTGCCCAGATCAAGGTGGAGATTGAGAAACTGCGTCACGAGGCGGAGGTGGCCAAACGGAGCGCCGATTTTAACAAAGCCGCCGAAATTGAATACGGCAGAATCCCGGAGCTTGAGAAGAAGCTTGAAGATCTCAACGCCCAATGGGATCGGATGCAAGAAGAGGGCACACTGCTTAAAAACGCGGTCGATGAGGAGATGATCGCCAAGATCGTCAGCCGCTGGACCCAGATTCCGGTCACCAAGATGCTCCAGAGCGAAAAAGAGAAGATCCTCAAGGTCGAGGAGGTGCTCAAAGAGGAGGTCGTGGGCCAAGACGCGGCCATTCACGCCGTCGCCCGCGCCATCAAGCGCAACAAAGCGGGTCTGAGCGAGCCCAACCGGCCCATCGGCAGTTTTATGTTCCTGGGGCCCACCGGCGTGGGTAAAACCCAGACGGCCAAGACGTTGGCGAAGTTTTTGTTTGATACCGAAAAAGCGCTCATACGCATTGATATGAGCGAATATATGGAAAAGCATGCCGTCAGCCGACTGGTGGGCGCGCCTCCGGGCTACGTGGGCTACGAAGAGGGCGGTCAGCTGACCGAAGCGGTGCGCCGCAAGCCTTACAGCGTCATTCTGTTTGACGAGATCGAAAAGGCGCACCCGGATGTCTTCAATGTGCTGTTGCAGGTGCTTGACGACGGACGGCTGACGGATAACAAGGGTGTGACGGTGGACTTTAGAAACACCATCATTATCCTCACGTCCAACATCGCCTCCGACAAGATCATGGAGTTCAAAGACCCTGAAGACAGGGAGAAGGCGGTCAAGGATGAGCTGAAGCACTACTTCAAGCCCGAGTTCCTCAACCGCCTGGATGATATGGTGATCTTCAACCCGCTCGATCAGGCGGCCATTACGCAGATTGTGGAGATCCTCTTTAGAGGTATCCAGGCCAAGCTGGAAGAGCGGGATATCACACTGGAGCTCACCGATTCAGCCAAAGCCCTCATCGCCGAAGCGGGCTTTGATCCGGTCTACGGCGCGCGGCCGCTGAAACGTGCGCTTTATGAGATTGTCGAAGACCGGCTGGCCGAACTGATTTTGGAAGAGAAGGTCAAAGAGGGCAACCGTGTAACATTTGACGCCAGAAATGGTGAAATTGTAGTAGACATCCATTGATAAAAGCCGGAAAGTACGCGCTTTCCGGCTTTTTTGCCTCAAATTAGAAAATAATTAATCCTTATAAAAACAATAATTATCTTCCTTTAAAGTTAAAGCCGTTAGAATTGTCCATACCTTGTTAATGAAGGAAGCTGTAATGCGTAAAATCTGGTCGGTTGCCCTGGCGTCGGTACTCGCTACTACGTTATGGGGAAACGACGATTTGGACGCACTGCTTGGCGAGTATGCCCAAAAAGCCGATCTGTCTGAGCAAACCAGGCGTGAAAGCGCCGGGTTTTTGCAGGTTTATACACGCCAGGATTTGGAGAGAATGCAGATCCACCAGCTTAAAGAGCTGTTGGAGAAAATCCCCTTTTTCCGCTATACTGAAGATCAGTACGGGTTGACCTATCCTTTTTATTTGCCCGGTCAGCCCCCCGTTCCCAACGGGGTACGTGTCTATATCAATGACAGGGCCATTTCCGGCGTCTTTACCAATGACGGATTGCGTGTTTTTGGCCAGATGGATATGACCTTCATTGATCATGCCGAAATCTATTTGGGAATACCTTCGCAGACTTTCGGGGTGGAGGGCGCCATCTACGTTATCAAACTCTATACCAAAGATCCCAAACGCGAAAACACCACGCTTTTGGGCGCATTGTTGGGTAGCAGAGGAACAAATGAGGTCTATGGCTATACCGCCACGGGCGAAGAGGATTGGGCGTATCAGCTCTTTGCCAACTATACCGATTTGAAACGACAGGATGTCTATGCGCCAAACGGCAATACCCTCAAGCGAAACAAAGAGTATACCACCGCTTACGCGGAGTGGCGAAAGGGGAAACACCGTTTTGAGTTTCAGGCCTTAAACGGCAAGGTTGACGCCTTTATGGGCGAGAGTATGGATTTGCAATCCAAGGATCCAAGATTCGATTTTTATTACTATTACGGCGGCTGGTATTATAAAGATGAGGATCAAAAAGTCAACGCTTTTGTCAATCTCTCCTTTTCGCAAAGCGATTATGACGATAAGAGTAAGCCGCCGTATGCGCTCGGTTTTGTTTTAAACGGAAACCCTCCGACTGCAACCCCCTATTATCAAGATCACTCCCAAATACAAGAGAGTATCGTGGATGCGCAGTTCAAAAAGGGGTGGCAAGTAGGAAAATGGAAGAATGAGACCGGCTTGCAGGTTCGCCTTAAACATTTTAACCTGGCGCATACCCCAAATCCGCAACCGGAGAACGGGTATGATACCCGGTTGGTCTTTTCCGCTTTTAGCGAAAACAGCTATCTGTTTAACCCCAACCATATGTTGGTCGGCTCGATTAAACTGGATAGAAACATTGAAAACGGCAATATTCGCGATACCTCTTTGTTTACGGGACGGTTGGGTTATATTTACAATAACGGCCGATGGATTAGCAAAAACTTTTTAATGTACGCCGAGACGGTACCGGTAATGCGTACCTACTATTTAAACCGCTACAAGTTTTTTCATGACAGTGACCCGGATAAAGAGTGGGGTATCGCCGCCGCTACCAAACTGATCTATCGGATGCCGACGTATGAGTGTTCGGTGCTGGCTTCACGTATGTATATGTTTGATAGCGTCTTTTTGCAATCGGGTGCCCAGGGTGTGCCGTTTTATGTCAATTTGAACGATCATGTCAGTATCAACAGTTTTATGGTTGAGGGGCTGTATCGTTTTAGCCCGCTTAGTAAGTTGTCGTTTCAAGCGTGGGAGAGTATTAATGTCTATCGCAACGGTATGCCTTCGGCTAAAAATTTTGCCCTCAGCACGGCCTGGCACGCCACCCTACAGGCGTGGGATATCTATGCCGATATCATTTACAAGCGCTTCAAAGAGGTCTCCGATAGAGGGGTAGATTTGAATTTGGCGTTGACTTATCGCTACTCAAGAACCCTCTCGTTTTTCTTTAAAGCCAACAACATTTTGGGTCGGGCCCTCAAAGAGGATTATGTTGTTTTTAACCCCCTCAGCGGCACAAAAACCGAGTTAAACGGTGTGGATGTGTTGGATAGACGGGCATGGATAGGCGTGGAGTATCAGTTTTGAAACGGTTGATACTGTTTTTGACCCTTTTAAGTGTTGCCGTTTGGGGTATTACGGCGCAAGAGTTGAAGATGCGTATCATTGAAAACCTGGCCCAGTTGGTTACCGGTAAAACGGTGCCTTCCGTTTATACCGATTTTACCGTCCCTTCTGACGCTTTTACAAAGGGATCGATGCGTTTGGTACGCAACTGTCTCTTGGCGGATGTGGTTTTTGTCAAGACGCCCGAAATATTTTTTCAAGATTGTGATAACACCAAGGAAAAATTGATTTTTGTCCTTTCGTACCGGGATTATATGCGATATAAAGATAAACTTATCGGTGCTTTTTTCTGGCAGAAGGGTCGCCCCAATATCATTCTTAATGAGAAGATATTAAAGGCACGCCATATCTCGATACCGAAGCGGTATGAAAAGTATGTGGAGTAGACCGGTGGCCGATCCGCTCAAAGGGTGGCGATGAAGTGGGAAAAACTACTGCGCTACCGGATTCCTTACCCGTTGATCTATTTGATCGTATTGCTGGCCGTCACGGTATCGGTGCTGCTTTTTTACCGATATGTGGATCGAACGTTTGATGAATTAACAGAGGCTTTTTTACGCTACCAGAGCAAAAATATCAAAGAGTTTGCCCAAAATATTGAAGTAAGAGTTGTGCAGTTGGTGCCGCAACGGCCTGTTGATGTATTCAAAAAGAGTCCGGCACTCATGGAACATGTCAACCATATTCTCTCTCTTTTTTCAACCAAAAGTTTTCGTTATGTCTATATTTTAAAACTTGACGATACGGGCAAGCTTCGCTATGTGGCTGACGGCTCTTATGAGGTGGATGAGCGGGGCGTGTTTGGTCAAAAATTTGATCCTGACAGCGACGCCTGGCTTCAAGCACTGCGTAGTGGTCAACCGGTTTATCGCATTCAAAACAACTTTACCGGATTGTGGATTACATACTATTATCCTATGAAGATATGGCAAAAAGGGCGTTTTTTACTTGTTTTTGACGTTTCGTTAAGTATGCTTGAGAGCTTTAGGACGCTCATGCTTCCTATTAAGGGACTGCTTAAGAGCATATCCGCCATTTTGATAGCGCTTTTTGCCATGAGTCTGGTGTGGGCCGTGCTCTTTTATCTTCAACGGCGCAAAAACAGTATTGATCCTTTAACCAGACTCTACAACAGAAATATGCTTGAAGAGGTTCGACGCCGGATCGATTTGAATAAGACATCGGTGATCTTGGCGGATTTGGACCACTTTAAACGCATCAATGACCGATATGGGCACGATATGGGCGATGAGGTACTGCGCTATGCCGCCCGTCTTTTGATGCGCACCACCCGACAAGAAGATATTCTCATTCGATACGGCGGTGAGGAGTTTTTGATTTTTATTAACGGTCTGCAGAATCGCAAAGATGTCGGGGAGATTGCCGCAAGAATTCACCAAGCCTTTTTGACCGCCCCGATGCGCTACGGTGACAAGGAGCTTCAAGTAACCGTATCCATGGGAGTGGTACCCGTGCCAGGAACAACCATGGGGCTTTCTGAAGCGATTTTAATGGCCGACAAGATGCTCTATATCGCGAAAACCACCGGACGGAACAAGGTGGTGATTTTTGGCGAAGAGAAGGAGACTCCAAGACCGATGCTCTATCATGAGATTGAGGATTCGATAAACAAAGGGCGTCTCTTTTTCCTTTTTCAGCCCATCTGGGATGCCAACAAGATGCGGATTGTCAAGTATGAGATGTTGGTAAGAATCCGTGATGAGGAGGGACGGGTTCATTTGCCCGATCAATTCATCCCCTCGATTCGCGGGACTGGGGCCTATCGGGAGTTAAGCAAACAGGTGATTAGCCGGGCGTTGGAGATGATTCGCAAAGAGGGGGTTGCGATCTCCATCAATTTTGATATTAACGACTTTTTGGATGAGACCCTTTTTGAGACGTTGTACGATAGCTTTAGCGGGTTTAAGGAGTTAACAAAAGAGTTGACCATTGAGTTACTGGAAGAGAATCCGGTCCATGATATGAAGGGACTGGAAGAGAAGATTGAGCGGTTAAAGTCGTTGGGTATCAAGATAGCCATAGATGATTACGGCAAGGGATATGCGGGATTGGAGTATATTTTGGCGTTCAAACCCCATATACTCAAAATTGACAAATCCTTGATTTCGCGGGTATTTGAGCATCCCCATGTTATCGCCATCTTGGAGTCGGTGGTTCATGCGTGTCGGAAAATAGGCATCAAAACGGTGGCTGAGGGCATTGATAATGAGCTTCAGCTACAAAAGATGCGCCAAATAGGCTTTGACTATTTGCAAGGATACTATCTGGGCAGGCCGTCGGAGAGATTGATAAAAGAGGAGGAACAATTTTGTGAAGGTAGTGATTCCCAGGCGGGGTGACTTGCAAATTATTTCATTGGTACTCGATTTTAACGGAACGATAGCCCTGGACGGCAGAGTGTTGGAGTCAGCGGCCCGACGGCTGGATGAGCTGTGTAAACGTTTTGCGGTTTACGTGGTTACCGCCGATACTTTCGGCAGTGTCAAAGAGGCGCTGAAAGGGTATGACTTAAACGTGCGTATTTTGCATAGCGATGACCATACCGAAGAGAAACGAAAGATTGTGGAGGCGTTGGGCGCGCAAACGTGCGCGGCGATCGGTAACGGAGCCAATGACGCGCGGATGCTCAAAACCGCCGGGCTGGGTATGGCCGTTGTGGGTGCGGAGGGGGCTTCGTTGGAAGCAATTTTGAGCGCGGATCTGCTCTGTCCCGACATCGATTCGGCGTTGGACCTGCTTTTATATCCTAATCGTCTCAAAGCGACCCTGCGCCGCTAAAGAGGGCATCTAAACTCTCATTAAGCGAAATTTAAATAAAATTACGGGCTAAATTAATATACCAAGGATTGTCGGATGAAACGGACCTATCAACCCCATAACACACCCCGTAAACGTACCCACGGCTTTCGCGCCCGTATGAAAACAAAAAACGGCCGCAAAATCATCAACGCGCGCCGTGCCAAAGGGCGGAAGCGATTGGCGGTCTGATCCACTTTGAGCCGTTGAAGCGTTCGGCGGACTTCAACCGGCTCTATCGAAGCGGTAAACGGTGGCATGACAGTGCCTTTGTGCTTTTTGCCGCACCCAAAAGCCGCCACCCGAAAGTGGGCTTTGTCGCCAGCAAAAAATTGGGCAACGCCGTCAAAAGGGCCCGGGCGAAACGACGCCTGAGGGCCCTCTTTTTAAAAGTCGCGCCCAGACTCAAAGAGGGCGAGTTTATCCTGGTTGCCAAACCGCCGGTTCTGGAAGCGCCGTTTTCCGATATGCTCAAAGCGATGGAGCGGGCGCTTCGGCGGCTGGATATAGGAGAACGGGGCGGGGAATGTTAAGAAAATCTCTATCGGCCATACTGCGTTTTTACCAAAAATACCTGACGCTTTTAGGATTCGGCAGTTGTCGCTATTACCCTACCTGTTCCGAATACGCCAAGTGGCAGTTGACCACAAATCCCCACCTTTTTTCGGCTTTGTTTGACTCCTTTTTAAGGGTACTGCGTTGCAATCAGCTCTTTGACGGGGGGATTGACTATCCCAAAATCTCCTGCTCAGCCGTCAAGAGCGCTGTTTGCGGCAAAGTGTTGCCCGTTCGATACTGGTTTGTTCCCCAGGCGGGGAAATGCCTGGTTGTCAAAAATATATTTCAGAAAGGTTTACAGTGACAGATAATATGAATACCCAGACCCGCGTGCTGGTGGCTACGCTTCTTTCACTTTTGGTCTTTGTCGCCTATGACTATCTTTTTATGCCCAAAACCCTTCCGGTTGATCAAAACGTCACGGCCCCGGCGGTCAAAACGCAGGGTGCGCCGGCAAATTCAGCATTGCAAAATGGCGCCAAACCGGCTCCCCAGAAGGCCAAAAACGACGGGCTTGAGAAGGTGGTTGCGACGGTTGAGACCAGTAACGCCACCATTGAGTTTGACGCCCTGGGTCGCATTGCCCAGGTCTACCTGAAAGATCGGCAGTATCGTGACAAAGAGGGCGGGGAGTTGAAGCTTTTCAATAACCCCAAAATTCCCAAACCGTTGGAGATCCGTTTTAACGACACCAAACTCAACGCACTGGCCTTTTCGACCCCGTATCGTGTCTCAGCCGAGCATCTGAGTGTCAAAGACAAACCCCAGACCCTTACCTTTACCCAGCAGTTGGGCGAGGTGACGGTGGAGAAGAAGGTGACCGTCTATCCCGATCACCACTACGACGTGGCGATCAAAGTAAGCGGAAACCAATCCTGGTTCATCTCTCCCGGTTACCGCCCCGACATCCGTATCGACAACTACACCGTTCACGGGGCGATGGTTGAGGAGGCCGACGGCACGCTGACTATTATTCAAGACGGCGACGCCAAAGGGACCGAAGCCTTCCAAAAAGCGCGTATCGCCGTGGCGTTTGACCGCTACTACGCCACCGCTTTTTACGATTTTGACAACGGTATGAATGTAGTGGTTGACAAAGACGCCGATGAAAACCCCATCCTCTTTGTCAAAGGGGAAGCAAACGCGCGTACTTTCCACGGCTATATCGGCCCCAAAGAGTACAAGATTTTGCAGGCGATTAATCCCGAGTTGGTGAAGATTATTGAGTTTGGGTGGTTTACCTTTATCGCCGCGCCCATGTTTAAAGTGTTGTTGTGGTTGCACAGCTTCATTCCCAACTGGGGTTGGGCCATTGTGGCGTTGACGATTCTTATTCGCCTGATTCTCTATCCGCTTACCTACAAAGGTATGGTAAGCATGCACAAGCTCAAGCAGTTGCAACCCAAGATCAAAGAGATCCAGGCCAAGTACAAGGGCGATCCGCAAAAGATGAATATGCACATGATGGAGCTTTATAAAAAGCACAAGGCCAACCCCCTGGGAGGCTGTTTGCCGATGCTTTTGCAAATTCCCGTCTTTTTCGCCATTTATCGTGTGCTTCTTAACGCCATTGAGCTCAAAGGCGCGCCGTGGATTTTGTGGATTCATGATCTTTCGGTGATGGACCCCTATTATGTCCTTCCCCTTTTGATGGGTGCTTCCATGTGGTTGCAACAGCGGGTGACGCCCAGCAACTTTACCGATCCGATGCAGGAGAAGATCTTTAAGTGGTTGCCGGTGATCTTCACCTTCTTCTTTGTTACTTTCCCGGCGGGTCTGGTGCTTTATTGGTTGACCAACAACATCTTCTCGATTGCCCAGCAGATGATGATCAACCGGATGCTTGAGAAACAGCCCAAGGTGGCGTAGATGAGACGGTTTGAAGCGGAAACGCTGGAATCTGCCTATGCCGAGGCGGCGAAGGTTTTTGGCTGTTCGGTGACCGAATTGGAGGTAGAGGTTATTCAGCACCCGTCCAAGGGTTTTTTGGGTTTTGGTCGTAAGCCGGCCGTGATCGTGGCAACGTGCGTGAGGATGACGCCGGAGAAGGAAGAGACGCCTTCCGCTGAGCATGAGGAGAATGTGGTGCCAGTGCCAAAAGATGAGGCACGGTCGGATGCGGCTTTGGACGAAGATTCGGCGGAAGCGATTTCGCAAGAGCCGTTGAAAAGAGAGGAAGAGACTGAAGAGGAAAAGGCTAGGGCCGAGATTGAGGCGGTTGTCAAAGAGACGTTGGCCGAGAGTCAAGCCGGTCGTGCCTCATCTGAAAAAGAGCGGGAGATTTTTGACAACTTCTATCAAGAAAAGCCCGACATCCACGCCGTTGTGCCGGAGATTGCCGAAAAGATTAACGCCCTGTTTGCGCATGGCTGTTTTAAGATTGAACCCATTGAGGTGGCTGTCTATGACGAAGAGACGGTGCTGGTGGAGATCAACGGAGAGGACGCGGCTTTGCTTATAGGCAAAGAGGGCTACCGCTACAAGGCGCTCAGTCACCTGCTCTATAACTGGATTCACGGACAATACGGCTTCAGGCTTCGGCTGGAGATCGCCGAGTTTTTGAAAAACCAGGAGCAGATGATCGAAAACTACCTTCAACCGCTGATTGAGCGGATTGAGTTGGAGGGTAGGGGGCATACCAAAGTGCTTGACGGTATTTTGGTGCAGATTGCGCTGGTTAAACTGCGGACGCGCTTTCCCGACAAATACGTGGCGATCCGCTCCAACAAAGAGGGCGGCCGTTACGTCATTGTCAACGACTTCATGGAGCGCCGGTGAACGACACCATTGCCGCCGTCGCCACCGCTTCGGGGGTGGGGTCGGTGGCCATCGTAAGGGTCAGCGGTCCGTTGGCAAAGCCTATTGCCGAGAAGATCTGCCGATTTCATAACTTCAAACCTCGCTACGCCCATCTTAAAGAGCTTTATGACAACGAAGGCGGCCTCATTGATCAGGCCATTGTCATCTGGTTTCAGGCTCCCCGCAGTTTTACCACCGAGGAGGTGGTGGAGTTTCAGTGTCACGGCGGGATGATCGTGGCCGAGAGGATTTTGCAAACCGTGCTGGCGCACGGCGCGCGGCTGGCCGAGCCGGGTGAGTTTACGCGCCGCGCCTTTTTGGGCGGGCGGATGGATCTGAGTGAAGCGGAGGCGGTGGCCAAGTTGATTGAAGCCTCCAGCGAAGACGCTGTGAAGATTCTGGCCCGGCAGATGAGAGGGGAACTGCGCCGTTTTGTGGAAGAGACCCGTGACGCCCTGCTTAGGGCTGTTGCCCACGCCGAGGTGACGATCGATTACGCCGAAGAGGATCTGCCGGCGGATCTGCTTGAAAACCTTAAAGAGCAACTGGAGGAGTTGGCGGGGCAGATGAGACGCCTTGTGCTGGCCAGTGAACAGCGTCGGGGATTGATTGAAGGCTTTAGGGTGGCGATCGTGGGGCGTCCCAATGTGGGCAAAAGCTCTTTGCTCAACGCCCTACTGCATGATGATCGCGCCATTGTCAGCGAGATTGAGGGCACCACGCGCGACACCATCGAAGAGCGCCTGCGCGTGGGCACTCACCTGGTACGCATTGTCGATACGGCGGGCATTCGGGAGTCGGAGGATCGGATTGAGAAGATCGGTATTGCCCGCTCATTGCGGGCGGTGGAGCAAAGCGACGTGGTGATCGCCCTTTTTGACGGCTCACGCCCCTGGAGCGAAGAGGACGCGCGGATTTTGGAGATGCTGGCCGATTACAGGGAGCAAAAAGAGATCATTGTCGCGGTGACGAAAACGGATCTGCCCTCACGTCTTGATGTTGCGAAACTTGAGGGGTGGGACCCGATATCTTTGCGTCCAGAGGAGCGGGGTGAACAGATTCTTTCGGCGCTTCAAGGACGGCTGGATCGGATGGGCGGCACTGATGAGCTGATGCTGGTATCGTCCCGGCAGATCGATGCCGTCCGTCGGGCTGTCGAGGCGGTCGAAGCGGCTGTTGAGCCCCTTGAGACGGGAGAGCTGGAACTTTTCTCCTTTCATCTGAATGAGGCGATCGAGGCGATCGCCTCCATCTCCAGGCCAGTGGAGTTTAACGAAATAATGGATAAAATGTTCGGTGAATTTTGTTTAGGGAAGTGAATATGTGTGGAATTGTCGGATATATCGGGAAACGAAACATCAAGCGGTGGTTGATTGACGGTTTGCGGGAACTGGAGTACCGCGGATACGATTCAGCCGGGATCGCCGTTATGAAAGAGGGCGAGATTCACGCCTTTAAAGCGGTGGGCAAACTGGTCAACCTGGAAGAGAAGACCAAAGGGTTTGAGCCGGAGGGGCCGGGCGCGGGGATCGGCCATACCCGTTGGGCCACCCACGGCAAACCGACGGAATTGAATGCCCACCCCCATATGGGCGAGTACAGTTACGTGGTGCACAACGGTATCATTGAAAACTACCGCCAGATCAAAGAGGAGCTGGAAGCGGATGGCGTAGTCTTTTTGAGCCAGACCGATACGGAGGTGATTGTTCACCTCTTTGAGAAGATGCTCAAAACGCATGAGGAGCCCTATGCGGCTTTTAAAGCGACCATCGCCCGACTGGAAGGGGCTTATGCCGTTTTGCTCATGAGCAAAAAAGCGCCCCAAACCATCTTTTTCGCCCGCAAAGGCTCTCCCATGATCATTGGCAAAAACGCCGAGGGAGAGATCTTTTTCGCTTCTTCCGACGCGCCGCTCATTGGGGAGGCGTCGGAGGTGGCCTATATGGAAGAGGGGACGGTGGGATACGCTTCGGCAGAGCGGATTCATACTGAACCTGACGCTTTGCAGTTTGTGCCTTTGGCCGGCGACAAACTAACAGCCCAAAAGGGCGGCTACCGCTTCTTTATGGAAAAGGAGATTTACGAACAGCCCAACGTCATCGGTGATACGATGATCGGCCGGGTGCTGGATGAGGGTGTGGCGTTTGAGGAGCTTGGCGGCGACTTTTTAGAAGGCCTCACCCGCATCAAAATCTGCGCTTGCGGTACCAGTTACCACGCGGCGTTGACGGGGAGCTATCTTTTTGAACGCCAGGCCAAAATGGCGGTCAATGTGGAGATCGCCAGCGAGTTTCGTTACAAAGAGCCGCTTTTAACAGACGATACCCTTTTTGTGGTCATCAGCCAAAGCGGTGAGACTGCCGATACGCTGGAGGCTTTGCGGATGGCCAAGTCTGCCGGACTCAAAACCCTGGCCATCTGTAACGTGGACAACTCCTCCATTGTGCGTATGGCTGATGCCACCATTCTCACCCGCGCGGGCATTGAAAAAGGGGTGGCCAGTACCAAGGCGTTCGCGACGCAGGTGATGGTCCTTTGGATGCTAAGCCTCTTCTTCGCCCAAAAACGCGGCACCATAGACGCTAAGAGTGCCCGGCGCGAAGTGGAGGCGATGGACAGGGTGCCGATGGTTTTGAAAGAGGCGTTGACGGTGCATGAGAAGTGCAAGCGCCTCTCCAAGCGCTACCTGCACGGCCACGGCTTCTTCTTTATCGGCCGGGACATCTTCTTTCCGTTGGCGCTGGAGGGGGCGCTCAAACTCAAAGAGATCAGCTACCTGCACGCTGAAGGGTATCCCGCCGGCGAGATGAAACACGGGCCCATCGCCCTGGCCGACGCGGAGCTCTTTACCGTGGCCCTGATGCCCCAAACCCTGCTCTATGACAAGATCAAAAGCAATGTCGAAGAGCTCAGCGCCAGGGATTCGACCATTCTGGCTATCTCCCCGCTTCCTTTCGATCTGGCCGACGACTTTGTGCTGACCCACGCGCATGATCATCCGATGTTGGAGTTTTTCGAGATGATGGTGGTGGAGCAGTTGTTGGCGATGGAGGTCTCCATCCGCCTGGGCAATGACGTGGATATGCCCCGAAACCTCGCCAAAAGTGTCACCGTTGAGTAGCCGGGTTCTTGTACCGCTCTTGGTGGCGGTTGCCATGCTGATATTGTGGCGCCTGGCCTCCAAAACGCCGCCGGCAATCAGCTTTGACAACCAGGGGATGGTACTGCGAAACGGCACGTGCCAAACCCTCATTCCCGTCAAACGCCTGGAGCGTCAGGATACGCAGGCGGATGTTGTAAGCATTACCCGCCGTTTTGCTACCCTCTATGACGGGGAGGTGGTGGTAGACGAGAAGATCACCCTGCCGGCCAACAACTATTTCGACAAAGCCGTCGAGGCGGTGGTGGCGGAAGTGTTTGATCTAAAAAACCAAAAAATGACGGCCCAAAACGGCAAAATGGCCCTGTTTGAGGGAGAACGTGACGGCGAGCCGTTTGCCGTACTGGCGATTTTCAAAGGCAAAAGCGATCTGGAACTGCTCTATCCGCTTCCAAACGGGCTTAAAGGGCAGGTGGTCGATTGTCTGATTGAAAAAAAGAGAGCCAAAGAGGCGACGGTGGTCAACCGTGTGGTGGAAGAGGACGGGGCGTCGTCGACGCGCCCGAAACTTTCTCATTGGGACGACAAGCTCTTTTCGTTGGGCTATATCGTCAACAAGGATATGTGACGCCCTTAAAGGGGCGTGACATTTTCGGCCTGCGGCCCTTTTTGGCCTTCGCCGATGGTGAAGGTAACCTTTTGCCCTTCGTTAAGTTCCACACGACCGTAGCCGGTGTGGTTGACCTGACGGAAGTGGACAAACACGTCTTTGCCGCCGTTGTCGGGTTGAATGAAGCCGTAACCTTTTTCGCTGTTGAACCATTTGATGGTTCCCTGGATTGTATCTGCCATAAGAGGCCTTTCGTAAGTAATCTGTCTGGAAGAAGTGTCGGGTCTGTTTTGCGGGGTCTTGTTTCTATCGAAAAGGGTCGAGGTAGAACGTTAACACACAAAGACGAGAGTCGAAATCATCTTTCCTGGTCGCAGTATAACCGAATACGGCGCAAATAGCAAGCTTTTGGCCATATTCTTTATTTAACCCCTTTTCAAGTCCTTTTTAACTATAATCGCATCAATTTCATCTCAAGGATACCCATGCAACAGGATCTGGCCGAACTTCTCAAAGCCCACAAGCTGAGTCACGAGGATTACGAGCATATCAAACAGATTCTCGGTCGCGAGCCCAATCTCGTCGAGATCGGGATTTTTAGCGCCATGTGGAGCGAGCACTGCAGTTACAAATCGAGCAAAAAGTATTTGCGGGGCTTTCCTACCGAGGCCCCCTGGGTGATCCAGGGACCCGGTGAGAACGCCGGGGTCATTGACATCGGTGACGGGTACGCGGCGGTCTTTAAAATGGAGAGCCATAACCACCCCAGTTTTATTGAACCCTATCAGGGGGCGGCGACGGGCGTAGGCGGCATTTTGCGTGATGTCTTTACCATGGGTGCGCGCCCGGTGGCCAACCTGAACGCCCTGCGCTTCGGGCGTGTGCGCGGTGATGATGAGAGTGCGGCCTACCAGCGCCATCTCGTGCGCGGCGTCGTGGCGGGCATTGGCGGCTACGGCAACTGCATGGGGGTGCCGACCGTGGGGGGCGAGACCTTTTTTGACGACAGCTACAACGGCAATATTCTGGTCAACGCCTTTACGCTGGGTATCGCCAAAGCCGACGAAATTTTTTACGGCAAAGCCGAAGGGGTGGGAAACCCGGTTATTTATGTGGGCTCCAAAACGGGCCGTGACGGCCTGGGCGGGGCGGTGATGAGCTCTGACAGCTTTACCGAAGAGTCCAAGAGCCTGCGTCCCACGGTACAGGTGGGCGACCCCTTTACCGAAAAACTTCTGCTTGAAGCGTGCCTGGAGCTCTTTAAAACCGATTATGTCGTGGGTATTCAGGATATGGGCGCGGCGGGATTGACCTCCAGCTCTTTTGAGATGGCGGGGCGAAGCGGTAGCGGTATGCGGATGGACCTGGACAGGGTGCCGATGCGTGAAGAGGGGATGACCCCTTATGAGTTGATGCTTTCCGAGTCGCAAGAGCGGATGCTCATTTGCGCCCGCAAGGGAACCGAAGAGAAGATTATCGAGATTTTCAAGAAGTGGGATCTTGATTGCGCCGTCATCGGCGAAGTGACCGACACGGGGTTGATGGAGCTCTACTGGCACGGTGAGAAAGTAGCCGAAGTGCCCGTCGATCCGGTGAGCGAAGAGGCGCCGGTGCTGGATCGTCCCGTGGCGCGTCCCAAATACTTGGATGAGATCGCTACAATAGATATTGATGCGTTTGACCTTCCTTCCAACCAGGAGGCGTTTGAGACCATTTTAAAAAGTATCGAGGTGGTGGACAAGGGGTGGGTCTACACCCAGTACGACTCAATGGTGCAGACCAATACCGTCAAAAAGGGCGGCGACCTGGACGGTTCGGTGATCCGCGTCAAAGAGAACGGCCGGGCCATCGCCATGAGCAGTGACTGCAACCCCCGATACTGCTATATCGACCCCAAAGGGGGCGCGTCAGCGGCGGTGATGGAGTCGGGACGTAACGTCGCCATGACGGGGGCACGCCCGCTGGCCATTACCGACTGTCTGAACTACGGCAACCCCGAAAACCCCGAAGTGATGTGGCAGTTTGCCCAGGGGTGTGAGGGGATCAAGGAGGCGTGCAAAGCGCTGAACACCCCCGTTACCGGCGGTAATGTCTCTCTTTACAACGAGACCAACGGCGTGAGCGTCTTCCCCACGCCCACCATCGGTATGGTCGGGGTCAATGACGATCAGCACAAGGTCCTCCCCTCGGCTTTTCAGGAAGAAGGTGACCTATTGTTGCTGATCGGCGAGACCGAAAAAGAGTTTGGCGGCAGTATCTATCTCAAAGAGCTCTTCAAAGTCACCGGCGGTAAACTGCCCGCCATCGATTATGACAAAGAGCTGGCCCTGTGGGACCTGGTGATCGAGGCCAATAGACAAGGACTCCTCAAAGCGGCCAAGGACCTTAACGTGGGCGGCCTGGCCATCGCTGTGGCGAAGATGGCGGCCGTGGGCGGCATAGGCGCCAAGATTGAAGCCGATGTGGGCGAGAGCGTCAATGTGTTTAGCGAAAGCTTCTCCCGCGCCCTGCTGGAGGTGGTGCCCGAAAATGTCGACGCCGTGGCGCAGATGGCCAAGGAGCGGGGTCTGGCTTGTCAAAAGGTCGGTACCGTCGGCGGTGATCGACTGTATGTTAATGATATTTCTATGGCGCTTGAAACGTTAAACGATATCTACTTCAATACCTTCCGACGCATTATTGAGCAAGATATCTAACTCTCTTCTCCCCTTTTGGGGAAAACTCCTTCTCTGTTTATGCTTATTATTTAAAAAACAATAGATCAAGTAGATTTTTTAAAAATATTAAGCAAATAATAAGAAAAAAGGGTTTAAGATTGTTAATGAGTGTAAATTAATAGGCACGTGCGTCTATGGAAAGGGGTTGATATGTTGTTTGGATGGTTTAAAAGTGACCCCACGGCCCGAAAAAAAGAGGTCAACCGTTGGAAAAAAGAGCATGCCGAGTTGGCGACCATGTTGGAAAAGATCAACGACGCGTATGAAAGGGGCAACGATGAGAGAACCCGTGCCCTGCTCAAAGAGTTCGGTACCAAGGTGGTTGAGCATCTTTTATCGGAAGATACGGTCTTTTATGAGATTCAACGCTCAGTCAAAGAGGATGATCCGGGTTATGCCGATACGATCGCTATGATCAACGAATTTCGGGAGAGTTTTGGCGGTGCCAAAGCGTTTGTGATGAAGTTTCTCTCCAAATATACCGCACCGAGCGCCAAATATGACAGAGAGTTTAAAGAGGCGTTTGATACGGTGGTCAAGGCGCTTTCGGAACGTATTATGTTTGAAGAGTCGCAATATTACGCGGTCATCAACCACTGACCCCAGGGGATCAGAAGTCGTAGACAATCGCCACTTTGGAAGTGGTGTCGGTATGGTCTTTGTCATCAACCGGGGTATTGTCATATTTGACTTCAAAGCCCACTTTGAGTGAGAAATGCTCAATAAGTGCCGTTTTAAGGGCAATGCGGAAAACCGTTTCGTAGTTGTCGCCCTCCTCCAGATCTTCTAAAAAATTGAGTTCAGAAACCAGATCGGTTTTTTCATTAAAGTGATATTCGTGGTTAAGCCCCAGTTTGAAGTAGTGGTTGTCCTCATCCGTTCCGGTGGTCAGGTTGGCGTAGCGGTATTGGTAACCGGCACGGCCTTTGAATAACTGCTTGTCGTTGTTGATAAAGATATACCCCATACCGGCACCGCCGTTGTACTGTTGCTCATAGCCGTCAAAGACATTACGCAGGGCGCCGACTTCGGCATAGCTGTACCAGCGGTCGGTATAGTGGTGGTTAAAAAGCAGATGGGCTCGGTAACGTTCGGCGTTTTTCTCACCGTCTTGCTCGGCGTAGTGGGCGTCAGCCCGAAAGAGGCTGTCGGTTTGCGCGCTCCATTGGTACGTATTGCTGTACAATCCGCTTAGTGCTTGGCTGTCCGAGTTTCCCGAGGTGCCGATGTAGCCAAACTCAAAATGTTGCTTGAAAGTTCCGGGCGCGGGGTGGTCGGCCCCCATCAAAAAGAGAGTCGCAAGCGAGGTGATAAGCAAGGTTTTTTTCATGTTTTTGCTCCTATAAAATGCGTGATGAATGTGAGATTTTCAAAGCAAAAAACGTTCCCTCTTTTTCAATTCTCTTTTAAAAAGAGTCGCACTATAATGCGCCATCGCAATTTGAAATGGAGAGTAGCGTTCTATGCCTCTTTCACGTCTTAATCCCGAGCAGTTGGCCGCCGCGACGGCCCCTTTGGGCCGTAACCTTATTATCGCTTCGGCCGGAACGGGAAAGACCTCTACCATTGTGGGGCGCATTGGCCACTTGTTGGCCTCCGGGGTTCAGCCCGAAGAGATACTTCTGCTCACCTTCACCAACAAGGCGGCGGCGGAAATGGTGGAACGGATAGCAGGCTATTTTGACCGTCAGACGGCCTCGCGCATTGAGGCGGGTACCTTTCACGCGGTGAGTTACCGACGACTCAAAGCCCTTCGTCAAAACGTGGTCTTAAAACAGCCCACGGAGCTTAGAACCCTCTTTCGCTCCATCTATGACAAACGCCAGTTTCACCGGCTCTCTTTGGAGGGTCAGCCCCTTTCGGCCAATTTTCTTTATGACGCATACACTCTTTGGCAAAACGCCTCCAATGAGGATTTTGTCACGTGGCTTAACAATCGACACGAGGGACAGGCGGTTTTTGGTGATATTTACCTGGATATTATCGATGAGTTTCAAAAGACCAAGGAGGCTTACGGGTTTGTCGATTTTAACGATCTGTTGATTTTGATGCGGGAGCATTTTAGGCGGAGTGATTCGCCTTTTAAGGAGGTGTTGGTGGATGAGTACCAGGATACCAACGCCCTGCAGGGCAGTTGGATCGACGCGCTTGATCCGCCTTCTCTCTTTTGCGTGGGTGATTATGACCAGAGCATCTACGCCTTTAATGGGGCCGATATCCATATTATCGCGGGTTTTACCGAACGCTACCCCGACGCGCGTCTTTTTACGTTGAGCAAAAACTACCGCTCCACCGCCCCGATTCTCTCTTTGGCCAACCGGGTGATCGAATACAATGAACGTATTTATCCCAAGAGGCTGGAAGTGGTCAGAGAGGGAAGGGCGGAGCCGCCGAGGCTTTTGATGTTTGAGACCCTAATGCAACAGTATGAGCAGATTGCGCAGATGATACGTCGCTCCACCGCACCCCATGCCGAGATCGCCGTGATCTTTCGCAATAACGCCTCCGCCGACGGTATTGAGGCGATGTTAAGAGAGCAGGGGATCGCCTGTCGACGAAAGGGGGGACGAAGCTTTTTTGACGCCAAGGAGGTGAAGGCGGCGCTTGATCTGGCGACGTTGACGGTCAATCCCAGGGATATGATGGCCTTTATCCATATTTTTGAGTATGCGCCCGGCGTGGGAAGCGCCACGGCCAAAGAGCTTTTTGAGGGGCTGACGGCCCTGGGAGACGGCGATATGCTGGAAGGATTGATGCGGCCGGACGCCAACGTAAATCCTTTTCGGGCCCGAAAGGTCAACTACCAGTTGGGACTTTTTGACCATCCCCAGCATGTAGGCTCAGTCTCCCGTTTTGCCCATCTGGGGCTGGAAGAGAGTTTTTTGGCCCATCCCATTCTCAAACATCCGGCTCTCAATGCGGAGGGGGTACGCTTTTTGTACGCCTTTTACCGTCTGATGCACGGCCTTCGGGCCAAAAAGCAGACGCTAAGTATGATGCAAGAGATTCTCGCTTCCAAGGTGTATGATACCGTGATACAGCAGTTGGCCAGAAAACGGGCGACGCTCAAAAACGGAGAAATTGATGAAACTCTCAAGGAGCAGGCGCTAGAGCGGATTCGCAGGAAAGGGAGATTGCTAAACCAGCTTGCCGGTGCCTATACCGGCATGGAGCGTTTTATCAACGCCATGGTGCTGGGCGGGGCGGAGCTGAGTGAAGGGGAGGGGGTCAACCTTTTGACGGTACACGCTTCAAAAGGGTTGGAGTTTGAAGAGGTTTATGTCATTGATCTGATGGATGGCCGCTTTCCCAACCGAAAACTGGCCAGTCGCGCCGGACTTATTGAGGAGGAACGTCGTCTTTTCTATGTGGCGGTAACCCGGGCCAAAAGTCGGTTGTATCTGAGTTTCGCGAAAGAGGATCGTTTCAAAGAGGTGACGTTTGTGCCGTCGCAGTTTCTTTATGAGGCGGGGTTGTTGAAGAAAGATGAGACTTACGAGAGGCTAAAGAGCCTCTCGGACTGCGCTTAGGGCGCGCCTTTGACGGCGCGGGCGAGATCCCACATGGGCATGAAGATCCCCAGTGCCAACAAAAGGACCATCGCGGCCAAAAAGGCGAGCATGATGGGTTCAATATAGGCGGACATATTATCCAAAATATTGTTAAAGCGCATGCGGTAATAGTCGGTGACCTTATTCATCATGGCATCAAGTTGGCCGCTGGTTTCACCGGCGCTGATCATCTGGATGATCATGCTCTCAAACAGATCGGTATCCCTAAAGGCGTCGGTGAGGGTAACACCCCTGGAGACACTGATTTTTACCCCTTCCAATCGCTCTTTGAGCACCGCGTTGTCAATCATATCGGTGGCGGTGTCGAGCGCTTCGGCGACGGGAATACCGGAGTGAATCAGCTCCGTAAAGACCAGTGAGAAGCGTTGAAGGGTCGCAAAATAGATAATATCTTTAATAAGATAGATTTTAAGCAGAAGTTTGTCGGTATTGTATTTAAACTTCTCGTTGGTGCGGTAAAAGTAGATAACGGCCGCGATGATGCCGATAAGTCCCATTAAAATGAGCAGGCCGTAATTGGAGAGCGCGTATTCAAGGCCCAACAGGATTTTGGTCGGCAGGGGCAGTTCGGCGTGAAAACTCTCAAAGATCGCCTTAAATTTGGGGACAACCACGGTAATAAGGATGGTAAAGGCCGCGGCCATGGCGGTAAGGGTGATCAGCGGGTAGCGCATGGCCTTTTTGAATTTGGCGATGTTTTCTTGAACCTCTTCAAGAATATCGGCCAAACTGCCCAGGGAGTCGGCCATATTACCGGTACGCTCACCCAGCTCTACCATAGCCAGCGTAATACCGCCCAACTCGTTTTTATACTGTTTGAATGTGTCTGAAAGGTTCAGACCGGCGTTGATGTTATCGACCGCCTGTTGCAAAATCTCTTTGAGTTTTTTGTCTTCAGTAGCCTTGACGATCTCTTTGAGTGAATCGTGTACGGAGATGCCGGCGTTTGTCATAACCGACATCTGCCGTATCGCGACAATGAGTTGCTTGAGAGAGACCTTCTTGCCGGTAAAATTGTTGATAAATTTCTGGATCAGCTCTTTGATCATCTCGTCCGCGGGCGCGGCCACCTCTTTGACCCGTATGAGCGTTCCTTTGTGTGACTGCTTGAACTTCTTGATCGCCTCCTCTTTGGAGTGGGCCTTGAGCACCACCGTGAGTTTGGCGTTTTTTTGCCTGAATGAAAACTGATAATACTTCATGATAACCTCGCTACGCGTAATACTTCGTCAATGGTGGTTTTGCCCTCCACCGCTTTGTTAACACCGTCTTGGATCATGGTGACAAATCCCTGGCGTTTGGCCTCTTCAAAAATCTCTTTTTTGGAGGCTTCCCTGGCGATCATACTGGAGATAGTCTCATTGGAGCGCAAAACCTCGCTGATCATCTCCCGACCCTGGTAGCCGGTACCCTGGCACTCTTTGCATCCCATGCCTTTATAGAAGGTGGCATCTTCGGGCAGATACTCCTCCAACTCTTCATAGATATGGGCGGGGATATCGACGGGGGCCTTGCAGTGGGGGCAGATTTTGCGCACCAACCGCTGGGCTTCCACAGCAATTAATGAACCGGAGATGAGGTAAGGCTCAATACCCATGTCGGCCATCCGCGTGATGGCGCTGATGGCGTCGTTGGTGTGGAGGGTAGAAAGAACCAGGTGGCCTGTCAGCGCGGCCTGAATGGCGATGCGCAGGGTCTCCTGGTCGCGGATCTCACCGATCATGATAATATCGGGGTCCTGACGCAAAATAGAGCGCAGGGCGCTGGCGAAAGAGAGGCCCACTTTGGGGTTGACCTGTACCTGCTGGATCAGGTTCATCTGGTACTCTACCGGGTCTTCGACGGTGATGAGCTTGGTGTCGATGCTTTTAAGGTTGTTGATGGCACCGTAGAGGGTAGTGGTTTTACCGCTCCCCGTGGGGCCCGTGACCAGTACGATGCCGTAGGGGACCTTGAGCGCTTTACTGAAAATGTCGAAGTTGTGAGGGCTCATCCCCGCGTCTTCAAGCTTGATCATCGCTTTGGACTTGTCAAGAATCCGTAAAACGATGGACTCCCCGTTCATTACCGGTAGGGTCGAGACCCGGAAGTCAAAGGATTTCTCCATCAAGGTGGCGGTAAAACGCCCATCCTGGGGTTTGCGTCTTTCGGCGATATCGAGGTTTGAAAGAAGCTTTAGGCGAGAGGAGAGGGGCGGGTAGATATCTTTGTCGAAACGGAAGGTTTCGGTCAAAAGCCCGTCAATCCGGGAGCGGACGATACAGTTGTTTTCGGTCGGCTCAATGTGAATATCGCTGGCGCGTGCCTGGATGGCGGTTTTAAGAATAAGCTCAATGAGTTTTAAAATCGCGGAAGACTCGCCCGCCTCCGCGGCGGAGGTACTTAGACTAATTTCGTCGCGGATCTCTGTGATGAGTCCTTTGATATTGTCGTTTAGCAGGAGTTTATCCAGGTGGTATTTCACCTGGCTGGGTACAGCGACTATGACATTCATGGGTTTTCTGGGGAAGAGTCGCTGGACGTTTTCGATGGCGTTGATATCTACCGGGTCTTTAAACGCCACAAGAATACTTAAATCTTCTTCCCTTAACGGCAAGGCGCCAAATTTTTCCAGTTTTTGAATGGGCAGTTTGGCCGAGAGTTTGAGATCAAGATCGATCTCATCCAGATCCAAAAACTGATAATCCAGCTCTTTGGCAAAATATCTTAAAAAATTCTTAAAATGAAACTGGTTGCCGTCTTCTTCAATCTCTTCAAGCGTCACGATCCCGCTTTTGAGTTTTTCGGTCAAAAACGGGTAGAGCTGTTCCTCATTGAAAAGTTTGTTGTCAATGAGTGATTTAAGAGTCACCTGTTTGAGTTTTTTTACCTTTTGCAGGAGTGTTATTTTTTCGGGCGTTATGACACCCGCATCTTGCAATAGTTGAAGAATTTTTCCAGCCATATAAATCCCTTACCAGTAACGATGGGTTTTAATCAATTTACCGTCAAGATACTCTTGCAAAATCATATGCTTGCCTTTGCTGTATGTTTCCAAATAGAGTTTATAACTTTTTTTCGGGTTGTGCCGGTCGGTTAGCAAATAGGCGTTGTTCTTCTTGGTATATTGGTTTTTTGTGATCATGTCAAAAACAATGGAAAGCACATAATCGGTTTCGGGTAGGCGAATGGCGGTAAGATCCAGACCGTCGAGCAATTTTTGGTAAAGCATCTTCTTTTGTAACAAAATTGTGGCGAAATAGGTAGCGTTTTTTCGCTCTGTCGGTGTGTATCGCAGGGCGGTCATGGGGACGGCCAGTCGATCGATATAATCAGAGTGCAGGCAGGAAAAGGCGTAGAGCATAATAAAATTGCCCTCTTTTTTGTAACGGTTAAAGTAGCGTAATCCCCAGTTACACGCCTCTTTGTAACGCTCTTTTTTATAAAGCCGTAACATCTTTTCCAACGGCGCTTCGCCTGCGTGTAGATGAACGGACGCGTAAAGCGCGATGGTGAAAACAAATATGATGCGTCTTACCATGATGAAGCCTCGATCATCTCAAGATAAGCCCTGATTTTTTTGGATGAGTATTGGTTCAGATAGGTTCTAAGGGCGTTGACGGCATCCTCTTTTTGCCTGAGGGCCACTTTGGCTTTGGCAAAAAGGAGCCAGCTTGTCTCATTACCCGGGTCAATGGAGTTGGCGATGATACTCCAGCGAACGGCCTCTTTGTAATTTCCTTTTTGATAAAAACTTTGGGCGATGTAAGTGGCCAACTTGGGATCTTTGGATTGGTTAAAACGCTGAATAAGCGTGTTGAGCGTGTTGTTTGTTTTATGGGTATGAATAATGAGGCTTTTTGATGCTGATGTTGCGGAAACAACGGCGGTTGTATTGACCTGTTTGGGCTTTTTTGCGACCGGTTTGACAGCGGACGGCGCTATGTCTCTTTTTTTCTGCACGGTTTTGCGTGCTTTTGCCGGGGGGTGAGGTGATGTGGATGAGGAGCTTTTGTTTCGCAAACGCTTTTGTAAATCTTCCAAAAAGGCCAAATCGGGAGAAATCGGTGTGGGTGAAGCGATCGGTTTTGCTTTTTTCTTAGGGATGGGCGGTTGCGGTGCGGAGGGCATAGGACGAGGCGGTGTTTGTTTTTGGACTGCAGGCGCGGATGGCGCCGGTTTGGTTGATAGGGCTTGTTTTTGGATATGATGAATTTGTTGCTCTTTTGTTTGAGAGTGTTTGGACATAAAATAGTACACACCCGCACCGCCTAAAAGCAAAACACCGCCCAAAACGGTCGGTAAAACCTTTTTTTTCAACCGGTAACGTCGCCATGCCTGTTCCAACGCTTCTATATCATGCATGGATATACCCCAGTTTTAAGCCGGCCATTTCAATATATTTGTTTTGAAACGTCGGCGCGGCAATTTTGGACGGTTGGTTTTTTTCGTAATAGTCGTAAATTTCAAGCAAGGTGTACATTAATTTGTTTATCTCTCTGTAGTTGCCGCCGGTTAGCCGATGAATGAGTTTGACATTTCTTTTGGTAAGCATATTGGCGACTTCAAAAAAGTTTTTTTGCACAATCTTTTTTTGAAGGTAGATTTGCGCGTCATGAACCGTACCGTTTTTGAGCTCAATGGTCTCCCAGATACGTGATTGAAAGTGCTCTTTGGCAATCAGGTCTTCCCGGTCGGTTTTATGAAGGGCTACCACAAATTTTATGGCCCTCGTATCGGATATCAGGCGAATTTTCTCCATGGTGGACGGTTCATAAAGCTGAGCTTCATCAAGCAAAACAATAATATGCTTTTCATCCTTAACGGCGTGAAGCAATTGAATGAATCGGTTAAATGTAAGATCTTCAGGGGGCTCTTTTCCCTGGAAAAGAAACCTGTAAAGCGTGTGCAAAAACTCTTTTTCACTCAATATGGGAGTGGATATAAGAAAGAGCGGTCTCTCATCTTTGTGGTCGTGGTAGATTTTATTGAGCAAAACACTCTTTCCGGTTCCGGGCTTACCAAAAAGCAAAATCATTTTTAATGGCTTTGCGATGCTCTCCATCAGCTTATTGTAAAAAAGTATCGACGTATCAAGGCCAATGTACTCATCGGCCTCAACTTTGTCGATAAAAGCGTTCTGGAGCTCTTTGTATTTGCTCATGGCATTTTTGTCAGATTGCTGTCGGAGAGTTTCGCGAATCCAAGATCTTTGAGGGTCATGCGATTTTTCGCTTTGACCAGATGCGGGGTAACAATAATAACCAGCTCAACCTTCTCATCGGTTTTTTCATCATATTTAAAGGCGTTGCCAAGTAGCGGAATGTCACCAAGCAGGGGCACCTTGTTGACCTCATTTTTTACTTTGTCGGTAATAAGACCGCCTAAAATAACGTGAGAGCCGTCTTTGACCGTAACGACGGAAGCCATTTGGCGACGCTCAAGATCCGGCGGCATGGTGCGTTGGGTGTTGTCGTCGGTAATGGGTTGAATGGTGTCGCTGACAGAGGGGTTGATTTTAAGCGTAATGGTGCCGTCTGAAGAGATTTCGGGGGTAATATCAAGCAAAATACCCGCAAAGACGGAGTCGATAATCTCATTGGTCGCTTGAGAACCGGTACCGGTACCCGCCAGTGTCTGAACATTTTGGATTTTATAGAAATATTGCTTGCCCACCGTAATCATGGCGGCTTGATTGTTCAGTGTCAGGACTTTGGGGTTGGAGACAGATTCGACTTTGCCTTGTGACTCCAGAAATTTAATGATGGTACCGATTTGCGCGTTCATGACAATGTCGGTAAAGGTAGAGATGGGATCAGGCCCAAATTTACTAATATAAGGGAGTTGACCGCCGTCAGGAAATTTGATTTCACCCACATTTTTGTTGGTTCTTAACCGCTCACCGGTGACGGTGAAGTTTTGAAGTTTATAAATTTCGCGCCAGTCGATTCCTTTTTGATGACCGTTGGCCAGCGTGACGGCATACATTTTTACGTCAATGAGAACTTGTTGATGGAGCCTGTTCATCAGGGTGTTCAGATACTCTTCTACCCTGTCAAGCTGTTTTTTTGTCCCGGTAATGGTTACAAGGCCGGACTCTTTATCTATAACCGGCGATCCGGCGTGATAATGGTCTTCCGGACGGTTGAGGATATTGGTGATCTGGGTTGCGAGTTTATTCCAGAAATTGAATTTATCATCAGAGATAATATCGATACCGCTTTGCGACTCACCGGTGGTGAAATTGCTTCCGGTCGCTACCGTCGAACCATTATTGTTTTGATTGTTTTGATTATTTTGGTTTACACCGCTTGCGAGTGATATTTTGGTTGTGCTGTGGCTTGTACGCTCTGTACCGATATAATCGACATGGAACGTTTTGGTAAGAAGGTATGAGATTTTTAGAATATTACCTTCCAGGGTGTAGTTAAGGTTGTGTTCACTAAGAACCACATTGAGCACTTCAGGCAAGGAGACATTTTTTAACGAGAAGCGATCCAGTTTTGATTTCATTCGCTTTGCCGCTTCGCTGTCTTTAATAATAAGGGTCAAATCGCATTGGTCGGCCAGTTGGTCAACCACTTCGGAGATTTTTGTTCCCGGGCCTGCCTTGATGGTAAAAAGTTCTTCTGAGCAGTCAGCATGCAAAGAGACAGTCGCACTAAGTAGTAGAGCCGCCAGAGAGAGTCGACAAGTGTTTAGGGGTTTCATGATTTTCATTCCTCAATCCTTCATCTGGATAAGTTTGATTTTGCTTTTAGCACGGTTTTGCATCGCGATACGAAGAGTTTTTCCTCCCCGTTTTAAGGTTGCGCCGGTAGCGGAGACATCAACAATGGTATAGCCGTATAGGGTGTCTCCTCTTTTGTACCATTTGCCGTTAATCTTGGCTCTGTTGTTAAAGATGGCGCTTAAAACAAACCTCTGTTTCGGTTTGGGCGCAGGCCTACGAACCGTAATCTTCTTCTTTGTGGAAGAGTAGACGAACGGATCATACGATTTGGCAATCGCGTTTGCGCTCAAACCGGTTCTTGGCTGTTTGATCTGATCAATGAGCCGGTCAATCTTTTCCAACGGCGATTGCGCATAAAGCAGTAACGCCGATGCCACAGCCGTAACGGCTATTTTCATTAGTAGTTGATTCCCCATACCGAAACCTTCATGTCAGAAGTGATTTTTTTACCGCTTTGGAGATCAATATGGTAGATATCGACAACCAGATTGCTCTCCTCAATGGCATTCATAAAGGCCAGCATATTTTTATAGCTACCTTCACACCGTATTCCAATTTCCAACACATGACCAAAACTTTTGTTGTTATCAATAAATTTGTTGGAGATCAACGTAATCTTTACATGATGCTTTTTAGCCTGTTTGGTGATTGAGTCAAGAAACTTTGCCCAGTTCTTTTCGTTAAAGAGCATCTCCGAGAGTGTTTGAATCTGGTAGTCAAAATACTCATTAAGCTCTTTGGTATCTTTGAAATCGTTTTTGACCTGTTGGATCTCATTTTGCAGTTGTTTGATCTTAAAGCGCCTGTCACCGTTGACCGTAATGGATTTTAGGTATTGCTCATGGCCGTGAATCGCCCTCTCTAATGAACTTTTTGTCGAGAGGTCTCTTTTTAAGACCTCTTCGGACATGGGAATGAGCATACCGTAGGAGAGATACCCGAATATAAAGAGTATCCCTGCAATGATAATGTAAAACTCACTATCTTTTTTGCCCTCAAAGTAGTTGTCCAGGTTTTCGAGTGTATCTTCAATGAATTTCATTTTAATCTCACTTTCAAGTCACCAAAATAGATCGCGTTTTTGGGACTTTTGTAGATTTTGTCAATGTCGGCGTCGACACTATCACCAAACTTATTGGTAACGTGCTTGATATATTCGGTGATCTGTTTATCCGATGCCGCCACCAGGGAGAGCGTGAAGTTGTTGTCATCGTTTTGTACCCTGGTAACCCGCACGTCATACGCTTTCATTTCGTCAGAGAAGGCTTTGATTTTAGAGGCTTTCATCGGATATTCGACTTTTTTGTTGTAAACCGATGTAAGAACCTTCTGTTTTTTTACCAATGCGTCACGCTCTTGTGCCAGCTTTTGCTGGTAGGTCTGTTTCGTTTTTTGAAGCGCGTCAATTTCATTACGCAAGGCGGTGGTCAGGGAGCGTAGTTTGCTCTCTTTGTCACGCAAAAGCACAATGGCCGCTTTGGTATAGTAGTCGTAGACATAGTTATAAATAGGAACCGAAAGCGCCAACAAAACGGCCGCCGCCGATACCAGAATAAACTGCCCGCTTTTTCGTTTAGGAAACGGCGGTGGTCTGTAGAAAAGGGTAAAGTTGATATTCTCCAGTTCTGAAGGATCTGAAGAGAGAATTTCGGTAATACTCAGGTAATGAAATTGATCGATATACCAGTCATCGTGCCGAATACCGTAATCAAAATCAAAATCAACGGCTTCTATGCCCAGGTAGGTTTGGGCATACTCGTTAAGACCCAAAATGGGGCCTACAACCGAACCGATATAAAAAAGATCGATCTTTTCAAGGTTATAGGCGCGCTTGGCATAGGTAAGAATGTCGTTGACATGCATGAAGATCTCGCTAAAGAGCTTCATGAGAATATCTTGGTAATGAATGTTAGATGTCTTTAACCCTTGCTCTTCAAGCATATTGTAAAAGGTCTCTTCATCTACCCGCTCTCCAAAGAGTTCACAAAAGCGCTCAAAAATATGCTCTAACGTAAATTTGATGGGTTTGGAGTAGATGTAGTTACCGTCTTGGTAAAGGGTGATAAAGGCATCTTCTTTGAAAAAATAGAGATATCCCTGCACGCCCGCGGAGGCAACGATATTGCGTTTATAGAGGTTTTTTATCAGTATGGGGCGCGGTATGATGTAGTCGATGAATTTAATTTCATCAACCGTATCGGCAAACGTTTCAAAAATAACGCTCGCTTCTGTCACAAAAACGTGAAAGAAGCGGGTATCTTGCGTTCGCATCTCCGGCGCTTCCGTAAAACGGATAATATATTCAATCTCCTGATCCAGTCCAAGATCTTCGTAGGTTTTGATCTCAATAGTGTCTTGGAGATCCTCTTCCGGCACATTGGTGCTTACCTCAATGAGTGTAGAGATAAAGTCTTTGGAGGCAAGAGAGGAGACGGTAAGGTTCTTTTTCTCAAACTTTGGTTTCTTGAGTTGAGTGAGTGCGTTGTTTTGAAAAAGGTAATACGTTGACTGGTATGTATTAACAGATAGTATATTGCGCTGAGCGTTTTTATTCTTGCTTGGAAAAAGAGTTTTCATGGCGATTTTTCCCTCTCTTTTACATTCTATGCCTAATTCTAACGCGACTAATCTTAAAGATTCTTTCTAAAATTCAAATCTCCTAATGTCGGTAATACTCGTTGATATAAAGGTTAAAAAATCTAATCAAAGAGGTAACCGATCTCTTCTAAAGCTTTGCGATCTTTGCTCCAGCCGTTTTTGACGGAGACAAAGAGTTCCAGGTAGATTTTTTTGCCGCAAAAAGCTTCCATCTTCAGCCTCGCGTCCCTGCCTATGCGTTTGATGGTACTGCCGCCTCGGCCCACGATGATCATCTTTTGGCTCTTTTTTTCGCAAATGATGGTGGCTTGCACCCGATCCAGGCGGGGGGACTCCTCAATCTTTTCGATCACCACGTCGGTTTCGTACGGGATTTCGTCGCTAAGATTGTCAAAGATCGATTCGCGTATCAGCTCTTTATAAATATCGCGGATATTATCGGTTGTGAGAAGTTCGGGGTCGTAGAGCCAGGGGGAGGGGGGAAGGTGTTTGACAATTTCATCAAGCAGTTGCTCTTTGCCGACGTTTTTGGTAACAGAAAGCGGAACCAGCGCCAAGAAGCGATCCTGGAATGTCTGGTATTCGGCGATTTTTTTCAACAAAGCCGCCTGCGAGACTTCATCTATTTTGGTCAAAACCAGAATGTGGGGGCGGTTTTTGGTGTTGAGCTCCAAAAATTTTTCGTAATGGATCGTTTTGTCTTTGGCGGGGGCCAAAAAGAGCACCAGATCGCAGTCGCCTATGGCTTTGACGGCCTCTTGAAGCATGAATTTGTTAAGCAGGCGCTCCTTTTCGTGGATGCCGGGGGTATCGACGAAGATAATCTGGGCATTCTCGTGCATGACGATGATGTTCATGCGCTTTCTGGTTGCCTGCGCCTTTTTGCTCACCATCGCCAGCTTCTCGCCCACCAGCCAGTTGAGCATGGTGCTTTTGCCCGCATTGGGCCGGCCCACGACGGCGACAAATCCCGCTTTGGTGTTAGAGGATGTATCGGGCAACGTCTTCGTCCTCTACTATATTATCAAGCTTTTCGTGCACGTATTCGGCGGTGACGGTGTAGGTTTTGCCCTGCCACGCGTCGGCTTCAAAGCTGATCTCTTCAAGAACCTTCTCTATAACCGTATGCAGGCGTCTGGCGCCGATATCTTCGGTGCGTTCGTTGGCCAGGAAGCTAAGTTTTGCGATGGCTCTAAGCGCATCTTCCTCAAACTCAAGGCTCATGCCTTCAACGCCCAGCAGTGCCTGATACTGCTTGATAAGGGAGTTTTTGGGTTTGGTCAAGATCTCGTAAAGGGCCTCTTCGGTAAGGCTGTCAAGTTCTACGCGCAAAGGAAAGCGTCCCTGAAGCTCCGGGATCAGGTCACTGGGTTTGCTTACGTGAAAGGCGCCCGCGGCGATAAAGAGGATATGGTCGGTTTTGACCTGGCCCCATTTGGTATTGACACTGCTACCTTCGACGATGGGCAAGAGATCGCGCTGAACCCCCTCTTTGCTGGGATCCTGGCGGCCGCTGTTTTGACTGCTGACGGCGATCTTGTCGATCTCGTCCAAAAAGATAATGCCCCCCTCCTGGGCTCGGCGCAGGGCCTCTTGCTTGATCTGCTCTTCGTCCAGCAGTTTTTCGCTAGCACTCTGGCGCAAGATCTCTTTGGCCTCTTTGACGCTGACCTCTTTTTTGTTTTGCTGATTGAGCGCGCCGAAGACTTTGGCCAACGACTCTTGCACTTTGCTCATCTCCGGCGGCATATTGCTCTCAATTTCTATGCGGGGGGCGGGCATTTCGATCTCTATTTTACGATCGTCCAGCTCCCCCTTGCGCAGTTTTTCGCGCATCCGCTCAAAGCTGGTTTGGTACTCGGCCTTTTTGTGCTCCGGCGCGCCGGAGGGTAGGGGAGGCAGAAGCGTTTCGATAATCATTTTTTCGACATACTCGTCGATATCGCGCGATTTGAGCTCTTTTTGCTCCTGGGTAACGAGGTTGATCGAGGTGGCTACCAGATCACGCACCATCGACTCCACATCCCGGCCCACAAAGCCCACTTCGGTATATTTGCTCGCTTCCACTTTAATGAAAGGAAAGCCCATCAGTTTGGCCAGGCGACGGGCGATTTCCGTTTTGCCCACGCCCGTTGAGCCGATCATCAGGATATTTTTTGGGATGATCTCATCCTGGATCTCTTTGGGCAGTTTCATGCGCCGAAAGCGGTTGCGCAGGGCCACAGCGATGGTACGCTTGGCCTTTTGCTGGCCGATGACGTAGTTGTCCAGATACTCGACGATCTCTTTGGGGGTCATGGTATCGACGTTGGGTTTACTCATTTTCGCAGTTCCAGTGTCTTGATGTTGTGGTTGGTATAGATGCAAAGATCGGCGGCGATGTTGAGGCTCTCAACCACCAGCTCCTTGGGATTCATCTGGGTGTGTTTGGCCAGGGCTCTTGCGGCGCTGATGGCAAAGTTGCCGCCACTGCCGATGGCGGCGATCTGCCCGTCCTCGGGCTCGACCACGTCGCCGGTGCCGCTTAAAATAAAGATATGTTGGGTGTTTAGTACAATCATCATCGCCTCCAGGCGGCGAAGCACCTTATCTTTGCGCCACGCTTTGGAAAAGTCGATGACCGCTTTTAGCAGATCGCCTTTGCGGCTTTGCAGGAAGCCTTCAAACATATCAAAGAGGTTAAAAGCGTCGGCGGTACTGCCGGCAAAACCCGCCAATACCTGGCCGTTGTAGAGACTGCGGATCTTGGTGGCGTTGGATTTTAGCACCGCGTTGCCGAAGGTCACCTGCCCGTCGCCGCCGATAACGGCGTAATCGTCGGTGCGGTAAGCCAATATGGTGGTGGCTTCAAACATCTATTACTCTCCGGCTACTTCAAAAGTGAGCTTGGCGTGGATGCCGTGGCCAAGCTTCACATCCGCTTCATACTCGCCCGTGGCCTTGATGGCGTGGTCAAGATGAATAAGCTTTTTGTCCACCTCCAGCCCCATGGCCTTCAGCGCGTCGGCTACGTCGTGGTTGGTGATGGCCCCAAAGAGCGAGCCGTTAGCACCCAGTTTTTTCTTGATAACCGGTTTGACGCTCTCAAGTTTTTGCTTCAGCTCTTCCAATCTGGCGATCTCGGCCGCCTCCTCTTCGGCTTTGCGCTTTTGCTCCTCTTCCCACGCTTTGATCACCTCGTCGGTGGCCACTTTGGCAAAACCTTTGCCAACAAGGAAGTTGCGGCCGTAGCCGTCTTTGACCTCTTTGACTTCCCCGGCCTTGCCAAGATTTTTAACGTCTTTAATCAGCAATACTTTCATTTTGTCTCCTAAATCCATACATTTTGGGGTGATTATAGCGAAAATTCCATATCGGAATATCTCGGTTTGACACCTTCGCTTTTTTTCATTACGATTACGGCGCTAAAATTCCAACAAGGAGCGAAGATGTATCCACCCACAATGAAACGTTGCAATCAAACAACTACCTTTTTGTTGCCTCTTTCGCTACTACCCCTCTTTTAAACTATTCCCCTTTTCGTTTAACCCCTTTTGTTTTCGGTTTTAACCAACACTATTTTGCTTTTTTAGGAGAAAAAGATGTTTCACACTATTAATTTACCCAAACGGTACAAGGCTATTTTAAGCGAAAGCGAGCGCTTGGGGTTTGACCAACGCTCCGATAAAAAAACCGGCGCGTTACTGCGCGCGTTGGCCGCCGCCAAACCCGGCGGCGTGATGTTGGAGCTTGGGACGGGAACCGGGCTCTCTACCGCCTGGATTTTAGACGGAATGGACGCGTCGGCGACTTTGGTGAGCGTTGAGTACGATCCAAAATTGGCCGAGATCGCCAAAAGCCATTTGGTGCACGATCCGCGGGTTGAGTTTTTGGTTGAAAAAGGGGAGGCGGTGATTGAACAGCTTAAGCCAAATTCGTTCGATTTAATCTTCGCCGATACCTGGCCTGGCAAATATCACCATCTTGAAGAGACGTTGAGACTTTTAAAGAAGGGAGGATTTTATATGATCGACGATATGCTCCCCCAACCCAACTGGCCCGAAGGCCACGGCGAAAAAGCCGAGGCGCTGATGGCCGATTTGCTGGGGCGAAACGATCTTGCCTGCGCGCCGATGGATTGGTCTACGGGCGTAATGGTTTGCGTGAAGCGTTGAGGGCAACGGGAAGAGGGGTAAAGTGTATTTAACCTTCTCTCCTATTACTTTGGTTGGTGATTGTATTACCGTTTAAAGCGGTGTACGCCCATTGTTTCTATAACCCGGATGGGGTCTTTGGGTATTGTAGAAGTGTAGCCATTCGTCCAGATCTTTTTGTAGAGATTTATAGTGCCCTCATAAAACCTGCGCAGTGTTATAATACATGAGAGATGCGCCGAAAGAAAGAGGTATAAATGCGTTCCAAAGATATCCGCTATAAACAACGTTTTGAAAACTTTGAAAAGTCTTTTTTGTTGCTTCAACAGGCTTTGGAAATTCCGGAACCTTCCATTGTCGAAGAAGCGGGGAGTATCCAGTTTTTTGAAATTACTTTTGAGCTGGCATGGAAAGTGATGAAAGATTACCTCGAATATGAAGGATACGAGATCAAATCACCGAGAAACGCCATAAAACAGGCCTTTTCGGTAGGATTGGTGGAAGATGGAGAAAGATGGCTGGAGGCCTTGGGTGACAGAAACCTCACCGTCCATACCTATGACGAAACGCGGGCAAAAATTGTTTATGAACGTATCAAGCGTGACTACTTCCCTCTTTTGCAGGCATTTTATAGAAAATGTAAGGAAGAGATATGTACGGACTGAGCGAAAAAGAGCTTGCGGTTATTCTTGAAGTACTTCGCGATAACGGTATCCAAAAAGCGGTACTTTTTGGTTCTCGCGCTAAGGGAGATTACAAAAGAGGAAGCGACATAGATATTGCGATAAAAGGGGATGTAAAAAAAATCTCCTATTTGCTCAATGAAGAGAGTTGTCTTCCTTATTTCTTTGATATTGTCGATATTGACGCTATTAACAATGAAAACCTTCTGCAACATATTCAAAGAGTAGGCAAAAAACTTATCTGAGAAGATTAGAAGTACAAGTGAGCGTGAGTATGCGGAGATTGTAGAGAGTTTGTGTCGGAACTTTTGACATAAAAGGAGCGGGCAATGTCCACGGTAAAAAAGATGATCTCAATGGATGAGGGTCTTGCCAGAGAGTTGGAGCAAGTGGCCAAGGCGCTGGGCAAGACCCAAAGAGAAGTGGTTGAAAGCGCGCTTTATTTTTACTTTGACTACACCGACGGCATTATCGCCGATGAGATTAGCGGTAAAATTGAAACGGGTGAGATGAAGACATATGATGCCGACGAAGTCGAAAAGATGCTGGGGATTGACGGGTGAGACTGCTTTATAGCGAAGAAGCGGTAGAAAACCTTCGCCGTTTCGATCCCGTTGAGCGCCAACTCATCGCCAAAAAGCTTCGCTACCTGGCGGAAAATTTCGAGGCGCTAAAGCAAACTAAAAAAGTAAAAGAACTCAAAAGTACCCGATACCCCGATCAATACCGCTATATCATCGCCCGAAAAATCAGGGCGATTTTTAAAGTGGATGGGGATAAACTGGAATTGCTGGTTTTAAGGGTTGGTAGGCGGAAAAATGTGCATGAGTAAAACGCAAAGTTCAAGCTCAGACCCCTTTAATGAGACCCCTTTAATGGAGTTTTTGGAAGTGGGAGTAGATGATGGACTATAAACGGGGCGACATTGTTACCATCAACCTCAATCCAAAAAAAGGTGACGAGGTGAGTAAACTCACAGGATTTGAATATGGATGAGAAAGATAAGATTGTAGCGACGTTACTAAAAAAGGTGAAGTTAAAAAGAGATATAGAGTCATATAAAAACCTTATTGTAAATCTCGATATTTTTAAGAAAAATATTGAAAAAATTGTAGCTTTAAATCTAGATATCTGGATAAAAGTTGCAAATCTAAACAACTTACAGCTTCATAGAGTATTAATAAAAGAAGCTATGGAAACCACTGTGGGATTGGAAGAAGCCAAAGTAGAGTCTATTAATATTGGAAATAAAAAAGGAAGCATTGTTTTTGTGGATATCTCGAAATCAACAGACTTTTTTATAGAGAAAGAAAACTATACGGGATTTGTTGTTTTTAACAGTTATATCAGTTTAGTTCAATCTTATGTTAGATTGAGTGGAGGAGAGTTTTTAGAGCATACCGGTGATGGAAGTATGATTTTTTATGAAAGTAATATTATTAATAGCTACAATAATTGTAAAACTTGACTGAGCATCCATTGTGTATGTTATTTTATATTGGTTATTTGTTGCAAAATAAAGCCAAAGAGAAACAATTAATAGACTATCAGTGTAACTATGAAGGGTTAGACTATCAAAGTGGCATTTTAGGTGACCCTGGATTAGTAGAATATGAGGAAGAATGTTATTCATTAGTTCATATTGGTGCAGATTATGGAGATGTTTTGGATGTTGATTTAGGAGATATGAGAAAAATGATTTCTCAAACAGTTTGGAACGCGGCAAATAATTATAAAGAAGCTCCTCGAACATTTAAAAAGGATGGAGATGGTTTTATAGATTTGCCTATAAAAATATAGAATTTAATTTCCATTAAGTCTTCTATTAACAAAAACCATTATGAAATTTGAAAAGAATTATGAAATTTGTTATGATGCAAATTATTAAAAACAGTCGATGCACTACAAGCTGTATTTTGAATAGGATTATCCGTCTTGTTTTTAGGGCTCTGAAGAGACAACAATGAAGATAAAAAGTAAAGAATAATGAAAGCAAACAAGGATATAAAAGCTGAAAAAAAAGCTTGTTTTGCCGATTTAAATTTTTGGACTGTAATATTGGCATTGTTATGATAGTCATTTGATAACATTTTTAATAGATAATCTTCCTCTTTACTCAAGAGTTGTTCAGAGACTTCACTTTTTTCTTTCAATGACGCGCAAGTAAAGTACATAACATTATCATTTTCTTTACCTGAACAGTTGGACGGAACTTTTGGGAATATAGAATCAAAAGCTTTGATAAGAGCATATATGTATGATCCGACTAACAAAATCATAGAAATTATTAATAAAACACTTATAACTAGATGTTTTTCATCGATAATATTTTTGGAAATATCTGCTAAAACAGGAATTATTTTCCAAGCGATAAACCCTAAAATACCAAATATAAAATATACTTTTGTGTCTGAAAGCTGATGTAATGATAATTGTTTATTTAGTAAGTAAATCAATATATCTTTTTGAATGTTTGAAATGTTGTCACTTTTATCCACTTTGTTTGTTGGCCATTTATTTTTATATTTCATCGTTTTTCTCCTGGGATACTCCAATGATTATTACATCTTTTTCAGAGCTAATAGATGGACTTTTATGTGTACAGACTCTAAAATCTTTAGTAGATAAATTATTTAAATTTTTGTAGTCTTTAATAAGGAACAACACATTACTGTCATTAATGCATTGATTTTCAACTTGTTTTAGATGTGTAGTAATATGCTCGAATATTTTGTCAAGATAAGATGAAAAATAGAGCTTTTTGTCAATACTATTAATATAATCCATCTCAAATAAAATTTTGCATTTACTTACTACAGCCTTTACTTTATAAGAAGATGCAATATTTTCTAGCCCCTCCAAGAAGTCTTTTAATTTGTTTAAGCTTAATTCTATTCTTTCAATTAAAAGTTGTATATCGTTATCTATATTTTCAAATTCACCTCTATATAAAAATACAAACCCATCTCCAGTATGATTAATGGTTTTAAAATTTACTCCTCCGGCTATATCTTTTAACTCATATATCAATTTACTTGTCAATACTGCATCAAGATTAACATAAATGTCCGAAAGGCGGTTTTGGGTTCGTACTAAATCTAATATTAGCACGATTTGATTTTGAAGTTTGGAAATTCCTTTTTTAAATATAATTTCCGGATTTGAATAAGCAATACATTGAAATGTATTTTCATTACTTTTTAGTGTGTTTTCGATAATCTCTTGAATTTTTTGATTTAAAGAAGGATAGACTGTTTTGGGATAAATTATATAAAATTGAATAAGGAATGTTTCCGAACTCTCCTTATTTTCTATAGTGGTCGGATATATTAAATAACTGCATTCTTTTTCAAAAAGTTCTTCTTTGATGTCATTGAAAAAAAATTTTAGATATTGATGTTTTTTTATACCTTTGGTTTTTTTGTCAGATACACGATTGAATACAAAACCGCTAAAATCATTTTCACTTACTGTATATTTATTATTTTCGTTTGCATAGATAGAAGCTGAATAAAATACGTTATAGTGATCTTCGGCTTTGTTATAAAGACTGAAACCTAAATAAAAGTTATTAATATTTTCTTTTTGAATCTTTATTTTAGCTTCATTAAGAATTTTCTTTAATTCTTTTTTTATTTTAGAAAATTTGTTCTCAAATGTTTCGTAGCAGTATTGAACAATTGACATTCCCCCTCTCCTAAATCAAATGTCTTATCCATTTCCATTGGACAAGATATTATATAAAATTTTAAGCATAAATACAATCAGAAGAGTGATAAAGTTATACAAATCTTCAATGCCTCTGATTCCCCGCAAAAAAGTTTCCCGCCAGGCCTAAAGGCATGACGGTGTAAAGATAGGGTCTGAAAGATGGGATCTAGGCTTGAATTTTGCATAATCTGCACACTACTTTTTGACTGATATGACTGATAATCACCCAAAGTCGCTATAATTCGCCTAAAAACTTGAGGATCGCGGATGTTTCAACCCTTTAAAACGCCAAATTTCGACGACTTTCCCAAAGAGCTGGAGGCTCTGTTAAAGCAAAACGAGAAGACGATCGAAGCCCTGATCGAGAGGGCCGAGGAGGGGTACGAGGCTTTCGTGCGGCCTTATATGGAGACTTTTGAGAAGCTCGATCTTTTCTTTACGCCGCTCTCGCACTTAAACAGCGTTGAAAACTCCGAAAAGACCCAAAAGGCTTATGAGGCCTCCCTGCCGCTACTTTCGGCCTACCATACGAAGCTTTCGCAAAACGAAAGGCTCTTTGAGGCTTTTAAAAAGGTTAAAAGCAATACCCCCGAGCAAGCGGAGGTTTTGCGCCAGGAGATTCGCGATTTTAAGCTCTCTGGCGTCGATCTGCCCAAGGAGCGAAAGAAGCGGCTGGAGGAGATCAACTTGCGCCTCAGTGAACTTAACAACCGCTTTTCGCAAAACCTGCTGGACGCTACCAACGCTTATGAGCTTATTATCGAAGATCCCAAAGACGTCGAGGGAATGTCCGAAAGCGACCTGGCGTTGGCCAAAAGCGAAAAAGAGGGCAAAACCGTTTGGCGCTTTACGCTCCAAGCGCCCAGTTATCTGGCCTACATGACCTACGGGCCCAACAGGAAGCTACGCGAAGAGCTCTACCGTGCCTACACGACCCGCGCGCCCGAAAACGCCGAGATTATCGACGAGATTTTGCGTCTTAGGGACGAAAAGGCGAAGATTTTGGGGTTTGACCATTTTAGCGAGCTCTCGTTGGCCACCAAAGCGGCCCCGAGCGATGAGGCGGTGGTGGACTTTTTAAACGCGCTGGCCGACGCCACGGTGCCCTACGCGCAAAAAGAGGCCGAGCGCCTAAAAGAGCTGGCCAAGATTGACGGCATAGAGGATCTGCAAAGCTACGATGTCGCCTACTACTCCGAAAAGCTCAAGAAAAAAGAGCTCAATTTCGACGACGAGCAAACCCGCCCCTGGTTTGAGCAGGGCAGGGTGCTAAGGGGGATGCTGGATTTTGTTGGCGAGCTCTTTGGCGTGGAGTTTGTGGAGGTTGAGGTACCGGTTTGGAACGACAAAGTGCGGGTCTATGAGCTGGAAAGCGGCGGCGAGGTATTTGGGCGGATCTACTTTGATCTGGAGGCCAGAAAGAGTAAGCGGGGCGGGGCGTGGATGCATGATTGGCAGACGGCCCATATCGACGAGCGGGGCCAAAAGCACCCGGCCAGCGCCTTTGTGGTCTGCAACTTTCCGCCCTCTAGCGACGAAACCCCGTCGCTTTTGCGGCACGATGACGTGGTGACGCTCTTTCACGAGATGGGGCACGCTATTCACCACCTCTTTTCCAAAGTGAGTGAGCGGTTTGTCAGCGGCATTCACGGCGTGGCGTGGGACGTGGTGGAGTTTCCGAGCCAGTTTTTGGAGAATTTCGCGTTTGAGAGGGCGGTGTTGGACCGCTTCGCGATCCATTACGAAACGGGCGAGCCGCTGCCGGACGATCTGGCCGACAAGATCAAAAAGAGCAAAAACTTCCTGGCGGCTTTGGGGATGGTGCGGCAGCTTGAGTTTGCGCTCTTTGACTTTTTACTGCACCAAAAGCTCTATCAGGGTGACGAGGTGCAAAAGCTTTTAGATAGCCTGCGCGCGCGCCTATCGCCCGTCAAGCCCCCTTCCTACAACCGCTTCCAGTGGGGGTTTGCCCACATCTTTGCCGGCGGTTATTCAGCGGGGTATTACAGCTACAAGTGGGCCGAAGTTTTAAGTGCCGACGCCTTTTTCGCCTGCTTTGACGGCAAGCGAATTATTAAGGAAAAAACCGACGGCTACAAGCGCCATATTTTACAAAAGGGCGGTAGCGCGCCGATGGGTGAGCTCTACCGAGCGTGGCTTAATCGCGAAGCGAAGCCCGAAGCCCTGCTGAGGCTCTACGGCCTGGAGGGGTAGATGAGCGATTGGGAGTTTTGGCGCTACGTTTTGATCATCGGCTCCATTCTTACCTACCTTTGCTGGGGGTTCGTTTTTGCGATTCAGGGGTTACTGCTTTTGCACGGTCGCCCCGAAGCGGTGGCGTGGCTAAAGGGGCGTTATACCATCAAAAGCTTTATGCGAGAGCTCTACGCCTTTATGCCGATGCTTTTTATTTTTCACTTTTTGCTGGAAGTTTTGCCCAAAATGATCGGCCTGGAGGAGGCGGTCATACGCTTTAGCGTGGCCGATCTGATTCAGCGGGCCGAAGAGGCCCTGGCGTAAGATAAAAGCCAATACCCCACCACGCCAGAGAGCAAAGAGCCGATCAAAATCCCGATTCGCTCGTCGGCTACGTCAAAGCAGACGCCGCCGCTACACTCAAAGGCCAACGAGCCGATAAATAGACTCATCGTAAAGCCGATACCGCTGATGACGCTAACGCCATATAATTCCCGCCAGCCCACGCCGTCGGGCAGTTTGCCAAGCCCCAGTTTGATGGCTGTCCAGCTAAAGAGAAAGACCCCAATCTGCTTACCCGCAAAAAGGCCCAGGGCAATACCCAGCGTGACCGTGTCGTAAAAGTCTTTGGCCGTGACATTGGCGAAGTTGATACCGGTATTGACGAAGGCAAAGAGGGGTAGAATCACCAGATTGACGGGCGCGTGTAGCGAGTGCTCCAGGGCGTGGAAGCTCTGCCGGTTGTTTTTGATGGGGATAAACAGCCCCAAAATGACACCCGCCAGCGTGGCGTGCACGCCAGATTTGAGCATGGCCACCCACATGACAATGCCAATCAGCACATAAGCGGTGTTGTTCACCACGCCTTGGCGGTTGAAAATGAAAAGCACCAAAATGGCCGAAAAGGCGACAATGAGTGCCAAAACGGAGAGGCCGTTGGTGTAAAAGAGGGCGATGATGATAATGGCGCCCAGGTCGTCGATGATGGCCAGGGTGAGCAAAAAGAGCTTGAGCGTCGAGGGGACGCGGTTGCCAAGCAGTGAGAGCACTCCCAGTGCAAAAGCGATGTCGGTGGCCGAAGGGATCGCCCAGCCCCGCATGGCCGCCTCGTCGCCGATGTTAAAGGCGGTGTAGATGAGCGCGGGTACTACCATACCGCCCAGCGCCGCCAGGGCGGGGACGGCCACCTTTTTGGGATCTTTGAGCTGGCCCTCGACCACTTCTCTTTTGATCTCCAGCCCCACCATGAAGAAAAAGACGGCCATCAGCCCGTCGTTGATCCAAAGCAGAAGCGGCTTGGCGATCTCAAGATCGCCCACGATCACCGCCACGGGGAGATTCAAGAAAGCGTCGTAGTAGGCTTTGAGCGGCGAATTGGCGATGATCATGGCCAAAAGCGTCATGATCATGAGCAAAATACCGGTGGCCGACTCTTTTTTGAAAAAACCGATCAGGCTGTCTTTGAGCATATGAGCCTCCCTTTTTTACGGATCGATGTCGCATCCTCACGCGACGGTGCTTCGCGCCCTTCGGGACGCCCAAACGGGGCTAAAAACCGCAAATTCCTGCGGAACCCTACGGGCGGGTGCGGTTTTTTTCACGCCCCGTTCGGTCTCGCTTTCGCAAGTCTTGTAGCGGTGCGCCATCAATCCCTAAATCGTGCTGAGTCGGTTAGATTATAACGCAGGCTATCGTGCTTTTTTCTGATAGTAGAGAGTAATGAGCGCCACCGTGGCGGTGGCCACGATGACGGAGAAGAGTTCCCAAAGGAGTTCGTTGGTGCTCATCGGCGGTTACGGGCGTGGCCGCCGATGATAAAGCGCAGGGCGTTGAGGCGGATAAACCCTTCGGCGTCTTTTTGGTTATAGACGCTGTCCTCTTCAAAGGTGGAGAATTCGGGGTTAAAGAGGGTGTTGGGCGACTGGCGGCCCACCACGGTGACGTTGCCTTTGTAGAGCTTGAGGCGCACGTCGCCGTTGACATTCTCCTGGGTTTTGTCGATGGCCGCTTGGAGCATCTCTCTTTCGGGCGAGAACCAAAAGCCGTTGTAGATCAGCTTGGCGTAGCGGGGCATCAGCTCATCTTTAAGATGCGCCTCCTCACGATCCAGGGTGATCGATTCGATGGCGCGATGGGCTTTGAGCATGATGGTGCCACCGGGCGTTTCGTAGCATCCACGGCTCTTCATGCCCACAAAGCGGTTTTCGACCAGATCGAGCCGGCCGATGCCGTGTTTGGAACCTAAGCGGTTGAGTTCGGTTAAAAGCTCGGCGGGGCTCATGGCCTGGCCGTTGATGGCCACCGGGTCGCCCTTTTGGTAGCTAATCGTAATGTATTCGGGCTCGTCGGGCGCCTTTTCGGGGCTGGTGGTCCAGCGCCACATATCCTCTTCGGGCTCGTTCATCGGATCTTCCAGTCGGCCGCCTTCGTAAGAGATGTGCAAAAGGTTGGCGTCCATGGAGTAGGGGGACTTTTTGCCGTGCTTTTCAATGGGAATGCCGTGGGATTCGGCGTAGGCCAGCAGTTTTTCGCGGGAGTTGAGATCCCACTCCCGCCAGGGGGCGATGATGGTGATATCGGGATTGAGCGCCAGGTAGCCAAGCTCAAAGCGCACCTGGTCGTTGCCCTTGCCCGTGGCGCCGTGGCTGACGGCGTCCGCGCCCGTTAGGCGGGCGATTTCGATCTGGCGTTTGGCAATGAGCGGCCGGGCGATGGAGGTGCCCAGCAGGTATTCGCCCTCATAAATGGCGTTGGCCCGAAACATCGGGAAAACATAATCGCGCACAAACTCCTCGCGCAAATCTTCAATAAAGATGTTTTCGGGCTTGATGCCAAGTTTGAGCGCCTTTTCGCGGGCGGGCTCAACCTCTTCGCCCTGGCCGATGTCGGCGGTAAAGGTGACCACTTCGCAGTTATACTCGTCTTGTAGCCATTTGAGAATGATGCTCGTATCCAGTCCGCCGGAGTAGGCGAGAACGACTTTTTTGACCTCTTTTTTCATGGTGGAGATTCCTTGAGAGCTAAGAATTTTGGGCGATTCTACCCAAAAAGAGTTGAAAAGATTATGAGGTTATATCCAGTCGGCCGGGGCGATTTTGGGAAGAGGTGAGAAATTTGCGTGCTTTGGTGAGCTCGGCCATCTCTTTGCCCAACCGCTCTTTTTTCTCTTGAAACATCGTGATGGCTTGTTGTATTAGTGTTTGTGCCTCTTTCATCTCTTCGGTCGATTGAAAAGAGGGCAGGGTGGTAGAAAGGTGAAAGAGCGTGCTTTCCTCACCCTCTACCAGCGCGACCCGAAAGGCGTTGAACCACTCAGAGGGTGTCATGAATCTCCCGCCACGCTTCCAGCAGTTCTTTGGTGACGTGCAAAACAATATCGAGTTTTTCAGTCTTGTTTTCGATATTGGCCTCCATCATGAATTTGATCTGCTGATTATAAAGCCCCTCCAAATAATAAGAGACCTCGCCGCCCCTTTCATGATCAAGGGTGTTAATCAGCTCCACAAAGATCGCCGTGGCACGGTTGATCCAGTAGGTCTTTTTCTCAATATCGTTGTGCTCAATCGCTTTTTTCGCCTGGGAAACGAAGCGAATAATGCCTTCATAAAGCATCTCAATCAACTTTTCGGGCGATTCAATCTGCACGCTGTTTTGGGTATAAGCCTCATATGCCGCTGTCGCTGTCATTGTCATATCCTTTCAGGTTCGGTTTTTGGTTGGGTTTAGCCTTTTTTGTCAAAAATCATGCCCACAAGTTCACGCATCTTTGCCGCCAGGCGCATTGCCTCATCGGAAGGGATTTTACGAATCTCTTCGTTGTTACTGGTATCAATCACCGTAACATAGAGCTCTTTGACCTGGTCGTTAAAGCCGAAACGAATACTTGTTTTGAGTGAATTCATCTCTTCATTGAGCTTATTGACCACCTCTTGCAGTTCTTTTTTGAGCTTCTCGGTATCCTCTTTTTTGCGTACCTCTTCTATTTTGTTTTCCTGTTTGTGTTCCGCTTTGGCGGTCTGTTGCAAAGCGGTTGTCTTCTCGGCGCCCTGTCCGCCGGGCGGCGTTTGTTGTGAGCGGATGGTGTTGAAGATTTCCATGATACCGTCTCCTGCTGTTTCTTACAGCCAAAATCGGCATCGTACAAAAAATGTTTAGGGAGTTTTACTATAATTAGCCTACCAAAAAGGGGATCTTGTGAAAATCGAGTTGCATTGCCGTTCACTGTTGTTGGAAAAGAGTTTGCGAAGCTATCTTCAAGGGTATGAGTTGGTAGAGGAGGGTGGCGACGTGGTTATTTGCGACCATCTTTTTACAACTTCTCGTCCCTGTTTGCGAATCGGTACGGATGAAGAGGCGGAACTTATAAAACCCTTTACCCGTTCACAACTGCTATTAAAACTTGAGGCATTGCAAAAACGGTATACCATGGGTGCATTACCCCGGGAAGAAAACCTGTTGGAAGAGAAGATCGAAGAGGCGACCAGGCGGTTTGTGAAAGAGATTGTTCAAATAGTCAAAGAGTACGGAGCGCGAGAATGAAGCGGGGTGAGAGTCAGTTAACGGGCAGGATACTCGGGGGTAAGTACAAAGGAAAAAAGATCAAACTGCCGGGCAAGGCGGTAACCCGAAGCTCCAAAGCCAGACTGCGTAAATCTCTTTTTGACGCTTTGCAGTTTGAGATTGTGGATCGCAATTTTATTGAGATGTTCGGCGGAAGCGGGTCGGTTGGGCTTGAGGCCGTTAGCAGAGGGGCGAAACGGGCTTGGTTTATAGAGGCCAACACCGACTCATACGCCGTTTTGAAAGAGAATTGTCAAGCGTTAGACCCCGCCCGATGCGACGTGCGCATGGGAGACGCGTTTAGCGTTTTGCCGATCATTTTGGAAGAGTTGGCGAAAAAGGGAGAGAAGGCTTACCTCTATATCGACCCGCCTTTTTCGATCCGTGAGGGATATGAAGGTATTTATAAGAAGGTGATCGGGGTGATTGAGGGGATTGATCCTGCTTTGATACACCGAATTGTGGTGGAGCATATGACAGCTGAGGTCATGCCCGATAGGATCGGCGCTTTTGTGAAAGTTAAACAGAAGCGTTTTGGGAAGAGCTCTTTAAGCCACTATTTGCCGGAAGAAGATTTGGAATAGATATTGCTTGCATTCCCGTAACTGACAAACTTGCGGTGTGAAAGGTTCGGGTGTGAGAAAGTTTTTTCTTCTTCTGCTTTGCCTCACTTTCTTGGCCCAGGGCGCCAAGATCAAAGAGATCAGCCATATTATAGGGGTACGCGATAACCAGCTTATCGGCTACGGTCTGGTTGTGGGACTGAACAAAACCGGTGACGGCACGACTTCCAAATTCACGCTTCAGACCATCGCCAATATGCTTCAGTCCATGAACGTGAAGCTTAACCCCAAAGATATCAAATCCAAAAACGTGGCGGCGGTGATGGTGACGGCCACGTTACCGCCTTTCGCGCGCCAGGGAGACAAGATTGACGTGGTGGTCTCTTCTATGGGGGATGCCAAGTCGCTGGAGGGCGGCACCCTGCTGATGACGCCGCTTAAAGGAGTAGACGGCCGAATTTACGCCCTGGCCCAGGGACCCGTGACCATCGGCGGTCGCAACGGACGGGGCGGCGGGGCGCTCAACCACGCGACGGCCGGGCGGATTCCAAGCGGCGCGCTGGTAGAGCAGGAGGTGCCGTTTGACCTCTACAACCAAAAAAGCGCCACCCTCAGCCTCAAAGAGGCCAACTTCAAAAACGCCGTGACCATTCAAAACACCCTCAACCGCTACTTCAAAGAGCGGGTGGCCGTGGCGGTTGATGCCAGAACCGTGCGACTGCACAAGCCCGAAAAACTCTCCATGATCGAGTTTTTGGCCAATGTGGAAAACCTGAATATCCAATACGATGTCACCCCCCGCATTGTCATAGATGAAAGAACCGGCACCATTGTCTCGGGGGTCGATATTGAGGTCGAGCCGGTGATGATTACCCACGGCGATATTGTGATTAAGGTGGATGAACAGCCCAGGCTTCCCAAGATAGCCAAAGGTGAAAATGCCGTTAACGTGGGACGATCCGTGCAGATTCGTCCCGACGAACATACGGTTGTGACACAAAAAGGCGCCACGACGGTGGCCAATATTGCCCGTTCATTGCGAAAACTCGGCGCCACTCCCAAAGATATTATCGCCATTCTTGAGGCCATGAAAAACGCCGGGGCGATTCACGCCGATTTGGACGTTATCTGAGAGGAGGGTGTTATGCTTGCCAATGTAGACCCCAATTTCGTGCAAAAACCGGATCTGCCGCAACACTTTAGCGCCTCGGATCGCAAAAAACTGAAAGAGCAGACCGACGCGTTTGAGGCGATTATTATTAAAATGATGCTGGATGAGAGTTTGAAAAACGATGATCCGCTCTTGCCCAAAGACCCGGGTAGGGAGATTTACAACTCCATGATGAACGATGAGCGCAGTAAAGAGCTTGCCGGCGCTTTTGGTTACAGTGAGTTACTTTTTAACTATTTGACACAAAAACAGGCTTAACGGATGAGAAAAAGAGCCGATATGGTTGGCAGATAGAGAATAAAACCGCCTTGATGTCGGTTCTTTAAGGATTGAGGATGATCAACAATATTACGTCTCAAAACGTCGTCAATACGGGAGAGTTACAGGTGGCCAAGAAAAACCGCGCCGCCGTTCTTTCAAATCGAGTCGGCGAAGAGAACAAGGTTGAGAAACTGCGGGCGATGATTGAGAGCGGGGAGTACCGGATTGATCTTCGTGCCGTAGCCGAGAAGATGGCCGAACAGCTTCGGCCCGAAGGAAGATAACCGCCAAAGGAAAAAGTATGCTTGGAAATGAGCTTGCACGCGCCCTTGAGGAGCTGGATCGCCTTATTGCCTTGACAAAAGAGGATATTGAGGATGTCAAGATGGCCAGGCATGAGCGTTTTTTTGCCAGGCACGCGCAAAAAGAGGGTGCGGTGGCGGCCTTTGAGAAATCGAAAGCCCGAATTGATAAGATCATTTCCGATATGGCGGCCAAAGCCCCCCAAAAAGAGTTGGACGCCGTTTTGGATGCGTCGCACAAAGAGGCGCTTTCGCGGCTTCGCCGGGGGCTGGAGACGCTCAAAGAGCAGAATCGTCGGCTGGCGCGGTTGGTTGTGACGGTTGGGGAGTTTTATGACTCGCTTTATGAGGCGATTTTGCCGGTTGAGAAAGAGGGGTACGGCCCTAATAAGCGAAAGGTGCCCTCATTGATGGAGGTAAGAGTCTGATGAGTTCCATTTTTAACGCCTTGAATATCGGCTACAGCGGATTAAAAACATCCCAGGTCGCCATTGATACAACCGGCCATAACATCGCCAACGCCGAAAACCCAGACTATACCAGACAACGTACGGTTATTGCGCCCCAGACGCCTCTTAATACCACGCCGGGTGACGTGGGATTGGGGTCCAGAATTACCGAGATAGTGCGTATCCATGACGAATTTGTCTACGGACGGCTCAAAGAGGCGTCAGGCGATAAAGAGTATGACCAGTTTCGGCAGGATAAACTTGACGAGATTTCAAGCTATTTTCCCGAGATCGATAAAAACGGTATCTACAACGGGATGCAGGACTATTTCAACGCCTGGAACGACTTCTCCAAAAACACCGATGACAGCGCCTTGAAGGTGAACCTGGCCGAAAACACGCGCAATTTCGCCTCCTATATTTCCGATACGTACGATATGGTGGCCAAGGTGCAGGATTCGCTGGATGAGGAGTTGAAGCTTTCGGTAGATGAGATCAACCGGTTGGGCAAAGAGATCGCCGATTTGAATAAACAGATCAATCGCAATGAAGCGGCGGGTAACCACGCCAACGATTTAAGAGACCAACGTGACAAACTGGAGTTGGCGTTAAGCAAGCTGGTTGATATAACCGTCTCCAAAAACGATCCGGTCGGCAATATGCCGGTAGACAGGAATCTGTATGAGTCGGGTGATGCGTACCATCTTAATATCGGCGGGGCTGTTTTTGTGGACGGCGGCACTTACCATCCGATTCTATTTGAGCCAGCAGGCGCCGGTAGCCGTTACGGCAATATCTATTATGAACAGCAAGACGGCAAAACCTTTGATATCTCAAACTTTATTCACGGCGGTAAAGTGGGGGCTATTTTCTCCTTGCGCGGGGTCGATTATGACGAAACCAAGGGAAAATTTGTCGACGGCGATATTCAAAAGGTTCTCGATCAGCTTGACAGTTTTGCCGCCTCGATGATGATCGCCACCAACAACGCCTATGCCTCTCACGCCACGACACGGATGGAGGGTAACTTCACGTTTCGCGCTTCTCAAACCATCTCCGAACAGCAGTTGCCCATTCATGACGGCTCTTTTTGGGTGAAGGTCTATGATGTTGACGGCAATGTGGTGGCCCAACGTAAGATCGATGTGGCCGGGGATGAGACACTCAAAGAGATTGCCGATAAGTTTGGCGAAGACAAAGATGACAACGCGGATAACGTCAATGGCAACGATGTGGACGATATTTTGCACGCCGTTGTCAAAGAGGACGGCAACGGCGGCGGCGTTTTTTTGATTGATCTTCAAAGTGATTTTCAAGGAAGAGGGTATACCTTCGCCATTGAGGAGGATGATCCAAAGCACCCCACCGATTTTGCCGGTGTTTTGGGGTTGAGTCGCTTTTTTGACGGTTGGAGCGAAAAGACTTTTTATAAAGGGAGTGCCAAAAAGATCGCTTTGGCCAATGAGTTGGCGCAAAACCCGACACGCATAGCGGGCAATACGGTGCCGGTGGCGGGCGATAACCAGTTGGCCAACCGCATGGTGCAGTTGCAGTATGACAAAGTCGATTTTTACATGAATGATAAAACCGAGCCCTTTACGACGGAAACGTTTGACTCCTTTTTCCGCTCCAGTGTCACGGGTGTGGCCAATATCACGGCATCGGCCCATACCCAAAACGAATCCTCCGAGGCGATGTTAAATACGGTGGTGAAGGAGTTTGACGCAATCAGTAAAGTGGATATTGACGAGGAACTCACCAACCTGATGAAATACCAAACCGGCTACAGCGCCGCGGCGAAGGTGATTACCACCGTCGATCAGATGATCCAGACCCTGCTTGGCATTAAACAGTAATCAGACGCTATAATGGCGGCATGAGATTTCCCTATGTAAGTGTCGCGATTTTATCGGCCGTGGTTGTGCTCTGTTTTGCCGGCCCCTACCTTTACGGGGTTGATCCCTATGCGTTGCACCCGGAATCTATTTTAACACCCCCCTCTCTCTCCCACTGGCTTGGCACTGATCGCCTGGGAAGGGATCTGCTGGCCCGCCTGATGCAGGGGGGACGGGTATCGCTGATTATCGGCTTGGGTAGCGCGTTGATCGCGTCGTTGATCGGTCTGGCGATGGGTATGACCGCCGGTTTTTTGCGGGGACGGGTAGATAAGGCGTTTGTGGTTGTTGTCGATCTTTTTTTAACCTTTCCTACCTTCTTTTTGCTTTTGGCGCTGGTCAGTTACGTGGAAGCGTCGGTGTGGGTGCTTATTTTTGTGATCTCTATTACCGGGTGGATGAGCATGGGGCGCATGATTAGGGCCGAGAGTTTCGCGATTGGCCAGAAACCTTTTGTCAAGATATTGCGTATCGCCGGGGTGCCGGGCTGGAAGATTCTTTTTAAATATTTCGCGCCTCTGCTGGCGCCCATCTTTTTGGTCAATTTTACCTTCGGGGTGGGGGGCGCCATTTTGGGTGAAAGCGCGCTTAGCTTTCTGGGGCTTGGTATTATGCCGCCGCAAATGAGTTGGGGGACGCTCATTAGCGAAGGCAAGGAGGTGATGGAGATCGCCTGGTGGGTCAGCTTTTTCCCGGGGTTAATGATTTTTCTGGTCACCTTTTCGCTGATGCAGATCTCCGACTGGCTCCAGAGCCGGGCCAACCGCAAAGAGGTGTTAGCCTAAGGCTTTCAGGGCCTTGGCGAGGTCTTCGGGGGTGTCAATCCCGAAACTCTGGGTGGCCACTTCGGCCATGGCAATGCGATAACCGTGCGAAAGCGCCCGCAACTGCTCCAGTTTTTCGGTCCGCTCCAGTTGTGAGGGCGGCAGGGTGCAAAAGCGCGCCAGCATCCTGCGCGTAAAACCGTAAAGCCCCAAATGGCCCTTGTAACCCTCATACCCCCCGTCCCTGTCAAAAGGTATGGGACTGCGGGAGAAATAGAGGGCGTATCCGCCGTCGTCGGTGACGACCTTGACCAGGTTGGGGTCTTTCGCTGTTTGGGCGGTGACCTTTTTGTAAAGCGAGCAGATCATCGTGTCGGGTTCGTGCCGGTGTTTGTGCACCAGGTCGTAAAGGCGTCCCACGACCTCTTTTTCTATGAAAGGCTCATCGGCCTGGACATTGATGACAATCTCCTCATCTTCCAGCCCCAGTCTGGCGGCCGCCTCGTTGATGCGGTCGGTGCCGCTTTGGTGGTCGGGGCTGGTCAAAACCGCCTTGATACCGTGTGTTTCGCAAACCGTTTTGATCTCTTCGCTGTCGGTGGCGACGGCCACATCGTCAACGGCGGCGACGGCCCGGGCGGTTTTGACCACCATGGGCAATCCGTCAATATCAACCAGGACTTTGCGGGGAAAACGGGTGGAGGCCTCGCGGGCTGGAATGATGATCATGCGACCCCTTTTTTGCTATAATTTTACCTAAAAAAAGGCGCTTTGATTGCTTTTTTACCAGCCGGCGGACGGATACTGCTTTAACAGCGACTCCATCTTTCTTTACGACTTTGCCGCCTCTTTCGCTTTGCGCGGCCCCTTGCTGGATGTGGGGAGTGGGGTAGGGGTGATCGGCTTGCTCCTGGCACGCGATTTTAACCTGCCCGTGACCCTGGTGGAGAAGCAGGCGAAGATGGCCTACCTGGCCCGCATCAACGCCCGTGTCAACCGCATAGAGGCCCGGGTGGTAGAGCAAGACTTTCTGACATTCAAGAGCCCGGGGCAGTTTGAGACCATCGTTTCCAACCCGCCCTTTTACCATCCCGACGTGATTCAAAGCAAAGATGCCCACTTAAACGCCTGCCGCTACAATACCCATCTGCCCATTCTTCCCTTTTTCCAAAAAATCAAGCGGCTCATCGCCCCCCGCGGACGCTTTATCTTCTGTTACGATCCCACCCAGTTGAGCGCGTTGTTGACGGGACTTGAGGCGGTGGGCCTGCGCGCGGAGAATATCTGCATGGTGCACCCCAAAGCCGACCGGCCCGCCAAACTGGTGATGATTCACGCCCGCAACCAATCCAAAGCCAGAAGCACGATTGAGCCGCCGTTTGTCGTTTTTGAGGGGCAAGAGTACGGCAGGCGGGCACAGGCGATTTTCAAGAAAGCGAGGACCCATACGATCAAATGCGAGATCTCATAACCAAAGAGGGGTACGACTACGCCTTTGACCCCACGGCCTGCGCCACGTGCCAGGGCAACTGCTGTACGGGCGAAAGCGGCAATATCTGGGTGAAGGTGCAGGATATTCCCCGCATGGCGAAATACCTTCAGATGGAGCCTGACGCGTTCATTAAGCGTTATCTGGAAAAAAGAGGGTATCGTTTCAGTATCAAAGAGCGTGAAACGGAAGAAGGCGTGTTTGACTGCCTCTTTTTCGACAGAGCGACACGCCGGTGCCAGATCTATCCGGTACGGCCTTTGCAGTGCCGCACCTACCCCTTTTGGGACTATTTTAAAGACCATACCGAGGAACTGAAAAGAGAATGTCCGGGAATCGTTACGCCCCACTCCTGATTATTGCGCTGTTGTGGTTGGGCGGTTGTGCCGGCCGTGCCCCCGAATCGGGCGGGGTGCCGGCAACACGGGATGTCCCCCATGAAGAGGAGATGATTGTCAAGGCGCTTGTCTACACCCAGGAGGGCAAGCCGTTGGAGGCTTATCGGTGGTATGAGCGCCTTTATCAAAAGACACACAAAGAAGAGTACCGCCTGGCCGGAATGCGTGCCCTTTTAGCGGCCAAAGCGTATGAGAAGGCCCTCCAAGAGGCCCGCGCGCTTACGGCCAAAGAGCCCGGGAACGTGGAGGCCCGAAAAATCGCGTGTGTGAGTTGGCTTCATCTGAAAAAACAGCAAAAGGCCCTCTCCTGCGCCAAGGAGGTAGTCAAGTTGGCGCCGGACGATTTTCAGGGGGTGGACCTGTTGGCGTCACTCTATCTGCTCTCTTCCAAGAATGAGTCGGCGTATCGTGTTTATGAAAACTACTACCGCCGTCACCATGACGACGAGACCGTATTGAAAATGGCCTCTATCCGCCTGCACCGCATGAAACAGCCCGAAGAGGCCCTGCGCCTGCTGGAGAGCCACAGCAAGATGATCGGGTGCGGGGAGCAGGTGTGCCTCTTTTTGGCCGAGCTCTACCGAAAGGCTCAGAATCTTGAGGGTATGGCCGATGTGTACAAACGGCTTTATGAAACGACGGGACGGGCCGAGTATGCCAAAAAAGGGGCGGAAATTTACGCTTACTTAAAAGCGTATGAAAAGGCGGAGGCTTTGTTGAAAAATTCCGACGCCGATCCCCGGTTACTGCTTTCACTCTACAAACATACCCGCCGTTTCAAAGAGGCGGTCAAGCTGGCCCAAAGGCTCTACGCTCAAACCGACGATCCGCTCTGGTTGGCCGAACACGCGGTGCTTACCTTTGAAGCTGTGGAAAACAAGCGTAACAAGCAGATGATCAAACAGGTCGTCAATGAGCTGGACGAGGCGATGAAACGGGGCGTGGACGACCCGCTTTATGATAATTACCTGGGCTATTTGCTGATAGACTACGACATGGATGTGCCCCGGGGGATTGAACTGGTAAAAAAGGCGTTGGCGGCCGACCCCGATTCGGGCTACTACCTTGATTCGCTGGCGTGGGGGTATTACAAACTGGGACGTTGCGATGAAGCCTACAAAGTGATGAAAAAGGCCATGGAGAGCCTGGGACATGAAGATAAAGAGTTAAGCGCGCATATGAAAAAAATTGAGCAATGCAGGAGTAAAAAGTGATACTGGACGAGATTATCGCCAAAACCAGAGAAGATGTAAAGCGCCGAAAAAAGGAGTTTCCCGCCGACTGGCTGGGGCGCTCTTTGGCCTACAACCCCTTTCCGCCCAGAGACGTGCACGCGGTGCTGAGATCCACCCCCGAAAACCCCTACCGCATTATTGCCGAGGTCAAAAAGGCCAGCCCCTCCAAAGGGGTGATTCGTGAGGATTTCGATCCGCTGGCGATCGGCAAGGCGTACGAAGAGGGAGGTGCTGATGCCCTTTCGGTGCTGACCGAACCCCACTACTTTCAGGGCCATATCGAATACCTCACCCAACTGCGCCGCTATGTGCCCATGCCGCTACTGCGCAAAGACTTTATTATCGACAAATATCAACTGCTCGAAGCGCTGGTGTACGGGGCGGATTTTGTACTGCTTATTGCCAAGGCGCTAAGCAGGAAGGAGCTTAAAGAACTGCTGGAGTATACCTGGCACCTGGGGATGGAGGCGCTGGTGGAGATTCACGACAAGAAAGACCTGATCAAGGCGATCTTCGCCGGGGCCAATATTATTGGCATCAACCACCGCAACCTGGAGACGTTTGAGATGGATATGGGGCTGAGTGAGCGGCTCATTCCGCTCATTCCCAACTCCAAGATTATCGTGGCTGAAAGCGGCATTTACGACCATGAGCAGGTCAGACACCTGCATGAGGTGGGGGCGGATGCCTTTTTGGTCGGTGAGCACTTCATGCGCCAGGATGATATCGCCGGCGCGCTGAAAACGCTTAAAGGCGTTAGCTAAGCAACTCTTTGGCGATCTGGTTGATCAGTCGTCCCTCGGCGCGGCTACCGATTTTGGCCTTGGCTGTGCCCATTACTTTGCCCATATCTTTCATACCTTCGGCACCCGTCTCGGCGATGATGGTTTTGAGGGTTTTGCGCACCTCCTCTTCGCTCATGGGCTCGGGCAGGTAGTTTTTAAGGATAGCGATCTCTTTTTCGTTCTGCTCCACCAGATCCTCACGGCCGCCGCTTTTAAACTGCTCAATAGCGTCCTGACGCTGTTTGACCTGTTTGGTGAGGATCGCTTCGATATCAGCGTCGCTGAGCTCTTTGCGCTCATCTACCTCTATCTGCTTAATGGCGCTCATGACAAAGCGGATCACGTCGCGCTTGAAGGTCTCTTTGGCTTTCATGGCCTCTTTGAGGTCGGCTTGCAGTCTTGCTTTGAGTGCGCTCATAAAGGGGTCCTTTGGAATGGTTTTTGCTGAAATTGGGTAAAATCGGGTCACATTATACCAAAGGAAGAGGGTATGCGTAGCGTTTTGATCGTGTCGGGTGCGCTTTTGGGAACGCTTTTTATCGGCGGGTGCAGTACCCACCGGGCCGACCCGAAGATTGACTTCAAACCGCCCAAATATGTGGAACAGTTACCGCCAAGGGAAGAGGTGCGACCGCTTTCCAATCCCGGCAGTCTCTTTGGGCGGGGAGACAGTCCCGTCTTTTCGGACAAGAAGGCGATGCGCGTCAACGATATTGTCACCGTCATCATTGATGAAAACATCCTCTCCTCCTCCACGGCGGACCGGCAGGTAGACCGCAGTACCGAAGACTCCCTGGGCGGCGCTGTTTTTACCGGGGGTCCCGGCAGTGTCAGCAGTGACGTGACCGATTTGAGTAATATCGGCGCCAAGATCAACTCTTCCAACAAGTTTAAAGGCAAAGCGGCACACAAACGGACCGAAAAGTTCACCACTACCATCTCCGCCAGGATCGTCAAGATTTTGGATAACGGCAACTACTTCATTGACGGACGGCGGGAGATTCTGATTGAGGGGCAAAAGAACATTTTGCACGTCTCCGGCGTCATCCGCCCCGACGACATTACCCAGACCAACACCATCGAGTCTAAATATATCTCCGACGCCAAGATTTTGTACGAAACCCAGGGCGATGTGCATGAGGCCACCGAAAAAGGGTGGGGCACCAAGGCCGTCGAGTCGATCTGGCCTTTTTAGGAGCGAAAATGACCATTACACTGCAAAACCGGCGCATAGAGTTGTGTGACGTGGCCCGGCTCTATCCCGCGGCGATGATCCGCTATGCCGACGGGACGGTAACACCTATTTCGCTGGAGTGGTACGATAGTGTGGCCGACGAGCGGGTGGAGCTACTGCACTATGCCATCTGTGTCCACTACAAGCAAGAAAGCACGCCGCCGTTAATCTTTACCTATAGCGATAGGGCCGCGCTGGATGCGGGGGTGGCCCAGATCGCGGCCCAACTCGATCCGCCGACGGAGTGAGTTAGCCCAGGCGGCTTTTGAAATCTTCGTAGGTGAATGTTCTGACTATTTTAAGCTTGTTCTCTTTGCTCCAGATGGCCAAAGCGGGGTGCTCTACACCGTTGAACATGGTGCTTTTGACAAAAGTGTAGTGGATCTGATCCTCAAAAACGATCTTGTCACCCACTTTCAGCGGCGCGTCAAAGCTGTAATCGCCCATAATATCGCCCGCCAGGCAGGTGGGGCCGCCCAGGCGGTAGGTGTAGGGCTTTTCGCCCGGTTTGCCGGCATTTCTTACCTCGGCGCGGTAAGGCATGGCCAGGGTGTCGGGCATGTGGGCTTCGGCACTCACATCCAAAATGGCGATATCCATGCCGTTGCGCACAATGTCCAGCACCGACGCCACCAGCGGGCCGGTCTGCCAGCCCACCGCCTCACCGGGCTCCAGGTAGACGGGGATGTCGTTGTAGCGTTTTTTGAAGGCTTTGATAAGAGTAATCAACCCCTCCACATCGTAATCTTCACGGGTAATGTGGTGACCGCCGCCGAAATTGATCCATTTCATTTTTGCAATATAGGGGCCAAACTTCTCTTCAAACGCCCCGAGCACCGCCTCCAGCGCATCGACATTTTGCTCACAAAGGGCGTGAAAGTGCAGGCCGTCGAGTTCTTCCACGATGGCGGGGTCGAAGTTGGCCAACGTGGTGCCAAGACGGCTAAAGGGGGCGCAGGGGTTGTACAGATCGGTGGGTGCTAAGGCGCACTCGGGGTTGATGCGAAGGCCGATGGAGAGGCGGGGGTTGGCTGATTTGGCTTTGGCCTTGAAGCGGTGGAGCTGGGCGGGGGAGTTGAAGACCAGGTGGTCGCTGAGCTTGGCGATCTCTTCGATCTCTTCTTCTTTGAAAGCGGGGGCGTAGGTGTGCACCTCCTTGTTCATTGTCTCTCTGCCGAGCCTTGCTTCGTTCAGGCCGCTGGCGCATACGCCACGTAGGTAGCGCCCCACCAGATCGAAAGTAGGCCAAAGGGCAAAGCCCTTGAGTGCGAGCAAAATCTTGGCACCGCTTCTTTTTTGAACGCGATCCAAAACCTTTAGATTCGCTTCGAGCTTTGCCTCTTCGCAGACATAACAGGGGGTGGGGATTTGGGAGAGTTCAAGCATACCCGCGTCCTAAAAGCGAAAAAGCCGCGCGAAATCGAGCGTAACGCCGCACTCTTCATGGCTTGACTCAAAGGTATAGTGCCCCTCTTTCAACTCTTTATTTAGGCGGTAGCGGCCGTTTTGAAGGGTGTAGATCTCCGCCAGTTTGGCCACAGGATCCAGCAGTACATAGCAAGGTACCCCCGCCTCTTCATAAAGCTTTAGCTTGAGGTTGCGATCATGCAGTTTGGTTGAAAGCGAGAGCACCTCGAAAATCACGTCGGGCCGAACGGTCAGGTAGGCTTGGTCTTTGGACTGATCGCAAACAATTACCTGATCGGGGCGCACCACGGTATCGTCGGCGATTTTCCAGTCGATTTCGACGAGATTAATGCATGTTTCGCACCCTTCAAGGGCGTCAAATAGCAGTGCGCCAAGCCGGGTATTGAGGGTTTGGTGGGCGATGCCCGGTGAGGGGGCCATGGCGTAGGGGATCCCATCAATGAGCTCCCAATCGCCTTCCCACTTGCGGTACTCCTCATAAGAGTAGTGGGGCAGGTAATCGATGGCGGGGGGCATCATTTGACCTCGTAGGTTTCATCGGGATCCATCTCAATCACATCCCACGGCAGGCCCTGCTTGTTGAGCTCTTCCATAAAGGGATCGGGATCCATCTGCTCCATGTTCACGGTGCCTGGCTTCATCCACTTACCTTCCAGCATCAGTTTGGCCCCGATCATCGCCGGCACGCCGGTGGTGTAGCTCACACACTGGGCGCAAACCTCTTTGAAAGCCTCCTGGTGGTCACAGATGTTGTAGATGTAGATCTTTTTGCGTTGGCCGTCTTTGACGCCTTCGCAAACCACGCCGATGTTGGTTTTGCCCTTGGTGCGGGGGCCAAGAGTGGCGGGGTCGGGGAGCAGGGCCTTGACCACGTGCAGGGGAATAACTTGACAGCCGTCCACTTCAATGGGGTCGATGCGCGTAAGGCCGATGTTGTCCAAAACCCTCAAATGGGTCAGGTAGCTCTCGCCAAAGGTCATCCAGAAGCGGATGCGCTTTAGACCCGGAATGTTTTTAACCAGCGACTCTTCTTCTTCGTGGTAGAGCAGGTAGCTGTCTTTGGGGCCGATTTGGGGGTAGTTCCAGACCATTTTAATTTCCATCGGCTCGGTCTCTCTCCACTCTCCCTCTTCCCAGTAGCGCCCTTTTGAGTTGACTTCGCGGATGTTGATTTCGGGGTTGAAGTTGGTGGCAAACGCATAGCCGTGATCACCCGCGTTGCAATCGAGAATGTCGATATAGTGGATCTCGTCGAAATAGTGCTTGAGCGCGTAGGCGCAAAAGACGTTGGTTACACCCGGATCGAATCCGCTTCCCAGCAGTGCCATCAGCCCTTTGGCCTTGAAATCGGCATCTTTGGCCCACTGCTCCTTGTACTCGAATTTGGCCGTGTCGGGGTGCTCGTAGTTGGCGGTATCCAGGTAGTGCACCCCCGTTTGCAAACAGGCGTCCATGATGGTTAGATCCTGGTAAGGAAGGGCGACATTGATGACGGTATGGGGTTTGACTTTTTCAATAAGCGCCACCAGCTCAGGCACGCTGTCGGCATCTACCTGCGCTATGTCAATGGTTACACCCTGGCGCTCTTTGATCTCGTCGCGGATCTGCTCGCACTTTGAGAGCGTGCGGCTGGCAAGCGTAATATGCTCGAAAACATCGCGGTTTTGGGCGCATTTGTGGGCCACCACGCGGCCCACACCGCCCGCCCCGATAATGAGAACGGAAGGCATGGTGACTCCTTGGTGAAATTGGAGATATTATACCATGCCGGGGTTGTAAAAGAGGATCAGAAAACGTCGCTTTTTTGCTCTTCCTCAAAACGCAGTTTGTCTTCGGTCTCCTCTTTGGCCGCTTTGGCGTGGGCTTTGGCCAGATTGTTGTGCAGGCCGCCCGCGCGTCCGAGGGGTTTGCTCTGTTTTTGGGTCTTTTCAAGCAGGGATTTGAAATCTTTTTTCAGTTTGCCGAACAGCCCTTTCATACCGCTTTTTGCGCGAAGCTGTTTTTGGAGTTTGGTCATCTGATCATACAGGCTTTGGTAGGCTTTGGCGTTTTTGTCGGTATAGCCCAACAAAAGGGCGCGATGAAGCTCTTTTTTGGCCTCTTTGAGGTGCAAAATAGCGGTTTTGGGGTCTTTTGCGGCGATCTTTTCGGCAGTTTTGACCAGTTCCTGGGCGGTCAGCAGGGGAATGGGGATAACCACCTCCTCGGCCGTGACGGTACCAAAGCCCAGCATCAGCTCTCTGGCGCACGCCTCTTTTTTGCCCTTTTTAAGCAGGTCCAAGGCCTTCTTGACGGCAATGGGATAGGTATCCATCGGCAGAAAACGGGTGGTGATGTCGATCTCGTCTTCCATGGGAAGCAGAATGTCTCTTGCCAGTTGGGTTTTGTGGTGTTTTAAAAGGCCGTCGGCCAATGTGATGTCGGCCTGAATCTGGTTGGTGTCGGCATCAAACTCCTTGACGGCTATCTCCTCGGCGATGGGCACCATCTTCAAAGCCGGATCTTTTTTGAGCGCCTCATTAAAAAGTTTGTCCGCTTTTTGCAGAGCCGTCTGTGCCGTTTTGATGTCGTTTTTACCCAGGGCCTGGAGGGCTTGGAGTGTTGCCTTGAGACCGTCTACCACCTCTTTGGGGGCTTTGGCCACCCGGTTGGTATGGTTTTTGAGGGCTTTTTCTATCCCTTTGCGGGTGGCCTCTTTTTTATAGGTATAAAACGTATCGCCGAAACTCTCTTTTTCTTTGACACGCTTAACGGGTGCCTGGTTCCACGCGTTTTGACCGTTGACGCCGAAGTTGCCGGGTTCGGCCATCGCGCTGACACCCATAATCGCCACAGCGGTCACCAGTGATAACAGAGTCTCTTTTTTCATAATGCCTCCTTATGGTTTTGATAATGTAAGATTAACATTGTGCCCGTAAACGGAGGAAAATGAGAGGTTGATATTTGGTAAACGTAAGGTTGGATTTTCGTAAATATTCCCAACTACCTCAAAGGATTAAACCGGGGTTTTTGCTATAATCCGCAGGAATGAGCGTTAAGGGTGAAAAATGGCCGATCATGCAGTGATATTAATGAATATGGGCGGGGTTTCCGAGTTGGACGAGGTAGAGGTTTTTATGCGCAATATGTTCAACGACCCCCGCATCATCGGGGCGCCGCCGTGGATTCGCCGCCCTTTGGCCGAGTGGATTACCCGTATGCGCCTTGAAGGGGTCAAAGAGAATTACAAAAGACTCGGCGGCGGTTCGCCTCTTCTGGATATTAGCCGCCGCATCGCCCAAAAGCTTGAGGCGCGTATCGGCGTGCCGGTGGAGCTGGCCATGCGTTACACGCCCCCGTTTGCCCGGGAGGCACTGGCGCGTTTGAAAGAGGCGGGGGTTGGGACGATCTATCTCATTCCCATGTATCCCCAGTTTTCCACCACCACTACCGCCAGCTCCATTGAGGATATTCGGGCCACCGCTTTGAAGATGGGCTATTTCCCCAAATTTGTCAGCCTCCTGCACTACTACGACTCCCCTTTGTGGCTGGAGGCGGTGGAAGAGCGGATTGTGGAGGCGCTGGAAGGCGAGCGGGCCGATGATATGACGCTCATCTTTTCCGCCCACGGCCTGCCCCAACGGGTGGTGGATAAGAAAGACCCCTACCAAAAACAGGTGGAGGCGGAAGTACGGCTTCATGAGGAGCGGTTAAGAAAGAGGGGCGTGGTTTTTGAGGAGGTGCGACTGGCCTATCAGTCAAGAGTGGGGCCGATGGCGTGGCTAAGGCCCTCGCTGGAAGAGACGCTGGAGGGGCTTAATAGCAGGCGGGTGCTCATTTACCCCATCTCTTTTACGGTAGATAACAGTGAGACGCTTTTTGAGCTGGCGATGGAGTACAAAGAGGTCGCGCAAAAGCTTGGGTACCAGACATACCGTGTTTGCTGTTGTCCGAACGACTCGGACACCTTTATTAAAACGTTGGAGGGGCTTTACAGGCGCTTAGCCGGCCAGGGGGAGGGATGAGAGGGCGATCTGTTTGATCTCTTCGCAAAGCAGGGCGCGTTTGTGTGCCAGGACATCGAGGTTTTTTAGCTCCTCTTCATGGGCATGGTAAAGGGCGATGCCTTTGTCCACCACGGTCTCAAGCGTGGCGTCGTCAATTTGCCCGGCCGAAAGTCGCATCTCGTCCAACAGACACTTGGCGATGGCGATGCCGACAATTTTGGTATAGGGATGGTTGCGGATCATGGGGCGCAGTCTCGGGTAACGCGTGCCGATGATTTTGACAATCCGCGCGTAGATGTCACGATACTCCATCTTGGCCTCCTTTCGTAAATTTTCTTCTATTACGTAGAGCATAACACACCAAAGTCACAAAACCGTTACAGGCAAAAGCGGTAGACAGATATGCGGTATTTTTGGAAACGTAAGGTCTATATTATATCCAATATTTTAAGAAAAATCAAGAAATGGCGGGTTTCGTCTTTTTGTATAGAAATGCGATAAAAACCGAGTGTCAAAGATGTGCTACGGTTATTCCTGGGTTTTGTATTTGTTACCTCCCAAAATAAAAGGATATTGTGTCCGTTAATGCCGGATTCCGCCGCTTAACAGACATTTTTGTCCTGTTAACGGCATATACCCGGCAAATCGGACATCCGTAGAGTTAGAATTTTAGTAGAAAGTTAGAAAAACGACTAAAAATATGACATATTGTCATGTTTTTTTGTGTTTAAAAGGACAATTATTGGTGTGTTCTATTAATATTGATTTTTTAGAGTGATAGGTATAAAATGTTCCTTGAATAAATAGTTCCTCCGGACGCCTACGGCGCCCGGAGGAACGGTCGTGCTGAGCGAGTTCTTGTCCGTAGTCGCCTCCGGCGCCTCCGAACAAGTCGCAGGAGCGAACACTCTTCGCACTTTTGCGTCATCCCAAATAGAGTAAACTCTATTTGTGCTAACTCCAAAGTGCCGCTCAGCACGACCGTTATCTTACATGAAATGTGCATGGCAAATTACCAATGAAAGCTAATGATAGTAGAAAATATTTATTGTTATTCTCTGGGATACTTCTTGGCTTTCAGTACGTTGGTATTGTTATAGACAGCAATATACCTTTCACTCAAATTAAGGTATCTTCTCAGGCAAATATACCTCTTGTTTTGACGATATTGATATTTTTCTTTGGTACACAATTTATTTTTTATTGGTTAAACCAAAAGAAAGAAGAGAGAATATTCTTTGAGTTTGCAACAGCAATTACTATTGCAAGTATTGCTGTAGCCCCAGTTATTTACAGCTATTTAAAAAAAATCGGAATTAATTGGAAGGTTATCGTTTCATCAATTTTAATATTTCTTGTTGGCTGTTTACTAGCAGTTGCTGTTTACTTCATTATTACCATTATCTTTAGCCTCAGGTCTCCAGAGGAAATGAGCCGAATGGGACTTGAAAAAATTCCTTCAGCATTAAAAGCATTATTGCGGGCGACTTTATTTATATTAATTCCTTTAAGTGCTTTATTTATCTTCCTGCTTATAAGGTATCAACATCTTTTGCCACCTCCATTAAACAATTATTGGAGTATTTTTTATTTAACACCAACAATACTCCTAAATTTTGACAATTTTCTAAACCTATTCCTATGCATAGGGCCTTCAAAAGTAAGAAAAAAAGCTCTAGAGAGGTTACGTCTTGTTCGGTCTGCTATGGATTTGCATGAAATGCATTACCAATTTATTGGGATCGAAAAACATCTCTATTACGACTCACAACCACTTTGCGTATTTGCCAAGGAAGGCTTATTAGATAAAGTATACGAGTTGTTGTCAACAGGGGCTGATCCGAACATCCAAGATAGTCGAGGTTGGTGTCCACTGATGTGGGCAGCCGCTGAAGGCCACAAAGAAGTTCTTGATTTGCTGTTAGAGTATGGAGCAGACCCAAATGTTGTTAACTATTTAGGGCGTTCTGCAATTATGTATGCGTCAAATTATGGGTTTTATGAAATAGTAAAAGCTCTACTTGAAAAAGGAGCTACCCCAAATCCATCAAGTGAATTTACAGGTCATCCTCCTTTATCAGCAGCCGCAAGAAATGGGCATTTGGAAGTTGTTAAATTGCTTGTAGAGCACGGTGCAGATATTAAGTATAAAGGAAAAGATAACAAAACAGCTCTTGATTTTTCAATGGAAGCTGCTCATGGAGAAGTAGCGAAATATCTCAGGAACAAATTGCTTGAGTTAGATGACATTTCTCCTGAAGATAAAACCGATTTAATATCCAATATTGATTGGATAGAGAAAAATCGACAAACTGAAAAAAGATAACAAGCGGGTGTAGTTAATCGCCAATCCGCTACGCTCCTTGGCGGCAACTGACCCTTGTCGTTATACATTAAAAGGGACTTAAATTTGAAAATTTAATTTAAAAGGGGTCTGGGCTTGAATTTAAAAGGGGTCTGGGCTTGAATTTTGCATTTTTTCAGACAAAATAATTTTGCTGTCATGTTTTTAATTAAGGTCAAGGGTTGGCTGATAATCGATAATTTTTTATCCATAAGATATGGGTGCTGTCTCCCATATGTAAAATATGTAAAAGATGATTAAAATTTATTTCTTTGACAATGTGGTCATTGTGTTAAAATGGTCATTGGTAAAGGCAAGCCGATGATAAACGATCTTAAAGAGTATTTCCAAAAAAAACCTATGCGTTTGTCCTGCTTTTTGGCTCCTATGCCAAAGGGGACGCGCATACCATGAGCGATGTGGATATCGGCGTGTGGTGTCGGGGTGAGGTGGATTTTATGGAGATCGGCTACGACACGGCCATGCTTGAAGGCGAGCTGGGCAAGCGGGTGCAGGGGTGGCGCTGAACGATCTGTATAAAAAAGATCCCCTTTTTGCGTTTGAGGTATTGGCCTCTCATGTTCCCGTTGTCGTTGAAGACAAAAAGCTCTACGACGATTTCAAGCGCGAGGCTCAGCTTTACTATCTTGACCATCTGCCCCTGATCGAGCAAAACAGAAAGGCGCTGAGAAAGCGTATCGAGTCGGGAAGGGTAGGAGAGCGAAACTATGCTTGAGAGGCTTGCGCTTTTGGAGAGCAATATTGCCAAACTGAAGCTCTTTAAAAAGCGCAAGAGCCTTATAACGCCCGTTTTTCCGTCTCAACCCGCGCTTACCCCTTTTAAAGCCCCGTTTCGATAAAATCACTCCAATTTTACTGATTTGAGGTAGAGAATGACCCAACCGTTGCTTATTGAGATCGGCGTGGAGGAGCTTCCCGCCGTTCCTTTGCTCAAAATTCTGAACGACATTGAAAAGGCGTGGGCGAAGATTTTGGAGGCCAATCGGCTCTTGTGCGCCTTTGAGTTTAGCTATACGCCAAGACGCCTGGTGTTGTGGCACCCGGAGTTTTCGGTGCGTCAGCCCGACGCGGAGGAGGAGATGTTCGGCCCGCCGGTGGCCATTGCCTTTAAAGAGGGCCGGCCCACCCGCGCGGCGGAGAGTTTCGCGCAAAAGTGCGGCGTGCCTTTGGATGAGATTGGCCGGGGCGAGAAGGGGGGCAAAGAGGTGCTCTACTACAAAAAGCGCATTCCCGGCGAGTCAGTAGAAGCACTAATGGAGGAGATGATCCGTACCTGGCTGGGCACCATGCGCTTTGGCAAGATGATGCGCTGGGGGGCGCGCAAAGATGAGTTTATCCGCCCCGTGCGCTGGGTGGTGACGATGCTGGGTGAGAAGACGGTGCCGGTGGAGGTCTTTGGCGTCAAATCGGCCAACACCACGCGCGTCCATCGGCAGGTGAGTTTTGATCCGGTAAGCTTTGATTCGCCCAAAGGCTATTTTGAGGCCCTCAAGGAGGGCGGGGTGGTTCTTTTTGCCGACGCGCGGCGCGAGCGTATTTTGGAAGGGTTCGCGGGTATTGAAGCGCAAGAGGGTGTTAAGATCGGCCGTGATGACGAGCTGATGGACGAGGTGGTGGCCATCACCGAGTGGCCCACGGCGTTGATGGGACGCTTTGACGAAGGCTTTTTGCGCCTGCCGCCGGAAGTGATTATGACCAGCATGAAGGAGCATCAGCGCTACTTCCCGGTCTTTAAAGAGGGTAGTCTGCACAACGCCTTTGTGGTCGTCTCCAACGCCAAGACCGACGACTTTTCGCAAGTCATCGCCGGCAACGAGCGGGTGCTCAAGCCCCGCCTGGCCGACGCCATGTTCTTTTATGAAAACGACCTGAAGCGCGGGCTTGACCCCGAGGGGCTTAAAAGCATCGTCTTCATGGACGGGCTGGGGAGTATGTTTGACAAAAGCGTGCGCGAAAGCAAGATCGCCGTCGGGTTGGCGGAGCTCTACGCCGAGCGTCTGGAGCGCGAGACGGGCAAAAACATAGGCGAAATCAAAGCCCTGGCCGAACGCGCGGCTATGCTGGCCAAGGCGGATTTGCTTAGCGAAATGGTTTATGAGTTCACCGAGCTTCAAGGCATCATGGGCTACTACTACGCCAAGGCCCAGGGCGAGGATACGCTGGTGGCCGAGGCGATTCGCGACCAGTACCTGCCAGACGGCGAAGAGAGCGACCTGCCCGCCCATCTTTTTGCTGTGCTTACGGCGCTGGCGTACAAGCTGGATAATCTGATGGCGCTCTTTTCGGTGGGCAAGATTCCTACCGGAAGCCGTGACCCCTTTGCCCTGCGCCGGGCGGCGGCGGGGATCGTGCGGATGGTGACGCATTTTGAGATTCCTTTTGATATTGCCGAGATGATCGCGCGTTTTAGGGGTGAGTACGCCGAGTTTGACGCGCAAGCGCTGGAGAAGTTTTTCGAGGAGCGTTTTTATAAGCAGTTGGATGCCAACCCCTCCATCATCAGCGCCGTGCTGGCCAGCGGGGAGCGGGATATTCTAAAAATCGTGCGCAAAGTGGAAGCGCTAAAGAGCGTAACCGAAAGCGATGCCTTTCAAACCGTCTTTTCTACTTTCAAACGGGTGGCCAATATTAGCAAAGATATGGACTTAAGTGCCCAACTGCCCGTCGATCCCGCGCGGTTTGAGAAAGAGGAAGAGCGCGCTCTTTGGGAGGCGTTTGAGGCGGTGGAAGCGAAAGAGTACGAAAGTTACGAGAGCCGACTGGATGCGCTCTTTGGCCTCAAGCCTCAGCTTGACGCCTTTTTTGACAATGTGATGGTCAACGCCGAAGACGAAGCGATTCGCCAAAACCGTAAGAACCTGGTAGGACGCATCTATCAAGCCTTCAGGCAAATCGCCGACATCAAGGAGATTTCGGTTTAAGGTATAATAGAGGTATGACAAAAGAGCAGATTCTTCACAGTTTACGCCTACGCAAAGAGGAGCTAAACAAGCGCTTTGGGGTGCGCAAAATGGCTCTTTTTGGCTCTTATGCCAGAGATGAAGCGACCGATGAGAGCGATATAGATCTGCTTGTGGAGATGGAGCCTTCGGCGCAAAAGTTTTTTTCGCTTCAGCGCTATTTGGAAGAGCTGTTTGACAAACCGGTGGATGTAGGCACGAAACTGCGCCGTTTTGTGGCCAAGCGGATTGAAAAAGAGATGATTACCGTTTGATATGCCGTCACGAGATTCTGCCCTCTATTTTGTTGATATTTTCCAGGCGGCTTGTTTGATTTGGGAATATAGCGAACCGTTTGAAGACGCTCAGGCTCTGCTTTATAGCAGATTACACTGGGATGCTGTTATTAGAGAGTTTGAAATTCTCGGAGAAGCGGTCAATCATTTGATCAAAGCGGGAATTTTGGATACCTCATACCGAATAGCCGTTGATTTTCGTAATAAAGTGGCCCATGAATATTTTGGCATTGATGAAGCGATAGTGTTTGATCTGATAAAGAATGAACTGCCGAAATTTGTGGATGCGCTGCGTCAAGTTGTGCGTTCCTTTGATCTCGAAGAGGCGGTAGAAGATGCTATTGCCGAAGGGGGATTGAGTGAACGAACCGTTAATTGTCTAAAACACCATGCGTTATGACACCCTCATCGTCGGCGCCGGGATTGCCGGTGTCTGCACGGCATACTGGCTCAAAGAGGCGGGGCAGAAGGTACTGCTCATTGACAAAAAGGGGCTTCTTGGCGGTGCCAGCGGGGCGGCGGGGGCGTTTCTTTCGCCCCGTCTCGGGCGCGGCGGGCCGCTTCAGCGAATTACAAACGAAGCCTACCGTTTCGCCCTGGACTTTTACGCTCAAAAAACGCCCGACGCCTTTTTTCAAAAAGGGTTGGTGCGTCTGCCCAAAAACGAAGAGGACGCCAAGAAGTTTGCCGACTATGAGCCTTTTATTGACCTGCCTTATCAGAGGGCTTTGGCCGACGACTTTGCCCATATAATCCCCGATGTCTTCGCCCACGGGGGCTTTTTCTTTCCCCATGCCGCCTTTGTCGATCCTTCGCGCGTTGCCCAAAGACTTCTTGAAGGCATAAGGAGCGCCTTTAACACGACGGCCCGTCCCGAATATCGCGGCGGTATGTGGCATATCGGCAAGTTTTACGCGCCCAACCTGGTGCTGGCCACGGGGGCCGATCAGCTTCCGATCGCTTTGCCGTGGCTGAGTATCGGCGGGGTGTGGGGCGAGCGGGTGGATGTGCGAAGCCGGGCCGACATCCCCGTGACACTGCACCAAAAACTCTCCGTTTCGGCCAATGTGGAAGGGCTGGTGCGCATCGGCGCCACCCATGTGCGAAGCGACCCGCGCAGTGAGATCGAGCGGGTCAATCAGCTTATCGTCGACGCCGTCGGGTTGGTACCGGCGCTTTGTGACCAGCAGATAGTGCGCATCTACGCCGGTCACCGCGCGTCGGTGGCCGATCATATCCCGGTGGTGGGGCAGGCGGGGGATATAGGCGCGTTTGATCCCCGCCGCAAGCCGCCAAGAAGCCTCAAGCCAGAAGACCCCGCCATCGCCAAGATTCCGGGGCTCTATCTCATCAACGGGTTCGGGGGGCGCGGGTTTGTTTTCGGGCCGCTGATGGGCAAGATACTTGCCAATCTCATAACACGACAGATCCGCCCCGAAGCGGCGTTGAGTGCGGATCGGTTTTTATTGCGCCACGCGCGCCGCCGTTAGGCGCTTTAGCGAAAAATCCGCAGAGTCTGCGCCCCTTCGGGCGGGGTGACACCCGGCGGATAGTTCAGGCGCTTCGGGCCGCGAAAATCCTTGATATACAAAATATTGATCCCCTCCTCACCGGTCTCCTTGACATCAATATCAAACCGCAGGGCCGGCGAGAGGGTATATTGCAAAATCACGCTGGAGATGGAGTCGTTGCGGTAGAGAATCTTGAGGTTTTTGGCTACCCGTGTGCCCACTTCAATGCCTAATCCCCCGTTTTTGTTATCAATAATATTCAGCGTATCCAGATTGATCCCCAGTGTCGAGCCCAGCGCCTTTTTGATCCCCAGCCCAAGAAGCATGGTGCCCATCGTGCTGTTACTGTTCTTTTTAAAGGCGTCGTCGGCGGGGGAGCCGAAGAGGATGTAGCTCATGATATCGTTTTGGCTCATGGGCGGTTCGGATGAGAAGAGAATGACCGGGTCGTGCAGGGTGTGGCTGACATAGACATAAAACTTCATGGCTTCATAAGGGTAGAAGAGGTGAATGTCCAAATAGGGGTTAATGGGCCAGCCGCCGCCGAAATAGAGGTGTGAGGGGCGCAGGGTAAAGGCTTTGTCTTCGGCTTTTATCGTACCCTTGGGCAGGGTGAGCATACCCAGAATCTCCAGCGGTTTTCCGGACTCTTTCCAGAGTGTCAGGTCGGGGATGAAGGCTATGTCGGCTTGCAGGGTGGGCTGGCGCAAAAGGTAGCGTAGCGGTTTTTGGGCGGTAATATGGATATTGTAAAGCGAAGGGGTGTGGCTGGGCTCTTTGATCTGCTGAATGATGACAATATCGCTATCAGTCGCTACATTGGAGCGGGGCGGCAGGTAGGTAACGGTGCCGTCCAGCAGGTTGAGGGTGCCCTCAATGTCAACTTTTTTTGCCGTTTTAATAAGATGGATGTTCGGTTGGAAAGTCAGGTTGCCTTCCGCCCCGCGGTAGTGGACGTTTTGGCCAAGTATCCGTAGATTCGCCTCTTGGGTAGCCGTATCAAAATAACCCTCCACTTTGCCGTTGTCAAGAAAACGGAAAGGGGCGAAGCGCACGGCGGTGGTGTTGGCGTCGGGCAGGAGGATACGGGAGGGACGCCGCTGGATAAATCGGCGCTCGTCAAAGGCGACATCATAGCGCGAAAGGGTGAGGGTATGGCCTTTTAGATAACCGTTGAGGCGCGATTGCAAGCCGTAATGCATGGTCTGCGCGTCACCGCGCAGGGTATACCAGGGTAGGCGTATGTCAAACCCCAGCCGTAGAGTCTTCTCCTTTTTGAGGTTGACGGTGGCAAAGAGCTCGGCGTCAAAGGGGGTGTCGCCCAGACCCGTCTGCCGTAACAGCTCGGCTATGGAGAGGATGTGGGTTTGGGCCTTGAGGGTCAGGTTGCCGGCATTGGCGGTGCCGGAGAGGCTGAGCTTGAGCGATCCCACGTTGGCCCAGCCGGTCAGGTTTTTTCTCTGCTCAAAGAGGGTGACGAGGTTCTCTTTTTGAATCAGGTTGAGGTTTTTCTGCTCAGGGGTAAGGTAGACAAACAGGTGCGCCGTGTGGCGAAAAGGGGCGGGCAGTTTTTGCCAGAAGCCGCCAATGGGCTGACGCGGGTTGAGTTGACCGATAAGCAGAAGGCGGTTGTCGTTGTACCGGGTGTTGAGCTGGAGGTTAGTGGCGCGCCCTTTAAGCGAAATATCGGCGGTGACGGCGGGGGCGGGCTTGGTGTGTATGAGCGCGTCGGCATGGAGGGCGAGGGTGTTTTCTGACGCCAGCGCGGGCAGGTAGGGGCCGTAAAGGTTTGGGGTGAGATTGGCGTCGGCGGTGAGGGTGAAACGGTTGTAGTTAAGGCCATAGATTTTAAGATTCAGTGGGCCCGCGCTTATATTACCGACCAGGCTTTCCTTGTTACCCGCCAGTTCTAACCAAGCGGTTTGAAAAGGGAGTGAAAGCGGTGCCAAAAGGTGCATCTTGGCTTGTGTGGCAAAGGCGAGATCGGGGGTAATAGTGAGGTTTTGATCTATCGCCGTGCTCCCTTTGGGGCCGGTAACCTGCCAACGGGTGGTTACATCCGCATAATTTTGCGTAAGGTGGTAAACGCCTTTGAGTTTTTGGATACGTATACTCAGGTTGTCCTCAGCCAGTCGCAGGGGGGTGGGTTGCGTGAGGGAAAAGGTCAGCTCGTTTTGATGCCATGCCAGACGCCAGCCCCATTGCCGTGGCGTGGTTTTCAGGGTTTTGGCCAAGGTTTGGGTTAAAGCGTGGGAGAGTCGGAATCGGCCGTGAAGACGCAGATGTTTTTTTCGGTAATCACCTTTGGCTTTTAAATATCCCTCTTTGAGGATGATGCCCGCTTGCAGGGAGGCGACCTCTATATCATCGTCGCCGTGCCAGGTTAATCCGTCCGCTTCAAGGTTGCCTAAAAAACGGCGGGTTTGGGTGCGGATGTCGGCGTGACGGATAATAAGGCGCTCCAGCACGGGGGTAAAAGGGAGGTTCAAAGAGCTGTTGCCGTCGCCGGATGAGGCGGGCAGGGCGGTCAGGTCGACAACGGGGGCATCCAGCTCCAAAAGCGCAAGGCGCGGCACGGGGGAGAGGAGCTTGAAAAGGTTGTAACGAAGTGTGAGGCGTTTGGCGTGAAAGAGCTTGCCGTAGCGGGGTTGGGTGACGGTTATGCCGTAGAGTAGTGAGCCTTCAATATGGCGGTAGGAGAGTTGCGGCGGCAAAGGAAGACGTGAGACAATCAGCGGCAGGGTGCCGGGGTGGGCCAGCAGGAGGAGCAAAAAGGTCAATACAAGGGCCAGAAACTGAAGAAGGTGGGCCAAAAAGAGGTGGAGCCGGCGCATCAGAAGAGCTCCCCGATATGAAAGTGCAGGGCGTATTGGGAAGGATCGTCTATGTTAAGGCCAAAATCCAGACCGATGGGGCCGATGGGCGAAAGGTAACGCAGACCCGCTCCCACGGCGGTGTAGACGGTGCCAAAATCAGGGCTGGCATCCTGTCCCAGAACCGTGGCGTCCACAAAGAGAACCCCCCGCAGGCTATGAGGAAGGTTATGGCGCCACTCCAGGGAGGACTCCGCCACGCTAAAACCGCCTACCGGGTCGCCGTTACGGTTTTTGGGGCCGAGTTGCCGGTAGGCCCAGCCGCGGTTGGAGCGCATACCGCCCGCGTAAAAACGGTAGGAGGGGGGCACTTCGCCGTCGGCGATATCCAGGGTGCCGGCCCGTCCCCGCCAGGCGAGGTTGATGCCCGGAATCGGCAGGTGCCAGATGCCTACCGCCAGTAGTTTGTAATAAGTGGCGTCAGAGAGCACGGAGCGAATGGAGCCCATGGCGTCCAGGCTAAGCAGGTAGCCCCGGGTGGGATCAAGGCGGGAGTTGCGGGTATCGACCTGGGCGGTCAGTCCCAATGAGACAATGCCGATAATCCCTTCGGGAAAGAGGGTCGGATCGGAGCTGTTGTAGGTTTCGACATGGTCGTAGACAATGCGTTCACGCAGGTAATAGGGCAGGCGCAGGTGGCTGAGGTTTAACGTGGCGTACCAGGCCCTTTCGTCATAGCCGTCAAAGCGCTCCTGACGGTAACCGGTCTCGCCCTCAAGGCGGTTGTGGTGGGTTAGCGGCATCTGGGCGTTGAGGCTGGCCAGTTGACGGATATCGGAGTATTTCAAATCGAGCGAGAGGGTGCGCAGGTTGCCAAAAAAGTTGCGGTGCTTCACTCCCGCCTTGAGGCTGATGCCCTCATCGGTGCTGTAGCCCAGGCCGGCGGTAAGGTGCAGGGGTTTTTGGTAGGTGGAGAGGGTGACAATAACGGGTACCCGGCTGCCGTCGCGCTGGCTGTCGTCAATGGTGACCCGCTCAACTCCCTCGTTGGAGTAGATGTCGCGGTAACTGCGGTAGATCAGCTCTTTGCTGTAGGGATCACCCTCTTTGAAAGAGAGCAGTGAGCGGATAATGCGCGGATCGACCGTTTTGGGGGCGCGGATCGTGATGCGGCCGAAACGGCAGGGTTTGCCGGGCTCAACGTCGTAGACCAGGTAGGCTTTGTCGGTTTCAATGTCAATGTAGGCTTTGGCCCTGAGGCGGACATTGCAGTAGTGGTTGTCGGCGTACAGGGCTTTGATGCGCGCTTTGCTCTGGGTAAAAAGGGCGGTTTGAAAGCGCTCTCCTTCACGTAGGGGGATTTTGTCTACAACGCGAAGTCTGGAGATGGCGGAGATGTCGGCGACGGTGACGGGTCGGCCCTCCTGAATACGCACCACGATGCGCTCTTTTTGTACTTCGCTTTGTACCCTGGCGTGATAGAAACCGACGGAGCGGTAGTAACTCTCCAAAGCGGTGGGGATGAAAAAGATTTTTTGGGTATCGTAGCGGGGCGGCCCTTTCCAGAACTCGAAAAAAAAGGGGGCGTTCAGCCCCAGGGCATTATAGAGCGCGTCGGCGGATACTTGTCGGTTGCCTGTAAAAACCAGCGGGAGTTTCTGGGCATATAAAAAGAGGGTCATCAGCAACAAGAATATAGCAGGTCGCAACGCTTTTGGCCCCTTTTTTTTGTTAGGTTACAATACGCAGATTATAGCAAAGGATGGGTATGGTTGCGATATTTGATCTTGACGGGACGCTGGTGGACTCTTTGTTGCCCATTACCCAAGCGATCAACGACGTGCGAAACGATCTGTACGGTTTGAAGCCGCTTGGCAAAGAGAAGGTACGGCAGGCGTTGAATCTGCCGGAAAAAGAGGCGGGCCTTTTGCTTTACGGCACAACGGGCTTTGAAAAAGAGGCCTCCGCGCTTTTTGAACGCCTTTACAAAAAGCGGTGCGCGCAAGGGGTGCCGCCTTTTGAAGGGGTGGAAGCGATGTTGCGCCATCTTGGCCAAACGGGGTGGCGCCTTTATGTGGCCACCAACGCCCCCGGCCCAGCCGCTGAAACCCTGCTTGAGCAAAACGGCCTGGCCCGATACTTTCTTGACGTGGTTGGCGCTGACGCGGTATTGGCGCCCAAACCCGACCCGGCCATGATCTTTCATGTGCTGGCCAAGGAGCCCGGTCGGCGCGCCGTCATGATAGGGGATACGCACAAAGACGTCAAAGCCGCCGAAAGGGCCGGCATTAAAGCCGTGTACGCCCTGTGGGGGTACGGTGAGCAGAGCGTAAAAGGGTTCCCAAAGGCCCGTTATCCCCTTGACGTGCCCGCTTTGTTATAATGAGGCCAAAGGAGGGGACATGATTAAAAAACTGATCGCTTCGGTTGAGAAAGAGATAGAGGACCAAAAGGCCAAAAAGCGGCTCAAAAAGGCGCGCAAACTTCTTAATAAACTCTCATCGCCGGAGGGCTTGAAACTGTTGGGTGAGGGCAAAAGCCTTAAAAAAGCGTTGAAAACCCTGCGCTATGAAGAGGAGCTTCAACGCCTTCAGATCGAGCTTGTCAAACTGCAAAACTGGGTTTATGAAAACAACAAACGGGTGCTCATTATCTTCGAGGGGCGTGACGCCGCCGGCAAGGGCGGGGCGATCAAGCGCTTTACCGAGCATCTCAACCCCCGCCGCTACCGTGTCGTGGCCCTGCCCAAACCGACGGAGGTGGAGATGGGGCAGTTCTATTTTCAGCGTTACATGGCCCAACTGCCCAACCCCGGCGAGATCGCCTTTTTTGACAGAAGCTGGTACAACCGGGCCATCGTGGAGCCGGTATTCGGGTTTTGCACCAAGGAGCAGTACGAGAAGTTCATGCAGGAAGTCCCGGCCATGGAGCACGCGCTGATTGACGACGGGATCATTCTTATTAAATTCTGGTTCGCCATCTCCAAAAAAGAGCAACGCAAACGCTTTAAAGAGCGCAAGACCAATCCGCTCAAACAGTGGAAGATCAGCCCCATTGACCTGCAGGCGCAAAAGAAGTGGGACGAGATCACCTACTACCGCGACGAGATGTTCAGCCGCACCCATACCACCTATTCGCCCTGGATCATCGTCAAAAGCAATGACAAAAAAACGGCCCGCCTGGAGTCGATCCGCTATGTGCTCTCACGTATTCCCTACGAGGGAAAAGAGGAGGCGGGAGAGATCTTGCACCCCAACCCCGACGTGGTGAGTCGCTACTACCAAAACGATGAACGGATTGATTAGCGACGGGCGGTATACAAAAAGAGGTCGTAACGGCGGTCGGGCGCTTTGGTGACGGTGTGTATGATGCGGTAGTTTCCTACCTGCCACCCCGCTTTTTGTACGGCTGAGTGGAGGGTTTTGGGGGCGAACCCGAAGTGGTAGACCCCCTCATTACCCCCGTCGTGGAAGGTGCCGTCTTCGGGCGCGAGGTCTACGATGGCCAAGAAACCGCCCGGTTTAACCATCGCTTTCAGGCGCAAAAAGAGGGCCGATATGTCGGGAATATGGTGGAGCGTCATGGAACTGACCACGCCATCAAATAGCTCTTTTGGCTCATATTCCATAATATCACAACAGGCTTTTTCAACCTGCGGCATCTTTTTGCCCAGCGCTTCCAACATTTTGGCGGAGGTGTCCACGGCCACGGCGTGGCCGATATGGGGCAAAAGGCGTTCGGTCAATAGTCCCGTTCCCGCGCCAAAGTCAAGGAGCCGGGTTTGGGGCGTGAGCGGGCAGTGCTTTATGATGGCGCGGGCGGCGGCGTCGGCTTGGTCGTTGCGCCGTTTTGAGGCGTCCCATTGGGCGGCGCGCGCGTCAAAACTCATGGCCTCTCCTTTTTTGGGTAGAATTTTACCCAATGAAACGCGTCAAAGAGTTATCCCAGGCTTTTGTGGAGGTCAACCGTTCCCGTTTTCACGCCTTTTTGGTACCCCAGGAAGCGTTTGCGTCACTGCATAAGACGCTAAAGAGAGAACACCCCAAAGCCAACCATATCGCCTGGGCCCGTCGTTTTTTGGATGACGGGCAAAGGATCGCGGAAGATTTCAGCGACGACGGTGAGCCCAAAGGGTGCGCCGGTATGCCCATGCTCAACGTGTTGCGGGGCAATGAGCTGGTAGGGTGCGGGGTGCTGGTGGTGCGCTATTTTGGCGGCATCAAGCTTGGAACGGGCGGCATGGCCAGGGCGTACGCCCAATCAGCCAAAGCGGCGGTCTCGTCCGCGACCCTGTCGGCTTACGAAGCCTCCGGCCGGGTGGCTTTTTTTACCCCCTTTTCCCAGATTGGGCGTTGGGAGCATACCATCGCGCATTTGGGAGAGCTTGCCATAGAGCGGCGTTTTGGCCCCGAAGGGGCCCACTGGGTGGTTGAGGGGGGCCAAAGCGCTGTGGGCCGACTGGCAGAGGCGTTGACAAAGGCGCGTATTGATATTGAGACGGAGTAGTTGATGAAGCATATTTTCAGAGAGTATGACATTCGCGGGGTTTTCGGCAAGGATCTGACCGAAGAGTCGGTCAAGCGCATCGGTCTGCTGTTGGGCAGGCAGATTGTCCAAAAAGGTGAGTACGCGGTGGTCAGTTACGATGCCAGGCTCCATTCGCCCACCCTCTCAAACTGGCTTGTGAGCGGCTTGAACGCCGCCGGTGTGCGGGTATTGCACGCGGGCATGGTACCTACGCCGGTCAACTATTTTTGCCAGTTTCGGGAGTTTGAGGTAGGGGGCAAAAAGGTCCGTCCCGCCGGGGGAATTCAGATTACCGGTTCGCA